>Ga0208562_1000001_pt1 | contig 714892 bp, 695 predicted proteins | sample June2015DPH_16_1_3_FD_184715 | JGI IMG/M metagenome (GOLD analysis project Ga0208562, IMG submission 184715) | Peatland microbial communities from SPRUCE experiment site at the Marcell Experimental Forest, Minnesota, USA - June2015DPH_16_150... | ecosystem: Environmental > Terrestrial > Soil >... | reverse complement strand
CTATCACCATTGATGGCAGCTACACGAAGCTCGTGGGGCGTGCCAAGCCCGAGTCAAGCAACGCGCCCGTCGCCTAGGTCCGCAGAGATTCACTGTCTAATAGTCTCACCTCGATTTTTCGAGCGGTTCCTGTCCTATCTTCACCGCTGCCCACTGGAGAACTCTCATCAAACGACCATCAGGGACATTCTCCCCTTAACTCGTCGGGACCCAACTAAAGCTTAGATACTCCATGCCAAGAGTGCCCGATTCCAAGGTAACCCGGTTTGGGAGAGAAGAAGGTCATTAACGCGCTGGTAACTGGAGGAGAGGCCAACGCTGGCCCTCCGCTAGGCCCGGCCCTGGGCCCTCTCGGTGTCAATGTTCTCGGGATAGTCAACGAGATCAACAAGCAGACGAGCGACTTCAAGGGGATGAGAGTCCCAGTCAAGGTCGAGGTCGACCAGGAGACCAAACAGTTCACGATAACCGTGGGGACCCCGACGACCGCTGCCCTGATAGTGAAAGAATCGGGGATTGCGAAGGGGTCAGGAAAGCCCAACCTCGATCTTGTCGGTGACCTCACAATCGACAAGGTAGTCAGCATAGCGAAGAGCAAGATGTCTGGCTCCTATGCCAAGACCATTCGTTCCGCAGTCAAGGAAGTGGTTGGTAGCTGTGTCAGTATCGGGGTCAAGATAGAGGGGAAGAACGCCAGGGAGTTCATGGGGGAGATTGAGGCAGGAAAATGGGACTCGAAGTTCGAGTAAGGTCTCTCACTTGGCACAACTCTTTTATCGGCTACTCAGAGCCTTATTGAGGAATTTGTGAAGAGGATATGCTCTCGACTCAGCAGCTCGCCGAACTGGTCAAGAAAGGGAAAGACCAGTCAAAGGAAAGGAAGTTCACCCAGTCCATAGAAGTGATTCTGACTCTCAAGGAGGTTGACCCCAAGAAGACAGACCTCAACATCAACGAAATCGTCTACCTTCCGCACCCAACTGCCAGAAACGCCAGAATCTGCTTCATTGGTTCCGGCGACCTTGCAGTGAGGGCGAAGAACGCGAAGGCCGACCTGGTCATCGATCCGTCCCAGCTCGAGAACTACGCCGGGAGCAAGAAGGACGCGAAGAAGTTGGCTCGATCCTACGACTTCTTCTTGGCGGACACGGCACTGATGCCGAGGATAGGCAAGATTCTCGGTCAAGCACTTGGCCCCAAGGGCAAGATACCGACCCCGGTCCCGCCTAACGCCTCGGTCGAAGCTATGATCAACAGAATGAGGACCGCGGTTCGCGTGAGAAGCAGGGGCTCTCTAGGAGTCATGGCCAAGGCGGGAGACAGCAAACTGAGCGAGCCTGATTTGGCGGAGAACATCCAGGCCGTGGTTGCCGCCATCGCGAAAAAGCTCCCCAACGGCGACAAGAACGTCAAGACGGTGATGGTCAAGACAGCGATGGGCAAGCCGGCAAAGCAGGCGGTAGACTAGAATGAGCGAAACGGTACAGGTCCACACTCCCAACCCAAAGAAAGCTGAGGCTGTAGAGAAGGTCTCAGAGCTCGCGAGGAAGTACCCGGTCCTTGCCGTGACCAGCCTTTCGAAGGTGAGGGCGAGCCAGCTGATGGCGGTCAGGAAGGCGCTGAGGGGCCACGCAGAGGTCTTTGTGGTCAAGAACACACTGACCATCCTCGGTTTACAGAAGGCCGGCATCAAGAACGCCGACCAACTGCTCACTCATTTGACAGGCCAGAACGCTCTGATCTTCTCCACTTACGACCCGTTCAAGCTCTTCCTAACGCTCGACAAGAACAAGGTCTACCTTCCTGCTAGGGCGGGCGACCTTGCTCCTGACAACATAATTGTCCCGGCAGGAAATACGGGTCTTCCGGCTGGCCCCATCTTGAGCGAGTTCAGAGAGGCGGGCGTCCAGACCAAGATTGAAGGAGGGAGCATCTGGGTTAACAAGGACTCGGTCGCTGTAAAGAAAGGTGCCGCGATAACCCCTAAGCTGGCGAGCCTCCTTTCCAAACTCAACATCAAGCCCATTAAGGCGGGCCTGACAATTGCTCTCGCGTACGAAAATGGCCTCATCTACGCGGGAGAATTGGTCGCGATCGACCTGGAGAAGTATAGGCAGAGTCTCGTCGAAGCATACACCTCTTCGCGGGGCCTGGCAATCGTAATCGGCTATGTGACAAAGGAGACCGCACCTGACATCATCGCAAGGGCGTACAGGGAAGCCATGAGCTTGGCCGTAGAAGCCAGCTTCCTCACCAAGGAGACTGCACCAATGATCTTCGGCAAAGCTGAGTCCGAAGCTGTGGCGCTCACAGCCAAGGCTAAGGAAAAAGGCTTCCAGTAGAGAGAATTCGGAATCCTTCTAACCGAACAGAGACGCGAGACCCTGTAGAGCCTCTTCTTCCTTCTTCTCTTCTTCCTTGGGCTTCTCTTCTACCTTCGCAGCCGCGGCTCCGGTTGGGGCAGCCGCAGCCGGTGCTGCAGCCATGCTAGCGGCGTTCTTCAGTGCATCGTCGATGTTTACTTCGCTGAGAGCGGACGCTAGTGCCTTGATCTTTACCTCATCCGGGGCTGTTCCTGTTGCCTTCAGCACGCTGGTCAAGTTTTCTTCGTTGACCGGTTTGCCCAACTTGTGAAGGAGCAGGGCGGCGTAGATGTACTCCATCTCGAATCGCAGACAGGCGCCCTCGGTTCCGTATTTAACCGTATCCGCGTGGAGGATAACATACCGACGTTGCTGCTCATCCGGCGTACTTCTCTTGCGCCAAGAAGGAGCTTAGGCGCCTGGAAGACGCTCTTGGCCAAGACGGAAGTCGCCTTCCATGTTTATCTACATCAAGCGAGAGAGTCCCTTAAAGTCAGTGGACCCTTTCAATTGAACGAGAAAAAGGAAGCTCTGAAGTCCAAGTTCTCCGCTGACTACAGGCGCTATTACCTCGTCGACCTCTTCAAGCGGGAGGGCTTCGTCAGGAGGAAGTGCGAGAACTGTGGCCGCTTCTTCTGGACCCTGGATTCGGAAAGGAATCTGTGCGACGATTCACCATGTTCTCCGTACACATTCATCGGGTCACCCCCGACTAGCAAGAAGCTCGACAAGATCGGGTCCTGGAAGGCGATAGAGCGGTTCTTCGTGAGGAATGGACACACAAGCGTCAAGCGATATCCGGTCGTGAGCAGGTGGCGTCCCGATCTTTACTTCACTGTTGCGTCGATTATCGACTTCCAGAGGGTCGAGGCTGGCAGGGTCGTCTTCCAGCTTCCGGCTAACCCGCTCGTCGTCCCTCAGATGTGTCTCAGGTTCAATGACATATCCAACGTCGGCGTCAGCGGCAAGCACAACACGTCTTACGTGATGGTGGGGCAGCACAGCATCGCCGACAGGGAGGGCTACTGGAAGGACAGGTGTATGGACCTCGACTTCGAACTGATGACAAGGGAATTCGGCATCTCCAAGGAGGAAATCACGTTCAACGAGGAAGTCTGGGTCGGTTACGGTGCGTTCGGTTACTCGCTCGAGTTCTTTGTCAGGGGTCTGGAGCTTGGCAACGCTGTCTTCACAGCCTTCGAGGGCGAGATCGACGACTACAGGGAGATGAAGGATAAGGTCGTCGATATGGGGTCAGGGCTCAACAGGTGGGCTTGGTTGACCCAGGGGACGGCGACTTGCTACGATACCGAGTTCAAGACCATCCTCAGCAAGATGGAGGACCTCTGCAAGGTCAATGTCGACCGCGGACTCTTCCTGGAGTATTCAAAGCTCGCCGGGATGATGAATGCAGACGAGTTCGGCTCCCTCTCAGGCCAGCGGGAAGTCATCGCAAGGAAGCTCGGAGTCGAGAGCCAGAAGCTCGAGGCACAGCTCGCCCCTCTCGAGGCCATGTACGCGATTGCCGACCATGCTCAGACCCTCCTCTTCGGGATTGCGGACGGGATGCTCCCAAGCAACTCCGGCGGGGGTTACAACCTGAGGATCCTATACCGGAGGGCGATGAACTTCATCAACTACTACAGGTTTCCACTCTCGATTTCCGATATAGTCAACTGGCACATCGACTACCTGAGGGCGCTGTACCCTGAGCTCGAGGAGCACAGGCAGGACGTGGCTAAGGTCCTCGGGGTCGAAGAGTCTCGGTACGCCTCCTCCAAGGAGCGCGTCTCCAAGATTGTTTCCTCGATAGCGGCAGGCGGGAAGTCAATTTCGACTGACGATCTGATCAGGATGTACGACTCCGACGGCGTCACCCCGGAACAGCTGATCGAAGCTGGAGCGAAGGTCGAGATGCCGGAGGACTTCTACGAGAAGGTGCAGGCAAGGCATGTCACCCGCAAGTTCGAGGAACCGAAGCCCGAGTTCCACATCGACAAGGTGCCTCCCACGAAACTGCTCTACTACGAGGATGACGCCGACTTCGACTTCATGGCGAAGGTCCTGAAGGTCTTTCCAGGCAACAACGTCATCTTGAACCGAACTGTCTTCTACCCGAGGGGCGGAGGCCAGGAGCCCGACCGAGGCACCGTAGGGGGCGCGAAGGTCGTGGACGTGGAGAGGTACGGCGACATCGTCATCCATAGGCTTGAAGGAAAGGCCCCGAAGACAGGAGCCCACGTCGAATGCCACGTCGACCGCAGGCGGAGGGTGAGGATCACCCAGATTCACACCGCGACACACATCCTGAATGGCTCATCAAGGCAGGTGCTAGGCCCTTGGGTCTGGCAACACTCGGCGTTCAAGGAGGAGGACTACGGCAGGATCGACATAACCCACTTCTCCCATCTCACCGAACAGGAGGTACAGAAGATCGAAGACCTGGCCAACCAAATCGTGAGGAAGAACCTGAAGATCAAGAACACCTTCATGTCTAGGCAGAAGGCCGAGGAGAAGTACGGCTTCAGGCTATACCAAGGCGGGGTTGTCCCTGGCAGCCTCGTGCGGGTTGTTGACATCGGTGGCTGGGACATCGAGGCCTGCGGCGGGACCCACACTCGGACTACTGGTGAGGTCGGCTTCGTCAAAATCACTAAGGTCGAACGCATCCAGGACGGGGTCGAGAGGATCGAGTTCGTCGCCGGCGAGGCGGCAATCGAGTACATCCACCGCATGGACTCTGAACTGCAGGAACTGTCAAAGATCCTGGGCACTCAGAGAGAGAACCTCCCCAGAGTCGCCAAGACCCTTCTCCAGGACTTCGAGGCGGCACGGACAAATGAGAAGGCCCTGGGCCAGGCACTGGTTGACCTTTCGACCGCCGATGTTGTCTCTCGGGCCAAGCAGGTGGGCTCGGCAAAGCTGTATATCTCAAAGCGATCACCGCTCGGCGAGGAACAGATTATTGCTCAGGGACAGAAAAGCGTTTCGTCCGATCCCTCACTGATTTACGTCAGCCTCTTTGCCGCCGGCAATTCAACACGCGTGATTTGCTTCGTAGGCTCCGCCGCCCGACAGCACGGGTTCTCCGCAGGCGACATCGTGAGGAAGCTCGCCCCTACTCTCGGAGGTTCGGGGGGCGGTTCTCCAGTTTTCGCCCAGGGGGGCGGCCCTCTGGTTGACAAGATCGACGAGGCTGCTGCGCTGGCTGATAGGCTTCTCTCAGATTCTTCGAGTTGAAATGATTGGCTAACAGGGAGAAGTACTGGCTCAAGGTCTGGGCAGACAAGCGGGTCTTCGAGCCCGATCCGGTTGTGGGCAAGAAGAAGATGTTCGTCACCGTCCCGTACCCGTACATGAACGCCGCCCTCCACGTCGGCACGGCCTTCACCGCCGCGCGCGTGGAGTTCTACGCTAGGTTCAGGAGGATGCAGGGATACAACGTCCTCTTCCCGTGGGCTTGGCACTGGACCGGCAAGACAATCGTCGGGATGAGCTTCAGGCTGAAGCAGGGCGACAAGGCAGTCAGACGTGCCTTCGTGGAGATCGATGGCGTCCCTGAGACAGAAGTCGAGAAGTTCACCGACCCCGAGTACCTGGCTTCGTACTACACGAAGGTCAGCAGGCAGGTGATGAAGGACACCGGGTTCTCCATCGACTGGAGGAGGGAGTTCAGGACCGTGGACCCCGCATATCGGAAGTTCGTGGAATGGCAGTACCTGAGGCTCAGGGAGCTCGGCTACGTCGTCCAGGGGACCCACCCCGTAGTCTGGTGCTCCTTCGACAAGAGCCCGACGGGAGACCACGACAGGATGGAGGGTGAAGGTGTCTCGCCCGAGGAGTTCAACTTGATCAAGTTCCATCTGGGGGAGTTCGCCTTGGTAGCGGCTACTCTGCGAGCAGAGACGATCTACGGCGCGACCAACCTCTGGATCAATCCCGACGCCGAGTACTCCGAGGCCAGGGTCGACGGCGAGCTCTGGGTCGTCAGCTCCTCTGCGCTGACCAGACTGGTCGAACAGAAGCACGAGGTCTCCCCTGTGAGATCCTTCAAGGGTTCCGAACTGGTCGGCAAGTATGCGATGGCTCCCCTGACGGGAAAGTCGCTCCCAATCCTCCCAGGAAGGTTCGTCGACGAAGCCCTGGCCACGGGAGTGGTCTACAGTGTCCCCGCCCACGCGCCCTACGACCTGATGGCGTTGAAGGACATTCAGGAGGGCAGGGCCGATGTGACTGGGCCTATCAAAGAGATAGCCGACAAGCTGGCGCCTGTCTCCATTATCACTCTGAGCGGGTACTCCCAAGTCCCGGCCGAGGACGCAGTGAAGAAGTCGGGTGCCACAGATTCCCTCGACCCCCGTCTGGAGGCTGCCACCGAGGAGGTCTACAGCGCGGAGTTCCACAGAGGTGTGATGTCCAAGACATCTGGCCCGCTGGCAGGATTGACTGTCAGCGAGGCAAAGGAGAAGGCAGTCGAGCTGCTGGCCAAGACGGCTCGCCTGGGGAAGATGCTCGAGCTACCAGAGAAGGTCGTCTGCCGCTGCGGGACCCGTTGCTTCGTCAAGATCCTAGAGAACCAGTGGTTCCTGAACTATTCGAATGCTGAATGGAAGGCGAAGGCCAGGCAGGTCATCGAGCAGGCTGAGGTCTTCCCCGAAGATGCCCGCCAGTGGTTCTACGCCACCATTGACTGGCTGAACGACAGGCCCTGCGCGAGGCGCTCGGGGATGGGGACCAAGGTGCCCTGGGACGAGGAATGGATAGTGGACACCCTGAGCGACTCAACGATTTACATGGCGTACTACTCTCTCAGCAAGTTCGTCAACTCGGAGAAGTTGGCGACGGAGAGCCTAACTCCACAGGTCTTTGACTACATCTTCTACGGAAAGGGCAGCCCGGCCAACCTCTCGAAGGCAGCGAAGATGACGGAAAAGCGCCTGAGGGACCTGCACGCCGAGTTCACGTACTGGTATCCGGTCGACCTGCGCAACTCCGCGAAGGAGCTGATTCCCAACCACCTGACGTTCTTCGCGTTCCACCACGCGGCACTATTCCCGGAGAAGTACTGGCCAAGGGGCTTCGGCATCAACGGCATGATTCTGGTGGAAGGCAAGAAGATGAGCAAGACGAAGGGGAACTTCGTCACCTGGAGGGCGGCCCTAGAGAGGTACGGTGCCGACGGTTTCAGACTGGCTCTAGCGCTGACAGCCGACGGGATGGATGACGCCGACTGGCGCGAGAGGAGTGCCGAGGACGCCAAGGCTAAGGTCGAGTCGGTGATACCATTCGTGAAGAAGAGTCTGAAGTCCGCGACGAGCCGCGATAAAGAGGCGCTGGACTACTGGTTGGTTTCCTCCGTTCACAGGAGGATCGCGACAGTGACGCAGGCGATGGAGGAATTGAAGATCAGGAGGGCAGCGGCCACGACCTTCCTTGACATGTGGAACGACGTCAGGTACTACATCCGCAGGTGCACGAAGCCACGGAAGGAGACGCTCATCGACGTCTTCAACGTTTGGTTGCGGATGATGGCACCCTTCACTCCGTTCATGGCCGAGGACCTCAACCGCGAGCTGGGGAACAAGGGACTTGCGTGCCAGGCAGACTGGCCCGCGCTGAAGGACTTCCCCCTGGACGAGGAGGCTGAACTGGCCGAGACCGTGGTCAGTAAGGTCATCGAGGATGCCCGCAACGTCCTCAAAGTGGTCAAGGGCCCACATTCGAAGTTGAACGTGTACGTCTCATCCGACTCGGCGAGGAGTTACTTCATGGATCTGGTTGCTGCGAAGCAGAAGAAGGAGAACGTCGGCGCTGTAGTGAAGAAGTTCGCCTCACTGAAGATTGGGCCGGACAGGGTCTTCAAATTGAGCTTTGAGCTGGGCGAAGAGGTGGTCGGGAAGTACCTGACCCACCGAGGGTTCGACGAGCATGAGGCGCTCTCCGATGCCTCGGAGTTCATGTCCAGGGAGCTGGGAGTCACGGTGAGCGTACAGAAAGCCGGGAATAAGGGAACCCGCGATCCGGCCGACAAAGGCAAGGATGCCCTTCCAATGAAGCCTGCCTTCTTCCTCGAATAGCGGCCGCGGGAGCCAGCCAGATTCGCAGGGATTCCTTCCGCCAAGCCACCCCTTAGTGTTCAAATACATCGCTCCGTTCGAGCCACATCTGCAGGAATGACGTCCTCCAACCCCGAGCTGACGAGAGTCGCAAAGACGCGGATGTCTCACGAGTTCACCGACTCGAAGCTCTATGAGCGTCTCTCCAAGACGGTCTCCAGCACTAGCCCATTCGCAGGAGTCCTGATGCAACTCTCGGCGACTGAGCACAAGCACTACGAATTCTGGAGGAAATACGCACCGAAGGAGGAGCCGAAGGTGGACAGAGTCAAACTCTACTGGGTCCTTTTTCTGAGGAGGGTACTCGGGCTCACATTCGCTTCGAGATTCCTTGACAGGCATGAATCTTCGGTTGTTAAGGAATACCGTGCGCTCGCCGGCCTGATCCCCGAAGCCGACAAGGCAGCCTTCGAGGAGATGGTCGCAGACGAACAAGAACACGAGATGGAATTCGCCCAGAAGATCGAAAGTTCGGCGATACGGTACATCTCTTTCATCGTCCTGGGACTTGCCGACGCTTTAGTCGAAATCACTGGGATTCACGCAGGCTCGCTGGGAATCTACGACATTACTGAATATGCAGGGATAGCAGGCGTGACTGCAGGAGCCGCGGCTTCGCTAGCCATGGCCTCAGCGGCCTTCGCGCAGGCCAAACAGGGATTCCATGGATCTGCCAAGCTGAGTGCAACCTATACTGGTATCTCCTACTTCATCACAGCGATAATCCTGGCGGCACCGTATTTCCTTACTCCGAGCATGATCTATGCTCTTGGGACGTCATTATTCCTCGCCGTAGTGGTTCTCGCGCTGATTTCATACTACAGTACAGTGATTTCTGGAAAACCTTTTCTCCGAGACTTCGTGGAGATGCTCCTGATAATGTTCGGAGTCACGGTGGCGCTGTACTTCTTCGGACACTTCATCAGGGTCAGCACAGGGATCTAAGTCAGGAGATAGCAAGCGCCCTGACTAGGCCTTGACATCCTATGTAGTCGCCACAGATTACGAGCGGATGATGGGACTTAACGGGCCCGGTGGGATTTGAACCCACGACCTCTGCGAGCCTTGGCTCTCTACAGCTTAGAAGGCTGCCACGCTATCCGTACTTCGCTCACAGCATGGATCTGCGCTACGGGCCCGAATAGCGTCGCATTGCGTTTCGTCATAAGCCTTTCCCGAACACGTCGTTTCATTATCTCCTCAGATCCTACAGATTCGGAAGGTTTTTCTCTCTTGTAGGAGGAAACTGACGCCTTGGCCGCAGCCCAGCAGCGGCTCTTCGGCACTAATGGCATCAGGTTCGTACCTGGCGTCTCTCATGACCTCGATTTCGCGATTAACGTTGGAGAGGCCATTGGGACCTATTTTGGGAGCGGTGAACTCCTTGTCGGTCAGGACGGAAGAGTGTCAAGCCCCGCTCTTGCCAACGCCACGATCTCAGGTCTGATGAGCTCCGGACGGGATATAGCAGAAGTGGGGCTGGTCCCGACTCCTGCCCTGCAGTACGCCGTGAAGACGATGGGTTTCAAGGGCGGGGTGATGATAACCGCCTCTCACAACCCGGCACAGTACAACGGCCTGAAGGTCGCAGGCCCCGACGGTGTGGAGGTACCGAGGCTTGACGAGCAGCGAATCGAGAAGATCTTTTTTGACCGGTCCCAGACAAAGGCCGACTGGAAGACCATCGGGGTAGCAAGGCCTGAGCCATCAGTCGTCAGGAACTATATCGCGGGGATTCTGTCGAAGGTCAACTCGAAGTTGGTCGCAGGGAGGAAGTTCACGGTTGTCATGGACGCCGGAAACGGCGCCCAGTGCGTCGCCGCTCCATACTTGGTCGAGGCGCTTGGGTGCAAGCTGATTACCCTCAATTCAGTAGTGGACGGAACCTTCCCGGGTAGGGGTCCGGAGCCAACTCCTGAAGCACTGAAGGATCTGTCGGCAACCGTGAAGTCGGTGGGAGCCGATCTCGGCGTAGCCTATGACGGCGACGGCGACCGTTCGATCTTCTGCGATGAAGAGGGAAGGATTCTGTGGGGAGACCAGTCCGGATGCCTCGTCGCCGATTACGTATTGGAGAAGTATCCCGGAGATACGATAGTGACCTCCGTCAGTTCCAGTCAGGCAATCGAAATCGTCGCAAGAAAGCGCAACGCCAAAGTCTTCAGGACGAGGGTGGGAAGCGTCGACATCTCGCGCACGGTCGTGGAAAGAAGGGCGGTCTTCGGGTTCGAAGAGAACGGCGGGTGCATGTACATGCCCCACATTCCGGTGCGTGACGGCGGCATGACAACCGCGTTGATGCTCGAGTGTCTCGCTTCCAGAGGCATGGCCTTCTCTAGGGCGCTCGCGTTCTCAGTTCCAAGGTTCTTCCAGGCGAAGACCAAGATAGAGGTAGAAAGGAAGAAGGTCGACTATGTGATGAGGACCGTCGAGCATCAGGCGAAGGGAGAGGTGGAACGCATTGATGGAGTCAAGGTGTGGACAGACGAGCATTCATGGGTACTGGTAAGGCCGAGCGGAACAGAGCCGCTAATCAGGGTCTTTGCAGAGTCCGACAGCCAAGAGAGGGCCGACCTCCTCGTCAAGAAGTTCGCGAAGGTAGTGAAGACAGCCTCAGCGTAAGTGCGTCCAGCCTTCATCGTGAATCAGTTTCCTTGATCGCCCTGTCCGGAGAAAGACTCTACCCTTTTCCCGAGTCGCCTTTCCGATTAGCGTGATCTGACCCCCAGCCGATTTCGCCGCCTCTCTGGCAGAGGCGAGCTTCCTCTGATTGACTGTTCCTACTATGACGTACTCCTCGCCCCCTGCCATCACAAGGTCCTGGAGCGACAGGCCATTGTCTTTGGCAAACTCGGCGACCCCTTCACCCACCGGCATCTTCTCGAGCTCGAAACCAACTCCGCTCTCCTCAGCCAAGGTGTGAATGCTCCTAGCCAGCCCGTCGCTGGAATCCATCGCCGAGGTCAGATAGTCGCCAAGCACGATTCCCACTTCGAGGTCAGGAGTCGGCTTCGTGACACTCTTGGTGGCTGTTTCTCTGAACTTCCTTTCTGCTTTCGCGCCGTCCATAATTATCTTCAGCCCAGCAGGTGGATATCCGAAAGGGCCCGTCACCACGAGCGCGTCCCCTGGTCTGGCCCCTCTTCTCTCAACGACCTTCTTCGCGAACCCGACCATTATGCAGTCGATTACCAACTGGTTTGCCTCGTTCGTGTCTCCGCCGACCATCCGAACACTCCACTCCCTTTCGGCGTCCCTGAAACCCCTCCCGAGTTGATCGACTTGTTCCTGTGTTGTCGCTCTACGGAGCCCGAGCGAGACCATGAATGAATCAGGTCTCACGCCCTTGGCTGCAAAGTCGCTCACGCACATTGCGACCGCCTTCCTGGCAGCCTGTCTGTAGCCCATCCCTGGCGGGAGGTCCGTGCTTTCGACCAGCATATCGACCTTGAGGATGACTTTCTTCCCGCGAGCCGGAATTACTGCCACGTCGTCGCCTATCCTCGCGTACCCATCAGGCACCCTTCCCGCGGCGCCCACGATGGATTCTATGATTCGCCTCTCGTCCGGCATGTTATCTGCTCAGCTCCACCAGTTTCGCGGCGAAACTCTTGGCGCTCCGGAGGGCCTCCCGTGCCGTCTCCGCCTCGGCTGACACCCTGACCAGGTCCTCTGTCCCTGAGGCTCTCATGAGGACCCAGGATCGTTTGGACAGCCTGATCTTGATTCCATCCGTCATGTCGGCGTCGTCGTACTTGGCAGCCAGCGCCCTGAAGGCCTTTCGTGCTTTCGGTTTGGAGACCGGGACCGCCACCCTTTCCTGATAGTAGACGGGCACTGATTCGTACGCTTTGAGCCCCTTTCGTCTGAGCGCCCTGATGATCACGATTGCAGCCAGCATCGAGTCCCTGCAGTAGTTGAACTCCCCATCGATGAGTCCGCCGCTGCTCCCCTCTCCTCCCAGCCTTGCCCCAATATCACTCATCACACCGACTACGTTCGCCTCCCCCACCTTCGACCTGAAGACGCGCCCTCCGGCCCTCCCTACGACATCGTCGATAGCCTGCGTCGTGTCCTGAGAAACCACGACCTTCGTCTCTCCCGTCTCCTCGAGAAGCTCGGAGATTGCGAAGGTCAGCATGAAGTCGCCATTCCTCTTCCGTCCGGAGGCGTCGACTATGACCAGCCTGTCACCGTCGCAATCGAAACCGAGGCCTATGTCGCAGCCTCTCCGCCTGACGAGCCTCCTCATGACGATGAGTTCATCGGTGACAGGGTCGACCCTTCTGCTGAAGACACCTGCCGCGTCGTTGACTGAATATGTTTCGCAGCCCAGCTTTTCCAACAACATCGTGGCGTGTGATATCGCAGCTCCTCCGCCCAAGTCGAGCGCGACCCTGACTCCCTCGCACGAATCTGTGCCGAATCTCTGGATCAGGTCTTCGACGTAGGTCGGTTTCTGTGCGCGTCTAATCGTGCCGGCCCCAAAACCTTCTGGTTGACCAGCGTCACGTCCTGTCACCACATCGAAAATCTGTTTCGTGATTCCCTTGCCCTCCAAGATGAACTTCAGCCCGTTGAACTCGGGCTCGTTGTGAGAAGCAGTGACCATCACCGCAGGCTTTCCGCTGACTCGGCTCTGTCGGAACAGTGCGGGCGTCGAGACTACGCCATAGTCTATGACCTTGACTCCCACAGACATGGCTGCAGAGGCGACCGCCCTGCTGATCGCCGGTCCTGTGCTCCGCGTGTCCCTAGCGATGAGGATCTCATTCGACCCCGTTGATCGGGCAAAGTTCCTTGTGAAATGCGCTACATCCTCGAGAGTCAGGTCGACGTTTAGGATGCCCCTTATCCCGCTCAGCGAGGATATCAACTCGTTCGCCCGCGTTGTTAGGCAAAGCCCAACATAAGGTAAACGATTCTTGAGCTTGGTTCTTTTGTTGAGCGGAGCCTCCCAACACAAAGGAGTTGAGGGTCAGAGGGTTCCGCGTCAGGAGGAATACCGAGATCGGTGAGTACAGACTGACCGACGTCTTTGCGGGTCTCGAGTCATCGTTTTCCCTGTTGAAGGTCTTCGGGTCCAGGTCCCAGATGATTAAGATCATGAAGCACCTCAAGTTGCGGGTCGAGCCCAACGACTCCGGGCTCTGGTTCGACAGGGACACCAGCACAATTTGCATCGGAGCCAAACATCTCAGGGGGGCGAAGACTGACTTCCTCTACCTAGATGTGATTCACGTTCTCGTGCATGTCTGCCAGTTCCTCGAGGGCAGGGACTTGTATGACCAAGCCTTCGAGTACGTCGAGCGACCGACCGAGCTTGAAGCCTACAGGTACACAGTTGCAGAGGCCAGGAAGGTCGGCTTGGACGAGAACGAAATCCTCCGGTACCTCAGGATGGACGCTGCCGATGACTCAGAGCTCGGCAAGCTGATGGACAGGATCGGCGTGAAGGCCCGGCGCTGAAGACGCCCGTTTTCTGACGCAACCGCCTCTAGAGTTTCCTGGCCGGAATCCCAGGCCTGACCAGGTCCTTCATATTGAGTATCGCATCAATTTCCTTGTCCCCATAGCCGAGCCCCTTCAGGGCCGTCCTGATTGGGACGCCCTTGGCCAGTTCCTTGCCCAGCACCGCCGCCTTGTCATACCCGATCTTCGGGGAGATCACGGTGATTAGGGCCGGGCTGCTCTCGGCGTACTTCCTTGCCCTCTCCCGATTCGGGACGATGCCATCTATCACCAGCGAGGAGACCTTCCTCAGGGCCTCTGCGAGCAGTTTGGACTGCAGGACTATGTTGTATCCCATCAGGGGCACCCCCATCGTCAATTCGAACTCTCCCAAAGAGGCAGCGATTGTGTTCGCGCCGTCGAGCCCCGTTACCTCTGCGCACGCCAACAGGGCGCTCTCGAGGGTGACTGGGTTGGTCTTGCCCGGCATTATGCTGCTTCCTGCGACCTCCTCCTGCGTAGGGATGTCGATCTCTCCCAGTCCGGTCAGGGGTCCCGAGAACATCAGTCTCAGGTCCTGGCACAACCTGTACAGGTCTATGCTAACTGTCCTGAGGGTCCCGCTAAGGGATGAAACGTCCGTGAGAAGCCTCGTAGGTCTGAACTTGTCTTTGGCACTCGTAAAGCCCAGTCCGCTCAGCGCCGCTATCTCCTTGGCGACCATCCCGCCGAACTTGGGGTCGGCGTTCAGACCCGTGCCCACTGCCGTTCCTCCTATGGGGAGCTCCAGCAGGTACTGCATGGTCTTCTTGACCAGCTCTGTGTCTCGCCTGAATGCGTCAGCGTAGGCGCCGAACTCCTGTCCCATTGTCACCGGTAGGGCGTCGCGAAGGTGCGTCCTGCCAGACTTGTAGACCGATGAAGTTTTCCTCGAAAGGACGGTCAGGCTTTTCGTCATCGTCTCCAGCGCCGGCACCAGGTCCCGACTGACGGCATAGGCGGCCGCAATTCTGACCGCAGTCGGTCCCACGTCGTTGGATGACTGGCTCATGTTAACGTGATCGTTGGGGTGTATGTTCTTGCCCATCTCTGCGGTCGCGAGCTCGGCCAGAAGCTCGTTGGCGTTCATGTTAAGGCCGGTCCCGGACCCCGTCTGGTAGACATCCACCGAGACCATCGCGTCGTGTGTTCCCTTCATCAGTTCCTCAGCCTTGGCCTGAATCACCTGCCCCATCCCCCTGTCGAGCAGTCCCAGGGCGACGTTTGACTTCGCAGCAGAGAACTTGATTGCCCCCACGGCCCAGATTACTTCTCGCGGGAAACGCGTACCCGTGTTCAGAAACACCCTCTTCGAGCCTTCAACGTACTTCATGAGTTCGGCCGCAACTCTCTATGTTCTTAAGCCTTAGCGGATAGACGCGATAGGTTTCATTCGCTGGCGTCAGTAGAAGACCTGGACCTTCACGCACGTCTCGGGGAGAGTAGTCTCCAGGCCCACACTAGCAGGACCACCATCATGGCCGCCCCGATGACGACAGAGACGAGGGCGAGCTGGTCTCCGGTTGGCCCGGACCCGAAAACGAATGGGAGGGGTCCGATGAACACAACCCCTCCGGCGGAGACGGCGCCGCTGGCAGAGCCAATCGCGACGAGAAACAAGCCCACTACGACGAGAGCAAGTCCGAAACCTAGAAGCCTCTGCACCGTCACACCTTTGACAGCGACAGGGTGAGGATCATCAGGACGATCGCCAGTCCGATTACGATTCCCACCCACTTGGCGTCCGAACCGAAGATTATCGGTATAGGACCTACCATGATGACCCCCGCTCCTCTGGCTTCACCCTTCGTCTTGCCTGAGGCGGAAAGGACCGAGAACGCCACCAAAGCGAACCCTGCGATGATCAGCAGGATTCCGACGAGGACGACGTCGAACACGGTCCCAAATACCCCGGCACGCGATAAATGTTTTTGGCAGAGAAGCCATCGGGCAGCTCCGGGGCTCTCTTGGCAGAATATCGTTGGTGCGAGAAGTGCATGATGCGGACCGAGCACGAGGCGGTCGGAGACTCTAGAGACTACAACCCCCGGGGCAGGGGGCTCTACAAGTGCAGGCGATGCGGCAGGATCAAGTCCATGCGCCATCTTCGACCAAGCTCGGAAATCGGGTACTAGTCTTGACATACTTGGATGGTTTTCTCGTAAACATGCTAATACACCATTAAATATCTTGAAAGTCTCGGTGCTATCGTTGTCCAGTTCTGAGCAGACGAAAGCTCAGCCGGTACAGCCGAAGATTTTCGTAAGGGAAAGCACTGGATTAGTCAAGAACGCATCGTTCTTTGACACAATCGCGCTCAACCTCAGCAATATGTCGATTGGCGCGCTTCTCGGGGTCTTCGGACTCTATGGTTATCTTATCCCAAGTATCGTCGGATTGAATTTCACATACACTTGCATCTTTGGGTTCGTGGTCGCCATCCCTCAGATTGTCATCTACACTATGATGACACGACGCTTCCCTAGGACTGGTGGAGACTACATCTGGATCTCCCGGACCTTCGGCGGCTTCTGGGGAAGTTCGCTTTCTTTCATGGGCTACACTCTTGAAACCACTGCTTATCTGGCGCTCATCGTTCTGAGCGCAGTTTTCGCCATAGGAGCAGTAGGTTTCATCCAATCGGGCTTCACCAACGGCACGTTCCTCGGTCTGTCCCTTCCCGGCAATTCGGGAGGAACTCCTCTTCCCCAATTTGAAGTGGGTGCGGCCATCTTTGCTATCCTGATATTGGTTAACGTCTTCAAACCCAAGGCAGGTTTCAAACTCGTCTCCGCCCTTACTATCTTCGGCGTCGTGACCCTTCTCATCGCAATATTCACCCTTCTGTGGGCGGGACACAGCGCTGTCGTTAACTACGTCAACTCCGCAGGATGGTCAGTCAGTCCTTACGTCCCTGCAGGATATCACGACATCCTCGCAGCCGGCACGAATCTGACCTACACCAACATCACACAGACCTTCACCTCGTCATCGAATTGGTTGACACCTGCTCTCTTCCTACTGCCGCTAATATTCGCTTTCGTCTACCCCTGGGTTAACGCGGCACCGGCTGTCGCATCAGAAATCAAGGGAAGAACCGCGCTCAAATGGAACGTCCCGATTTCCGCGGTCATCGCATTAGTTCTTGTAACGTCTTCGTTCGCGACGCTCTACTATGTGGGCGGCATATCCTTCATCAACCAAGCATTCGCGTCTTGGTCCATCTCAGTCTACTACACGTTCAACTTCTGGACGCTTGCTATGGGAGTAGCGGGTAATACTTACCTCGCTTGGTTGATTGGACTTGGCTGGATTGTCTGGAACGTGGGTATCCTCGCGTATGGAATAATAGTGATCTCAAGGTACCTGCTGGCTCAATCGTTTGACAGGTTCCTGCCTGCGAAGATCTCGTACGTCAGTCCTAGATTCGGCTCCCCAATGGTGGCCCAGGTCATCAGCCTCATCGTCACGGCCACTCTCGTCGGAATTGCAGCCTTCTACTACGGAACCGTGTCTGCACTTTTCGGTGCAATCGTAGCAGCAATGATCTACTTCATTTTCATCGGATTGACTGCGACCGTTCATGCGCTAAAGAAGGAGACTGGTTCGGCCAGAGTCATCCTAGGCGTAGCTGGATTGCTGAACATCGTCGTCTTTGGCTACGTCGCCTCGGAGTTTGTGGCGAACCCGACCGTCTGGAGTCTCAATACCATGACCTACGGCTTCGTGATATTCTCCTTCCTATTCGGCGCAGCAATCTACCTCTGTTCCAAGACCTACTACAAGCGCAAGGGGATTGACATATCTCTGGCGTACAAGGAAATTCCGCCAGAGTAACGATGAGTGCAAGAAGCGCAAGAAGACCCCCGTCTCTTCAACGACTGATGTACGATTTGCTCTTCCACGCAGCTTCCCGAGGGCAGTCTGAGGAAAGCTAAGAAGGGCCGCCTGTCGCACCCCCGACGTTGGAATTCGAGAAGGTCGTTCGCAGAAGACGAATGGTCAGGCACTTCACCAGCCAGCCCGTCTCCGCGGATGCCATTTCCAAGATACTGGAGCTGGCTCAGCATGCTCCGAGCGCAGGTTTCAGCCAAGGAAGCGCATACATCGTTGTGGCCCGGCCTGAAATGAAGAGGAAAGTCGCTCAGTTGCAGGGGGAATCAGAATACATCGGAGCGGGTTTCCACGGATGGATCTCCGAAGCGCCCGTCGACATCATCGCCTGTGTCAGTGAGAAGCTCTACCACGACCGTTACAATGAGCCTGACAAGCTTGAGGACGGTAAGGAAATCGGTTGGCCCACACCATACTGGTTTTTTGACATCGGGGCCGGCTGCATGATCATACTTCTTGCCGCTATCGACGCGGGGCTCGCCGCCGCCTTCTCTGGGGTGACCGACCCGCCAGGAACGAAGAGGTTGGTTGGGATTCCTGGACACTTCCATCCGGTCGGCGTCATATCCATTGGACATCCAGCCAAGGACAAGAGATCTCCTTCACTGAAGAGAGGTAGGCGGCCCTTCAACCAGGTCGTCCATTACGAACATTGGTAGAGCGCAGCGGCGGGACCAAATGATATGGAAACCGGCGGAGGGCATGAATGGCTTTGCGTGTGAAGCTTCTCTCTAACGGGTTCTATCCTTGGCTTAAAGCCAGATAGTTGGGCTAAGACCCATCTACATTGGGGTCTTGGAAGACTAACGGCGAGGAGCGAGTGTATGGAATCCTGCCTATGGCTAGCAAGAGACCCATGCCAAAACCAACGGGTACCAGCCATAACGCATTCCAAGATGGAATCCACGCTATTTGGGCGCACATACAGAATCCCTGACATGGGGGAAGCGGCGTCAACGTGCCGCAGACGACCATTGCGGTGTGGCCTCCAGCAACTGCCAAGATTAACCCTATTGCAGCAGGTGGGATGATTCCGATGAGAAAGTTCTGAATGGTGACGCGATTCATGGTGCTCCAGTGTCTTGGTGTGGCTGCAAGGATATAGTCCTACTGATTAGAACACTTCACCCTCGGTCTGAGGGTTCATTCGGATTTGAGACTACGATTTCGATGGTGTCGTTCTCGCCCATCATCTGCCGTCAGGCACCCTTGACCAACACAGGTCTTGTCAGTTTGCCTTCAGGTCTCGGTCAAAGTGGTTGATGTTCTTGTTGTCCTTCATCCTACTAGATAGAAGCGGCTTTGTTATCATGGTGGAGAGAGCCGGCGGAGGGCTTTGCTCCCTCGACCCCGCGCTTACGAGGCGCCTGAGCCCTAAGAGGAGTGCTCTGCTGGACTGAGCTACGCCGGCACAATCTCGACCCGAGATTGCCAACCGTTAAAGCCATTTTCCCCAGCACAAGGGTTTTTAGAATTCCCGAACGCGGCGTCAGAATTGTGCGGGGGTCGCCCAGCATGGTCAACGGCGTGGGACTGAGGCTCCCATCCCTTAGGGGTTCGTGGGTTCGAATCCCACCCCCCGCATCCTTACGGCCGTAAGGATTTCTTACCAGTCCCAGACTTGACCTTCGAGTATTCGTTGATATCCAATTCGAGAAAAACTTCGCCGATGTCCCCGAAGGTCTGTTTGAAGTGATGCTTTTCGTAGAACCTCTTGGCGCGTGAGTGTATTGTAGACGTCTCGATTTCAACTACACCACGAGAAAGCGAGTCCGAAATTGCTTCTTCTAAGAGGTGCGACCCTATTCCTTTGTTTCTGTAGTCTGATGAGACATAAAACGCTGAGATGAAGGTATTGAGTCCGCCATCGATGATGTCTTCATGCATGACATAGTGGATGAATCCGATTACTTCCGAGTCTGTCTGTGCCACCAATATCTCCCCGTTTCTAATTGCTCTGCGCACGGTCCTTAAGCGGCCCGACTTTGGTCTCCAGTCAAACCATTCTGAGAGAAGAGCGTTTACTTCGGGAGCATCTGTGGGAGCAGCCTTCCTGACGACAAACCCTCTCAAAACCCATCGTTGCCCCCTCCGAAACGTTGGACTCTGGCGAGTGATTAAAGCGTTTCCGCCCAGCATGCTGGGTCATAGTCCCACCCCCCGCACCAAGTTCCATCTCACAGTTCGGGGCTGTTAACGGATCTCTGAAATTATAGTGTCAGCTGGTCTAGACTGTCAATTCCTTCTGGCCAGTCGCGAGGTCCTCGAGCAGCTTGTAGCTCCTCAATGCATCCTTCTCCTCGACCACAACAATCGCGTGAGGGCTGCACGTGATGTATTCGATGAGGTTCACTCCGCTCCTTGCCAAATGGGTGCTGATCGTTGCGACCACGCCCGGGGTGTTGAGAACGGAGTCTGACAAGGAGATGACTATCTCTGCGAGGTCGGTCGTTATACTCAGGATGCGCTTCTTCGGGATTATCGCCGTCAATTTCTCCAGATTCTTGTAATCGGTGACGACCTTCACCGTTTCGATGCCTGAGACTATGTGAAGGGTCTCGCCTCTCGAGTAGTCCACCTGTGCGGAGAATCTCGCCAGGGCGCGCGGGATCTTTGGGTCGTTGGCGAGGGCTACGACGACAATCTTGTTCTTCAGAGTCAGTTTCAGAACGAGTTTCGTCATAGATTCCTGATTGCCGATTCTCTCTTGGGGAGAGTATCTCTTGACTAGGCTGATGTTCGGCCCGTCATCCAGGGTCCTGGCTCGGCCTTTTTCGTCCCAAGGCATCTGTACCTTGTAAACGTCGATAGGAAACGTCACGTTCTTGAGATTCTGCGATTCAAGCCTAACCATCCCATATGGAATCTTGTTTCTTACCTGATCGTAAACCTGTTCAGAGATGCACACTTCACCGCCTTCAGCAAGAGGTTCGATTCTGGAGGCGATGTTCACGGCGTCTCCATACACGTCGCCCTTCTGATGAACCACGTCTCCGATGTGTATTCCGATCCTCACAAGCAGCTTTCGAGTGGCCCGCTTGTTGTAGTTATGGAGAATCTTCTGGACTTCTATTCCGCATTCCGTAGCATGAAGGGCACTATCGAACTCGACAAGGAAGGCGTCGCCCATCGTCTTGATTTCGTGACCTCCGTAACGCCCGAAGATCGGCCTGACGAGTTCCCGGTGCTTCTTCAGGAGTTTGAGGGAGAGGGATTCGTCGCGCTGGCTGAGTGCCGTGTATCCCACTATGTCAGTGAACATTATTGCCGCCAGCCGACGGTCAGAACGGGTCAAGTCGAACAGGGAGGGCGCCTCGTGTTCTGGTTAAAACAATTTTCTCCAGCTTGGGGAACGCGGCCGGAATCGCAATGAGATGCACGCGCAAACCCGTTTCAGACGAGGCGGTTCGACTTACGGCTGTGCTATTCTCCCATAGTCGAGGACAGCCTTCTCCTGCTCTCTCTCCACAAAACCAGGTTTGATCCGCCTCAAGGCCCTGATCGCTTCGTCTGCGGTGATCCCTCTATCCTTGATCAGGTATGCTGCGAGCACACATCCTGTCCTTCCTTCCCCTGCAAGACAATGGACGAGGGTCGTCCTGCCGTTCTTGACCTCGTCACGGACGAAGGTGGCAGCCTCTTCGAGGCGGGCGGCGTCGGGGGCCTGGTGATCCTTCATCGGAATGTGACGGACCTCGAAGTCAAGCCCGTGGAGCCAGTGATCAGGAAGTGGATCTTCAGTGAGCGTCAGTATAGTCTTAATCCTCTGGCCGGCGAGCCATTCCAGCTGACTTCTTGAAGCTGGGTATCCCGACCCCGCCAGCTTCCCCTTCTCGACCCACACGAAACCTGTCGGCTGGTCAGAGACCTTCGCCCTGAGCTTCCTCAGGAAGAGCCCTCCGGTGCCCAAGACTCATCACTGCGTTGATTCGATGATGACGAAAATCAGGCCTTCAGCCCTCGAGGACCTCGAGCTTCCCGTACTTGCCCACATTGAGCCGAAGCTCGCCCCTGAAGCTGTTTGTGTAGCCGTTGGTGACTCTGACCTTCGAACCCTGCTTGACCATGTCAATCTGATTGTCCCATAGAGACAGCTTGATCTGTCCACTTTCGTCCTTCAACATGCAGTCGGCCACTCTGGCCTGGTCCCCGGTCCTCAGGTTCACCGTGCGGGGGTCGGCCATCTCGGCGATTTCGCCTTCAGCGTCGACCCTTCTCATACCATCTCGCAGGTCCTTTACGATCATGTATGTCCTCCGTCGACCAGAGCCATATATAACATTGAAGCATCTGGACTGATCCTCGAAACCGTTTAATCAGAAAGCTCTCGCGGGTTCTTGTCAAGAATGCAACCTGGCCTGGCTGATGCCGGACTCCTCCTGCTTTCGTTCATCATATCCCTATTGCTCGTGATTCTGACGATGCCGAAGTTCATCACATACCTCGTAAAGTCGGGCAGGGTCGTGGACGACGTCCACAAGAACCCTCCAACCAAGGTTCCCCTCCCAGTAGGTCCCCTGCTCTTTCTCGGTGCGCTCGTTGGTGAGATTCTCGTGTACTTTGCATTCGGTTCGTTCGTCCCCCTGGCAGTGATAGCGGGCGCGGCCGTGGCCTTCGCAATCGGCCTTGCCGATGACTTGTTCGTTCTCGGCGGGAAGACGAAACCCATGCTCCTTCTGCTCGCGGCAATACCCCTGGTGGTTTCGGTGGTGTTTCGGCAAGACCTCTTCGAATCTAACCTGACCTTCCCGCTCTTGGGGCATATTGGAGAGCACTTCACCATCTACATTCTGCTGGTCATCATCGCCTTCCCAGTCGTCGCAAACGCATTCAACATGATGGATTCCTTCAACGGCCAGATATCGGGGTTCACCCTGATGGCTTCCCTAGCCCTGCTTTTCGGGGTCGTTCTGCATGCAATCGCTGATCCTGGCTTCTCACTCGCTCGTGTCGCCTCCGTTCTTCCCCTAGTTGCCATTGCGGCAGCGTTCTTCGTCTTCAACAGGTATCCGTCCAAGGTCTTTGATGGGGACAGCGGGAGCCTCATGCTGGGGACGATGTTCGCCTCCCTGGCGATAACGGGAGGCGTGGAGATCGCAGCAATGATAGCAATTGTTCCGGCGATTCTCAACTCTTTCTACACGCTTTCCAGCGCTCGAGGTTTTGTGGAGAGGAGGAGGATGCCAGCGAGACCCACTCGTCTTGGCGAGGATGGCAAGTTGTACGCCTCTTTGGAGCCTTCCTCGCCTAACACCCTCATCAGGCTAATTCTGCTGTCTGGACCGCTGGGCGAAAGGGACCTCGTGAAAAGTGTCCTCATACTCACCGGAGTCGCCTGCCTCTTATCAGGCGTGATATCCATCCTGACCTGGGTGCGTTGAAATGAGACTCGCTCCTCTTATCGGAATCGAGGTGGCCGCCTTCCTTTTGATTATTGGCGAGACGTATCTCTTCTTCATGACGATCGTCCCGCTTGGCCCCGTTCCTCACAACTTGACCGTGTACACGGCGATCACATTGCTCAAGGTCGGCCTCACCTTCGGACTAGGCATCCTCTGGTTAGTCGTGATGGTTTCGCTGACTCGTCTCTATGTCAGGTCCAGGCTCAGGACCCAGACTCCCACTTCTTCATCTTGACGTCGAACTCTTTCCTCGTATAGACTATCCTCGCAGGGACTCCCATGACTACCTTCCCGCTAGGCACGTCCTTCGTCACCACCGCCCCCATGGCGACCACGGCCCTCTTTCCGATTCTGACTCCCGCCTTGATTACAGCCCTCGCACCGACAACCGCGCCGTCTTCGATTGTGACCCCGATCATCCTCTTGCTTGGGGGATATGGGTCGTTGGTGAGGACGGCAGCTGGTCCAATGAAGACGTTCCTACCTATCCTCGACATAGGAGGGATGTAGGCGCTACCTTCAATCTTCGTCCCGCTACCTATCCTCACGTCATAGTCCACGTGTGCAAGCGAACCTATCTTCACATTGTCGCCGATGACCGTCTTCGAACCTACATACGCGTAATTCCAGATCCTGACATTCCTGCCGATCTTGGCGTCAGGTGCGATTGTGTTGAGTGGTTTCTTCATCTTCTCAACTCAGGTAGATCGGCGTCCCCGTAGAGCTCGAAGCTAGGACTGCTTCGGCGACCCTGGTCGTCTTCAGCCCGTCTTCCCCTGTCACGAGCGCCTTCCGGCCTTCCGTCAGCGCTGCCACCCATTCCTTGAGCTCGAGCGTCAGCGGCTCCTGGAAAGGCCTGCTCGGAACCGTGGTCATGTTTCTCTCGTGCACGCTGGTCTGCTGGGTCACAAAATCAACATCAATGACTGCCCCGGAAAAGACTGCGGTCAGGGTCCTGACTCTGTTGGGCGTTATCCAGTTGGTCACCAAGAACGCCGTCTTCCTGCCCGAGAACCCCAGCATGATGGTCGCGAAGTCCTCATGTTGGAGAGGGGGATAAAACGCCCCCACTCTGGCGAAGACAACCTTAGGCTCCTCCGCGAATAGCCATCTTGCCGTGTCTATATCGTGCACTGAAGCGTCCTTTACTATTCCGACGTCGCTTATCCCTTCGCCCCTCCTGTTCTCCCTGTGGAACTCAAGCAGAATCGGGTCTCCCATGCTCTTGTTAGAAATCGTCTTCTTGAGTTCAGTGATGGGGGGATTGAACCGCTCTATGAACCCGACCGTCAATGCCCTGTTGAAGGACTTTGCCATCTCGAGCAGCTTCTCTCCCTCACTTGAGGTCGTCGTCATCGGTTTCTCCACGAAGGTGTGAAGGCCAGCAGCGAGCGTCTTGGAGGCCATCGAGAAGTGTGTAGACGCAGGGGTGCAGATGTTCGCTGCGTCTAGCCGTTCCCTCTTTAGCATCTCCTCTAGCGAGGCGTATCCGGGCACCCCATACTTCTTTGAGAACTCGGCCATCCTACCTTTGTCAAGGTCGCAGATTGCGGCAAGGCATCCCAGCTCGCTGAGGACCCTGACGTGGTTCTTCCCCCAGCCGCCTGTTCCTACGACTCCGATCTTGATCATTCTTTACGGCACCCCTATGCAGCGCGATATAGAGTTATTCTCATTAGCCAACTATTAATTCGAGCTATATCGCTAGTATTCGATAGGTATTGGGAAAGGTCCAGTCGTTCCTATCCCACTATGAAGCAGAAGGGACCAAGAGAGGATACCTAGGTCACGTGAAGAAGTTCCTAGATTTCATCTACCCTGACTCCAAAGACCTAGAACAGAAGGCCGACTCTTACTTTACTGAAGGCAGGGACTACCTCAAGGATGTTGAAGGGTTCCTAGCCTCGACCAGTCAGGAGGCCCCTATGACCAGGAGAATGAGGCTCAGCACCGTCAAACTGTTTCTGATCGACAACGATGTTGAGCTGGGTGAACGGAACTGGAAGGCTCTGTCGAGGAGGATTAAGGGGAAGAGGTCTTGGAGATGGTCGGACTCCAGGGGATTGGGTCAGTCCATAAAGAAGAAGTCAACAAGCTCGCGAGGAACAAACGACGATGGAGAGTTTGGCTGGAGACCCACTACAAGACCTGCACGCACCCCTCCGTAGTCGGCCTGAGCGAGCACATGCTTATCGTGTGCAAGAAGAGAGAATGAGTGACTGACTATATAGGATCGGAGTTGGGAACCTCGAAGAAGGTGAAGGTGTCATGGGGCCTGTGCGAGAGGTGCGTAGCCAAGAGGAACGGAATGATTGGAGCTAGGTCTCCGAGAGAGCTAGGAATCTACTGAACTATCGACGAGGCAGAAAATGGGCATGAGATGAATGAATTCTGTCCTATCTTGACCACGATTATGGCCCGACGTATTTCGTAAGGTAATCATTGTCCTGATACTGTCCAAGGCAAGATTCCATCCCCAACAAAGACGTATGTAGAATACCACAAGCACCAAGAAGCTACGACTGACCCCATACTCCTTAGCTCTCGCAATTCAACAATCGTGTATCTGAGAGCTTTCGACCTAGGAATGACAATGACCTCAGAAATGTTGGATGCATTTGTCCTTAAGGCGTCCTCAAGGCCAGGTTTTTTCGAAGGGGTGTACGACCCTCTTATCAAAGCTCAAGGACCCGCAAAATGGAGGAAGCGCAGCGTAAAAGCGAAACTTGCCAGTCTCGGCAAGCCTGCAGATGACAAGGCTGCAGACGCTGAGATAGTCAGACAGGATCGGAGATTCAGAACCATGGTAGAGTCAGCAGATATGGTCTTCGATCGTGAGTTTCTAAGACTGGGGGGCATTTCTAAACTCAAACTCTCGACATTCCAGACAGAGGAACTCAGCACATCGAACGGCAAGCTAAAGGGACCTTTGACCATAGAGGTGTATCTCACACTAATGCGGATGCGAGTTGCCACTCTTTCGGTATGGCTCAAGATTCCGGATACCGAACTAACAACAGATCGACTGGTTGAGCTAGGGAGGAGCCGGAACGTTAGGGTAATCGTCACGAGTCCACCAGACTGGATCAGTAAAGTGTTACAGGAGAAGCTGAAGGAGAATGAAGGGGTAGGTTTGAACGTTCTATGCGAGAATTACAGAATTGTCGTCGACGAGATCGTTAAGGAGGTGGCGAAGCAACAGCGAATCAAGCAGGCCGAGCCGTACGCTTATGTTAATGAATACACCGCCTACTTCCTCCATCGACTGAATTTCGATGTGGATAAGTCTGACGAGCTGTCAATCTTCTCACACCAATTAGGAGCAATCCAAACCGAAACCGATTGGTGGAGAGACGCGACCGACCTGAGTGGAGACCTTGGTGCAGAGTTTCATAACGAGAAGGGAATGAGAGAATACTTAGGTTTGCTGAAGTACGTCGAACTCATGGGTTCGTCCTTCTCTGATGACAGGGTCGATGGAATTGCAGCCACAGACGCATGGTGGCTTGAGTACCTGTGGACTCTGGCACAGACGCTTGAGACGTACAACTGGACCCTCGACATCGGGGAATTCTCCAAGAGTAGCAAGCAAGAGCTAGTAAGGGTTAGACGTGGACTGCTTGCCGGACTGCAGGAGTACTATCTTCTCAGAGTAAGTAATTCAGGCGACATGACAATGAGACTAGAGAAAGGAAAAGAGATTCTTGGGATAAAGAAGCTGTACGATATCCTCAAGGCACAGCTTCAAGAGATAAACACCCTAGTTGCTGAAGCCGATGATGTCAGAACCCAGAGGGCGGAGGGCCTCCTCGCAATTATCTTCAGTGCCTTTGGAGCAGGATCAATAGCCTCGACGATTCTGGTTGGGACCAATCTGGGGACCACTGGAATTGTCTTCTGGACGTGTGAATCAACGGTCTTGGCAGGTGCGCTGACATTTCTTGTGTATGACTTCCTATTGCGGCGAAGGTCATAAGCTGTAGCCGCTGGCATCCCATATAGGTTAGGTAATGAGCCACGGATTTCTTTCTTAACTATCCGCCAGCCTCTGGGTTCCCCAGGAACGCTGAGGTCATAATGTGGTGGATTCCATGTGCGACCTCTCCTGTCTAGGACTCTCTGCATGAAAATTGGGTGCAGAATGGAGCCTAGACTCCGCACTTGGTGTTCTAAAGCAGCCCAGGAGTTCGCCTCAGACTATCGAATGGAGAGCACAAAGTCATCATTATAGAAATAATGTGCTGCTTGCAAGTGAAAAATGAACGTCGTTGGGTGGTGCAAAATGCTTCCGTATGATGATGAAGAAGGGAAGTAATAGGTAGTGCAAGGTGTATACTCAGGCAGCGCCAGACTGGATGCAATCATGCCATAGCCCTCCTGGCTCCGCGTTGGGCGATCACTGAAATTGACAATGACAAGATGCGATTGACCCGACCGCTAGAGGTCCCTGCAGGGAGCGACGACATCACCATAAAGGGCCGGAGAAATCAAATAGTAAGGTCCACCTAGAAATCGAATAGTTGATCGAGACAGGAGCACGCACTCTGGTTGACTTCGAAATTCAAAGGGAGGGTTGGTCAATCTACAGACTACAGGATGACACGCGCATCAAGATTACATGCATCTTGACGATGGTGTTGCGAGACGAGTTCTGGAATCATGACTTGGGTCATAAGATGATGCTTGCACTGGACTATGCGAGACCACGTCATAGTCAACCTGGCACGGACAAGGGTTTGGATTCAACTATGTCAGGACGCAGCCTTTCCTACAAGATGTTACAAGAGTCTTGGAATGAGTACCGACTCAGCGACGGCTCAGTCGTCAGAATCAGACCGAAACTCTCTAGAGTAGTCTACTTGGGTTATGACGATTTTGGCCTTCCCAGATACGACGTAAAATCCGACCTGCTTGTGGAGGGTACGAAAGGCAAGTCTCCTGGGAGGCGCGTCACCTGAACGATAACAACTCTCGCTATAGAATCATCGGTTTCAAAACCATAGGCGAAAAATGGTATGTCATTCAGCTTGAAGGTGACGTAGTTCTAAGACTGAGGTACGTCTTGAAGAATATCCTGAAGCGGGATGATAACACTTTGCAGTTCATCGGTCAGAGTGTCTGTGGTACTGTCTCTTGTCCTCCTCAGGATTTTGGTATTCCAGACGAGAAAGAATATTCAGAAACGGAAATAGAAAGGTACTCTGAATCGAACCCAATAGGGTTCAAGCTACTCACATCAGGAGAGAACATCTACGTAGCTGAAGAAGGGAGCAAGGTGATTGTCGACTTGTCTCTTCAATCAATTACACCTACAAAGCTCAGAGATAGATACGGTTTGCCACGGTATTGCTTATGGAATTGGTGGATTCCTAGGATTGATGGTAATGTGGGGGAAATTGACCTTGGTCCGTCAAACCGCAGGCTTTCCAGACACAACGACTCTCTTGCGGCGCTGAAGGGACAAGAAAAGGTCCTGGAATGGCTTTTCCCAGCAGGTTGGTTCTCGGATCCCCGGAACAAGACTCATCCGGCTTTCATCAGACACCAAACATGTGATGAACAAATCGCTCGAGAGAGCGGTATTCCGACTGCTGAAAAACTGGGTGATTTTGCGACGGTCGCACGACTGAGACTAGACTCGACGATACTCATCCTAGTAAGCGAAGGAGATTTGAAGTCGATAGTCTTCGGCTCGTTAGACTCGTTTGGCGATGAGACGGTACGAAAGAAGATACAGACAAGGGTAACAGACCCGCGAATGTTCGAGGACATGATGGTTGAGCTTTACACCGCAGCGTGGCACAAATCTAAACACCATTCGGTGACGCCATTGGAGATTGAAGGTCTTCCTGACATGATTGTCAAAGTACCCTCTCTTGACCTTCCAATCGCTGTTGAATGTAAGCACGTGACGTCAGATTCTGAAAATCGAATTGATAGTGTAATAAAGAAAGCCAGCAACCAGATAGGAAATTTCAAGTCCCGTGAATCGAGGATAGATGCGTACGGTGTGGTAATGTTGGACTTCGCTTCATCTTTTGGCGTGAACAGAGTGAAGAGTAACCTAGTTCCCGAGAGGGTACAGCGTACTTTGGACCTGGTGAAACGGTCTGTCTCCGGTAACAAGAACAATTCGGTCAAGACAGTAGTATGCACGTGGGACGATTACTTGGTGCTTGGGGATGACTCTCAGCCAACTGCATATGTGTTCAGGAGGAATTTCAGAGTTGTACATCATGACGGCGACTTCGAGAGGATTCCCCAAGAGTTGTTATTCGAGGGATTCACAGGAATTCTTAGCGGCAGACTTCAACAAGCAAACAGCATTCCTATGACTGAATCATGGCAATTCACCTCGACATATAGCTGAACACCCTTAGAGTAAGTGCGTACCCAAGACAGCTCCTGAGATGGATCGCAATCAGACTCCACAAAAGCCCGTTAGAAAGGGTGTAGGCTCGTAGGTCGCGGTGACGTTAGGAATAACTTGCATTGTGGCATTCGACGGATTTCGAATGACCAACACATAGCCCGAACAACCTTCACTGATTCGAGAATCGTAGTGGAAGCTTGTACTGGTCGAGTTGTAAATCACAGCGTATGGTTGTCCGCTGTCGAAGTCGACGAACTGGAAGATCCCCATTGTCAAGACATTTGCGGTGGAATTCGTCAATAGGTTGATGCGGTTGTCAAAGGTGTCAAGTAATTCCCATTCGATGAATCCGTGCGGCCCGACCGTCTGGGGAATCCCCCATATGTTTAGAGACTGATTTGCTGACCCACCTTGGTAGACAACCTGATGTCTACTGTAGTTTGTAAGTAGATTATTGTAAGCAGCAGACGAAAGATTGAGTTGTAATCTCAGATTGGCCATTGACGCTCGGTCGGTCTGGTGAGTTGTCAACAAACTGTTGTATCTGGTGGTAAGTGAGTTGTATTTGCCAGCAAGCGAGTTGTACTGTTGCCCTTGATAGTAATTCAACCCAGCAAAGAGGAGGAATCCTGTCAGTGTGACGACAAACAGCGCCTTGTAGTTCATAACAAGCCTCTATCGGTTGTTCCTATTTGAACCACAGCAATCATCGAGGGGAGTGATCGCCCCACAGCCACTATGGCTCAGTCACCTGCCCGTGCTCCTTCAGGAAGACCGACTCCCAGGAATCACACGCGGTGTACATCTCGACAGGCAGCTTGAAGGGTCAGCAGACCCTGAACTTGCCATCGCTCTCGAAGGTCTTGCAGAGGGTTCCATGACGCACATCGATCTCATACCTCGAGCAATGGCGGCTCCCGTTGACCGTCTGTAGATGCTTACAGCGGGAGCACATTGGACCGTGAGCCCAAGGTGCCATCTCGAAGTAAGGAGGATTCATGTTAGCCCAGGTGGCTAGTTTGGCAAATAACCAACGACACAGATTCTGGCAATTCAGATGGGAGTGTAGGCTGAATCCATCACAGCTTCCAGTCCTCTTCGCCTTCTCTCACGACCCGCGTCAGCGTCTTGATCAGATCATCAATCCCACTGTGGAAGTCCTTCCGGGCTTGGACGCATGTTCTATACGATTCCAGGTCGTCTATCCTCAGAATCATTGCTCTGGCCTCGGGTCCGCACGCTACCGTGTCTGAGCCCAGGTCCAACGAGACTGGTGCGCCTTCTCGATAATTCCCAATGATCTGTGAGAACGAGTAATTCACCAGTACAGCTAACAGTCCGAACCTAACTGAACCTAATACCAATGAAATGCCGTCATAATTCCATTCTGGCTTCCGTTGCTTGACATATGCTCTGATTCTATCGTGGTATTCTCCACAAAGTTTCTTGAAAGAGTCTTCGTACGACATCGACGAGGTCGCAATCCCTTCAATCTGCGCTTGAAGTTCGTCTCCTACTAGAGCACTGTAGACCGGCTTTGAGCCAAAGTCAGGTGGTCCCCTCGGGTAGACGTAGTCGTCTTCAATCGGATGATTCGAAAGCCATCGCGAGCGCTCGACTGCCCACTCGAAGAGAGGGTCGTACACCACGGGGAGCAATCTGTCCACCCTCTCAATCCTGCGTTTCCGGATGTCTTGATCTCTGTCGTACCAGAACCTCGCAAGGCCAGCGACGACAGCAATTGCTGTTCCCAGGCCGATGATTTGGATTGCGCCAATGAAGATGCCATAGACCACTACTCCAACCGACGCTAGGCTACCAGCTATTGCGAGAGCGTCCGGGCCTCTGGTCAATCCACGACCCTCCCTCGACCAGGTACCTAGACTCACTTAATACTCATTCAATCGTCAACAATGGCATTCTCAGCGTGCCAGCAGTCTGCCGAATCGCGGGGCCATGGACTATATACGCAGAGCCAGCAATTCGGCCATGAAACGTGATATAACATATGAAATATCTCGGGCTTAAGTAGAAACGCGAATCAGACACTGACCCATGCGCAAGGGGTTCGTCTGTCTTGCGTCTTTGGCATGTCTGATGCTGCTTCTGTCCCCGTACTATTTGGGGGTGGGAAGGCCTGGGACCGCTGGTGTCGTCACTGCTCTGTCTGGAACCGCAAACCCAACAGGGTTCAACGCGTCGCAGATACTGCACGCCTATGGGTTCGACCAGCTCAGCTGCTTCGGCGGCAGCATCAGCAAAGACTACTGCGGCTCGAGGCAAACGATTGCCATTATCGACGAAGGCAACAACCCGAACCTAGATAGCGACCTTAGTACCTTCAACACCCAGTTCAATCTACCGTCCTGCACGATCGCACAGGGCTGCCTGACGATACTCACACCCGATGGGCCGGTAGCAAACGATGCCTCGGATGCGCCGGAGATTTCGGGGGACGTCGAGTGGGCCCACGCAATCGCACCAGGTGCCCATATTGCACTCTTCGAAATCCCGGATATCTCCGTCGTGGACCTACTGCCTGCCATCGACGCAGCAGCAGCTTATCCCGGCGTTCACCAAGTGTCCATGAGTCTTGGAATCAACGAGATAAGTGTGGAGGATGGGGGATACAACATACCCGCCCTGGACACTCACTTCCAAGTCTTGGGTGTCAGCTTTTTCGCGTCGTCTGGCGACGATGGATGGTCCTCCGGCACGTCCTGCGCGCAAAGCATTACCTGTGGTGAAGACATCGAATGGCCGGCAGTATCACCTTATGTGGTTGGGGTGGGAGGGACAACCCTTACCCTCGCCCAGGGGAACTACCAGCAAGAAGTCGTTTGGACTGACACAAGTACAGGGGGCGCCAGTAGTGGAGGGAAGAGTCTGTATGAAGCTGAGCCTTCATATCAGATCGAAGGAGGCTGGGTGAAGACCAATACTCCGCCCATCAATACAGCCACTCGGGGCGTCCCGGACGTTTCCTACGCTGCGACGAATATGCCAGTCTACGACAGCTATCAGACTGGCTCTAGTGGTGGTTGGCTCAGTCCATCAGGCACTAGCATGGGTACCCCCCAGTGGGCTGCGTTGTGGGCCATCGCCAATGGCCTAAGGGTCGCTGCCGGAAGCAGCCCTCTGAGCGGTTACAGCAGGGCCAATGGTGCGCTATATGCTGCTGCGAACAGCGGCTACTCTCTCTACTATAACGACATCACTATAGGTAGCAACTCCAACGGCAACAAAGTCTGCGCTCAAATGTGTCAGGCGCAGACACATTACGACTACATCACTGGTCTGGGCAGCCCACGCGCCAACAACCTCGTCCCATACTTGGTGGCGCTGCCAACCTTTCCTTCTGTGACTTTCAACCCAACCCCCCAGCTCCCTCCGAACACCTCTTGGAGCGTATTAATTGACGGCAACACAAAGTATACGGGAAGCACATCCCAGATAGTCGTCCCCAGTGTCACGCAATTCAGCATAACCTACTCCATACCTACCATCAGCTGCGGCGGGGGCTGCCAATTTCCTTCCTCGCCATCGTATGGGGCCGTTATACCGGCTCTGCAGACGACAGTGAACGTCAGCCGACAATACTACCTGACCGTGTCTGAGGTAAACACAGGCTTGGGCGTTTGCGGGGCGTTGTACCCAGCCTCAGGCTGGCAAAATGCTGGTTCGACGAAGCTCACGGCGAACTGGGCCTATGGGTGCATATGGCAGGGATGGGTTGGCTCTGGACCCGGTTCATACACAGGTAAGGGCACTGTGACAACCTACACTGCAAACGATACACTCACTTTGAGTGCACCGATTACCGAAACCGGGACCTTCTACTGCAAGAGCTCGTGCGCGAACTAGCTCGGGAACCGACCTTGTTGGGACGCCCCTGATCACTTCAGAAGTGCGCGGCTAGGGCGATTCTCAGGTTGTCACCTATCAGGAGACAGACTCTCCTTGTCTCTGTCTCAGGCGTACACAACAGCCCTCTAGACGTGATGTCAGTGAGCCTTGATAGTCAGGATGCCTGATATCACCGAATTTGACAGTACTCTGTCAAATAGAGAGTTATTCGATTCATTCTCTCTTCAGAGCCGGAGTGGCGGAGACCAGGGTCATCTCGATATTTCTGTGCCCTTTCTTCACCTGCTTCGCGGCTTCCTGGTCCTCCCTCGAACAGGCTATCAGGACGTTATGCTTCAGCGGGTCAACGACATCCGAGCCTCCTTTCAGTTCCGAGCCGGAGATTATGTTGACATCCGTGACATAGTCCCTCAACCTCTGCTGGATGCTTGCGGCCACTTGCTGCCTCTCGCCACGCATCTCATACCTATCGAGGCTCCACACTAGGTCGATCTTGGTCCTGCTTGCCTTCAATTCTTTCTCCTTAAGCAGCTCTCTGGTCTCGTCTACCACATATCTGACGTAGTTCTCCAACCCCTTCAGCGTGGCCCCAGCGAGGTAGGAGATCGACTCTCCGGTTTCTTCACTGGCCTGAATCGCCTTCAGCTCGTACAGATACTTTGTGAAATCGTCGATGTACACATCAGACGCCTTCTGGAGGGAAACCTTGGCTTCTCTGGCCCTTCTCGCCAGTTCGATCTCAGTCACCGAGGCGATTGCAACTTCGAGGACCGCTGCTGCATACTCCAGTTCCGCTGAGAAAACATTCTGGGAGTTCTCGGTGAACCCGAGAGCATGGAGCTGACCCATTTCTGGTGACCCCGCGGTCGAGACCACCGCCGGTTTCGTATCCCGGGGCTTCAGTGGCATGTACGCATATGTCAACGTCGAACCAACTTTCAGCCCTGTCTGCTTCTCGACCAGCATGATATTCTCGGAGTTGCCACCCGGTCCTGTCGGGAGAACGTTTGCTAGAGTCACACCCTTCGAGAGGTACTTCGATAGGTCTCTCAGCTTAGAGTTCGCCTCGATCAGAGACTCGTCTGAAGGTCGGCGGAGCTTAGGGGTGAAGAAGATCACTTGGGCGTCTCCGAGCACTTGCCCCAGCGGCTTCAGGCTCAGCAGTGGCTCTCCGGCCATCAGCGCATCGAGTTTCGGGTTTCTCCGTAGGAATGCAGGGTCCAGTTCCATGGCCATCTGCAGTGTCTCGTCTACTATGGTGACCTGTGCCTTGTCCACAAGCTCGGCCGCGAGTCGGTAGCCTTCGCTGGTCAGCCCGTACATAGCGACCTTGATCTTTGGCAAAAGCTGAACGATAGCTGCAGGTTCGACCGTAATTAAACTTCGAAGTTGCTGGTGTCAGCCCTTGGATAGACGTGGACAAGCCACCCGACGCATTCTCAGCTGGGATAGGAGCTTCGACTCTCGGCGACTTTCCTCACATCAAACCACTTTCCTCTGATCTTGCCGACGAGATACAGCGAACCTGTCACGCACACGATCCCTTTGTCACCTGCTAGGTCCAAACCCTTCTCGATCGCTGACATCGGGTCAGGGTCGACCAAAGAGGGGACATCTGTCAGCTTTCCGGCGAGGCTCTTCAGCAGTTCAATGTCAATTGGCTTCTTGCCCCTGACTGTGGGGTTGGTGAACACGAGGTGTCGGGCTTTGTGGGCCACGAGTCCGACCATCCTTCGCGCGTCCTTCCCTTCTATGAACCCAAGGACGAAGGTCACCTTCCTCTTCCCAAAGACATCCTCGAGAACATCGAGGAGGACTCCGACCTTCTGGGCGTTGTGTGCCACATCCAGTATCACTGGGGGCTTCTCTTGTACCAGCTCGAATCGCCCCGGCAGACGCGCGCTCTCCAGTCCCGCCCTGATGGAGCCTTCATCGACAATCTCGCCGGTCCCTTTGATTGCGTCGGCCGCCGTGATTGCCACTGCAGCATTCACTGCCTGATGTCTACCGACCATCCTCAAGCTCACCTTCTTGAGCCGCCTGCTCTTGGACCGGTAGTCGAACTCTGTCCCATCAAGGCAGACCTTTGTGACCCTGATCTTGAAGTCGCGTCCCAGTATGTGTAGCTTGGAACTCCTCAGTTCGGCCTCGGCTGAGATGATTTCGAGCGCGCCTCTCTGCCTGACTGCAGTGATAGCAGGGGCGCCCTGCTTGATGACCCCAGCCTTCTGGTGCGCTATGATGTCGATGGTCCCGCCGAGCAGGTCGGAATGGTCTAGTCCCACGCTCGTTATTACGGAAACCTCTGGCCTAAGCACGTTCGTCAGGTCCTCGCGCCCTCCCACCCCTGCTTCAACTACTCCGTGGTCGACTTTCCTCTCCGCAAAGCTGAGGAGAGGGAGGAGTTTCGTTACCTCGCTCCATGTCACAGGCCCGAATCGCGAGTATTCCTCGGGCGTCAGACCTGCTAGAACAGGCTTCACCTTCTCGATCAGCCCAGCGTAGTCCCCGCAGCTGATGTATTTCCCGTCCAGGATGATATTCTCCGTCGCTGACTGGACATAGGGCTTGACGTGAACCCCTACCCGCTGGCCCGAGGCACGCAGTATCTCACCGATCATAAGAGCAACCGATCCTTTGCCCGAAGTCCCAGCTACGTGGACCGAGCGGAAACTCTCGTGCGGGTTTCCGAACAGGTTCAATAAGAGCTTCCACCTCTCCGAACCTGAAGCCGGAAGAAATGACTCGATGTACTTGACAGCTTCCAGGTAAGAGGAGTAGGCGTCGCTAGCCATGAGAGTCGAGTGGTTCTAGCCGGTCCGTCTCGGATAAGTCTTCCATCATCTCGTTAGGTCAAGGTGACTGCTGCTAGGCTACGCAATCCTCTCCTTCCCGACGTAGACACCTCGCCCTCTTCCAATCCTACCGATGGCCGTGGCCTCGAATCCGTCTCTCTTGCAGACCACGATCGCCTCCTCTGCTTGGGAGGGTGAGAGGATGACACAGAGTCCAACTCCCATGTTGAATGTCGAGTACATCTCCCGTGATGACAGTTTGCCTTCTTTGGCGAGCATGTCGAAGACGGGCGGCGGTTCGACCCGCTCCAACTCGAACGAGAGGTTTCGTCCGCCGACGAGCCTCTCCAGTTTTGTGAAAGCCCCGCCCGTGATATGCGCGAGGCCGTGGATTTCGACCTTCTTCAGCAACCGAAGCGCTGGACGGACGTATATTCTAGTGGGAGTCAGGAGCTCGTCGCCTAGCGTCCGGTCGAGACCGGGGATGAAATCCTTCAACGAATGCTTCTTGGTGAGGATCTGTCTGGCCAGGGTGTAGCCGTTGGAGTGAAGCCCTGAGCTCCTCAGGCCGATTATCACGTCGCCAGTTCCAATCGTTGAGCCGTCTACCACTCTTTCCTTCTTGACGACCCCAACGCCCATCGAGGCGAGGTCGAAACCATGCCCTCTGATCCCTTTGATCATTTCTCCCAGGATTGCCGTCTCGCCTCCGACGATTGGTGCCGATGCCTCTTCGGCGCCTGCTACGAGGCCCTTCATGATTTCCTTCACGAGCTGGTCGTCCTCCCGCTCGAGGGCCAGGTAATCTAGAAGGGCGATTGGCTCCGACCCCAAGCAAACTAGGTCGTTGACCGTCATCGCCACGCAGTCAATCCCTACTGTGTCGTACTTCTCCAGCGCCTGCGCCACAAGAACCTTGGTCCCTACTCCGTCGGTGTGCAGCGTCAGGGCTATGTCACCTCCAAGGTCGATCATCCCGGAGTAGTGTCCGATCTTGATCAGGGGAGCGCCTACCCCGGTCGTCCTGGTGCGGAAGGTCTTCCCAAGTGCTAGCGCCATGAAGCGCTGGATGTCTCTGACTTTTCCGACGTCAACGCCCGCCTTCGCGTACGCGCTCTTGCCCACAGCTCCGCACCGCCTGTCAGAACCTGCGGCCCGTCAGCTTCTCGTACGCGCTTACGTACCGGTTGCTGACTTCCGAGACAAGGTCCCCGGGCAATTCAGGAGGCGTCGGGAGCTTGGACCCACTTTTCCTCGCATCGTCGAGACTCTGCTTGTACCCAAATGCAGTCAACCAGTCGCGGATGACCTGTTTGTCATAGCTCTCCTGCACCTTCCCCACTCTGTAGGACTCGGCAGGCCAGAGTCTGAACTCGTCTGGCCCTATCGAGTCTCCCAGCACGACCTTGCCCCGGCCATCCCTGCCGAATTCGAGTTTGACGTCTGCAAGCATGAATCCTGCCTTCTCGGCAGCCGCCGACAGCTTTTGGTAGATCGAAACGGAAGTATCTTTCACTTGGTCGAGCTCGGTTGCGGTCATCCTCTTCTGCTCAAGTATTTCTGACTCGGTGATCGGGACGTCCTTGATATCTGATTTTGTAGTGGGATCGAAGTACGGCTCATCCAGTTCTGCAGCCATTTCTTTTGCCGAGGGGACGGAGACCTCTCCCGCGCGGACCCGCTCGTAGAGGCTGCCGTACAGATACCCACGGACGACACACTCGACAGGGATCATCTGCAGTTTCCTCACAACCATCTTGTCGTCGCCTTCGAGTCTGACCATATGGTTTCTCACTCCGAGCATCTCAAACCAGTAGGCCCCCAACCTGCAGAGAACCTTTCCCTTCCTTGGGATCAGCGAGGGAAGTATCACGTCGAAGGCAGAGACTCGGTCGGTGAAATGGAAGAGAAGGTGTTCGGCGTCCAAGTCGTAGATGTCCTTCACCTTTCCGGAACGGATGAACTTCCCCGGGAGAGTCAAGTCCAACTCCTCCTCATTGAGTCCACCTTTGCTGAGACTTTCTTGTCTTGGATCGCAAGAATCTCGGCTGCCAGAATTGCGGCGTTCTTTCCGTTGTCCACCCCGACCGTCGCCACGGGCACCCCAGAGGGCATCTGGACAACCGAAAGGAGAGAGTCTAGGCCTCCAAGCTTTCCCCCCACAGGTACTCCGATCACGGGCCTAGTGGTTTGGGAGGCTATCGCGCCCGGCAGGTGAGCGGCGAGCCCTGCGATTCCGATGAAGACCTTGGCCTTGCATCCTGAGATGTATTCGCGAAGTGCAGTGGGGTTCCTGTGCGCCGAAATGTACCTTACTTCATAGGAGATCCCGAGTTCCTGCAGCATCTTCGTAGCATCTTCGACGACGGACTGGTCGCTCCTGCTCCCCGCGAGCACTGCCACTGTAGCTTCTCTGACCAATTCAGGCCTTCTCCTTGTTGCCGACGCGGACAATTCTCCGCTCGGTTGCAACAGCCATGAGTGGAATGTCGTGCTTATCCTCCGGTATCTTCGGCACGCGCTGGGATTCGAGGCCGAGCCCCATCGTGACCGAAGACACGCTGACCTCTGCCAAAGCACTGTCGAAATATCCTTTCCCGTACCCGAGCCTATAACCCCTGTCATCCCACGCGATCAGCGGAACCAGAATTAGGTCCGCGTCAGGCAGGGGGACTGGTCTCAGATACTGACTCTTGGGTTCAGGGACTCCGAAGTGACCAAGGGCGAGCTCCCGTTCATAGTCGCGGATTTCGGAGAAGACCAAGCTTGTGCTCTCTGGATGGCTCAACGGCACGAGCACGCGCTTTCCCAGCTTCAGCGAATGTCTGACGATCCCCTCGGTCTTCACTTCTTCCTTCTTCGCCACATAGGTCGCAATTACCTTGGAACCCCTGTACTCGGGAGACGAAATCACGTTCTTCATGACGGCGTTACTGAATTCCAGAAGTTCTTCAGGAGAGAGCCGACTTCTGGCCTTCAGGGCGGCCTCGCGTATCTCGCCCTTGCTAGGTGGCGACATCTCCTATCCCGCTACTAGCATTGCCCGGGCCGATTCTGTCTGCTTAAGTGTGGCGATGATTGTGTTCTCAAGGAGCATCGCCACCGTCATGGGACCGACCCCGCCCGGGACCTTCGTGATGTAGGATGCTTTTTGGGAGACGGGCAAGAAATCCACGTCTCCGACGACCTTGCCGTCGATTCTGTTCATCGCGACATCTACTACTACTGCCCCTTCCTTCACCATGTTCGCTCCCAACACAAAGTCAGGTCTCCTTCCCACGGCTGAGACCACGATATCCGCCCTCTTCGTCAGTTCGGCGAGATCTCGCGTCTTAGAATGACACATGGTGACCGTGGCGTCCTCTCCCATGAGCAGGTGATACAGCGGCTTGCCGACCAGCATGCTTCTGTTGATTATGACGACGTGCGATCCGCGGAGTCCAATCTCGTAATGCTTCAGCAGCGTCATGATGCCCTTCGGAGTGCAAGGGAGCAGGGACTCTTGGCAGTAAACCAGTTTGCTGACGTTTTCAGGGGTAAGTCCATCGGCGTCCTTCTCTGGAGAAATCCTTGCGAGGACGACGGGGGCGGACAGGTGCGCTGGAAGCGGCATCTGAACGAGAATGGCGTGGACATCACTCCTCGAGTTGAGCTCCGAAATCAGAGCACCGATACTCTCCTGACTCGAATCAGCGCTAAGGGAATGGTTGGTAGTGGCTATTCCTACCTCATTCGCTGCTTTGTGTTTGGTCGCCAGGTACATCTTCGAGGGGCCGTCGTCCCCCACTAGTATCGTCTCAAGCTTGGGTTCTATCCCCTTGGCCTTCAGCAATTCGATCTGGTTCTTCAGACGCTCCCTCACTTGACAGGCGAGTGCCCTCCCATCCATGATGGTCGCCGTCAACCAACGATCACCCTTCGTCCTTCGACTCTGAGTTTACCGCTCACAAAGAGCTGGATCGCCTTGGGGAGGAGTCGGTGCTCCTCTTTGAGGATCCTTTCCGAAAGAGACTCTTCGTCGTCTCCCTCTTTCACCCGAACAGCTTTCTGGACGATTATCGGCCCGGCATCGACTTCGGGGACAACGAAATGGACAGTGCAGCCAGACACTTTGGCGCCGTAGTCGAGTGTCTGTTTCTGTGCGTGAAGTCCTTTGAACGCGGGAAGAAGGGCTGGATGGATGTTCATCAGTCTTCCTGAGAATTCCCTAACGAATTCTGGTGTAAGTATCCTGTCGAAACCTGCCAGGACAACAAGCCCTTTCGACGAGGTGATACCATGCCTCCTGAGGCTCTCGATGAGGAGCCTGTCATATTCCAATCTGCTCAGTGCCAAGCTGCTGACATCGAAGACCTCTGTTTCGACGCCGAACTTCCTTGCTATCTCGAGGGCCCTCACGCCGGCTTTGCTGCTGATCACGACCGAGACCCGAGCGTTCCTGAGGCGTCGCTCATGGATGGAATCCAGTATTGCTTCGAGGTTCGACCCCCTTCCAGAGACGAGTACGCCTACATCATGAGTCAACCTTTCGCCTCTCCTCAGTCTGAAGTGGAAGAATGACCTCGAGCTTCGAATAGTCTCCATTCACACAAGCAAAGCAGAGCCTCTCCTTCGGGATTCCTATGGCCTCAGACATACCGTCTATATCATTGTAGTAGAATTCCTCAGCGTCCAACGCGAAGCCCACCTTAGCAGCTAGTTGCTCTGGCTCGACTTCATCTTCCGCGACCGTGTGCGCGAGGAGCTCTTCCCGTGTCGGGAAGTCGATACCCATCCTGCAGGGGTGCCTTATGGGCGGGAACGTCACGGCCATCTTCACCTTCTTGGCGCCCGAACGCTTGAGTGCTCTGATCAGCGTCCTCGCGCTCGTCCCCCTGACGACGCTGTCGTCGACAACGATTACCTCCTTCCCTTCGATCGCTTCTCTTATCGGGATGATCTGTTTGACGATCTCTTCTCTGCTCTCCTGCTTGGGTTCGATGAAGCTCCTGATGCTTCCTCTCCGCTTGTACCTGTCCTTCATGAGCCCCTCGTCCATGGGGATTCCGCTGGCGAGCGAGAAGCCGAGCGCAGCCGGGCGTGCCGAATCCGGGACCGGGACTATCACGTCTCCCTGTGCCCGAAGTTTCTTGGCGAGTATCTTCCCAACCCGCTTCCTGGCCTCGTAGACACTAACCCCATTCACCCTTGATGAAGGATGAGCGAAGTAGGCGTACTCAAACGAGCAAAAGGCAGGGTCCATCTTGGGTGCGAACCTGAACGACTCCACCTTGCCCCCGTTTCCCATCATCACCATCTCTCCTGGTTCGATGTCGCGCACAAACTCGGCCTCAACGGCAGCGAGCCCACAGCTCTCCGACGCGACGATGTGTGTGGAAGACCTTTCGTGCCACCCGAGAGAGAGTGGCCTGTATCCTCTGGGGTCTCTGACCGCGAACGCCTCTCCCTGTCGGTTCAAGATGACGAAACAATATGCCCCTATTAGCTCCTTACCGAGCTTCTCGAATGAAGAGAACCAGTCGTTCCCCTCTTTGAGGAGTTGGAGAAGTCTTAGCCCGACGACCCTCGTGTCAGATTCGAGGGAGACAGAATCTGGCTCCCTTGACACAGAGGTAGCTATCCCTTCGACGTTCACTATAGTGCCATTGTGGGCGATTGAGAACTCCTGGCCCATCTGGATCGGGTGCGCGTTGTTCGTGCTCGTCCTGCCCTTTGTGGAGTACCTGACGTGCCCAATGCCCGTGCCCCCGCTGTATCCCGAAACCTCGTCTTCGTACTCTCTCCATTCGGCGACGAGGCCCAGGCGCTTGAAGACCGGCCTGTTTGGAACTGCAATTCCCCATGATTCTTGTCCTCTGTGCTGCAGAGCTTCAAGGGTCCTCAGGATCTTGGGTACAACGTCGATTCCCCGCTCGGAGTGCGCAGCGACGACTCCGCAGGCTTCTTTCAAACGCTTTCCCCCATGATGCGCGGGATACTGGATTCCCAGACCCTCGCCATCTCGCGAACACTGAGCCTCACCAGATTCTTCCGGCCGAGCTTGACCATCAAGCTTCTCCCCCTCACTTCGCCTATCTTCGCGTAAGGGACCTCGCTCTCGACCAGCATCGCTTCCGTCTCGCGAACCCTGCTGGGTCCTACAGAGACTAGAAAACGCCCGTGGGTCTCGGCGAAGAGTAGGCTGTCGGCGCTCATCGAGTCCCTCGGCGCCTTCTGAAGGTCTACCTCGGCTCCCATTTGGGCCGGGATACACATCTCCGCGAGGGCGAGACCTATTCCTCCCTTCGAGCAATCATGGACGCTCGCTGGGAGGCCGGCGCGGATCAGTCTAAGGACCAGCGAATTGGTCCTGCAGTCCTCTTCAGGTCTCGCCTTAGGCGGCGTGCCTTCGCCGGATCCCAGAATCCGGTCGTAGTACTCCGAGCCTCCCAGCTCGAGGCGGGTCCTGCCTAGGATGAAGATGGCATCTCCCTCGTTCTTCATAGTCAAACTCGTTATGTGCTTCCTATCATGGATGAGTCCAGTCACCAGCGCGACCGGGCTCGATTTTATCGGCTTCCGGGTATGTTCGTCCTGGTTGTAGAAGCTGACCTTCCCGCCCACGACAGGAACGCCGACCTCCCTACAATAGTCGCTGATGCCCCTGACAGATTCTGCGAAGCTCCAGTAGACTTCTGCGTCGCTAGGGTCGCCAAATTGCAGATGGTCTACGAGCGCCAGGGGCTCCGCTCCCACGGCGACCACGTTTCTGCATGCCTCCGCAACGCACCCGGCCGCACCGTTGTAGGGATCTAGGTTGGCTATCCTGCTATTCCCATCGGCCTTCACTGCCAGGAACTTGCCGTTCGGGAGCTTCAGAACTGAAGAGTCGGCCTGTCCAGGCTTCAGCACTGTTCTGACGCCGACTTCGTGGTCGTACTGCTCGTAGATCCACCGCCTACTCGCGATGTTGGGGGACGACAACAACGTGAGAAGAGTTTGAGAAAGATTAGCCGGTCCCCTCGGTTCTGCTGTGGTCACTTGTTTGGGCATCGGTGCGCTTTCGGGCCATGCAATGGGCGGAGCGTTCACGAGGAATCCAGCGGGTAGACTCGCCACCACCTTCCCTCCGTTCTTGACTGTGATCAGACCGTCGGCAGTGACCCTCCCTATGATGGCGACTGGAACCTCGTACTTGCGAAAGATTCCCAGGGTCTTCTCCGACTTCTCCTTATCCAACACGAGCAACATCCTTTCTTGCGATTCCGAGATCATCGCCTCCATCGGGGTGACGTCGGGTTCGCGGATGTTGAGCAGTTTCAGTTCGAGCTCAATCCCGGCCCCTCCCTTCGACGCTATCTCGGAAAGCGCCGAACTGAAACCTCCCCCTCCCAAGTCCTTCATCCCCTTGATCTCACCCGTTTCCAGCGCCTCGAGAATCGAATCGAGCAGGAGCTTCTTCATGAACGGGTCGGGCACTTGCACCGAAGAGCGTTCCGAGTCCGCGTTCTTCGCCAGGTTCTTCGATGCGAAAGTGGCTCCACGGATTCCGTCTCTCCCAGTACTACCACCCGCGATTACTACGATGTCACCTGGGCTCTTCGCCTCCGCAAGGATTAGGTCCTCCTTCTTGCCGACGCCGACGCAAGCCACGTCGACTAGGCAGTTCCTCTCAAACGACTCATCGAACTCGACCTCCCCAGCGACCGTTGGGACACCCACGCAATTACCGTAGTCGGCTATCCCGCGGACCACATTCCTGAGGAGCCATTGAGAGTGTACGTTCTTTTCGATATTGCCGAAACGAAGGACGTCAACTAGTGCTATTGGGCGGGTTCCGATAGAGAGTATGTCTCTGAGGACACCGCCGATCCCCGTCGCCGCGCCCCCGTAAGGGTCCACTGCGGATGGATGATTATGGCTCTCTATGTGCATCGAAACTACGTAACCGTCCCCGACATCGAGAACGCCGGCGTCGTATCCAGGTCCGATTAGCACGCTCTTCCCGACCGTCGGCAGGAGTTTCAACAGCTTCTTCGATGACTTGTAGCTGCAGTGCTCTGACCACTCTGCGTCTATGATGCCCCATTCGACCTCGGTCGGTTCGCGTCCGAGGAACCTCTTCGCGTACTCGATCTCATCATGCGTCAGCCCGAGAATCGCCTGCTCAGCCTCTGTCGTTTTAGTTGCCACTCCTGCCAAGACCTGCTAGAGACTCGAAGATTACCATCCCATCCGACCTTCCCTCCGGGCTCAGTATGGGGTCCACGGCCCTCTCCGGGTGGGGCATCATCCCGAGGACGTTCCCATCTTTGTTGCAGATTCCCGCGATGTTCTCCTGTGATCCGTTCGGATTTCCTAGGAGAGTGGGTTCTCCCTTTCTGTTCGTATACCTGAACACTATCCTCCTTTCCCTGTTCAGTACGACGAGTTCATCCTTGGGGAGGAATAGCCGTCCCTCGTTGTGCGCTATCGGGAGCCGCAGAACCTCGCCCCGCCTGGATGTACGTGTAAAGGGAGTCCTGTTATTCTCAACTCGAAGGGTCACCCACTTGCAGATGAACTTCAGGCCCGAGTTCCTCAAGAGACTGCCCGGAAGCAGGCCTGCCTCTACCAGGATTTGGAACCCGTTGCAAATCCCCAAGATAGGGACTCCTCTTTCTGCCAGCCTCCTTACTCTAACGATCGAAGGACTCCTCGCAGCTATAGCCCCTGCCCTCAGGTAGTCTCCGAAGCTGAAACCTCCGGGAAGGACGAGAGCGTCGAACCTCTCAAGGCCGTCGTTCTCATGCCACACTAGCTTTGGTTTCAGACCTTTGGTTGCCCTCAGAGCAGTGACTACGTCCAAGTCGCAATTGCTGCCTGGGAAACGAACTACGGCTACGTTCATACATCCAAGCGCCCCGGGGCTACCTGACAATCATGAGCAGCGGGGTTATAGATGCGGAGCTCGTCGCACATTCTCTGGACGAGTGTCTGGGCGTCCAGCGGACTAACTGCCTCGACTTTGAACCGGAGGAGTTTGCCGACTCTTATCGACTTCGCCTGCGGAAAATGGGACTTGACCAAGTCGCGATGTATCACGTCCCCTTCGGGGTCCTTGGCGGCGGCCTTGTTAGAAATCACAACTTCGACCACGAAGATTGGGTGTGGCTTCGTAATTCTTGGTAATTTACCCTGAGTATTTAAGATGGTTTTGACACGTTGGTGTAGATGAACCGCCGGCGCGGCAAATCCCGCGGAAGAATGTGCCTCTGACGGAATTAGTGGTAGCTTGCGACTCTGACGGCACGAAGCGCTTCCATATGACTGCGGCATCTGAGCATGTCCTGCTCGCTTGCAATGTCAGTCCGATGCCTCAAGTCTCCACCGATTCGCTGAACCGCTCTCAAAGAGGAACCGCGAGCCTCAGCTATGTCATCGCCAATCCCGACGACCGCAACGCAGCGAGAGCTGCCGTGAACGGTCTTTCCGCCTTCGACCTTGACATCCATAGGAAAGACCCTCATGCTCTGGTCATGCTTCCTCTGCAAAGACGTGGCGCTGGCGAGATCAATCTCGCCTTCTGAACCACGCGAACTCTCGGAAATGCCGTAGTACTTCGGGACTACGCAGGTGACGACCGAAGCCCGTTTCCGGAAGCGAAGCCCGCGGAGTGTCCCTTCGATCATGCGGTAACAGACGTCGACCAAGTCGTCCTCAAGCGTCACGAACAGATTGATGGACTCCGTGTTTCCGCCCCTGCTGTTCCTTTCAAGGATCTTGAATCCCGACCCAGTGTGCATCAGCGCGTCATATTCAATTATTCCTCTGAGCCCAGGGTTGGATCCCTTTCCCTTCCACTTTCTGAAGGCCTTCTCCTCAGCACTTACGACTTCCGACCATTCAGCATCTGTGATGAATGGTAGGCGCTCCGTCGTGTCCCTGTAGCTGCCCATGCCGCCTGTCAACCTTCCCCGGTTCCCATCTAGCGCTCTCTTGTGGTCGCGGGTGAGCGGTGCCACGCACAGGTGACGACCGTCGCTGAAAGCGTGGAAGCTGGACTCCTCCCCCTCGACCCTCTCTTCCACCACTACGCGGCCCTTGGAATACGCATTCATGAAGAACCGTTCGGCCTCCTCCTCTGTCCTGAAATCGCTTCCCCAGACCCCGACGCCTGCCCCTCTAGCGGGCGCGTCTGGCTTGATCACCGGTTGATTCATCTCCTCGATGGCGGCCTTCAGATCTTCAACGACATTCCGCTCGTTCTTGTGCTGGCTAGGATCGAAGATTCTGTATCTTGGGTTTGCTCTTGGACAGATTTCGTCGAAAAGCAGCCGTTGCGCCGCCTTGCTCTTCTCCACTGCGTATTCCTTGGTCACGCAGATCATCGGGATCCCTGCTTCCTTCTCAAGCAAGTCTCGCCCTCCCGCAACTACGAAGTCTTCAGTGTCGCAGAGCCCAAATGCTATCCTTCCCGCGAACCTCTTAGCGAACTTTGCAATCTCGGCAATCCTCAAGTCAGGAATCACTTTGTGTTCCTTCGCCCTTTGCATGTTGAAGGGGTTGATCTGCTTCTCCGCGATGTAGAACTCGGGCGTGTACCTCTCGCTCCGGATGAAGGTGTCGACGATGGCGGCGGCGCTAAGACATTTCGAAATAATCAGGATTCCGACTTTGTCCATCGGTGGAACCTTCCTCACTCGATAGATAGACCTTGACCTTCTCAGGTTCCAGCCCTTCGAACACCCGAGAAGATTAAAGGAGCGATTGAGACGGCCAGCGTCGGATTCTTGATTCCAAGAGAGGAGCTCGGAACGCTGGTAAATTCCTATGATCGAGACAAGATAACGATCTGTGCCCTTGGCAGCCATTCCGCCTTGGACATTCTCGACGGAGCCAAGGATGAAGGGTTCCCCACGCTCGCGGTTTGTCAGAAGGGGAGGGAGAGGCCGTACAAGGCGTTCAGGAGAATTGTCGACGATGTGATACTCCTGGACAAGTTTGCCACAATCATGGAGAAACGGATACAGGACCAGCTGGTCAGAAGAAATTGCATTTTCGTCCCCCATCGAGCGTTCACAGCATACGTGGATTATGGCTCTATCGAGAACGCCTTCAAGCTCCCACTCTTCGGTAACCGAGGCCTCCTGAGAATCGAGGAGAGGACGGGCGAGAGGAATCAATACGACCTTCTGAAGAGGGCCGGAATCAGGATTCCAAGGCGGTTCGTCAGTGCGAGAGACATCGAGGGTATTGCGATTGTGAAAGTCCAGGAGGCGAAGAGGAAGCTCGAGAGGGCATTCTTCACCGTCTCCTCATACCAAGATTACGTAAGGAAGTCCCGGAAGATGATTGAAAGTGGCTTAGTGTCGGAAGCCGATGTCGGCAAAGCCGTGATTGAGGAGTTCGTGCTCGGGACTTATTTCAACTTCAACTACTTCTACTCGCCCCTTACCGGAGAGGTCGAGCTTCTGGGCATAGACAGGAGGCTCCAGACCAACCTGAACGATTTCGTCTCACTCCCAGCAAGGCAACAGTTGGAAATCGAGGTCCGCATCCAGAACATCGAGATCGGGCATACGCCCGCAACGATCAGGGAATCTATGCTCGAGAAGGTCCTCGAGATGGGAGAGAAGTTCGCCCGGACGGTGAAGAACGAATACGGGGTTGGTCCCATCGGTCCCTTTGCCCTACAAAGCTCTGTTACCGTAGACCTCGAGATCGTCGTGTTCGACGTTTCCCCTAGAGTCCCCGGGAGCCCCATTCTTTCGACTACTAGCCCGTACAGCAAGTACTACTACGGTAAGGTGGTCGGCACAGGCCGCAGAATCGCGATGGAGATCAAGAAAGGGATCGAAGAGGACAGGCTCAGCGAGCTGGTGACGTAGTGACCGAAATCGCGACACTCGGCTCTCACTGCGCCCTCCAGGTCCTCAAAGGCGCAAAAGATGAAGGCTTCTCGACGCTTCTGGTGTGCCAGAGGAAACGCGAGAACCTCTATCGCAGGTTCGGATTCATAGATGAATATCTATTCGTTGACAGCTTCTCAGAGATCACCCACAAGGACAACGTCTCCGCCTTGAAGGAGAGACAATCGGTCATCGTCCCGCACGGGACGCTAGTCTCCGAAGTCGGTGCGAAGAAGATCTTAGACGACTTCGATGTCCCAATCTTCGGGAGCAGGAAGATGCTGTTATGGGAGTCTGATCGGGAGCTCAAGGAGAAACTGATGAGAGAGTCTGGCCTCAAAACTCCGAAGACCTTCACATCTCCGGACGAGATCGATAGGCTCGTGATAGTGAAACTGCATGGCGCCAAGGGTGGCTTGGGGTATTTCCTCGCAGACGGCCCGAAGTCATATCAAGAGAACCTCGAGAAGTTCAGGAAGTCCGGGAAGGTCGGGATGAATGCCCCGCTCTACATCCAGGAGTACGTGGTCGGTGTCCCGGTCTACTTCGAGTTCTTCTACTCGGCGCTGTCAGGTGAGCTGGAGTTTCATTCGATAGACCGTCGTTATGAGACAACAGTCGACGGTTTCGGGAGATTGCCTGCAAGCATGCAGAGCTCCATCCAGCCTTCGTACGTGGTTGTGGGTAACTCGCCGCTTGTCCTGAGAGAGTCGCTCCTTGAGCAGGTCTTCAAGATGGGCGAGGCGTTCGTGAGTGCGTCGGCGCGCCTGGTCCCGCCTGGGATGATCGGCCCATTCTGCATAGAGGGCGTCTACGACGAGAACACCGAGTTCGTCGCCTTCGAGTTCTCAGCTAGGATTGTAGCTGGAACCAATCTCTATACTCAAGGTTCACCCTATACCGCCTTTCTCTTTGACAAGCCGATGAGCATGGGGAGGAGGATTGCCGTGGAGGTCAAGGAGGCTGCCGCCACGAGTTCGCTCTCAAAAGTGACAACCTAGAGCAATTGGGCAGTCTATTCATCAACGGCGAGCCCCTATTGAATGCAGGCTAGGGTAAGTCCGCAGAACATTGGTTAAATAACTTCGAAGGAGCGCTCGAAAACCACCTGGGACAATCGATGGTCAATGGCAGAGTGTGGGTAGACGTTCTTACTCCGAAACAGGTTCTGTTCTTCAAGCCCCTGATCGACGAACTTCGAAGCGAAGGCATGGATGTTCTTGCCACGTCGAGGAAGTACAGGGAGGTCGTGCCTCTTGCAGAAAGGGTCGGACTCGACCTGCGATACGCAGGTGAACGGGGAGGCAAGGACCCAGTCGAGCAGCTCGAAGCCGCCACGAGGAGACAGGCCGAGATTATTCCGCTGATCAAGGAGTTTGCGCCCCAGGTAGCGGTCTCTGTCGCATCCGCGGTCTGCGCCCGCGTCGCCTTCGGGCTGGGCACAAAGCACATAGCCGTTAACGATTCTCCACATTCAGAAGTGGCCGGGAGGCTCTCGCTACCTTTGAGCTACCACCTGATGTGCCCGTGGGTGATCCCAATCAGCGCTTGGTCGCCCTTCGGCATCGGCTCGCGGCAGGTCACGAAATACCATGCTCTCGATCCGGCGGCATGGCTCAAGAGGAAGGCCTACGGGGGCCCCCTTCCCAAGCTCGACTCCCGGAAGAAGACGATTACAGTCAGGGTGCAGGAAAGCGACGCCCCGTACCTCACGGGAAGGGATCCGGGCTGGACCACTGTCGTATTGCAGAGGGTTGCCGAGGCCTTTCCAGAGTGCAACCTGGTCGCTCTCTGCCGGTACGGCTACCAAGTTGAAGAAGTCAAGAAGACGTTTGGCTCAAGGTACATCATCCCTGATGACGTCGTCGATGGTCGGGGACTCCTGTCTGCAACAGATCTCTTCGTGGGCATGGGCGGGACGATGAACGCCGAGGCGGCCCTGATGGGGGTGCCTGCCATTTCAGCGTTCCAAGGCTCGCTCTGGACTGACGCATACCTGCAGAAGGTTGGACTTCTTGCAAGGGTCAGCGGGCCTGATGCCCTCTTGAAGCAGGCGCGGTTCTTCCTGAACAGCGCTTTCAAGAGGAAGTTCGGCAAGAAGGCTAGACGGGTCCTCGATTCGATGGAGGACCCCGTGGTCAAGATATCGGGCTTCATCCGAAGAACAATCGAACAAGGCTAAATCACCTTAGAAAGACCACACCCGAACGTAGCCCGGTGGTGTAGCGGTCAAGCATGCTGGCCTTTGGAGCCGGCGACCCTGGTTCGAATCCAGGCCGGGCTATCTGAAACAAGCTCAGAATGACTTTTATTTGTCTGGATTAGTTAGATTCTAGCTGTTGGCCTGACTGGTCGCAAGGTTCGAATCCCGCTCCGCATTACAAAAGACGTTCAGAAATACCTCCATCATCTTTGGCATGAGGGATGACAGGTATGCTACGTGGGACGCACACCGGGGAGACGTTCACGTTCCCCGAACCGCTGAAGGAAGGAGTGATTGTCTCCAGGCCTAACAGGTTCGTCATGATAGTTCGGAGCGATAGCAATACGATCAGGTGTCATTGTCCGACAACCGGCAGGCTGGGCGACGTCTCTCTTTCCGGACTCCACTGCCTCTTCTCTGATGCGCGCTCGAAAGGAAGGAAGACGGCCCACACGGTCGAGGCCATCTCCGTCGAGTCGCCAGGGAGGGCGAGGTCTTGGGTCGGCATCAACCAGACTGCAGTCAACAGGTACGTCGAGTTCTTCATCGAGAACGGCCTGCTTTCCAGCATGGCGAGTGGCGTCTTGAAGAGAGAAGTGAGGCTGGGAGGCTCGCGCATCGACTTTCTTGTCGGGGACACCTACGTGGAGGTAAAGACTCCATTGATAACCCTCCCCACGTCCAAGAGCGTCGAGAGAGTCAGGCACGGCAGGTTCGACTCCTTTGACAGGATGATTCGACACATGACAGAGCTGCGTGAGTCGCTGTCCGCCGGAAGAAGAGCGGTGTTGGCCATGTGCTATCTTTACGACGCGAAGCCCTTCAGACCCCCCGCGCTTGACAGGACCAATTCGAGGATTCTCGACGCTGCCCGTCTGGCGGAGGAAAGTGGGGTGGAAACCTGGCAGGTGAACATGAAGGTGGACAGGAAAGGCGTCAGAGTGATTCGTTACTTCAGGAACGAGATCTTCGTAGGTCCTGTAGCCGTGTAGTTGTCGTTCCTTCTCATTCCGCCCACAACGGCTTTATCATGTGACTCTATTCTCGACAGAAAGGAAACCTTGTCCCAGGGCGAGCGGAGACTCACGGCAATCATGTACACGGACATGGTCGGTTATACTGCCCTTGGCCAGAGAGACGAATCTCTATCCCTCGCCATGGTTGAGGCACAGCAGAAGGTCCTGGCGCCAGTACTAACAAGACACAACGGTCGGGTAGTAAAGACGATGGGGGACGCGTTCCTGGTCGAGTTCACGAACGCGTTGGAGGCTGCGAGGTGCGCCTACGACGTCCAGAGGTCGGTGAAGGAGTTCAACCTGGCCCTGTCGAGCGAGAAGAGGATACACCTCAGAGTCGGGATCCATCTCGGCGATGTGGTGGAGAAGGAGGGGGACATCTTCGGCGACGCAGTCAACGTCGCGTCGAGGATCGAGCCCCTGGCAGAGGACGGAGGAGTCTGCCTCACCCAGCAGGTCTACGACCAGGTCAAGAACAAGCTCGACGTTCCGCTCGTAAGCAAGGGGAAGATGAGCCTCAAGAACGTGAGCGAACCGGTCGAGGTCTACAGGATGGTGATGCCCTGGAGCGAAGAGAAAGCGACTCCACCGACGCAACTCGACAAGAAGAGAATCGCGGTCCTGCCCTTCGCGAACATGAGTCCAGACCCTGCCGACGAATACTTCGCTGACGGCCTAACCGAAGAATTGATTGACAGGCTCTGTCAGATCAGGGAACTGGAAGTCATCGCCAGGACTTCTACTATGAGCTACAAGAAGAAGGAGAAGAAGGCAGTTGAAATTGCCAAAGAGCTCAAAGTGGGTTCATTGGTGGAAGGAAGTGTTAGGAAGGCCGGCAACAAAGTCAGGGTCACGGCGCAGCTGATCGACGGCGCAACCGAGGGACACCTCTGGTCTTCAAGATACGACAAGAGCTTGGATGACGTCTTCGCGGTGCAGAGTGACATCGCTGAACAGGTGACCAACGCCTTGAGGATTCATTTGCTCCCGAACGAGAAGGAGGCCATCAAGAAGAAGGCAACGGAGAGTCCTGAGGCGTATGTTCTGTACTTGAAGGGAAGATACTACTGGAACGAGAGAAGCCCTGCGTCAGTGAAGCGCGCTATGGGATACTTTGAAAGTGCGCTTGAGAGAGACCCCGCATTTGCCCTCGCCCTCGTCGGGCTGGCTGACTGCTACTTGATACTGACTGACCAGTTCGTGCTCGAGCCGAACGAAACACGCCCGAAGGTCAGGTCTCTGCTCGATAAAGCGTTGAAACTGGACGACGGGCTGGCCGAGGCCCATGCTTCGCTAGGGAACTTACTGCAGGACGAGTGGAACTGGCCGGGGGCCGAAGCTGAATACAAGCGTGCTATCGAGCTGAATTCGAACTATGCAACGACCTACCATTGGTACTCTCTGATGCTCGCCGGCATAGGCCGGGCGGAACAAGCCTTGGATGAAATCAACAGAGCGCTTCGCCTCGACCCAGTCTCTCCGATGGTAAGAACCAATGTGGGTCTCAGGCTGGCTGAAGCCGGTCGCGTCGAGGAGGGGATAGAGCAACTTCTCAACACGTTGGTGATGGAACCGGACTTCGGCATGGCTCATGGGAATCTTGGAGCAATCTATGCAAGCGTGGCCAGGTACGACGAAGGGATTACGGAGATGCAAAAGGCCGTCGAGTTACTAGCTGGGAATCCTTGGCCGAAAGCACTGCTGGGCTATGCATACGGGCTGAAGGGCGACAAGACAAAGGCATGTGATCTACTCAGAGAACTTGAAGAAGCTTCGAAATCCGGATTCGTGCCAGGCGCCCTCCTGGGAACAATCTACTTCGCGGTGGGAGAGAAGGAGAAGGCCCTCTCCCTAATACAGAAAGCGTACGAGGAACGTTCCATTGCCTTAAGATACCTTAGTGAACTTACGGTCTACTGGCAGATCAGGGCGGACCCTCGGTTCAATGCAATACTGGCCAGGATGCTTACTCACGCGCATACGTAGTCCGGACAACAGTCGCGCACGGGCGAGCCTGAAGTGTGACAAGGAGGGGCATTGCACCATCTAGTCAAATCCCCCGGAGCGCCACCGGGCCTTCGGTTCGTGACTCAGGGGGAATTCTAACGCCTTCGTCAATCCGTGACTTTCTTTCGAAGGTTCTCCGTGATTTGCTTGATGTAACTTCCCGCGATGCCTTCTATGAGCCGACCTGCCACACTGGTCAGAAGCCCACCGACTCTCGCGTCCGCCGACCAGCTTGCCCTGCTCCCGCGAGGCGCATCTTCGAGATTCACCACCAAAGTCAGGTCGACGAAGCCCTGCATCCCTTCACCGTGTCCCACAAGCTTTGCCGACCTGTTTTTCCTCTTCTCGACCAGCGCGAAATTCATGCCCATTGACCCTCTCAGGGGCCCGGCCCCTACCTTTGCCTTCACAAAGAAATGGTCGCGGTCGCTGATTCTCGTCTGCTCGACCCCGGGTATGATGGTGATTATCCGACTTGGGTCAGTGATGAATTCGTAGAATTTCTCCTTCGGGGCTGTGGCGTCGATGGTCCCCTCGTAGCGCATTACCAGCTTTCACCCGCATATTCCGTGGTCACTGCTTTCTTCTGCACCCTAGGTTCGACCTTGAATGAAGTCATCCCCTTCTTCTTCAGCTTGGCTGCATACTTGACTGACTCGATGATCTTGACGTAGCCAGTGCACCTGCAGAGGTTGCCAGACAGGGCCCTCCTGATCTCCTCCTCGCTGGGGTTCGGATTCTGTTCGAGCAGTCCATAGGAAGCCATTATCATCCCGGGTGTGCAGAACCCGCACTGGAGGCCGTGCTTCTCCCAGAAAGCGAACTGTATCGGGTTCAGCTCAGCTGCGTTCCCGATTCCCTCAATCGTCGTGACCTTCCTGCCGTCTGCCTGGACGGCGAACATGGTGCAAGACTTCACCGGTCTGCCGTCGAGGAGCACAGCGCAGGCCCCACAGTTGGTCGTCTCACATCCGATGTGGGTGCCGGTCAAACCGAGATTGTCGCGCAGGAAGCTCGCAAGAATGACCCTGGGTTCCACGGATGCTTCCTGCTTGACTCCGTTCACTTCGACCTTTATGAGGACCTTCATCTCGATCTGCTCTTGGCCCTCTTCAGGGCGAGCGACAACGCCCTCTTCGACATCACCTTCACCATTTCCCGCTTGTATTCTTCGGACCCTCTCAGGTCGCTCGTGGGACTAGAGTCTTCAGCGGCGAGCCTCGCGGCCTCGGCGACTGTCCCAGAATCGACCCTGCTGCCGACTACGACTTCCTCCGACCTGCGGGCCCTGATGACCGCGGGTCCCACCCCGGTCAGCCCCATCCCGCACTCCTCGCAGCGACCGTCGGCAGAGAGCAAGAGGCTCGCGGCGACCCCGGCGATTGCGAGGTCTCCTGCCTGCCTCTCCAGCTTGCTGTACGCCCCGGCCCTGCGCCCTGCCACCGGAATCCTGAGCTCGGTCAGGATCTCGCTCTCAGCCATTGCTGTGACGAAGGTGTCCCGAAAGAAATCTGAGGCCGCGACTTTCCTGCGACCTCCGGGGCCGGCCACGACCAGCTCTGCGCCGCACGCGACCATCACGGCTGGCATGTCGTTCGTAGGGTCAGCGTGTGAGACGTTCCCTCCAATGGTGCCCAGGTTCCTCACGAGCGGGTCGGCAATATGGGACGCGCAGTCGGAGAGGATGGCGCATTCTCCCTTCAGCAGCCCGGAGCGTTCTATGTCCGCCGTCCTCGTCATCGCCCCGATGGTGATTACCCCCTTGTCCCTCCTGATGTACTCCAGCCCCCTGACTCCGTTCAGGTCGACGATGTGGACCGGCGACAGTATCCTGAGCTTCATCAGTGGAATTAGGCTCTGGCCTCCGGCGAGAACCTTAGCGTCCCCCCGGTACTCTTCCATCAGCGTCACCGCCTCCTGTACCGTCCGGGGTTTGTGATACTCAAAAGGACGGGGAATCAGTTAGTTGACCGTCTCCGAGGCAACAGCCGTGGGGACATGGCAATAACGCTTACTTATGCTGGCGCAAGAACCCAGTCCCTATGGTGCCTACTGTCCAGACCTCCGTCAAGCGAGAGCAGAGGGTCGTAGGGCAGCCGCTCAAGAGGATGGAAGACCCGAAGTTCATTACAGGCTCGGGGCATTTCATCGATGACATCAACCTCCCCAGGATGCTTCACGCCTGTTTCGTGAGGAGCGCCTACGCCCATGCGAGAATCAGGGGGATAGACGTCTCCGAAGCCCTGAAGCACCCATCGGTGAAACTGGCCCTCACAGCCAAGGACATCGTGAAGGAGGTCGCCGAGGTGTCCACCCTCGAGTCCGGGGAGGAGTCGAAGGCCACCCATCGATTCCCGCTCGCTCTTGACGAAGCCAATTTCGCGGGAGAGGCAGTGGCCGTAGTGATAGCTGAAGACGCGGCTTCCGCCGAAGAAGGAGCTGATCTCGTCCGAGTGGAATACGACCCACTCCCGCCCGTTGTTGATGCAGAGAAGGCCCTCGAAAGGGGCTCGCCTAAGGTCCACTCCTACCTTCCTGACAACCTTGCCTATCGCTCTGAAACGTCCGCAGGGAACGTGAAGAAGGCGTTCGCCGAGGCAGACCGAATCGTAAAGGTCGAGCTGGCGTTCCCGAGGCTCAACGCCGCCCCGCTCGAGCCCAGAGACATCGTTGCGTCCTACGACGCGGCCGGAAACTTCCTGACCGCATGGGTGGCCAGCCAGTCCCCCCACGAAATGAGGGACGAACTGGCATCGGTCCTGAAGCTTCAGGAGACAAGGGTGAGAGTGATCGTGCCGGACATGGGCGGAGGTTTCGGTCAGAAGGGGTTCTACCCGGAGTACGCGGTCGTCTGTCTGGCTTCCATGAAGCTCGGGAGGCCGGTGAAGTGGATTGAGTCAAGGAGAGAGAACCTTCTTGCGGCGACCCAAGGTAGAGGGCAGAAGCAGCACGTCGAGGCTGCGGTGACGAAGGACGGGAGGATCCTGGGATTGAAGGTCAAGGTGATCTGCGACGGCGGCGCGTACAGCGACTGGTCTAGTTCCATGCCGGAGACGACCGTCGCCATGGCTCCCGGGGTCTATGACCTAGGCGCCTTCTACGGAGAGGCGGTGACGGCCTTCACCAACAAGACCCCCATCGGCCCCTACAGAGGCGCGGCGCGCCCCGAGGCGGCATACCTCATCGAAAGGACTGTGAACGTGATAGCCAGAGAGCTGAAGCTCGACCCGATGAAGGTCCGGCTGAAGAACTACGTCCCCAGGAGCAAGTTCCCCTACAGGTCCGCCGGAGGGATGACCTATGACAGCGGCGACTACGAAGGGAACATGAAGAGGGCGCTGGAGGTCTCCAGGTTCGAGGAGCTGCTGAGCTTCCAGAGGGAGGCGAGGTCGCGCGGGAGGCTGGTGGGCATAGGGGTGGCGACCTACGTGGAGGTCTGCGGGTTCGGCACGGGCTACCCTCAGACAGCTTCGGTCACCGTCACGCAGCAGGGGAGTGTCATAGTGAACAGCGGGACCAATCCTCACGGGCAGGGGCACTGGACCCCCTTCGCACAGATCGTCTCCGACGAGCTCGGGGTCGATGTCGACGACGTCCTGGTGCAGTACGGCGACACGGCGGCCCTTCCCTGGTCGACGGTGACGGCTGGAAGCAGGTCGGCTGTTGTAGGCGGAACCGCGGTGCTCATGGCCACAAGGAAGGTAAAGGAGAAGATGAGCAGAATCGCCGCGAAGGCGCTCGGATACACTGGCGAAAAGATCGTCTTCAGGGATGGCGAGGTGTTCGTGGAAGACCACCCGGAGAAGCGGATGCCCTTCGAGGCGGTGGCTGAGTCAGCGTACCAACCGAGGCGCCTGCCACAGGGGATGGAACCTTCGCTCTACGAATACTGCGCATTCGCCCCACCAGGGAACGTCTTCCCATTCGGCACTCACGTCGCCATGGTCGAGGTCGACAAGGAAACGGGGGCCACCAAGGTCCTGAAGTATGTGGCAGTCGACGACGTTGGGAGGGTCCTCAACCCCCTAATCGTAGAAGGGCAGGTCCAAGGGGGCGTGGTCCAGGGGATCTCCCAGGCTCTCCTTGAGCAGATAGTGTACGACGAGGATGGCCAGCTCTTGACCTCGACGCTGTCCGAATACTTGATCCCGTCGACCGACACCTCACCCATGATAGAGTGTTACAGGACAGAGACGCCGTCACCGCTCAATCCGCTGGGGTTGAAGGGGGTCGGTGAAGCCGGCACAATCGCTGCCACCCCGACGGTCGCGAATGCGGTGGAGGACGCGCTCTCCCCCTTCGGGGTGACGGTCGAGAGACTCCCTCTCACGCCATCCTACGTCTGGTCCTTGATGCAATCCAAACGCTCTGGCTCGTGAAATAGCGGCTTCTTCGGTCCGCTCGTCAGCGTCTACACGTCTTGGGGTCGTCCCTCTAGGTTATTCACTTTCTTGTAGCCAGACCTCTTCAGTAGGTGGTCCCCAGCGCGCGACGGTTGACACACCCAAAAGTCCTCAGCCAGATGACGCTAAGTTAACAGAACCCTAATGCAAGAGAATCGCGTATTAGGAGACACCATTGTTTGAGCTACCTACAATGGGTCTTCTCAAGTCGCTAGGAGGAGGATTTCTCGGGATGACGGTCTCAATTCTCGTCACGATCGGCGGCTGCGTCTTCATTCCCTTTCTTTTTGTAATGCCCCTCAGTGGACTCGTTTCAGATGTTTTGCTTCAGTACTTCTTGCTCCCTGTTCTCCTGATGCTCCCGAGCATTGCCATAGGCTATCTCGCGTATAGGCGGTGGGGTGCCAGGACACTCGGTCTGGTGATGGTGTCGACAGGATTGATTCTATCGGCTTGGCTCGCAGCCTCGTTCTTCGGCTTCGAACCTTTCTGAATCCTTTGAACCTCCTTGCGGGCTGAACCCATATGGGTGTGGCCCCAGGCCGGGCTAAACTCAATCATGCAGAGAGGGGACATCCTATGAAGTCCACTCATGAAGGCATCAACCAGAGTGAGTTACAAAGCCAGCACAATCCCTGCCATCTCGATGCTTATCTAAGGCCGGAAACTGCGTGACATGAATGAATTACACCGAACCATACATCCCGACTCCGGAAGACATCATACCGAAGATGCTCACCTTGGCTTCTGTGATGCCAGATGAGATAGTGTTCGATCTCGGTTCGGGCGACGGCAGGATGGTGATAGCAGCGGCAAAGGACTTTCATGCCAGAGTGGTGGGAGTCGAGATTCGGAGGCGCCTAGTGAGGGAGTGCCGCAGAAGGGTGAAGGGGATGGGGCTGTCCCATCAAGTCACGATCTCATGTCGCAACTTCAAGAGGATAAGCTTGAGAAAGGCTGACGTTCTTGCCATGTATCTTTCGAGCTACACTCTGAACTTGATGGCGCCCAAGTTCATGAAGGAACTGAGGCCTGGTGCCAGAATCGTAAACTTCGATTATCCGATTCCCGGTTGGAGGCCCGAGCGTAGAGTAGAGGTCACGCCTGCGGGCTGGAGGAAGCCTCATCCGATATACCTGTACGTGATGTGAACCAAGCCGACCCGTCAGGCGGGGGCGAGTTTCAAACATTCAAGATTTACCGAGAAAAGTCCTCTAGCTAGAACTATCCTCATACGCACGTTGCATGTGAAAATCGTGAATATCTACTCTCTGAGAATAGCGTCTCGAAGCTGAAACTCAGATGCCGAGAGCTGACCTGAGACCTTTGTACCTGTTTCTTATGGTCACTTCGGTCACCCCAGCAGCTTCAGCAACATCCTTCTGCGTCTTAGTTTCGCCTTCCAACGTGCAGGCAACGTATAGCGCCGAAGCTGCAAATCCCATCGGGTCTTTGCCAGCTGTTATCCTCATCTGCTTGGCCCTGAACAGTATCTCCCGTGCCCTTCTCTGCGTTCTCTCGGACAGTCCTGCTTTAGACGCTATCTTGGTTACGCACCTCGATGGATCTGCCACTGGCATCCTGATGTCCAGCTCCTTGAGCAAGAGCCTGTAGGACCTCGCAAGGTCCTTTCTCTTGACATTGCTCACTGCTGCCACATCTTTCAAGGATCTTTGAACTTCCATGTCCCTGCAGGCGGCGTAGAGCGATGCTGCTATGATGGATGTGATGGACCTTCCTCTCACAAGACCCCTCTCGAAGGCCTTTCTGTAGAAGTAGGCGGCCTTCTCCGTGACTGACTCCGACACAGCGAGCTTGTCCGAAAACCTTCGTAGCTCGCTGAACGCCTGCCTTAGGTTCCTGTCCGCGGATTCGTGCACCTGGCTTCTTCGATCCCACGTCCTCAGTCTCTCGACCGTGGATTTCATGGAACCAGACAACGACTTCCCTGATGCATCCTTGTTCACGCCTCCTATTACTGTGGCAAGGCCCATGTCATGCATTGCTATGGAGGTGGGGCTTCCAGTCCTGCTTCTGTTGTCCTTTTCTTCGCTAGAGAAAGACCTCCATTCCGGACCCGCCTCTACGGCCTTCTCCTTCATTACGAAACCGCAATTACTGCAAAAGAATTCCCCTCTGGGGCTATCAGTTACCATTAGCCTCTTTCCGCATTTGGGGCATTTGTCCAGTGTTCTCTCTGATTTCAGCAGTCTCGAAAAACCCGTGTTATGGGACACTTTGTATCACAAATCTGAGACGTTTAAGTCTCACAGTGTGAAATTGCTCATCCGATATATAAACTCCGAGTGTCCGTTTTTCCCTTTGAGTTGAAGGCAATTGCCAAATGTCTAGATCTTTGTTGTTGATTCTAGTCTGTCCCAGACTAAGAGGTCAAAACACGTGAAATTGAACATCTATTCTGCGTTTGCCTCTTCTTTGCGAACTGACATACCCGTAAGTCACTTCTTTTATAGCATGCAATTGCTTGGAGGGTCAGTGTCGTCCAAGCACTAGGAGATGAAAGAACGAGTTACGGACGCGGAGGCGGTTACGGGCGCTCTGGTTATGGTGGAGGTTCTAGGTCGGAGGGACCCAAGCCAGTGGAAGTTGGCAAGGAGTACGACGTCACCATTACCGAATCGAGCAGAAGGGGCGACGGAGTGGCCAAAATCGACGGCTTCGTCATCTTTGTCACCGGCGGAAAGCAAGGAGAGAAGGCGCGAATCAAGATCACCCAAGTAGGCCCAAGATTCGCCAACGCCACGATAGTAGGCACTGCTTCTCAGGGTACGAGTTAGAACTCGTTCCCCGTAAGGGACGGAGGATCACTCCGTCTATCCCTTTTTCATTTGGGGTATGGGGAATGCGCCCCTTTATAGTGTGCAGCTGTCCGACGAAAGACAGCATGACAAACGAGGAAGAAGAACAGGAGGCTAGGTCCAAATTCTACGGCAGTCAAGCTGTAGCCAAATACATCAAGGCCGTCGGCATACCGAAGACCAGAGGCACGTTCAGGGACATGGTTGCATCAGGCAGTTCCGAAGACTTGGACAGCAAGAAGGGCCTTGAGCTGATAGCTTGTCTGGGCAAGGTGACCTTCATGAAGCACCCCCAGCAAACCAATATCTTGGACAAGTCAAACGGCAAGATAATAGCGTCGATCGAGTAGAAGATCCGAACGCTCGAGCGCATAACCAACCAACCTGAACGAGTCCTGAAAATTGATTCTTACTGAGACTCATGGTCGCACGGAGGGTCAGTAAGTCATGAGCCCTTTTTCCTCGAGCATCACGTGCAGGTTGTTCACGGCCCTGTAGACGTCGCCCTCTCTCTTCGCTCCAGTGCAGACGAGCTTCCCAGAGGTGAAGAGAAGAATCACTGTCTTCGGGTCTGCCATCCGGTGGATCAGACCGGGGAACTGCTCAGGCTCGTACATCGATTTTGGTAGCAGTCTAGCCGCTTCCTCTAGGCGAATCTTCCCCCCAAGGTTCACTGATGCCACCATGTTCTGTATCACTATCCTCGCCTCGTTCTTGATGGGGATACCCCCTTTCTTCAACCTCCTGACTACCTCTTGCACTGCCTTTCTCGACTGGTCCTCTGATTTTGCACCCGTACAGACCATCTTCCCGGAACTGAAAATCAGGGTCGTCGTCTTTGGGCTCTTCAGTTTGAAGACCAGTCCAGGAAATCGGTCGGGATGATACTCTGCTTCAACAAAGCTCTTGGCTATCAGGTTGAGGTCGACCCTCTGATCTATTGAGGCAGTGGCGACAACGTTCTCGATGCATACCATTGCCTTCGTTTGGGGCATTGTTGAAGCGTGAAGAGTCGACGACATATATAGCATGCTAACGTGATCGGGAATTGGACGATAACATCGGGGCATGCAAGGCTTGACTGGTATATGAGACGAGAAAAGGAAGGCTGAACTGACTAGCATCGAAATCAGGTGTGGAGCACATGAGTTACCGCTCTGCTGCAATAGGGGGACACCTAACGTCAAAGGGTTACCTCGAATATATCGATCAAAGGCTGGGTTTTTCGAGAGGAACCATCTACGACCTCTGTTTGACAGCCATGAAGTCGAAGACCGAATCCAAGCCGGGGGTCAAGGTGACATACAGAGGAGAGACCGAACGCCAGATGCGTGTGGCTCCTCGTCATTTCGTTCAGGTGCATAGAGCCATATTCTTGATAGAGTTCAAGATGACCAAGGGGGGAAAGCAGATCGACCGCGTGGTTCAGGTCCATCTTGAGATGTAGCGGTTCCACCAATTCTCTGACCCGAACATGCTTCAGAATCGCGATGAGAGACAGTGTTTCCGAAAGACGTCCTAAGCGCGGCGAGTACGCTGTTAAGCAAGGAGGACTGCTTCAGCGGGTAGTCCTGAGACCCATGTCTGAAAGGCATAACTATGGCGCTACGGCTTCATTTCCGAAGTTGTCCGATTACGAGTCAGAAGAAGAGAAACTGAGGAAGCTATACGACCAAGCGCGCGCACAAGGAAATAAGAAGAAGAAAAGGGAATACAAGGAGAAAATCGCCGAACTAAACCGACTCCGCAAGTCTGCTCAACGAGAGAGTAATAGATCGAAGAGCTAGGGTTTCCCAGTACTTTTCTTCTTTAAGAATCAAGGCGCTGCAGAGCATACGTCTGGAGACCCGGCTACTAACCGAAGGCCTACATTACAGGCCGGGCCAACCTCAACCATGAAGAGAGGGGATATCCTCGAAGCCCTTTTCTAATGACGTTAACTGCTTCTATAGGTCTCCCACGGATGAATTCTGCGCTTGAAACGAGTTTCGGGTTTCAAGAGTTCCCCCTAAAATAGTTCGGGGGCTGTGCACCGCGCCTGGAGGAAGAGATTCTTGCCGTCGTTCATCATAGAAGCGGACCGGCTGGTCAAGTTCTACGGCAGGGCGAAGGAACCGGCTCTCGACGAGCTGGGGCTAAAGGTGCCTGAGGGGAAGATCTTCACCCTCCTTGGAAGGAACGGGGCTGGCAAGACGACCTTCCTGAGGATCGCCACCACCCAGTTGCTCCCAACGTCGCGTCGAGTTCAAGCAAGAACTCACCACAGAGTGGTTCGGAACCTATGCCATATTCATGGATCCTGATGGAAACGAGTTCTGGATGTAGCGCGCAGCGCACTCCCTGTGGGTTCTTGACAAAAGACCAGGAGATGTCCTCTTTACACGTCAGGGCAGCACATAGCCTGATTCACTGAGTCAGACGGGGATTCAATCAGGGAAAACGCTAACAGATTAGGCTCAAGATGTATTAACAATCGTCAGACGGTCAATTCAGGAAAGTGGTATTCCATCATGAGAGAGGTGCGCTTCCACGGGAGAGGCGGCCAAGGGGTCGTCTCAGCTGCACAGATGTTAGCGGACGCAGCAGTCCTTGAGGGGAAATACGTTCAAGCCTTTCCCGAGTTCGGTGCGGAGAGGTCAGGGGCCCCCATAGCGGCCTACGCCCGTTTCAGCGACGGACCGATTGAGATGCATTCATTCATCCGCAACCCTGATGTCGTGGTAGTCGTCGACAGGACGATGGCGTACTTCAAGAGCACGACTGCGGGGTTGGCGGTTGGAGGGTACCACATTTGCAATTACGAAGGCCCTCCTGGTGAACTCCGCGCGAGGCTGGACCTGGACCCGTCTGTGAAAGTCTTGACATTGGACGCCACCGGAATAGCGATGAAGAGTCTCGGGAGGGACTTCCCGAACACCCCGATGCTGGGGGCGCTCCTAAAGGCCACCAAACTTGTGGGCTTCGACTCGTTAGCGAAAGTCCTAGGGGAGAGGTTCAAGGGGGCTGTGGGCGCTGGGAATGCGGCGGCCCTGAAGCTGGGGTACGAAGGGGTGAAGGCCGAATGAGCAGGAACGAGCTCGAAGAAGCCGCGGTCGTGAAGGGGGGCACGTCCTCTGCCTACGTGGTCTCAGGCTGGAGGGTGAAGCGACCCGTAATCAATGAAGCAAAATGCACGAACTGTTTGATCTGCTGGATATACTGCCCGGAGCCGGCTATCGTGAGGCACGAGGGGGCGAAGGTCACGATAGACTATGAGCATTGCAAGGGGTGCGGAATCTGCGCGGCCGAGTGCCCCTTGACGGCGATCAGCATGGTGATGGAGCCATGACCCAAATGGAGGCGGCAAAGGCGGTCGCTCTCCAGGGCGACGAGGCAGTGGCAGAGGCCGTCAGGCAATGCGACGTGGACGTGGTCGCCGCATATCCCATCACTCCTCAGACGATAATCGTGGAGAAGCTCGCGGAGTTCGTGGCCACGGGTAGGTTCAGCGGGGAATTCATAACCGTCGAATCGGAACACAGCGCTCTCTCGGCGTGCCTAGGAGCTTCGGCGACGGGCGCTCGAGTCTTCACAGCCACCTCAAGCCAGGGCCTCGCGTACATGCACGAGATGCTGTACAATGTGTCAGGGATGCGGCTCCCAATCGTGATGGCCGTGGCCAACAGGGCCTTAAGTGCCCCACTGGTCCTTAACGCTGACCACAGCGACATGATGGGCTCCAGGGACTCCGGATGGATCCAGGTCTATGCGGAGAACGTAGAGGAAATCTACCACCGGACGATTCAACTCTTCCGGCTGTCAGAGGACCCAAGGGTGATGCTCCCGTCTGCAATCAACTTCGAAGGCTTCATCCTTTCGCATGACAAGGAGAGAGTGCGTCCGCTCGAGGACGGACCCATCAAGAGGTTTCTGAGAAGGCCGACGACTAAGCACCGCCTGGACCCCAAGGACCCGTTCACCTTCGGCGCAATAGCGACACCCGACACCTACTACGAGTTCCGAATGCAACAGGCCGAGGCCATGAGGAACGCCCTTGTTGTCTTCGAGGAAACGGAGAAGGAGTTCGAGGCCTTCAGCGGCAGGAGGTATGGGGCCGTGGATGCCTACAATACTGATGGAGCAGACCGCGTCGCTGTCGTGAACGGATGCACCGCAGGGACGATGCGAGTAGCCGCCAGAGCCATGAACGCTGGTGGTGAGAACGTGGGCGTGCTGGCTATCAAGCTCTATCGGCCATTTCCAACCGAGGAGGTCGTCTCTCGACTCAGAAAGGCGAAGTCGGTCATGACCATGGACAGGAGCATCAGCCTTGGAGCCCCCTCGGGTCCCATCGCGGAGGACGTCAAGTCGGCTCTGAAGGGAGCGGGGGTTAATCAACCAGTGATGAGCTTGGTCTACGGGATCGGGGGCCGAGACGTGACGGTCGAAGATGGGAAGAGGATATTCGCCCTAGCTAAAGACGAGACTTCGTTCGGCGAGGATTCAGTGATGTACGGAGTGAGGAGTTAGATGTACGAGCAGGTCAAGGGCCTAAAGGAGCTCCCGATGGACGAGCCCCTTTCTCCCGGCCACCGTCTCTGCCCCGGATGCGGGGCCTCACTCGTCGTCAGACAGGTCCTTCTTGCCGCTCCTAAGGACACCATAGTGGCCAACGCGACCGGCTGCCTGGAGGTGTCTACGGCCTTGTACCCATATTCAGCCTGGAACAGACCCTGGATCCACTCTGCGTTCGAGAACGCGCCAGCTGTGGCGTCGGGGATCGAAGCCGGCTTCAAGGCTCTGACCAAGCGTGGCGAAGCCGAGGAGCATCCAATCGTGGTCTTCGGAGGAGACGGTGGAACCTATGATATAGGACTCCAGGCGCTCTCTGGCGCAATTGAGAGAGGACAGAGGTTCCTCTACGTGTGCTACGACAACGAAGCCTACATGAACACTGGAATACAGAGGTCGGGAGGAACTCCAATGGGAGCGTGGACGACCACCACTCAGGTGGGTTCCGCCCAGGCAGGGAAGACGGGGGCCAAGAAGGACATAATGTCCATAGTGGTGGCCCATCATGTTCCCTACGCCGCCACAGCCTCGATTTCTCACTGGCGGGACTTGATGAACAAGGTGAGGAAGGCGCTTTCGAAGGACGGACCGACTTTCATGCAAGTAATGGCGCCCTGCACACGGGGCTGGCGGTTCGACTCCGCCAAGACCATTAAGATGTCCAAGCTGGCGGTAGAGACCCGGTTCTTTCCGTTGTATGAGGTCGAGGATGGGGTCTACAAGATAACGATCCCTGTCACGAGCCCCAAGCCTATAGACGAATACCTGAAAGCCCAAGGCCGATACTCCCACCTATTCCTCCAACAGAACGCAGCCGAGCTCGAGACTGTGAAGAAGGGTGTCGAGGACAACTACAAGCGCCTCGAGAAACTCTCGCAACTGTCGAGCCAGGTATACGGTCCCTAAACCGGACAGAGTCATTCTCCAGCGTCGAGATGTCAGGCGGGCCAGATGGAAGTGCTGAAGCTGGACTCTGACACTCCCTCTCTCCGGGAATCCTTAATGGCAACCGAGGTAATCTTACGCAAAGAGATGTCGTTCTCGACCAGGCTGACGAAGCCCTCTGGCAAGGAGGCAATTCTCTACCGCAATCTGCCGAGCGGCAGGGTCCAATGCACCGCGTGTGCGAGGAAGTGCCAAATTGGGGAAGGCCAGGTCGGCTTCTGCGGAGTAAGAGGGGTCATAGGAGGGCGATTGTACCTCCTCGTATACGGCAGAGTGGTGGCAGAGCACATCGACCCAATCGAGAAGAAGCCCGTTGTCCACTACAGACCGGGCTCAAAGGTCTTCTCTATTGCGACGAGCGGATGCTCATGGGCGTGCTCCTACTGTCAAAACAGCGATATCAGCCAGCTGCGGAAGATCGAGGGCATCGAAGCCGCGCCTGACGAGATCGTCCAGAATGCGATCGACCACGGTTGCGAAGGGGTCGCCTACACATACAACCAACCCACGGTATTCATGGAGTACGCACACGACGTCGGTGTGCTGGCGAGGTCAAAGGGCCTCTTCAACATCTTCGTCTCCAACGGATATGACACACCGGAGACAGTCGGGCTGATGAGAGAGTTCCTGGACTGCGTGACGGTCGACTTCAAAGGGAGCGGCGAGACGAACTTCGCGAGAAAGTACATCGCAATCCCAAACGCAGACCCGATCTACGAGAGTCTGCTCGAGATCAAGAATCACACCAGCGTACGCATCGAGATAACCGACCTGATCGTTCCACGCGTGGGAGAATCGCTTGAGGCGGCGGAGAAGCTCTGCAGATGGCTTCACGACAACCTCGGTCCGGATACCCCGGTCCACTTCCTGCGGTTCCACCCCGACTACAAGATGATGGACTTCCCCCGGACTCCCGTGGAGGTCCTCGAGAAGCATCACAAGATAGGGAAGGAGGCTGGCCTGAACTACGTCTACATCGGAAACGTCCCAGGCCACCCGGCCGAAAACACATACTGTCCCGGATGCGGGAAGGTCTTGGTCAAACGATATGGTTACGAAATTCTCGAGTACAACTTGGACAAGAGGAACAGGTGCAACTCTTGTGGTTACAAGACGCCCATCGTCGGTCCCCTGAGCCCGTCGTACAAGGAAGACAGGTTCGTCTCTGTAATCAACTGACCATCTGGGCGTCAAGCTTCTGCTTGACGAACTTCTCCGCGTCCAGGAGCGCCTTGCAGCCGTCGGCAGCCGCGGTTATCGCCTGTCTATATCGGAAGTCATGAACGTCTCCCGCCGCGAAGACCCCGGGGACACTACTCTCAGTCACGTTCTTGACTGCAACGTACCCTTTCTCGTCAAGCTCGACCTGTCCCTTGAAGATCTCAGTGTTGGGGTCGTAGCCTATCGCGACGAAGAGACCGTCGACCTCCAACACGCCATCCTGCCCGGTCTTCAGGTTCTTCGTCCTGATCCCCTGCACGCGCCTCTCTCCAAGCACCTCAGTAACGACCGTGTCCCAAACGAAACTGATCTTGGGATTCGAGCACGCCTCCTTCTCCAGTGCCGCACTAGCCCTCAGTTCATCCCTTCTGTGAATCACATGTACGGAGCTCGCGAACTTCGCCAGGAACGTGGCTTCCTCCATTGCCGTGTCGCCTCCGCCCACGACGGCGACTTTTTTCCCCCTGAAGAAGAAGCCATCGCAGACCGCGCAGTTGGAGACTCCCCTGCCCATCAACCGCATTTCAGATGCGAGGTTCAGCCTCCTGGGGTTCGCCCCGGTGGCGATTATCACTGACAGAGCTCTGACGACCCCGCTGTCTGTCTGTATCTCGAAGGGATAGACGCCAAAGTTGACTTTCACTACATCCTCCTGAATCAGCTTGGCACCGAGCCTCTCAGCCTGGGACTTCATCTTCATCATCAGGTCTGGCCCCATCACCGTATCCGGAAACCCAGGGAAGTTCTCCACCTCGCTCGTCAGCATCAGCTGGCCGCCGTACTTCGTTCCCATGTACACTACTGGGTCAAGGTCAGCCCTGCAACCATAGATGGCAGCCGTGAGTCCTGCAGGACCTGAGCCGATGATTACGAGTTTTCTCGTGCCCGCGTTCATTTCTGAACCTCAGGCAGCTCCTCTGCCTCATAAATTTGCCTCCGCAGGATTGATCGGCTACAGCAGCTTTGCTTCTCTCTGAACCACATGCAGCTCATCAGATAGCTGGTTGAGCGCTCTCTCGAGCCTTTTCGAGTACTGGGGCAGAAGCCTGTCGAAGACTTCCTTCCTCATTCTTTTGGTGTAGTACTGCTCGTAGAGGTTCAGCTTGTCCTTGGTGGCCCTGTCCACCTCTCTTTCGGTAGTGTGGATTTGGTTCAGCAAGTCGAAGAACTTCTGGGTTGTCGATTTCTGCTTGACCTCGTTCAGCCTTTGGAGAGCCCTGCTCCTGAACGTGTCAAGACGCCCTCTAATTTCGTCGAAGTATGTCCTGTTGAGCTCGTTGGGGTCTGCCGCAGCCACTTCGGGCCAGACGCTGTTGATAATGTTCGTCTTCTCGTCGAACGCCTTGATCATGGCGGAGGCCCTTTCGGTCGACGACTCCTCTTCAGTCTCTTCCTCCTCGGTCATCGCGGTCCTTGAGACGAAGAGCCCCATCAGAAGGAGAACGAATATCAGGGAAGCCGCCGGCACGCTTCGGTCCACCCCCCAACCCACTGACAGACCGTAGTTCATCGCGAAGCGCCCCGTCTCCCAGGGGGCAGGATCGACGTCCGAGAAGGTAGAAGGATGTCCTTGGACAACCTTAACACCGACCGGCAGAGAGAATCCAATGACGTACGAATCTACGAATGCGGCTATGGGAGCGGTCGTTGGCAGGTCCAATGTGATCTCCCCCCCTGAGGCGTTGTAGTATTTCTGGGGCAGAGGATATTGATAGACCAAAGTGTAATTCGTTTTCGGATTCACCGACGCTATTCCGGCCGAGGAGAGGGTGATGCCGTAATTGTTGAGTGTAACACTTGTCGGGTTCAACAGGTGGGGGACAGCTGGAGGCAACACAGTGATCTTCCCGCTGGCTGACGCCAGCGGTGAAATGTACAGCGTTGTCAACGAGGTCGTCCCGAGGTTCCCAAACGATATCTGGTCGGTGACTACCGGGTTCATCTTTGAGTCAACCGATATCGTTCTCTTCGCCTGGTAGACCACTAGCGGATGGAAATCCTGCCCTGAGGCCTGTTTGATCGTCTTCAGTTGCAACACAGCCTCCGGTGCCGTGACATTCTTCAGAGTCGCTGAATAGGTGGTACTTGTCGCAGTGACCCCTGAGACGAGACCAGTCGGAGACGTTGCGAACTGAGTCGAGGCAGGCAACTTGACGACCTCATTGAGACTGCCGACGGTCAGGTTCACGGAGGGCCTGATGAGCACCTGGACCTGCAGGCTCCCGTTGGTGGCCGTCGAGACCACGCCGTCGAGTATCACCCTCAGCATGAAGGTTGTGTTAGCCCCAGCGGCCAACGACTGCCCGCCGAGGACGTTGTACGGACCTCCCACTCCCACATTGATTGCGAAGCCAAGTTTGAAGCCGCTGCCCGTGAGATTATACGAAGCCACTTTGGACGAGAGGTTGCCGAGACCTACGGAGATGTCAGGCACCGTGAGGCTGGCTGTCCCCGTGTTGGTGTATCTTACGGTCTCGTTGACAATCGCATACCCATACCTGTTGAGAATGTACTGGCTGGTCACCTGCAACTGGGGGCTCGTCTGAGCGTGCGCCACAGGCTGCGCCGGCACAGCCAACATCAGCAGCATGATGAAGAGGGCAGCAGAAACTAATCGCTTCAAGCGAATGTCTCCACGCCGCTATGTTCTTATTTTAAGCGTTTTTTGGGTGGTTCGAATGCGAGGAATGCGCCCGCGCCATCCGCTACTCCCTAACCTCGACGAGGCTATTCTATCCGCGATGCTAGCCAAGGTCGGCGCAGGTTCCGTAGACGAGCTCTTTTCCGACATACCTCCGAAGGTCAGACTCAACCGGAAGCTTAGACTGCCTGAGGGGGACAGCGAATACGGCGTCAGGCGCGATGTCCAGAGCAGGCTTGCCACCAACCGGACTCCGCCAGGGGCGCTCTGCTTCCTGGGCGGCGGTGTCTGGCCCCACTATGTGCCCGCCGTAGTTGAATCCATCATGGCAAGGCAGGAGTTCTACACAAGCTACACACCATACCAGGCCGAGATCAGTCAGGGGATGCTACAGGCGCTCTTCGAATACCAGAGCTTGATGTGCGACCTCCTCGGGATGGATGCGTGTAACAGCTCGCTGTACGACTGGGCCTCAGCTGCAGGCGAGGCGATTAGGATGGCAGCAAGGGTGACAGGCAGGAAGAAGGCCCTTGTCGGTGCAAACATCGGCCCCCAGAGGCGCGCGGTCATCCAGACCTATGTCGAGCCTGCAGGAGTCGAACTCGAGTCGGTGAAGTTCGACAGGTCGAAGGGAACCCTGGACGCCGCAGACCTCAGAGCCAAGACCTCCGACGGCATGGCCTGCCTCTACTTCGAGAACCCAAACTACTTTGGCATCATCGAAGACGGAGCGGAGGAACTCGTTTCCTCGATTCACGAGGCCGGGGGGTTGGCGGTGGCCGGGGTCGACCCCATCTCCCTCTCCCTTGTCAAGGAACCAGGGGCCTACGGCGCCGACATCGTAGTGGGCGAGGGACAGCCGCTCGGGATTCCGATGAACTATGGCGGACCCCACCTTGGCGTCTTCGCCGTCAGAGACATGAAATTGGCAAGGAGTATGCCCGGCCGGCTTATTGGAATCACCACCCCAGTCGGAGACCCTGACAGGAAGGCTTTCGCCATGGTCCTGCAGACGAGGGAGCAGCACATCCGACGAGAGGCAGCGAATTCGAATGTCTGCACCAACCAGTCCCTTATGGCGGTAGCCGCCGCGAGCTACCTCTCGCTATTAGGCAAGGAGGGGTTTCACAGGCTTGGGGAGACGATAATATCGAACTCGCACTATGCCGTCAAGAGGCTTTCGCTGGTCAAGGGAGTCTCCTCGCCCTATTTCATTGGCTCATTCTTCAAGGAATTCGTCATCTCTTACAGCAATGCGAAGGCGGCGTCAGTCTTCCGACAAATGGCGAAATCTGACGTGCTGGGAGGATATCCAATTGACGGAAGCTTCGGACTTGGCGTCGAGGCAGCATCGTTCTGCGTGACCGAAGTCCACACCCGAGCCGACATCGAGCGTCTCGCGGCTGCCCTAGAGGAGGCCCTCTGACATGTCGACTGAATTCCGACAGGCACGCTGGAATGAGCCCCTCCTGAATGAGCTAAGCAGGTCAGGGAGGATAGGGATGCTCCCGCCCTCGGACCCGAGCATCGAGAAGGAGGTTCCGGATCCGACCCACCTTGTCCCAGCGTCCATGAGGCGCGAATCTGTCAAGCTTCCGGAACTCTCCGAGTTACAGGTCCTGAGACACTTCAACCGTCTTTCCCAGATGAACTTCTCGGTTGAGCTCGGGATGTATCCCCTTGGTAGTTGTACGATGAAATACAATCCGAAAGTCTCGGAGATGCTCTCTTCTGCCGACTCGATGAAGCAGGCCCATCCACTTCAACCGCAGGAGACGGTCCAGGGCATCCTTTCGATACTGTACGACCTAGAACGCATGCTCAGCGAGATTACCGGGATGTCGAGGTTCTCACTCTCTACGGCTGCAGGGGCGCAAGGCGAGTTCGCTGGCGTCCTGATGATTAGGAAGTATCTGCGAGAGAATGGTGGAGAACGTAGGGATGAAATCATCGTGCCCGACTCAGCCCACGGCACCAACCCTGCAAGCGCCGCGATGGCCGGGTGCAAGGTGATCAAGGCCCCGTCTGACTCCAGCGGGCAGGTCAGGGCGAAGGCAGTCCGACAGTTGGTCTCTGAAAGGACGGCGGGAATGATGCTCACCGTCCCCAACACGCTGGGTTTATTCGAGAGCGAGGTGGCCGAAGTGTCTGAGGCCATACACGACGCGGGAGGTTTGATGTACTACGACGGCGCCAACATGAATGCCCTTCTCGGTAGGGCGCGACCGGGCGACATGGGTTTCGACATAGTCCATCTGAACCTGCACAAGACTTTCGGGACCCCTCACGGGGGCGGGGGCCCAGGCGCCGGTCCGGTAGGCGCGACCGAGAAGCTTGTCGAGTATCTCCCGGTCCCGGTCCTGTCACACAGAGCGGACACGTACTCACTCGATTACGGTTTGAAACATTCGATTGGTCCACTCAAGGGCTTCGTGGGGAACTCCGCCGTCCTGCTCCGAGCTTACGTGTACATCCGCCTTCTGGGGGCTTCAGGCCTCTCCGACGTCTCCTCTCTCGCCGTCCTCGCCGCGAATTATCTCTGGAAGAGCCTCGATCCAGATGCATTCCAAGTCTCACACGGGGCGGGCCTTCGCCGGAAGCATGAGGTGGTCGTCTCTGTTAAGGGCGAACTGCCGGGAAGTGCGCTCAAGGTGGCGAAGGCGATCCTTGACTACGGCATGCACGCGCCGACGGTCTATTTCCCCCTGATCGTTAGCGAAGCGTTGATGATTGAGCCGACCGAGTCCGAACCGATGGAGATGCTAGACGAATACGCGGAGTCTATGAACAAGATCTACAGGTCGCTGAAGGACGGGACCCTCGGTGATGTGCCTAAGAACACTAGCGTCGGGAAGGTGGATGAGGTCAAAGCATCGCATCCGCTGACGCTAAAGGTCCATTGGTAAGGCCAAAGGTCATATATCCTGCTATAGTTCGCGAGGAGCCAACGTGGGCAACGATCTAGAGACACGTGTCTCAGAGCATCTGAAGGCCATAATCGATGAGGAGACGACGAGGAAATTCGGCGAGCTCAACATCATAACCGACGTCTCTGAGATCGCCACTGGGTCAATAAGAGTGAAGTTCCAACCGTTCTCCGCCTACAGTCCTCTCGCAGTCGACACGGGTAGAAACATCAGGGACGCGGCACTTGCCGTCAAAGGGGTCAAGACCGTGCGCGTGGAGTGCGGCGGGCACATGCTGGATGAGCTCGTCGACAGGATTGTCAACAAGGACGAAATCAAACCGAAGGTCACGAAGTAGGCTTATCGCTGCCCGACAAGACGGAGTAAAACAAAATTGGACGAAGGGTCAACAATATTGACTTATGGGTTTGTAAATCGATTGGCTCGCATGACGCCTGCGTCCTAGGAATGCTATCGAATGATTCTACTGAAGTCACCGCCGTCGGAATAGGAAGTGCAGGCAGCAGAATCGTCTCCCTGCTGAGCAAGTATTCTCTGCTCGTCAGCAGGTTTGCATATGTGTCATGCGACAGGGACGACCTCTCAAACGCCGGGATCGGAGAGAAGATACTCATCGAGTCGCCCATCGACCAGAAACTGACGCCGGCGATGGTCCGGGGCCTTGCTCTCTGGTCTCACTCGAAGATCAGGGACGCTGTCGAGGGCTCTAAAGTGGTTTTCGTTGTGGCCGGGCTGGGAGGCGCCACTGGGAGCGGCTTATCACCGCTGGTAGCTGCGATTGCAAGGGATACCGGGGCCACCACGGTAGGCGTCGCCGTGATGCCGTTCGAATTCGAAGGCAAATTGAAGTTCTACGCTGGCACATCGCTAAAGCGCCTCCGCGCGGCTTCGAGAGGAGTGATAGTCATCGACAACGACACGCTGATGAGGTCTTCTCCGGAGGATTCCACCCTCACCAGCCTATACGACTTGGCCAACAGGGAGGCAGTCAACGCTCTAGGCTCCCTCTTATCGAAGTCTTCCGAGACTTCGGTCTCAGTCGGCCTGAACAAGCTACTAGGGACCGTTCTCCAGGACGGATACTCGCTGTTGGGAGTCTCAGGCAGCGAGTCGATTGACAAGGCCGAGGAGGCACTGGCTGGGGCCGTCATTTCGATAAACAAACTCGCGGAAGCCAAGGAGGCCAGCCGTGCTGTGGTGATGCTCTGTGGCGATGCCTCGCTGTCAGGTCAGGAGGTCGGCCTGGTCGTGAAAAGGCTCGGCTCAATGATAAACAACCAAATGGTCGACGTAGAGTACGGCGTGAACTATTCAGGAACAGCTCAGCTGCAGGTCAGCCTTCTTGCGTCGGGGTTCACGTCCACGAAGTACGATGAATACGACCCCCTCGGCAGGGTCTTCGCAGGGAGAACGATTGACGACGAAATGGACTCTGCCCTTCCGCTTGGTCTAGAGTCCCTTCAATCCTGCGACTAGCCGAGCATCATTCGAACCTTACCGAGGTCCTTCTCTTCGATCTTCCTGAATACCGGTTTCGGTTCGCCTATCTTCTGCCCTGTTTCGACCCTCAATCCTGAGGCTGCAGCCCACCCGTCCTCACTGAGCGGCCTATCGAAGCCCAACTGGACCCAGAATTCCTCCGAGCTGATTGGCAGAAACGGGTTCAGCAGGGTCGCAAGCCCGGCTACAAGATTGCAGGAGTAGTACGCTGTTGTGGGCTCTTCCTCCGCGTTCTCCCAAGGCGCTTTGTGCTGGAAGTAACGGTTGCAGCTTCCCGAGAAATCGAGAACTCTCTTGAGCGCCCTGTCGTAGTGTCCCTCCTCTATCAGCCGGCCGGTCTCCCCAACCGCTTCTTCGAGTTCCCTCAAGATTGCTTCCTCCTCTTTGCCCGCTCTGCCAGGCTCAGGGACAATCCCGCCATGTTTGTTCTTCACAAAGACTAGGGCTCTGTAGACGAAGTTTCCGATACTCGCGACCAACTCGTTGTTGATCTTGTCGGCGAACTCCTGGAGTTCGAAGTTGGCGTCCGCCTGACTGTAGGGTATTATCCTGGTCAGGTAGAACCTCAGGTAGTCGGGCGGGAAGTATTCCAGGAAGTCCCTGATCGTAATCATCCAGTGCTTGCTTCTTGATATCTTCTTCCCCAACAGGAGCAGATGTCCCCTTGTCGGAATCTTGTCGGGAAGTTTGTACTCACCCTCGCCCATCCTCATGCTGGGGAGGAACAGGTAGTGGTGATACACGATGTCCTTCCCGATGAAGTGGTATACCTTCGAGTCGTTCCAGTACTTCTGGCCAGCTGTGCCGCTCTTACCTGCAGCCTTCAGGGCAGCTGTGATGTAGCAGAGATGGTTGTCGAACCAGCCGTAAAAGACCTTGCCCTCAGCCTCCTCGAGCGGAACGGGAACCCCCCAGGAGATATCTCGCGTGATGTCCCAGTCCTGCAGACCGTCCTTGATCCAGTTGAGCACGTAGTTCTTGGCGTCAGGCTGCAGCTCCTCATTCTCCCTTAGCCATTCTTCGAGTCTCTTGGAGAAGGCTGACAGCTTGAAGAAGTAGTGAGTACTCTTCCTCATCGCCGGGGGCCTTCCACAGATTGCACAGTGCGGACTCAGGATCTGGCCGGGCTGCAGTGTTCTTCCGCAGTTGTCACACGCGTCCGAGTATTGGTCCTCTGCGCCGCAGTAGGGGCACTTCCCCTTGACATACCTGTCTGGGAGGAATTTCCTATCATATTCACAAAAGAACTGGTCGACCTCGGAGATGAAAATGAATCCGTTTTCATTGAGTCTCGTGAAGAAACTCTGCACCAGCTTGATGTTCTCGGGAGAACTGGTTCTGTCGAAGACATCATAGATGATTCCCAGCCTCTCCAGGTCTTCCTTGAATCTCCTGTTCCACTCTGCGACGTATTCTGACGGTTTCTTGCCATTCTTCTCTGCCGCAATCATGATTGGCGTCCCAAAGTCATCGGACGCGCAGACCTGGATGACCTTGACACCATTCAGCTTGAGGTACCTGTACAGGATGTCGGGCGGGAGATGGGTGCTTGCAACGTGTCCGAGGTGGAGGTCATCATACGCGTACGGCAGCGCCGCAGTGATTATGACGTTTTTGTCGCTGAGTTCATCCACCGAGCCGAATCCGCCATCCCGCGGATTTAACCTTTCTGAGATCTAGAGCTTCCAGCTCTTGGCGTATTCCTTCTGCTCTTCGGTCTGAGCCCCAATAGTGATCCCCATCGATTTCAGCGCTGCCCGTGCTACCTCATTCTCCGTTTCGACCGACACGCCATACACCTTCGGCTCCATCTTTCCGTGGTTCTTGTGGAGGTTGATGGCAGCTATGAACTGATTCGCGAACGACATCTGCATCACTTCCGGAGGGTGCCCCTCTGCCGCCACAAGATTGGCTATCCTCCCCTTTCCAATGAGGTAAACCTTCTTTCCGTTCCTAAGAGTAACCTCGTCCACATTGGTCCTCACTTCCTTCACGCTCCTGGCCTTCAACAGCAGCGTCTTCACATCAATCTCCACGTCAAAGTGGCCGGCGTTGGCTAGTATCGCGCCATCCCTCATTCTCTCTATTGCTTCGTAAGGAACGACGTTCTTCTGACCGGTCGTCGTTATGAAGAGCTGCCCGATCGGCGCTGCAGTGTGAATGTTCGAAACCTCGAAACCATCGAGGTGCGCCTCGACGGCCTTGATTGGGTCCACCTCGACCACGGTCACGTTCGAGCCCATCCCCCTCGCCCTCATAGCGACCCCCTTCCCCACCCAGCCGTAGCCCACCACGACCACGCGCATGCCGGCGAGTAGGAGGGCGGTTGCCCTCATGATTCCGTCGAGGCTGCTCTGACCGGTCCCGTACCTATTGTCGAATAGGAACTTTGTCTGGGCGTTGTTGACCGCTATCACTGGATAACGAAGCTTCCCTTCGGACTCGAGTGCCTTCAGCCTGGCGACGCCCGTCGTCGTCTCCTCAGACCCTCCCACTATGCCCTTTGAACGAGAGTTATGGGCGGCCACATGCATGTCTGCCCCATCATCGATTAGTTGATCCGGTTTCTTCCTGAGCACCTCTTCGATGGCCCAATCGTATTCCTTGGAGGTCTGTCCTCTCCAGGCCCACACTTCGGTCCTCGTTGAAAGGTACGCGGCGATGTCGTCTTGGGTCGACAGAGGGTTGGCGCCGGCGAGCTTGACTTCGGCACCCGCCCCCAGCAGTGCATCTATCAGAACGGAAGTCTCCTTTGTTACGTGGAGGCAGACGCCCAGCTTCACCCCCTTGAGCGGACGGGCTTTGGAGTACTTTTCCGCAAGCGTCGTGAGCGCTCCCATGTGCGCTTTCGCCCACAGGAAGTTCTTTTCTCCAACGCCGCTCAGGTCCGGGTCGGCGATCTTGGTCATGCCTGATCCCCCCGCTACTCCCGGTGTTTTATTGTTGCCTCACTTCCTTTGCCCTGGTTCTGGCACTCCATCATCGCAGAACCTCCTTGTGACTGCACTCTGAAACCCCGCTGCCAAGTCGGATGCGACCACGACCGGGGAACGTTCCATCTCAATTTCGCAGGCTACCACGACCACTGGTGTTCACGTCATCCTCACACGTTCCCCCCCGCTTCCCTGTCTACCCGCTCTCCGTTATCACTTCGAAACGGAAGTTTCTACACAGAGTCGTACTTCGCCAGAGAGTGAACCTCATACCCCGTCAGCTTCTCCCTCCCTTTGAGGTAGCTGAGCTCGGCGACGAAAGCGAATCCCAGGACCCTCCCCCCGAGCTTCTCGACCAGGACCCTCGCTGCCCGCGCGGTTCCCCCCGTCGCTAGGAGGTCGTCGACGATCAGGATTCTATCTCCTTTCGAGATTGCGTCGGAGTGAATCTCCAGGGCCTGCTTTCCATACTCAAGTTCGTAGTTCACGCCCAACTTCTTTCCCGGAAGTTTTCCCAACTTCCTGGCCGGCACGAACCCGATTCCGAGCCTGTCGGCTATCGGCGCGCCTGCGATGAAGCCCCTGGCTTCGATTCCTACTATCTTGTCGATCTTGCTATCCTTCCACCTCAAGACGAAGGCGTTCGTCACCTTCCTTGCGAGTGGACCATTCTTCCAGAGTGTCGTTAGGTCCTTGAACGTGACCCCCTTCCTCGGGTAGTCTTGAATCGTCCTGATGTTCCGCTTTATCTCCTGTTCGAGAGTGGCCATCAGGCGCTCAGTCTCGCGTTTTCCAACGCAGAGCCGCAATGGCATGTACGCTCTTGAGGGATCCGTTCCGCAATCTCGACTATCAGGCTCCTGAGCCTCACCATGTTCCTCTCAAAGACTCTGATCACCTCGTGGTGAGAGACCGGCTTCACTTTCGGGTCACCTTCGAGACCGACATCATAATCCGTCACTACCGAGACGTTCAGGTAGCAGAGTCCCCGCTCCCTTGCGAGGACGACCTCTGGATATTGGGTCATGTTGATGACGTCCCACCCCTGTTCCTTGAAGAATCTACTCTCGGCCTTGGTCGAGAACCTTGGTCCCTGGATCACAACCACTGTGCCGGTGTCGTGAAAATCCATACCTCGCTTCTTGGCCGCTTCTACAGCGACTCTTCTCATCTGGGGACAGTAGGGTTCGGCCGTGCTCACGTGCGTCGTCTCGGGCCCGTCGTAGAACGTGTCATCCCTCCCCGTGGTGAAATTCACAAACTGGTCGCAGAAGACGAGGTCTCCCGGCCTGACATCGGCCCTGAGACTTCCAACCGCGTTCGGCGCTATGATCCTCACGACTCCGAGCTGCTTGAAAGCTTGGACGTTGGCCTTGTAGGGGACAACGTGCGGGGGATACTCGTGGTGGACCCCGTGCCTCGGCAAGAAAGCAATCTGCCTCCCCCCGACGGTTGAAATCGTGACCTTTCCGCTGGGGGGCCCGTAAGGGGTGCGCATGGTAATCGTTCTGCCCGAGTCAAGAAAGCTGTAGAATCCGGACCCGCCAAAGACGCCGATCTCCGCCCTTGGCTTCACGTTTCCAGCTACGACGAATTCAGTATTAATTCTTTGACAGCGCCGGCATGTTCTCGCACAAAGACTCATCATCTCGCAGGTCCCGATTGAACCCATCTGGCCGTGGATGTGGGTGTGGCGGCATTCCCGTTATCGGGAGAATTGCATTCTTCCTCTTCGTTCCAATTCTGCTCTGGGTCATTGGCGTGGCCGACCCATGCGTGGCAGTCATGCCTCCAGACGTCCACTGCGTGATACTGCCTAATTGCCCTCGCTGGGCTGCATCTTTATTGGTGTGAAATACGTTTGGCAGGACATTTCGTGCGGATAAGCCACAGATACCCTGACGCCCTGTTTCAATGACGAGACCCAGAAGAGTTGAAATACCCAAGGCGAAGGATTTGCCCGATGCCCCGTTCTTACGACGAACTTCTTTCAAGGGCCAGGTCTGGCACCGACAAGGAAACCAAGAAATCAGGGGCCCTCCGCCTTGAGCTCCCGGAGCCCGACGTCATCTGGGTCGGCAACAAGACGATATTCCGCAACTATGCCGAGTTTCCGAAGTTGATCAGGAGGGATTCCGCTAGGATCCTCATGTACCTGGCAAAGGAGCTCGCGACCGCGGCCTCGATTGACGGCGAGAGGGCGATATTCATCGGGCGCAAGGATCGCGATTCTTTCTCTCAGTTGCTCCAGCGCTATGTGAAGGACGGCGTCCTCTGTCCTGTGTGCGGCAGCCCAGACACCCGCCTCGAGAAGGAGAAGAGGATGTGGTTCATGGTCTGCGAGGCATGTGGCGCACGGTCGGTCGCCAAGGTGGCCTAGAGTGAAGACCAGAGGATTCGCGGTCAAGACGACCGAATACAGGGGGAGCGTCCTGGTCAACGTCTGCGACGAAGAGCTTGTGGGCAAGACTGTTGCAGAGGGCAAACTGAAGGTCCACCTCTCGAAGGAGTTCTACTCCGGCGAGGTGGTCGACAAAGGAGAGGCGCTCAGGCTCATCAGGACCTGCTCGATCGTGAACCTCGCCGGCGAGAGGTCGGTCTCGCTTGCGGTCGACAATGAGGTAGGCGCCCGCGAGGCCATTCGCGAAATCGAGGAAGTGCCTTTCCTGATGATCTACAAGTTCTCGGGCTAACCTGTCTCGCGGAACCTCTTCAATAGTTCCTTCTGCGCGTTGCTGAGATCCTTCGGGACTTCCACTCCCACCCTGACGTACTCGTCCCCCTTGCCCCAACTTCCATACTTGGGAAGGCCCTTTCCTTTCACTCTGAATACAGTGCCGGGCTGGGTGCCGTGCGGGACGCTCAGCTTCACATCTCCGTAAAGGGTCGGAACCGTCAGCTCTGTCCCCAACATCGCCCCGACGACCCCGACCTTGGTCTCGAGGTAGATGTCACTTTCACGGCGGGTGAAGATTCTATGGGGCGCCACGTTCAACGCGACGTACAAGTCGCCCGGCGGAACCCCGTTTTCGCCAGCGTTGCCCTCGCCTCTCAGACGCAAAGTGAGCCCGTCCTCGACCCCTGCAGGTATGACGACTCGGATCTTGCGGGTCCTCTCGACTGATCCTCTCCCTCTGCAGTCCCTGCACGGAGATTCGATGGTATATCCTCTGCCTCCGCACCTGTTGCACGCCATCACTCTCACGAGCCTTGTGAATCCTGCCGACTGAACCTTCTGGACCTGCCCGGTCCCACCGCAGGTGGCACAGCTCTGTGGAGAGGTACCGGGCCTGGCGCCGCTCCCATTGCAGGTTGCACACACCTCATCCCTCGGAACCTCAATCTCTCTGCTCGACTCTTCCGCGATGTCCTCCAGGTTGACTTGCAGGTGGTAGGTCAGGTCCTCGCCTCTACCTGGTTGCTGGTCAGGTCCTCCGCCGAAGAACTGGGCGAAGATGTCGTTGAACCCGCCAAACCCCCTGCCGCGGAAGAATTCGCCAAAGTCGACTCCTCTGAAGATATCTTCTTGGCTGTACTTCTGGTAGACTCCTTCTCTCCCGTGCGTGTCGTATTGGCTCCTCTTCTCATCGTCCGACAGTACAGCGTAGGCCTCGGAGATCTCCTTGAATCGCCCTTCCGCTTCAGGTGACTTGTTCCTGTCTGGATGGAACTCTAGGGCCAGCTTCCTGTAGGCGCTCTTGATCTGCTCCTTCGTGGCCCCTCTCTGGATACCCAGCACCTCGTAGTAGTCTCTTCCCGCCATCCCGCCCAGCCTCTACTTGCCTTCATCGACAACTTTGTAGTCTGCGTCGCTCACATTGGAGTCCTTGGGCGGTCCGCCGGGGGAGGCGGCGCTCTGGCTCTGCGCCTGCTGGTACACTGCTGTCCCGACTTCCTGAAGCACTCGCTTGAGGGCCTCGTTCTTCTCCCTGATCTGAGCAGAGTCCTTGCCCTCGAGGGCGCTCCTTAGTTCCTTGGCGGCAGCATCGACACGGTCGAGATTCTGCTTGTCGACCTTCCCCTCGAGGTCGCGCTTTGTCCTCTCAGCCGTGTATAGAATCGAGTCTGCCTCGTTCCTCAGCTCGGCCTCCTCCCTCTTCTTCTTGTCTTGCTCGGCGAACGAATCTGCATCCTTTATGAGTCTCTCTTTCTCCTCCTTCGAGAGCTTCGTCGAAGCCGTAATCGTGATTTTCGCCTCCTTGCCCGTTCCCATGTCTTTGGCGGAGACTATCAGAAGGCCGTTCGCGTCGATGTCGAAGGTCACCTCGATCTGAGGGACCCCCCTCGGCGAGGGCGGTATCCCGGCCAGGTTGAACATCCCCAGAGAGACGTTGTCCGAGGCCATGGCCCTCTCTCCCTGGACCACGTGAATCGTCACGGCGGTCTGGAAGTCGGCTGCAGTCGTGAAGACTTTGCTCCTCTTCGTGGGGACGGTCGCGTTCTTCTCAATCAGGTGCTCAGTTATCCCTCCGAGCGTCTCGACCCCGAGCGAAAGCGGGGTGACGTCGAGGAGCAGTATGTCCTTGATCTCTCCGGCGAGGACGGCCCCCTGAATGGCAGCACCGATTGCTACAGCCTCCATCGGATCGACCCCCCTCTCCGCAGGTTTGCCAGCTACATCCTCCACAAACTTCCTGACGAGGGGCATCCTGGTCATTCCCCCTATCAGGATCACCTTGTCTATCTGGGTCGGCGAAAGCTTCGCGTCGTTCATCACCCTTCTCATCGTCTCTTCCGTCCGGCTGACGATAGGCCTCGCCACCTCTTCGAGCTTCGTCCTAGTTAGCGTGAAGTGCAGGTTCTTGGGCCCGGTCGAGTCGCTCGCGATGAACGGCAGGTCGATGTCGGTCGAGGTGAGGTTCGACAGCTCAATCTTTGCCTTTTCGGCGGCCTCCTTGAGCCTGGCCATGGCCGTCCTATCGTTCCTCAGGTCAATCCCGGTCTTAGAACGGAAGTCTTGGAGGAGGACTTCGATGACTGAGTTGTCCACGTCGGCGCCTCCGGTTTGTGTGTCTCCAGAAGTTGCGAGAACCTGGAAAACCCCTTGACCGAACTCCATTATGGTCGCGTCGTGGGTACCTCCCCCGAAACTGAAGACAAGAATCTTCATCTCCTTCTCCGCCTTGTCCAGTCCGTAGGCTAGGGACGCGGCCGTCGGTTCGTTGATGATTCTGACTACCTCCAGCCCCGCTATCTCGCCAGCGTCCTTGGTCGACTGGCGCTGGTTGTCGTTGAAGTGTGCGGGGACGGTGATGACCGCCTTCTTCACCGGATACCCGAGGAAGACCTCGGCGTCGTGCTTTATCTTCTGAAGAATGTATGAGCTGATTTGTTCGGGCGAGTACTGTTTCCCAAAGATGCTGACCTTGTAATCCGTTCCCATCTTCCGCTTTATCTCGAAGATCGTGCCTTCAGGGTTGGTGACAACCTGGCGCCTGGCAGGGTCACCGACGAGGAGCTGACCATCCCGAGTGAACGCCACTACAGAAGGGAACATCTTCCCTGATGGCGTGGCTCCCTCGGCGCTGGGTATCACGACTGGTCTGCCGCCCTCTATGACCGCCGCAGCGGAATTCGTTGTACCAAGGTCGATGCCCAGGATCTTCTCTCTCGCGCTACTCATCTGTCTTCTCCTCCCCAACCGGCTCTTTTATCCCCAATTCAACCTTTACCATGCTCGGCCTGATCACATGCCCCCTGAAAGTGTAGCCCGGCCGCAGCTCTTCCACCACGATATCCGAGCCGGGCGAGGAGCCCTGGACCTTCGCGACCGCCTCATGCTTTAACGGGTCGAAGGGCTTCCCCACCGGGTCGATTCTCCGCAACCCCGCAGATTCCAGTGCCGAATACATGTTCTTCTGTACCATCTCGATCCCTTCATGAAGCTCTGTCCTACCAACGTCGTCCCTTGCGTGCTTCACGGCGAGATCCAGCTCGTCCAGCACGCTGAGCAGCCTGAGCACGAGGTCCTTCGATGAGTTCTCTTCGATTTCTCTCATCTCCTTCTCGGTCCTCTTCCGATAGTTCTCGAAGTCCGCTTGCATGTACTTCAGCCGGTTCAGGAGCTCCGTGTCGCTCCCCTTCCTCTCCGCAAGCTGTGCCTTCAGAGTACCCTCTCCATCCTTAGGGTTCTCCTTTCCAGAAAGATCATCCTCCTCTTCCGACAAACCTACAACACCTACCTATTCCCGAGTTGTCTCCTCATACACCGTCTCCTGTCTATAAGTTTTCACCAGAATGGGCGATTCCTGATTGGCAGAGTGGTGAGGTCGAATGCTCCGCCCGGTGTTGCTCGAGTGGTCCCCGACCCCATTTGGCCTTATAGATGCATGAAGTACCTTATGCCGTCATGGGGTCAAGAGGACTACAAGAAACACGCATGCGCATAGTCACAACCCGAGGTGAAGCGCCCAGTTGAGCCACTCTCAGGACGGAGCAGAGTCGAATGAGCGCGATATGACCCAAGAGGACGAGCAAGACATGACCCAAGAGGACGAGCAAGACATGACCCAAGAGGACGAGCCCAGGAAGATGACGGAGACGCTTCAGAGGTTCGAGCGCGAAGGTAGGCACGTGAGGAAGGACGCAGACCAGCGCAAGGTGATGGAAGAGGTCTTCGACCGCGTGACCTTGCTGGCAGTTGAAGAGCTAATCTCGAGGAAGGACCTGGGCGACCTCAGGGGCGTCGTAAACTCGGGGAAGGAAGCGAGAGTCTACTGCGGGGTGGGGGTCGACGGTCGTCCCGTCGCCGTGAAGATCTACATGACCGCGACCTCTGAATTCAGAAAGCGTCTAGGCTACATCGCCGGGGACAGAAGATTCGCCAACATTCCTTCGAACTCCAGAGGAGTCATCTATCTCTGGACCCGCAAGGAGTTCAAGAACCTCCAGCTGGCCGAGACGGCCGGCATAAGAGTCCCCAAACCACTCGCCTTCTATCGGAACATAATCGTGATGGAGTATATTGGCACGCCACCAGGGCGTGCACCCACCTTCGCCGAATCGGATGTAGATGAACGGGACTACGACTGGACCTTTGAGATGATCGGCCGCCTGCGCCGGGGCGCTAAGCTCGTCCACGCAGATCTGTCTGAGTACAACATCTTCAAGTTAGACTCTGAGAGGGTCCTCTTCGACATGGGGTCAGCAGTCCTTCTGTCCCACCCTCAGGCCGAGGAGTTTCTGAAGCGGGACGTCTCAAACATGGTGAGGTTCTTTAGGAAGCGAGGTATCTTCAAGAGAGACACGGATTCTTGGCTGGAGAACCTTAGATGAGTTTCGAACAGACGGTAAGGGTGCCCTTGGAGAGGATAGGTGCTGTCATTGGAAGGGAAGGGGCGACGAAGCGGTCGCTAGAGGCAGATCTCGGCGTCAAGCTTGGGGTGGACAGCAGAGAAGGGTTGGTCACCATCAAGTCGGCCTCAGTCGACCAGGGCGACCCGCTTATTGCCGTGAGGGTCATCGAAGCAATCGGTCGTGGCTTCTCGCCTCAACGCGCAAGACGCCTGCTTGAGGAGGGGGTTGCGTTCGAGGTGATAGACCTGAGAGACTTCGCAGGAAGGAGTGCGAACTCACTCGACAGGATCAGGGGACGTGTCATCGGACTGAAGGGAAAGTCCAGGCGGGTGATCGAGGAGCTGACCCAGTGCCACCTCTCGGTCTATGGGAGGACGGTCGCGATCATAGGTGACGTCTCGGAAGTCCAACTTGCGTCGGAGGCCGTCAGGAAGCTAGCGTCGGGGAGCCAACACAAAACTGTGTACAATGAGCTTCAGAAGGCGAGGACCAGGCACAAGATGGAGAAGATGATTCTCTGGGAAGGTTCGTCGCCGGAGGCGATCGCCGAGAAGCTCCGGAAAATGGAGGACTAGCATATATCCGATTCCGGCGACACCCATGGTGCGGGAATTTCTGCTCGAAGATTGATGAATTGTCATTGTGGTCGGTATCTAGATGCGAATTGAAGAAACTGAAAACATTTGCCCGTTGACGTTAATGGGGGTGGCGGCATCTGAGTAGCAAGACTTCATTTGCCGAAATCTCGCCTTCAGAATTCTTCTATCGTAACCGCGACCTGGCCGGTTTTACTAATCCTGCGCGCGCCCTCTACATGGCAGTTCGCGAGCTCGTAGAGAACTCTATGGATGCGGCCGAACTGGCTGGGACCCCTCCGGATGTCTACGTCAGAATCATTCCTGAGAACAGCAATCCGGAACTCCCAGACCCGAAGCCCTACAGGCTGACCGTGATTGATAATGGCCCGGGAGTGGCGCCTCAGCACGTTCCAAGTGCCTTCGGGAAAGTCTTCTATGGTTCCAAGTACGTTCTGCGCCAGTCGCGAGGCATGTTCGGCCTCGGAGGAACGATGGCTATACTCTACGGCCAGATCACCACCAATAGACCTGTGATAGTGACCACCTCTCCTGACGGCCGTCGCAAATACACATTCCAGATGATGATTGACATAGGCGAGAACAGACCAATAGTCCTCAAGCGCTTCGCCAGTGACGCGAACGGGACGACTGGCACTAGGGTCGAAATGACACTCGAAGGGGACTACCTCCGTGCGTCTCAGAAGATCACTGACTACTTCAAACAGACCGCGCTCGTAGCCAGCTACGCCAACCTAACCTTCGTGGATCCCACGGGTCAGATCACCTTTTACGAACGCGCGACCACCTCTATGCCCCCGGCGCCGAAGGAAACGCTTCCTCATCCATACGGCATAGATGTTGAGGCCTTCAAACGGGTCGTCAAACTATCTGAGGAGCATGACATGAAGTCCTTCATGGTCACGCACTTTCACAGGGTCGGAGAGAAGATCGCGACGAAGTTCTTGGAGTTTGCCGGGGTCAGCGCCCGACTTCCTCCGAAGCGCCTGAACAACAACCAGATAGTCTCGATCGTTGACGCACTTCAGCGTTTTCCAGACTTCCTCCAGCCAGACGCAACAGTCCTGTCTCCCGTCGGGGAGGAGATCCTCCTCGCTGGTGTCAACAAAGAACTCCGACCCGAGTTCGCGACTGTCGTCACGAGGCCGCCCTCGTCTTACTCCGGCTTCCCCTTTCTTGTGGAAGTCGCCGTAGCCTATGGCGGCAAGGTCCTCCAGCCCGGTATGAGGCTCTTCAGGTTCGCAAACCGGATCCCACTGCTCTATGACGAGGGCAGCGATGTCAGCTTCGAAGTCTTGAACGAACAAGTGGACTGGAGGAGGTACCACGTCCCGCAGAATGCGCCAGTCGGGGTAATCACCCACATCTGCAGCACCCGAATTCCCTACAAGACGGTGGGTAAGGAGTACATCGCGGACAGACCCGAGATCGAGAGGGAGATCAAGAACGCCGTCAGGGAAGCGCTGAGAAGGCTTGGCATTTTCCTGTCGAGGAAGGGCAGCATGGAGGCGGTCCAGAGGAAGATGAACATCTATGGCAAGTACCTTCCCCTGATCGCGAAATTCTCGACGGAACTCGCAGGCGAGAAGAGGTTGCCAAGGTACCGCAAGCTCATCGGCGAAGGCGAGGGCACTTCGCCTGATCATGTCCAAGACGGACCACCCGAAGAGAAGACGGATGCAACACATGAGCGCGTGGTCGTAGATGCCCAGAACCCGACAGAGATGGAGATTGAGCAAAAGAAAATCGACGAGTACGGTGGAAGCTAGAAAGAGCAGCGTCCAGGCACTCCTGAAAGACCTGGGCGGAAGCGTCTACTCGGACCTGGACGAGGGGAGATTCCCGAGTCTCACCTTTGCTAGCAGGTCTGTCCGCAACATCGTGTATGACAAGAAGCTGCAACAGTTTGTTCTGGGCCCTACGACCGTAAAGAGATCTTCGGGTAACATCAAGCATATCAGGCCTTTCACGCAGCTGCTCTGGCTCGCCTATTTCGCAAAGAAGTTAGTCGACGAAAAGCGAACATCCACCCTCAGGGATGTCTTCTATTCGGCGCAGGCGTTCGACGTAGAGTTTGTCGATCAGGCCGAATCGGACGAGCTGATTACGGACTTGGAGGTGGTAATGCAGATGGCCAGGGAGGGGATGAACATCTACCCTGAAGAGAGGAGCGCCATCTTTGGGAACCTCACAATCGAGTACACAGTCCCTGGTTACGAAGGGAAAAAGGCAGACATGTCGGCCAACCCCGACGGCGTCATGATAGGTCCCGCCCTCACCACCGCTGAGTTCGTTGACACAGACGCCGAGATGGTCCTCGCGATCGAGAAGGGCGGTCTCTTTACGAGGTTTGTCGAAGAGCGAGTTCACAAGAAGTACAAGGCGATCCTGATCAACACTGCAGGACAGCCTCCCCGTTCAACGCGTTTTCTCCTCAGGCGGCTAAACCAGGAACTGGGTCTACCGGTAGGCATACTCTGCGACGCAGACCCCTGGGGAGCCCACATCGCAATGGTCTGCAAGAGCGGTTCAGCCAATGCCGCCCATCTCAGGGAACTGACAACGCCGGACGCCGTCTGGCTGGGGGTCTGGGCGTCGGATATCGTGAAGTACAAACTTCCGTCGGACAAGCTGACAGAGATCGATGTCAAGAGGATCTACGAGCTGAAGGCCGACCCTCGCTACACTGATAGGATGTGGCACAATGAGCTGGATACTTTCCTGAAGATCAGGAAGAAGAGCGAGCAGGAGGCTTTCGCTAGGTATGGACTGAGTTACATCGTCGACACCTACCTCCCAGAGAAACTCGAGCTCATGAAGAGCAGATAACTGGCCGCCCAGAGATGGCAATCGAACGTAGCTCGGCAATACTCTAATGTTCTTCCACAAGTAGCTCTGAACCCAAGAACTTCTAAATACCCATTGGACTCTGCCCAGAACAGACGACATTGACCTTCACCGCTCAACAGTCGAGGGTTGACGCCCTCATCAGACTTGCAGGGCTTATCGTCGTCATCTTCGGAGCACTATGGCTCTACTACACTTACTCTAACAATTCTGGCGTAGCCTCTGAGATCGTGACAATCAACTACGCTCTGGGGCTCCTTCTTCTCATAGTGGGGCTCTTCGCGGCTTTCGCGAAGTTCAAGTGACAGGCATGGCTGTGAAGATAGCCTTAGCTGGTGTAGGGAACTGCGCCTCCGTCTTTCTACAGGGTCTCGCCTTCTACTCCGACCATGGCACGAAGGGGCTTTGGCATCCGACCGTCGCAGGCCTGAAGCCAAAGGACCTGTCCGTCGTCGCCGCCTTCGACATCGACCCACAGAAGGTGGGTCTGAATCTCTCGAAGGCCGCGCTTGCCCCTCCCAACGTCGCAAAGAGGTACCAAACTCCACTTCGGACTTCAGTAAAGGTCAACCCTGGAGTCAGCAAGGGCGATCTGGCTCCACATCTCAGGGGCACGAAGATCGAGAAATCCAGTCCAGATCAGATTACGAAGACCCTCGAGGACTCGGGCGCTGAGGTCTTCGTCAACTTGATTTCGTCGGGTTCGGACGCATCGTCGGAGGAGTACGCAGGCGCAGCCCTCCGCGCAGGCTGCGCGTTTGTGAACTGCACTCCATCCTTGGTCACCAGGAACAATAGGCTGGCCGCCGGTTTCCTGAAGGGCAGACTTCCCCTGATTGGTGATGACCTGATGAGCCAGTTTGGAGGCACGGTCTTCCACAAAGGGTTGTTAGGCCTGATGGTGAGGCGGGGAATCACGGTCTCCAAGAGCTACCAGCTCGACGTCGGAGGAGGGTCCGAGACTTTCAATACGATAGATGAAACGATTAGGATGGCAAAACGTAACCTGAAGACTTCATCGGTCGCGAGCGAGGTCCCGTACCCATTCAAAACAGTCACTGGTACGACAGACTTCGTGGACTACATGGGCAACGACAGGACCAGCTATTTCTGGTTCGAAGGCAGCGGCTTCATGAACTCGGGCTTCTCGGTCGATGTGTACCTGCGTTCCTCAGACGGGGTCAACGCAGGCAACATCCTTCTCGACGTCATCAGGGCGACACATCGCGTGATGAAGATCGGGAAGCTGGGCACCGTAAACGAGATCTGTGCCTACGGCTTCAAGTCCCCTCCAAAGCCAATGCACTTCGACGAAGCCGCCGCGAAGTTCTCTGCTCTTTACCTCAAGTGATGCCCCTGACCCCCGCGGTTCACTCGCCTTCCATGCGCGGGTTCGGATGGGTTTCAGACTCTCCCGACAGCAGGGACCATGTCTACTTCGCCTCTCATGCGGTGCTCGAAGGGCTCCCGAAGCGGAAGGATTTGAGGAACTGGTGCCCTCCTGCGTACGACCAGAAGAGATTGAACAGCTGTTCGGCGAACGCTGTCGCGGCGGCGGTCGAATTCGACCTAATGAAGGAAAGGGGGGAACGTGTCATATTCCCCTCCCGCCTCTTCCTCTACTACAACACTAGACAGATCGAGGAGACCGTGAAGTCAAACGTAGGTGTTTCGATACGAGACGTGATCAAGTCGGTAGCCCGCCAAGGTGATTGCCCCGAGAGTCTTTGGCCTTACATCGAGCACAAATTTCGGATCAGACCCCCACAGAGGTGTTACGACAAGGCTCTCAGGTATAGGGCCGTCGAGTACCAAAGGATCCACAGGTCTATGGACGACTTCCGCTCATGCCTCGCCTCTGGGTCTCCATTCGTCTTCGGATTCCTGGCCCACAGAAACTTCCACACTGTGGTTAGGAAGACCGGACGCTTGGAGATGCCGTTGCCGGGCGAGAGGCTCTTGGGTCAACACGCCGTGATGGCTGTGGGTTATGAAGACTCGGGGCGGAGATTCATAGTTAGGAACTCTTGGGGCCGGAGGTTCGGAAAGAAGGGCTACTTCACGATGCCATGTGAGTACTTGCTGAAGGAAGATCTTTCGAACGATTTTTGGACAATAAGGATCGTCAGCTGATTCGGTCAGTCAGTTCTGTAGCGATCCCGTCTGATAAAGGGATCATTGCAACATTCCCGTCCTATTCGAGGCTTAGATAGAGGAACACAGAATACGCGATTATCGTGAGGAGGTCCGTGTACGGGAAGAAGAGCCCCGAACCGTAGAGTATGGACCCGACGTCGTTCACCACTAGCGGGTGCGATAGGAACGAATGGACTGTCAAGGCGCCAAGTACGATAATCAGCCCGAGGGAGAAGTTCGCCCTCGTTTCTGCGTACACCTTGATGTAGACTGCAACGAGCGAGACGAGCAGCACAATCTCAATGGTCGACAATATCACGTGCAACATGAGCGCTCCATGGACGGATAGCAGGAAGAAGTACTCAGGGGGACAATAGCAGCACGCGGGGGGTGACGGAATTGTCTCTGCCAGGACTAGTCCGAGCAGAACGGCAAGGACCAGAATGATGGGAACCCAAACCTTGCTGACCTGCGTCCCTCTCTCCGAAGGCTGTTCGGCTGCCTGACCTGGCTCAGCTGTGGCCGCACTCATCGGTCAATCCTCCTCTTCGAGAGACGCGTCTTCTCCAGGATGGCCTCCAAATTGGCCCAATGCGACTCCATGATGTCTGTTATGAAGTAAACCTTTCCGTACTTCTCGCCCTCCGTGATGAGTATTCGATTCTTCTCCAGTACGGAAAGGTGGTGCCTCACCGTGGTGTAGTCCAGCTTTAGCTGCTCAGCGAGTTGCTGAGCGTTCAATGGTTGCGTTTTCAGAGCGAAAAGTATGAGGATCCTAGACTGAGCCCCGACACTCCCCGCGAAGAGCCACCATAGGAGGCGGTCGAAGGCGTCCATACCAGGTGGTCTCTGAATCCCCTCCAATAATTGTATTGAACGCGACAGACGGCGTTCTCCCTTGGCACTAGGACGTCCCATCAGGCTTTCTGGCTTCATCGGACTGTGCCAGCCCGCCCAACCCTAGGGCTGGGGCCTCGCCCCGAGTGTCACGGGCACGTACATCATGACCCCACTCCTTACAATACCTAGGATTACCGTCTGCCCGGCGACTGTGTTTTCTTCGATGTAGCTTGAGAGTGCGTCCATATTGATTATCCTCGTTCCGTTTGCCGAAGCGATAATATCGCCTCCAATCAAGTAGGAAGAGCCGCTGATGTCGATGTGCGTGGTTCCTCCTTTGATGCCAGCCCCATCTGATGGGCCTCCACTAGTGACCTGTTCGACAAGGACCCCGTAAGTGACGTTTGTGTGTGATGCCTGTGCCAGCTGATAGGTCATGTCTGCGCCGCTGATTCCCAGATACGAATGAGCCTTGTAGCTGCCTGTTGTTATGAGGGATTGTAGCTCGCGGATTATCGTCTGGGAGGGGATGGCGAACCCCAGGCCCGTCGAGCCGCTTATGGTTGCTGTAGTGATGCCGATGACCTCGCCATTCGAGTCGAGAAGCGGCCCTCCCGAGTTCCCCGGGTTAATGGGCGCGGTGAATTGGATTATGCCGGAAATGGAATAGTTACCCGTCGTCGCCTCCTGAATCGTCCTTCCGAGCTGGCTTATCAGACCCGATGTGAAGGTGCCCGAAAGTCCGTAGGGTGCCCCTATGGCGTAGACCGACTCCCCCACTTGCAGACCCGACGATTCGACGATCGTCAGCGGAACGAACTCAGAGGCAGGAGCACTTACGTTGACGACAGCCAAGTCTGCATAAACATCGCTTCCGATGACCTTCCCAGGATAAGCGTCTCCGTTAGAGAAGGTGACTGTTATGTTGGAGACTCCGTCGACGACGTGGAAATTGGTAACGATGTAGGGAACGCTGCCGTAGTCGGTAACGAGGCCGGACCCTTCAATCTCAGAGTAGCTTACGTAAGGTTGCCCCCAAGGCCAAGAACAGCACACTGTCGTCGCGACGACACCCACTATCGTGACAACACTCTTCGAGGCGTCCGTGTATATGGCTAGGGCACTGCCGTCAATGGGTATTGTTGATGTTGTGGTCACTGTATTTGTTCTTGTTGTGATTACCGTTGATGTGGTTGTCGTTGTGGCGGAGTTCGAATCCGCGACATGCTGGCTGAGGGCTGAATTGTAGTAGACCACGGTCGCGCCCAACGCTATGCACATGACTGCGAAGACTGCGGCGGTCCTGCCCATCCGCGATTGTCCTTGGGTTTGCATCCTCGTTGATACGATTTCGACGGAGGTATATACTTGATTTCCTAGAACCTTCCCAAATCAATAGCAAATCGATGCGGAATCAGCGGCGCAGGACCTTATAGAGGGAACGGAAGACGGGACTGAAGTGAGCTCTGAAGCTAGACCTAGTTCTTTTAATGGGAGGGTTTGAGCAGCAGTCGCATGGCCTCAATTAGGGTAAAGGACGATGGTTCGGCACCAATCGTAGGGAAGGGTCGCGAATCGCCCTTCAAGCAGGGCGAGTACTACGTGTTCGAGGTCGCAGACGAAGTGGCGAAGTACTGGAACAAGATGGCCCCTGGAAGAAGAGAGGAACTCTGGAAGCAATCAAGAAAGGAGGGCAAAGACGTGCGACAGCTTGTGGAAGCATTCGTCTATAAGCCGGCCCACGTAAAGTGATTGCAGAGTCCGAACACGATCGGTCCTAAGCATCCTCTGACAAACCAGGCTCCAATCAGATCTGCTCAGGCAGCGCTGGTCGGGTCTAAATGGCTCACCTTGCCGAATCCAAGCCCAATCAGTGCCGTTGGGATGCGGACTCGGTTGAAATCGCCTGGTGTCCTCTCGCAAAGACTTACATAACGGAGGGGAACACTCTGAACAGGTCGATTCGGGGACTAGCATGGCCATTCCAATCTGGTTTCTCGTTGAGATAATTACGCTGGCCATCACCCTCCCGGTGTTAGGACTCGAGTACTACTGGCTGGTCCTACTCGGGACTTCAACGAAGTACCCCAGGGACCTTGAGAGCCGCGACGTCCGGCTGACGAGCCATCCGACGGTCTCGATACTCATCGCCTCATTCAACGAGAAGTACGTGATTGGGCGGTCGCTAGAGGCCATGAAGAAACTCGATTATCCGAAGGACAAGCTCCAGGTAGTAGTCGCAGACGACTCCAACGACCAGACTATAGACATAGTTGACGAGAAGGTTCGCGAACTCAACGAGGCAGGCATCACGACCATCGTTTCCAGGCGTCCGACCCGGGAGCACTTCAAGTGCGGCGCCCTGAACAAGGCGATGGAAAAGATCGTGGGCGAATTCGTGCTCTTGCTCGACGCTGACTCCATAGTACCTCCAGATGTTCTAAGCAAGGGGATAGACACCATGGAGAGTCATCCGCGCGCATCCTTCGTCTCCTTCCGGTACGGGCACTACAATAGGAACTACAATTTGATAACCAGGTTGTTCGCTCTCAACCAGGACATCGGGGACACTCTGTCCAAAATGGGAGCTTACCGGATCGATGCTCCCTTCTCCTTCCAGGGCGGGTTCGCTCTCGTGAGGACGAAGGACCTGAGGGGCGTGGGACAGTGGTCCAATGAGCGGATAGCCGACGACGGCGATGTCTCGATAAAGATGTACCTCGCGGGAAAGCGTGGAATATATCTAAGCAATGTCAAGATAATGAGCGAAGATCCTTCCACCCTGGAGGCCTGGAAGAAACAGGTCGCAAGGACCTCACAAGGGTGGTGGAGATGCATTGCAAAGTACTGGAGGAGCATCGTCTTCGCGCCGGACGTCAGCTTGAGAACTAAGGCGGGGCTCCTGTTGATGCTCCTCGGTCCCTTCTCGGGTTTTAGCTGGATCTTAGTCACCTTCCTATCCGCCTTCACGGTGATAACGGGCGTCGTTCAGCCTCCAAATTCGATATTCAACAACCCGATCTACATAGGCATGGTCGCGGTTCCCTTCGCAATCTCGCTAGCGTCCGGAGCCTGGGCCCTCTGGGTACAGGGCCTGATGACGGCTCGCAACGTCATACTGATCCCCCTTCTTGGCTATGCCACGGGCGCAATGCTCAGTCTTGGGTCGGTAGCCTTCTTCTATGGGGTCTTCGACAGGAAGGGGTTCTTCTCATACAGGACGCCCCACGGTGGTTCTGGTGAGGCGACGAAGAAGTCCTACTTCCGGCACCTGACGAACGACAGAAATGCCATCGTCGAAGGAGTTCTAGCCCTGGTGGCGATAGCTCTCGCGGTGATGGTGCTGATAGATGGCGTGTGGTTCCTATCCCTCACGTTGGTGGGCTTCGGCATCTTTACGCTAAAGTCAATGAACCTCAGCAGGCATCTGCAGACTGAGGACCCGGGACAGCCCTCGCCGACGAGGGCTCAGAAGTCAGAGTCCGGGAACCCGCAAGATTTCGGACTCCGGCAGAGAATCCAGGCGCATGGATTGTAGCGAATCTGAGACTGAATACCTAGCTAGAATAAGTGACCTCCACCTCAACAGAACATTTCTTCACATAAACAGCAAGAACCTAGCTAATCTGGACAAAGAGAGTCTGTTCTGAGCTGATTGCTGGCGGCGCTGGTCGGACTCGAACCGACGACCATTCCCCAGTGGTTTCCCACCTACAGGTATCTGCCAGCGGGCTAACAGCCTGCTGCTCTACCACGCTGAGCTACAGCGCCGCACGCGGTCGGTTCCGGGATGGGCTCAAAAACGTTGTTAGGGAGTATGGAGACAGGCCGGTCTGCGAACAGGTGACCTTTGCGAAAATGGCGGACTCCACTCAACAGATCGGCACCTGTGCATCGACCTTTTCGGCGAGGTCGCGTTATGCACCTTCTGTCTCACCCACAAAGGTACGTTCGCCAAAGAACTGCACGTTCGAGGGATCCTCCATTGACTGTCCGCATCACGATGACCCCTACGAAGACAGAGAACGGTTGGAGAATTGTTCACGAACACTTCAGCTGCTTCCCAGAATGGAGACATCGAGATCGGGCAGCTATGATCTCCCTGGATGTGGGCCCGGAGCGATTTGGACGCTCGACCGACCGGTGTCTTCGGGTTCCCGTATGAGCCGGTCGCTCTGACCGAACTGCTCGCTTGTTGGCTCTGAGCTACGGGCCCACGTTTCATCGGTTCGAAACCTGCTGGCTTTAAGCAGTAGCGACCAAAGCCTAATTAGACCCCGAAACTAATGCCGACCGTAAGCAGTGAGCAAGGACCTAGACGAAGGATTCCAGGATATTCTCGCCGAACTAGATCGTGAAGAGGCCCGCGTCAAGATACGGATGGAAATGCGCCGCTTTGGGAAACCCACCACCGTTATTGAGGGCCTCAAGATGAGCGACAAGGACATGCGCGAGCTCAGCTCGAAGATGAAGCGTTCCCTGGCCACGGGCGGTACCGTAAAGGACGGAATCATGATACTTCAAGGTGACCACAGGGAGTCAGCAGCCAAGATGCTCGTGCAGCACGGGTTCTCCGAGAGTTCGATAGAGGTTTTGTGAGAGAGCGTTAGGGCCCGTCGCAACTTCGTTTTCCCGCTCACGTTTATAACCGATATCAGGAGGCGCTCGCTGCAAGGACTGAAGAGTCGCAATGTCGAAGCCCATCATCACGTTCGAGGACTTCATCAAGAGAATCCTGAAAGTCGTCTTCTGGGTCATCCTGCTGACTCTTCTGATCGGCGTCCCGACATTATACATTCTGAATGCAGTCTTCAAGTTCTCGATTGATCTGTTCGCTCTTCCAACCAATCTGTTGGCGTTCGTGCAAGATCTCCTTTCTACCGAGCCCTACAAGACACTCTTTGCCCTGATCGTCTTCCCTGGATTCAGCTTTGTCGCCGTCTATGGCACGATCTTCATGGGCTGGGTCGAAAGGAAGTTCACAGCGAAGATCCAGCTCAGGACAGGCCCCATGTACGCGGGCAAGGTAGAGGGCATTCTCCAGAACGTCGCGGACTTCTTCAAACTCTTCTTCAAAGAGATGATAATCCCCGATGGCGTCGACAAGGTGACCTTTGTGGCGATTCCATTCGCCCTGATGGCCGTCGCGGGGGCCCTCGTCGCCCTCGTTCCCCTTTCGCCCACGACATACATCGCCAACCCGCCTGTCGGGGCGATACTCGCATTCGCGATACTCGGCTTCACGCCTCTCATAGTCTTACTCGCAGGATGGGCGAGCAACAGCAAGTACTCGTTCCTGGGAGGCCTTAGAGCACTTCACCAGATGGTGGCATACGAGATCCCGCTGGTCCTCTCGCTGGTCGGGACGGTGCTCCTCGCCGGTGCCCTGAACCTTGCGCCGCTGTCCCCCGGAGGCCCCAGCATCGTGACCGCCCAGAGCAGGGTCTGGTTCATAGTCCTGCAGCCCCTTGGCGCAATCGTCTTCTACATAGGCGCCCTCGCCGAGCTCGAGAGGATTCCATTCGACCTCCCTGAGGCCGACAGCGAAATCGTGGCTGGCTGGCAGACCGAGTATACCAGCATGTTCTTTGGCACTTACCAGCTGGTCAACTTCTCCAGGATGTACATTCTCGCGGGCCTCTTCACCACCTTCTTCCTCGGCGGTTGGCTCGGTCCCGCCCCTGTCCCGCCCGAAGTCTGGTTCATACTCAAGACTACCGTGGTGATGCTCGCTCTGATGCTGCCGCGCAGCATATTGCCCAGGTTCAGGATTGACCTTCTGCTGAGGTCAGGATGGGTCTGGCTCTTGGCGCTCGCCTTCCTGAACATCTTTCTCACAATGGTCATAGTCTCCCTCGGAGTGGTCTAGTTGGGTGCGCTCTCCTACATCAAAGGCATCTTCGTAGCCACCTGGAGTGGCATCCGGCACCTCTCCCACCCGAGGATGACCCTGCGATACCCCGAGCAGAAGCTGGATCTAGAGGGGACCGGCTACAAGTTCGACGCACGACAGGGCGTCGGACTTCCGGGATTCAAGGGACGCCACATCCTGTTCTTCGACAAGTGCACTGGATGCCAGCTTTGTGCGATAGCTTGCGACGGGGTGGCGGTCGCGATTGACATGCAAAAGGTACAGAAAGGCAGGCCGCAGAACAAGAAGGATATCTGGCCGGCGGTAGACTACGGCAGGTGCGTCTTTTGCGGGTTATGCGTCGATTCTTCAACATCGGTCGTTACAAACCCTGGACTAGTTGCAATCTCTGAGCTTTCCGTCGGAGACAGGGTGCTGACCCACAGGGGTGACTATAAGCCCATCACAAGGGTTTGGGATATGCGATACACCGGACCGATGTACAAGATCTACGTCTACGGAAAACCTGACCCTCTGATTTGTACCGCCGACCATCAGATTCTAGCCGTCTCCAGACCGATCTCGACGAAAGAGGACAGGAGACTCCTCCGTGTCACTGCACCACTCGCGATGATGAAACCAATTAATCTGAAGGAGGGTGATTATGTCGTCAGCTCGATTGTCAAGAAGGTCGAGCCGATTCTGAAATTCGAGAAGGAAGTACCCATGTATAGAGGGGGTGTCCGCAGGAAGAAGCTTGAGCTGAGCGCTGACAGGGATCTGTTCAGGCTCATCGGGTACTACTTGGCAGAAGGTTCCTGTTCGGGCGGACGGACTGTACATTTCGACTTCAATAAGAACGAGAGGAAGACTTTTGTAGCCGACTGCGTGTCGCTCATCCAAAAATTCTTCAATAAAGAATGTGCGATTAGGCCCAACGGCGAGAACGGTATCCGCCTGACCATCAACTCCGCCCTGTCGGAGGACTTCTTCTCTCAGTTCGGAAAGGGCGCGCAGAACAAGAAACTGCCAGATTGGGTCTTCTTCGCCGAGCCTGATAAGCAGCTCGAACTCGTCAAGGGCGAATGGCAGGGCGACGGCTGCAGAGTCAAGCAGCCGAGGCAGAGGTACCTCAACATCACAACTACTTCGAAGGTTCTCGCCTTCCAACTCCAGACGATTTATGCCCGCTTGGGGATTGTAGCCACGATAGACTCCGAGCACAGCCCCGACAGGATGCGGTCCTACCACGTCAATGTGTTCGGGGAGTGGGCAGTCAAGACTGCGAAGATGTGGGGGATAGAATTGGACTACCGCCCCACTAAACACGTGAGTAAGTTCCTGATTGACACCGACTACGTCTACCTGCCCATACGAAAGATTGGGGTCGAAAACGTGGAAGACTACCGGGTGATGGACGTGACGGTCGAGGGCGACCACACCTTCTCCCCTGCGGGGATTGTGACTTCGAACTGCGTGGACGCCTGCCCGTTCGACGCCCTCCGCATGACCAATGACTACGAGCTCTCTGCCTACGACAAGATGAACCTGAAGTACACCCCGGACATGCTCGCCGTGCCTCCCAAGCTTGAAGGCATGACCTATAAGGTCAAAATCGACACCGACAAGGGGACGACCTCCCATGGCTGACCTCACATTCGTCGCGATGGCGGTCGTGACCTTGGGTGGCGCAATCGCGGCCCTCGAAGCGGACGAGATAGTCTACGGTGCCGTCGCCCTCGCTGGCAGTTTCTTTGGAGTCGCCGCGCTCTTCTTCCTGCTGAACGCGCCCTACGTCGCCGTCTTCCAGATCACTGTCTACATCGGAGCCGTGGCCATCCTGATACTCTTCACGGTCATGCTCGTCAGGCAAGAAAGTTGGGCGAAGGAGGCATCGCCCCGGTCGCTGACCAGGCTCGGGGGAGTCCTAACCGGACTGGTGATGGCGTCGGCGCTCGGACTCGCCGTGGTTGGTTCGAATCTCTCCAAGTACAGTTCGCTGCTGAACGTGACAGGCGTCCTTCAGATAGGACAGCTGATTTCCACGAGCTTCTCCATTGTGCTTGAGGTTCTGGGTCTGGTCCTTGCCGCCTCCATCGTCAGCGCTCTCTTTCTGGCCAAGGTCGAGAAGAAGGAAGAGAAACAATGAACACGCTCGCGGACTTCGTCCTCGTTTCGACAATGCTGTTTGCCATCGGCGTCTACGGCCTGATAGTAAAGAGAAGCGCACTCAGAATGGTCTTCGCCATCGAAATGATGATCAACGCCGCCAACTTGAACTTCGTAGCTTTCAACCAGTTCCTCTGGAATAACGCAGTTGGGCAGACCTTCGTGCTCTTTTCCATAGCGCTCGCCGCCGGAGAAGCGGCAGTAATTCTCGCGATAGTCGTAGTGGCTTACAGGTTACACAAAGACACCGACGTGAGTGAACTCAAGACGTTGAAGGGTTAGCAAAATGTGGCGAAGACCTCCCGCAGGTGCCGTTAGGTAGAACGGTGATTAGATGGGCATCCCATATCTTCTCTTACAGACCATTATCCTTCCTCTCGTAGCGGCCGGCGCTGTCTATCCTCTCAGCCGAAGACTGGGGAAGAATGTCGGTTGGGTGGCCTTCGCCGTGCTCCTATACACCACGCTCCTCTTGTTCCTGGCGGGTGCAGGCATCTACAATGGGGGTGCTTCTATCACGGAACTCTATCCTTGGGCACCGTCCATCGGGTTGACATTCGGATTCTTCGCCGATGGTCTGAGTCTTCCGGTGGCCTTGATCATGAGCCTTGTCTGCACGGCTACGTCCGTCTACTCGATGCCGTACATGAAGCATCGGCTTGAGGATATGTATGGTGAGGAGAGGAAGTCGCAGTATGGCCTCTATTACGTCAACTTCTTGCTCCTCACGGTAGGCTTGGTCGGCCTCTCGCTTTCGACGAACTTAATCGAGCTCTACATGTTCCTCGAGTTGCTGCTCATCCCTTCGTTCTTTCTCATGAGTCTCTTTGGTTACGTCGACAGAGAAAGAATCGCAGTAATGTACTTCATCTGGAACCACATCGGGGCGTTCCTCTTCCTCGCCGGAATCGTCCTCGTCTTCCACACGACGGGGAGCTTTGATGTGACGGCGCTCGCATCGATTCAGCCCGGCACGGTTGGATACTGGATTGTCGGTCTGATTCTCGTCGGTTGGCTCGTTAAGATGGCGATTTTCGGTCTCCACACTTGGCTCCCGTACGCCCACGCAGAGCATCCGACCTCCTTCGCGCCGATAATGGCAATGATAGTCGGCGTCGGAAACTACGTATTGGCCAGGCTGCTCGTCGAGGAGATGCCGACAGTCTTCAAACCTTTCGGCTTTCCTCTGATGATCTGGGCGCTCATAACGATGGTCTACGCCGGCGCCGTTACCCTCGTACAGACTGACACCAAGTACCTCTACTCGTGGTCCACGATAAGCCAGAACGCCTACTCACTCCTCGGTATCGGCAGTCTCACTGCTCTCGGTGTCTCTGGAGGGGTCTTCTACTTCCTGAGCCATATCGTCGGGAAGTGCATCCTCTTCTCGGTCGCCGGGATCCTCCTCGCGCAGACAGGAACCAGGGACATAAGGAAGATGGGGGGGCTCGCAACGATAATGCCGCTGACGGCGACTCTCTGCGTTCTCGGCACGCTGATTCTCTCCGCCGTCCCGCCCATGAGCGGCTTCCAGGCAGAGTGGATCTTGTTTGTCGGGATCTTCACCCAGGGAACACTCGGGACCGCCGCCAACATGGTCGTGGCGATTGCCGCAATCATAGGGACAATCCTGACTGTCGCTTACACTTTCTGGCCCCTCCGCAAGATCTTCTTCGGCCCCCTCCCCGCCCAGCTCCGAGAAGTGAAGGAGGCGCCACTCACCATGCTGGTCCCACTCTTCGTGCTGGCCGCAATCATGCTCCTGGTTGGCATCTACCCGGAGCTGATCATGAAGTTCCTCTCATCATTCGCATCAGGACTTCCGATTAGAGGAGGAATCGGGTAGATGAGTGCAGTAGTCTCAGCCTATTACATCTGGGCGGTGTTCGCCGTCCCGTTCATTGGCGCCCTGGCTATCGCTCTGCACCACAAGGCGTCGAGGGTCAGGGATTACGTCGCCGTCCTCTTCTCTTTGGTTTCCGCGCTCTTCGCTCTCCAACTTCTGATTCCGACGCTGCAGGGGCAGACGATCACTCCCTCGGGCCCGACCAGTATTCCATGGATTCCGACGCTCAACGTAAACATCGGTGTTCTTTACGATCCATTCACCATAATCATCTCGAATCTAGTCGCTTGGGTGAGTCTCCTGATCATGGTATACAGTCTCGAGTACATGAAAGGGGACAGCGGGTTGACTCGGTACTGGTTCCTCATGAGTTTCTTCATCGGGAGTATGCAGCTAATCGTCCTCTCGGACAATTTCCTATCGATGTTCGTCGGATGGGAAGGCGTCGGACTTTGCAGTTTCGCCCTGATCGGGTTCTGGTTCACCGACGAGAAGGATAGGTGGGTCGGGACAATCGGTCAGACTGCTCTCGGAGAGGCCCAGGCCTACCCACCATCGCACGCAGGAATGAAGGCTTTCGTGATGACAAGGATAGGCGACATTGCCTTCCTGGCCGGAATCATACTGGTCTTCATCTACTCCGGGACATTCAGCTTCGCTCAGCTCGGCCAGAATACAGGATGGACGACTGGTCTGGCCCAGGCGGGGCTGCTCGTCCCTGCCGCCTTGCTGATCTTCGGAGGTGCGGTTGGCAAGTCTGCACAGTTCCCGCTCCACGAATGGCTCCCGGACGCGATGGCCGGTCCAGCCCCAGTTTCCGCGTTGATTCACGCAGCGACGATGGTCAACGCAGGTGTCGTGCTCGTGGCTAGGGTCGGTCCAATCTTTTACTTCGCGCTGGCTTCCAACCCATCGCTGATCCAGCCGTTCTTCTTGACGGTGGCCTGGATTGGTGCGTTCACCGCCTTTCTTGCTGGCACTCAGGCGCTCGTTGGATTCGAGTTGAAGAAGATACTCGCTTATTCGACGATCTCCCAGATAGGATACATGATGATGGCGCTCGGGCTGACCGCCTACTCGAGCAACTTCGCTCAGGGACTCTCCGCCGGGCTCTACCAGCTGATGAGTCACGCGATATTCAAGGCGTGCCTCTTCATGGCTGCAGGCGCGCTCATCCACGTCTCCGGATCGAAGTACATCAACGACATGGGCGGGCTGAGGAAGAAGATGAACATGACGTTCATCGCCTTCCTAATAGCCGCAGCCTCACTCGCGGGTATTCCACCATTCAGCGGCTTCTGGAGTAAGGATGCCGTCCTAGCGACGGCATGGGATTCGGGACAGATATGGCTGTTCTTGGTGGGTGCGGTGACCGCCGGTTTGACAGCGTTCTACTCCTTCAGGATGCTCGGAATCATCTTCTTCGGGAAAGAAAGCAAGAACTTGGAGGAGCGGGTGGATGGAGAGCATGGGGTTCGGGAGGTCAGCCCACTGCTGTGGGCTCCTTACATGGTCCTCGCAATCGGCACCCTCTTCATTGGACTCATCTCAGCTCCGCTCGGCGTGGAGAACTTTCTCGAATGGGCGTCCAACGCCTACTTGGTCACGCTCTCCCCACATTTCGTTGCACCCGCGGTCGCTTCCGTCGGGTTCAACGTGGAGTCCGCCCTGATTGCATTCGCCTTCGTGATTGTCGGGTTCGGGTTTGCCGCTCTGTTCTATCTCGCAAGAAGATATCCACCAGACAGGTTCGTCGGGAATACCGGCTTCATGCACGCAGTCTACACCTTCCTTGAGAAGAGGTGGTACATCAACGCAATCTACTACAGGGTCTTCGTCGACCCGCCCCTTAGAGCCTCGAGGTGGCTGCTCGCAAATATCGAGATTAACGGGCTGGACAGGATGAACAACGCCGGCGCCTATATTGGTCTCAGCTTCTCGGCCGCTGGTGACTGGGTAGATACCAGGGTGATCGACGGGGCCGCGAACGGCATTTCGACCCTCGGGCAGGCCCTGTCCGGGGCGGCTAAGAGGATACAGACGGGGATAACCGAACAGTACATCTTCGTCTTCGCCCTCGGCCTGTCACTCCTGATCGTGGTCCTGATTCTTGCATTGGGGATTATGCCATGAGTTATCTCCTCTCTCTGCTCATCTTCATTCCACTGGTCGGGACGCCATTCGTCTACCTCGTCGGTCGGCGCAACAAACACGCCGGAATCTACCTCACGTTGGGTCTATCGGTAATCACATTTCTGCTCGCCCTCTATTCCTACTGGTTCGTCTATGTTCACTCTCCCGCTCTCGGCCAGTACGCGCTGACGGAGAACTACACATGGTTCAACTTCCAGCGCATCGGTCTGCATTACCTGGTCGGACTCGACGGTCTCAGCGCACCGCTCGTCACCCTCTCGAGCCTTTTGTCGATATTGGTGATCATTGGTTCGCGAAGGCTGATCGATCATCACGAGGCGGAGTACTACTCCCTCCTCCTTTTCTTCGAAGGGTCGATAATGGGGGTCTTTCTCTCGCTCAACTTGATTGTTTTCTACATCTTCTGGGAACTCGTCCTCATCCCCATGTTCTTCTTCATCGGAGTCTGGGGCGGGCCGAGGCGGAAGTATGCGGCGCTGAAGTTCATTCTCTTCACGTTCACCGGAAGCACGATAATGCTCCTGGGCTTCCTCTACTTCTACTTGGGGATGTCCTCGCCCTCATTCGATATGCCAACCATCCAGGCAATGATTCAGAGCCACCAGATACCTGTTAGTCTCGAGTATCTCCCTCTGCTTGCCTCGTTCATCGGGTTCGGTGTCAAGCTCCCCGTCGTTCCCTTCCACACATGGCTGCCCGACGCTCACGTCGAAGCTCCCGCCCCGATTAGCGTCCTCCTCGCAGGTGTTCTGCTAAAGATGGGCGGGTATGGCTTTCTCAGAATCAGCATCAGTCTCTTCCCACAGGCCTCGTACCAGTACGCGTGGGTCTTCCTCGTGATCGGGGCAGTGACGATGTTCTATGGGGCAATCGTCGCTCTCTTGGCCACAGACCTCAAGAGAATGATAGCTATGACGAGCATAAACCACATGGGCTTCGTCCTCCTAGGAGCATACGCCACCGTGGCCTCTGGCAACCCACTCGGCGTCGAAGGCGCAATCTTCCAAATGTTCACCCACGGTTTGGCGATTGGCGCACTCTTCATGCTCTCGGGATACGTTCACGAGCAGGCCGGGACGAGAGAGATACCGCTGCTGAAGGGACTGAAGGTCACAATGCCCAGGACAGCCGTGCTTCTGGTCTTGGGGAGTGCCGCGGCGATGGGGTTGCCCCCATTCGCAAACTTCCTAGCTGAGTTCATGGTAATCGCCGCGGGTATCTCCGCCTATTCTATTCTGGGTGTGACGATACTAGTTCCAGTTATCACGAGCGGATACTTCCTCTGGATGATCAAGAGGTCGATCCTCTCATCTCCTGAAAGAGGCGCAACGCAGCATGACATTCCCAAGCCCGACGCCCTTGCCATCGCATCCTACTTTGTGCCACTCGTTATACTGATGATCTTCTCGTACCTAATAATCGCGCCGAGCGTACCCGTTGCGCAGTTCATAGCCAATCTGGCCAAGCTGAGGGGTGGCTGAGATGAATCTACTCTCTGTCACGATTATCATTCTGGCCGCCTCATCGCTCGGCATCCCACTCTTCCAGCTCCTCGACGACAAGAGGTCAAAGTTTCCTGCTTACATCCTAATTGCAGTCCTCACGGTATCCCTCGCTCTAATCGGGGCCAATACCATATGGCCCACGACCGACACCTCGTTCGGCGGTCTGCTTGGCTCTGACGCACTCGGCGGCTTCTTCGCCCTTGCCACGCTCGGCATGACGCTGATGGTCGTAGTCGCTTCAAGCAGCTACATACGCAGTGTCAATTCGCCGATCTACTACGGTCTCCTCTCGTTTACCGCGCTTGGGATGCTCCTCCTTTCGTACTCCCAAGACCTGCTGATGCTCTTCGTCGCGTGGGAGCTCATGAGCCTACCGACGTATGCCCTTGCCGGCTACGACAAGAAGCGGGTCCAGTCGAACGAGGCGTCAGTAAAGTACGCCATAATCGGCGCGATGTCCTCGGCAGTAATACTCTATGCGATTAGTTTGACCTATGGGTTGACTGGTACGACCCAGATCATCCCCGCTGTCAAGGCCCTCGCCTTGCAGCCGTTCAATCCCTTGACTAGTGTAGCAGTCATCCTGTTCGTTGCAGGCTTTGGTTTCAAGATGGCGATCGTCCCATTCCATATGTGGATTCCGGATGTCTACGAGGGCGCACCGACTACCGTTAGCACCCTCTTCGCCGCCGCGACAAAGAATGCTGGCTTCGTAGCGGCAATCAGAGTCATCCTCGCATTCGCCACGGTCTACGTCCTGACGCAGAACCCGCTGTTCACACTAGCCAACATCCTAGCAGTACTGGCTGTCCTGACGATGACGCTCGGGAACGTCGCTGCGCTTACCCAGAAGAACATGATGAGGTTACTTGCCTACTCCAGCATCGCACAAGCCGGGTACATTCTCGTGGGTTTCGTGGCGTACGCATACAGCCCGTTCTCCTCAGCGGCCACAATCGGAATGACAGGTGCGCTCTTCCACATTCTAAACAACGCGATCATGAAGGGCGTCGCCTTCCTCGCAGCCGCGCTCGTTCTGCTCGAGCTCAAGAGAGGTGACCTGCAAGCCTACAACGGGCTGGGGAAGAGGATGCCCATCACTGCCTTCACCATAACCATCGCTTTCCTCGCTCTCGCTGGCGTACCTCCACTCAGCGGGTTCTGGAGCAAGCTCCTGCTCTTCCTCTCAGTGGTAAACGGCCCATTCACCTGGCTCGCAGTCGCTGGGATTCTGAACAGTGCTTTCAGCCTCGGTTATTACGCGTGGGTAATCAAGAGGCTCTACATTGACGAACCAGAGAGCGCGGGAAAGGTCAACGAACCTTTTGCATTCATCATCGTGTTCGCTGTCGCGGTTGGTCTGATTATAGGGCTAGGGCTCTTCCCTCAGATTGTGACCAACTTTGCTCCAAGTGCTGTCAGAAACATATTCCCAGGGTAGGTAATCGTTCGGTCGGCTGCTTGGCACGATTCTCTTGCTCGCAGTCGTCCTTGAATTCGGAATCGATTGATCCCCCCCGTTCCCAACCCGCCTCACATCGGGCTGCATTCCGGACATCGATCTGAGGAAGTATTACAGCCAGTTTACCCTGACTCTAACCCTGTCAGGAAAGATCTTCCTGAATGGCGTGCCCGTCCCTTGGTAGAACTTCGAGAAGAACTCATAGATGTGCAGCCTGAGGTCCTGTATGTAGACAATTAGGACCTCGAAGACGATGATGAGTATGTTGAAGATGACTATCGGCACCGCGGAAATGTACAGTGGGTATGCAAGCAGCATGTTGGTCACCAAAAGGAGCGACGCGTGCACGAGCAGCATTATCGCGAGCCGGACGTAGCTTATCGTGTTTGCGAGGAACTTGGAAATCCTCTCGAAGACCTCGATGCCGCCGTTCGCGAAAGCACTTCCAGCTGATTCACCTTGAAACTTTCCTACCATTATCGCCATTCCCTTTCCGGTCAACAGGGTGATCATCGACACCAACACGACAGCGAGGGAAGCGCCACCAAGGAGGTCGTTCGGTAATCCCAAGAGGGGGGCCGGACTGGAGGTCTTCAACACGTTGAAACTGTACCCTGCCCCAACGAACGCGAAACCGAACCCAATCCCTGAGATGTACATCGCGAGTGTCGGGAGCTTCTCGGTAGCCAGCTCCACGGTTTCGCGGCCCTTGAACGATTGGTACGCGTCGAGTCCCATGGCCGTGGTCATGTGCGCTATGCCAATGAGTATGGAGATGACGAGAACGGCCTCAACGCCTCCCGGGTCGAGAGTGGGATTGGCCCCTAGAGGCCTTTGGACTATCTCAATCAGGGGCGGGATTGGAATGTAGCTGTGGAGCGAGAACCCGAAGACTTCGCCGAAAAGGACCCCGAATACGCTGGCGGATATCCCCGCCGCGAGGAAAATGTTGCCCCACTTTCTCAGGTTCCCGGTGCTCCTCTGCCTTATCAACAGGGCAAACAGTGTCAGGACAACGCCGTGTCCGAGGTCGCCGAACATCATTCCGAAGAAGATCGGAAACACGAACGAGATTATTGGCGTGGGGTCGACCTCGTGCCCTCCCGGGGTTCCCTGCGCCTCGGTAATCAGCTGGAAGGGTGCCATGAAACTCGTATTCTCCATCAGGGTTGGGACGCCGGCGTCGGTTTCTTCATGGCGAACCGGTTCTCCATGGACCATCCACTGCGCGAATCTGTCCTTGAACTCCTTCTCTCTCCTGGTGGGGACGTAACCAGATATGATGGCGAACCTCTTCATACCGCCGGCCATTCTCACGTCATCTAGCATGTCCCTCGCTACTCCCGCAAGCTCCCTGACTGCAAGTAGTGTGGTCTCGGACCTGGCTCTCAACTGGGCAATCTCTGATTTCACGGCTTCCTTTTCCTTCAAGGCAGCCTCGCTTTCTTGAGTAAGTTTGCTGTACGCTTCGGCCGGATTCTGCGGAAGATCGGCAGGAATTGCGAATGGCTCCACTCCAAAAGCCTTCATGACCTTGTCCACGCGGCCCGCTTCTGACAATGGTGATGCTATGAGCACAAGGCTGTGACTCTGTGAGAGAGTGTGTGAAATCACAGTAAGGTCAGAGAGTGATCTGCTGAATTCGGATAACGTCGGGTTCTCCACGACAGCCAGGGTGACCCTGAACCAATGTAGGGCGTGAATATTGCGCAAATCTGCGGAGAAACCCGAGACAACCTTCATCGCGTCTAGAAGTGTCTGAGTATTCGTCTCTGTACTGGTCGCCTCTTGCAGAGCCGACCTTTGTTTCCTCATCTCGTCCACGATGGGGCTCAGCATGGCTTCTGCGTTCCTCAGCAGGTCGTCCCAATTCCTTGCTTCGAACTCACTGTTCGGTATCTTCACTCCTCGGAATACAATGTCCATGGTACCGGGCACGAGCGGTATTGCGAGGTCCTTCACGGTCTGATCTGCCAGTGCGAAGAGCCTGACGGCTCTTACGTCAAGTCCCTGGACGAGAGGATCAAAACCCGATTCTTTGTCTGCCACCGAATGGAATTGTTCGAATTGGGCGAGTGTCCTGGTGACCTCTTCGTAATCACTCCTCGGCGCTATGACAGTGACCTTTGAGAGAGGGGTTACGCCCAGAGAAATCCCACGCTTTCAGCGAAGTCGCGAGCCTGTTTAGGCTATTAAGTATTATAACGGTCATGATGTGAGCGAGCCAAGTGCGACAGAAGCACGCCGTCGTGACTTGAACCATGCCTGGCAGGATATACGTCGGGACACGAGCTTCAGCTCAGCGCGGGACTCTTCTCGACAAGGCATCAATGGAAAGGCTGGCAGAGTCGGCTACACTGGAAGAGCTGCTCGACAGGCTCAAGGTCACGCCGTATTCTGAAGCGCTCTCCAGTCTCGTTCCACCACTCACGGCCAGAAAACTCGAATTGGCCCTGAGGAAGAGACTCGACAAGGTTCACTACGACCTCATGACAGCAGCTGGCGAGTACAGGCTGATTCAGCTCTACTACCTCAAACACATTGCATGGGACCTGAAGTCTGCCTTGAAGTCTAAGGCACTGGGTAAGTCCTACGAGGAGTCGATCGAATATCTCGACATGAAAGCAGAGGAGCTCGTTGGAAGAAGAGAGCTAATAGTGAAGGTCCTTTCCGCGAGTGACCTCCGAGAAGCGGTCGCTCTCCTATCGGGGACCGAGTTCCATGCCGATATCGAGAAGGCCGCAGCATCCTTCTCCGCCAACGGGGACGTGAGGTTCTTTGACACCTACGTTGACCATGCCGTCTTGACTGAAATATCCGAAGCTTACTCGTCGGAATCCAAACTGTATTCCTCTTCGAGAGCCGTAGAGATGGCCGGAATAGGTGAGATCGTGGCCATCGACGTCGATGCCTACAACGTGATGAGTGTTCTTCGCGCGAAGCTATGGGGCTTGCCAAGTCAGGAGGTCCGGGACCTCCTCGTCACCCCAGCATTCAGGGTGCCCACATCGGTCCTCATGAAGATGATTGGCTCTGAATCTGTGTCGGATGCCGTGAAGCAAATCCAACAAATCTGCCCCACAAAGGTGGAGGGCCAGACAAATGACGAGGAACTCATCAAGGCTGTGGAAGATGTGTTCACAAATAGAATGAAGGCGACCTTGACCAAGACATTCGTTTGGCAGAAGCTCGGCCCTGCCTACGCGCTCGCTTTGATAAAGCTCCTCGAATTCGAGGTCAACGACCTAGCCGCAATAGCGGTGGGAGTCGAGGCCCGGATGTCTCCGAAGCATATCATGAACGAGCTAGGACTGTAAGGCGTTCTGCCTGATTTGTCTGGCTCTTCGATTTTTCTTGTAACGCTTATAAGTTGTGCACCAGCGCGGCTTGCTCGCCCACTCATGAATAGACTTCCTTTCTTGCTGCTGGGCGCTGCCGCTTTCATGTTGATTGCCCTGTCGGCACCTGCTGCCGTGGCGCAGACAAGCACCACGACTACTGATAGTGCCAGCAAGTTCTTTGCCGCCAGTTTGGCCTTTGGACTGGCTGCCGTAGCGGCGGGATACGCACTCGGCCAGTCCGGTTCGGCCGCAATCGCTGCGGTGGTGGAGAAGCCGGAGGTAAGGACGAGCGCCTTGGTCTTCGTCGCGCTCGCAGAAGCGATTGCCATCTATGGTTTCGTGATCGCTATCATTATCCTTGGCCAGACGGGCTAGATTCGGATCTTCTTCAAGAAAGGAGGCGCAGTTCTTTCTTCAGTGTTCTCTCTGTACGGTAAAATCGCTCAAGTCTTCCAAGAACCTAGAGGCGCTGCTAATGGGGAGCTGCATCAGCTGCCTCTTTGCTTCCTCTGCATAGGCCAGGGAGAGCGCTGTCATCTTGCCCACGACTTCGCTCTCACTGTGATTCTTCAGGAGACCGAGTGCTATCTTATCTTGCGACCTCCAGTCTAGCAGGTCGTCCCTAAGCTGGTACGCAATTCCAAGACTTCTTCCGTATTCTGCGAGGGCTGCGACCTCCTTCTCGCTGCCTCCTGCCACTAGGGCGCCTAACTTGGCAGACGTCTCGAAGAGGGCGGCAGTCTTGTCGGCGATTATCTTGAGGTACTCGTCCCAGGTGAGGTTGTACACCTGCGGGTCGATCGTGAGCTCCGAGTACTCTCCTTCAGCCATGCGCAGGGACGCGCCGCTGATCTCCCCAGCGACACGCCTGTCTCTGTACCTTGCCGCTATAGCAAGGATCATCGCGAACACGAAGTCCGCGGTCAGCAGGGAGGCGCTGTAACCATACTTGACATGGAATGTCATCTTGGCCCTTCTCGCCATTTCCTCGTCGATGATGTCGTCGTGGATGATTGACTCCGTGTGCAGGAGCTCTACCGCGACCGATGCACCGAGTACAGAATCATCCTTACAGCCCAGGGCTTCAGCCGAAAGCATCAGTAGTACCGGCCTGACACGCTTGCCTCCCTCGACTGCATAGACCAACGGATCATGAAACCTTGAATGCTTGTAGAGTGCGAGCTCCTGTGAGAGGGCCTTGTCAGCCCTGTCGGCGTAGGACCTCATCCTGGCCTCTATCGATTCGAGCGAGACAGTCCTGCGACCATCCATTTGAGAAAACTTTCGCCCCTGTGTATTCTATATAATGTTTCTAGCTGAATAATGCAGCTTGGTAGTGCGATAACGAGAAAGCTCTAAGTGCCGAAAAGGCGGGGGTCTAATTCTGCCCCGGTAGTATAGAGCTGTGCGCGTACAGCCCGGTCAACTCCACGCGAGCAAGCCGAGAGTATGCCGGCCTTTCGAGTCGGCGACCCGGGTTCGAATCCCGGCCGGGGCAATCTCAAGCTTCTCTGGTGAATCGGGGGCAGATTCGAGCTCTCTTCGGGTGAGAGGGTGGTCCTTACTCCCCGAGTCTACCTCTCTGGGTCCTGCTGTATCTCCCTCGCCGGCGCGAATTTCTGTTGATTTCTCCCTTCCCTCTCTTTCCTTGAATGTACCTGTTCGTTGGAACGGGACCTCTTGAGCTAGTACCTCGTGGTTCAGCGATTACACTAGGAGGCGTGGAACGAGGTTCATCGTGATGAAGGGACTTGACTTCGGCGAATGTCAGTCTATCCGCATCGTACTTTATTGTCGCTGTATCTGAAATGTAGTTGATGTCGACCCGGAGTACTCCGTCGAGCCGGTCAGCCGCGCGTTTGAGCTGCTGGGCTCGTCCCGGATTGTCCATCCCATGTATCTTCAGGATGGCAGTCGCTTTCCCCTTCTCGGTTATCATCACAGTTCAAGACGCTTAGCGCACGGCGGCTATTGAACCTGACGTATTTTTTGCAATAAACCGCAAAAGAATGGAGCATCAGACGAACTGACCAGGTCGACCACTATTCACTGAAGCTCGAAGGCAACCGCATTCTCATCTGGCAGGAATCTTGGCGGCTTTCCCAGCGGCTCGAAGATCGCCTGTACATAGTGCTGCAGAAACAGGTTTCCCTTGGCGCCGAAATCGTGCGTGAGGGTGACATTGACCCTTCCGGCGCGTATGACCTCGCTGTATTCGAAGAGGTTCGTGTAGTCGGCGGTGGTCTTGAGATAGTTCAGGGCGTTCTCTAAGGTAAGCTCCCCCCACTTGGCTCTGATGTACGTGTTCGGGACGTCCTTACCAGCGGAGTTTCCGGCCTCAACTACAGCCTCATTGGTCGCCGCCTCCAGGATGTGCTTGAAGCTCGACGTTGGCACCTTTATCATGTGAAACCTCTTCATCGGCCGATCGTAGTTGGCGTACGCGAGAACGAGTTGATTGAGTAAGGTGTTGACGCTGACGTTTTGCTTCCTCGCGTCTTCTTGGAGGGCGTTGAGTGCAGACTCGTCCAGCCTGAACGAAGCCGTCGCCGTTTTTGGCTTCATGCCAGCCTCTACCGCCGAGACTTGCATCTTTTTAGCTTAACGACATACATTGTGTGTGGGGGGTTCGTCAGAGGTACTTTTCAGGCAAGCGCGCGCAAAGGTATTCTTCAGGCAACATTGCAATCGAGTGCAAAAAATACGTTGGATTGTTATATCGGGATTAATGACTCTCACCTATGTCCATTCGCACTGAGAAGGATAAATCAGGGAAGGAGAGGATGATGGTACCAGAATCGAAGCTAGGTGTCCTTGTCGTCGAAGGGACAGTAGAGAGGTTAACTGGAGCAGGGAAATTCGTTGTCGCTCCTGTTAGAGAGCAATCCGATGTGGAGGTAGGCAACCGGGTAATGGTTATTCTTTTGGACAAGCTGCAGCCGGAGGTCTATCTAGAGACTTTCAAGGAGCGAGTCACTTCGCCCTTCCCTAGCAACTGGGCCATCATCGTCAGGGGAAACAGGTATGTGGAGAGATGCAGAGTTTCCTATGATGGTAAGCAACTTAGCGCTCTGGACCCAGCCGGGGTGGCAAGGTCCGAGCTCCCACTACCACGTGACGGAGTGCTCAACTTCCGTATCCCGGAGACTGTCAACGTGGACAATGAAGCCATGGTAGAGGTAAGAGATGGGGACAGGTCCTTAGCACTGGTGAAGTTCGGGTCTATCGGGATCATGGCGACAAAAGAAGCGTACCCGACTGTCACGGTCTCGGGCCGGTTCTCTCCTCTAAACAAGGCGGAAGTCTATCCAGTGAGTGTTGAGTTCGCGAATACCACAACGGGCCAGAAGTTCTTGGCCGTAGTCACCAATGGCCAATACTCGGTTCAGCTGCCAAACCGCGAATCGTATCAGGCAACCGTATCCTGGGCCACGATTCCTGGAAATAACACTGGCACCGTGCAGGCTGGAATGCTGAATCTCAACACGAACGACCACGCGTACAGCTTCGGTGTGAAGTGGTAGATAGACAATGGTGGATCTATTCTGGACCGTAGCCATAGTCCTCGTGGTTCTCTGGCTGCTCGGATTCTTCGGCAGAGTCGGGGGAGGTCTGATCAACTTACTTGTGGTCATCGCCCTGATCATCGTCGTCTACCGGCTTTACACGGGAAGAAACGTGGCCACGGGTAAGTAAGACATTGCTTCTGAAGAAAAGAGACTAAAGAGGTGAATCAAGAAATGGCAAAGAAAAGCAGAGGTGGAAGGATGAAAGCAGCCAAGGCGCGCGCAGCTGAGGCGCCTGGCGGAAAGGGTCCTGTCAGAAAGCGTAAAGCAGGTCGAAGGATAATGACGACCTAGCACGTTCGCAAGACCAGTTGCGGTAACAGGAAGGACAGCCGCAACCCAGTTTCCATTGCATCTGAACGCAAAAAATACCTTGCCTCTATATACTGCAGACGACCCATAATGATTGGTGAAGTGTATGGAGATAAGCAGAGAAGAAAGGACGCTGAGCAGCCGATTCGCGGACTATCTGAGACGAATGAAGGCGAAGCTTCACCGCTAGGGATGAGCAAACCATTATGTCCAAGATCATGCCCAAGAAGAAAGCGGGAGCGCTAGCCGTTCAGAAGGCAAAGAAGCCCGCGCTCGCCGTTAGAACGCCTCCGACAAGTTGGGCTAATTCAGTCAATACGCTGTTAGACACGTTTCGCCTGATCCCCTGGGACCCCTTCAGGGGGTTCGAGTGGCCAGTTGAGTATGAACTGCCGACGCGAATACCCTACGTTGATGTCATCGACGCCGGGACAGAGTATGTCGTGAAGGCAGAGCTTCCGGGGTTGAAGAAGGAAACTCTGGTGATCGAAGTTGGGCCAAACGAGTTGTCAGTGGCCGCTGATTCTGACGTGGCGAGGGAGGAGAAGGGAAAGACCTACTTGCACAGGGAAAGGGCCTTCTCCACGTTCCGTAGGAACATAGGCTTCCCCGAAAGCATAGATTCAGACAAAGTGTCAGCGGAGTTGGCCGAAGGCATCCTCGAGATCAGGCTTCCCAAGCTCGAGCCCAGGCGCGAGAAGAAGACCAGACGACTGACGCTGCCACTTCGACCCGCGACAGGCCTCCCCTAAATCGAGGAAGAGCATCCAGGTGGGATGAAACTGAGCGTTAAGAAGGAACGGCGGAGACAAAACAAAGCCACTGACGACTTGAGGGAAGAGGTCGAAATGCTCGACATCATGCTCTCATCATTGGTCGATATTCTCGAAGATAGGAGAATCATTAGCCATGATGAATGGAAGAAGAGAACAAAGCAAAGGCTAAGTTCGAAGTAAGGGGTATTGTCCATGCCAACCAATTTGGCTCTGAGTGACACGGCGAAAGGGGACATAGGCCAAACGCTCCTCACACTTGAGCTCGAGAGGCGAGGATGGATGATCTTCTCCCCACACATTGAAGAAAAAGTGGACCTGGTCGCCATAAGAGAAAGCGCCAATGGAATACTGAGGCATGCCTACATTCAAGAAAAGACAGCCACACTGAACAAGCAGAATAGTTTTGAGTTCACGTTGCAGGCATCGAAGCCAATTGAGAGCAGAGATTTCTATTGTGTATTAGTCTGCCTCAGGGACGCGAAGTTTCGCGACGTCGACTTCCACATCATTCCCAGTCTAGACCTGCGAAAGGTCATAGCAAAGTACTTCGGGTCGCCTACATGGAAGAAGACTGGCAACTGCAATTTCGCCCTGCGATTAGGAGGAAAGTGGGAGCGTTACAGGAACAGGTTTGACTTGATCAGGCCGACTTGAGGATGAAGTTATGCCAGGACACTTAGTCGGAGAACAAGTCTCACAGCGTCAGATATGTTGAAGCCGTACTCGGCTCGCGTCATCTGAACCAGGTTTCCTCGTCGGATGAGATCTGGTTTGGGTGTTCTTTCAGCTAGGGCTCTGGTAAGTCTTAGGGACACTGCTCAGGATCTTGTTGGTGTTAAGGATCGGGACATAGAGGATTAGAAATATCTCCAAACATGAAGGGCATACACCACTACAATTGCGACGACAATGATTGCCCCTATTGTCAACCATCCCTTCCTGTCAATCTGGCCCGACACATCTTGGTTCATATGTCTCGCAGATTCCCTGCACGGAATAACGATTTAGCCTTTTAATCTTCTACGTTTCAAGCCCACCAACAACCGAATAGGGCTCTGGCAAGTCTTAGGGACGTGGCCTAGTCTTGTCGGTGTTAAGAGTCGGAGCGTTACACTCCTTCATATGGCCTTCACGACGTAGTCCTTCAGGCATTGCCTTGAGCAGAATGCGAGGATTGGCTCGGTTGACATGACAGGATCGCTGACCGTGATGATTCGCTGAGTCTGCGATGCTTCATCTCCTAAGGCTGTCTGCTTCCCGCAATTATCACAATTCTTCAGGAATTGGTCCGCTTGCACGGGCTCACCACTTCCACTTCTCGGAAATTAAGTTTGTCCCCCTTCAAGAGAACATGATTGTCCCTTCGGGAAAAACTCCTAACGAATTGCCGGCAGATTACTGCTTCAATCCGACCCTCGGTACTGTTCGCCCCTGTTTCAAGCGACCAGTCATCGACTGCCAGGCGGATTATTCCATCGCGCCCAGCAACTCGTCCAGAGGCACGGTGGCAAACCTCGTGGCGGAATCGCTCATCGCGTAAGGGATGACGAGTTCACGCCCGTGCAGCAGCGCACCGCAGGTGTAGACGACGTTCGGAACGTAGCCTTCCCGCTCCGATTCGTTCGGAGACAGCAAGGGTTCGCGCAGGCGGCCGATCACGCGTGTGGGGTCGTTCAGGTCGAGCAGGAAGGCGCCGAGACAGTACTTGCGCATGGCGCCGACACCGTGGCTCATGACGAGCCAGCCAGCTTCGGTTTCGATGGGTGAGCCGCAGTTGCCCATCTTGAAGAATTCCCACGGTTGTGAGGGCGAGAGCAGTAGCTTGGGCTCTTTCCAGAAACGAATGTCGTCGGAGAACATGATGAAGATGTTCTCGTCGTCCTGGCGCGAGAGCATGGCGTACTGGCCGTTGACCTTGCGTGGGAAGAGTGCCATGCCCTTGTTCTGCACGGCGGGACCGTTGAGCGTACTGAATCTGAAGTGGACGAAGTTCGGCGTCTCCAGCAGTTGCGGAAGGGTGGTCTCGCCGTCGAAGGCGGTGTAGGTTGCGTAGTAGGTGAAGCTGCCGTCCTCGTTCTCGAAGCGGACGAAGCGGGCGTCCTCGATGCCGTTGCGCTGACTGGCCGTGGACGGGAAGATGACGCGCTGCGAGATCTGGCTGGCGGGAGGGAAGTCCATTTCGTAGTTCGATTCGGCCAGCAGCAGGATCCCGCGCGCGGCACGGTCAACCGCGGCGTCGGCAGGGTCCGTCTTCCGGCGCTCCGCTGATAGGACGCGGTGCAGGTCGTCCAGGGCGAAGGCCTCAGGGAGTCGATCCAGCACACGCTGACAGAAGTCGTTCTGTACGTCTGCCTCCTGAAGCTTGCGCGCGAACAGAGGCTTTTCGTAGGCGGCACCCGGTACACGCTCCGGTTCCATGGCGAACCGCGCAGGCCGCGTGAGGGTGATTCGATTCCGCGCGCTGATGACGCCGACGCGGAACGTGATGGAGGAGATGTGTCCTTCGCCCGTGGCCCGCAGACTCAGGATGAAACGGAGCGCGCCCTTGGGCAGCCCTGTCTGTTCCGGGTGCGGCACGATGGAGGGATTGAACAAGGCCGCAGACTCTGGAGAATATTCGTGCGTGAAATAGGAGCCGATGAGCGCCTGCCGCGCCGCAGAAGGCTCCCACGCCTCGTTCAGGTAGCGGCGCACCTCCACGAAGCGGTTGCGGAAGACTCTTTGGGCGTTCTCGTGCCGGTCCTCAAACTCGTTCATCACCTGGCCCAGCAGCTGGGCGACCGCCTCGTCCGAAAGAGCCATGACGCGGGCGACTATCCTGCGGGCGATGTCGTCGTTGGTGGGATAGAACGGGCGCATGAGCACTCGCGACCGGTCAGGAACCAGAGTCGGTCCGGTGCGTCTGGCTTGTGCGGGTGGCGGGGTGAGGGCGGTCATGTTACATCTAGAGCTGTTCTGGCCAAGGGCGACTATTTGTCGGTCGGCTCCTTGAAGCTGGTGATCGTGTTCTGCAGCGACTCCATTTCCGCGAGCGCGAGCAAGAAGGCGAGCGTGGACTCGGCACCTTGGTTCTGACTCAGACGGTCCACATGCAGTCCGTCCCGACAGCCACCCGTGGTCGAATCGTAGAGCGCCAGTCCTAGGTCGTTTCGACCGAGGAACCATTCGAACGCGCGCCATGCCTCTGCGACCCAGAACGCGTCGCTCGTTGCGTGATACGCTTCGATGCAGGCAGAAACTGTTGCCTGCGCTTCGATGGGTTGCTGGTCGTAGATCGCGCGCTCCTTGCCGCGTGGAAAGAACCCGTTCGAGCCGACGGGCCGGAAAGAGCCGGCTTCCGATGTCTGGACCTTTGTCAGCCACCGGAGGGTCCTAAGGCCGGTTTCCTGCATCGTCCCGTTGTTCATGCAGCGTCCGCTCAGGATCATCGCGTGCGCTAGCTTGGCGTTGGCATAGGAGACCACTTCTTCGAACCACTGCCACTCATCCGTGGCAGTGTCGGTGTAGCGCTGCATGAGCTTTGCCGAGAGTGATTCGCGGATTTGATTTGCCCGCCTGTCTCCGCTCAGGCGCCGCAGGTATTCGTCGATGCCTATGAGTGCATACGCCCACGCGCGCGGTGAGGTGAACTCGGCGACCGGGGGCAGGGCCTGTTCGAACAGTTCCGCCGCCAGCATCTGAAAACTGCCCTGGCCCGCCTGCGACACACACAGCCCCAGTGCCCACAGCGCGTGGCCATGACAGTCCTCAGAGCCGACTTCCTCCAGCCAGCGTCGGTCGAAGCTCATGAAGTTGTGAAAGCGCTTGCGCTTGTGGTCGAACGCGTGATTCAGAAACGCGGCGTACGTGGCGGCCTGGTCGCCGAGGCGCTGTGAGCCGTGGCCCAGTTTCTGCAGCATCAGAGCCAGCACTAGGGCGCGCGCATTGTCGTCCGTGCAGTAGCCTTCGGCGAAGTTCGGTATCGTGAAGCTCGCGTGCTGGAACATGCCCGTCGAATCGCTCATCCGAAACAGGTGGTCGAGCTTCATCGCCGGCAGCTGGCCGGGCTGTTCGTCGAGCGTCTTGATGGGCGACGATATGTGACCGATGAAGTTGTAGTCTTGGCGCGCTTGCTCGAAGGACTTCATGTAGAGCCGTGCCACACGCGTCCAGATCATGTCGCGTCCCATCTTGTAGGCGTTCCTCCGCATCGAGTTGCGCAACGGCTCATCGCGAAGCAGTTCAACCACGGCGGCTGTGATGGCCTTTGCATCGCGGAACGGCACCAGCTTGCCGCGCCCAGCGGCCAGCAGCTCCGCTGCGTGCCAGTATGGCGTGGACACCACGGCTTTGCCCGCTCCGAAGGCGCAGGCTAGCGTGCCCGAAGTGGTCTGAGCTTCTGTCAGATAGGGCGTCAGGTAGATGTCCGCCGCGCCGATGAATCGCATCAACTCCTCCAATTCGACGAAGCGATCGAAGAACACAACGTGCTTCTCCACGCGAAGGTCTTTGGCCAGCCGCTCCAGGCTCAGTCGGTAGGCTTCGCCCTCTTGACGCAGCACGTTCGGGTGCGTCTGTCCTAGCACGATGTAGACGATGTCAGGGAACTCCCGGATGATGTCCGGCAGCGCACGAAGCGCATACTCAATGCCCTTGTTCGGCGAGAGCAGGCCGAACGTCAGCAGGACCTGCTTGCCCGCCACGCCGAACTCGTCCTTGAAATGATCTGTGTCCGAAAACGGCATGTCCGGAATGCCGTGCGGAATGAGGTCGATTTTGGCCCAGGGTGCATGATTGACTTCCTGAAGCAGCTCCCGGCCCTGTTCGGTCATGACCACGAGCCGCGTCGAAAGTCGGACCAGGTCGCGCATCACGCGTCGCTGCTCTGCGTTGGGCTCGCGGAGAATTGTATGCAAAGTGGTCACGATGGGCATGCGCAGCTCGCGCAGTAGCGCCAGCACATGACTGCCGGCCGGCCCGCCGAAGATGCCGAACTCGTGCTGCACGCAAATGACGTCCACGTCCGTGATGTTGAGGAAATCGGCTGCGCGCAGGTAGGATGTCAGGTCCTGCTCCGCGATCTCGAAGCGCACTTCGGTTGGGTAGTCATAACCGCCCTCGACATCATTGACGGACACGACCGAGCAATGTATCGTCGGAAATTCCTTCGCAACAGAGTAGTGCAAGTCGTTCGTGAACGTGGCGATGCCACATTTGCGCGGCAGATAGTCGCCTAGAAACGCAATCTTCCGAATGCCTCCTGTCGCTGGCACCTCAAGGTTAGCCGTGGTCTTTCTGTGGTCATTCGTGGCCTATATCTGATTTAAACCCGCTATCGAACCCATATGACAGCGACTCCCGCCGGGCCCGAACCTAGAGATTGGCGAGTAGGCGGGGCATTGCGCCATCTTTCCGAAATCCTCGGAGACTTGCTTTGAACATCGTTTCCCATGCTCGAATCCCGGCCGGGGCAGTTTCAGGCTTCTTCTGTGAATCGGAACCTGATTCAGACTCTGACGCCAAACAGGATAGCCCCCAGGTTCGAGGACGAAAGCATGTGGCTGATACCGTTCTAGAGTGCGAGCGAGAAATCGGGACCTGACAGGGGAGGCAATGCGCTGGTCTCCTTTCCCACATGACTTGGGCGTGAATCTTATGAAATTGCTGAAACTGCGTATCTTGAGGCTTAGATGACAGGACCTTGAAGGAATGTGAGCATCTCAAGAGCAAGGACGCTCTATGAAGAGGTCTGGGAATGCCGTCTTCCCAAAAGGCAGACAGTAGAAGAGGACTTGCTCTCTCTTCAAGTCCTCGCACCAGACATGACCGAGGACCTCCACACCTTATTCAAAGAAGCGGTGACAGATTCTCTTGCGAACATACTGGGCCAGAGTGAAGCAAGAACCCTAATGAGACTGATGGCAAGAACGAACTTTGAGAGTCCATATATGGTCTTTGAGGCGCTCGATTCGATTCTCCATGGAGGCTCTAAGATTCTAAGAGATGCAATAGTCGAGGAGTTCCGCGTCAACGTGCATCTGCTGTTGGAGAAGACGAAGAGAAAGGTCACTCAGCTTGTCGACTAGACAGACTGAGAACCGTCCGCTGCGAGTTGACACCAGCAACGAACAACCGTCAAGATAACAGAGCTTTCGGCAAGAAACCATAATTGTAACATTCGCCTTCTGTTTGGCCATGTTGAAACGGCCTGCTATGGACAAAGCGGCCAGTCTCGGTTTGTCGGTCCCGAGCCTTTCGGTGTCGCTTGTTAAGAGTGCCACCGGTCGTTCTACACGTCTGCCGTCGCCATGTGATGTCTGCCAGAAGATGATAAGCGAATACCCCTTCATTGCAAAGCACAGCAACTCTGGTCGCCATAGGATGTACCATATCGCATGCGCGTTGAGAATAGGGTTGGTATCGGCCATTCCGCAGAAGGTCTGAGTTCCATGAGTAAGCAACTGTCGACCTGAGCCGGGAGCGGGTGACACTGTTCAGATACTTGACCAATGTTGCCGCCACCACCTTCAGCTTCTTTGGGTCTTTGGCGGTGGGTTTGGCCTCTTCACCCAGAACTGGACGAGGGCAACTCTGTCGCGTGTCCATCGTTGTGTGGGTTTTTTGAGTTCAAGGTAACGCGTGGTTACACGGTTCGTTTATAGTGCAAGATGATTCTTGGGATCAACAGATGAGCCTGCAAGAAATAGTCGTCCTAATCCATGATGGGGAATACGGAAGAGCGATATCTTCTCTTGAACACGAAGTCTCCAACGAGAGTAGGTCTCCACTTGAAAGGGCCGAGTACTGCACCTGGCTGGCTGAATGCCATAGACGACTTGAGGACTACAAGATGAGTGGTGATTGGTACCTTGAAGCTGTCAAGAGAGTGCTTTCACAGCAGAAAGACCTGAAACTAAGAGCCAAAGAGGCTCTACCAGCATGCGATAAGGCGCTCGAATGCTACAGACAAGGCGGAGACTCCGTCGACGTTCTCGTAGCTGCCAAGCTCAAGCAGAATCTTCTCGGACTCGTCAAGTAGTCTAATTCCACGAGGAATCGACCCTTGTGTACGGTCGATGCTATCTACAGATCGAGGGAGAAGAACAGAGCGATCTCCCGAGACGACCTTGGAGTGTTGGTGTAGTAGCAAGGTGAACAGCGAGAGACAGCGAGAGTAGTCGCAGACCTCTGCGTTGCGAATGGTGATTCTGCGCATAGTCACTATGGCTGCACTCTCCTCGATTCCATTCTCACGAGGCTTTAAGGTCGGATTAGGGCGAGATTTCGAACTCGCAGTGCGAATCTCCTTTGGAAATGCATCTCGTCTCCACTGCCTTCACCTCCGACCCGAAATAGGTAGACAGCACACCTGCCAGGTGCCCCCGGATGAAGTTACTCTCCGTCTTTCCGGTGTTCCTACCTGTGCACTCGAACCCCTCCTCAAGCTTGAGCTTGGCTCGCTTGTGCTCGGGGTCAAGACCTGATAACTCGAGTCGTCCCCAGCCCGTCGCCGAGAAGATCTTCAGCATCTCCGCGAGGCCTGCCCTGGTCTTTGGCCTGTAGGTCGAGAACAATCTTTCGTATGTCGCTTGCGCGTAGCTGAAGCCTTGATCATAGATGGTTCGCGCTCCCTCATCGCGATCTGTCGCCATGACCGCGTCGAGCATCGACCTTAGACTGGCCATCTGCATTAGGACCGCACGGTCCCCAGTGTTCCAGGTGAGCGGAAAGTTCACGCTGTCCGCAATGAATCCGTCGACCCCAGGCTTCACCTCGACATCAGAAGCGTACACAGACGACTCGACAAAATCCTTGAGCCAACTCTCGTCCATTCGCTGGTTTGTCGTCTCGACGAAGAAGCTGACCGTCGCCTTGGGCTCGGAGGACATTCCTCCGAAGAAGCCTTCAAGGATGTTCATCCCTCTTACGGCGAACATGTTGGCCAGGTTCCCCAGGGCCCCAGGTTCGTTCTCGAGATGCAGGGACACCAGATAGACCTTCTGCTTCGGGTCGTAATGGAAGATCATTACATCCTTGTTGCGGGACAAACTGGGACTCTCTGAGAGAAAGGTGCGTCTTATGAACATGACCATCATGGATTGATGATTCATTCTCTAGCAGAGAGGTTCAGGATTCCGCCAAGCGGTGCCCTCCAAAGCTTGTTCTAGGGCTGCGAGTCACTACCCGTTCTTCTGTTCCTCATAGGCGCGCCGGGGTTGTTGGGTTTAGCCGAATCAAGCCTGCTTCTTGTTGCTTTGGATGGGGTTCTGCATTACTCCTTTCGTGGACCGACTTTGAAACGGGCAGTGACGACTGATTCCCCTCGGCTAACCTGCGGCTCAGCATGAAAGAACTTCCTCGCAAGTTCCTTGGCGGCAGCTTCCGCGAGGACGCTCCACTTGGGACCCAAGTCATGGCGGAAGACAGCTGCGTAGCTGTTCCCCTCCTTCGTTATCTCTACTCGCATCAGGGGACTGAACTTGAATCTCAGGCTTACGGTATCCAGTATCCTTTCAGGACTGGAGTCCTGAAACCAGTACTCGGCCATCTCTTGAAACCAACGTGGTACGACTTCCCGTCCTATTGTAGCGAGTGTCTCGTCATCACATCCTTGGACTAGCGCCTCCAATACCGACTTGTGAATCGACGTGAACCCAGACTCGCTGGCTTTCTTGTCCCACTCAAAGTGCTGAAGAACGATTGATTTGACTAGTGCGTTGACGGATGTACCATCATCTGCGGCTTCCTCCTGAAGAGAACTCACCAATTGTTCTGGTAGTCTGAACGTCTTGAGAACAGCTTTGCCCTTATCTATGTCAGGGGTTGGCAAGAGAACTCAATTAGATATGAGAGACTCCCCCTACTTAGATTTGCCCTAGTCTACCAGATGTGTACTTTCGGTATCAGAAGTAATCGGTTATTATAGTGCACTATCCTACCTCGGGCGTTGGAATCGGGAATGCCCGACATTTCTGCTCTATCACAGATCCCAAGGGGGGCAGGTGGGTTTCATTCAAGTCCCGCCTGTCCCCTGACACCAATCCTGCCCCCTTAGATCCGTCCCTCGTAACGAAAGAGCTGACACGGCGTCGAGAAGGCCAAACTCTATGATGATGGGCACAAGGCGAGGGAGCGATCACATCAAGGCAAAGAAGCTCTCGCTGCCCTTTGAAGCACAATGACCTGTCTCTCGATTTGATCACTGATCATCACGACAGACAACCATCAGGAATCAAGACGCTACGATGTGGATTCATCCACGATGTGAATTCAGTCCCAGACCGAGCCCCGTGAGTTCTAAAGCCCACGAAGTGACGGTTGGAAGGGTCAGTGGGAACCACGCAGGCCAGTGACAGGGTTCGGGAAATGCCTCAACCGGCCCCTCCTGGTCAGCTCAACGAGTCATGCGGATTGACCGTGAAGCGAGCCATGACGACCGACTCTCCCTGACTGATCTGTGGCTCGACAAGGAAAGTCTTCCTCACAAATTCCTGAAGAGCGCTTTTCTCGACGATGCTCCACTTGGGACCAAAGTCATGGCGGAGGATAATTGTATACTTGTTCTCTTCCCGTGTTATTCTTGTTCGCAGTCTGGAGGGATTTATCTTGGATCTCATGCTCAGAACCTCCAGCATCTTTTCCGGAGAGGAGTCCTGAAGCCAGAACTCCGCCATCTCTTTCCACGTGGAGGCCATCACCTCTCGCCCTATTCTATCGAGTGTCTCGTCATCCAACTCTTCAATCAGCCTCATGAAGATTGGTTTGTGAAGCGAAATGAATCCAAACTCTCTTGCCTTTTTGTCCCAGTCGAAGTATCCACTGATGATTGAACTGGCTAGCGCGTTGACACTCGTGTCCTCGTCGGCGGCTTCCTTTTCAAGAGAACGCATTAGCGATTCCGAGAATCTGAACGTCCTAAGCTGGGTCCTACGCTTGTCCATGTCAGCGTTTGACGAGGGGATGACCTCCGATACACAAGACTGCCATTACCCTACTTACGTGTTGTCTGTCGGGTGTCATGCATACAGTCCTGGTAAGGGCCGTCAGTCAGATTGCTTCCCTGGAATCCATTTCCCTGGCCTGCTTCGGAGGCAAGCACTACGTCCAAAGCCCTACACACCCGGCTGGAGAGCATGACAGGCTATGACACACGCACGCCGAGGAAAGCGCGCTTGACCAGTATGCTCCACGCGCCTCGAAAGTCGCCTGATTGCCGAGTCAAGATCTTAGATGGGGAAGCTAAACCTAGGCATCCACCACTGAAGTGCCCATCAGCTTGTCTGCGTACTTCTGGGTGTAACCCTTTGAGACGGCCAAGCCGACTATAGTGTCCAAGATCAGAAGCAACCAGAAGAGTTTGCTAATGTTTCTAACCAGAGCCTCGACAAAATGGGGGACCCTACCTCCTGATGCAACTACCTTGAGCCCCATGACTCGCTTCCCAATTGAGGCGCCTGCAAGGACTTCGAAAGCGACGAAGTAAAGGACCAGTACCACTCCGGCAAGGATGGAGAAGTCACCCCACCCGACTGCACTGAAGATCCCGGGACCTGAGAGAACTAGGAAGGGCAGGGTGGCGATCGTCACCAAGATCACCAACGCCAGGTCGACAATCACCCAGTCAATCACATATGCAATGAAACGCTTGACCCAATAGTTCTGAGCGCGAGTCTCCTTCATGATGGCGTCGATACCGCTGATTGGTGCCTGTGTAGTTTCCTGGGGTCCAGTATCTACTGGAGTTCCACACGAGGGGCAAAAAGCGGCGCCGGGAGAAAGCACCTTTCCGCATTTCCTGCAGAACCCGGACGATGCCAACGGGCGAGCGGTGTTCCAACACCATTTAAGCGATTCAGAGCCCGGTGGCAATCACCAACTCACGACTGGAACTCGGTCGGAATGCAGAAGTAGATCACGGTTTCCGCCCAACATGCCGGGTCGGGTTCCCACTGTGCTTACACTCGGGCTGACTCCAGATCGCTGCTGGAAACCAGAAGCTCCACTTTCAGGTAGTGCATGAGGGTCCTGGCCAGAACCAGATCGGGCTTCATCTTCTTCGTCTCGACGAGGCTTATAACTGAAGGTTTCACGTTGATCGCCCTCCCTAGGGCCTCCTGAGTGATGCCCATCTTCTCTCTCGCCTGTCTTACTATCGAACCGTATTCGGGGTCGACTTCGAGTTCAGACTCGATCGACTCTCCCTTGACGACATGCCGGGTCTTGGCGGACCGGACTCTTGGCACTGTACTCATCAGCGGAGTCCCGCTCTTGGCGCAGCTCTGGCAGACTTGCAGGACGGCTCCGTCGATTTCTACACGGTTAGGAGGGGTCCTTATCGGATTGCCGCAGATCTCGCAGGTGAGGCCCACGACCTCTACGACCTCCTCTCCTCATGAATTAGAAAGCGCCCGACCCTCCTCATGGAGGCGCCCCTCTCCCCCCGGATGTGGTTGCCTCTTGCGCTGACGGCAAGCATCATCCTCATGATGTATTTGGTGTTCAACTCGCCCGCGACTGGCGCTTGGCCAGGTTCTCTTCGAAGGCGCCCACGTCCCTGAAGTACCCTTCCACCATTCCGATAGTCTCCGGGCTCATGTAGAGTTCAGCCACCGGGTTGTCAATCAACGAGACAATCTTTGCTGCGACCTCGTCGGCTGACGCGATTCGGTTCCCCCAAAGCAATTCTCCGGCCCTCGCTGAAAGAGGCGGTCCTGCGATGTCGTGGAAGGGGGTGTCCACAACCCCGGGCATGACCACGGACACGAAGATCTGCGGGTACTTTGGTCGGAGTTCCATCCTCAGGTTGGCGCTAAGCACATTGACCGCGCTTTTTGCAGCGCTGTATATCGAGCGGTAGCTAGTGATCGGCACCCTGCCCAGGAACGAGGAGACGTTGATGATGTGACCCCGACCTCTCTCCTTGAAGTGAGACAGGATTGCCTGCATGCCGTACAAGACGGACATCAGCACCACGTCAACGGTGCTCCGGACATCTTCGTCAGTGAGTTCTGACACAGGCTTGTTGATCCCTCGCCCGGCATTGTTGACCCAAACGTCTACGTGGCCAAATTCAGCAAGGGCAACGTCTCTCAGGTGCTCCACGTCACTCCTCTTGGTGACATCGGTGACGACCGGCAAGGCTCGCGCTCCCGCTTGCGAAGCAACTTTCCTCAGCTCCTGCTCTCGCCTGGCACCGAGGGCAACCATTTCCCCACGCTGGCCTAGCTGCACTGCGAGGGCACCTCCGATTCCGCTGCTCGCCCCCGTAATCACCACCACTCTTCCAGTCACGTCATATGAGCCTCCGTAAGAATGAACTTGTCCAGTCGCGATTTAAGACTTCTTTAGAGGAGACCCCTGTTTCCATACAGGTTGTGGTGTGCGATGCCTTCGACGTCACGGCGCACACTCAGGTATCTGTTTGACTTGTGGACAGGATATCCCAGACGGACCGCGTAGGCTATCTTCATGCGTTCAGGAATGCGAAGGACGCGCTTCACCTCCTTCTCGATCCCTTTCCCGCTAAAGACGCTCATTATCTGGAAGCCGATCTTCAGGGACTGGGCGGTGAGCCACATGTTCTCCATGACGCACCCGAGACCCAAGATGCCCAGGAAATCCCCCTCGGAAGCGGGAGCCCTCTTCCTTGGGTCGAAAATGACTATCAGGATCACAGGACTGCCATCCATCGTGTCGTCCAGAGAACCTCTCTCCCCCTTCAGCGCCTCGCCGAACCTTGCGGGGTCCCTCCAAGCAGGGGGGAAGTTTGCGCCTAGGATTCCCACCTTCTTGCGGAGCAACTCCCTCTTAGAGAACGACAGCTGACGGTAGTTCTCCCGGACGAATGATTCAGAGACACTTGACCTGATGCTGCCTATCCTTCTCAAGAGCTCTTTGTCATCGACCACGATGATCTCGAAGTTCTGCATATTGTGGGGGGTGGGCGCCCAACGCGCCGCCTCAATGACCTGCTTCAGGTCATCCCTGCTGACTGTCCGATGCGGGTCAAAGGTGACCCTAGTGGACTGCCTTTCCTGGATGACTTTCAAAACATCACTCATATAGATTAGGACCCAAACACCTTCTAAATACCGTTTCTGGCTTCGGGTCTGGTAATGGGACCCACTTTCAGAGCCTGTTTGGGGGCGGACCCCGCAGAGGCTCCTTCCAGCTAAGGCGTGTTGAGAACTGCATGGAGAGTCGTTGCCTTACAATTCCCCACTGAAGCAGTATCACTCACAGGCAATTGCTGCCCCTGAAGAACGTAGTATCTGTTGGAATAGACCTCGGTCCCGTTCTGTGCAAGGAGAGACAGAGTTCCGTAACCATTGGCGCCACCGCTGTTTACAAGAACTAGTGAGAAGGAAATCGTTTCCGTGCATGTGTAGAACCGAATCTCGAAGTTGATCTCATTTCCTCCTGTAACACTGAAGTTGCCCGAGATTGTCTGCCCATGTTTCAGAGCAACCTGGATACTGCCGTCGGCTGTATAGCTTGGGAGTCCAAAACCCCTAGTGTTGCTTATTCCCGGAGCTGAATAGCTAATCGTCCCGTTCTTAGGGTACACGTTCCCGAACGAATTGTCGAGAACCAGAATCGCAGTCCCATCCGAGGTAGCTGTGTAGGTGAAGCTACTGCTGGAGCTGATAGTCCAGTTCTCGGCCACAGCAATCCGTGGATTCGTCTGAGTCGATCCTATCTGCACTTGAGTCAACTCCAGATTCGGCCGCAGGCTGGCTCGATATAGATAGAATCCGCCTGTTGCAACGGTTACGATGACCAGTAGCACGACAACGAGTTTCCTGCTCATCTGCATCAATGATCTGGCAAAATCATGACTGTCTTATTAAAGCGAGAGAACGGACTTGCCACAGAGCGCGGTCTGCGATGGCTGACCCGCGCATCTGGAATCCGCCTGAGGGATACGTTGCGGGCTGACGAGGAATCTGGTTCACTCACGTTTATTAGACAACTACCACTTTTCATCTGCTGGAGAGCATGGCATTCTGTCCTAGCTGTGGCAAGGAAGTGTCTCCGCAGGCGGTTTCCTGTCCCAACTGCGGACATCCACTAATGCAAACGCAACCAGCAATGAAGCCAGCAGAGCAGATCAGCGGATTATGGTGGCTCGTTCCCTTCTTCCTGGCATGGATTGGAGGGCTCATTGCGTACTTCGTTCTAAAGGACAGGAACGAGAAGACAGCCGAACACATGCTAATCTTCGGGATTGTGTGGACCTTCGTTGGAGCCATCGTTGTGTTCGTGCTCTTCTTTCTGTTCGCGGTGGCGGTCGTCGGGATTTCTTCAGTCTGACCTCTCAATAGTCAGGTCATACCGCCGAGTTTAAGCGCAACTAGATTACAAACAGAGGATGGAACATGGTTTTCCTACATTTCATTGGTTCAGATCTAGCCGACTTGGGTGCTCACCAGGTCAGGAAGAGGGTCGGAATCCACTCTCAGAACCTGTTCAGGGGGCGGACCCCTCCGGGCCCGCTATGACGCAATTCAACCTTCGAGCACAGCCGAACCTTTGTCGGTCACCCTTCCGTCACTCGACAGATACCCCTTGAGTTGAAGTACGGCGATCTCCTTGCCGACCTTGGCCGGGGCAACGTTCGCCAACCGTGCAACCTCGGGGACAGCCTTCCCCTGCAAGAGGCTTCGGAGGATAGTGAGCTCAAGAGGTGAGAGCTCGCTACGGTCGGAGCCTTTCGAGCTTTTGCTGGCACTCATCTGGCGACGAGGCTGAGTATTCCTTGCGGAGACCTTTAGGCTTTCCAGGCACCTGCGGCATTTCAGAAGGCAACCGAGCTTGATCCGCTTTCGACCTTCGTGGAGACATGCCTAGTTGAAGGGCGTGGAGTGAGTCCAAGTTCCCCCCGGGGAAAGCCATCGCATGAGACGAATCCAAAGTTGGGGATTCGAACCCGAAAAGTCGGGGGTGTGAGCCTAGAGTGTGGTGCCCTTTCCACGAGGAACGTGGCCCAATGAAGGTAAGAGGCCGGAAGGGGTCGCCCGGACTTGACTACTTTGGTGTTCATGTCTATCCCTTTGTGAGAATCGTCCTGTAGACAGAGTAGAAAGAGAGTTGGTGGAGTGGGACTTGAAACGAAAACGCAGAGTTCTTGCGAGATGAAGGCCCGCGTAAACCGAAGAAAGAATCAGGAGCCAAGAGAAGAGAGTCCTTTGTGAATAGTCAAATGAGGCCGTGAAGATGTAGATGCTGTAGTAGCCCACGTACTCAAGGAATACGAATCTCAACCCGAATCCTATGGTGCTGGCCAGAAAGAATCTGCCCGCCTTCATCTTCAGCGTCCCTGCGGCCAGGGAAGCGACGGTGTAGAAGAACGGTATGAAGGTGGATATGAAGATGGAGAAATGGCCGTGGTTCACCAACCATTTGTCCGCCACCTCGATGTCCTTCTCGGAAATACGCATGAGCGACAGGCCTTTCAACAGTAGTGATCTGGCAGCAAATCTGCCGCAAATGTACTCTATCGGAAACAGGGCGCCCGCGAGGCATATCAGAAACGTCGCAATGGGATTGAACATTCCTATCGCTGAAAGAGAACCATACACCGGAACGAGAATGTAATCGGGAATTGGTAGAATGGCCATGCTGATGAACATGCCGAGATAATCCGCTGATAGCGGCACACCTTCCTGATTGACGTCATAGGACGATACGTTGGTGAAGTGATAGTACGCGTTCAGCAAGGCTAGAACGCTCAGTAGCATTATGAATATTGAAACTACGAAGAGATAGTGCCAGTACTTGTGCAGCCTCCCTTTGTCCTCATTCATCGTTCTCACCGAGGGTACCCAAAATACGCCTGTGAAATACATCGCCTGTTGAGACTATGGTGCCTTCGTCTTCGAACCTATAGTTGGATGCTCCCCCGGGGGCACGGCCTGTACACCGCAAGAGCGGGAGAGGAGTGCAGACTGTACGGCGAGACCCGAGCCAAACGAACGAGCGGCTGAATCGCGCGCACTACTCTCGCTGCTTGCGTGACCTATTCAAGTCAGCGTCTAGGCATGTATCTGACTTCCACAGGATGCCCGTAGAACTCTCCAATATCTGCAGCTTCCTCTTGGATGCGCGTCTTCTCTGATGAAGTCAGGCCCCGGAAAGTTTCGAGAATGATGTCGATTCTCTTTGAGCGCCTTCTTAGGTTCCATGTCCCGGCGGCAAATCCGTCAACGACCAACGCTGGGTAGTTCCACCCTGCAGTCTGCCTGAATATCCTCGACCTCTGAGCCTCTTCGACAAACGCTTCCCTCGGAGAGTAGAACATCACATAGCAGTCGAAGCTCGGGAGAAGACGGACGACAGGAGTAAATTTCATACGCGAGGCCTCTTCGGCATCCCCACGGAGCATCCAGCCTCGGTTTTCCCCAACTTGGACCTCTTCCAAGTTGTCGCCATTAGTCCTTAGGGTAGACTCATCCGCTACCCGAAGATTCCCCCACCAATGGGCGAAATCACGGGTTGTCACCGGACCGTAGCATTCGACGAATTTGAGGAAGAGTTCCGAGAAGGCTTCCCCGCTGGTGGGCTCCTTCCAATACCGCACCCATCTATCAGGTCTGAAAAAAGTGGATTTGGGCCCCACGCTTGGCCCAAAGGCGAGCGCCCCCTGGTACGCTGCCGGCCTGAGCAGGATTCCCCAGGCCGACCTGAGGGCCTCCCTGGAAGCCTTGTTCAGTTTCGTTTTGCTTTCTACACGGCGCACCAGATCCTCTCGGGTAACCGTGCTGTCGTCAAGAACTCTCTTGATCTCTGCGGTGATGGCCTCGACCTCAGACGGCTGCACACCCTGAGTTCTCTGAAGCCACTCCAGCGACGCGGAGAGCTCGGTTTTCATGGCGGCTACATATGTGGGCAGGTCTGAGGAGGGAAGAAGGTGAAGCGTTCCTCGCATGCACCAAGTCTTGACAATCGAATGATCTTTCCAGAGGGCATCTCTGACGTCTCCCTGAGTAATCCCTTGGACCCTTGCCCGTATCGCCAGTTCCGCAGCGCTCAACACCTGTGCCTGAACTCCGCAGATGTCTGAGACAACCTCCGAAATCTTCTCTCTGCGTTCGCGGAGGACCAGATGCTGTTTGTTCAGGCGCCAGGAATTGACCTGTTCTCTAGAAAGCCAGAGCACTATTCTCCACATCTATCTTCGCCCCGGGCTAATTAATAGCAGTTAGACACGCTGACAGACAGCCCAATGCGATTGGAGCTAGATTGGCGCCCGCTCCTCGATGGATTTGAACACTAAACCTGTCGAATTCCACCGGGCCAGCTGAATAGCTCCAGACTCTTCATCATGCAGAGGGGCGGACCATCAGCGTCGAAGAGACCACTCTCGGCAGACCGAGGGCTGCCATGGCCGGCTCCCACGCACCGGGTGGATCAGAGACAACGACCACCGTCCGTGTAGCCCCGAGAGAGCGGATCCAGCTGACCGCCGGAGTCACCAAGGAGAGGAGAGAGTCCCCGGAGAGGGCGGGATTCCACGCTGCGGGAATCACATAGCCGGTCCGGACTGTCGGGAGATAGGACCCTCGTACCACCGCTGTGGTCTGGCCCGAAGAGGAGAGCTTCCACGTCCTCGCCGGCGTCCTGGGCATCCGAAGCATGATCTCGAAGTGCGAGAGCCTCCGGCTGGTCGTGGGCATTGGATCGCGGATTGTGGGCGGTCGGTTGTGGTCGACCCAGGCAGCCACCTCGCTCATCTCCGACCGATTCACCTCCATGGCGGTACCGGCGGGATTCGTGCTCATGGTGGGGGTCGAGCCCACGTACCAACCGAACCGCGCTCTCTCCTCGTAGCCGAGCCTCCGGTACACCCGGATGGCAGTCTCGTTCTCCGACTCGACGTCGAGCAACAGCCACGACTTGTCCTTCCTTTGGGCGAGGATTCGCGTTTGCTCAAGGAGGTGGGTCGCAATCCCGCGGCCGCGCGTAGGGGAATCGGTCGCGACGCCCACGATGTACCCGGCGTTCGGCAGCAAGAGGACGGATGCGGTGCCCAGGACCTGACCCCGGTCGACCCCGACGAAGATGCGGATTGGAGCTCGACCCAGCGCTCGCATGAAAGTGAAGAGCGTCCAGATGCCCCGATGGTGGAGCTGCTGGAGCTGTGCGAGCCCGAATTGGTCGAGCCCCGTCGCCCGTTCCAGCGCGCCCACGCTCTGCAGCATGACTTTCTCGAACGAGGGGAAGTCAGCCCTTCGGAGCTCGTGGTATTCGATTACGGACGGGTCCCGCTCCATCCGAAGGTCACCAGCCTGCAGGAATTGCAGTCCGAACTTAAGCCTCACGCAGCAGCGCATGGTCGATCTGGGTCCATCCTAGCGATGGTGCAAGCACACATGACCCAAAGCGAACTGCCTGAAGTGATTGTGGCTCGACGATTTCCTGACTGAGACTCACAGGCTTCCAGCGAACTGCGGCCGAGACTGACGCTCGAGCTTGTTCTTCGCGTCGAGCACACCCACGAGCAACAAGACTGGTCCGACCCAGTTGAGGTAGGGAATGACGATGGAGATGGCGCTGATCTTGATCGCAGTCGAATCGTACCTCGTGCCCACCCTCCAGAGGCCGAAGATCTCTCCTCCGATGACACCGATGATGCTAAGGATTCCCCCGATGACTATCAGCGCCACCGCAGCGCTGAGGTCCGCGACCTGGCCCCCTGTGAGGGTATACGTCGGGTTCTGCGCGATGTTCGACAGGAGTGGGGACAGCATCCCGAAGAGCGGAATCAGCCCGACTCCTGCTCCTGCCATCCCCACCAACAGGAGAATCGTCAAGGTGGCCGGCGTGGAGAAGCTCGACCCGTCGAGTTTCGAGAGTCTCCTGAACGCACTCAGCAACAGGAATACTGCTATCAGCCCGATTGCAAACGTGACCGCTATGACGACAGTCAGGTAGGAGAGCAGGCCCTGCAACCAGCTAGCCACATCGCTCGCGGATGCAGTCCCGGAAGTCGTGGGGAGTCTAGAAAAGAATCTTGGGATGAAGAGAATGTATGTCGCGATGCTGCCTGCCACTCCGGCAATCTGAAGGATGGCGTACCAGGTGATCCTGTTCAGGGCGGCAGATTCGACTTGGACGTCAGAGGCCGTGGTCTGGCCTGGCCTCATTGCTGGTTGCGTTTGCATTGCCGGATGTCCGCAGTTGGGACAGGAAGTCGCCTGTGGTGGTACTTCCTTGCCGCAGTAAGAACAGAAGGCCATGCTTCCTTGCAGAAGAATGGGTGCAGATGTCTAATAAGCATGAACGAAGCGAATGAGCTTGAGTTAGCATTCAACTTCCTCGAGCGGCGCGGGCATGACGGCACCTCTGCCTGCGAACGGATCTTGGCACGACGACGGAGGCAGAATCCTGAGCCGCAATCGATAAGTTCTAAATAGCGAGGCTCCTCCATGAATGCTCAGACTTTTGGGTCTAATTCCGCAAGAGTGCGTTGGGGAAGGGAGGCGAGGTCTCAACTCGCCCCCCCGCGGGGTTCTCTTGAACATGTCCAATTGACATCTCGAATTGCGCCCGCTTTTGTCCCCCTAATGGTAGTCGGAATGGGGTTGGCGGTATACGGCATCACCCTCAATCAGCCACCATGCTATTCATGCACAAATGGCGGGCCATGCGGAATTCCTCCTTCTCTCCAATGCCCCGTCCCATTCGACCCGTTCCCATTCATTGCACTAGGGGCAGTGATCTTTGTCATCTCGCTTGCTATGTTCGCTGTACGGTCAAGGAGGCCACGCGTGCGCGCGCGATATCTTGTCTAGGTTTATTAGTTCACATGGAGTTTCCGAGGATGTCGTGCCGGACAAGGGACTCCTGTGCTGGCGTTGGTCGGCAATCCGATGGCAGCAACTCAACCCAGACGGAACGAAATATGCACTGCTCCAGGGGAGCAGGGAAGCCGCCGGCGAGCAGTTCACCTATGCCCTCTCGTTCCCTCCCGGGTTCGTCGGGCTGGCCCACCATCATTCGGGAGACCTGCGCGTAGCGGTGGTGCGCGGCGAGTTGTTCCTTGGCATGGGGTCGAAGGTATCCAAGCGCAAGATGAAGCGCTTCCCTATGGGTTCCTATCTCCTGATACCCGCGGGGGCCCCGCACTACGAAGCCACAAAGAAGACTACGGTCGTGATTTCAACGGCAGTTGGCCCCTGGGTCACGACCCAAGAGCTCACGTAACCACTCTCCGGGCCTCTTCATTCCCAGACGTGATGAACGGCAGTCTCGGTAGATGGCCGACTGTTCATTCTCGGCTCGGAAGGGCCCGCAACCTTGCTTGGAATCCATTTTCAGAACCTGTTTGGGGTTGGACCCAATGGGCCCGAAGCGATGGTCGTCGCTTAGAAGCGGTTGGGTTCCACGCTAAGCGCTGGCTTCACTGGTAGAGAAGCACCGGCTCGGTGCTGACGTACCCTTTCTCGCCTTTTGCCTTGACGTACCCGTCATAGGCCACGAGTATCGCCAGGATCAAGGGGACCAGCCCGAGGGTGAAGAATGCTAACACGATATCAACAAGGAAATAGACAATAACAAAAAGAATTGTAGACAGGCCAAAGACCTTCCTGTAGCCAAGGTAGAGGTATCCGAGCCCTATGAAGAGGTTGAGGACTCCAGCGATTACTGGGTCCTTTCTGTTGCCTTGCGGGACCGGGGGTGGCGTAACGTTTGCTGGCTGAGATTGTTGAGGGGGCGTCACATCGGATGTACTCCTCAGTGAGTTGCCGCACTTGCCACAGAATGAAGCATCATCAGAATTGGAAGCGCCGCACTTGCCGCAGAACACGTTACGAGGGGCGTTCTTGAATTACTTAATAGTTCAGGAACGAGTTACACCAAAGATTGCGACCTGGCCGATTCTATTGGAGGGCGGTTTTATAACGGGCGTTGTGCTTTCTTGCATAGAGACAGACAGTGATTGAAATGGCCAACACATCCGATATCGCAGAACGCTACGAAAGAGCGCTGAAGAAAACGGAGCAACTGGCGAGTGTTATAGCCGCTCTATCCGTAGTCGAGCTCATCCTGCTGTTGATCTGAACAACAGGTGGTGAGAACAAGGATGCAAGATAAGTCGGAAGATAGCGTGCGCAGATTGCAGAAGATCAATCGATATCTGATGATAGGGGCAGTAATTCTCGCTATTACGATAGTTCTACTGGCAATAGTCGACTTTGGATAGTTGCCAGTTCAGCCTGACACAGCCATTCCACAGGCTCTTGATCAGATTCGAAGAATCGAACCCATACGACAGCGAGCCCCACCGGGCCCGTTAGAGCCATCGCCGAGGGACACTCTTGATTAGATGACGGAACACACCCTCAAGCTGTATATATCACAAGGTAGTACAAATGGCCAGTCTTGAGGGATAGAGAGTCTCCGAAGATCCCGCTCGCCGTCCTGCTTATCCTTACCGTTCTGGGTTCCACGCTTGCCTTCTTGCCGGCTCCCGTCCTCTCGCCTGCCCACGTCTTCGCCCAATCACCCTCACCATCCCAGACTCCGACAGTTCCATCGGGAATGGTTACCTACGTTCCAATCACGATAACGAATTCGCAATCTTCGCCGACCCCGGCTCCGTTCCAGCAGATGGTCCAAGTCAACAGCACAACCTATTCCTCACTCGAAGCCTCCAATCTCCAGAATGTGGAGTTTTTCGACTCCACCGGGGCAGTGATTCCAAGTTGGCTGGAAAGTGGCGCCTCCAGCAGCTCGACAAACACCATCTACTGGCTGAAGATAGAAGGCGGAATCCCTGCTGAGTCAAGCATCACGGTCTACATGGGCTTCGCGTCCGCGACGACGAACCTATTCAACGCCCAGACCACCGGCGAAGCCCCCGCCCTCAGCCCGTCATACGGCGAATACGACAATGGTGGGAGCGTGTTCACCTACGAGTGGAATTTCGCTGGCTCGAGTCTTCCCAGCGGATGGGCCTTTTCACAGGCGAACTCAAGCTCTCCGGACAACGGAGACTACGAGGTAAGCAACGGGGCGTCCTTCTACACGGGCAGTTGCGGCGAGTACATTCAATCTTGCGCGAACACCGTCTACGGGTACTTTGCGACGGCTCTCGACTCGGGGTCATACGTGATTTCTGCGGAGATGCAAAGCTTCTGGAACAACGGCCAACGAGTCTGGTTCGGTGGGAACAACGGCCAGGGAGTCTGGTTCGGATGGTGGTCGGAGCCCCAGTTTCCCACGACTGCTGGAGCCGAAAACGGCACCCGCCCATACAACGGGAATTACGTATCAGACTTCGTATGGTGCAACGAGGCCGACTGCGTTCAGCCTTTCGAGGTTACTGGCAACGGGGGGTCGGCTTCGACAGCCAATTCCTATGATGCCACTCAGTACATGGTCTATTCTCTGAGTTGGCAAGGAGACAACCAAGTCGGTACCCTCATACCCCCGAGTGGCACTCCGATCACTGTCTCCCAAGCAAGCAGTTCCACGAGAGGCGGGTCATACTACCTCGGTTTTTGGGATTTCACAAAGGGGATGGGTGACAATGGCGAGACCGCCCAGTGGGTGACAGTCAGCGCGATGCCGCCGAACGGGGTGATGCCCGTTGCCATCGTTGGCTCAGTCTCTCCTTTCATCACCATCAACCCTTCATTGGGAGCCGCGGGCACGCCTGTCACCATAACTGGTGCTGGGCTCGTCGCTTCGCACGGCCTGACGATCACGTTTGATGGTTCGACCGCCGGCATGCCCACGACCTGCACCACGGACGTATCTGGCAGCATTAACTCTGGCTGCACATTCACCGTCCCGTCTTCCTCTGCCCTTGGCAATCACACGGTCACCGCAGGCGACGGCACCAACAGTCCTGCGGCGATCTTCAGGGTGACACTCCTGGGAGTGACCTGTTCTCGGTCCAGCGTGGTCGTGGATTCGGCAACCACCTGCAAGGCGACGGTCCATGAATCCGGCCCGAAGGCGCCGACAGGCACTGTCACGTGGTCAAGCAGCAGCTCGGGTACATTCTCGAAGGCATCCTGCAAACTCTCGAAGCACAGGACCTACAGCACGTGCTCGGCGAAGTTCACGCCGACAGCCGCAGGTCCAGTCCTACTCATGGCGAACTACAGTGGGGATTCCAATAACCCCGCAACTGCCGGGGCGTACAACCTTATCGTGACGATGAAATCCACGACGACAACGGTCTCCTGCAGTCCGAAGTCCGTGGTCGCAGGTTCGTCGAAGGTGATCACATGCAAGGCCAAGGTGACTGGCTATCTCCCGACAGGAACGGTGAGCTGGTTCCAGAGCGGCACAGGTTCGGTTTCTTTCAACTACACAACGTGCACTCTCGCAAGCATGAAGAACCCTAACCAAGCGACGTGTTCAGTGACAATGACAGGGACGACGGCTGGCAAGGTCACGATACAGGGGACTTACAGCGGAGCCCCCAACAATCAGGGTAGTTCTCGCACAACAACACTGACTATCAAGGCGCCTAAAGTGATCAAGAATGCGTCTACGACGACTCTATATTGCACGCAGACGTCCTTCGACATAGGCACGCCAGTCGTCTGCTGGGCGCTCGTGACCGGCGCATCCCCAACGCAGACTGGGACTGTCGCTTTCACGTCTTCGGGGAATGGAAGCATCGCAATCTCCCCGAGCACCTGCACGCTGTCGTCGGGAATCTGCTCCGTGAACGTCACCGCGACTGCAGCGGGGAGCGTCAGAATTGAGGCGGTCTACAGCGGAGACTCCATCAATAAGGGTAGCTCCCAGACAGCCACACTGACCATCCACAATGTGCCTGTGGGGCTAAGCCTGCAGTTGTCGGTCAACGGGACGACCATCAGTGAAGGGGAGAACGTGTCCATAACCGCCACCTTGTTCAACACGCTCAATCAGAGCAACGAGGCTTACGTGAGCTACAACTGGCCCCTCCGCGGTCTGCTGATGTTCAGCCAGAGCTGGCCTCCATGCGGATATTATTCGCCGGTAGAGCTGATGGTGCTCAAAGGCAATTACTCGTTGGATCAGCTGAAGGCAATGGGTCCGGGAGGCACGCCGGCGTTAGGGTGCATGGAGGACATGGCATTCACCCACTTTATGTTTGAGCCCCACAGTGACTCAGTCAACGTCACGGAATCGTGGAGCGTCACTGGCGAGGTATACACCTACGGCCCAGTTAGCGCAAGCATGACCGTGGCGACCAATGGCTACTGGGACCTCAACGGCAGCTTGTCTTATCCAACATCTTACGCCGGCCTGGGACATTTCGACTTCCTCCCCGCCCAGCATGTGTTCCTGCCGGGGGTGTACACCGTCGCTACCGCTGACGAATGGGGACAGATGACCGTCGTTCACCTCACTGTAGGATAGGCCTGCCTTAGTTTCATCAGAAGCGGTAGCGAAAGCCCCGCTGGACGCGCTTCCTTGAGAAAGACGGTCGCGCGCTTAGTGCAAAGAATCTCGCGAACCTGTATTAGTTCCCCCATCGTGCATTGACGGGTCAGCCATGAAGCGCAGGATTGCACTGGTCCTAGTCTCGATCGTGGTCGTGGCAGGGGTCGTAGCATTCTTCTTTCTTGTCCCAGTGACTTCCGAGTCGTGGTTTGGGGCCAATCCCAGAGGTCCAATCTTCCGATGGACCGCCTTGGTGTCTCCGTCGTTCTATCTGCATGGATGCGGCATGCTGTATGACCTCTCGGTATCTATGAACGATGGCCCCAATTATGCCTACACCCATTCGGATAGGTGGGAGTGCTGGGTATCTCGCCCAGGTCAGCCTGTCCCGCCCACCTACAGCGTCCCTCCACTGTCTGACAACGTTACAATCCAGTTCGCGCAAGTCTCAGGGTGGTACAACTATACGATAGTGACCAATAGCACGGCCGAGGGTCTGGCCACTTACGCCGGTGTCACGAATTCGTCATTCTCCATGCGATTAACCCCTGTTTTCCAAGGAGAAACGATCAGAATCTCTGTCTCGCAGACTGGTCCAATTGCTTGTTGGTTTTATGGAGCACAAGCGGTAACGGCAAAGCTCTACTTCGATGGCCAAGTCGTGGCTCAGGGAACCAGCCACACTATGTGCGATAGTGCAGGCAACATCCAGCTTTCGTATGTCATATGACTGGCGCCACTTAGCGCGCGCGCTTTCAAGAAAAACTGAATATGGAACTGGTTGGTGTCGAAGCCGTGAGCCTCCAGCCTTCAAGGACGAGCCAAGTCGTGGCCTTGGTCCGTGCCGAGCTTGACCGTCCACGCACTCCACAGGGCGACCCAGAAGCTCAGCGCAAGCTGTGCGCAGGCATGCGGCCAAGTTCTGCGACCCGGCTTCGGCCAGGCATAGTTAGACGCACACGCTTCTTTGACGAACAGGTCTTGGAGGCTGTCTCGACAGGTGTGCACCAGATAGTGATATGCGGCGCTGGCTACGACGACCGCGCGTTGCGGTTCCGCGCTACGGGCGTGCGGTTCTTCGAGCTGGACCATCCCGCAACCCAAGCCGACAAGGCCAGACGACTGCGTGATATGAGAGCTGACATGCAGGGGTTGACTTTGATTCCCGTGGACTTCCGGCACGACGACTCAAGAGAACTGCTCCGAACCTTCGGGCATGTCCCCAGCCAACCTACCCTGTTCGTTTGCGAGGGCCTGCTCGTATATCTCGACCAACAGACAACTCTCCGATTTCTGATGGGATTACGGTCTGTAGCTGCTTCTGGAAGCATGCTTGCAGCCAGTCTGGCCGTTCATCGTGAAGGTGAGAACTCGAATCAAGTGACGACGGCGACAAACGCCAATCGAAGGACGGGACGCACGGAACCTTGGCTCACAATTCTTCCAACGAGCGCCTACTCGAAACTCCTCGACGAAACTGGCTGGCATGACGTCCGTATCTCTGACCCACAGAGACCTGAAATCAAGGGCAATCAAAGTCGGATGGTGCTCGTAACCGCACGGCCAGCACCGAGATTGACTGCAGTGGGAAGAGTCGAACCTGTATGACAGCGACTCCCGTCGGGCCCGCTGAAAAAGGCTCAGAATGAACTCTGTTTGGCAGTCATAGTCCGACTCAGCCTTTCTCACCCATTGGGCTCGTTTGCGGTCGCCGGGACAGTGCATGCTCTTCCCGCCTTCTAGAGACCGCCCGGAGCACAGAGTAAGCTACCATTGTACCCAGAACTGTGTAGAACACCCTTTCGAGGGGGTAGGCGTAGAACGCGAGGGTCCAGAACGCCTGATAGCCGTCCGGGGGTATGACTCCGTCCAGCCTGAAGATGACGTTCTCGTACATGATGTTTCCCGCCACATGCCCGCTCATGGTAGACCCGAACGCCACCGCGCCGACAAATGCTGGGCTGAGCCTTGCCAGACTCCCTCTCTTCTCGTACAGAAGCGCGCCTGACAGAACGCCCATCGAGATCACGTGCATCCACAGGAAAGGTATGTCGACACCTCCCACGCTCACCATCACAGGTGAGAGAGGGTCGAGCGTGAACCATGCGAGCAGGAGCAGGGGGAACCCGACGGCCGCCTTCCTGTGGCCGGTGAAGGCCAGACCCGCGACCACCGCCGAGACCAGGTCGGGTATGAAATCCAGGAAATCGAATACGATGGGCTTCCCCATGGCGAAGTCCACGAAGTTACCTAGAACCATGGAGAACCCACCTACCACGGGGCCGAAGAGCATCCCCGTGAGCGGGCTGACCACCTCCCTGAAGGTCAGGAAGCCGCTAGCACCTATGATGGCAGAGACTGGGAAAAGCCCGAGTACGGCGTAGACCACCGCGAAGAGCGAAGCCGAGGCCACCGCGTATGTCCTTCGTCGTACGGGCAGCATCTGAGCGCGACTGGCGACTGGGGCTTAATAGCTTCAGTCGCGGATTCCTTCCTGCCCCATCAAGACGGTTTGAACCGCCTTCGTACTCAGACTCCACCTTGCGCGAATGCGCGTCGCATGTGCCTACAGCTGTCCCCCACTCTCTTGGCCGTCAGATTCTGTCGTCCTTCTTCGGGTACCCCAGGCTCCCCATGAAGACGCACTGTTCCATTGGAATTGCGAAGTCCTTCGGCGCGAAGCTCCCTCTCTCCTCCCTGGCTGTCTCCAGGCCACGAACGAGGACTACCGGCGTCGCCTCATCGGCTTCACCCATCACTAGCTGGGCTCCCGAGCAGAGGTCGTCGGCAATGGCCTGTCTAGAGACTTTCAGAGGATTGCCGAAGAGGTCGAGGTGGCCCCGCAGGTCGCGAATAGCCTGGACACCAACTGCGGCCAAGGCCACCCCGACGGTGCCCATCCTTGTTGGTGTCAATCTGCTGTCGGAGATGACCACTCCGACCCTGACGCCTCTACGATTCCTCATCTCGCCGGCGATCCTGACGGCAGACTCATGCGGGTTCTTCGGGTAGAGAACTACTCTTCCGTGTTCGATGTTTGACTTGTCTATTCCGGCGTTGGGAGTCAAGAGGCCGTTCCACAAAGTTAGTATGAATCCGGGGACGCCCCCAATTATCAGGTCTGACTCCTGAAGGATAAGCTCGCAGAGTTCTGCCTGGACGTCGAACTTCTTGGACAGCTCAGTTGCTCGACCGCTTGGCTTCACCGAGCTCAGGGACGCCGTCCTCCCTTCTGATATCGCGACGAACTTGCTTGAAATGACTAGCACATCGTTTTCGCGGATCTGGTCTCCCACGAGTTCATCGATGAGTTCGGGCAAGTCGAAGGCCGAACTTCTTCTTGTGGTCTTGAAAGGGGTGAAAGTGAGCATTGTCCAAGACAGGTGGTGCTCTTAATTAAGCGAGCATCTCCGAAGAGAGCAACTCTTCGCGCGTGCAGATGGGGCATCGTCGCTGGAGAGGAACCTGTAGAGCAGCAACTCTCATCGGACTCAGTTCTATCCAAGCCAGGATGGGCAAGCAGTCTCGACCCGAACAATTCCCTTGGAAGACTATAACTTCCGTCGCCTTCTCCCCTAATGCTTATCAGATGAACGTCGATTGTAATTCCTGAATGAGGAAGAAGAAAGGGTACGCCTCGCTGATCGTCGCCCTCATTGTGATAGGCCTCCTGGGGGCCGGAGCGGGCTTCCTCTTGGGCTCGGGGTTCTTCCACCCCACCACGACCACATCTTCAAGCGTTTCGAAGACGTCGACCGTTTCCAGTCAGGTCTTCGCCTCAACATCCACGTCGACAAGCAGTTCGACCTCAACGCATACTTCGAACAGCGACACCCAGGCTACTGAATCCTCCCAGACGTCTACCGGAACGACGTCCACTAATTCGACCTCGGACGTCACGCAGAGCTCCGCTACAGTGAGCAGCTCCACGACACTGAGCAGTTCCACGACAGCGAGCAGTTCAACAAAGACATCGGTCCGCACTTCCGCCACCTCAACAATTCACTCATCAAGCACTTCTAGTGCTCTACCAACCGAGACAACCACGTCGGACACGACAACTACTCAGACATCCACCTCTAGCACTCTACCAACCGAGACAACCACGTCGGACACGACAACTACTCAGACATCCACCTCTAGCACTCTACCAACCGAGACAACCACGTCGGACACGACGATCACAAGCTCTACCACGATAACGACCACGACGAACCCAACTTCCATCTCTTCCGTGCTGCAATTCCCGCTTGGACTGGCGCCGATCCTGTTGCTGGCGATACCTTTCTTGGTTCTAATCAAGAGACGGACAGCAAGTCTCGCATCCGAAACCTGAGCCCAATCTCATCGCGGTTCGCGGAGCAAGCGCGAGGAATCATAGGTCCAAGTAACAGGGTCAAGAGGTTAGGGCCTTGCATCTATCGACGGAGGGCCTACGGCTCCAGTCGCCGAGTTCTCCTCCGTACTCTGGCAATTGCGACGACAGGCCCAAGAATTCAAGGAACAGCTAATAATGCCAAAAATTAGGACGAGAAGATAGTGGGAGGAACAGTTTAGTGTACAGTTCTCTAAGAGCAGGCGACCCTTTAGTCAGGGTCTCTTCCGTCGCAATATTGCTCGTCTTGATTCTGGTTCTATTGACGCCCAAGGTTTCACTGGCAGACAGCGTTACCGCTACCGTGACCGTGGGCTCTAACCCCTACGGAGTCACATCCGCCAACGGGTACCTCTACGTTGAGAACTCAGGTTCGAACACGGTCTCAGTCATCGACCCCTCGACCAACGCTGTGGTCGATACCTTGAACGTGGGCATCCAGCCGGACGCAGACGCACTCGTCTACGGCAGCCCGGCGTACCTCTACGTGGCGAACTACGGTTCGAACACAGTCTCAGTCATCAACACCTCGAACAACACTGTCATCGCTACCGTGAATGTGGGCGCTAACCCAGACAAAGCCCTATCGGACATACAGAATGGAGAGGTCTACGTGGCGAACTACGGCTCAGGCACAGTCTCAGTCATATCCGACAAGAACAACACTGTGGTAGCCACCGTGTATGTGGGCTCCAACCCCGATAGAATCGCAAACGACTGGGACAACGGAAATATCTACGTGGCGAACTACGGTTCGAACACAGAGTCAGTCATCAACGGCACGACCAACACTGTGGTCTACACCGTGAATGTGGGCTCCCAGCCGGATGGAGACGCATACGACCATGCCAACGGGTACCTCTACGTGGCGAACAACGGTTCAGACACGGTCTCCGTCATCGACTGCTCGACCAACGCGGTGGTCGCTACCGTGAATGTGGGCACTGGTCCCGAAAGAATGGTAGTCAACCCACCCTACATCTACGTGGCGAACTTCGGTTCGGACACAATATCAGTCATATCAGGCTCGACAAACACTGTGGTCGCCACCATAACTGTGGGCTCCAACCCCTACGGAGTCACATCCGCCAACGGGTACGCCTACGTGACCAATTACGGCTCAGGCACAGTCTCAGTCATCAACTCGACTTACGCTGTGGTCGATACCGTGAATGTGGGCCTTCACCCGGAAGGAGAGTCCTCAACCAACGGGAAGGTCTACGTGGCGAACTACGGTTCAGGCACAGTCTCCGTGATTACCCCATCATCATCGACCTCGACCTCGTCCACGAGCTCCATCACTTCGACCACACCATCGACCTCGTCCACGAGCTCCATCACTTCGACCACACCATCGACCTCGTCCACGAGGTCCACAACCTCCACCTCAGTATCGACAACGCCAAAACCGTCGACGTCTTCTTCAGAATCGGGTTCATCTTCATCGATTCCTGAGTTTCCGGTTCAGTCCGGCGTCGCTCTACTGGTCGCAGTCATCGTCGTGATGTCGTATCTGTTTGCCAGACGCGGTCTTCGAACCGACATACAGACCCCGGTCTAGCACGCAATTCTTCGCGTTGAGGCGCCTACCTGGGGTGACAAGTCCCGGCCAGGGGGCCCATTCGGATCAGAACTCCGCAGTGGATTCGTGGAATCCATCTTCCGGGCCTGTTTGGGGGCGAGTCCCACCGGGCCCGCTTAGAGCTTCGCAAACTGTTTTAGCGCGCGCGAACCAACCAAGTCGTCGAGAACCATCTTTCCAACAGTCGCTGCAGTCAAGGGAAGAACCCCAGCCTTCTTCAGGAGCCCGAACGCCTTTTCAGTTCCCTTCGAAGGTCTGACGTAAGTCCCCAAGCTATCGCAGAGTTCCTTCTGGTAGCTAGCCTTGTCCTTGAACCTGCCGAATCTTTCATGCCAATGCTCGACATCGTTCTTGTCCCAGAAGGTGAGACGGAATCTATCCTCTTGGTATTGTCCAACGAGGCTCCTCTGCCACCGTGGGTTTTGATATTACCGGTCTGAATTTTGCCTTGAGATTCTTTCTATCGGTGATTGAAACCTCTATTTCTATGTCCTCACCTAGAATATTGTGACATCTGGCTACAAGCTCATCTTTGGAGACGTCAGGCTCATTTCCTCTCCTCATGAGTTCGATCCTGACCTGGTTCATGCTTTCCTGCACCGCTTGGTATCTTGATACTCCAGGGGTGCCTTGTATCACGGTCATTATGGTCCTTGGGGTAATTAGTTGACCACTACGTAGGGTAAAGCAGTCAGCCTCTCTTCCCTCGATGGACTTCAGCAAGGGTAGACCACGCCCACAAGAACAAGTTTTGTCATCAAGAACACCTATGTCACCTACCCGGTACCTTATCAGAGGCATGGCGTAGTTCAGAAGATTAGTTACGACTATTTCTCCCCTCTCACCAGGTGAGACCTGTTCATTTCCTCTTACCACCTCCAATATGAGCAGGTCCGCATCGATGTGGTAGCCTTCTCTTTTTGTGCACTGCCAAGCGCCGTTCCCAAAATCCCAGGAGGAGTATTCGTCGAAGACCTTGCATTTGAATGAGGACTCGAGATATCTCCTTGTTTCTTCGTCCGTGACCTCCCCTTCGGTCCTTACGACCTTGTCACCGAGGCCTTCTATCCCCCTTTCAGCCATCGCTTCAGCAAGCAACCTGAGATATGAAGGAGTACCTCGAATCAACTTCGGATCGAACTCCAGTATTTGAGTCAATACCTCGTTTGCATCACTTCCAACGGTGACCCTCTTTTCTCTGTCTCGCAGTAGATGGACGATCGGCCCCAGACTTTCCCTTCCCTGCGATTTGCGTTTCATCCTAGCCATCTCTCCGCTTTGATCTTGGCCTTTCTTTGGAGCTATGAGCCCGCCGTATCCTATCACCATCACTTTCTGCCAAGGTTTGACTCCGATTGCCAGCCGCTTTCTAAAACGCCAGGCGGCCATGCAGTAGTCCATGAACCTTTTATCATAGAATACGGCCATCGGGCCACCGCTTGTTCCCGAGGTCGATGCTCGAATACAGTCCCCGAGGTCAGACCCTCTTGTCATGCTCCTATCAGGAATGCCATTTCGAACTTCTTGCTTTGTTGTGAATGGAAGCTTTTGGACATCCTCTAACGATCTGATGTCTTCTGGCTTAATCCCCAGAGCGTCGAACTTTTCCTTGTAGAGAGGAACGTTATTGTAAGCATGGTTGGTGATGTCTCTCAATCTTTTCTCTTGAAGTTGCTTTAGCTCAACGGATCCGAGCCACTGGTTTCTCGAAAGCTCATTGCAGTACCAGAGGACTCGGTGAAGCACCATTGGTGGCAAAAGCAACTTTGATTTAATGACTCACCTTCCTCTCAAATCAAGAAATGAATGAGCGGCTCGCGCCCCCCCGGAATCCATTTTCGGAACCTGTTTGGGGGGAGTCCCACCGGGCCCGAACCCATCCCAGCCGGGAGCGCGCGCCCCAGGCCAATTCAAACCTCAGTTTGGTTCCAATTCTGGACACCCATATGTTGCGCGCGCGCGATTGATGCGGTCTATCTGTTGCTGGCATTGGTCCTCTTGGTGCTCGGAGCTGGTCCCTACTCGTTGGACAAGTTTCTGGGACTCTAGCTTCTGTGGACCATGCGCACGCGCTCTTCTAGGCAATAGGATCTGATACTGGCCCTGGAAAGATCTTGTCAAGCTCCTGCAGGTCCTGCACCGACAGTCTCCAACCGCTCGCCCCAAGGTTCTCCTTCACGTGGACTGGGTTCGCCGCCCTCGGAATCGGAAAGACATTCGGCTGAGAAGTCAACCAGTTCAACGCGACCTGCGCAGGAGACTTCGAGTATTTCTCGCAGAAGACGCGGAGCTTCTCCTTCTCACCCGTGAGCTTGCCGTGTCCAAGTGGAAAGTAGGCCAGCACGGCGATCCCCTCCCGCCTGCAGTAGGGGATTATGTCCTTCTCAATCTCGCGATGCAACAGGCTGTACCTCATCTGCGTGGATGCGAGCTGAGCCTTCTTCAGGGAGGCATTCGCCTCCATCATCTGCTTCAACGAGAAGTTGCTGACACCAATCGCGCGTGTCTTCCCCGTCTCCAGAAGCTCCTCCATCGCACCCATCGTCTCCCGAATCGGAACGATCGGGCTCGGCTGATGAACCTGGTACAAGTCCACGTAGGAAGTCTTCAGCCGCCTCAGACTCCTCTCCAGAGCCTTGAACAAGGCTTTGCGCCTAAGATGTGTCAAGGTAACCTTGGTCGCGATGAAGAGATCCTCGCGCTCGTATCCCTGAATCGCCTCAGCAACTAGGGGTTCCGAGTTGTACACCTCCGCCGTATCAATCATCGATATTCCACCGGCCAAGCCCGCCTTTATCGCCTCGACCTTGCGGGCCGCACCGTTCTTCCAGCCCAGTATTGCCGGAAGGATCCAGGAGCCGTCGTAGAAGGTGCCCATGCCGATCTCACTGACGCTGTGCCCTGTTTTCCCGAAGACCTTGAGTTCCATGTTGGGATGCTGCTCTTCCCGGCTAAGAATTTTTTCCTGGCTTCATCTGAGACAGGTGAAGCACATACGCGCGCGCAAACAGCTAGAATCTGGCTAATCCAGACGAACAGAGGCTATTCTGAGCTTATCGTGACTGGGGCCGGCGGGATTCGATGGGTTTACTGTGCGAATCCACACCTTGTGAAAGGCGTGCAGAATTTAGAACAGTAGCCAACCAGTCACCAACCGAATTTAGACGGAGGAGACCAACTGGCGACGGTTAACGCCTCTCCCAGTTGCCTCAGAATTGACACAACCCATCCGCCGAGAGTTTTTATAGAGTAAATGAAATCGCGCTGGCCGTAAATGTCAGAAGAGGACCAGGAACTGGATGAAGACTCAGACGAGGACTCGGACGAGGACGGAGGGGAAGTGGACTCGGACGATGACGGGTCCTGAAATAGTGTCAGAATAGCTTCCCCGCTCGGCATCATCCGTACTCCGATCGGGAAAGGGTACCCACACCTTCGACCACTGGCAGCTGAGGATTCACAGAAGAATCCTTGACATCGAACCGGACGGCAGGACGTTGAGACAAATCACGGAATTGGAGATTCCCGAGGACGTTGTGATAGAGGTCATTCTGACTACCTAGGTCGGAGGGAGCTGCCCTGGCCGGGACTTTCTATGCAGGCGACCTATGCAGGCGCCCGCCCTTTGGAGCTAGCGGGCCCGAAGAGATTCGGACGTCGCAACCAGTCACGCAAACAGCTAGAATCTGGCTAATCCAGACGAACAGAGGCTATTCTGAGCTTATCGTGACTGGGGCCGGCGGGATTCGATGGGTTTACTGTGCAAATCCACCCAAGACCTTGTGTAGCCCGGCTAGATTATTATGCTATTCCCATAGTATCCCTTTGAGCATTAAAGGTCTTATGAGCTAAACAGCACCGAGGCCTGACTGGTCCCTGGCGACAGTGGTTTCTGACATCTGGGGCCGGGACATAGAGGTCCGGGCAATCCCTTCAAACTTCCGGTAGCGCGCGCTCTGTGCGCCGCTCGCCTTTGGCACCGTGCCATGACTGGAGGTTCTTCGCCATCGAGATGTTTGTGGCCACATAACCCGCGCTCTGGTACAGCTTCTGTGCGCGTAGGTTGTGGCCAAACACATGCAAGCCTATTCTGGCCTTCCCCAGCTGTCTCGCCTTCTCCTCGAGGAGCGCAAGGGAAGTGGTCCCGTACCCCTTCCCTCGGAATTCCTCCTTGACCCAGAGTTCACTGAGGAAGAGCAGGTCCGGGGGGCGTCCTCGAGCCGTGCCGTACCAGATGACGCCGACCTTCTGACCGGTGCTGGCATCCACGATCGAGCGGACGTACTGCTCCGGAGTGTCGAGACCCTTGGGTAGAGCCTCGTTGAACTGCTTGGAAATGCTCTCGAGGGCGTGCTCTTCATCTGCGTTCCCTGCCCTCACAAGGTCTGCTGCGGTGTGCTTGACAGCGGACCGATACCAGGAATCGTATTCGCCTTTGGTCATTTCTACAAAGTCGACGTTCATATAGTGTCACGTTTCGGCCGGTCCATTAAGCATTCGTGGGACCGGATAGACGCCGTCGGACGGTGGCTCGTGTGCGCCGTGTTCTAATGAGTTCGGACCCGCATATGCGAGCGCGCGCTTCGAAGCGTCCTGAGTCAGCATCAGCCGCTTATCTTGTCTATACGGCCCCTGCCAGATAGATGATTGTCGTTACCACGGCTGCCGTCACAAAAGAATACAGATTGATTCTCATTGCCTTCCGCATATCTAGATTGTGGGCTTCCTTGTCTGTCACTTTCCCTTTTTCATTACTGGAACCCGAGAAATCGAATATGCTTCTCGCGGCGAATCCCGCACAGAATTTGAAGTATCCCTGAAGGAATCCCTCTGCACCAAGAAACAGTGGGAAAAAACAAACGAGTAAAGACCATGTCGGCAGCGAGAGCTGAGTAATCACATACACCAGTACGCCCGCGATGGTCAATCCGACAAAACCCATTGCATATCTCTTTCTTGTCTCGTTCTTGCCTATGTTGCATACGCCTGGTCTGTAGCTGTCCATCATTCTTTTGACAGGCAGAGGGAACCATTAAACCTGTCCTCGCCTTCGGACGGGATAGCGCGCCCGTCAAGTTCATCTGAACGCGCGCAACATGCAGGACACGCGCTCTCAGAGGCTGGTTCAAGTGCGCACGCGCCCCCCCCGACATGCTCGTGAAGAACAGTGACAACCGAGTCAAAGGTCGATATTGCAACACAGTTGGTGCGAGATTGGTTCCACTAGTAAGGCGCGTCGCGCGGACCAGTGGTCCCTGCCTTCACTCTGTAGCCGACCGGTTCCGTCTTCATGCCTATGTAGTGAACGAGCGCAAACTTCTCAATCTTCCCCTCCCTGCAGAGGTTGCGGAGGTTGGAATAGAACGCGCTCCGGCTTTTCCTCCACATCGCCTCTTCGGACGAGAGTCCGGGTCGCTTGACGCAGTCCCCCAACAATTGAGGGCCTGTGTGAGACCCCCCTCTGCTGCGAATGACGGCAAGTATGCGGAGCTGATACGCAGTCAACCCGACATCGAGCGTCTCGGGATCGATCAAGGTCAAGTCAGTTGTGGATTGACCGCCGTCTCTATTAGGTGTTGCAACGCGCGCGCTAAACAACCAAACGCTATGGGAAGCTGGGCGGAGGGAAGAGGATCAAGAGAATGGGGGAGAGCCCGCAGTCAGGTTGCGAAGGCATACTGCCTTGAAGATCCCTACGTAGGTTTAGCAGAGAATTACATACCTTAATGCTGTTGTGAACTAAATTATACTTTCCACCACTTAGAGAATTTGAACCCTCTTGATATTCGAAACTATCGATGTCTGCGTTCGCAGGTAAATGGGAAAAGCAGGACAACCAGGGTTTCGGCGGCAAGGTCAAGGACTCCGTAAGGACTCCGGGACCCATGAAGCCGAGGCTCGATCTAGCAGTCCGACAAATCCAAGTCCAAGTCGCTAAACTCGACTCCACATCCATCAAACTCAGAGAGAGAGACAATTCGATCTTTAACAGGGTCGTAACCTCTCTACAGAAGCACGACACACAGCACGCGTCTGTCTACGCGAATGAGCTGGCCGAGATCAGAAAGATGAACAAAATGGTCACACAGGCCAAGCTCGCTCTCGAACAGATAGTGCTCAGACTCAACACCATCACAGAACTCGGTGACATAGTCGTCACCTTGTCTCCGGCGATGGCAGTGATGCGCAGCGTCAAGCAAGGCTTGGCGGGCGTCATGCCTGAGGCGGAAGGCGAAATCGGCGAGATCTCTGGTTTGCTGAGTAGCATCCTGGTTGACGCAGGGACGGTCGGTGGGTACTCGCTGAACTTCGAAGCTGCAAACGAGGACGCGGAGAGAATCCTATCCGAGGCATCCGCGGTCGCGGAGCAGCGCATGAAGGAGAAGTTCCCCGAAATACCCTCCACACTGCCCTCTGCGGAAGCTGGGACGGAGACCAGCACGTATTAGAGACGGGAACCACGGGTTCCCGGACTCCCTTTTTTGCGAAAGGGAGGTGGAATCGCATGCCGACCTCAAACTCTGCAAGAATCATGCGTTCTTTCGTGATAGGCCATCGCCAAGACCACTTGCTTCGAGACCATCGAAGTCAAAGGACTGCTTCGAAAGCACGCGCGCTCTCAGTCAGGGGAGAATCGAACCTATGCGACAGCGACTCCCGTCGGGCCCGCAACTATACAGGTTCGCGCGCGTGCGCGTCCACGGGACCCCTTGAGCTAATGCCTCTGAAAGCTAGAAGACGTAGACGAAGTTCCCGTTAGTGTTTCCGTTAGTGTTCCCGTCAACTCCGCCTTTCATTCCCTTGCCGATGAAATACGCTTCCACGCTCTTCGCGTCCGTTTCACTATCCGCCTCCCATTGTTTCCACAGTTGAGTGTCTCTCCCCTCATCTTGATGCCTCTTGCGCCTCCCCGATGGGTCGTCCGTTATTCCAATCCTCCAGTCTGAATAGGTGCTATGGGATTCTCTGACCGTGTAGTCTATCACATAGACAATCTCTCTGGAGTTCAATTCCACGCAGTCTAGCATCCGTTTCGAACATGGTGCTCATTGATATGCGTATGGACTCGATGAGACGTCAGCACCGGAAATGTCGGAATCCTAGCCGAGTGGTTGAGACAAGCCAGAAAGAAGCTCTTGGAAGTACTCAGGGCTGGAATCCACTTTTCGAACCTGTTTGAGGGCGAGTCCCACCGGGCCCGAACCCGAAGCACGGCCGATGGGGTGGGGCATTGCACCATGTCGTCGAAAGCCCCCCCGGGACAGACTCTCCACATAAGACGAGCCCAAAACCACGAAATCCGCAGGACATTGGACCCAGGAGTTGGGGATTTGGACCTAAAGTTGGGTGCCCTTCCCATGGCGCGCGCGAACATCAGGCGTTGCTAGGAAGCAACTTCAATATCGCCACCGTGGTGAAGACCTCGCCGACCAGACTGAGCGAGACAGGGACGTAGTAGCCGAACGCGTTGAATAGCAGCCCTCCGAGGATTGGCGCTGGGAAGGCGACCAGCCCGCGGAATGCCGCGAGCTTCCCGCTCACGCTCCCCCTTTCGTCTGCAGGGGCTGCGGTCAAGATCAGGGAGGACTGCGCAGGGACCCAGGTGGCAACGGAGACGCCGAAGACCACGCTGATCAGAACGAGGGCCGGCACGGACTGTGTCAGGAGCCAGCCCCCCAGCACCAACACTGTCAGGAACTCTGAGAAGGCGAGAGTCTTCCTTGCTCCCACTTTGAGGAGGAGTCTAGCCGCGGCGTACTGGCTTGCCAGTATCGAGACGGAAAGCGCCCCCACTATCAGGCCTATGTCAGCCGGGGTGAACCCGAACTGATCCGTCCACATGCCGTAGATTATCGAACCGCAGAGCCCGAAGGAGAAGGCGTCCAGCGCGAAGGGCGCGAAGATCCTGGCGAACCCGCTTGGCATCTGGACCGCCCTTCGGATGGAGAAACCGTCCGACAGAAGCTGGCCGTCCGCAAGCTCCGGGTTCCGGCGCGTCTCCTCGAGCTGAGTGAGCAGAACGAAGAGGTTCGCCGACTCGAGAACCGCGGCGGCGGCGAAGAGGATTACGTATCCGGCGTATGTTACGAGGAAGCCGGCAGCGAACGGCATGACGGCTCCCGGAATCTGCGTGAAGAAGAAGACAACGCTGAACGCGATGTTCAGCTTCCCTGGGTCCATGGAAACGCTCTCCGCGATGGTAGCCTGGGACGCCGGATAGCCGAGCAAGGAGAGCCCCAGGAGGAAGTAGCCGATTGAAAGCGGGATGAAGCTGTGGGACGCAGCCGCAATCAGGAATGACGCCATGGAGCAGACCCCGACCGCGCTCCCGGCGACGATCAACCGCCTTCTGCCGAGAAGGTCGGCAAGTGATCCTGCAAACGGCTGGACGATGGAGCTAGCGATACCTGTGGGCCTCGCTCCTACGGCCACGAGGATCCCCAGGACGACGACGCTAAAGCCGAGGTCCTTCACAACGAAGGGTTGGAGTATCGTGTTGAGCATGCTCACGTAGATCCCGGTGATCATGCTCGTCAAGGCTAGCGTCCTGATGTTCCCGCGCAACAGCAGCCGTCTGGACAGGGAGAAGATGCCGCCCGGGGCGTTGCTCAACTGTTGTCCCGCGCCGAATGCCATGGAGAGGCTGGCTTTCACCTTTAACGCGCCCGCTATCGTAAGGAGTTCTGGATAAACGCAAACAGAGGAGCGGAACTCTGCCCAGACGCCAAGGACCTAACCACCATCGAAGCGGTCCTATTCCGGGGCCGCACTTTGCAAAACGGGATACGATCCCTCTTGGGAATAATCGAACCTGTATAGCAGCGACTTCCGTCGGGCCCGCGAGCAATTAGGTCAGAATGAATTCCGTTTGCCTGGAAAGACTCGATTTGAGCTGAAGCGCGCGCTATGAAGGTTGAGGAGTCCAACAGGGAATTGGTCCCTCGGATTACTCTCGATGCCCGCAGGGGTTGCTGACCTTAACGATTGGTCAGGAAGTCCTAGAAGCCAGGGGTCCGCGTAGCCGCACGCCACACGTTCTTCCAGGCAACCTGTATATCGTCCAGAGTTCATCCTCCGACCGAAGATGGTTGGTGCGCTTGGGGTGCGAACTGGTGAACCGGTCGCTTAGTTCGGTGACTGTGGCGTTGATCCTGATGTCATCGGTGTTCGTGATGGTGCCGATCATCCCAGCCAATGGGGTTGTCGCTTCCATCACAGTCAGCCCTTCATCGGGTGTCGTGAGCACATCTGTAACCATAACCGGCGCCGGTCTCATCGCTTCACACAGCCTGACGGTCACATACGACGGTTCGGGCACAGGTATGCCGACTTCCTGTTCCACTAACTCAACGGGGGGCATCAACTCAGGTTGCACCTTCATGGTCCCGTTGTCCGTTTCAGGTCCTCACACAGTCGGAGTTGCTGACGGCACGAACAGCGCGACAGCGACATTCACAGTCATCTCATACATCTTCGTCACTCCCGGATCTGGAAAGGTAGGCTCGACAGTCAACATTTGGGGTGTTGGTTTTCTTGCCTCGAGCATCTTGACGCTCACATTCGACGGTTCGAGCGCATCTATGCCCGCCTGTAGCACGGACCCATCCGGCAGCATCAACTTCGGATGCGCATTCGTAGTCCCATCCTCTGCGCCTGGTCCACATACGATTGCCGTCACCGACGGCACCAACAGCCTATCAGCGAGATTCACTGTCCTTGCTTCAGACATCTTCACCGTCACGATCACAGAGAGCGGTTTGCCAACTCTTACGGTATGGCAGGTGACCTTCAATGGAACCTCTTCAGAAGGCAACTACAACAGCGTATCGTTCGGGGACATACCGAACGGCCAATACTCGTTCACAGTCGGAAGCGTGGCAGGGTACACCGCTTCTCCCTCATCGGGAACCATTTCCGTGAGCGGTGCCGACGTCACTCAGGTGATAACGTTCGTCAAAGCAAGTCTGCCTGCTTCAGCGGGAGAGCGTGTCGGACTATGGCATTACCCTTGTTGACGTTTTGCAGCGCGCGCGCGCCTTCAGAACCTGTTTGGGGGGCGAGTCCCACCGGGCCCGCCACGTCCTTTCGTCAGTTCGTAGGTTAGGGAGCCTACCTGAACTGCAAAGTCCCGGCCATGGCGCCTTCTGAAGAACCAATCTTGGATTCAGATATGACGAAGTGAACAGGATCTCATCAGGGCCCGATAAAGGGCACCCTAGAGTGCTTATCAAACCAATCCGTGGTAGCAATGAAGAAACATGAACTGGGAGGCCCGATTGACAAGCCTCATCCCGAGCAAACTCCGAAGCCTATGGGCTTCTCGAGTGTTCCGACTCGTCCTGGTTCTAGCTATCGGAAAAGCGGTGGTGATCCTCGCTGTCTTCTTCTTCGAAAACCCGGCCAGCGTACTTCAGGGGATGGGCACCAAGTGGGACAGTAACTACTACGAAATCATAGCGACGCAAGGATATGGACCATCAGCCCCCTACGTCTTTTCTCCGGTCTACCCAGCTATCATCAAACTCGTCTACTCTTTCATTGGGAATGCGTGGGTCTCTGGTCTTCTCGTGACAAATTCACTCAGCTTCGTCTTCCCCTTGCTGCTGTACAAGGCATTCGGCTACAAGACAGCCCTATTCGCAGAACTCTTTCCGACGTATCTAGTCTTCACGACGGTCGCGTATTCTGACGTAGTCGCGCTGGTGTTCCTCGCATCCTCACTCTTGCTTTTGATGAGAGATAGCGTAATCAGGTCTTCAATAGGCTTGAGCGGTGCCATCCTCACTTTCTTCAATCTCGCTTGGACGCTTCCGTCGTTCCTCTTTGCCCTCCTTGCGAAAGGGCGGTTGAGGAACCTGCTCTTCTACACTCTCCCGTTGGTAACGGGCGGGCTGATACTTCTGTGGTTCAAGATAGCTACGGGAGACTACCTTGGGTTTGTGCGGCTAGAGTCGCCATGGGGAGTAGGGTTCGCAAACCCTTTGGCGCAGGCCTACTACTTGTTGTGTCCTAGCGGACAGGGCTCATTCACTTGCCAACCTTGGGCGGTTTCTGGGGTTTTTCTGACACCGACCTACTGGCTAGTCAGGAACCTGCTGTTCGAAGCCTTCTATTTGCTCGGGGCATTTTGTCTCTTGAAGACGGAGCTCAAGTGCAGAGTTTTTCTTTTTGCATACTGTCTGTCAGTAATCGTACCGTTATTGTTCTTCGTTGGATTTCCCGCACTTTCCATCCCAAGATTGTTATTGCCCGCCTTCCCAGTTTTTGTCGGCTACTCGACCCTGCTGAAGGGGAAGCGATCTGATAAGATCTATCTCGTTCTGTGTCTCGGACTCGCCGCTTCGATCTCGGTAATTCAATATCTTTCTTACTTCTCTTAGCAGGGGTTCGCCTGGAATCCACTTTCAGAACCTGTTTGGGTGCGGGCCCCACCCGGCCCGTTGATTCTCGTCGCTACCCCGCGGAAGACGACTACGGCGGGATGACAGTGACTCTATACGACCTCAAGTTGAGAAACAGGAATGCGACCGCCAGCCAAATCGCGAGGTCAGCAGCCAGACCAGTCTGGTCAAAGGACCAGAAATTGGGACCGCATGACTGAGTCTGTGCAGAATAGGCCGCATTGTAGAAGATAAACCGAATCGGGAAACCATAGGCGTGGGATAGACTGCATCCATGTGAATCTACTGGAGAGATGGTCGGGAAGCCTGACAAGCAGAATGTTAGGAAGAACAGCACCGCGGTAATAACTACCGAGAGAATCATCGAGTATCCCAGATTCCTGGCCATGTGCAGGTCACTCACAGTTCCCGCAATGGGTTTGAGCTCGTAAATGGGCGTTGCTGTCATGGCTTGACAATGCCAGGAATCCACTTTCAGAACCTGTCTGGGTCCGGGCCTCACCGGGCCTGGACTGTTCTGCCACCTCGACCAACTGTCCACATTCACGAATGAAATCGGGACGGCCGGCGCAGTGAGTTTAAATCTCGTCCGCTTAGAGAACTACATGATTGCCCGAGAAGTCTCAAGGGCCGACGGTTGACATGATCCGGTCTGTTTCTTTATTCAAAGGTTTGAGGGAGAGGGAACTGAAATCAATCGCCAAGCGATGCGTGGAGCGCTCCTTCCAACCAGGAGAGACAATCGTAAAGGAGGGTAAGACAGGCGTAGGGTTCTACCTGATAGCCGACGGGAGCGTGGAGGTGCGGCGTAAGGGCAAGACCATCTCTGGTCTCAAGAAGGGTGACTTTTTTGGTGAAATGACCCTAATCGACGACCAGCCTAGATCCGCGGATGTCGTGGCGATCACGCCAACGACTTGCTATGTACTGGTTGCCTGGGCGTTCTTGGGCCTTATACGGTCCGATCCTGACATCGGAGTGAACCTAATGAAGGAACTCGTCCGCCGTCTGCGCGGAACGAATATGTCATTGACGGAATAAGCCCGCTTGGCGGCTCGGTCGTCTAGCCTTCCTTACGCTCAGTCCACGACCGAAGTGCCGACCATCTTGTCGCTGAACTTCTGAGTGTATTGCTTCGAGGTGGCCAGGCCTACGACGACATCAAGGAGGAGCAGGAGCCAGTAGATCTTGCTGGCGTTCCTCACGAGAGACTCGATTAAGGTTGGGTTCCCCCCTTTGGGCCCGACGACCTTCAGGTGGAGGAGATGCTTGCCGAAGGTCGCTCCCCTCATCACTTCGGCGACGACGAAGTAGAAGAAGATGATGACCCCAGCTGCAATCGAGAAGACTCCTACGAAGAAGAAGACCACCCCAGCCGTTCCAGATAGCACGAAGGCTGGTATCGCAACGAACACAGCGACCAATGCAAGAATGATGACAACGATGATGACGTCTATGACGAGTGCGAAGAGACGTCTAATCCAGTAGCTCTGCGCGGTAGGTTCTTTGATTAGCGAGTCGATGCCGCTTAATGGAGTGCCGGTGGGGCTTGAGGTCTGTCCGACAGGAGCGCCGCACTTCGGGCAGAAGGCGGTACCAGGCTGCAGCTGTGCGCCGCACTTGCTGCAGAATCCGCTCTCGGACATAAGCTTCCGTTGAGATTCTACGACATTTAAGACTTGAACGCAATTCCCAGGTTGCGCGCGCTTGTCTCCTGCGATCAGGAAGGCGCAGTACTATCCGGGCTAGTGTACAGGAAGACCTTGCCAACGATCTCCTCTCCGGCCTTTGCAGCATGGCTGGCGGATGCTACGTTGGACTCGGCAATCTCGTTGACCAGGGTGTGGACGTGCCTTGATTTGAGATAGATGAGCCTGGCCTGCAGATTATCTCTCATCATGCCCCTTCTTCTGAAGTGTGGCTCAACGTAGAGGCCATGCGATCTTGCTACTCCACCGACAACGGTCATCCATGCAATGCCCACGATTCTGCCTGCTACTCTGCTGACGCAGCATTTGTCCCCACTCCTGAGAGCAACGCTGATCCACTGTCTGTTTGTCTCAGGCTGCGTGGCGGCCATGAAGCGTTCTATTTCCTCGACATTACTCTCCATGCTGACGTGATGCTTGAATCTGTGGTCCAAACGAGCCTTGTCAACGTCCATCTGCCAGATGTTCCAGAGCTCCTTGGGATGCTCTGCCACCTCAAGCTCTGAGAAGATGTAGCTGAAAGGCTTCATCTGATAGAAATGATCGAAAACTTCCCTGGATTTCGTGAAGATGGTTCCTGCCGCTTCATAGTTATCATAAATGAACAGCCCATTCTTTTCTCCTGAAGGATTCCTGGAGACGAAGACCTCGCCGCCGGACTCAAGAGCCTCTTTGACCTCATGACCCAGGAGCGGATCGAAGAACGACAGGCCTTTCGGTAAACCATCAAGTTGCCCATCTACGGCTTTGATCTCTGCCACCTGGACGCCTTTGCTACCGCTCATAGGCCTCTTTCTACGTCCCCTCGTTTCCATTTATGCGTATCCTCATGCTGCACCGTGTCCTGTCGCTATTCACCAATCCAAGATCGTGAATCTCTTTGCCAGCCTCTCTTCTCCAAGGATGTTGCCTATGACCAACTCAAGGCTGTCACGACTGCGATGGAGGTCGACGACTTCGTCATCCTTCAGTGCATCCTTCAGGAGGTATTCGAACTGGGTCTTTCTGTCGGTTATGTAGCCAAACCTCCTGACCCGCTCCCTTTCTATCTGCTCGTAGGCGTACATGAACTCGTAGAGGGATCTGTATATCTGGTGCTCCATGTTCTCCTCTAGGTTGAACTCTAGATCGGCTCTGTCCTTTCCTTCGATTGTCATCGTCTGCAGTCCTTCCAGATCCGCCCAAAAGATCGTGCCATCGGGAGCTAGCACAGCGTCCTTGTCCAGCCAGACGTCGTAGAAGTCCAACCCGCTGTACGTGCCGTTGCCATTGTCACTCATGGATCTGACGAACAAAGTGAGAATCGCAATTCCGCTCTTTACGAAGTTCTTCAGGAAACTCATCGCCTCGTCGTTGTTGTCTATGCGGAAGAAGTCGAAGAGCTCCCCCGTATCGTCCCCGATGGTCCAGTCTGAATGGAAGTAGATCCTGACGTTGGACGGGATTAGCCTCGCTTCCTGAACCATCTCCTGTTTGAACCTCCTGTACCAGTACACCTGAGTGACCTCCTTTTGGAGAGCCCCCGGCAGCTTGACGATCTTCACCAGAGGAGCAACCCTGAACCCGTGAATGGACGTCGTGCTATCGTCTGACATTTCCGTTGCTTTCATGGCGATGGACGCAAATTCGAGTCCCTGGGATCCATAGGGACATCCCCTGGACCACAGCTCACCGGTAAGAAACCTCGGGAACTTCATCTCCTTCTCTTTTGTATTGATGATCTTTTCCTTAGTGGGACCACCCTTGAGAAGGCTGCAGATCTCTTCTTTCGTGAAGAGCTGGCGGCTGAACGGGCTGGTTGTCGAGCCTATTCCCTTGACAGAGAAGTAGAAGTCAGTGCCGTCGATGGTCACGTAGGGTTCTTTGCTAACAGCGCTCCTGTTGTCGTCGATTAGGAGCTCTTTGGTCCCGATCGGATTCACGTTTGAGAAGGGCTTCACACTGTCTGGCAGGTATATCTTCTCGAAATCCGGCATCTGGTAACTTCTGAAGTACTTGTTGGTTATTGTGCCGGCCCCATCGCACACGTTGAGACTGATCGGCATCCCCCTGAGCGTGATGGGCGACCGTCTATCGATTGCCAATGTCGAAGGCTTCTTTCCACTGCTCAGGTTCTAGCGCCTGGGCCCTCCGCAATATGGGCACGTATCGGCCGTGGTTGGAATCAAGGTTCCACAGTACTTGCAATTCACCTTAGCAACGTCCCTTATCACAACCTCCTGAGGCGGCTTTGATCCCAAATCTACCCTGGATTCCCATGGCGTCGGCGACGGAGCCGGAGGGGAAGTGTATGGAGTGTACGGGTGCTTGGGAAGAGTCTTTCTACGTCTTCCTCGTATCACGACATAGACGATGAGTACGATGATGACTAGGAAAACTGCAAGCGCTATGAGAATGGGGGCTAATCCTGAGAGATCTGTGCTGGCATTCGCAGGGGGCGCAGTCGTATACGCTAGCCTGTAGCTGGTTGAAGTGACGTAGAGGGTATCGGTGTACGTGAAACTCCCAGGTTGCATCTGATACTGGCCATTGTCTTGTTCGACGTAGTTGTAACCAACGATGTACCCACTAGACGGATCAAAGTACGCGTACCAAGTATACGACGCCGTGAAGAGACCGTAGTCGTCGCTCCGCTGATACAGACCCGTCCCTTTGGTTTCGATCGTTTGGACGTAGGTGTTGTTCGTTGTAGGAAGTCTGATGGTGTAGTTCTTCGACAACACAGAGAACTGAGTGTTCAGAATGTAGAAAGTCTCTCCAACCGCGAGTGAGGAGTTCATGGCAAACCAGACATACGTGGGTTTTGAGTAGCCGACTTGGTTGTCTGTCCCACTAACGTACGTGTAATTGCCTGACGACCACACAAAGTTGCCAGATGATGAATTTGAGCTGGAACCTCCTTGGTTGTTGCTATACTCATAGGAATAACTGTAGAAGGCATGTACATCGCCTCCACTGACAGAGTTCACCCTCTCCGTTTCATACGTCTGGGTTTGATCCGTGTACCCCGAGTATGAGCCCTGGCCGTTGTTCACAGTGATCGTCTGAGAGCAGTTGAAGGAATCACCGGTCCGCGGCTGATATGCTGATACCGCAGGCACATTGGCAGCAAACGCGACCGCTATCAGAATAATCGACAATACTGCTCCGAAGATCTTTCTGGGAGAGCTCAACCTGCGAATCCTCCAACCCCGTGGCTGTGAGCCGGATGGAAGCCTCCCATCCCGCTGAATGTTGCGTGGTAGTACGAGTGAGCTACGATTACCGGATAGTAGGTGATGAAGAAGCCCGGGTGAGACCCGTAAGTGAATTGCACTGGCGTCTCCGTAACCTTGGCAGTGGGATCAATCTCTTTCACCAGTTCGTTCCGGACTCCATGAATCATCCTGACCGCCAAGGCGACCAATTCAGATCGCTCCAATCCCGTGGAATAGCCAGAGAGCAGAGTGACCGCTTTCTCCATCAAATCGAGGACCTCGTGCGATTCGAACACGGGTATCGAAGCAAGGATTGCGGCTGCCACCAACGGATATTCCAGGTAGTTCCTCAGCTGCTCCACAATGTACTTCAGTTTTCCCGCTACTTCGCCCGCGTTCAGTTCCCCGATTGCAAGGAAGGCCGAGGCGATCTCTGTATCCTCCGATTTCATGTACCCCCAAGAAGTGAACATTGATCTGAAGTCGTCGAATTTGGCACTCAGCACACCATATGGAATATTCATCACAGCTAGTATTGAGGCAGCTTCTTTTGACGAAGTCAAATCGTTAAACTGAGCGAACCGATCGAGCGGATAGGTTCCATCGAATCTCCTGCCTGCCATGATTGTAGCGGCAACTCCAACGGATAGCTCCTTGGGAACAGAATGTTTTCTTATTTGCTCGTCCAGATTCCCCAAGACGGATTCAAGGTTCCGAAGATCCTGGCTGCTAGCTGCGGTCATGATCTCAGCGGCCATGAGCTTATTGGAAGTCGTGGACTTGAGGTTCCGGATAGCGGTGATGGCCTGAACGAACCTGGATCCAATCTGGCTAGGATCACCCTGGAGTTTAGCTAAGCCTATTGCCGTACTCCACAGCAAAGACAGGAGTTGTGATGCAGGATGCCCTTGATCATCTTCCGCGTACTCTTCATCCTCTGTCCAAGGGATCGCAGGTCTGAGCCAAGTCACGTAGGAAAGAGCCTTGTCAGCTATGGATCGCAACTCGGCATAGGTCGCCTTAATCTCTGCCAGGAAATCGGAGAACTCTTGATCAGCCACTCTGTAATCCCTGACACTGAGATCGTTGGACACCAAAGCTCCTAGACCAGTGAGAGACAGGTATCCTCCATCGTAAGCCACCATCAGATCGATCGTGGATTTCTCTTGGATGAGCTCATTCACCTTTGCCTCCATCTGACTTAGCTCGGGTTCCTCTCCGGAAATAACAGCCGATTCTTTCTGGATCCTTTCACGCAGCTCATCCTTCTTTTCTTTTCCTTCAAGATGAAACAGAAACGAGTGATCCTTTCCCACGTCGCGCTGCAATGCTTCGTTCGTTTGTTCTACTTCTGCCTTCTCGGCATTCACTTGAGCGATCACTTGAGACAATCTTGCAACACCTTCCACTCCCTTGTCGTAGTCCTGCTTTGTTGTCTTCAGAACAAAACCGTTGACGAATAGGTAATCCAAATCAGTTGATGGAATAGTAGTGATGGGCTCTTCCCTGTCACTGATCTGAGAGAAAAATGTCCTTGCTGCACTACACTTCGTGACAGGACACCAAGGCACCCAGAGTGCTGTGACTCTTAAGCGATTTGCGCGCGTCGTTGCCCGCATTGGACAGAAGCTCTAAGTAATCTTAATTTCGCCCGCTTGCCCGTGAATTTGGTTCGGCCGCTGCAGTTGCGCCGTGCTGCGGCCGTTCTGACGCTTCTTATCCTTACGGCCCCTGTCTTTGTCACCCTGGTAGTCGCGCCCTCCCCAACACGAGCAGAATCCGGGGCTCAGGCAGCTCCTGCGCTGCACGATGATTTCACCCGCGACACGACTCTCAATGCAAGCCTGTGGCAGATCAATGGGACTGTCGGATCGGTCTTTGGGCTAGACGAGTGCGGCCCCTGTGACCTCATTCTACTGGCACCTACCTTTTCTTCAGCGGGAATGGGGATTGCTCAGGCGAATGGCAAGTTCGAAGTGGGTACGATTCAGAGCGTCAAGTCCTTCACACCGCCCTTTTCTGTGAATGCCGTGGTTGAAGGGACCGTCTCGAACGGGCACACGTTTGTCTTCGGCATTGCTTCGGCAAACGCCAGTAGGGGCATTCAGATAACCGGCAACCTGAACCAGACCGACTGCAGCAATCTGGGCGACTGCGGCAACCCAGCAACCTGCGGTACCCCAGCCAATCCTGCCATCCCGGAAAACCAGTGCTACTACGGCATCGTTCCCAAGACTGGGACGGGCGGAGGGAGTTGGGCGAAGGGGGCGAAACTGTTCCTGACACCAAGCGTGGACGTAGTTTACACGATACAAATCTCCGTCGATGCTTCAGGGAGTGCCCAATACAGTGTCAGCCAGGGAGGGCAGGTCCTAGGCGTGTCGACTGCCCAAGTCGGAACGGGTCCTTTCTACGTCATACTAGATCAGTCTGAAGGGGCACCCGTTGCCAGTCCTGGGCCCAATCAAGCGTACTGGATGTCTGTCTCGCTGACTTCGGGCACTTCTACCTCGTCTACGACTTCCACCTCTACGGCTTCCACCTCGTCTACTTCCACGGGTCCCAGCCCACCCGGCATTAGTGTGGACATCTGGATCGCAGTAGCGGTAGTCATCATAATTCTATTCCTCATAATCCTCCTGTGGTACAGGCGACGCAGTCTCACAGTAACCGTGCAAGACTCACAGAAGCTTTCGCCTATTCCAAAAGCGACCGTCTCGGCCGATGGTCCCGAGAACCTCTCCGGCACTACAGAGAACAACGGTGAAGTCATTTTCACCAACCCGAAGAAGGGCGACTATTCGATCAGAGCCAGCGCCGCAGGGTACAACCCTTCAATCCCGGTGACGGTCACGGTAAAGAAGACAATCGACTACACGGTGAGGCTGGACCGGATTGCACCTGGTGCCCAAGAGGGCGCGGTCAGCAATGCACCTCCAGAGGGGCCGGGTCGCGACAAAGTTGTCGGCCCAGATGAAGGCAAGGCGAGTCTGCGCGACTCTGGCGCCATGGCGCAGGGTCCAAGTCTCCAAGAGCAGCAGCCCCAGGCCGGGGTTACCCAACCCACTCAGCAGGGTTCGGCTCCCGCCATGACGCAGACTGAATCTGCGTCTGCTCCATCCGACCAACGCGGACCAGATGAACTGGAGGGCTGGGGCGGAGAGAGAATCCGCCAAATCATCAAGACGTTCCAAGCGAAAGGGGCCATCAGTCCGGAGACCGCCCTGACCGCCGAAGAACTGGGCCTTTCGAGACTCTTCGTGAGAATCATGAAGCGACGCAGGGGGAAGACAACGATCTTCATGGAGATCAACGGAAGGTACTATCTCAACCAAAAAGCCCTGCAAGAAACGAAATAACCACTTGCGGTTCTCCTGAGACGAGAGTCTGTCTTCGGGAAGGCGGTGTCGCTACCCTTCTTGGGCTGTCGCGCCGAGATTGGCCGCGAGCGGGTGGTGTGGTTCTTCTTTTTTTCTCCACGGACGTGTTCATTGCTTGCTCTTCTGTTTGACGACTACGGCCCACGTTGATTCTGACTCTAGGAAGAACCTCGTTTCCGAGCCTCAAATCCCGTTTTGAGCATCAATAATCGAATGAGATAGAACCCAATCAGGTCGGAATCCCACCGGACCCGTTGAGAATATTAGTTACTAGATTTCTTGGAATGATTCATGTCGAAGTACTGCACGCGCTGCGGCAAGCAGAACGAGGACCAGTCGGCTTTCTGCGTGGCATGCGGTGCGGCTCTTCTCAATGTGGAGCAGGGCCCGCCCGAAAGGCCTCCCGTGGGGGGCGCTTCCGCCCAACCGCCCTCAGCCACTTTCACGGCCGTAACGGAACGTGGAGGGCAGGGGAACGCAGCCCGTGACATCTCCTTGAAGGATGATAAGGGAGACGTTGTCTACGTAGCGAAGAGAAAGCCGCTCCACCAGAGCTTCGAAATTTGTGACTCACAGGGGGTGACGAAGGGAAGGGTGAATCACAAGATGCACGTTACACATGGCAGCTTCGAAGTGTGCGACCAGTACGAGAACGTGCTGAACGTGATAGGCAGCGGGCCCCACCAGAAATGGTCTCCTCCGAACTGCTGGCTGGAGGACGCCGACGGGAACAGGCAGGGGAAGTTCGAGTTCACAAGGTCAGGAATCTTCGGACTTTTCAAGTCAGACGGAACAAAAGTTTTCGAAGCTAGGCTCACGGGTCTGGCGGGAGGCGAAGGGATGGTTCAGAGGCTGATGGCACTTGCATCGAGGGGTTACACGATCGATGTGTTTGACCCTTCCTTCTCGGCCCTGATGCTTATGGGCACCATAGCAGTAATCGAAACCCAATGGGTCTGAATCTCATCGATAGGTGCCGCCAGCCTTCCACATGGAATTCTTCGGACAGAGGAACTGACCTGGCGGAGGTCAGGCGATTCTGGGGGATGCGATAGATCCAATGGGAATCCATTTTCAGAACCTGTTTGGGGGAGAGTCCCACCGGGCCAACCTCCATTCGGCAGGATGAGCAATAATCAGATGAAGGCATTGATGCAAGGATGGCAGAGCGACAGAGGAGCCAATCACCGTTAAAAGAGCGCCCAGAGCTGAGCCATCGGCCTTGACGGCTTTGAGGGACGTTGTCTTCTTCGATCCGATAGACTTCCGTAGGTACCTCGCCGGGCGCCTCAGCAGGGTGGAAGGCGACCTGCGGGTGCCTGAAGATGTCCTATTCACGTATGACTCCAGGATCTTCCGCGCCGCAACCTCTGAAGGAGGAGCTCTACCAGTGGACTGGTACATCTATTCCAACAGGCTGTGGACCAGAAGAGTAGGAGGCAGAGAGGTCGCGATTGTGCACGCGCTCCTCGGCGCTTCGTCGGCTGCGATGAACCTCGAAGAGCTGATTGCCTACGGCGCCAAGAGAATCTACGAAGTCGGAGTCTCGGGTGCAATCGACACGAGACTCAGGCCCGGCGACGTCGTAGTGCTCAAGGGAGCCTTTAGCGATGAAGGGACCTCCAGGCACTACTTCAAGGGAGTGAGGCGGTTCCGCCCGTCGCTCCGCCCGACCAGAGTGTTACAGGCGTCTCTCCGCGAATGCGGTATCGAACACGTCACAGGGGATGCGTGGACTACAGACGCGCCGTACAGGGAGACAAAGCGGAAGGTGGCGCGGTACCTGAGGGCGGGCGCCAGTATCGTCAACATGGAGAGCTCGGCGGTCTTTGCGGTCGCAGCCTACAGGAGTGTCGAGGCTGCATCTGTCCAAATTGTGTCCGACGTCGTTTCGGAACACTGGGAACCGGCCTTCCACGCGGAGATTGTCAACAGACGAAGGCTGGATGTGCTCAACGCGGTGCTCAGAGGCATGAGCGGCGGTCAAGCTGAAGAGAGGCGCCGTGCCCGACCCGCCTAAGTGACTCCAATCTTGGTTGACACAACCGGAATCCGTTTCTCGGACCTGTCTGTGGGCGAATCCCACCGGGCCCGCCTTAGATAAGCTCAGAATAGCCTCTGTCCGTCCGGAATAGCTAGATTCTGGCGCGCGCACAACACAGAGAATTGCATGCTAGGTCTGGGATAGCTTGTCGGCTCGAAGGCCGCGCCTGGCAAACAAGTACGACATCACGATGACGATAGTGACCAGAAGAGCGATGCCGGGTTGAACCGGAAATTCAGGGATTCCGGAGGATTTGCCCGATGTGGAAGAAGACGATGACGTCGCCGTCGTCGACGAGGTGGTTGAAGTATTGGAGGTCGTGGACGAGGTCGATGTTGTGGTCGAAGCGGCGGAGTTCGTGACCGTCGTCGCCCCCACTGCGAGGACCCCGTTCTGAATCGTCACGTTGGCGGACTGAAGCGTGTACTGGCTCATTGTTCCCTGCACGATCTTTGTGGAAGCGACAGTCCCGTTCTGAACCACGGTGTACGTGAGGGTGTATGGCTCGCTCGCCTCCGTCATGGAAGTGCCGTCAACAACGGTCCTGAAGCTCCCCAGGCCGGGAGGGAGGGCGATCAGCGTGGCGCTGCTGTTGAGTTCAAAGTAGTATGAGCCAGGAATCAGCTCGACCTCCTCACGGGATTCATTCAGCAGGGAGGGGTTGATCCCCGTGTGCCCCCCCGTGGAGTCATAGACGTTGAGGAAGAGCTGATGGCCATGGTGCACCATCAGCACTAGGATCCAGGCGGCCGTTGACAACGACATTGAGCGGTTGACACACTGTACCAGAGGCAGCCAGTGGGCGGAGTTCGAAAAGCTGAGCTGATTATCAAGGCCCGCGAACATTTGATAGAGCGGCTTCGGGACGTTCGCCTGCGGCCACAGCAACACGGTCAGCCCCTCGTACATTATGTTCGCGGTCGTGTTCGCAATCACTGCTGCCTTCGTTGCCTGTATAACCGCACTGGCCGCGTTCTTGACGCTCTGGTCGGTTATCTGCGGGTTGAGGAGAATATTCTGAGCGAAGCTTCGGATGTCGACATAGGGGTAACCTGCGTCTGCGTACACCGACCTGCTGAGCACCAGCAGCATCGTTGCGTTGAAGACTGCATTATTCATCCTATAGTGCTGGACGAGTATGCCGGAGAGGGTGTTCAGTGAGGAGACAACGCCCCCGAGCATCGAAGGGTCGATGGCGGCGAGCGTCGCACCCCCTGTCGCAGCCTCCGGATACTTGGCAGCATATGTGCTCACGATCACATTGAGGTAGTCCAACGTGGACTGGTCAGGGTTCTTGAGGAGTGAAGTGAGGAACCTGGTGTAGGCGTACCCAGGGTTAGGTATGGTGCGTTCGGACGCTGTGAAGTAGGTCGCATAGTTCCTCAGCTGGTAGAGCACATCCACCTGCGCCATCAGGCATGCGTCGAAGCTCAGTATGTCCAGCTTCGGTGCGATACCATTCAGGGCTGTGGCCAGCTGCGGGATCAGCATGGGCCGGTTTCCGTCCGATTCGTCCCATGCGACGCCCTTTATCCCGCCGCCGTGGTCCGCAATGATAAGCTGGTTACGGTCGGCTGGGATGAGGGTCATCGCAGTATCGATGAACTTGTGCAGGGTGGCGGGGTCGCTCGAATTCGTCTCTTCCCAGTCATCTCCTATCTGTTTTATGGTCCCGTTCACGGCTTGGTAGAGACGGATGGTGTTGGCCTGTTGTGGAGTGGTTCCCGGTGCCGCCATCGGCACGCTACCACCCGTCAGGAGGTCGAGGAGCACGAGCATCCCGACGGCAGGGTTGTTGTTCGACTTTGATACTGTTGCCATCTCTATCATGTTGTTCACGATTCCAGACTGAAGGTTGTTATCGGCGGCCGCGTACAGCATCACGAGCCACTTCGCCTTCAGGAGATGAATCCGTATTGTGTCTTCTTGCCTGTAGCTCCCGCTTGAAGCGGTCACGTTCACATCGTGAGTCAGGGGGAGCTGCGTCCCTCCCGGTTGGTCGCACCTCCCCGTGACGCAGTCGAGAGTGACGTTGAGCATGATGGTCGAAGACCCGGTGTCAGACGGCTGCAGGTCCAAAGTCTTCGTGTAACCACTCGTCCCCGGGGCCCTGAGCGTCACATTGAGCCCCAGCGGGAAGCTCGTGTCTTTCACGACGGCGACATGAATCGGAGAGGAGAGATCCTGACCCGCGTATTTCAGGGTCATGGTTGTGAAGTTCGATTCGGTGGGATACACGTTGAGCCCAGGCAAGGTCAGAGGCGAATTCAGCGAGACCGACTTCCAGTACGCTTGATTGGGTCCAGTACCGGAATCGGGCCATCCTTCCCCCTGCATCAATATCAAGTAGAATGGCCCCGTTCCAATCTGGGTACCCGACTCTCCTAGGACCTGCCCTCCCTGGCTGATGCTGTATTGCGCGAACCCGGAAGCGTTGACGGAGATCTCTGCAGTGTAGAAGACATCCAGGCTCGGTGTCAGATACAGTTTCGGTTGAGAAACCAAGACATTGCCTGTTGCGGTGTCGACATCAATGCCATAGTAGCACTGCCCGGCAGGGTAGGCCGGGACGGCCAGGGGGTTCGTGATACCGCAAACAGCTGGGTCACCGCAGTTGCCCTCGTGACTGCAGTTGGTTGAGTTCAGGTCGCCGTATATCGCAACGCCGGCACTGGCATCCGCAGAGACTATGGAGAAGACGAAAGTCATCCCATGGGAGACGGTTCCTTCGACCACTGCACTCGTGGTGAAGGGCGGCGTGAAGTCTTCGACGCTCTGTATTGTTCCGACTTCGTACATGCCGTTCGCCTGAGCAATTCCCATCCCCAATGAGGATGAGAACGTGGGCTGAAGCGGAACCACCGCACACTGTATGCACACATCTGGACCCACGAGCGACCCCAGAGGTCCGTTGGCCTGCCAGAGGCTAGTGTTGAGACTCGTATCCTGGGTAAAATCATCAAGAGACGAAGAGCCCGTTTGTGGCGGGGAAGCTGCTCGCGTTGGGGAAGGCACAGCGATTGTGACAATAAACGCAGAAGATGTGAGGACAATAAGCAACAGAACTGCGATAATACGGCGTAAGCGTAAACCCTGAGCCAACTTTCCCCCTAATGAAGGTGGAGGAAATTCAGATTACTTACGGTTTCTCTAATCGACTTGGCAATTCTCGTGTGGACAGAGCAGAACACTCCTACCTCAGCTCGGGGCCTACCTGCTTGGAGACTCCCGACTAGACTAGCTTGGGCAGTCTCGACAGTCCCCAGTTGGGGCGCTTACAATGCACGGATTAAGCCCGGCTAGGGCGTCTCCATCTTGCACTCATCTTCCCACCGACTGAAATCCACTTTCAGAACCTGTTTGGGGGCTGGCCCCACCGGATTCGAACCTAGTCTGAGGCCGAAGCACTTTGGCAGGGCCGGAAGCTATGCAAGTCCACCGGGTTTACAGAACGATTCTCGCACAGGGTGCCGCACTTCAGAAGTAGTTTGGGTGCGGGTCCCACCGGGCCCGCTTCAAAAGGTGTGAGGGCGCAAGGATGCACACCCCGTCAGATATCTGCAACCCCCAAACAGAGGGAAATGGGCAAGCTGAAGTGTCTGCTGTCGAAGAGCGAGCGCTGTTGAAAGACTGAAATCTGCCGGTTGTCGACAGTCGTCTAGATGCCTGGAAGTAGGAGGAATCTGGCCCGCGTCTACGTCGACGCAAAGATCAAGGGAATGCATGACGAGAAGTTGCCGAAGGAAGCCTACGTAGGATACTATGTAGAAGAGACTGGCGAGCATAATGAGGAGCCAACCAATGCAGATGAGTCCGACGATGCGGAGATTCAGGCCGTGCTATTTGCTTTCAAAGAGTTGGGTCCGAAGTTCGGCAATTTGACGATCATATGTGATCATCAGTCTGTGGTGTCGGAAGCGAACAGACCAACTGTAAAGAAACCAAGTGCACTGCTAGCGAATTTACGAACAATCCTCCACGAGAATCAGTCAACAATAGAACTCAGAGCTCTGCAGACCAACCCTGCGCATAAGACTGTCACAGAATATGTGAATCAACTAAAACTGGATTCGACGTCTAGCTGAGCCACTACTTGCCACACATAAGACACTTTGTACCTCCTACGACCGAAGCACGCCCCGAGCCAGCTCTGGTGAAGAAGTACGACTGGTTCAAGGAAGACCTCTGGAGGTGCCGCTGAATTGGCTCAGCCGTCGAGCTCGCGCTCGGAGGCCAATTTCAATTTGACCGAGAAGCTTTCCGACGGGAAGAATGTCTTGGATTTCTGCAACTCCCTCTCCCCTGGGACCAGAAGGGTTGTCATAGTCAGGCATTCGGAGAGGATATCGTTTCGCAACGTCCCGATGGAAGAGTGGAACGGGGTTGGCATCACCGAAAAGGGCGTCACGGTGGCACGGGCCTTCGGAAGGTCGCTCGCTGATGACGGCGATGGGTCTCGGTTGAACATCTACGGCTGGGGCCAACGAAGGTGCCATGAGACAGCAGACGCCATAGCCGAAGGGGCCAGGGAGAAGGGCAGGCCCGTCCGCCGGCTGGGAAGCCTCAGCCTAGGAGGGCCCATTTCTGACTACGCTGCATACAAGGAATGGATATTGTCCGGCAGATATCTGGAGATGTTGGAGACGTGGCAGCGGGCGGGAGACACCAAGGGCGGTCTCACCTCCATCGCCGAGTACAGCCCCCATGTGTTTCGAGAGATTCTCGATCCGAGAATCAGCCCGCCGAAGGAAGTATCCTTGATCGTGACCCACGACTTCCATATCTTCCCGCTTGCCTGCCACGCCTTTGGCGCACTGGTCGAGATCCCCGACTACTTGGACGGGATTGTCATCGGGGAGACTGAGAAGGGGATGAGGGTCGGCTACCGCGGATCTGTCTGTTCGACGGATGTGGCCAGTCTGACGCGCTGAATCCGAGATCCGGATGAAGATTCGTCCTTGATCTACCGGTAAGCTAACGCTCAAATCCGACCAAGGGTCGGGGAGAGTCCGACCCGCGGCACACTTCAAAATTAGTAAGGATCAGGTACCCGGACATTCCGTTTTCAAGACGCGTGGTCGCCAGGACCAACGCGACTTGTTGTGCTGAAAAACTCCTTACATGGGGGCGAGTCCCACCGGGCCCGTTCAGCAACCTCAAGGTTTTTGGAGGGGAATTTTTTCCGACAGGAAAATGTTGCAGATAGAGATAATCGGTTTCGCGGCAGGACTCTGCCTGGCGATCGGACTGGTTCCTCAGATTCTGCGTGTCTGGAGACTCAAGAGCGCCCAAGAGATAAGCCTGTCATTCAACCTGTTGTATCTAACTGGAACGACGCTCTGGCTGGTCTACGGCCTATTCATGGGGTCGATGTCCTTAGCAGTTTGGAACGGCGTGAATGACGTCCTTCTGATTCTGCTGTTGGCCGCGAAACTGAAGTATGGAATGAATCGCGGCGCTCCCGAGAGTTGAGCGCGCGCGCTAAGACGGAAATACAGCCAAAGGACGCTCAGCGAGGCGATGAAGAAGAGTGGTTCCCAGAGAGTCGAATCTGCATCTCGACTGATAGACGCGAGAATCCAGGAGCTAGGCGACTGGCGCGGAGAGATGCTTTCCCGCCTCCGCGCTTTGGTCAAGCAAGCCGACCCTAAAGTCGTAGAGGAGTGGAAGTGGAGGGGGACACCTGTGTGGTCCCACGACGGGTTGATCTGCACCGGCGAGACCTACAAGAATGTCGTAAAGATGACATTCTCCAGGGGCGCCTCGTTGGATGACCCCTCCGGTCTCTTCAATTCTAGTCTCGAGGGTAGAGCGAGGCGTGCCATCGACTTCCGCGAAGGCGACAAGGTTAACGAGAAGGCTCTGAAAACTCTTATTCGCGCCGCCGTGGCCCTGAACACGTCCTCGGCCTCAGCGCGCGGCCAGGGCGCCACGCTGGGGAAGTAGTCTGGGTCTGGACTTGACAGTAAACCGTGCGGGTCCGGGCCGATTCGAATCTGAATCTGGTTCCAATTCTGGACACCAATACGCGCACGCGCCACGGCACCGGGCTTCTACTCCACAGGATTCTCTTGGAAAACTAAGCGACTCCCTCCTGGCCCGCCACTCTCATCCAGCCACTCGTATGTTGGGGGGACCAGATGGAACGACTCCGCCTTAAATATCGTCTGGGCCGTGGGCAAGTTGTCAGGAGGAAGCTAGGTTGAATGGCAAAGGAGCCGTGCTTGTCACCATTGTGTCGCTTCTTCTGGCATCACAGGTCATCCTCGTTTCCGTGGCTGTTCTTCCATCTCAGGCCATGGGCCTTGCCCTAACGATAATCCCGCCCAAGCTACCCGCCGACAATGGTACCTATTCTGCTGTAGTAGTCTCGCTTGTCGACTCCAACGGCCTTCCCTCAGCGGCCCTCTCTAACCTGACAGTCTACTTGACCTCCTCCCAGACGAATATTGCGTCTGTCCCAGACAACATCACGATTCCGGTGGGCAGCGAGTATGCCGTCGCCAAAGCAAAGACCACTCCGACTCCTGGTATCACGGCGATCACTGCTTCGTCACATGGCCTAATGTCGGACTATGCTCAACTGACAACCGCTACCCCAAGCGGATTCCCATCAAAATTCAGGATCTTCGTCTCGCCATCGAGCCTTTTGGAGCGGGCGGACACCGGGACTGTGAGAGTCGAGCTGATTGACGCTGCAGGTTTCCCCTCAAAGGCCATAACTCCCGTTACCGCCCTTCTCTCTTCGTCTAACGTCAGCATCGCCAACCTCAACCAGGGCTCCTTGACGATCAATCCCGGCAGCATCTACGCCACAGGCACCTTCCGCTCGAGCGGAAGCTACGGTCAGGCTGTCATCACCGCATCTTCGACCGGATACGGGTCAGGGGGAGCGATCGTTACGGTGGTGTCTCCTTACCACTGTACAACTGCTTGCGGTCCCTACGAACTGCGCCTGAGACTCCTCCCAGGTACTCTGCCGACCGACGGCAGGACTTACAGTGTGCTCGAAGTCGGCATCGCGAACAGTCTGGGGCTGCCAACGGTCTCCTCTTCCAACACCATCGTTCAGCTGTCTTCCGACAAGCCGGGGGTTGTCGCAATACCCGATTATGTCACGATCCCAGCCGGGAACATCTCCGTGCTCACCCCGCTCACGACAAGCTCACTCCAGGGCGTTGCAAGCATAACCGCGTTGACTTCCTCTCTCGTTCCTGGCAATGTGAGTGTGAAGACTGTGATCCCTGCTCCGTCAAGGTTGCAGGCCTACGTCGCCCCTCCTTCGACATTCGTCTCAACTTACGGCAACTCTCCTATCCTTGTCATTCAGCTTCAGGACAGCGACGGCAATCCTGCGCGGGCACGCAATGTGACTGATATCACTGTGACGTCTTCAAACAGCTCGATGGTCAGAGGGCCCATTCAGATGAGTGCAGGAGTCGGCGTTGACTATGTCCTCACGCATCTCACTGCCTCGGGATCTGGCCAGAGTGTCCTCACCGCCAGTTCCCAGGGACTGAGTTCCTCTCAGGTCGATCTCCAGCTCACAAGAAGCCCACTCGTTGATCAGCTTACTGCAAGCATTCCAGAGGAGACACTATACGGAGCGGACACAATGTACACCAATGGCACAGCTACAATGACGCTATCGGTTTCGTTTCTGGGCCAGCCTGTCCAGAACCTGAACGTCTCCTGGACTGTCACGGGAGGCTCCGTCTCGCCAAACCCAACCAAGACGGGATCTTCAGGAGCTACTTCGACGACGTTCAAGCCCAACAAAGTTGGAACCGCCAACATAACGGCGTCAGCCTCGTCCCCACTAACCGGTCCTATCATCCTGACTCACTTCATCGCGGTCTTTCAGGCTCAGACGACGACTACAACCGGCGGAACAACCACTGCCACCGCGACAACCAAGACAGTCACAAAATCCACTACAGCAACGACGACGGTTGTCTCGACTGAGACCTCGTACAGCACCGTCACTTCCAGCACTACCTTTACCGCTACGGTGACATCCTCCACTACCATTGCAACGACAGCTACATCACCCACGACCACAACTGTGACAACGACCACAACCAGCCTCTCGACCTCCGCTGCCTCCACATTCGCTTACGCGACTTTGGGCGCCACCACAATCGTGATACTGACCGTGGCTGCGCTAGCTGCCTGGGTTTTGAGAGGCAGAAGACCCTAGTCGCGAGTCCGGGAAAGAAATAGGATCTTGGCACATCTAAATAGCGAAAGAACCCCGCTTTAGCGATGAACTCCCTGGGGAGGCCGGCTTCTGCCGACCGATCCTGTGGTTCTCAGAGGGTTGACCTTTCTCTCGCCAGGGTCGGCCCTTCAGACAATACCAGCGACCTCGGAGTAAAGAGGTTCTTTTGGAATCAGATGACTCGAGCCAAGAGGGCGGGAACCTGGTTCAGGCTCTGCAGGAGGGAGAGGGCGATGTACGGTCTGGCTCTGAGGCTGGATGTGAAGTTCCAGAGCTACGACCTCCTGAAGGCCTTGGTTTCGGTCCTGAAGAACCTCAGGGATTCCTGCGAGGGGGGCTACGCAGCAATAATGAAGGGGATGCGCCTAGCCCGGAGCTTCTCGGAAGCGGCCGTGTCCTGGGGGAATGAGCGCGCCCGCGGATGGAGGGACGACCGGGCATACATCAGATTCTTGGCGGTGACGCTGAAGTGAACCCTGAACGCAGGTTCCTTGGGCTCGTCGGTCTTTTTGGAAGGTAATCCTAGTGCTGAGTCTATCAGACTTAAATAACGAGTTGAGAAATATCAATCGTAAAATGAAATTCTTGCCGGTCTACTTCATAACGCTGTTCAGCTCCCTCCTCCTGGCACTTGAAGGGAAGTTCCCTGTCATCTCTAGGAAACGCGCCCTCTCTACCTTGATAGCATCCCTCGTCCTCCTGATAGTCGTCGCCATGGGTGCGCTCATAATCTACCTCATCGTGGTCGCGCCTGGTGGCACGACAACAACGACTTCGGTGTACCCCTAGTCCTGCGAACGACTCCGCTCGTAGACTCGGAAACTGCCTTCTCCCTTGAGCGAATCGGACCTTTCACCATCCGTTGAGCCGTCGGAGGCTCTTGACCCCGGGAACAGGGGGTTCAGGCGCGTCTGGCTCTTCTCGCTGGTCGTGGGCGTGGGGACTGTCGCGAGTCTCTTCTGGTACGCGAATTTCACCCAGGGGCACGGCTGGATCCCGCTCGGCTACGACTCGTACTACTACGTCGGCTACATCAACCAGGTCGTGGCCTCGGGGCCTCTGCAGTTCGCCGCGTCCCAGCACTATGTGGAGTTCCTCTACCCGATCGTGGCTAGCATTCCCGTCTACTTGGGAGCGTCTGCCGACGCAGTGGAGGTGGTCATGCCCGCGATCCTGGCGTGCGCAACTGTGGTAGCCACGGGGGTCCTCGCGCTGGAGTCGAGGGACTGGAGGGTCGCGACGATGTCGGTCGCGTTCTCGAGCGGGTGGTTCGCCGTTTACAGGATGGGCGCCGATTTCCACGCGAACCTTTTCGCGTTTCCACTCCTCATCCTAGCGACTGTGCTGCTGATCAAAGTCTCGCGCAGGCGTTCGGCCTCGCAGCCGGTCATTGGGGCGTTCCTGTCGCTCGTGGTGCTTGCTGGGGCTGCCCACATTGAAACGACGGACTTCTTCATCTTGACGTGGGCCCTGGCCTTCATCCTTCTCGGACGGCGGACCGCTCTAAGCTCGTGGCGGTGGAGTTCGTTCATGATCTTGGCGGGGGCGCTGGTTGCCTCCCCGTTCACGTACGCGTACCTGCATGGAGTGGCCGAAGGCGTCGGCGGCCAGTACTGCGTCTTCCCCACCTACTGGCTGGAGGTCTTCGGGCCCGTCGTGGGGCTGGCGGCGCTGGGGCTCGGGGTCTTAGCGTGGCAATACAGGTCAGCCTCTGACAGCTACCTGACGAGGCTCCTGCTCTCCTGGTCCGCACTGGCCGTGGCGATCGGGGTCCTGGGATACGTCAGTCAGTTTCCAATCTCAGACTCCGACAGGGCGCTCCTTCTCTTCCCTCTGCCGCTCGTTTCATCGTTCGGGATGGTCTGGCTCGTCGACCACATCCCGAGGCTTCAGCGGTCTTCTCAGACCCGTCTGCTGGTCATCTTCGCAGTGGCCATCCCGCTGCTGACTGTCCCGGTCGTTTTCAGCTACGCGGCCCCGCACTTCAAGTACTTCGTGGAGCACGGCCCCTCCTTTGTCACCTGTGCCTCAAAATGAGCCTCAGGTCACCTCTGAGGAAGGCTTCTTGCGGCTCTGTTTCAGGAACAGGGGGACAGGTCGCCCTGTCTCGTTTGGAGGGGTGGGGGGAGAGGGCGGACATATGGGTTGATGGTCAGAACAGATGGCTTGACCTATTACGGAACGCAATCAGTAGAGAGGCGCGAGCGAATTGAAGACCGCTTGGGCCATCGGCGTCTTTTCCGAGGTCTTGTTCGTCGTGGGTGTCGCCCTCATCGCATGGGGGGTCTACAAAGCCGCAAGTTCCTCGATTCCAATGGGTTCCTGCACGGTGCTCATTTGCGTCGTCTACACGCGTCAGATCATATTATCAGATTTCTATCTTGGACTCGGTCTTCTCATCGCTTCGGCCATCGGATTCCTGTTCACTCTGTGGTCTTACCGAAGAGCATCCATCCCTCAAGGTGAAACACCGAATTGAATCCCCCGAGAGACGAAACGGAACCCCTTTGACCCATGATTCAGGAGGGTCACCGCTTGCAAGAGGGTAGTGTGCGGATGGTGGTAGTGGCCATTCCGGCCTACAACGAAGAGAAGAGCATAGGGAAGGTGATTGTCCAGGCCAAGAAGCAAGCGGATGCAGTAATCGTCTGTGACGACGGCTCGACCGACTCGACCTGGAGGATCGCTGCTTCTCTTGGGGCTGATGTCGTCCGTCACGAGAGGAATTTGGGTTACGGGGCTGCCATCGCCTCTCTGTTCAGGAGGGCGAGAGAGATGAACGCCGAAGTCATGGTAACCCTCGATGGGGACGGCCAGCACGACCCCGCAGTCATCAGGACGCTCACGAAGCCCATTGAAGAGGGCGCGGCAGACATCGTGATAGGATCGCGCTTCTCCGAGGAGGGGAGTTCTCAAATGCCCGAGTACCGGCGCGCGGGCGCAAAGGCGATTACCAAGCTGTTGGAGGTCATGTCGCACAGCGGCATCACTGATGCGCAGTCGGGATACAGGGCCTATGGTCGGAAGGCACTGGAGACTGTAGAACCGACGGAGATGGGGATGGGTGCGAGCACGGAGATACTCTCTCGCGCGAACGGAGCAGGCCTGAAGATCCTTGAGGTTCCGATCGAGGTCTCCTACGACGGGGATTCGTCGACGCACAACCCCCTCGTTCATGGGCTCGACGTTCTCCTGACGACCTTCAAGACCTGGTCAATCAGACATCCGCTTGTTGTCTACGGCGTTCCGGGGATGGCCTCACTCTTGGTCGCGGTGGGATTCTGGTGGTGGACACTTTCACTGTTCGCGGAGACTCACACGGTGGTGACGAACGTCACGCTGATCGCAGTCGCATCCACCATCGTCGGACTGATACTGATGGCCATCGCTGTCATCCTGTGGGTGATGATAAGCGTCGTTCGCGAGAGGTGAGTCCCAACGAACGTTATGATTATCGTGGGCACTCGCCCTGAAATAATCAAGATGGCTCCGATAATGAAAGAAGCGGACTCACGCCAACTGCCCTATTCAGTAATACACACGGGTCAGCACTATTCTCCAGGCATGAGCGACGTCTTCTTTGAACAGCTGGGCCTCCGCGAGCCCGATTACAACCTGAACATTGGGTCAGGGACGCACGCTGAAGAAACTGGCGGGATGCTAATTGCCATCGAGAGAATCCTCGCCAGAACAAGGCCAAGTGTCGTTCTCGTGGAGGGGGACACGAACTCGGTCCTGGCGGGTGGGCTCGCGGCAAGGAAGCTGAACATTTCGGTCGGGCACGTCGAGGCAGGCCTAAGGAGCCGCGATAGCACGATGCCTGAAGAGACAAATCGCATTTTGACTGACCACCTGTCTGAGTACCTGTTTGCGCCGACACGAACCGCGAGGAGCAACCTGATCTCTGAAGGTATCTCAGCCAGGAGCGTATGGGTGACAGGGAATACGATTGTCGATTCGCTCGCCGAGTGCGTCGACCTTGCCAGGCGCGTGGGCCGCCTTCCAGGTGGAATGCAGGATGGAGGATACCTTCTCTTGACCCTCCATCGGCAGGAGAACGTAGACGCAAAGGAACGCTTGCAGAGGATTCTCAGGGGCCTGGAAATGGTCCACAAAAAGACGGGACTGACGATTGTCTGGCCCATCCACCCACGGTCAAAGAGGGGTTTAGGTAGAGGCCATTTCAAGCCGGGTAAGGGTCTCAAACTCCTGAATCCTCAAGGCTACTTCTCTTTCCTGCGCCTTCTGATGGGTGCCAGGCTTGTGTTCACTGACTCGGGCGGAGTTCAGGAGGAAGCCTGTATCCTCAAGGTCCCCTGCGTGACACTGAGGGACAACACGGAACGGCCGGAAACGCTGCGGGTCGGTTCAAACGTCCTGGCAGGGAGCGACCCTGAGACGATTCTTGAGAAGACCATGATCATGTTGAGCAAGGAGAGGCGGTGGAGGAATCCCTTCGGAGACGGCCACGCCAGCGCTCGAATCCTGGACGTCATCGGCGATGGGCGGCGATTTGACTAGAATCCTGGTGACGGGCGGGCTCGGTTTCATAGGGACCAACCTCGTCCGCGAGTTGAGGGACAGGGGACACGACGTCTGGGTCGCGGACGTGAGACACTCAGACGACCCGAAGTCGGTCAGGACGGATGTGTCGGTCTTCAGGCAGGTCGAAAGGATTCTTGAAGGCCATGACTTCGAGTACGTCTACCACGCGGCCGCCGAATACGGGAGGTGGAACGGCGAGGACTACTACGAGAACCTCTGGGACACGAATGCGGTCGGGACCAAGAACATACTCAGGATGCAGGAGAAGAAACGGTTCAGGATGATCTTCTTCGGGAGCGCGGAGGTCTATGGGGACTACGAAGGGGTCATGAGCGAGGACGTGATGGACGATGTGGAAATCAAACAGATGAACGACTACGCCATGAGCAAGTGGGTCAACGAGATGCAGATCCTGAATTCGGCAGCGATGTTTGGCACGGAGACAGTCAGAGTGAGGCTGTTCAACGTCTACGGTCCCGAGGAGCACGTCACCCCGTACAGAGGGTTTGTTCCGAACTTCATCTACAACGCGATGAACGACAGACCGTACACCGTCTACCTCGGCCACAAGCGGACTCTCGAATACGTAGGCGACATCTGCAGGACCCTCGCAGACATCCCCGAGCGATTCAAGATCGGTGCAGTCTACAACCTTGGCGGAGACGTGCAATACGAAATCAAGGCAGTGTCCGACCTGATCCTCAAGCAGCTCGGCAAGGACGATTCGAAGGTCACCTACAAGGAGTCTGAGCACTTTACCACGAAGGTCAAGACCCCTGATGCCACTAGGGCGAAGAAGGACCTCGGCTTCAAACTAAAAGTACCCGTAGAGGAAGGAATTGCGAAGACCATAGAATGGTTCAGGAGGCTGCCACCTCAGCAATGACGAAGAAGATGAGCTCTCAGGAGGTCCTGAATCACTATCGCAAGAAGACGATACTGATCACGGGAGGAGCCGGCTGCATAGGGACGAACCTGGCCAGGGCCCTCATCAAGGCGGGACCGGAGAGGGTGGTCATCCTCGACGACCTCTCTGCCGCGTACGAATGGAACATCCCCAAGGACTCGAAGGTGACCTTCCTCAAAGGCAGCATACTTGACGAGGAGATGATGAAGAGGGCGTTCGGCTACAAGCCCGAGTACGTCTTCCACCTGGCTGCGCACTTTGCAAACCAGAACAGCGTCGACCACCCGGAGACGGACCTGCTAGTGAACGGGCTGGGGACGCTGCGTGCTCTGGAGTACTCGAGACTCGCGGACGTGGAGAGGTTCGTGTTCGCCTCCTCAGGCTGTTCGGTCTATGGGAGCAATGCGCCGTTGCCGCTAAGGGAGGACTTCGTCTCGATCCATCTGGACACGCCCTACCAGATGAACAAGTTGGTGGGGGAGCTGTACTGCAACTACTTCTTCGATTACTACAAGCTACCAGTCGCGACGGCCAGATACTTCAATGTGTACGGACCGGGCGAGGTTCCCGGGAAGTACCGCAACGTCATTCCGAACTTCATCTGGGCTGCGATGCACGGTAAGGCACTTCCTGTCATGGGTACAGGCAAAGACACGAGGGATTTCACATTCGTCGGGGACATCGTGGACGGCACCCTCCGTCTAGGCGTGATAGAAGGCGCTCTGGGAGGAGCATTCAACCTAGCATCTGAGACGGAGACAAGCGTCATCGACCTCGCCAAGATGGTCAACGATGTCACTCACAACAAGACTGGGACCACGTACACTTCCAAGAGGGACTGGGACAAGTCCTCCAGGCGTCGGGCTTCGATAGAGAAAGCGAAGCGGGTTCTTGGCTATGATCCGCAGACGCAATTTGCGGACGGACTTCGAACCACCTACGAATGGATACGCAGCAACTCCAAACTCATTTCCAACGCGCTTGATGAATAAGTGAGAATCGTCGTTCTCTCCCTCATCTATCCCCCTGACCTTGGGGGTAGCGCGACCAGGGCGAGGAATATCGCTCGCGGCCTTCAGCTAAGAGGAAATGAGGTGACCATTGTCGCCGGATTTCCCCACTATCCAGAGGGAGATGTTCCGAAGTATCTCAGGAAGAGGGCACTTGTCAAAGAGGACGATCATGGAATAACTGTGATACGGACGTGGGTTCCCCCTCTGGCTTCGAAGGGCCTTCTCAACCGTCTGGTCATCTTTGCCTGCTTCATGGTCTCATCTCTGTTCGCACTTGTCTACGTCCGCCGCGTCAGTGGCGTCTTCGCCTCCAACCCGCAGATACTCGCCGTGTTCCCTGCGAAGATCTATGGCTGGCTGTTCAGCGCTCCCGTGGTTCTGAACGTGGACGACCTATGGCCCGAGTCCCTTTCTGACCTTGGAATGCTGGGAGATGGTCTACTGAAGAGGATCTCGACACAGGTGGCACGGTCCGCGTATCGCACCGCCGACGCTATCGCACCAATCAGCCCAGCATACGTCGAGCCCATCGTCACAAAATATGGAGTTCCCAAATCGAAGGTGGAGGTCATCCCCGGGGGAGTCGACCTTACCCTCTTCCAAAGAGAGTCGAGCCCGAGTCAACGTTCCACGTTCGAGGTTCTCTATATCGGCGCCTTCTCTAGGGCGTACAACTTCAATCAGGTTATACAGGCAGCAAACGAACTGCGTGGAATCGAAGCGATCAGATTCCAACTGCGAGGCCAGGGCGAGATGGCTCCGGCCATCAGGGAGGAAATCGAGAGAATGCAACTCAGAAATGTCTCTCTTACAGAGAACACAGTCTCCCGAGCCGAGGCGGCTAGGCTAATGATGAACGCTGATGCATTGCTCCTACCTCTAAGTGGTTTGGAGTTTGTTGAGATGGGCATCTCTTCCAAACTGTATGAATATCAAGCCGCAGGGAGGCCAATCGTGTGCTGCTCGAATGGGACCCCTGGCAACTACGTGAGACAGAGTGAGTCAGGTCTGGTCGTGCAGCCTGGCGACTTCGCAGGCTTGGCCACCGCCATATCGCTTCTATCCAAGGATGAGGCGTTGGCTGCTAGGCTGGGCCGCTCAGGTCGCGAATTTGTCCTGAGTCGTTATTCTGTCGAGCAAGTCGGCGAAATGGCCAACAGCATGTTTGAGAGTGCACGCTGATGCAATACAGAAGACTGGGCAAAAGCGGTCCGAAGGTCTCCGCGATCGGTCTGGGCACTGGTCAATTCGGCGCACCGGGATGGGGTTACGGATCAGTATACGGAGATGCACAGATCACCAATGTCATTCGCACAGCTCTGGAAACGGGAGTCAGCCTAATCGACACGTCTGAGACCTATGGGAACGGGAAGTCTGAAACCATACTGGGAAGTGTCCTAGGAGAGTTCAGGAGGGACGATTACGTGGTGATTACGAAGGTCGCGCCTTGGAATCTGTCATTCGATCGAGTCTTGAAGGCTGTCGATTCAAGTCTGAAACGGCTTCAGCTTGATTACGTGGACCTGTACTTGGTGCACTACCCCAACCCGTTTGTTCGTATGCGCGATACCTTTCGGGCGCTGGAACGGCTAGTGAAGGAGGGCAAGATCAGATACATTGGCGTCAGCAACTTCAATCCCATGCTACTCGAACATGCTCAGGGATGCATGTCGAAGAACGAGTTGGTGGTCGACGAAATAGAGTACAACGCGCTCTCTCGGAGATCAGAGAAGCATACAATTCCCTACTGCGCCCGGAACGGAATAGGAGTAGTTGCGTTCAGTCCCCTTGCAGGGGGCCTTCTCACTGGCAGATTTTCTGCCGACCTTCGTCCTAGAGACAGGGCCCGTGCGTTCAACTTCCTTAACCGAAAAGGCTACCTCTTGAAGGCCGAACGATTGTTTCAATGTCTTCAGAACATCGCCACCTCTCGTCAGGTAAGCATGGCCCAAGTCGCGCTGGCCTATCTGCTTCGACTGGATTGCGTCGTGGCCATTCCAGCTGCTTTGACAGACTCAGAGGCCAGGGACAATGCGAAAGCCCCCCTCATGCAACTGACAAGGGAGGAGATTCTAGCCATAGATGGGCTATCAACTCCCGTAGGCGGGCCTACCTACATTTTTGACCACTTCATCATTAGGCCCATTTCATGGGCGAAAGAGTCAATGAAACATATGTCGGGCCCAACTCTTTGAACGTCGGGATAGTCACGCCTTTCTTGACCCCAATGGCTGGGGGATCAGCCACTTCTGTACTCATCCTAGCTCGAAGCTTGCAGACGAGAGGGCACAGTGTCACCGTCTTCACATCGGACTATCACAGGGAGGAATCCAAATTCGAGGACGAAGGCGATTTGACCATTGTCGAGTCTCGGTGCCTAGCGAATCTTTCAGGACTTCTGTACGCCCCCGAATTGAAGAAGGAATTGAAGAAGGGTGCCCAAACCATTGAAGTCTTCGATTTTGCCAATTTCAGGACGTACCAGAACATTGTGGCAGAGAGCTTCGCAAGGCAACACGGGATACCATACGTTCTGAGGGCGCACGGGTCGCTACCGCGATTGGGAAAATCCGTCCCCAAGTGGATATTTGACATGACATACGGCAACAGAATCCTAGACAATTCTTCCAGTATGGTCGCTGTGACTCAGGCAGAAGCAAACCAGTACGAGACATTCGGCGTTGAGCCGCGCAAGATTTCTGTTATACCAAATGGCGTGGAGTTGAACAAGTTCTCTAATCTACCTACTCGAGGAGAGTTCACCTCAAAGTTCAAGATAAGTCAAAACACGAGGATTGTTCTCTTCCTTGGAAGGATCCATCGGATAAAGGGTATCGATACGCTCCTCAAGTCGTACTATCGTCTTACAAAGGACAAAAGCGACAACGATAGCCTGCTCGTTATTGCGGGACCGGACGATGGGTATCTGCGCGATGCTCAACTTCTGGTCCGTCGACTTGGCATCAGAGACAAAGTCCTCTTCTGCGGACTATTGAACTTCAAGGAGAAACTAGCTGCCATCGTTGATTCTGCTGTTGTAGTTCTTCCCTCATATTACGAGACCTTTCCAAACGTTGTGTTGGAAGCGTACGCATGCTCCAGACCAGTCATTGCATCCAGGGTGCAAGGAATGGAAGAGATTGTTATTGACGGACAAACGGGAATACTATTCTTGGCCAGTAACGTCGAACAGCTAACCGAGGGCATTTCGAGCGTACTCAGGGACGTTGAAGGGGCCAATGCAATGGGGAGACATGCAAGGGAATTGGTTGAGCGTGAATACGACCAGAACAAGTTGATTCTACGAACCGAAGCCATCTACGAGGAAATCGCTGGAGCATCAAGATCGAACCCACCGAATGCTCATTAGGCAGGCTGTGCTGCGATTTTCCACTGGTCTCCCTGTGCAGAAACGCTCAAACAATCATTCTCCTCTCGAGGTTCGATAGGCGAGTGGCTTGATGGCTATTGACCGCCGTGTACAAAACAATGTGTGCGTGGTAACATTTCCACTCGAAGCGGCCGCGTCTTCTCCTATCCTCAACCTTGTCAAGATACTCCGCCCGCGCACGAAGTCGCTTTACGTCATCTCCGGTGGAGAAACCGACCAGATGTTCCAAGCAAAGGGGATGAAAAACGTTGCCAGCGTCACCCACAGGTCGTATGAGAGTCCCATCAAGCGGGCCGTGTCATTCGCACTCACAAACTTCCAGTTCCTCGTCAGAGTCATCGCGCTTCGGAAACGAGTTGGGCTCTTCGTGTTCTTCATCGGCGGAGAGAACTTGTTGATTCCTATGTTGGGGGCCAGACTTTTGGGAGTCAAAACCCTGCTAATGCCAGCAGGTGATGCAGGGAAGGTCTACATGTCCAGTGGTGACTCATTGGGAAAAGTCCTATCCGTCCTCACTGCGTGCAGTTTCTTCCTCGCAGACACTCTGGTTCTTTATTCCGAGAACACCATTGTGGGAATTCCCCTCGAGCGGTACCGACACAAGATCGTCATAGGGCATGAGGGCTTCATTGATTTCAATAGATTCTCTCCAACGACTAGCATTGCGTTTAGACGTCAGATGGTCGGCTTCGTCGGTCGCCTTGACAAGGAGAAAGGGATCTTGAATTTGATTCATGCTATCCCAATGGTGCTCGACAAGGTGCCTGCAGAATTTGTGATATGCGGTGATGGCTCACTTCGCAGAGACGTGATAGACTTTCTTAGCTCAAGAGAGTTACTCCCAAATGTGAGGATTGAAGGCTGGATCAATCATGAAGTTCTACCGAGGTATTTCAATGAGTTTAGACTGCTTGTCCTCCCGTCCTACACTGAGGGACTTCCAAATGTTGCCCTAGAGGCGATGGCATGTGGGACACCGGTTCTTATGACAAAGGTGGGCGCACTGGCCGAAATGGCGACAGATGGCAAAGAAATCTTCTTCTTAGATTCGAACGACCCACAAGTGATTGCTGATAGTATAACTTCTGTTCTGACTGATCCTTCGAGATTGCAGCAAGTAAGTGATGCAGCTCTCAATTTTGTCCGAACGAAGTTCGGTTATCGGAGTACATCTCAAGCGTGGGATTCGCTACTCCCCACCCTTGGCATAGATGGGGACTAGATTTGGAGTCGAACGATAGACAATCTGACGCGCAGATAAGAAAGGCAACCCGCGACTCCTTGTCCACCTCGCCGGCCTACCCCACCGGTCTTAAGCATGCCGCAACAGAAGAGCTCCTCGGCGGCACCTTGGATTCCGCCGAGAAGCGTCGGAAAATAGTCTTGGTCTGTCATTCGTTCTTGCCGAATCTGGGAGGAGTTGAAAGTCACGTCTACATGCTAGCAAGGGAGCTAGTCAAGAGGAATTTCGAGGTCGTCGTGATGACGAATGCATTGACGATTAAGAGATCCAGGTTCCTCTTTCCTAAGGCGTCAACGCGGAGGAAACATCAAGAAAACCTAGGAGGAATTAGGGTGATAAGATGCTGGTTCTTCCTTGACTTTGTGTTTTGCCTTCTGAACCAATCGAGAGACGCATATTTGGTGCATGTTCACGGGCCTTATGTTCCGTATCCTCTAGCGCTGAGCCTATTGAGGGTGAAGATGGACTGCTTCAATGCAATTCAGTCAGTCAGGGAGCTTTTCCAGAAACCGATAGTCTGCACGTTGCACGGTCTCCATCTTAGGTTTGGGCCTGAATTGGCCTTTTTGGACTTTCTGGCCCTTGATTCCGCTGATTGGGTAATTGCTGTTGACTCGGAGATGCGTAATGACCTAATAGCGATTGGGAAGAGAAACGTTAGCTACATACCAAATGGCATTGATGATTCTCAACTATGGCGAGAGAGAGACAACAGATCTTTGAAACCATCTTCGCGGACGTTCTCAATCATCTGTCCTCGGAGGCTCGACATCAAGAACGGCATAGAGTACGGAATACTAGCTTTCAAGGAGCTGGTAAGTCATTACGTCCCAAACTCCAACCTAGTCATAACTGGCCCTGGGTACGGCGATTCGTATGAGATGCACCTGCGAGATCTGCTAGCGGAATCGGAGCTCTCGGGAAAGGCACGTATTCTAAATGGCCTGGACCACGCTTCACTCATGCAGAAGATATCCGAATCTGATCTAGCACTCTTTCCCTCCCTATGGGAGTCAACAAGTATTGCTGCCATCGAATGCCTATCGAGGGGAGTCCCGGTGGTGGCCTTCAACACTGGTGGACTGCGTGATATAGTTGAAGATGGTTACAACGGATTCCTTGTACCTCCGAAAGACGTCAGCGGTATGGCGAGTTGCGCAGCAAAACTGCTTATGTCAGGTGAACTTTACGCCCAAATGTCCAGAAATGCTAGAGTCTCCTCCGAAAAGTTTCAGTGGAGTGAGTTGGAAAGTCACGTACTGCGAGTGTACTCTTTGGCGGTATTGAGACGAGCAACAAGACCGTAGGCAAACATCGTTGAGACGATCTAGCGAAATAATCATTGCATGTGTCTCCGCGGCTGCACTGGCTGGATTCTTTTGCTTAGTGCTTTTCCAGACTGCAATCGAACCGGTGTTAATTGCATTCATCATCACATGCGCGGTCTCGCTATGCTTTCTGATTCTATGCCCCGACCTAAATGTCAGCCTACCCTTGTCGAGTTATGGCGTAATCGGATACTACGTCGTCGCTGCATTTTCAATACTCCTACTCACCCTCCCTCCTCATGAGTCGAGCCCTCTCTACTACGAGTGGTCTTCGATTGGAGTGTTCAGCTACATTAGGTTGGGCGCATCTGTCTTTGTAGGTGCCTTTCTCATTGGCCATCTGCTTCTTGAGTTGTGCGGCTTTGAATCCCTCAGAGGATTCAGGAGAATAGTGACGTCATACATTATGAGCATTTTTCTGATTAGCTCCATAACATACGCATTCATTCTGTATGGCGAAACCCAAGAATCATGGGCAGGCATACTGACTCTCGCATCTGCATTATTGGCCGTTTCGTGCGTGAAAAGATTCCGGAAAGGGCTTTCACGAGAATCTGCTGGTATCTCTCCAAGTATATTCGCGCCTTCATTGCTTGTAATGATTACTGTCTCGGCCCTATTGCTTTGCGCAGACTTCATCGTAGCGGCCAACTCCTTTCCATTGATTCCTGGTGACGAGTGGTTCCACTTTGGTCTATCGTTACAGCTAGCCAAGGGTTTCCCTGTGTCAGCGACCGGAGTTTTGGTGCCGTCCTACGACTTGTGGTCCTCTGCTTTTGTTATAGGATATTCCCAGCTAACGGGATTACCAGCCGCAAATTCATTCGTCTCTCTAATTGTTCTCTTGGTTATGCCCTTGTTTGGGCTCTACGCCTTCCTTCGAGAACGTCTGGGAAGAGCTTCGAGAGTAGTGCCGATAGCCGTCCTGTTGCAGCTTTTTGGTGGCTTCGGCTGGTTGGCTCTCGCCTGGTCAAGTTCCCCAAATCTTTACTCCAGCATATATCGAGTTGGGCTCAACACATACGACCTTTGGATACAAAACGGCAATTTCGGCCTCCTAGTGTCACCAACATACCTTGTTGGGCTGGTTGGGCTTTTCACTCTGCTTATCTGCGTCTTTGAGAAGAACAGGGGCGTTGCAAACCTTCTGTTATTCAGCTTTATCTTGGCGGAAGTCTACCTAGGGCATCTCGCAGAGGCTATCTTTGTGATTGGATTTGCCTTTGTTTTGTCTCTAGCGCAGAATTGGGATGTTCATAGGCGATTGTTCACAGCATCGGCGTTCTCCCTCGGGTTGCTCGTCGTTGCTATAGTCGATTTCATTGGCCCAGGTCCACAGTACACGAATAGTTCAGTTTTCTATTTGGCGTTAGTACTTGCAGTCGGCATAGGACTGGCGCAATTGCCCCTGAATTTCAGAACAACAGCCGCCAGAATATCCAGGCAGGTTGTGGCTGCGCTGCGTTCCAGACAATTGAAGATTCTAGCAGCGCTCGCGATTATCGCAGCAGTACTGTATAGCATAGGGCTAGACATTGAATTCTATGGTAAGATTACTTTCGCGGTGACGAACCCTGCCGTGCCGTTATACTTCTACCTTCTGAGACTCGGAGTAGTGGGCAGCTTCGCCTTGGCTGGATTGTTGTTAGTCCTGGTCGGAAGGGCCAATGCCACCAGAGTCACAAAAATGCTAGATCTCCTCGTCTTCGCCTTGCTCGGTTTTATCGTGCAGCATTTCGCACTTTCCACTTCCAGTGGGATGTGGCCCGAGTACAGATTCACATTGATATGGATTCCTCTAAGCGTTTTTTCTGCATTCGTGATTGTTCACATTCTTGATACGTTGCGTCATCGTGGGCAACCAGGTCGGCATCTTCTGAGGAGTGTGGCTGTTGGTGTAGTGGTCTCGTCCATTCTAGTTTCTGGTTTTGCGTCAACGGCGTTCGCGGTCGTCTATTATTCTAACGAATCGACACAGCAACCATCATTCTCCAACGCTGACCTCAGCGCACTGACCTTCGTCAAGAACAACATTTCCGCGAATGCCACTGTGATAGCAGCTTCTGAGGAAAGCCAACAACAGTTGTATTCTTTTGGGGGTGTTAACATGCTACATGTCTGGGAACTCTGGGACGAGCCTCTTCTTTCGGCGAAGAATCCTTTTGCCGTCTTCTCGATTCTTCATGACTCCAAAGCCGCTTATCTGTACCTGCGGAGCCAAGACCTTGGGTTAGCTCAAGCTGGAAGTTTCTTCTATGGGTTCCTCTTGAACCAGCTTCCGATTGTCTACAAGAACAGCAATGTCACAATTTATAGGATTCCTGAACTATACCCTCCGGTAAATTCCTCCTCAGATTTGTGGATTCCCAACCCAGACTCGCCCAATGGCAGTTCCAACCTAGACTCACTATACCAAGAGTACTCTACTCTTACTGCATTTGCTGCGTCCGGATGCGCGTATAGTGTTCTACCAGATCCAAGTCAGGCTCCGGTAGGACACTTCAAGTTGCTCTTGACAGACACGCTATTCGATTCCATCTCACTTCGGAATTATCTCACTTCTGGAGGTAGTGCCATCGTGCTAGGCCAAGAGCCAGGAACAGCGGCATCGATGATCTCTCTTGGTATCAAGTCACTAGCAAATGCAGATGCCATAGCGTTCAATGATACTTACTTGGACATAGGCGACACACAAGTGCCTGTCTTGTCTGTAAACGATAGCTCCACCACGATCACCGGTGATTACACGTTGAATGGAACAGCCGTAGGCGGCTTAATGTTTTCTGAGCGTGTTGGTTCGGGCGTTCTGTCGTATCTGAACCTTCCGCGGATGCTTCCAGGAGCGATTGATCAGGAGGGAGCATTGGTCAGAGCAGTCTTACTAGGTCTGGGTCTTGCGCCCGTTCCACAAGACAACCCCACTCCGATTTATTATGATTCGACTAATGGGAGTGTCTCTTTGCCTGAATCGTTTGAATTGTCAACAGGAAGTTTGCTGACGCAGCTTGGTATGAGACTGAATGTGACGAATCTGTCGGCGGGTTCGGTCAATCTAGGCTCTGTTGGACTCACCGGTCTCAGCAGCCAAGGGGTTGTAAAGATATCTGTAGTATCTGAATATCCAACGCAGGTCAGTGCTGCAAAAGGCGATGAAGAGGTGCTGCCGGTTGGACCACTGGTGAATCTGACAAATGTCACCAACTGGTCTGTCCATACACATGGTCTACGAGCTAACGTCACGATGAATCCTCTTGCAGGTGGATTCGTGCTGAATACTGTTGCTTCAACTCATAATGACTCGTGGGTCGAGCTCAAAACCATCAGTCTGCCAGTCAATTTGACGCGCTATCAACTTCACATCAACGTCACTGGCAATGGCGTCATGGCAATTGCATTGGCGAACAGTAGCATGCATGAAGTTTTGAACCCATCATCTGAATATATCAACGGGTCCTATGATGCCACTCTTGACTTGAAAGGTAGCCTTCTCCAACCCGGGAACGGAATTTATCTTTCATTATTCTATTGGGCAGAGAATCGTGACTCTGGATCGCTAGATGTACATGAAATCGGGCTATCCTCAAGCTTTGTTCCTGTTTCCCTTCCTGTCGGGCTTTACGGATACTTCGGCATGTATTTGCAACCTGGAAGCCTGGTGACAATTGCGATTCCCAACGATAGCACCCTCAAAGTACAGACAAGCACCCTTTCCACGCCCATCTCGCTATCGGGCGATTCTTTGTCCTTCGTGCTTGCTCCTGATATGGCTCAAGGCAATTCGCTGAATCAAATATGTCTCTATATCAAGCAGCCTGAAATAAAAGCATCCGGAAGCCTGGTCTTTTATGATTCGTACATACATTCAGTTCCCTTCCAGTGGCTCACGTACGGGACGGATCTTCGCCTTTCTGGGGTCCAGGAATTCAGCATGCCTTTTGGGGATGGGAACTTCAGTGTGCTGGTTTTCCCATCCTATCTTGGGCAAACCGCATCTTCGTCGTTTCTTCCAAGCTTGATGAACCCCACATCGGGACTTTTGTTCTCCGTAGCTGTTCTCCTTATTCTTTGCATGCGGACCTATAACTTTCGCCGGTTCCATATTTGAAAGACATCACAGTCTTGCCTTCTGGTATACCACGGTGGAGTCAATACGAGGCAGTAAAAAGAGGCGCACTTGTGTCAGAAATGGAAGTGTTTTCGTCGGGGTTCCTTGCTTCAAACTCGGCGTATCTCTCTTCCTACTGCTGGTCACGGGACCCTCTGCATCACTGGAGCAGACTGTGGGAATATCCTTACACTTTCCTCGCTATCAAACGCCAAATTGGATTGGCCAACAAGATGAACGGCTCCTGCAGGATTCTTGACGCTGGCTCGGGCGTGACCTTCTTTCCTTATTTTCTTTCGCACAGTCTGAACTGCAGTGTTGATTGCTTGGACAATGACGCTTCACTAGGCACGATGTACGATATGATTGGAAGATTCGGTGGAGTCAAACCTGCCTTTCACTCCGCTGAACTCTCGTCGATGCCGTTTGAAGATGAGTCATTCGATATGGTCTATTGTGTCAGTGTCATAGAACACACCACGAAGAGACAAGAAATACTAAATGAATTAGGACGTGTCCTAAAGCACCAAGGTATTCTTGTTCTTACCTTTGACATTTCACTCGACGGGTCGTCCGAATTGTCCATTGAGGAAACAACCTTGCTTCTGACAGCGTTGCACAGCACTTTCAATCAAACAGGTATCTACAGTAAACTCGCTTCGACGCCGGATTCAAGAGAGTACCTGCTCAATACGATGCATCGATTCCCATGGCGCAGCGTATTCCAAATCATTCGGTTGAACGAAAAGCCCCTTTCGAGATCTCCCCTTCTCAAGGCGAATCCACTTCTGACAGTCTGGTGTGACACCTTCAAGAAGCTAATCGATCGTGGCTAGTCTGAAAGTCTAGTCCCAGGCAGCGCGCGCTATGGATTCGAACCTACTCAGACGCTAACCCCTCTGGGCCCGTGCATTGTCTTGACTCGGTTCAGGAGGAACGCCACCGTCTGACCAAAGGACATCCTAGTTTAATTGTAGTTGAAAGAGAGTGGGTCACGTGCAGGGAGACGACGGGAAGGATGCTCAAATCCTGATCGTGATTTCAAACTACAACAAAGAAGCTGAGCTTCGTGAATGCTTGCCGACCCTCCACACAAGCATAAAACACGATGGCGCAAACGTTGACCGGTATCGCGCGTTCCTTACTGACAGCCATTCGAATGACGAGTCATGGGAAGTAATGGACAAGTTCCGAAAATCACATTCGAACATCACTCAACTGACGCTCATGAATGACGTCGGCGCCGTGAGAGGATTTGGACGCAGCGTCTTCAATGGCCTACGGAGGTATCCTGGTGCAGAGTCGGTGATTACCATAGATAGTGACGCCGTAGTATCCCCGGGCTTCTTGAAGGCGCTCTCGAAAAAGACCAACCAGTCAGGAAGCATAGGCATGTACGCCACGAATCAATACGACCGCAAGCAAAGTGAAATACATAGCTCCACGGGACATTACGTGACAATCTCAGGAGGCGCCCTTGATAGGGACTACTGTGACAAACCTAACACACACGGCAAGTCGATTCTCTGCCCTTGCTTCTCGGGGGCGATGTACTCCGTGAGGATGTTGAAGCAGGTCAGGATGATACGCGGAGGAGGTCGCACCAATCATCCCTACTCGCACTACTACGGATGTCCAGAACTTGGGTTCAGGGCTCAGCTGAAGGGGTGGGACGTTGAATTCGTGGCGGAAGCCAGAATGCTCCACCACCGAGCCAGTCCGGATGAGATAGAGGGGACCCAAAAGCCCAACATGGAAATATCTCGTGCCCTGAACATCATGAGGTTCTTCCCAAGCTGTGAAGTCGAGAAATCACTTGCCCGCTGTTTCGAGGACCAACACGCACATGACAAGAAAGAGCGCATAGCCGAGGCTCGCAGGTTCCTCAAGACTGATGAGGTGACGCGACTCGGCACCTTTTCTGAAGAGGCAAAACTGAAGCTCTTCGAACGACTTGTCCAAGTAAATGGTGAGTGAGGGATGAGCGCCATCTCGGCTCAGGCGCCTCCTTAGAAAGAAGTCCCGGCCAGGGCGCCTGTTCCTCTAGGGGTAGGCCCCGCTAGAAGAAAGAACCTACCTAGACGCTAACCCCACCGGGCCCGAACCATGTCCGCCACTCGCGGATCCCCCAACGTTGCCTAGCGCGCGGCATCTGAATGCTCTTAATCTGGAGTCCCTATGAAGATGAGTCAGTAGCGTGTTTCGTGGCGCGTCGCGTCAGCACATACGATGCCACGATTGCCACCGTGACTAGAAGAGCGACACCTTGCTGAACCGGGAACTCGGGAATCCCCGAACCGCCTCCCGAGGAAGTGGAAGAACTCGTGGTGGCCGTAGATGTATTCGTTGAACTCATGGAAGTGGTAGTGTTTTGAGCTGGAGAACCAGCCGAAGCAAGAACGAAGAGAGATGTAGTCTCTCCGTTTTCTTGACCAGCATGCTGTACCAATCCATTTGTGACAACGTAGTCCGTGTAGACGCCGCCGTCGGATCCTTGTAAGGCTGAGAAGATCGAAGCGACCTGACTTAGAACAGGTGTGTATTGTGTAGCAAACTGCTTCGTCTGAGTAGTATTCTCCATCATCTCCCAGACAACGAGATCTAGCGCGAGTTTGTACGAAGCATATGTAGTAGTGTAGGCCTTGTCGGCGATCCCAAGGCCATTCCACAAGCTGTTTGTGCTGATGAATGCGTCCTCCGCTGCTGCGTAATTCTTCACTTGCATGTTGTACATGGCGTAGTACATCTCCAGGTCCGCGTAGTGGCTAGTACTTACGGGACCTATCACCCCATTGAAGATGGTCGATCTGATTGTATACACTCCGCTTGTTCCAATCGTAATGTCGTTTCCGCTGGAGAAATTCCAAGGAGTGGGATAGTGCCCGAAGAGAACGAACACGCCATTCCAATGTCCGTACAACCCACCGTACCTCTGGATTGAGGATTTGATTTGGTCTGCCAGTGATAGGGCGGTCGAATTCCCTGTTTCATTATAGAGCTTGAGAAGCGCGTTGTAGTCTAGCGCCTGATCATCCGAAAGATAGATGGTCGTGCCCTTTGGAGTCGTGCTCATGAGGCCAAGAGAAGTATTGAGTTCTGATGCATAGAAGTTCAGGGCGTCTTTGTAATCGAAGCTGACCCCCTGGAACGTGAAATTCTCTGGTTTCGCCAGTGCTCCCTCAAACTTTGTGGCATAGTACTTCGTGAGATCTGTCAGATAGAATGGAAAAACGGAGGAACTCGTATTGTCATAGTGAGGCTCTATTTCGCTCCTCTCGTGATATTCATTCCAACTGTAGATCAGAACCATGTTGACTCTGCTGTGGTTCAGGACGTAGTTCCACTCGCTCTGATAGAGACTTAGGTTGTAAGAGACATCGAACCGCATGTAGCTGGATCTGCCGCCAGCTTCGAAGAGACCTCTATCGTCGTACCTTGGAATGATGGAGACGATGCCGTTGCTCGATATGTCCGGATTGCCTTCGTAGTTGGACATGATTTGATTCTGGTGCCCCTGAAGATACTCGCTCGGAGCTCGCCAAAAGGTGACGTTCACGTACGGGTTGTTCCCGACGACTTCGTTGACGAACGAGTCGTTCAGGCTGACCCCATAAGGATCAAGGGGATTGAACCAGAAGAGGTATGGCGTGCCGCTGGCTTCATCGTTCAAGACTGTGTCCGGGTATTTCGAATAGAAGTGATCATCGATGTACCTGTAGACGTAGGAGTAATTCTGCGCTGAAAGAGAGCCCTCGTTGAAGGCGTCCACCATTATCGAGAGCTTGAATGTTGGAAAGTCTGAAGAGACGAGCCTGAAGAGATTCAATGTCGCCCTGTCTATCGAGGCAGCGGACTGGTTGGTCAGACTCGGGTTCGAGAAGCTGTACACACCCCATCCCCACCAGGATACCACCGCGAAGTCGATGCCTGCCTGCTCCATCTCAGCTATCTGAGAAGAGATGGTGTCGTTGTCCATCGTGGAGTAGTAGCCCTGGATTGGTCTATCCGAGACAATCCCGCTCGAGCTGTCGTTCCAATGACTGGTGTCGAATCCTCCGGTCCAAGCGGATGTGGTGTAGTTGTATCCGTACCACAGATAGAGGAACGCGCCCACCAGTTTGCCATTCGTGGTGGGGCTGCTCGAAGTGGATGTCGAAGTAGTGGTAGAGGAGCATGACGAGGAGGACGTTGAGCTGACAGGGCTGGGGCGGGAGCCCGCGAAGAAGCCGAAGACGACCATCGTAAGAAGCAAGAAGACGATGACGGCTACGGTCAGACCTCTCGAAGCCATCGCGTCAGGCTATGCGAGAAGATGATTTGAAAGTGTGGCATGGGCGCTTCTCAGGGTAGGCACTGCTTCGGATGGTCGGTCAGGACCTCCGAGGATTCCTCCGCCTGAGGCCGCCCCCCACCTTCATTGGAACGCCTCTTCCAGGAATTTGTACCCATCATATTCGCCCCTCCGCCAATCGGCGATGCGGTCCGGAGATGAGGAGAGTATCGATTTCGGTACTATCTCTTCGGCGCAGTAGTACTCGACCGGGACTACATCGCAATCCAGTCTCATGACGACTTTTGGACTCCCGCAGTTGGTGCAAAGGCGTCCGTTCCTGCGGCGCTCCTTTTCCACCATGTCGGCGACCGTTGTCCAGCAGTTCTGTGGCAACGCGGTGTGCTCCTTGCAAAAATAAGTAACTCTGAAGCCGGTCGTCTTCCACTCGAGTCCCTTTACCACTTCGACCTGGATGGCGTCTTCGGACTTCTCAACGACCTCAGGGGACTGGCACACATAGCACACCCTCGCCTCGGCCCGCCTCTCTTCTTCGGCCCGGACCTTCTCGGCGTCTCCTTTCATTTCGATGGACAAGCGAATCCACTCCCAGAGATGGGCTCCCATGCCCTTGCCGATCCAATCAGCGAAGAGCCGGTCATTCTTCATTATCATGAAGTCATGATAGTCGCAGAGCCACTGCACACAACCCTTGCGGCCCCAGAACGAGTACTCGATGAAGGGCCAGTGTTTGTCTGGCAGGTAGGCCAGGAAGCCTTCCTTGTTTCTCCTGGACATCTCTGGGAATCTGTCGCGAGGAACGATCTTCCGCCCCCGAAAGGTGGGAGCCCTAGTCTTCCTGTACTGATGATTCAGATACCCTGACATCCAGGAGCACCCTCCTCTTGAACTCCATCAGCTTGACGGCCTCCTTGCTGTGTCTGGAGAAGACCTGACTCCAGGCATCCACAGAGCGGACGTCGCCCCGCTTGAGGCTCTTGAGCGTGTGTTCCTCGGCCGCCTTCGCCAGCCGCTTGTGCTGCCGGCCCCACCAATCGGGGTTGTCCCAAGCGTTCGAGTCTTGTGCTGATGACTCATGGAAGCCAACAGCATCCCTCTCTTTGCCCCCCTCGGCATCATTCTGTGTCTGCAAGCCGATGCCAGCATCTGGCGAACACTAATAACCGCAGGCGAAAGAAAGTTGCGCGTGGACGCATCATGGTGACAGAACGCTACTGCGTGACGCACGGCCGTTGGAGCGCCGACGCGCATGACGCGAGCTGTCAGTTCCTCGACGGTCCTCTCCGGAGAGATGGCGTGTACACCATGTTCATCCTGGAGGGGTTCCAGAAAACACCTTCCGTCAACAACATCTTCAGCATCCTCTATGCGATCCTCGATGGCCCGAAGTTCCAACACCAGATTGTCGATGCGACTGATCTTGCACGTCAGACAGTTGCCGAGACCCTTGTCCCAATGTTCGAACACAACATGATCACCATAACCCCGGGACCATACCATGGCGCGGTCGACGAGACCAAACTGGTCGGGATAACTGAGCAGGGTCGGAAGACGTACGAGGGCCTGGAACCATGGATGAACAAGATGTTCCCGAACTGGCGGAGTCAAATCGGCCAGACAAGGGCCGACCGTCTTGGCAGATTTCCCGTTGACTGACGGCAAGAACCGTCTCGGGACAACGTGTCGCGCGCACGGCGACCTTCATCCTCAGTTTGCCCCCCTCACCTTGATCCCTGTGTGCCGCCGATTGTACTTCGGCAGAAGCTCCCTGAGGCGTCGGACCACGTCGTCGGCGCTCTCCACGGAAATGACCCTGTCGTCCCTGAGCCCCGGATACCGTCTCCTCGAGTCTATGCGGACCCCGGCGAGTCTGCCGCTCCATCCGTCGACCCGGTAGGCGAGGATGAGCCGCTTCAGAGTCCACGCGAAAGCGATCTCTGAAAGAGTGCCGGCTCCTCCGCCCATCGCCACCACGGCGTCGCTGTTCGCCACAATGAGGTTCCTTGCAAGATCGATCCCCGTGGCGATTGTAATGTCGCTGTACCCCTCTGCCTCAGACGGGTCGAAGCCGGGGAGAACCGTGACGAGGTCTCCCTCGTGGTACCGCGCAGAGCTTCTCGCTCCTTCGGCGAGCGCCCTGGCCAGGTCCTCGGGACCGCCGGAGACTATCCTGTAGTTCTCATCGATCAGCCGCCTACCCAGAGCGACCGTCAGCTTCCGCTTCCGAGCGCTGAGGTGCACGTCGCCTACGACCCCAATCGTGTATCGTCTCAACCTAGGACGCTCCGCAGGAAGGCTTGGAGACTGTCTCCGCAATTAGGCTTTCCCGCTCCTCCTTCGTGAGCGTTCGCTTCAGGGGGGAAGGCTCGTACTGGTAACCCGCGCTGCCCCGTGCTCGATCATCAGACATGGGGTTTTCGGACCGAATGGAGAAGCTCCCCTATCCTGCGATACGACGCGCCATAGGCCACGCTCGAGGCCGCCATGTAGAACCCGAACCAGAGCACCAGGTCGTGGGAGCCTCCTCCTCCCCACACCAGGGCCTCGCCTGGCGCCTGGGACCAACCCGTGAAGGTCCTGACCAGGTCGCTGAGGAACATCCCCAGGACGCCGATCACGTACAGCTCGGCGGCCCTTCCGAGGGGCGACTCGTTCCTGCGCTCTGCGGTGTAGGCGAGTCCAATCACCGCTCCCAGGGCGGCAAAAAGAGACCCGAACCGGACGGGCGCCACCAGGGACCCCGAATTGGCCTGCACCAGGCCAAAGACCGCCAGCGCGAATATCGAGAGCGAGAACACCAGCGCCCAGAAGAGCCGGCCGCGAAAGAGCGTCGACCTCCCTCCGATCTTGCTCGAGGGCTCGACCACGACGACAAGGACGATGGAGAGCAGCACGGGCAGCACCGCTCCGTACAGATCGATTCCGACCTCCTCAGAATACAGCGGGAACAGGGCAATTCCCAGCCCGAACTCTGGGACGAGATCCAGGAGGACAAGACTGATTGCGAGGGCGAGAAGGATTGCCTCCAGGCCTCCCAGAACAGAGGCCCATGCCCCAGATCTGGCCTCCTTGCCAGACGGATCATTGCCGCCCATGCCTTGCCAAATCCGTCCCAACCTCCTTAAGTCTGCATCCCACATCTCTTTCTTCTTCGAAGCCGAAGGGGCGCAGCTGGAAGGCGACTGGCTCTGGTCTTGCGAGTCTCTTTTGGCGACCTCTCCCCTTCGCCGACCGGAGAAGACGGCGGTCGCTTATCTCCCCTGTGCGGACCGTTCGACCCATGGCTCAGACAAACGAAAGGTGCGACAAGTGCAGGAGACTCTGCGTCGAGAAGGACAACTGGCTCCGAGGTCCCCTGGAGGGGAAGTACGAGTACCTCTGCGGGACCTGCGCCCGGATGGAGGAGATGGTCTGGCCGCTGAAGTGGAAGCGAGAGGCCGAGGACCCGCGATGACGGTGAACGAGCGAGCAACCCACAGCAATCCAAATGAAGCATGAACCGAATCCAGCGGCATTGAAGATCCTCGTCACCCGCGACGCAACGAGAAAGGAGAATCACCCGTAGATTCAACAGAGCCGTGGTTAGCGATGCTCACCGAGGCCATAAATAACACGAACACGCATCTGAGGGAATGAAGAGGTCACGCGTGAATGCCCTCGGAATTGCGGCCATCGTGCTCTTCTTCCTCTTCATTGTTCCTATGATTCCTGGGACTCTCCCGTTCTGCAAAGGCGGGCCCCCACCGCACGGCTACTATTCTATCACATTCTTTCTCCTCGGTGCCGGGGTGGTCTTCTATCAGGGGACGACCCATTTGATGTGGAGTAGATCCCCTTCCTGTCAGTAGTCACCATCACCCAATATTGGACAACCCCTCAAATCACTCGAACATTGGACAGAACCCTGATTGGCGTTGCGCAATGGGTGACGGCAGACCCGTCAGACAGAACTCTTTCCCGATAGCATCTCTGCTACCTTCTCATGGAGAACCTTCACGTCATACTTGGTTCTCCCCTCGAAGACTGTCAATCGAAACTTCGTCTTGGACTCGATGTGCAGTGATGAAGTCCGTCCAACACCCCCCACTTCACTTATCCTCGCCGTGACGGTTGTTCCCCAAGAGGACTTGTCCCACGCTGAGTGGATGATGGGCATGCCTGTGCGATGGAGTTGCGGAGGAGTCTTCGCCACAATCTCTCCTTTCGCTTCGTCTGCCTCGATGAGTTCCCACAATAGAATCTGCATCGCGTCCCTCGTGGCACTGAAGACTTCGTCCGCAGGGAACGCAAATTCGAAATCCCCTGAATGGCTTCCCATAGGTTGCCTCAATTTACTCGATTGACCTCTTAAGCAGTTCCATCCGTTTGGCGAATCATCAAGAAGTTCTGTCAAGCCTTGAACACGCACAAAGGTCAACAAAACCGCAGTACTGTCAATGTGATATATCGACGCCAAAATGGGCAGTGGAGCGACCTCATGGCCATTGACATAGCGAAGCGTTCTGTGCGCGGGAGTCTCATCCTCTTCGCTTCGAACTTGGCCGCCACGGGCATCAACGCCATAACGATCATCCTGGTGGCGAGGTTGCTGGGGGCCTCCGATTACGGCATCTATTCTCTGGCGCTCGTGATTCCAGGCATACTGCAACTCTTCATCGGGTTCGGAGCGCTTCCCGCGGTAGTCAGGTACGCGGCCTACTACACTTCGATCGGAAGGGAAGACGAAGCAAAGAGGTTCACCATGAACGTCATGATCTTCCTGTTCGTGACCGGAGCGATCCTGACCGCCGTCAGCTTCTTCCTCGCTGGGAGCCTTTGCACCCTCATTCTCCAGCGCCCGGACCTCACGTCGTACGTCCAGCTGACGTCGCTGACTGTGCTCGGAACGACCATCCTTCAGACCGCCTCGACTGCGGCGATTGGCTGGAACTCGATGGCTCTGTCAGGATCTACGTCGGCCGCGCAGGCGCTCATCAAGCTGGCCCTAGCCCCGCTCCTCGTGCTCGCGGGCTTCGGGGTCACCGGGGCCCTCGTCGGCCACCTGGCGTCCTTCTTCTTGGCCGGGACTATCGGGGTGGCGATCCTCTACATGAAGAGGCTCAGGGGTTTCGGGAGCGTAAGGAACTTCGCCGCTGACGTGAAGATGATGAACGTCTACGGCCTCCCGGTCTACGGAGGCACCGTCCTGGTGGGCCTGGCGACCTACTTCGTCTACGTCCTCCTCTCCCGCATAGCCCCCAGCTACGCGGTCTTCGGCTACTACCAGGCGGCCGTCAACTTCACCGCGCCCATCGCCCTCCTCGCCTCTGCCATGGTCAGCGCGCTCTTCCCCGCCTTTGCCTCGATCGACGGAGTGAAGGCCGACGTCAACTCGGCCTTCAGGCACGCGTACAGGTTCGTGGCCTATCTCCTGACGCCGCTCATCGTCTCCATGATCGCGGGCGCGGGCCCGCTCGTGAGCCTGCTTTATGGCTCCGGGTACAGCGCGAGTGTCCACTACCTTCAGCTCCTGGCCCTCGCCTCACTTCCTACCGCGTTCGGGTACTCCGTCCATCCCGCCTTCTTCAACGGCTTCAACAGGACGAGGCTGACGCTCGCGCTCTATCTCACCGCCTCGATGACCCTCTTCCTGGCCGCGCCCCTCCTCGCGGAGACCTACGGCCTGGGAATCGACGGGCTCATCTACGCCACCTTCCTTTCCTACTTCGTCGCCTGGGCCGTTGGGACCTATCTTGCGTACAGGTACCTCCACGCGGCACTCGACATCCAATCGACGGTCAAGATCCTGCTTGTCTCCGCAGTCTCCTACGTCGTAGTCACTTCTCTTCCCGCGACACCCTACTCGCTTCTGACGCTCGTTGCAGACTTCGTCGTCTTCTTCGGGATCTACATCACGCTGACGCCCCTCGTCAAGGCCATCACCAAGGGCGACCTAGATCTTGTCGAGCTCACCCTGAACGAACCGGCGTTGCTCGGGAAGATTACCTCTCTCTTTCTCCGCTACGAGAGATGGCTTGTGAACCTGATCTAGTGCCGTGCGCGCCTGCTACCACGCCGAGATCAGCCCCGTCTCCTTGACGGATGTCCAACTTGACCGCTAGAACGCGACGTAGGTCACGTTCATCCCACCGACACTCACTGATGTGGGAGTGAACAAGACGCTAATACAAAGAAGGTACCATGGGAGTAAATAACCGGGGAAGTCAGATGCGTTCACCTGAGAGGCGGCGTAGCCCACTGCCATCGGCATGTCGCCGCAATAGCCGTACGGCGCGGAGTTGTCATAGAAACCAGTCGCGTTGCTCAACGCCGTGACGGTGTATACGACAGTGACGTAGTTTGTGTCGGGCGTCGGCTGAACTAGGTCGGGAGAACCTTCGATTCTGAAAGAGTGGGAAATGGTCGGTGTCCACCCTCCGGTGCACCCATTCTCCGTTGCACCCGACACGCATTGGTTCGTGGTTATGTAGAGACTAAAGACGTGATCGTACTTACCGTCCTGACTCGTGTACTGGCTCGAGTTTCCTTCCCATGCAGATTGATACGTCACGCAGATGAATGCTGTCGAGCCGGGTCGCATAAGAAGCACCGGTACGGCTGAGTCGTAGGAACTACTAGTGCTCCACACCTGGTCACTGCAAGGCAAGATGAGACCAGTAGTGACGGTCTTGGTCACGGTCGTCGCCGTTCCGAGATAGGATGAGGCGATGATTGCCGCCCCGATCACTACGGCCGCCATAACGACGGCCGCTGCGAGTCGGGCATAGTCACTGGGAGGCTTGGCGGTCATCTGCTAGGACCTTGGCACCATCCCGTCCAGAGTGGTCTGGGTGATGATTAACTGTTGTTACCAGCCGAGCTCACCCTGGGCGAAACGGTGCTTCTCCGGAAGATTGCGTCTTTCTCCATTACGAGAGATGGCTTGTGAATCTAGCTGGGACAAAGGGCAAGCAGTAGGCGTAAATCCAGCCGAACCTGCAATCTAAGGCATGAGAAATGAGGTAGTCGCCGCCTTTGTGATTCTCCTAGTTATTGCCAGTGCAGGGGTGGGGTATTTCATCGGCTCTTCTAGCCAGCGTGTGACTACGTCGGTCTCAACTACAACTCTTACAACTACAACTCTTGCTACTACATATTGCGGCCCTTTCGGATGCGACATCAGCACTACCACAGTCAAAAGCGGACAGACACCTTAAGCCAGTCCAAACCCGTCAAAATCGCTGGTTCAAATCCAGAACTCCTGTTTCGGCCCAGATGAGTCAGCACTGAAGGATGCTCTTGATGGGATGGTGGAACTCCACTCAACGTGTAAATAACGAGATACCGATAATCACTGGGCTTCAGGTTGCCATTTTGTCCTAACTGTGGCCAACCATATCCTGTGGGGCTGAATTATTGCAGGAATTGCGGCACAAGTCTCAGCGCCACTCCGACTCCACAACCAGTTCAGGCTTACCAGACTTCACCGCCGACGAAATCTCAAGCAGGCAGGAACATCACAATTCTGTTCTTCTTGCTCCTCTTGTTCTTCCTTGTCCCCATCGTTCCATATTCTCTGGTCAACTACTCATACCTAGGAACAAGTGCACAGGCCACAGCCGATGTCTCGCCGTCTTTCGCCGTATTCCACTGCGGAATGGTGGTCAATGTGCATGCAAGCGGTTCATATCTCGGCTACTCCACGTCATACTCATTGGGAAATCCGGGATGGGTCTGCAATGGGAGTGGATGAATGAATTGTGCTATTGTCCCAGAATGACTAGATTGAGCGTGTTTCTCAGAGAGAAGCAATAGACTCTTGGATGCCAAGGGGTTCAGCCTTATCTAGTAACTCTCAAGATATTGACGTATGGAAAGGCCTTACTCGGTAATCGCCTCAATCGCCGTGGGAATTGTGATTGTTCTCGCCGTCGCCGTTGCATTCAACGATACCAATTCTAGTCTGTCTTCATTGTCGAGCCAGAACGCTGGCCTGAAAGGTCAGATAACAAGCCTCAACCAACAAGTCATAAGCGTCTACCAACAGGAATCCAGCCTGTCCGAGCAAAACTCCAATCTAGGAAGCCAAGTTACAGGGTTGAACCAACAGAATGTGGGACTGAATCAGCAACTGTCCAATCTCGAACAGCAAGTCTCAACTCTTGAGCAGCGAACCCTGACCGTGGTGACGGTGTCGAATACGGTCTTCATGGTCGAGACAACCACCTCTGTCACCACCGCAACCTCAATACACACTTCAACAGTATATCCTGTTCCTGACAACGTGACAATTCTCTTCACGAAGGTGTCAGGAGGATATAGTTACACCATCACAGCAGGTTCCACATCCTACACTGGTTCCGACGACTCCCAACTATCAGTCCCCATTACCCCTGTGTTTCAGGGCGAAACGATTGCCATCTCAGTTTCTCTAACTGGTCTGATGGGTTGCTCTATGGGTCAGACTGTGACCGCCGAACTCTACCTAAACAGTCAGGTGGTGGCGCAGGGAACAGAGATTTGCACAGGCAGCAACATACAGATTACCTACACGATATGAATAGGGTGTCCCTGTCCAACACCATCAAAATCGCTAGGCCGTTCTCAAGAGTAGAACTTTACACCCCATGAGGTTACCCTCTGAGGCATGAGAAGGTGCAGAAGACTTCAGAGTCCATCACCCACGGTTGGACGGGCTTCGGAATCACCCGAACATTGGACAGAACCCCGCTTAGTTGTCGGACAGTTCGTCCAATGATGGGTCGGGGGTCGTTCCGTAGATGAGGATTGCCGCAGCAAAACACGCTATCGAGATTATCCAAAGAATGTCGGCTGGAACCAAACCTCTGTTCACAGTCTCGACGACATTCGTGGCGGCCGCGCCCGCAGTGAACACTTCCCACGCAACAAAGATGAGGATGGCGCCCCCGATGCTAAGGCTAATCGAAAGCGCGGAACGCCCACCTAATGTCCTCATGGCCTCCCCTTAGAGACACCTTCTGATAACCATGTCCCGACGCGTAACCCCGCCAAAATCGCTAGACCGTTCTAGGGAGTAGGCGTAAATCCAGCCAAAGCAATTGAGCAAAGGGGTTGAAACGAGAAGTCTCGGTATTCATGGTTGGCGTTGCTTCTGAAATCCTATTGGTCTGTGGTATTGCCCTTGTCGCATACGGCGTGCTTTGGGCTGTTGACAACCAAATGCCAATCTATACATGTGGAGCGATTGGTTGTTTCTATTATGTCCAACTCCTCGTCCTGCCCCTATTCGAGTTGGGGCTTGGTTTGCTTGCCGCCTCAGCAGTCGGACTTCTGTATGTCCTAATGCTTTCCCGAAAATCGCCCACCACCAAAGATGGGACAGCCTCATGACCACCAAGGAGACGGGACAGAAACCACCAAGTGACCCTTGGCTTTAGCCCAACACCGTCAAAATCGCTGGTCAGGGTTTAGCCCACTTCCTCTTCTTGTCAAAGAAGAGAATCCCTTAGCCAGATAGGACTCTTCCATCTCGATACATCAAGATTTCGTCTGCGAACTTGCCATCGCGCAAGAACTTCTTCGGCACAACCCCGGCTCTTCTGAAGCCACACTTCTCATAGACGTGAATAGCCATCGGGTTGAAAGCGAAGACATGGAGTTCCACCAGCCACACTCCAATGCGAGATGCCTCTTCTAGCGCCGTCTTGACCATCATCTGGCCAATGCCTTTTTCACGGTATCCGTCAAGAATCACAATGCCGAAGTATCCTGCGTGCCTCTCTTCAGCCGATTTCCGTCTTGATATTTCACAATGACCAACGATTCTGTTACCCACAAGCGCCGCAACGCTGACCGTTTCATTCTTCCTGACTCCAAGCAGGATTTTGTTGAGATATTTCTTCTCATCTGACTTTCTGAATCTCTTGTCGAAAGCAATTATTCCCAGTCTTGGATTCGTTTTCTTCTCCTTGACGATGGTGTTCACAAACTTCAGAAGTCCGTCAAGGTCAGTCCTTTGGAGTGCGCGTAATATCGCAGGGGTTCCATCTTTCGCTATGAAGGTCATTGGTCTACAACACCACCGTTGGTTGGAACTCAGTTGTAATAACAGTAACGTGGTGGGTAAGAGTTCTAGTTTGTGTCCAACCCCACCAAAATCGCTAGGCCGTTCTCTAGAGTAGGCGTATATCCAACCGGCCACGCAATGTAGGGCACGGGAGTGCCCACATGAGGAAATCAATTGTTATTTCGCTAGTGGTTGTAGCTCTTCTGGTCGGCAGTGTTGCCATCATATGGTTCTACATGTCTTCTCCAAATCATTCGGGTCAGCGTATGACCACAATCACCACAGTTGTTAGAACGACGTTGAATAATGGTGGCACAACTTACGCTACCACGACCGGAGAGTTTTCAGGCTGTATTCCACCGGTTCAATGCTACCCTACTACAATTACGACGTGGGTCAACATGACCTCTTCGTCTACAGGCACATAGAGAGTCATATCCGTTTCTGGCCTGTGGTTGGGTCAAAGCATCAGGGAAGTGACGAGGAGACGTTCTCAGGAACCTGCCGCAATGGCGGGGCAGTGAATACGAATGGTTCACCCTAGAGGTAGTCCAACACCACCAAAAGTGTTGGTTCAAATCCGGCCAACCCCATCAAAACGGTTGGTTCAAGGCGTTTCGGCTAGAGTTTGAACCCTGATAGTTAGGCTCAAATCTGACCGTCGTTAAGACTCGAACCCATTTGCTGGCGAGTCCGACCAGACTCGAACCCAGTGACACGGTTTTGGGTTTTGGTTCCAACCCCATCCTAGTAGCGAATCCTAGCCGAGCTACAGTCCCAGAAGTCTGTCCAATGAGTAGGGTCCGGCTCCGAGGACCAGGAAGACCATTGCCAGCAACAGGTAGACCAGGTCAATCTCATACGTCGGCTTGCCCTGCTCCATGCTGATGAAGCTCGCGTGCATCTTAGACTTCTTCATCCAGATGATTGCGCCAAACTGCAGGACGAAGAAGAGACCGACAAGAGGCGTCAGCAACCCGAGGATGAGGAAGATACCTCCGATGAATTCTAGGGCCGTGACCAGGTCAGCCGTGATGGGTGGAATTCCCATGCCTTTCATCCACTGTCCAGCTTGGACTCGTCCTCCCTTTGCCTTCGGGTACCCATGGAGTGCTAGCCCCGCCCCGACGCAGAGTCTCAGTATGAGGAGAAGCTCTGGGCCGTATTGGTTAAGGCCTTCTAAGAGTCCTGACAACTAGATCTCCTCCTCCTCTGATGAACGCAGAGATTCTCTTAAGCATTCCAACTCGCATCCCACAGGACGCGTGCGCTTTCTCTTCCTGCCTGGAAGCGGACACTTAACCCGGTGATTAAATGTGGCGTCTTCTCTTTGCCAGCTAGATTTAACTGGAACCGGTTCCCGACATATAGCGAAGTGACTTCGTGAGATGGCACAAAAGTTCTCGACTATCAAGCAGACGGTCATTGTGAATGCCTCCCCCGAGGAGGTCTACGACGTGCTAATGAACTCCAAGAAACACGCGAAGGTCACCGGGTCGCCAGCCAGCATCAGCACAGAGGTGGGCGGGAAGTTCACGGCCTGGGACGGGTACATCTTTGGGAAGAATCTTGACCTTGAACCCGGGAAGAAGATTGTGCAGGAGTGGACGACGACTGCATGGCCGAAAGGTTATCCTCCTTCGAGGCTGGAGATAGCCCTAGCCAAGAAGGCCGGCGGCACCGAGCTTAGAATGGTGCACTCCAAGGTCCCAGCTGAACAGAGGCTTGACTACGCCGAAGGCTGGCGCTCGTACTACTGGGAACCGCTCGGCACATATTTTGGGAAGAAATAGACCGAGGAGCGACCACCCCGGCATCGTGTGGTCGGTGTCTGAGACCGTTCCTGACTAGCGCGATGCCTACCCCTGCAAGCAAGATTCCCAAGAGGAAGGCACCAAAGTTGAAGGAAGACTCAGCTCCGATTGCCACAAGGCAAACGGAGAAACCGAGTATAACGAGGACGACGCCCATTGCCACTGAGTCAATCCAAACAAGACTCTTGCTCAAAGGCCTACCACTGTTTGATAGACAGTTGGTCTCTTAAGTAATTGGTTTGGACGATAGCCCGGCTAGATTATTATGCAATTTGCCTAGTATCCCCGAATGGGCCTCTTGGCCAGAGGTTTAACTAACATACTTGGTGACTCTTGCACATGAGAATCGGATACACAGGAATCCGAGTGAACGACATGGACAAGGCCATTGGCTTCTTCACCAAGGTACTTGGAATGAAACTGTGCTCCAGAATAAACGCGAAGTGGAACAAGGGAGTCTTCGCCAATCTTGGATATGAAGGACAAGACAGCTACCTCGAGCTGAACTGGTACGCCCCTGACTCGCCTCACTACACGAAGTTCGTTGAGGGAGATCAATTGGACCACCTTGGCATTCGCGTGGAAGACTTCGAGGGGACACTCAAGAAGCTCGAAGAAGCAGGCTATCCAGTCACCATTGGACCAATTCATTCGGGCAAGTGGCACTTCGCCTTCGTCAAGGCCTTCGAGGGAATCTGGCTAGACGTCCACAAGGTCGATGAAGACCGCAAGAAAGTGACAGCACAGAAGCCGCATAGAAAGAGCAAGACCTAGCCGCGGCGAACGACGGCACGCCTTTGAATGGCTCGGACTAGGCTATTCCGGCTAAGCTGGGCTCATTCTGAGCTTGTTTTCAATAGCTCGGCTATGGTTGCGGCGAGATGTCCACAACCTTGGTTCTATCAAGTAAGACGGATGCATTGAGGTTCTCCATGCACCACAAAACCCGCATTCATTGCCAAGTTGGCCTAGAGAGATCGTCGGTTCTGGTAACTAGAGTTAAAGGCCCCTGCCACTCGCTCTACTATTGGGATGAAGAGCTCTCTGGTTGCCACGACTGTAGTCATAGCAATTCTAGTCAGCAGTGTAGCGGGTTACATCGCTGGGAGGAGTCAGACAGTGACAACGACCCGGCAATCCACGTATACCTCGTTTCTAACTACGACCGCCACTAGTACGTTGACTTACACGGCAACAAGTGCCCCTGCCACCAGCATCCAGACGGCTCCAACGGTATTCAATGCGGAGAGCTGGAATGTTGCGATAAACGGTTACGCCTACCCGCCGAGTTTCGTCACGTTCGACACTAACTCCAGCACGATTTATCTCTCGGGCGCGCCTTCGAATTTGATAACTGTCTTAGACGCCAATACACATGAATTGAGCAGTACTTTTGCGGTCCCTGGTTTCTACGCCGGCCCTATACTCGTAGACCCAAAAACAAACACTTTGCTTGTCTGGGCCGATGTTTGTAACAACAAGCCCAATGCCACTGCTGCAACCTGCAATCCAACTGACATCAACACGACTATCGTAGAAGTCAATGGAAATACCAATGGTGTCATCCACGTCTTTCCTCTCAATCTTGGCAATCCTGCTGTTGACATTGGGACAGGCACGCTTTACGAAACCAGAGCGTGCCCTAATCCCCATGGTTCTGTGATGGACCCTGACCTTCCAGATTGCGGATTTCTTGTTTCATACGATTTGAAATCGGGCTCTCTATTGGCAAACATTTCTCTGAAAGCACCTCTAGCTGATGTTGCTGTCAATTCCAGGACGAACATGATATATCTCGTGCTGGGGGCTTCTTCCTCCTCTTTCGAACTCATGATAATGAACGGAACAACCAATAAGATCGTGTCAGAGACTGGGCTCAAATTCGTAACCGGCCCAGTATTGCAGGTCAACCCGGATACGAATACAGTCTTTGCATTGGGGGCAAATCAATCGTCTACCTTGGTAGACGCAATAGATGGAACCGACGGCAGAGTGCTTTATTCATCAGTGATAGGTTCGGCTTGCACAGTAAACTCAAACCGATACTATGTCAATCCTTTCACGAACCAAGTCTATGCGACCGGCTCGAACAGTACGCTTAGTACCAATTACTTTCTGACCATTGATGCAAGCACCGGTCGCTTGGTTAACATGCTCTCAACGCAGGGATATTACTACGAGGATTCAACGTACAATCCGCAGTTGGAGGAAGTGTATCTCCTTCTAAACGGCCAACTTGTGGCTCTCCCAGCACAAATGCACCAAACCTATGTCAATCCAGCCCTACTGACCGAGTCAGGTTGTTTTAACGAACCCTACTGACCAATTCATCATCTTGACATCATAATTGAGTGGGTGGGACTGACTAGGTCGCTGAGAGTCCGCAACCTGATGAAAAGGGCATCCCTTGGGGTTCTACCAACCCGATGCTTTGGGGTGAATTGCCCAGGGCTCCAGAAGAGCAGCGATGCCATGAATCGACTTCACAGAAGCCTACCTTGCGACCTTGCCGAGTAGACAGAGGGTCACCCAGTGGTCAGGCGCGGACATGTGGAGGGCTCCCACGAGCAAGGCCCCCAGGAGCAGCGGAGTCGCCTGCACCATGCACTGTCCATCTGCCATGTCTCTTTGTAGTTAAAGGAGACATGCGCGATTGCCCTTGGTCATCGCCGCCCACGCCCTACTGTCAACGGGGACTTCGCCGGATGAAAGCGAGGGCGAAGATAGCTGCGAATACCAAGAGGACGCCAGCCAGAAGCCAGAAGCCGCCGACGTACCCCGCAGAGGTCGCGACCATGTATCCGGTCACCACGGGGCCCAGCGCCTGTCCGATGTCCATCACAGTGCCCAGGAAGCCCATCGCCGACCCCGAGGCCGAGTCCCCCGAGATGTCGGAGACCAAAGCCGTTGTGGAGGACGTGGCCGCTGAGAAGCCGAAGCCGTAGACGAGGGAGGTCACAAGCAGGATGGGGAACGAAGAAGTGATGGGGATCACCAGCAGAGGGAGGGAGCTGAGCACCAGGCCGGCCGTGATGGGCCAGAAGCGACCGAAGCGGTCAGAAAGCCCGCCCATCACCGGCTTTGAGAAGACGACCGTCACTATAGGCACCCCCGCGATGAGGGTGATGGCCCCGACGCCCAGCCCCACATGCTGCGCATACGCCACCATGAAGAACTCGAAGGAGCCGTAGACGAAGTACTGCGCCCCTTCGACCGAGCTGGCCACCACGACATGAAGGTCTCCCGCCAGGGCGCGCAGCTGGGGCCCCAGGCTCCGTCGCTCGGCCGGCGCTGCGTCGACGTCCGTCCCCCGCCTGAAGACCGCGAAGATGGCCACGAGCGTGGCCAGGCCAGCGACGCCCACGACCCAGTAGACGTCGTGGTAGTCGCTGTTCGTCAAGACGAGTATCCCCCCTCCGAGGAAGGGCGCCAGGCTCCTCCCGACGAGGGTCGACGACGAGAAGAGGGAGAGCTTCTCGGCCTTGCGCTGGGGATACCGGTCCACGATCACGGCGTTCGCCACCGGGACGAAAATCGCCGTGGCGAAGCCATGGTAGAGCCTCACGATGACGAGCTCCAGGGGCGTGGTCACGAACAGGTAGAGGAAGGGAGCGGTGGCGAAGACGATGGCGGAGGTCCACATCACCTCCCTCCTCCCAACGGTGTCGGAAAGGGAGCCCGCGGGGAGGCTCACGAGGATTCCGGGAACGGTGGACGCCGCCGCGATGAGCCCCAGCGTGACCCCCTGGGCGCCCAGGCTTTCAGAAAGCAGGGGCAGGATGGGGTTCTTGGACATCGTCGAGCTGAGTATGGCTAGGCATCCAGCTACACAGAAGGCGAAGAAGAACTTGTCATCGGTCTTCAATCTGATGCGTCTCTCTGCGCGGCCTCAGAGGTCAGCTGGGCGTGCAGCGAGTCGAAGACCACGAGCGCACCGGCCACCGTCTCCTGGTCGGACTTCGAGACCCGGGCGAGTCCCCTGACCACCTTGAAGACCCCGGCAGTTTCTCTGAGCCTCGTCGTCGCGACAACCTCCATGGCGTGCACTTCATAGTCGTGAACGATCTCCCCGATCCCCAGGGCCGCAGGGTCTCGTACGCGGTACTTGGCCACCAAGGCGTCGTAGGAGGTGGAGACCCCCTCCACGGGGTTCACCTCCGCCCCGGGCAGCACGAACGGTATTGAACCGCTCGGCGGGGCCTCATCTCTCCCCACGAACGCGAAGGTGGCGTCTGGATCGATGAACCTCTTGATGAGCCAGGCGGAGGCGCACCTGTCCAGATGCGGCTCGTGGCGTGTCGCCCAGAGCAACGGCTACACCTTTGCCGCTTTCGCCTTGAAGAAGGCGTAGAGCGCGTCGTACACGTAGAACTGCTTCGCCATGTTGTCGTAGTCGTCCTTGGCGATGGACCTGAATCCTTCTGCTATGGAGTTGAGCCCGGGCGATTCTGGCGTGAGGTTCCTGTTGGGCGTGTCAGCCCCCCGCACCACCTTGGCGAGCTCCAGGACCGCTGGGTCCTTGATCGAGTACTTCTGAACGATCGCATCGAAGCTGCACTGGTCCCCGTGATGCCCCAGCTCCACTCCGCCCACGTCGTAGGGGGTAGCCCCCTCGCTCTTCGCCACATCGGGGACCCTGTCGGCGGGAACGAAGAGGAACTCCGCGTCGTGGTCCACGAAGTTCTTGATGAGCCATGGGCAGGCTATCCTGTCCACCATCGCCTTCTCACGTGTTACCCACTTCATTGGCACGCATGAGTGTGGCCTAATTACATAAGCCTATGCGGCGCTGCCCGACGACGGGGTGTCCCTGTGGGCTCTTCCAGCCACCGCATAGTAGGCCAGGTAAACGGCGGACACAGCAGCAGCAAGGAATTCGATGATGGTGAATGCCACGGACGGCGTGCTGAGGGCTGAACTCCAGAGCGCCCCTGCCGAAAGGCCAAGGTAGATCAGAGCCGCGGACCAGATGAGGCTACCCAGGAAAGTGAGCACCACGAAGGTCCTGAGGCGCATCTCTAAGAGGCCAGCCGGTATGGATATGATCGACCTCAGACCGGGCACGAACCGGGCGAAGAACACCGCCCACGCGCCCTGCTCATTCATCCATCTCTCAGTCCTGTCAATCGAGGCCGGCTGCACGCCGACCCTCGAAAGCAGGCCGTCGAAGAAAGGCCTCCCCACTAGCAGGGCCAGGTAGAAGTCCACCAGCGCCCCCAGCACGCCGGCGACGGTGCTGACCGCCACCGCGGCAATGTAGTTCATCGAGCCCAGGAAGACGAGGTAACCCGTGAATGGGAGGAAGACCTCACTGGGTATCGGTGCGGAAGCACTCTCGAGCGCCATCAGGGTGAACAGGCCCAGGTATCCGAGTCTCTCCATCGTGTTGGTCAGGCTCGAGGTGGAGAAGAGCGAGGAACTTCCTAAGGCTGCAATCTGCGGCTCGAAAGGTAGCTCAACGAAGTCCACTATCTCTGTGAGGGCCAGACCGAGGACTACAACGGCCGCTATAGCAAGGTATATGCTCCTCGGTGGCGGCCACCACCTTTCTGGGGGCTTCATCGGGGCCGTGCCGCGTCCGTCGGTTTTAGAATGTATGCAACTCGGTCATAATTGATTTGGCGGTAGTCTCGGCGAGCAACGTTGGAGCACGCGCGCGAACCAATCCCCTTTGGCCAATCTAGTATCATGAGCTGAAACTAGTGTCGTCTCCTCGGCAGGTGTTCCCTAGCAGATCCAGCCAGAACGGAAGACAAGCAGTAGAGAGAGGCACGAAAGTGTGTAATGCTTGGACCCGAGCAAGGAACAGTACTGCGTGACTAGAACAGGAACCCAAACCGCCTGTTTTGCCCGTCTATCCTCGGACCTTGACCTTCAGACCTGCTTCCTCGAGCTTCTCCTTGAAGTGGCTCAGCTTCTCTTCCGAGGGGGCCTCGTGGACGTTCATCTTGTACTCCTGTCCGAATCGTCTGTACTTCTCGGAGACATCATGGTAAGGCAGAAGGTCGACCGCACTGATCCCGCCCAGATCACGAATGAAACCCAGGAGTTCTTCGATGTTCTCCTCGGTGTCGTTTACTCCCGTTATCACAGGGTGCCTCAGGATCACGTCTCTCCCCCTGTCCTTCTTTACTAGCGTGAGCAGGTTCTTCTTTATGATCTTGTTAGAGACTCCCGTGTACTTTCGGTGCTCTTCATCGTCGAGCAGTTTCAGGTCGAACAAGAAAAGATCCACGTAATCGACGACAGACTCGAACACTCTGGGTGAGGCGTGACCTGACGTCTCCAGGGTGGTGTGTATCCCTCTGCGTCTGCACTCCATCAGCGACTCTCTCAGGAAGACGGGCTGGAACAGAGGCTCTCCGCCAGAGAACGTGACTCCCCCTCCAGAATTGTCGTAGAGCAAGACATCCCTCTCGATCTCTCCCATCAACTCGTCAACGTCGACTTCGCGTCCAGCCATCGACAGAGCTCCCGTCGGACAGGCCTCGACGCAGATCCCGCAAGCGTCGCATGCAGCACGGTCCACGACGAGACGGTCACCATCGAAGGTCAGAGCGTGTGATGGGCACGACCCGACGCACTTCTTCGTCTGGATGCACCTGTACTCGAAATACCCCAGGCTCTTCGAAGCAGTCAATCCCTCAGGGTTCTGACACCACCAGCACCTCAGGGGACAGCCCTTCATGAAAACAAGCGTCCTTATCCCGGGGCCGTCGTGTATGGCGAACCTCTGAATGTCGAAGACAGTCCCTTTGGTCCTTTGCGCTGGGACCTGCCTTGATTCGGAGGCGGAATATGCCCCGTACAGGTGAAGGCTAGAACTCCTTGTGCTCTGTTCTTGCAATAATCTCATCCTGCAACCCTTTGGGCAAGTTCACGAAGTAGTCGCTGTAGCCTGCGACCCTGACCATCAGGTCCTGGAAGTCCTGGGGCTTTGCTTGGGCTTCGCGGAGCAGCTCGGCGCTCACTACGTTGAACTGCACGTGGTGCCCGCCCATGATGAAGAAGGTCCTCACCATGTGCGCCATCTTCCTGATGTCTTCCTCGCCGATCAGCAAGTCCGGAGAGAGTTTCTGGTTGAGCAGCGCCCCCCCGGTCTGGTCCCAGTCGATCCCAGCGACCGAGCTGAACGCCGCCGCTATCCCTTTCCTGTCCGCGCCCTGTACCGGGGATACGCCTTCCGATACGGGCAGGCCAGCCTTCCGTCCATCAGGCGTCGCTCCCGTGACCTTCCCGAAGTAGACGTGCGCCGTGGTCGGGAGGAAGTAGGTCCTTCGCGAGGCCTTCCTTACAGATGTCGGAGGATGGCCCTCAATGACATCGTTGGCTGTGTTGACAAGCCTGCTCGCGACCTCGTCGGCGTGGATGTCGTCGTTCCCGTACTTGGGCGTCTTGTTCAGAAAGGTCTGCCTCATCGCTTCGTCTCCGTCGTAGTCTCTACTCAAGGCCAGCAGAAGGTCGCCCATTCCGAAGAGCTTCTTCTCGAACACGTTGTGCCTGAGTGACACCAGGGAATCCGTGACAGTCCCCAGCCCGACGACCTGGATGTAGCTCGTGTTGTACCTTGCACCTCCTGCGTTGTAGTCAGTCGCCTTCTCGACGCAGTCCCCTAGCCAGAGCGATAGGAAAGGAACTGGAAGGTGGGCAGCGTACAGACCCTCCACGAGGTCGTTCCCGGCCACCTTCACGGAGACGAAGAACTTCAACTGCTCGACAAATGCCTTGAACAGTTCTTCGAAGGCCACGAACTCCCTCGGGTCGCCAGTCCTTATTCCGATCTTCTTCTTCGTTCTTGGGTCGACTCCGTTGTTGAGGGTTAGCTCCATGATCTTCGGAAGGTTCAGGTAACCAGTCAGGACGTACGCTTCCTCTCCCAGCGCGCCGGTCTCGACGCACCCGCTTACTCCGCACTCCCTTGCGTCCTTCAACGACTTGCCCTGCCTGAGCATCTTGACCACAGCGCCGTCGAAGTTGAAGAACGGAGGCTCTCCGAAGCCTGGGTTCACGACCTTCAGAGCCTCGACCACGAACCGCTCTGGACTCTTGCCGCTGACCAGGACGGCAGTGTTGGGCTGCAGCGTCCTCATTTCGTCCAGGACCTCAAGTATCAGGTACGAGAGTTCGTTGATGGCGTCGGAGCCGTCGGCCTTCAATCCTCCGACGTTGATCTTCGAGAAATCGTTGTAGGTAAAGCTCTCCTCCAGCGTCACTCCGACCTTCGGGACTGCTGGCTGGTTGTTGAACTTCAGCCAGAAGGCCTCCAGAAGCTCCTTTCCCATCTCCCGTGTCATCCTCCCCTCGTCCACGTCTTTCCTGTAGAGACCGTAGAGATGCTGGTCCAAGCGTCCAGGAGTGAACGAGTCCCACGGGTTCGTCTCATAGGTCACGCCGACATGGACGAACCAGTAGTGCTGAAGGCCCTCCCAGAAGGTCCGCGGCGCGTGAGCCGGGACTCTTCGGCAGATCTCAGCCATCAGCAGCAGCTCCCTCTTCCTCTGTTGGTCCTCCTCCCCATTCGCCATCTCCTCGAGTCTCACGGCGTACCTGCCCGCATATTCCATGACGGCATCAGTCGAGATGTCCATCGCCTTCAGTTCCTCCAGTCTGGCGCTGTAGTCTGGGTCGGCCCGATCCAGTTTCGTTATCTCGTCGCGAATCTGCTTCCTGAGGTCTAGGATGCCTAACTCGAAAACCCTCTTTCCTCCGGCCGTGTGTCCTGGCGCCCTCTGCTCCATGAACTCCGTGAAGACGCCCGCTTCGTAGGCGTCTCTCCACTCCTTGGACAGCTGGGCGAACATCATCTCCCTCATCGACTTCTCCCTCCAGAACGGTATGACCTTGCTCTCGTACAGCTCCTTCGTCTTCTCGTCCACCCTGTATGGCATGTTGCTTCTCGAGTTGAGGACATTCAGATCAGCCATCGTGTGGGTGGATATCTCAGGGTAGGTCGGGACTTCGTTCGGTCCCGTTCCTCTCAGCCCCACTATTAGCTGCCCGTCCTCCACGGGGATGCTCACCCTCTCCAGCAGATACTTGAAGCCTAGAGCGCGCTGGACCGGCACTGACTTCCCCTTGGGCTCCTCGCTTTCGTAGAACGCTGTGATGAGCGCCGCCCTCTCGCCCGAAACCCTGACTTGCGCGCCCACACTTTCCTGTCTGAGCCTTGTGATTCTTTCGTTGAGAGGTCTTATCGTTCCTCTCCTTCTGGCCATCTCCTGGCGAATTTCCTCCATCGCTCCATTGTCGCCAGGCTTTAGCAGATTCTCACCACTGAACAGCAATGAGATTCGCGCCTTTCATCGTAAAAAGCCTTTGCACCGAAGGAAATTGCTTAATCGACATTGGACCCACTTGGGTGCGGGCCCCACCGAATCCGTGGCTCTTCATTCTGCCTCATGGGACTTCCACCCAATCATCATGTGGAAAGTGTGTGGTCGTCGGGGGGTTTGAACTTCGCCAAGTTCAAGTCTCATTGCCGACGAAGTCGCCTCGGCATGCGACTGACTCAGGTGTGGGGGGGACGAGACAAACGATCTTGGGTCAGAAGACTAGTCCTGGGCGCGAGTCCCACCGGGCCCGATCCGAAGCACGGCGGATAACGTGGGGCATTGGACCGTCTGGTCGAAAGCCCCCCGGGGCAGACCTTTCACATGAGACAGGCCAAAAACGGGAAAGTCAGAGTGGCATTGACCTGAAGAGTTGGGGATTTGAACCCGAGGCGTGATGCTGCAACCTACCTGAACCGAGGAGGCCCGGTCAGAGCGGACGACTCTGCCATTCCCTATCGTGCCACCTCACAACGGCTTTATCATGCGACTCTACTCTCGACTGAGGACGCGTGCGCGCCGGGAAATGGAAAGACCAAGTCTGGGCAATCCGTTAGACAGGGTGACAGGGAAATGGTGGTTCTATCTCGTCATACTCCTTCTCTTCTTCATCGTCCCCTCGTACACCCAGAAAGGGGCCAGCTACCAAGATTCGCAGAACGTCATCAAGGAGGTGATGACGAACCCCTTGATCTACGGATTCACGCCTCTCTTATGGGTCTCCAAAGCTGTCTTCGTGTTGCTCGTTCTCCTCATCGTCTTCCAGGGCAAGAGAATGTCAAGAGCCTTCGCTACTATCACAGCCGTCTTCTGCGTAGGAATAGCAATATTCCAGAACACAGCTCAGACCAGCACTTACGGGCTCACCATACTCAGCGGCAATGTTCTCCTGATGCTCTTGGTCGCAGCCTCCTGGATTGGTGAGGCCCTCAACCCCAAGAGCGACTTCGCCCCGGTCCGAGTACCGCTATGGAAGTGGTGGGTGCTGCCCATGGCTGCCTTGGCCTTCTGGTTCCCTGTCGATGCGAGCGGCTCGTCGCCCCAATTCACTTTGGCAAACTTGGCCTCGAATGGATCCATGCTGACCTACTGTATGGTGACGCCTGTTGTGCTCGCAATCCTCACCATCTTCTACCCTCGCGTGAACCGTCCAATGATGCGGGTGACCAGCTACGTCGGCATCATGTTCGGGGCGACTAATGAAGTGGAGTGGTTTGTCTTGCATCCCTCCATGTGGTGGATGGGTATCATGCACATTCCATTGATTACGATATCACTGTACGCTTTCGCATTGACCTTCAGGGACGCGTACCAGGCGAAGGAAGTGCCACTGCTGGCGGTGCACCCTGTGGGCCGACTGTCTTCAAGCATCTCAGTCGATGGACTACAGCATCTGCAATCAGCGTAAGCGCGCGCTCGCTAACGTGCATGCCGTGCGACAGCTAAGACCTTCTCTTGGAATCCCCTTTCAGAACCTGTTTGGGGGCGAGTCCCACCGGATTCGAATCCATAGTCGGTCTAGAGTTTACCGGGCTCACTCTAGCCCTCTAGTCCCCGCCCTTTTGAGAGGACACATAGTAGCAAATGTCGTACTTCCCTGCCTAGCTGATTAGACTGCGGTTAGAGCACTTTGCTTGTCGTCATAAATGTATGATATTCATAGCTAACTACGATATACACTTCGATGGAAAGTCGATGCCCAACCGTGGACAGATCGCCAAACTGAAGGCAAGAGTGGAGGTCTACGAGACAGAGTATGACGAGGCGCTCGGTTACCTCCGAACCAATGCAGAGACCAAGGGGATGGGGGAACAGGCCCGATGGTTTGCCACCCTCACGAAGTTCCCCGACGTGAGCGACAGGCTAGTGAGGGCTTACCGAGAATATGCTCAAGAGTTAGAGAAGTTGATGCAAGGCAATTCGCGGCCGTGAGCACTGGCTGTTGATTCTGGCTAACACCTTGGGGCGAATTGAACTAATCCCTGCGAATCCTAGCCGGGCTACCCCATGAATCTCCCGGTCTTTGGCTAGATCCTGAAGTCTTCGAATCGGCCTGAGGAGGCTATGCCCTCCGCACGCCGTCTGAGCGAGTTGACTCCTATTCCGTGATAGCGCTGCGCTCCGAAATCGAGTTGCTTGAGCGCCCGTCTCAGAACGCTCAGGGCAGCTTCGTCCTCGCCCTTCTGGTGGTGAACGAACGCCGCACAAACCAATATGATCCCCTGCACGTACTTCTTCTCCTCTCCGCCCTTCAGCCTCCAGGCGTCCTCCAGGACCTCGTGGCACTCCCAGTACCTCTCTGAATTGAAATAGCGGCGGGCCTCGGAGAAGAGCTCCTCTTCGGTCCTGTTCTGGGGCGCGACGTTCAAATCCCTCCAGAACTCCATGCGCCCTAGGGGTTCGACTGCGGCAAGGAAGGTGTCCATGTCTGCCTTCGAGGGTGCGAAGATGTCAAGCTCCAACGCTCCATACGACGTCCACTTCGGATTGCGCGCATCGACACAGACCGACTTCGCCACGGCCTTGATTGAAGAGAGGAATCCATCTCTTAGGCCATCGCGCTGGACAATCCTAATCAGATAACGCATCTTGCGGCACCTGTGTCCGCTTCAAGGCTTTAATTTTGATCAGAAACCGCGAATCCGCCGGGACCAGCCTTCCCTGCAATACGCGTATTAGTCACGTGAACGCTCTATCCATAGACCGTCGGTGGAACCACCAGGTCCCGAAATGGATCCTCACGAAGAGATCTTCGGGAAGAAGGCCGAGGACTTCAAGTACTCAGATGATGTCTGTCCCAATTGTAACACTCGCATAGATGAGAGGGGATGGTGTGCATGCGACACAATCGGGGGAGATTAGCCTCCCACATGCCACAAGCATCTTAAATCCAGTCCAATCATCCCAAAGAAGAAACAGATCATGACTGAAAAGAGAATAGCCGAGTTTCAAAGGCGGATGAAGGCAAACGGGATCGATGCCGCAATGATCAAGACGGCCTCCTCCTTCACATATTTCGCCGATGTGATGTGGTTGCGGCCCGGCCTCATCATCCCAGCCGAAGGAGATCCGGTCGCGTTCATTCCTACGAACGAGGTAGAAGCGTTCCGGGAACGTTCCTGCGTTAAGAAGGTGATCCCCTACCGGGGAATCGATGAACTGATGCCCGGCATCACTCGCGCAATCCGAGAAGGTGGGTACCACAAGGTCGGCATGGACATGAGTGTCGAGAGGGATGCGTTCGAGCTCTTCATGCACATCTTCACGAACCTGAACCCCAAGGTCGACGTCGTGGATGTCCACTCTCTGATCATGGAGCTCCGGATGTTCAAGGACGCGTCAGAGATAGAGCGGATTCGAAGGGCCGCCCAGACCACTGACAAGGGAATGAAAGCGGCCATCGAGCGTATCGCACCTGGCGCGAGCGAACTGGAGATTGCGGCTGAGGCAGTGTACGCCATGATGAAGGAGGGATCAGAGCGCCCTCATGTATACGTCAATTCGGGTCCGGTCCCCAGGATTCATGCGGAGCCACGGGCAGGTGTCCGGGTCACAGGAGAAGACGTCGTGACGGTCACCATCGGGGGCGACTCTGAGGACTACTACTGCAACGAGACCAGGACCTACGTGCCTTCCGCAGCATCCAAGGAGAAGCATCGAGCATTCGACTCCCTACGGGTCGTCTACGAATCAATCGCTCCGAAGCTGAGGCCGGGCACAGTCCTAGGATCTGTGGAGCAGGAGATCGGAACTTCTCTGACAGCTCAAGGCTACTCGGCCAATTACGTGAAGGGATTCGCCCACGGGGTCGGACTGCTCGTGGAAGAGGACCCGATCACGACGATCCTAATCCCGCATCGGCGAATGGCGCTTCGGGAGGGCATGGTCATCGCCGCAATGCACGCCCCTCTGGTCATCCCGGGCGCGGGTTCGTTCAAGATCGAAGATACCTTCTTGGTGACGCCGGATGGGCCTGAGCGGCTCACGAAGCATCCGATGATCGTTGCGTAAGTGCCTGTAGGCTTTGTCTGCCGCGCGTTATGGAGTTATACAAAGGGTGCCGAAACTCTAACTGCGGCCACTCAGCAGCAACCACGGATTATCATTGGAGCGCGACGGGCTGTGCAGGCGAGGTGTCAGGCTCCACAACCACCGCGGTCCCGAAGGCGAGAACTTCAGTCATCGATCCGCCCATCTCCGATGTGTCAAAGCCGACAGAGACGACCGCGTTCGCTCCGAGGTTCTTTGCATGGTCGCTGAGCCGCTGAAGGGCCTGGTGGCGCACCTGTTCGAGAAGGTTCGTGTACACCTTGATCTCCCCGCCACCCCAAGCCCGGAAGTAGGCAAAGATGTTCTGCCCGAGCCCCCGGGACCTTACGATCAATCCAAACGTCGTACCAATGACCCGAGTCACATGATACCCCGATACGAACGGCGTCGTCACGACGATCAGGTCAGTCGGAGGCTTGAACGGATCTGGCGTAGCATCGGACGGCTTCATTCGGTGATTACCGATTCTTCCGACGACCCCCGCTATTTACATCTTCTAAGAGGATTACGGGATTCTCAATGAATCATAGCGCGCGCGGTTCACCGAAATGCTACACATAAGGTACCGAGTCTCTAACTGCGGCTGTGCTCGCGCTGAAGCAAGGGTAGCACTATCTGAAGCTCTTTCTACTCACATCTTGAGCGTCTACATGAATTGTGAAGTCCCGCCAGGGCGCCTACCCAACCGCGTGCCAGGAATCCGCTTTCAGGACCTGTTTGGTGGCGAGTCCCACCGGGCCCGCTGCATCACTAGCGCGCGCTGAAGACTGACTTCATATTGTTAGATTCCAGCTTCAGAACGGATAAAAGAAGCGGGGGATCGGTAGCGTGCACAGAGGTGTTGGGTGACCTTGCCAGGGAGAGGAAAGGGGCTCACGTTCTTCGTTCTACCGGCCATGATGAGTGTTGTCCTGCTTTCTTCATTGGTACTGCCCTGCTTCGCTTCGAGCCAGGCTTCGTTCTCTTCGAGCAGGAACTTCGCGAGCCCACTTCTTGCCAGTCCACTGGACGAAGAAGAATGCAATGCGACCATCCATCCAACAGTCGTGACGATAGATGCTCTGAGTTATCCTTCGACCATCGATTTGAACTCCCCGGCAGGAACGTATGGATATGTGATGCCCTCCGTGAATGCTGACAGTTGCTACGGCGCTGCCGTGGAAATAACTATCTCAATTCCTTCTACTTCTGCGTTCGGAGTGTCATGGAACGCCGCGGACTGCCCTGGTGGCAATGGGTACTGGACTGAGATTATCGGAGGGGTGACTACGTATGTCTATTGGTGCAATGTCGGCGCCATCGAGGCGGGAGACTACAGCACTGCCAATTTCGAGATCTATTATTCCGGAGCCGAATCCGGACCCACATGCCAAACTAGCGGCACCCTCGACTTGCTTGCCCAAGGGTATGTCGAGGGTGTTCCGCAACCCAACCCCCCATCGGCCTCGATGTTCGTAAACGTCATCTGCCGTAGCACCACCACAACAACCTCCACCACATCCGCCACGTCGTCCACCACATCGACTTCCACAGCAGGCACTGCGCCCTGTACAACTATAGACACGAACAAGGACGAATGCACGGGCACCCCGACCGATGGAAGTCTGACTGCGAGCGCGAACATAGTCAGTGTCACCAATGTCAGCATCACTGGCACCTCGGCTACTGGCTCGGTCACGATTGACATCACAGACTACGCAGGCAACGCTTGGAGCTACACCGGGCCTGACCCGCGCCTTGGCGGCGGGGACGGCTACTACTTTGTTGTCGTTGTCACCGGTGCGACCGATGGCGCTGCGCAGGTCTGCATAACGCCCTCCCACGGGGCCACCACGATGGACTACTACCTGCCCCCGTCCGGACCCTGGACGCACGCTGCGCCCCTCAGCTTCCCAGGCGGCTCGATCTGCGGCGTGATACCCGTCTCTGCCCTGTCGGATACCACGATCGCCGTGGGGGTAGCGAGCACCGCCACTGCGCCCTGCACCTCTACCGCCACCAACGAGGACGAATGCACCGGCACGCCGGTCGGCGGGAATCTGACTGCAACCTCGACCGACACCGGCGTCAATGTCAGCATTACTGGCACGTCGGCCACCGGCCCTGTCACCATCAACACCACGGACTACGGAGGCACCCCACCATCCAGCGGAGCCGACCTGAGCCTTGGCAGCGGGGCTGCCTACTACGATGTCGTTGTCACCGGTGCGACCGATGGCGCTGCGCAGGTCTGCATAACGCCCTCCCACGGGGCCACCACGATGGACTACTACCTGCCCCCGTCCGGACCCTGGACGCACGCTGCGCCCCTCAGCTTCCCAGGCGGCTCGATCTGCGGGGTGATGCCCGTCTCTGCTTTGTCGGGTACCCCAGTTGCCGTGGGGACAACGAGCACTACGACTACGAGCAGCTCAACCACCACGAGCACTACCACCACTTCGAGCACCATCACAAGCAGCTCTACCACCGCATCAACTTCCACGACTGCGGTTGCCCCTGGTGTTCCCGAGTTTCCACTTGCCCTAGGAATCGGGGTGGCTTTGGCGCTCGCCCTGCCAGCACTTCTTCTCGTAAAGGCAAGACTGCGAAAACCGTAGTCGTGGCACGCACCCGACCGGCGACCGCAAGTAAGCGCGCGGCCCGGCAGGGTGCGCTTAATTTTCTAAGCGGATCCTGACGTTGGGAAACCCTGTCAATTCGACTGGAGCAGGCCGGTTAGGATTCCAACCCCTTATTTCGAGCTACTCCTGAGGTGCAATCTCGTGCCGGGCCCCACCGGCCCCGCTTAGAACTCTCCACAAGGGCTTTATCATCTTGGGGTTCCGAGCCGGTTCAGGATTTGACCCAGGGCGACCGTCGACTCGCGGCGATAATGTTCACGGACATGGTCGGCTATACCGCCCTGGGGCAGAAGAACGAATCCCTGTCTCTAGCCTTGGTCGATGAACAGAGGAAGCTGATCCGGCCCGTTCTCGGCAGACACAACGGCAGAGAAGTCAAGACGATGGGGGACGCCTTCCTAGTGGAGTTCCCCAACGCTCTCGACGCTGTGCGGTGCGCTTATGACATTCAAAGGGCCGCGAGGGAGTTCAACATCTCCATCCCCGAAGAAAAGAGGATTCACCTCAGGGTGGGCGTCCACCTAGGAGACGTGGTGGAGTCCCAGGGCGACATATCAGGCGACGCGGTCAACGTTGCTTCCAGAATCGAGCCCCTCGCTGAGGACGGGGGGGTGTGCCTTACACGCCAGGTGTACGATCATGTTCAGAACAAGTTTGAGCTTTCTCTCAAGAGCCTCGGGCCTAAGGCCCTGAAGAATGTGAGTACGCCAGTCGAGGTGTACAAGATGGAGATGCCATGGGAACAATCCAATACGGGGGAGGCGCCTACCTTTCCGGCAAACAGGATCGCAATCCTCCCCTTCGCCAGCTTCAGCCTTGACCCCAACGACGGCTTCTTTGCAGACGGGGTGACCGACGAGATCATATCGACGGTATCTGGGATCAGCGGCCTCAGCGTCATCTCAAGGACATCGGTGATGGGCTACAAGGGGACAACCAAGAAGGTCGAAGAGATCGGAAGGGAACTCAAGGTCGGGTCGATATTGGAGGGGAGCTTCAAGAAGGCTGGCAACAAGATACGGGTAACAACCCAGCTGATTGACGTGGCCCGAGACAGGCACCTGTGGGCGCAGAACTACGACAGGGAACTCGACGACGTATTCGCGGTCCAGAGTGACGTAGCAAGGCAGGTGGCAGACGCGTTGCGGGTCAAGATACTCTCCCCTGAAATAGAACGGATCGCGAAGAAGCCCACCGGGAGCACGACCGCCTACACTCTCTACCTAAGGGGAAGATACTTGTGGAACACGAGAAGAATCGAGGACGTCAAGAAGGCAGCAGAGCACTTCGAGCAGGCGGTCAAAGAAGACCCGGGCTTCGCCCTTGGGTATGCCGGTCTGGCGGACTGCTCTCTGATTCTGCATAACAGGGGATTCGACCTGCAAGCGAACCTGGAGAAGGCCAAGACAATGGTTGCCAAGGCCCTTGAACTCGACCCAGAACTAGCTGAAGCGCACGCTACGAGGGGATTGGCGCTAGAGAATGAGCACAATCTCAGGGAGGCAGAGGAGGAGTTCAGAAGGGCAATCGAGCTGAAACCGAACTACGCCTTCGCTCACATGTGGTACCACAGTCTGTTGCTTTCTCAACTGAGGTGGGACGAAGCCCTGCGGCAGATCGAGAAAGCCCTGGAGCTCGACCCGTTGTCACCGGTGATTAACTTCAATCATGGTAACTTCTACTACGCCAGGAGGGAATACGGCAGGGCACTCGAGCTGTTCAAGAGGGTGACTACGCTGGACCCTGGCTACGGCCCTGGACGCTATCAGTTGGTCATCACCTATGGCAAGATGAAGATGTTCGATGCCATGCGGCGCGAGGTGGCCGCATTCTTTGAGCTCCTCACGCGCTTGGGCTTTCCCTTTGTGAGAGCCGTGGCGGACGCAACCATCGCGTTCTTGGAAGCTGACAAGCAGACTCTGAGAAGACTCCTGCCCCAGCTTAAGGGCCTCGTAGGAGAACCCGGGAACACGGCCAGTTTGATTGCCACTTTCTACTTCTACCTCGGCGAGATGGACAAGGGGTTTGAGTGGCTGGAGCGGTCATTCTCCAGGGGAGAGGACATCAGCAGCATCAAATATGACTCGGACTTTGACGGGATTCGAACCGATCCGAGGTACTTCGACCTCCTCAAGAGGCTCGGATTGGATTGACATCTACCGAAGGAGAGCGTCGTCTCGCTGCCATAATGTTCACTGACATCGTTGGCTACACAGCCCTGACGCAGTCGAACGAAGCACAGGCGATGGAGGTTCTTGAAAGGCACAACAGGCTCCTGAGGCCATTCTTCCCCAAGTTCCATGGGAGAGAGGTCAAGACTATCGGCGACTCCTTCTTGGTCGAGTTCGAAAGCGCCCTCGATGCGCTCAAGTGCGCTACTGAGATCCAGTCATACCTGCACGACTACAACGTCTCCTCCAGAGAGGAATGGAAGATCAAGCTGAGGATTGGCATCCACCTCGGCGATGTCATTCACCAGGCAGGCGACGTCTTCGGCGATGCTGTCAACATAGCCTCCAGGATTGAACCGATAGCCGGGCCCGAGGGGGTATGCGTCTCGCAGCAGGTCTACGACCAGGTGCAGAACAAGTTCGAACTCCCACTGGAAAACCTCGGGAGCAAGTCACTGAAGAACGTCAGCGTGCCAGTGGGAGTGTACAGAGTGGTCATGCCTTGGAGCGAAGAGAAGGCGGCTCCACTGACCCAGCTCGACAAGAACAGGATCGCGGTCCTGCCCTTCGCCAACATAAGCCCCGACCCAGCAGACGAGTATCTCGCTGACGGCATGACGGAAGAGCTGATTACTGCGATGTCGCAACTCCGAGGCCTACAGGTCATCGCAAGAACGTCTGTGATGAATTACAAGGGGGAGAAGACGAAGCTCTCCACGATCGGCAACGACCTCAGAGTCGGGACGGTCTTGGAGGGGAGCGTCCGCAAGGCCGGAAACAGGGTACGAGTGACCGCCCAACTCATCGACGTCCCTACCGAATCGCATGTCTGGTCAGACATGTACGACAGGGAGCTTGACGACATCTTTGCAATCCAGAGCGACATAGCGGGGAAGATCGCGCAGGCCTTGAGGGTCAAGCTGGCTTCTGCGGAACCGGTCCGGAAGCGTGCTGAAAGCATCGAAGCCTACACACTCTATCTGAGAGGGCGATTCTACTGGAACAAGAGAGACAAGGAAGGGGTCTTGGGATCAGTGAAGCTGTTCCAGGAAGCGATCAAGATTGACCCCGACTACGCGAGGGCCTACTCTGGGCTGGCCGACGCCTATAATATCGCCGCAGGTAACAACTACATGGATCTGGCTGACGGACTGGCCAGATCGAAGGAGGCGGCGATGAAGGCGTTGGAACTGGATGACAACCTGGCCGAAGCTCATGCTTCGCTGGGGCTCAGCCTGTTAGATGATTTGATGTATGAAGATGCTCTACGAGAGTTCCGAAGGGCCATCGAGTCGAACCCCAGCTATGCCTCAGCTCATCACTGGTACGGTCTATGTCTCCAAGACTTGGGAAGGGCAGAGGAAGCGACGAAAGAGATCGAGACGGCCCATGCCTTAGACCCGCTGTCTCCAGTGATCGCGTTTAATGTGGCAGCCGCACGATTCTATGCTGGAAGGATGGACGAAGCGCTCGCATTAAGTGACAAACTGATTGAGGACGAGCCCACCTTTGCATTTGGCTACTTCGGGCGCGCCTACTGTTACATGAAGAAGGGCATGAAAGAGAAGGCCTACGCCGATTTGGAAGCGTGGCACAGACTTTACCGAGATGAAGACGAATACAAGCTCTATACTGTCGTGCTAGGCGGATGGTTTGGAGAAAGGGAGAAGGCTCTGCCGGTCATCGAAGAGCTCATTCCGAATGCCGGCAAGTCATCACCTGGGGAGGGAGGTATCGCTGCATGCTATGCGGCTCTTGGCGACAGAGATGAGTTCTTCAATTGGATTGACAGGGCCATATCTTCGAAGAGGATTATTCCCGCAGACCTTCGGTATTCTCCCGTCTACGACAAGGTGAGGGACGACCCGCGCTTCCCTGAGATCTTCAGGAAGTTGGGCCTTCCCTACTGAACAGTGCGGAATCCACTTTCAGAACCTGTTTGGGTGCAGGCCCCACCGGGCCCGTTTTGTCTCTTCATCCGCTCCGGCGTGGGGATGCCTGCCTAGAATGAAAAGGTCTCACCAAACCGACTAACTTATCACGTCGAGCGGCTGGTTTGCCGGCATGACCAAGATGGGCAGCTTCGAGGCCGTGGGCTGGGAGGGTGCTGTGCTAGGGCCAAGCTTCTACTTGCCCTTGATTGGTGTTCTGCAATTCCTTGTCTTGCTTTTCCTCTCCGCAGCTGGCCCTTGGTCCCTTTCCGTGTACGAGCAGCTCTCGGTGCCTTCGTTTGTCGTGCTCCTCTGTTCATTTCTCATTCTTGGGATTCTGGGCTGGAGACGGTCGAGGCCAAGTGCCGTGGAGACCTACAAAGTCTCGTTCAAGGACGAGAGGGATGAGGGCAGACAGCTCGAATTGTGCTACGAGAATGCCAAGGGAGTTCGTCGCGAATCAGCAATCGTGAAATCTGTTGCTCCTACACCATTTGGTCTACAGCAAGGGAGGTTTGGCAGAGTAGTACATACACGCCCCGTTCCTTATGCGAGTGCGGCTTTCACTATTCGATTCAAGAACCTGAGAGGCGGGCTGGCCCTAGGCTTCGATTCATTGGAAGAGATGAGTGCAATCTACTCGAAGCTGAAGGGTCCAGGAGACCCCGAACTGAGAGGCCGAGATACTGGCTGGTAGTCCCGCGAAGCATTAGCGTTGGGGCCCTGTGTGGAATGACAAGGCCGGGCAGGACTCACTCGCGTCAGAGCGACACTGTGGACCGATGGAATCCACTCTCCGGACCTGTTTGGGGGCGGGCCCCACCGGACCCGTTAGCGCACGCACTATCTCCTATTCTGTCGGTCAGTTCGCCATCTTGAGTCGATATACTCATACGAAATCATAGTCTCATAGGAGACCGGGACAAGGTGAGGAACATGTACCGTGACAAGGAATAGGTATCATGACCACTTTGATAATTACGACGACAGGCTCGGAGAGCTCAAGGAACGGCTATTAAGGCCAGAAAATAGGCCCAGAAAACAGGGGGAGAAACAGTCCAGTGCACAGTTCTCGAATGGTGAGCAACGCTCCAGTCAGGGTTCTTTCAGTCGCAATATCTCTCGTCTTGATTCTGGTTCTTTTGACGGCCAAGGTTTCGTTGGCGGACAGCGTCACCTCTACCGTGTCTGTGGGCACTAACCCGGAAGGAGTTGCACTCGACCCGACCAACGGGTACCTCTACGTGGCGAACTTCGGTTCAGGCACGGTCTCGGTCATCGACGGCTCGACAAACACCGTGGTCACTAATGTGACTGTGGGCGTCTATCCCATTAAGATCGCATTCGACCCGACCAACGGGTACCTCTACGTGACGAACGAAGGTTCAGGCACGGTCTCGGTCATCGACGGCTCGACAAACACTGTGGTCACTGCGGTGACTGTGGGCACCAACCCGGAAGGAGTTGCATTCGACCCGACCAACGGGTACCTCTACGTGGCGAACAAAGGTTCAGGCACGGTCTCTGTCATCGACGGCTCGACTAACACTGTGGTCACTGCGGTGACTGTGGGCAGTGAACCCTACGCAGTCACCTTTGACTCTGCCAACGGGCACGTCTACGTGACCAACTCGTTTTCAAGATCAGTCTCGGTCATATCCGGGTCGACAAACACTGTGGTAGCTACGGTGGCTGTGGGCATCGGCCCTGATGGAGTTGCATTCGACCCGACCAACGGGTACCTCTACGTGGCTAACTATGGTTCAGGCACGGTCTCGGTCATCGACGGCTCGACAAACACTGTGGTCACTGCGGTGACTGTGGGCACCAACCCGGAAGGAGTTGCATTCGACCCGACCAACGGGTACCTCTACGTGGCGAACAACGGTTCAGGCACGGTCTCGGTCATCGACGGCTCGACAAACACTGTGGTCACTGCGGTGACTGTGGGCATCGGCCCTGATGGAGTCGCCTTCGACCCGACCAACGGGTGCGTCTACGTGGCGAACTACGGTTCGAACTCGGTTTCCGTGATCACCCCATCATCATCGACCTCGACCTCATCCACGACCTCCACCACTTCGACCACACCACCGACCTCATCCACGAGGTCCATCACTTCGACCACACCATCGACAACGGCGACATCATCGACGTCGTCCTCAAAATCGGGCGCATCCTCCGGGATCCCTGAATTTCCAGCCCAGCTCGGTTTCGCTCTTCTGATCACAGTCGCCGTCGTGATGTCGTACCTGTTTGCCAGACGCGGCCTTCAAATCAACGAGCGACCTCCAGTCTAGCCCACAGTTACTCGTGTTAGGGCACGAGTGCCAATTCGAGATTCTACTCGAGAGTAATGGGAGGGAGGAGTCCAGTTATGAGCGAAATGCGCCCCAGGGTTCTGAATAACAGAGCGCCTTTGAATATTGAAAGGCGCCCTGGCCGAATATATGCGCTTTGGCATAGGCGCCCGAACAGGTTGGTAGCCTTACTAGGCTATAAGAGGTTCTTCTAATTCGCCGCTTTCGTTCGACGCTTCTTCGTCTCGGTCGCTAGCGATCCGCGGGGTGTTTCAGGGGAGGTGGCAGGGAACTCGGACTGAACTCCTGGCGACCGCAATCAGAATCAATCTGCAGTTTCTGGCGCGCGCGCGTGACGCGTATCGATTGACGAGCGGACGATCGTGTATCGTTGGGTCCGCTAGGATGGGACGACCCCACCGTCCACTATGTGGCCAGGCGGGCTTGCCTCAGAATGCTCGCGAAACGTGGATGAGAATGGTACTGCATGAAGTCAGGCTCAACCTTCAGGCTCGTGACACCACCGTCCCTTGACTCGAGCGCTTTCTCAAGCCACTCGAACATACTGTCCACATCTCCCACAAGGGCATACGCGTCTGCGACCTGCACCAGAATACCTCTAGTCAGGAGGTCCGGCGCGTTCAAAATCGAATCGAGATGTTTGAGCGCCTTGTCCCTCTCTCCCGCGCGCGCATACAGCAAGGCCTTGATGGCCATGCCCAATGTCGTGGGAACTAGCTCGGCCCATTTATCACTCCAGGAAAGAGCGGTTGCGGAGTCCCCCTTCATGGAGTATGCGAGGGCGAGACCCATGAGCCCTGGAACGAAATTCGGCTCTGCCTCGAGTGACCTCTCTGCGTAGATGATCGCTTCGTCGTAACTTTTCGAATAGTATAGCATAGCGGCGACGTTGAAACTTGCCATCGGGGAAAGCGGGTCGAGCTCCAATGCCTTCCTTGCCTCGTCCAGAGCTTCTTCGAGGCGTCCCTGCGTCTGCAGAAGAGAAGAATACCACTGATGGGCGATTGCAAGGCTCCCGTTGAGTTCAATGGCCCTCTTGAACTCGGTCTCGGCCGCATCCCAATCCCAGTCGTAGTCGAGGAGCTCCCAACCACGTGCTGCATGAGCTTCGGCGAGCTCCATGTCAAGCCGGAGCGCCGCTACCGTGGCGGGATTTCCTTTCTTCGCTGCCTCGGTTTTGTCCATGTAGCCATGATTGCTCAGAACAGAGTAGGAGTCCGCGAGACCGACGTATGCAAGTGCGAATTTGGGGTCCAAGTCGATGGCTAAAGTGAAGTACTCGATTGCCTTCCTGACCGCCGCTTCTGACCGCTTGTTCCAGAGCTGCTTTCCTTTCAGGTAAAGCGCGTAGGCTTCAGTGCTCTCCGTGGGTCTCCTTTTGATTCGCTCCATTTCCCGGGATTGTATTCTTACCCTCAATGCGTCAGCGACCTGCTTGGCTATGTCACTCTGAACCGCGAAGACGTTGTCAAGCTCTCGGTCGTAGTTCTGCGTCCAAAGATGCTTGTCCCCCGCCACGTCAATCAGCTGGGTCGTGACCCTGATACTGTTCCCTGCCTTTCTAAAGCTCCCCTCAAGGATAGAACCTACTCTCAGTTCCTTCCCAATCTCCTCGACCGTCTTTGTCGTTCCCTTGTACCTCATCACCGATGTTCTCGAAATGACGTTCAGGCCACTAATTCCTGAAACGGTCGAGATGATTTCCTCAGTCATCCCGTCTGCAAAGTACTCGTCGTTAGGATCAGGACTGAAGTTTGCAAAGGGTAGTACCGCGAGTCTGGTGTGCGAAAGCTGTATGGGTTCCGTCTGTGGAGTTGCCTTTTCCCACGGCATCTCGAGCTTGTATACTTCAAGGGGCTCGCTCACGTTCTTGAGGGTCTTCGGCCCGAGGCTCGTCAGCGGGAGATCGAATTTGCCCTTCACTTGATCGTAGACCTGGCGAGTTAGACACACACCGCCGTCCTCAGCAAGCGACTCTATCCTCGACGCAACATTCACTGCGTCGCCAGAAAGGTCGCCCCCTGACACGACGGCGTCACCAAGATGCAATCCAACTCTCAGGTGAATCCTCTCCTCGGCGGGGAGGGAGATGTTGAACTCCCTTGTTGCCCTCTGGATGTCGTATGCGCATCTTATCGCGTCAAGGGCGTTGGGGAACTCGACAAGGAACGCGTCCCCGATGGTCTTGACTTCTCTGCCGTTGTGTCTCGCAAGGATGGGTCGGATTAGCTTCCTCTGCTCTTCGAGGAGAGCGAGGGAGAGGGGTTCGTTCTTCTGGCCCAGGGCCGTATATCCCACCATATCGGTGAACATTATCGCAGCGAGTCTGCGCCCGCCGTCTGACAACTAGTATCCCTTGCCTTCTGATGTTAGGCCGATGATAAAACGGTTTGTGGAGCATTGAAGCTGCGAATGAAACACACGCTCAGTCTCCCTTTGATGGACTCCTTAATGAGCTGAACTAATCTAATTTCGTCAAACAGAGTCCATTCTGAGCTTGTTCTCAATAGCCCGGCTAGGATTCCCACTCGTCAAGGTTCTTTGTCAGCCCAATGGGTTGTATGCCCCGGCCGGGATGGGTTCGGTCCCAGAACGTTGCGGTCAACTCGAGGAAGCGGCCTCTCCTTCCCCCTTCTTTTCGGCCGGAGAAATCCTTGAGATCATGTCTGCAATCGAGGCTGTCAGTTCCTCCCGCTCTCTAACAAGCTGTAATTTCTCCAACCTTTCGTTCTCCAGTTTCTTCCGTCTAGCTTGTAGTGATTCCAGTCTTCTCCACTCCTCAACCCATGGAGACTCGGAGGAGTGTTTGTCTATGGATCTCAGGGATTTCTGTTCCTCGAGTATCCCGCTAGCAAGGACGCGAAGTCTCGACTCCATCTCCTCGACTCCGTCTTCGGTGGCATCGACGGAGAGTGTCGAGTTCCCGCCGAACAGGCGTTTGAAGATTGAATCGGACCGCCGTTCTGAGGCCAGGCTGGAGAGCTGCCTCTTCTTCTCCTCGAGTTCGGCTGAACGCATGGCCAGCTCGGTCCGAAGTTCGTCTATCCTGGAGGAACTCCGCGTTCGCGCTTCGTGGAGTTTCCGCACGATTTCCTCCTCGTTCTGCATGAGTTCAGATATGCTGTTGTCAATCGAAGAAAGGTCGACAGGCTTGGAAAGCCAGTAGGTCAGTTCGCGGCGCCTCTCCGCGTAAGCCGAAGGGAGCCTTGCCGCGCCCATTTTCTCCTCGAAGTCGTCGAGCAAGAGATTCACGCCTTTCGTCCAGTTCTCAAGCGAGTAACCTCCAGGTTCCGAGGAAAACTTCTGGTGCCCGAGTTTGTCCAAGGCGATAATCGTTCTGGTCTTGAGCTGATCGTAGTCCACCTGAGTGGCCTCGGAGAACTTTACCTTGCGCTGATGAAATTCTTCCTTTTTCATTTGCCTTTCTGCTGTCCGGAGGGCCTCTTTCCGCAAAAGAGTCCTTTCCCAAGAGGAGCGAAGCTCAACCGCGAGCCGACACCGCCGCAGAATTTGATTTAAGGGTTGGAGGATGGTTGTCTGAGCGGTCTTGACTTACTGCAACCATTTCGGCTGGGATGGATACGAGCGTTCGGGACCAGCGCGCGCGCTTTTCCGTCTGACGAAGACCCCGAATCTTCTTAGCCCCTAAACTCTGGCGCCCCGAAAGTGCTAGGAAAGCGGGGGGATTCTTTCGAGTTTAGGCATTGTCCGGCCACGCTTGGGCTAGGTGGGCGCGCGGCAGGCAGCCGAATCAAGACTGCCCAAACCATATTGGGGCCGCTAACTAATGGTTGTTTTGTAGGGTTCTGTCAAGTTCTCGTCATGTCGCCCTTTGAATCAGGGTTGCCAAGTTTCGTCACGTGGTAGCTCGCGGATGGGGTAGTGAAACAGTCTCTTTGACACTATCCTGCCCCTCGGACCCAGCACGCGCTCCCCTTCCTGATGAGCGTCGGCGCCTCGTCGTCTGGCGACCCCACGAACTCGCACCCGCAGGACGAGCAGACAGCGCCCTTCTCGCCCCGGAGGTTCACCGTGTTGTTGCAGTGGCACCTCAAACGTCCTGCACCTCCAGCACAATCGCCACTTGGCTCTCCCCGAAGGTCTCTTCGAATCTCGTGCCCAAAGGACTTACCAGACCAGAGTTTCGGGCCGTTGATACTTAGACCTGTTCAAACCGGGCTCTGGGTTGTGGGTTCTGTTAACTTGACGGTTGATTCGGCGGTTTGTTGTCGGTGTCAACTGGCGGTTGATGCTTCGGTGTACCGCCCGTCAGCTTATCGGTCAGGGGCGTTTTTCCTAAGCAAGAGTGTGTAAACGACACTGTCAGCCACAACTACGGGGCTCATCTTAGCCACCGCGCGCGCGCTTAATTCTTAGGCATCCGGGGAGAAGCGTTAACCGTCGGCAGTTGGTCTCCTCCGTCTAAATTCGGTTGGTGACTGGTTGGCTACTGTTCTAAGTTCTGCACGCCTTTCACAAGGTGGTCCTTGCAGCAGTAGCTGTGCCCCATACTCAGGCCAGTTTTCGACCTCCTATCGACGCTTAAGGTATAACCCAACTTTGAGTCATCGAATGTGGTCTGACATACCTCACAGATTGCTTCCATCGCGGAATGTTGTGCTTAGGGTTCTCTTAATTCTTCGGGTCATGCGTAGGGCGTTAACCGTCGGGTCATAGGTAGTTAGTGACTTTGCTGAGAGAGTTCAACTGTAGAAAGCAGGAGTCGTAGTCCCGATTCCCCATGAACTTGGCAGGGCCGCTGACTGCGGCAGGTCTCCCGCCTTCTAGGATGGTTCTCCAGCTGACCCATCGGGACGTTGAGCGTTCAGGGGCTTGGACAAGATGCTATATCATGGTAGATTGGGCACTCAAGAGATTGAAATGGCCCTGTCCGACGAGGAGGGGATCAACGCGAGGGTCGAAGAAATCGACCGCTTGATCGGGGATCTGCAGAAGAGGAAGCACGAACTTCTCAAAGCGAAGGAGGTCATCAGGGCAGAAGCGGCCTCTCCGAAGAAAGGACCCGAGTCGGGAGATGCCATTCGGGCTGAGAAACCCGAGCCGAAGAGTTCTCCACTCTCCGAATTCGAGAAGTCCACAACCGCGTCGGAAGAGACCTTGGATTCGCTGCAATGGAAGAGTTTCAAGAAGGGGGAGGGGGAGTGGGCGTTTCTCAGAGACAGAGACGGTAGACTCGTAGACGAGCTTCAGTCCTCGAAGGACTTCGTGGACAGACTGAGGAAGGAGAGTGAGGTCGTGGTCGGGAAATACAGGTACAGAATCTCAGAGGATAGGTTCCTCAACAGGTACTTCGTGGGCACGAAAGTCGCGTGAGCCTCCGATGGGTAACGCGCCCGCTCTTGGCGGGTAGGAGCTATCGTTTAATCGGGTGACGTGCATGGTCGTACGTTTGTCCTACCCGAAGCGCTGTCCGGTTTGTGGCTCAACGAGCTACGAAAACAGGATTACTGGAACTGCCCGTGACATCCGGAGACTCCCCGGGGCAACTGAAAGGACCGGTCACGCTGTATGCGACACCGTTATTGCACCTGACGCTGACCTGAATACTCGCATCCATGTGTATGGTCACCTGGAACGACTCGCTGAAGGCGGTGTTAAGGGTCGGGACATGACACTCGCTCATATGGCCTTCGCGACGTAGTCCTTCAGACATTGTTTCGAGCAGAATGTGAGGATCGGCTCAACTGACATGGCAGGATTGCTGACCGTCATGAATCGCCGAATCTGCCATGCTTCATCTCCTAAGGATATCTGCTTCCCGCAATTATCACAATTCTTCAGGAATTGGCCCGACTCCATAGGCTCGCCTCTAAGGTTTCTCTGGGATTAAGATTGCGTAGAAAGGGCTCTGTCTAATCTGCGTTGTGCGCGCGCGCTTCAGACTTGCAAGCGACCCAGCTTTTCGCCTAAGTTACGGACGCTGTCAGGCTTTGAAAACGAGATACTTCCGCAGAAGGAAAGCAATGAAACCCACAGCAAGCGACTGGACGCCGAAAGCAAAGAATCCTGTAAGGTGTCCGAGATGATGAAAGATGTAGAATCCGGTGAACCATTCGAAGATTCCGACCAGAAAGTAGAGTACAAGCTGTTCCAAGGTCCTCTTGGAGAAGAATGATGTCCTCACTGGCGGCTTTGACATGCCCGAAGTGCTAGGGTGGGGTGTCTTAAGAAGGAATCTAGGATTGGCTTAAGTGAAGAGGCGCCCTGGCCGGGACTTCACAGTTCAGGTAGGCGCCCCAACAAGAAGCTCATGAACTAACAATCCGTGGGTCTGCTTAGTAGGGAAGGCCCAACTTCTTGAAGATCTCAGGGAAGCGCGCGCAGAGAGTACGACGAATTTGATGCACTAATGCATCCCGTCTTGGAACCATTTCACGAGCGAGACCTCGTTTGTGTTTCCCCGCCTTTCAACGTGGACAATTCCTCGCTCCGAAAGAGAAGCTACGACCCTGTGTGTCTTCAGCCTGGATAGATTGGCCTCTTTGGTAATGAACTTCTGTAGGTATGTCCCCCCGTGAGCGTAGAGGACATTGACCACCTTTCTTTCCTCGGGCTTGAGAGCCCTCAGAACAACCGAGGTGGTGTCCGTTCCATTTCCCGACGCGTAGTTCTTCATTTCTGGGAGAACGAGGAAGTAGATGACTCCCACCATGCTGACAAGGACGGTGCTGAGGAAGAGAAGCGACGACAGCAGTATGAAGAAGGGGAAGTCCGGCGGGAACCCTCGTGTCATAATCCCAAGAATGACGCTGAGCGGCGATTCCGTAGGAGTGAGGATTATGGTTAGTATGATCATGGAGACCGCAAGCCCTAGGGTGGCCGCTAGGAGCAGTATCAACAGAACCTTGAGCTTCTCCATCTCGTTAGCCACCTCCTCTACTCCGGGAATAAGTCCTTCGTCCGGTCCTATCCGACGAATTGATCTGGTTCTCCAGAGGCCGGCCTATTGCATCGGCGTTTTCCAAGTCAGGGCTTTTGCGCCGCCCACCATTCCCAGGATTGCTCCCACGACAAAGCCCCCTGTGCCCAGGAAACTTAGGACCGAAAAGACCAGTATGAGGACGCCCCACGTTCTTTGTCTATTCGGACGGGTCTGGAGCATCATACCCGATATCGCCACTATGATCCCAGAAACTAGCCCGAATGTCCCCATTCCTCCGACTATGAAGGATGCTAACTCCTGGATGTTGGCCGGAGAGAGCTGCGCGGTCGAGTTGGACGAGAAGTCCGAGGACGGGAGGTGCGGGATGACGAAGATTGAGACGCCTACGAGCAGAAGGCCACCCAGAACCATCAGGATACCGCCTACGAGAGCGAGTATCGAGGCCGTGTTCGGATATTCAGATTTCGTTTGTTGTGTCATTTCGATCTAACCACGGGTGGAGTATGGAATCGGTGGGGGTAAATCAGTTCCCTGAGACAGTCTTGATACGATCTCCGAGTTCGCTGAAACGGAATTGATACAGTCAATGAAGTGGATGAAACGACCGGAACTTGAGCTCCCCGACAACCAGTCTCGGACCCTTGTCCTGCCTCAGGGCGGGGTATGTTGCCCTGGCTCCGGGCCTTTGGGCTCTCTCTCCAAGACATCCTCAAATGGCATGAACTGTCAAGGGATCTGGATGCCTTTTCTGCGTTATGGATTCTTCGTACATGCTGCGTGTCCATCGCACAAGCGATAACACCCTTTCCGACTCACCCCACCAAGCTTCTAATATCAGAAGCCATGTCCTTCTGCGTAATGTCGGAGAAGGCCACGCCAGAGATAACCATCGAGCCCTACAAGAAGATAGTAATTCATGAGGTGATTGAATATCAATTCAGCGACTACGTAGAACTCGTGCTGACAGGCACCCGAGCGGCGGGAGGCACGACAATTCCTCTTGTCCATTGGTGCAACGGGATTGTGTTTCAAGTTGTTCCATTCAACCCCAACGGTGATGCGGTCATCGAACAACAACTGGAGGGGATCGTTCACTACAGTTCGGTAAGCTTCGCGTTGAAGGAGAAATTCGAGCCTGAGGTCAGGTCGCCCTTGGGTACCCTTAGGCTGATTAATGCGAGTGCCAATCCCAACTTCGTCGCCCTGGCCGATTTGCTAAGGCGACATTCCAAGTATAAGCCGTGAATGCCAGTCGCACTCCGGCCTCACTGGCTCGGAGGGGTTAGAGTCTACACGGGTTCTTTCTCTGAGGATGGCCCGGCTAGGATTCCGACCTGTTTAGGTTCTTTATGGGCCCGGAGGGGTGCGCCTCCAAACTAGTTCAGAGAAGCAAGTAGGTCTGGGAGATGAATCAAATCCTTGGAGTGGCGACTAAAATCTTCTACTTCTCAGGACCCAAGCAGCTAGAATTGCTACGTCAATATCACAATTGTAGTGGCACCCAGAGCCTCGTAAGTGAAGGTGGAGGCGGTCGTGCTCGCGTCAGCCTGAATGATTCACCACGTACAGGTACACCCTCTCTCTCTCGTCGCATCGCGCCGGCGTCCATCCTTCGAATGTCCAGGTGTGCGTGACTATCCTCGTCCCGTCCCGGAGCTCGAGGAGCTTCTGTTTCAGAGTCCTGTTGGTCTTCTGCGTTAGGTAGAGTGTGATCACGGTCGCCTCGGCAATGTTCTCCCTGAAGAAGTTGCCATGGGTAATCGTGACCAACTCCTGCACGCCCTTCAATCTCACGATCAGGCGTGACACTGCTACCCGTAGCGGGTCTGCCTCAATCCCAACTCCCCTCGCCCCGTACCTCCTCGCCGCTTCAATCAGTATCCTCCCATCCCCGGAGCCAAGGTCGTAGAGCGTGTCATCCTCTTTCAAATCCGCGAGTTCGAGCATCTTCCTGACCGCCCTCATCGGAGTCGGCCACCACCCCGCACCTATCACCTGCGTCCACAGGAGCCAACCCGCGAGCATCATCGTGACGACGATGAGGAGCAGCGGGGCCGATATCAACGGGACGGATCATCTTCAATTTCTAGATAATAGACTTAGAGGGGGGTGCAAGCGGGGACAAGACGCAGAGACCACCCGAATCATGAGACCATCGCAAAAGCTACGACCCGCAGAGGCCGCGGGAGTCGGTGTTCACGGAAAGAACAAACGGACGGAGCTACTCAGGAAGTCCGTGGAGCAAGCGTAAATAACGAAGGATAGCGATTACCAAGGCACATGTCCAGCGTCACGACCTTCTTTCGTCACTGCCCATCGTGCGGTCGAAGGTTCGAGGTCAAGCTCGTAGGCAGGAATCTGGTCGGCACAAAGAGGAGCGACTACCTGTCGACGAGACCAGGGACCAGCAGCATGACCTACCTGGCGGCCCAGAGGCCAGGAATGGGGCTCACGAGGAACGCTGGTCAGGCGGCCTACGACGGCTATGCAGCGCCCGTAGAGCAGGTTCGAGTGACCGTCGAAAGAAAGGATTTCCAGCACTCCTACAAGTGCAAACACTGTGGTCATCAATGGATTGAGAAACGTTCTGAAGAGGCTCAACCCAGTATCGAGAAGCGACGAAGCTGAGGACGAACTCCAGACGGATGGACTTCCGCCCAGCATGCTGGGTCAGATTCCCACCCCCGCACTTAACGCGCGCGCGCTAGCCCGCTCAGCAGGTCACACGGGAGACCGGTATCCAAAAGAGGCCAGCCCGTTCATAGCCTGGCCTGCGAAGAATGGTGATGGGATGCTTCACAGAATCGTCTGGGACTACATAGCAGCACGCAGGAGCCACAAGCTGAAAGGAAAGGAGCTGGCGGAACTTCAGGGAAGGAAACTTCGCAGCCTCGTTGACCATGCCTACCGCACCGTTCCATTCTACCACGATGCGTTCGCCAGACGCAACGTAACTCCGGACCAAATCAGGAGCGCTGAACAGCTTCGGCTATTGCCTGTCCTGACCCGACAGGACATACAGGACAACTACCCCGACCGCATGCTCGCCTCAGGGAAATCGACAGCTGGCACAGTCATCAGACACACGTCCGGGACAATTGGCAGACCTTTGGAGGTAGTTTGGGACAACGAAGACTGCGACAGGAATACCGCTCGGCACTTGGTCATGGCGCAATCCCTCGGCCTGTCCCTTCTCGATAAGACAGTTGACATCATGTACTTGGGGCCTGAGAAACCAGAACCCAGCACAACGCCAGAAATGAGTCGGCTGCGAAAGATCCTCGTCGGTCCAATCACGACGCCAATGATCTTCACATTGAGGTCGAGAAAGACAGGCTTCCGCAGGAGCGTGCTCGAGGTCGAAAAGGAGTTGCTGAAACTTCGCCCGACAGCAATCTACAGCAGGCCGTCGTACCTGAGAAGGCTCGGCTCGCAATTGGACAGAGAAGGAAAGAAGCTTCAGGTCGGGAAGATCCTCGCTGGAGGGGAATACCTGAGCAGTTCGGTTAGGAAGGAGCTTGAAGGCTATTTCGACTCGGAGGTGTTCAACGGTCTCGGCGCCCAGGAGCTTGGCACGCTTGGAGCGGAATGCAGTGAGCATCGTGGAATCCATCTCTTCTCCGATCACTTCGCCTTCGAGCTCCTCAGGGACGGAGAGCCTGCCTCAGCGGGTGAGGCCGCTGAACTGGTCGTCACCTCACTGCACAACAGAACAATGCCGTTGATCCGGTACAAGCTTGGGGATGTCGTGGTGCCTGAATCGGGCGTCGATTGCGCCTGTGGTCTCGGTCTTCCAAGGCTCCGGGAAATCAGAGGTAGGCTGGACGACGGCCTGGAGCTGCCCGATGGTACGCGAATCCCTGTTGGACCGGTGGTAGACTACATCGAGTCACTAGGCCTTAGAGACTACCAACTAGTTCAGACGGGCAAAGGTTCCGTCTTGGTCAAGCTTGTCCAGGAGCAAGACACCAAACAGACCGTGCAAACGCTCTTTTCATATCTCCGGTCGTTGTTCGGCAATGATGTTCAGATCAGGCTGGAAGAGTGGAAGGAAGATGACATTCCGCCCAAGTACAGGCCCGTAATGCGACTGTAACCCCAAGCCCCTAGCGGATCCGGATGGTGTCGAGGAACGGCTTTCGACCGTGCGGCAATGTGCAGACTTAAGACGCCTTTCTTTCCGAGCATCCACGTTGAAAGTGGGACTCATGGCAATCGGGGCGTTTATCCTGGGTCTAGGTTTCGCTATGATCTGGGCGTGTCCGAGCATTCCCAACCTAGTATACGAGGCCAGCACCGTTGGCTTGGGCGTTGGTATCTCCGTGAGCGATGCCATCGCAATTTCGATTTGGTTCCTATGGACGGGGATTCTTCTGCTTCCGTCAGGGCTAGCAATCTTAACCTACGGGATCGGGGCGCAGAAATCCCCACCCAAGATCGGCTCGACTGAGACAAGCACTCAGTCGTAGGCTTCAGGGCAGAAGGCAGGCAGCCGTCAGAGTAGGGGTGGATTGCGACGTCGATCAATCTAGGAGCCAGGAAGGCTGAATCGTGTCCCTTCTTCACCCGCCTGAGCTCTCCCTAGAGTTCCCAAAATTACCCTAGACTCTCTCGTTAGATTTACGGCGTGTGGAATACGAATCTATACTCTTGCGCTGACCTTGCCATAGTAGTACGAACTATCATTCCATGTAGGCGACAAACATGCAGAGAATGGAGTCTCTAGCCGTCGCTTCCCGGGCCTGACAAAAAGAGGGCGGTGGGCTGAGTTCAGCCCACGATGGATTGGATCTCTTTTGCCAGCTTTCCTTCTACGTGTGTCGTCCAGAGCATCTCTGGGACGTCCACGGCAAGAAAGAGGAAGGACAAGAACAGCGTCTCTACAGCTGCGACGGCGATGTTCTGGACCCACTTCCCAATGCCTATGTGGACCGTGAAGTCGTTGGGCTGTCCGCTCACCACCAGGGTGAAGCACCTGTCCGCAGCGATGAGGTCGCGCATTATGCCCGCCTTCTGCGCCTGAATGATGTTGCCTAGTGGTGCAACCCTAGACTGAGTCTTGTAGCCCTCTGCCATGAGCTGTTGCTCGATTTGCTGGGCCACCTGGGCTGGGTCTTTCCCCTTGTTTTGGAATCGAAGTACCTTTTCTGATACCAAATTTCTCGATTCCGCGCATTGAAGGGCTCATAAAAGCACAACGGTGCCCTAGGAGCTTCGTCAAAGGTCCAGCCAGGTTAGACTATGGCTCTGGTCTCTCGCAGCGCGCGCGTCAGGGAGGGCCAGGAAGACCCGGTTCCAAAATCCCTTCGGAACGAGAGTTCAACGCATTCCAGCTCTCAATCATGGAGGGTTCATGGGTGAAATCCGTAGAGATTCGGGAGTCATCTCGGAAATCCAGTAAATACGAGACTCGTTCCTGACTATCTCGACGAAAGGATGAAAACAAGAACAGCGCAGTTGTCAATAATAACAGCAATCGCCATAGCAGCAGCCCTATTCGTATCTCCCTGGGTCATAGCGGCCGCATCGACCGCTTCGACTTCCACCACTGCAACAAGTTCGACAGCGACATCCACATCCAACTCAATAAGCACACAGAACTACACCGCCTGCCTGGACGGGCGAGGCTTCGGACGGGGATTTGACCGTTCGACTCTGCCCGGGTCTCCTGGCCGCTTCGACCTCCAAAACACGGTCAACCTAACGGCTGGGCAGACAATTACGGTGACAAGTTCCCAGGGCACATTCCAAGTCATGGGAACATCTAGCAGCAACGGAACAGCTTCAGGGACAATCACCTTCACATTGACATCCAAGTTAGCCGAGGGATACACACTCTCAATCACCAGCGGCAGCCTTGTCGTGGGGGGGACGACCTACACAATCTCATCAGGCACAGCACAGACAGGACGCTCTGCTGACGTCATATCGGGGCAGGGCACTACAACACCTACAGGCCAGTTTCTGCTGCGGGGCACCGCCACGGGTAGCTTCGCAGGGACTACTGGCTCACTACTCCTAGACTTCAAGACAGGATCCACCGAGTATGCGGTAGCTCTGACAGGCACGGTTCAGAGCTGAAGCTGCAGCACTCGGTCCCCCTCTCTTTTTCCCTCAGACTCTACAGAGCCGAGCAGTAGTGGAACAAAAGAAATGCGAAACAGCGGGTCAGTTCTGGCCTCAATGAGGCTCTTTCTGATGAGAGTGAGCTCTTCGCCTTTTGGAGCTACTATCTGGGGGGTTGTGCTGTCCTGTGCGGTTCTCATTTACGATAGGGTCATTGCAGGCGACTCACGGGCCAAAGCCAGACTTGGAGACAGCGCGCTCGTTTGGTATCCCCGGTTCGGTCATCTACATAGACTGACAAGTTCCTGGCCAGAACGTCACCAGACGTTTTCCCTGTTAGAGGCTCCCAGATAGGGTCGAACCCAGGCCGAGCAGCCCAAAGAAACTCAGAATGGACTCTGTTTGCCTAGAGTGGTTAGATTCTAACTATTCCCCCACTCTTGCGAGGTCTGAGTCCCACCGGGCCCGGTAGATCAGATGCGCGCGCAGTACTAGGATTTCTTCTTCTTGGCCTTCAGCTTGCTGTCTCTGAACCTTACGAACTCCTTCGCAGCGGCCTTGTTCATTTTCTCGATGGCTTTTACGACAGCCTCCGAAAGTTCCTCTGCAGCTATCTCCGTCTTCTTGGCGAGCTTTGCAGTGATCTCTTTTGTCACTTGTTCTGCTTCCTTTGCGGTGGCTCCCGAAGCCTTCGCGGCAGCCTTAACTTTGGATTCCACGTATTCCTCCCACCTTCCGTCCCTCTTCTTCACATTGACCATTGTTCTCTACGGATGGTGGAGGCCAAGGCGTCTTATGTGCCTTTCGCTTCCGTTTCGGTTCCGCTCCCTGCGTTGCAGGTGAGGCCTGGCCGCTAGCCTGGGCTCCATCACAAACAAAGATACATATGAACGTCTACGGGTGCAACGCAGGGACGCATGGGCAGGGCAAAGAGCGCGCACAAAACGATACTGGTGATCGGATTCAACCCTTTCGCAGGTAGGAAGGCGAACGCTGCAGGTGACATAGCTGAGGCTTTTGATGGGCAGGAGTTCAACGGTGTAGAGCTCCGCTCCGTCTTGATTCCAGTCGAATGGGGAAGACCTGAGACAATGATCAAGAAGGCGATCGAGGAGATCCAGGAAGAAGGCCAACACCTCATAGCTATTCTAGAGCTAGGAGAGTGCGGCGGAAGAAGAATCCGAGTCGAGGAGAAGGCCCACAACCAACGCGCTAGGGGACGTGCCGACGAGGCAAACAACAGACCCGGGGCCGAGGTGGGGACTGAAGTGATCAACGGAGGTCCGCTAGAATATTCTTCGCCGATCGCCCGTGACATCAAACGGGCTTTGCAGAGTGCGAAAGTCGAATTCGATGAATCCGAGGATGCGGGCGCGTTCCTCTGCGAGGAGGCGTTCTATGCCGGCATGCACCTTACGTCCAAGAAGGCAAAGGTGGCTGGATCCGTTGGGTTCGTCCACATTCCTCAGTATCCTGTGCGAGATGAGGACAAGTTGAATCACTACAACAAGGAATATCTGAGAGACACGAAGAAATCAGTGCAAAAGATCCTCGTAAGGCTGTCGAAGAAAGACGCCTAGGAGACGCGGGCACACTATCCCGGACCTAAACCAAGCTTCGAGACTCGGACATCTACTTGATTCAGAACTGGTTCTTCCCGGCAGAAGACTACGGCCCTAATGCGTGACTGACAAGTCCCAGCCAATGTGCTTACAGCGACCAGTCGTCGGCACTGGCGACTGGAATCCAGTTTCAGAATCCATTTGGTGCGGACCCCACTGGGTCCTCTCCGGCGCGCGGCCAGTGACCACACACAGAATCATTAAAGGGGACCTAGAGAGTCTGTCGAAGGATGACTACCGCGCTGTTGTTAGTTGACGCTCAACGTGGCATGCTTGAAGCTCCGAGACCAGTTCCAGCACACGTCGAGGTTAGGAGGGCGCTTGAATCGTTGCTAGCCAGGGCGCGGGAGGCGGGAGTCTTTGTTGTGTTTGTGCAGAATGACGGACCTCTGGGTGACCCAGATGAGCCACACACCTCCGGGTGGGACTTGGCTTTCCCTGTGGCATCCAGTGAACTAGTCTTCCGCAAAACCGTTCCTGACGCCTTCTCGAATGCTGGTCTCGGAGCTTCACTCGACGCGGGGCAGGTGGATCAGGTAGTAGTTGCCGGAATGCAGAGCAACTACTGCGTCTCAGCTACATGCCGCGGCGCGTTGCATCACGGACTGAAGGTGATTTTGGCGTCAGGAGCCCATGCGACTTACGATGAAGGCGAGAGTGCTGAGACTATTTCGGCTAGGGTGGAAGAGGAACTCGGACGAGATGGTGTCAGGATCATTCCAGCCGACGAAATCGGATTCTAACTCGATGCGTGCGTCCTCGGAGTAGCAGATGTGAACCGACCGCAACCAAGGAATTTCAGACCATTTTGCAGTCGGAAGTTACGGCGACAGCGCTCGCTAGAAGTGTTTGGCTTTCGCTCTTCGAGACAGTTTTGAGGCGCGATTCCGCGCTGGACCACATCGGGCCCGCTGACTTCATGCGTCTATTCGAACTTGCCAACGCCGACGGACGCAACATGCCCTCCCACGTAGACTCGGAGGCTCCCTCTCTCCTCGTGAGCCTTTAGGTAGATCTTGGAAGGCCGTCCGATCTCATGCCCCTGGTCGACCTTGGCGTTCACCTTTTCGCTTCGGAAGTACCTATAGTGCGAGAGATAGGCCGCAAGGCACCCGTTGCCCGAGCCAGTCGCCGCGTCCTCGGGCACCCCGAACGCCTCGACGAAGACTCGCACGCTCAGGTCGTCGCCAGCCTCACGGGCTTCAGGAGAGAAGACGAGTATCCCTTCCTCCCCGACCTTCTGGAGAAGATCGTCGCATGACTTACCGTCGACCCGGCAGCGCTTGACCGCATCGAGGTTGCGCAGCGGAACGATGATGAAGGGCACGCCTGTTGAAACCTCCACTATGGGAAACCTCCGGTCGATGTCGTCGGACCTTATTCCGAGGACCTTGGATAGTTCCTTGGCATTTAACCTCTCCTTTCCAAAGGTCGGCTCGACTTGCCTCATCCAAAGCCTGGTCAATTCCCCGCCCCGACCGTAGACGAAAGTGACGGGGATCCTGCCGACCTTGAGATCCAGCGTTATGTCGGACACTCGCTTCCCCATGATGAACTTCTGTATCACGTAGGCTGTGCCCAGTGTCGGGTGGCCAGCGAACGGGAGCTCCCGCGTGGGAGTGAATATCCTCACCTTGAAGAGACGAGCGGCCCTGACAGCTGAGTTCTCGCTCGAGACGATGAACGTCGTTTCCGAGAAGTTGAATTCGCGCGCGATCTTCTGCATCTCGCTAGTGGAGAGTCGGCCTGCATCTCGCACCACTGCCAGCTCGTTGCCGCCGTAAGGGGATTCGGCGAAGACGTCCACCAGATGAAAGGTCAACCCCCTCCCAGTCAACATGATTGTACCGGGGTTGCGGGTAATATAGATGACGGGAAGAATGCACGATGGTGCCGAATCCCGTACGTCTAAGAATACCGGGTCAAAACGCTTTAACCGAGCAAACCACGGCCAGAAAGACACGGCTTGCAAGGTACCCAAGGAGTAGACGAATCGATCGCGCTCGAAGTTGAGACCGTCTCAAAGTCATTCGGTACAACACATGCCGTTGACGGCATAAGCCTCAGATTGCGGAAAGGCGAGATTCTGGGTCTCCTCGGTCCGAACGGATCGGGGAAGAGTACTGCGATGAAACTGATTCTCGGTGTGATCAAGCCAGATTCTGGCGCAATACGCGTCTTCGGCAAGAATGTCGCCCGTGAAGCGGTCGAAACCAAGCAATTGGTGGGATACGTGCCCGAGACGGCACAGCTCTATGAGTTCCTGAGCGGGGTCGAGTATCTCGATTTTGTGGCCGACATGTACAGCATGACCTCGGACGTCAGGAAGGAGAGAATCACGCAGTTCCTCAACGCCCTGGAAATGGTAGGCCATGAAAACCAGATGATCAGCGGCTACTCTCAGGGCATGAAGCAGAAGATCGCGATAACGGCTGCCCTCATGCACCGTCCACGGCTGTTGATATTGGACGAGGCACTGAACGGGCTCGACCCTAGGTCGGCCAGAATCGTGAAGGACCTCCTTCGCAGTCTTGCGAAAGAGGGCTTTTCCATCCTGTTCAGCACGCACGTCCTGGAAATCGCTGAAGCCATCTGCGACAGGGTCGCCATCATGTATCAGGGCAGGATTCTCGCAGAGGGGACGGTTCCCGAGCTTCGCAGGCAGGCGGGGCTTCCAGGATCTTCCCTTGAAGAGGTGTTCCTCAAGATCACTGGAACCTCAGACCTGAGGGACGTAGTAGAGGAGCTCAGTAAGTGAACCCGAAGCGTATCTACAAGATCGCAAGCGTTCTTGTCAAATCCCAACTGAGATCTGGGCGTTCAGGTTCCCTCGGTATGCGCTTCTTCAACAAACCGAGGGTGATCCTTCTCATCGACGCAATCGTGTTTGCAATAGCTGCTAGCTCAGTCTACGGCATTCTTGGACTAGTAGGCGTCATGTCCAAGGAGATGACCAGCCTCTTGAACACAATAACGCTTCAAGCTTTGACCTCAATGCCGGCTCTCATACCACCATCCATATTCATAGCGGCAGTCCTCTTCGAACTGAGCGTCTCTTCGAAGTTTGCGTCAAGCGACGTGGTCAATTGGCTTCCCGTGTCGCAGACAGACTATGTCTCGGCGTCGACTCTGTCGGTCTGTTACATGTACTCTTTCATCGTCGCACTTGGGATAGGGGTCACTTACCCTCTCGCGGTAAGGGCCTCCCTTCTACCTGCGTGGGCGGTCTCGGCGACGTTGAGCCTCGTCGCGCTCTTCGCAACGGGCGCGCTGGTTGAAATCATGAGAGCCGCCCTGAACCGCGTCACCTCGGCCGTCTATGGAAAGGCGGGAAGGAGCACCGTCGTGATCCGGGTTGTGGTGACAGTGCTCGTCATCCTGGCTGTGGAACTCGGGTTCAATCCGGTGATCTTGTCCAGCGTGGTGGGCACGTTTTCCGGCGTCGTGAGCTCAGCATTTCTCGTCCCGTTCTTCTGGTCTTCAATCGCGGTCAGTTATCTCGTAGCAGGACAGCCGCTCTTGTCAGCCGCCTTCTCTGCGTTGACGGTGCTCTTCACTCTCTTCGTGCTCTTCGCGGCTGTCAGGGTCAGGGCCAGGTACTGGTCCCCCCTTCCTGTCACCATCGAGGTGACGGAATCGGAATACTCCCCTCGCGCTGGCTTTCTGCAATCCTTGGGTCTGTCAGCGGTGGAAGCCGCAATAATCAGGAAAGACCTGAAGGGGTTCACGAGAAGGAGAGAACTGCTCCCTTACATCGCCATTCCGGTCGTCTTCGTCGCACTAATCGTAGTTCAGCAATTCACCATCCCTGGGTCCAACTCGGGCTCCGGAGGGGCGACAGTCTACCCCTTCTGGCTCATAGGAGGAATCATGACGATTATCGTCGCCACGACGAGCGTGGGACAGGAAGGCAAAGCGATCCTCAACATCTATGCCTTCCCGATCTCCCCCCAAGTATTCCTTAGGGCCAAGCTGCTTGTTGCATCTTTGTTCGGTATGGTGACAATACTCGCCATGCTTGTTGTTTCATCTGTTCTCGTGTCAGCATCCGTTACTGGTTTCGTGGCTTCGCTGCTGGTCTCAATAGCGATTGTGGCGGAATGCGTCTTCATCGGGCTTGGGGTTGCTACAAGATTCCCTGACTTGCAAGAGAGGCCGAGACCACGGTTCGTTCAGCCTGGCGCGATGATTCTGGCAATGCTGTTGGGAATGCTTCTGGCATTAGTCACTGCGTTCCCGCTGACCCTTTGGCCGTTCATGTCAAGCTACCTTGAAGGGGTTGGACTGTCGTATGGCGTCGCAGTGGGCTTAGGCCTTGCGTTCGGATGTGTGGTTTGTGTCATCGCATATCGATGGGCCAAGTCAGGTGCGGCGAAGCTGTTGAATGAGCTCATTGTCTGAGTTGGCCAGCTTGGAGACTCCGTGCCCTTCTCAGCCGCGCGCTCTAACTGCATATCCGTTCATCTCTAGGACCATTACACTCTCTCATCAGTTCGACATCTACGGCAACGTTCTGAGTGACCTAGGAAACACGGCGTCAACAGTCTTATTATTGAGATTGCGCGAGCTCTCGACAGTCGCATGCCTGATCTGATTAGTCCGGCGGTCCGCGCTATCCAAAAGGAGGCGGAAGAGAATCCTGATCTCTTCTGGTCAAGGGAGGCCGAGAAGGTACATTGGTTCCGAAGATGGAACCAAGTGCTCGAAGCGAGAGTCCCCGATTTCAAGTGGTTTGTTGGCGGACTCACGAACCTGAGCTACAACTGTCTGGACCGTCATGTGCAGGAGGGATGGGGCGGTCATGCGGCGCTCATCGCACTAAACGAACTTGGCCAAAGACAGGTCTACACCTACCATCAGCTCTTCACTGAGGTAAAGAAGACCGCGGCTGCTCTTAGGGGAATTGGAGTGAAGCGAGGAGACCGCGTCGCAATTTACATGCCGACTATGCCTGAAGCGATAATCTCGATGCTGGCAGCGACGAGGATTGGCGCGGTGCATCTGGTTGTGTTCGCTGGCTTCGGTGCCAGCGCACTTGCTGACAGAATCCGTATGGCGGGAGCAGGAGTCCTCCTGACTGCAGACGCGACCTGGAGGAGAGGCCGTCCGACCCCGCTTTTGGGCATCGTCGAAGAAGCTCTCCGCGATCCGTCCTCACCGGTGAAGAAGGTTGTGGTCCTCCAGCGCCTTACAGAAAAACCCCAGCTGCAGTCAGGCCGTGATACCACCTGGCAGGAATTCCTAGATTCCGGTCAGGGACTATCAACTGACTTTGAGCAGATGGAGGCGAACGAGCCTGCGTTCATCCTACCCACTTCAGGGACCACTGCCAAGCCAAAGCTCGTCGTCCACATGCATGGCGGCTACCAGGTGTGGATTCGTAGCGCAGGAGAGTGGATCTTTGGGTTGAAACCTAGCGATGTCTGGTGGTCGACTTCAGACATTGGCTGGATAGTGGGGCACAGCTACATCGTCTACGCCCCCTTGCTCTTTGGCTCCACGACCGTTGCCTACGAGGGCGCGCTCGACCATCCGGGACCCGAGACGTTCTACAGAGTGGTGGAGGACAACGGTATCACAGGAGTCTTCACATCTCCGACGGCGGTTAGGCTGCTCATGCGGTACGGGACCGAGGCGGCAAGGCGCTTCGACCTAAGGACGGTCCAACGTGTCTTTTCGGCAGGAGAAGTACTGAATCCCCCGGCTTGGGCCTGGATGCAGAAGGAGCTTTTCGGCGACAGGATTCCCGTCATTGACCACATGTGGCAGACCGAAACGGGGGGGCCAGTCTTTGGCAACCCGTACGGGATCTGTCTACTCCCCATAAAGCCAGGGTCGGCTTGCCTCCCCCTTCCCGGGATATCTATCGAGATCCGCAATCCTGATGGGTCCAGTGCCGACAAGGAAGACAAGGGCATCGTGGTAATCACACGCCCGTTCCCCGGGCTGACCTCCACGATATGGGGGGACCACGAGCGCTACAAGGGAGAATACTGGGAGAGAATCCCTGGGGTGTTCTTTACAGGGGATTCCGCCCACGTGGACGAAGACGGATACATCTGGTTCGCCGGAAGGTCTGACGAGATAATCAAGGTGGCTGACCACAGAATCGGGGTAATCGAAGTGGAGAGCGCCTTCCTCTGGCATCCGGCCGTCGCAGAAGCCGGGGTCACCACCCACCCCGACAAACTTCGAGGTTCGGTCATAGTCGCCTTTGTGACTCTGAAGGCAGGACACTCCCCTAGCGATCAGCTCAAGTCGGAGCTGAGAGAAACGGTCAGGAAAGAATTCGGCCCGCTGGCTGTAATAGAAGAAATCAACTTCGTGGAAGTGCTACCAAAGACGCGCAGTGGGAAGATCATGAGGCGGGTGCTGAAGGCCATAGTCCTCAATCAGGAACCTGGAGACATATCAACGATTGAGTCTGGAGAGTCAGTGGAAGAGGCGCGCCAAGCCTGGCAGCAGATGCAGTCGCAACTGCAGTCTCGCAGCTCAGGGCCCGGTCAGGACGGAACCTAATCCCCGGCAACCGTTAGAGGAATGATTAGGATTTCTTCTCGTCAGCCTGGGTTTACTGCATACATCTCTGAAACGGAATCTTCGCGTGTATACGAATTCGTGCTTCACTACCCTCGTCAGTTCTGGCAAGGTGCCCCCCGCGTGCACTCGCTACTGTGAATTCACCTATTGGTCATGGGCACGTCCTGTTAAATAACGGCAGGCGGATGAAACGCGCCATGTCTCTTGACGAATGGAGAGGGGGAAGCCCGTGGGCGAACTGGGAGCACTACAGACCCCTTGGGCCCATAATCGCGACCTTCCTCGTAGTGATTGGATGGCTGGTCTTCATACTCCTATATGCCCTCTACTGGTCCAGCGGCTACTCGACCTTCCAGAACGTCATAGTGACCCTCGTCACGTTGGTCATTATGGGTCTAGCCATCGGCCTAGGCTGGACAGTCTGGGGCATTAGGCACGCGAAGCGATGGATGAAGCAGGAACAGCCTGCCACTGCCGGGTAGCTCGACACAGGGCAGGACCCTCGGCGCAAAAGCAGCCTGCGGCATGCTTCCGCGTGCGGTTAGGCCCGGTATAGGCGTGGTCCGGGATTCGCTTAATCACACCCTAGCAGTACCGATTGGGCCTGAATTCGACAGTTAACCGACCAAATCCATCCAGGCGCGAATGCTGCTATTCCAGATCCGGACTGTCAGTCTCAGTGCTGACTCACTTGTTGCTACCGAGAGCCTTGCCCATCTGGACTAGGTCACTTTGTTTCTCATATCCGAGGCTTTCGAAGAGGTTCAGCGACGGGGTGTTCCAATCGAACACTTGCGCGTTGACCTTTGGGATGCCTCTCTCTATCATTCGACGCTCTAATTCTAGGAGCATCTTGCTTGCGATACGCTTTCGGCGGAATCTGGGGTCTACAGCCAGGTGATAGACCCAACCCCTTCGGCCGTCCCATGCCCCGATGACGGAGCCGACGATCTTAGAGCCTTCCTCCGCTACGAGGAAAAGGTCAGGATCTCGCTCGAGCTTTCGTTTGAGCTCTTCTTTGCTGTCTCCTGGGCGGGTCTCAAATCCCGAGCGGCGCCAGAGCTGAGACACGGCAGCGAAATCCTTCATCGAGAATTCCCTTGTCTTCATGGCTGATCATTCGTGAGTCTCATGTCGGATTCCAAGGAATCACGTCGAGTCACTATGAGCACAAAAAACCCTTCGGTCTGAGAAGACCCCTAGACAGTACGAACCCTAGCCGGCCATTCTATACGCCTTGGAACTGCCACCGAACAACTTCCCTGACGGGACGACGAGCAGTCGGCGCGAGGAGAGTGGAGGATACGACCCTCTTAATCATGTCTTGTTCTCCTAGTCTTCTACAATCCCTATATCCTTCCTCCGTTTCATCCTTAAGATTCCGGCTTCAGATTGGAACCAATTATTATCCTGTACACGAAGGAGGAAGCAAAGAGGCCGTACGACAGGTTCGACAACTTCATCGAAGCTTCGTTCTGGATAGGGAGTGAATACAGCGAGCCCGAGGGAACTGGCAACGTGAAGCTGGTCAGGATAGAAATGTATTCAGCCGACGACCCCGTGGGCCTGGACTATCTGAAGATATTCGTCAACCTCCTGCTCGACCACGCGATCGACCATGAGACGAGGTTCTTCCTGGAGCCTCCTCCTTCGGGTGGTTCCACGGATTCTAGTGGTTCCACGGATTCGGGGGGGCGTCCCCCGCCGGGCGACGAGGCACCGCCTTCGGAATCGGAGGAATTCCGCCCGACAGGATACGAGGCAGAGATGAAGGAACTGAGGGAAAAGCGCAAGAAGGGGAGTTTGAGCGAGAAAGAATACAAAGCACAACGGGAGAGATTGCTCAAGAAGTGGTGGAAGGAGCTGGACGAGCGCATGAGCAAGTAGCGATTGTGCTCTGGTTCTTGGAGAGCTAGCATCAGCTGACGGTGTTAGTGAGGGCGGGGTCTACGCTTTCCGAGCCGGTCTTGAAGTACGATTTCGACGCCTAGGATATTGACGGTATTGCCCAAACGGAAATAGCTTCGGTTGGGGCAGGCTTCAGTCGCCATTCCATGCTTCAGGGTGTCATCCGCTCTTCGTTTGAGGCATTGAGGAACTACAAGAGAATACCGTCGGAACTCAGGCAGCTGCAGACGAAGAAGATGCGTTGGACGCTGAGGTACTGCTACGATTACGTCCCATTGTACCACGAATGGTTTAGGAAGAGGGGACTGACCCCCGAAGACGTTCGAGAGCCTAAGGACCTCAGACTCTTGCCCAGGCTGTCGCGGGAGACTCTAAGCGGCACCTCTCCAGAAATGATCGTGGTTCCCGGTGCTAGAGTGGGGCTCGTAAGATCGACTTCTGGGACAACGGGACGCCCAGTCAGGATACTCTGGAGCCCAGGCTTCTCTGACATGGTCATGGGTCAGGTCTTCAGGGCGACTTCGGTAGAGGGAGTAAGACCCTGGCACAGGGTCGCTATGGTTTGGACAGGGTCCCCAGGGCGCCCCATTGTCGCCAGCGGGGCCGCCAGGAGAAGCGCGGTGTATGCCTACAAGCTCTTGTTCGGTTCCATAAACCTCTGGGTCTTGGTCTTCAATCAGGTCGACCTTTTCGTATCAAAGGATAATTGGAGATCGGTAGCTTCTATGCTGCATGACCTCCAACCTGATGTCATCTACTCCCGACCCACGCACGCGAGAAGGCTGGGGGTCAAGCTGAGGGAGGAGGGACAAAAGCTTGATCCCAAGTTCCTCATAATCGGAGGCGAGTTCATGAGCGATGGCACAAGAGCGGACATAGCTTCTCTCTACGGCTGTGAGGTATTCGAAGAGTATGGTTCGATGGAATTGGGCAGCCTTGGCTTCGAGTGCCCCGAACACTCCGGGATGCACCTTAACTCCGACTTCTTGGTCTTCGAAGTCGAACGGGATGGCGAGGAGGTCTCACCCGGTGAATCGGGGGAGCTTGTCATCACAGGCCTTCACAACGAGACGATGCCCTTGATTCGGTATGAGCAGGGAGACCGCGTGGTCCTCGAAGAGGAGGGCAGGTGCGGCTGCGGGTCGTACCTCCCTCGACTGCGTGCAATCCAGGGAAGGTTGAGCGATGGATTGGTGGCAGAAGACGGCACGCGTATTCCTCCAGGCGTCATCTGCGATCAGTTGGAGAGAGTCATGGGGATACGAGACTATCAGCTAGTCCAGAAGAGCCGCGAACGAGTGATTCTGAAGCTCCTCAGCAGAGACAATGCCGAGCAGACTGCCGGGGGGGTGTCTGGATACTTGACAAGCCTCCTTGGTGGTAGTCCCACCGTCGAAATCGAAGAATGGTCAGAAGATGACATGCCAGCGAAATACAGACCTGTAATCAGCGAGATCAACTAGCCCGCGTTTCCTCCCCCCCAGCCATTGCGGCAGTCTCTACTAACTCAGCCTTGAGATGGATTCTGGGCAAGCCGCTGACTTTGGACCTGACCTTATTTGCCTTGATCCTAGCCAAGCAAAAGACAACCGAGTAGCTGACGATGCAATTCAGCCGAAAAGGAGGTTAAATAAACCCAGGCAGACCTGCCCGCGAAATCACGATGTGCAGGATGTTTGCTTACGCTGGGAATTCTAGGGAAGACCTCGCGAGACTTGTCGGTGCCCTCAGTAAAGCTGCCAAGAGAGACACCGTTGCTGAAAGAGTCCCTCTGAAGAACATCGTTCATGGCGACGGCTGGGGTTTCGCGGTGTATTCGAAACGAGGGTTGACATATCATAGATCCGGTCGGTCCATCTTCAACGAGGACGTGGTATTGCCTCCGACAGACGGGAAAATACTTGCGGTCTTTCACGCCAAACAAGCGACGCCGGGGAATCCGGTCGGGGAGAGATTCTCCCATCCGTTCCTCGCTGAGACTCCCTACGGCCTCATTCTGCTTGCGCACAATGGCTCTCTTTACAAGGACAAACTCGCAGAGAGGCTCCATTTTGCCGGCGACCTAAGTAGAATAACGGACAGCGAGCTGGTACTGAAGTACGCAGTGCAAAGGGGGTTATCCGCTGCCTCAGCAGACCTCGAGGATTGCACGAAGACGAACAGTGCTCTGAATCTTCTAGTCCTCGAGATTGGGGACAATGGCCAAGCAGATATGTCTGTGAAACACTTCTACCACAAGGAAGGAAGACTAGACAAGACGAGATACTACGAGTTGTGCTGCGAAGACCTCGCGGGGGGGAGGGCGGTCTTCTCGTCGACGCTCAACGACTACGGCCTTTCCGGCAAGCCCATGGTAAAGGATGGATTAGTGCCTCTTTCGGCGTTGAAGTGAACCGAAGCATGATGGGCTGAGCGCGCGCTACGCATATAAGCGACTCGAGAGCACAGATTGCCGAAATTGAAGGCATACGTATTCTTGGTGACAAAACCGGGGACCTCTAAGGAAGTACTCCAGGATCTTCGTAAGGTTGCAAAGGTCGAAGGAGTGATCCAGGTGGATTCGATCTACGGGCGGTTCGACGCCATCGTCACGGTCGAGGCCCCTGACATGGAACATCTTGGAAACCTCATCTACAAGGTGATAGAGAAGGTCCCCAACGTAGTCCACACAGAAACCTCCTTGGCGCTATCTCAGCCCAGAGAGTGAAGCGGTCTGCCTGTAGTGGCGTACGTCTTGGTGCAAATGAAACCAGGCACCTCACAAGAAATAGTGGGCTCCAGGAAGATTCATGGAGTGAAGATGGCGAACAGCGTCTTTGGAAGGTATGACGCCGTTCTAGTAGTAACCGCGAAGGACATGGACGAACTGACAGCGACCATCTACGAGGTGATTGAGAAGCATCCGAACGTCGAGCACACAGAGTGCCTCGTGTCAATCCCCTATCCGCCAGAGGAGAAGCCACACCGTCATCCCGAGAGTTACAGCGTCATATCATATCACTGCCCTAGCTGCAACGCCCTGAACGAACACGGTTCGGTCTATTGCCAATTCTGCGGATTCAGGTTCAATTGAGTCGGGGATTGCCTCGAAGCTGACAACAAAGTAGCGCCTGGGCTAGACGAGTCTCGGCCAGGGCATCATTGGACGGGAATTGGTTCACCCTAGCTTTCTCCCCAATGGGTCAGGGGGTTTTCGACTTCGCAGCCGCCTTCTTCTTCTTCTTCGAGCGCTTCTTTATGGGCGCTTCGACCTTCTCCACGACTTCCTTCTCCACCTTCTCTACATCCTTCTCCGCTTTCTTCGCTTCTTTCTCTACCTCCTTCTCCGCCTTGCGAACTTCCTTTACGACCGCTTTCTCTATTTTCCGGACCTCGCCTTCGACTCTTTCTTCTGCCGTCTTCTTGGTCTGAGAAGACCATTTCTTGAGTGAGGCAACGTTGCCCTCGAGCGTGCTCCTCCTCCTCTCGTCAACGAGGAGGCCCCACCTCCTAGCCAGTCCGAAGTTCAGGCCAGCCTGTGCGACCTCTCCCAGCGAGAATCCCCTTGCTTGCCTCTGCGTCATCCCCCTGCCGTGCCTCACTTCGACAACGGCTGTGGGAGGAGTGCCACTTGGCTTCGGGGCCTTCTCCTTCACGACGCGCTTCGATTCCGCTTCCTTCTTCTTCCCGCTGACCCTCTTCTTCTTGGGGGGCACACTCAAGTCAGGTTCCTCCAGCTTCTACCCGGTTAAATTCGTTCCTACTCGGTCAGAGAGCGGCGATTCGGCACAGCCATTTCGGGTCGTCCTTCATTATCCAATTGCGCTTCTTACCGTCAAATGTTCAGTGCTTATTAGGTGCGGTGTCGAACGCAATTGCATCTCATAGAATGGCGTCCTATCATAAGCGAACCGAAGAGAAGGAAGAGGTAAAGGGACACAACCACCCGTTCAAGGAGAAGTGCGGCCCTCACTGCCCCCGGAACGAGCATTACAAGGGGCCAGTCAGGAAGTCGGGTTTTCTGCACAGGAAAAAGCGCTAGTGATGAGTCAGAAGCTTGGTCAGACCAGGGCTTCTCACTTGGGCTGACTATTCGCTTCCAAGTAGACCGAGTCGTACTTCTCCTTCTTCGGCACGATGCAGAGGAACTCTGCGTTCTCGTTACCAGTATTCTCGTACCAGTGAACCATGCCGGGTGGGATGTATATCGAGTCCCCTTCTTGCACCTTGTAAACCCTGTCTCCGACACCTAGGCTGTATCTTCCTTTTAGGACGTACTGTTCGTGTTCTATGTCAGGATGGTAGTGCTTGGGGATGCTTCCGCCAGGCTTGATGGTGAATTTGCGCATTTCGAAGTTGGGCGCTCCGTCGTGTCTGTCCACCAGCCATTCGATTTCGGTCCTGACGGCGTTCTCGACCTTCTGCGGAGTTGCCTTTCCCGCTGGCTTCACGGACATCGTTGGGTGTCAGCTGGTCAAGCCAGTTTTAAGAGTTCCACTCGAAATCCCGACGACAACACGTGGTTCTACGCCGAGAGGCTAGGCATCTCACTCCTGAGCAAGCAGGAAATCAGGCAGAACAATGTCGACATGGCATTCCCGGTGAGGGAAGGGACTGACCACAGGATCGGGTTGACTGAGCAGGAAAAGTGAGGCTAGTCAGGGGACGCCGAGGAACTCTGCATATGTCCTTGCCGAGAGGACGGGGTTTGACTGAGCTTCCTCCCCCAGCTTTCTGAAGGGCACGTCGCCGTAGTCGTGGCCTGGATAGATGATTGTCGAGGGCGGTAGCTTGAGGATCACGTCGTGCAGGCTCCTGAACATCTCCTCCGTTGACCCTCCAGGGAGGTCGGTCCTGCCGCAGTTACCGATGAAAAGGGTGTCTCCGGTGAAGAGATTCTCGCCATCGTAGAGGCAGATGCTATCCTCGGTGTGCCCTGGCGTGTAGATGACCTTGATCTCATTCCGTCCCACTATCAATACGTCGCCTCCTTTCACTGACACGTCATGGTCTATGGGTGCTCGTTCGTGTGCTACCACCTTCGCCCCGAGCGCTCTGGCCAATTCCCTCAGAGTCGAGACGTGGTCGAAATGGCTGTGGGTGCCGACGACGAACTTGACCTTCACACCGACCTCCTTGGCTGCACTGACGATGGGTCCTGTCTCCCATCCCGAATCAATCGCCAGCGCTTCGCCTCCCGGCCTGTCAGCAAGCAGGTACACGAAGTTCTGCATTGTTCCCACTCGTATTTGTCTGACGATCATCGCGGAGGCACGATGTCGCGCCGCTAAGTATGTGTTGCGGCCGCTCGATCTTGTCGACTTGGTTGGCTTGGGTATGCTTTCTTTACTTGTCTTTGAATTGTTCTTACCTGTCGTTCAGCCAATATACTCTCCATTCGGACACACGCCCACCCCGAATCTTAGCAGTCCATATGTTCGGACCGTCAAGCGGTTTGTAGGAACAGGTAGAGTAGCCAACCATGACAACAACATTGTTTTGAATTGTTACGCAGGTGAACATGTTTCGGTAGTCAGGACACCTTTCAAAGAAGTCTCTCCAACCTTCCTTCATAGCATCTTTGCCTTTGGTGACTTTCCCAGAATTGTCTATGAACCTGTGGTCATCAGTCATCAAGTCAGCTAGACCTTCAAGGTTTCTCTGGTTGATTTCCTCGTTGAATTTCAAAGCCGTCGAAATCAACTTCGACGAATTCATACGACGGCACCTTTGGGTGATAGCATCACTCTTGGAGTGGTGCATTCCGTCATATGAAGCTTGGCGCGCGGCTGAAGTCGGGCGAAAGGCGAGCAATAGAGGAAGAATTCGTCGAGTGCGGGAAATGCGTGGATAGTCAAGTTTCTCTAAGATGGCTTTGAGACAGAAAGTGTACGGTTCCTGCACTCTGGAACCTCGGTCTCACTGAAGTGTACTAAGCCTGGATGGCAACATGCGAGATCGTCGATTGAACGTACGATGCTCTGCCATGGACTATGCGACAGTTTCGCTTCGATTCTCAAGGGGAAAAAGTGGAAGACGAAGCCTTGAGCAGCCGAATGGCTTCCAGAATCAATAGTTGCAGTAGTGGTAGGATGCCAATCTGGTAACTAGACTAATAACTAGCCGAGGCGAACGGAATCCTGATGGGGGCAGTGAACTCTCAATTGGACGGCCATCTGGCGACCGTTTGAGTTTGCGAAGGTACTTCAAGACCTGCCCCTGTCACTGACGTCCATCCTAGTCGTAGATGTAGTTCTCCTATGCAACAGCAAGGCCACGTTTCGAAGGGAAGAGATACTCACAAAGTGGAAGTGAAGCAGTAGTTCGGCATTCAGCCTTTCAATGAATCATCGTGGGTCTTGACCCTGCTGCTTCCATCTCAGTAGATAGACCATCTCCTCGATTAATGCGCAACTCTTGCAGAGATACTCGTATTTCCCTTGGAGAGGGCCGCGGAGCCAGTCGTCCTTGGTGATGCAGAGCCGGCGACACTTGTCGCATCTGTCGTGTTTGCCGACCATGTCCTTTCGAACAGGCGGGGGTGCAGAAATAGGCAACCCCTGAATGGGGATGGTTCTTAGGGGGAGAGGTCGACGGAATTGGAGATGTCGCGCCTGCCTGTTCCTTCGCCTGACCTCTCAAGTCATCATTCATTGCGAGACTCATGTCAGTGCCGAGACTCGTAATATGATCAAGAGGGTGCGACGAGACTTGGCTATCTTCAGAGATGGAGAGCCCATGGGTCTTCACTTGGTCAAAGATCTGAATCAGGGCGCAATTCTCGAAGTGTCTCGTATAGTCTCAAGATTGGATGCTTCCCTGAGTGGGTAGCCAACATCTCTGATAGCCAACTCGGTACCTCACTCACCATCTCCGCGGGGTGACGACTAGCTAGATTATGCCAAGGCGCAGGAGTGCCACTAAGGTGACCATCCATGAGACGGCGACGGCGACTCCCCAAACTATTCTTTCCCTTGCGAGGCCCTTCAGGTACTCAGGCGCTAGATCGGCAGCAGCCTTAGGCGAATTCACTGGTTGGACGATTGGCCCTGAAGATTCGGGCACGGGCTTTTCCTTGGCAAGTCCCAGCATTCGACTTGGACTCTCGATTATCGGCGGAATTCTGATGGCCTCGATGGTGGGGGGTGCTATCTCAACGACGTCAGGCTTTGAAGGAGAGCTGACCTCAAATGCTGGTTCGGTGCTGACGGCCTTCGGGCTCTGCTTTGCCCTCCGCTTTGGCGCCATGCTCCCCTCAGACGAAACTGCGCTTCTCCTTTCATGCTTGTGTTCCATAGCCATTGAAAATCAGATGGGACAGCAGTCCCTATTAGAGATTCTTGGCATACACCAAAGAACATATGGTTCCTGCCACCTTGTCCGCCTCTGGCATGTCGTTGAACCGGGCCCCGAGGGTCCACCCTCAAGTGGGTTCGGAAGTTGGATTCCGGTCAAGAGCGCTCGGATGAGCCTCTTTCTCGTTAATATCAGTGGCCTGGCTAGATTCCTTTCTTCTGGCAGCTCGACGCTACCACTGCGCTGAGAAAGTCCTCCCAGGCAGGCGCGAGTAGGTTCGGATCAACCTTGCGCTTCTCCGCGATGGCATCTATTGTTCTCTTGGTTACAACTCCATCTTTGCTCTCTACCCAGAGTTTGAATACCTCCTCTACGGCGTCGGCCAGGCTCTCTCTCCATTTGATTCCTTCACCAATTGAAGTCCTGGTATGTCTCATATCTAGATCTCTACCTTTAGTCATACATGCTCCCTATCCATCTTTGTTATCTCGACCATCACTCTCTTAGCATCGAAAGTCCGTTTGGGTTTCTTCTTGGATTTACGGAATATGGAACACTAATCTATATGATCTGTGAGAATCTTCGTATTGCAGAAGTCGTCCGAGGTCTTTCCCCCTTTTTGGACAAAACACAGAGATACTGCTAGATAGTCGTCTGTAATAGCATGGCATCGAGCGAAAGTCTGACAATGGAAGACGCACAAGACGAGGTAATTCCTGAGGCAGGTGTGGAGCCGACCATGATAAACGTCCGAAGCGAGGGACTGAAACTCGACCTGGTCCTTCTCAAGAACAGGATCTCAGGCCTCACGATTGACTATCAGAGCATCTCAGAAAGCGACGAACTACCGAAGTGGATCAAGATCATCGAAAGCATGGTCTCCGGATTCGCTCCATCGTCTGAGGAATCGATCCCCCAGATTCTTGTCGAGGCGGTCAGGCATCCAACCTCGCAGCTCCCGATTCCGCAGGGACCGGGGGAGGAACCTCAGGACAACGCGGAGCCGACCATGATAAACGTCCGAAGCGAGGGACTGAAACTCGACCTGGTCCTTCTCAAGAACAGGATCTCAGGCCTCACGATTGACTATCAGAGCATCTCAGAAAGCGACGAACTACCGAAGTGGCTCAGGATTATCGGTAGCATGCTCTCGGGCCCCGTTCCATCAACTGGCAAGTCGACCCCAGAGGTTCTTGACGGGCCGGCCAAGGCTCTAGTTGTACAGCCGCCACCCCTGATAGAAAAGCAGGAAGAACCTCCGAAGGAAGAACTGGAAGAGCTTTCGAAGGAAAAGCAGGAAGAACCTCCGAAAGAGAAGCAAGAGGAGCATACGGAGGAGAACGACTACCGCAAGATTGTCCTTCACGCAGTAGACATCTCTTTGGAAACGCTAGGCCGCGACGGGAAACACGCCATACTCAGCCTCCTGGAGAACAGGTATGGCCTTCGCGAGAGCGACATACCTGATCATCCCAGGGGTTTCGTCGTGCTTCTTGACGAGCTACTGGGCAGGTCCGCCCAGACTCTTGAGAGGGAGATAATGAGCAACATCAGGCTGGTTTCGGCGGCCCCCGGTGAGAACCTAGAAACGGTCATCAGATCACTCAAAGAGCAATGCCAAGCCAGGGCTCCAGTCGAAACAGCCGCAAAAGACGCCGAATCAGTCGCAGCCGGTGCCGACATGATCGGATTCGGGTAAGGTGTTACGTACGCTAGGCACAAGGATTGATTGAAAGATGGTAGACCCCCTCGCGTCCGCCATTGCAATACCCACGATCATCTTCTGGATGGTAATGATTCCCATCGTGATTCTGGTGCAACGGCGACCGCGCCCACAGGCATATTGCGTGAAAGAAAGAACGAGGAGAGAGATCACCGGTGCTCATACCATCATCTTTAGGAATGGGAGGAAGGCGCTGCAAGGAAAGTGCAAGTCCTGCGGGACTACTCTTTTCATGACGAAGTCAAGTCAGAACCTGGCAGTAGTCGTTGTTAGGGGATGGGGGACAATGCTGGGCGCACGGCTTGAAAGGATCGTACGCAGGCCTCACCCACTGGCATATTGCGTGAAAGAGAGGGCGAAGAGAGAGATCATCGGCACCCATACTGTCATACTGCGGAACGGGAGAAAGGCATTGCAGGGAAAGTGCAGTTCCTGCGGGACCACGCTTTTCAGGATGAAATAACATCCTACTTCCGTCTCGAAGTCTCTCCCAGTGTTGACTTGACGAATCCTGAATCAGAGTCAAGTGCTCGTTGAGAGAAGAATGTTCTTGTCGGAACAGTGGGCACCGTCTCGCTGGCCTCTCCCTCGGCAGACTCGAGCACTGCTTCCCTGGGCTTCCACTAGAGTGGAAATTCAGGTTGAGACTTCATCATGCTTATACTAAGAAATCATGCAATCCGGATGTGCAATCTAGGTATCCCGGCATGACAAAGACATTGGTCCCAGAGTTCTGGAACGTCTCCCCCTGGGTAGGGCCAGTAGGAGTCACAGGAGGGTAAGCATTGTCTGAGAGTTCGTCAAGTCTGACAATTGAAAGCGTGCAGAGCGAGGAACCTCAAGAAAATGCGGAACCTACGATGATGAACGTCCGAAGCGAGGGACTGAAACTCGACCTGGTCCTCCTCAAGAACAGGGTCTCGGGCCTGACTATTGACTATCAGAGTATCTCGAAGAGCGATGAACTGCAAAAGTGGCTCAGAATCATTGACAGGATGCTCTCGGACTCCAGTCCATCACCTGAAGGGTCGATTCCTCAGATCCTCGGCGAGGCGACAAGGCTTCCAGCGTCGCAGCCGCAACCTTCGGAAGAACCGGGGGAGGAACCTCAGGACAACGCGGAGCCTACGATGATAAACGTCCGAAGCGAGGGACTGAAACTCGACCTGGTTCTTCTCAAGAACAGGGTCTCGGGCCTGACGATTGACTATCAGAACATTTCGAAGAGCGGCGAGCTGCGGAGGTGGATCAGGATCGTCGAAAGCATGATTTCCAGACCCGTTCCATCACCTGAGGGGTCGGTCCCTCAGAATCTCAGTGAGGTGGCTGAGCCTTTGGCCGCACAACCGCAACCCCCGTCGAAAGAGCAAGGGGAACCTCCGAAGGAGAACCAGGAGGAACACACCGATGAAAAGCGGGAGGAGTCTCTGAGGGAGGAGGAAGGGCAGGAGGAGCCTCCGAAGGAAGAGCAAAAGGGACATCCGGATGAGAACGGTTACCGCAAAGTCGTCCTCCGCGCAGTGGATGTCAGCCTGGATACGTTGGGCCACGACGGAAAGCAGGCCATACTCAGTCTCCTAGAGAACAGGTATGGTTTTCGCGAGAGTGACATACCGGACTATCCCAGGAGCTTCGTCGAGCTTCTCGGGGAGCTGTTGGGCACGTCAGCCCAGAATCTTGAGAAGGAGATCATTAGCAACATCAGGAAGGTCTGGGCCGCCCCCGGAGAAAACCTGGAAACAGTTGTCGAGTCACTCAAGGAACATCTTCCGACCACGGCTTCAATCGAGACAACCGCAGAGGATCTCCAATCCGTTGCAGCCGAGGCCGGCACGGCAGGATTCCGGTATAACGCTACGTACTCCAGGCGCAGGAACTGATTCAAGAATGGTGGACACAATCACGCTCGCCTTCGTGGTGCTCGTGATCATTGTCTGCATGATCGTGGGACCAATTGCGATCTTGGTCCAGCGGCGGTCGCGCCCGCGAGCGTTCTGTGTGAAGGAAAGGACTACGAGGGAGATCACCGGTGCTCATACTGTCGTACTCGGTAACGGAAGAAAGGCACTACAGGGAAAATGCGGTTCATGCGGGACTACTCTCTTCAGGATGAAATCGGGCCGGAATCTGGCAGTAGTCACCTTCAGGAAGTGGGGAACGATGGCAGGCGCACGGCTTGAAAGAATCATACGCAGACCTCACCCACTGGCGTATTGCGTGAAGGAAAGGACTACGAGGGAGATCACCGGTGCTCATACTGTCGTACTGCGGAACGGGAGAAAGGCATTGCAAGGAAAGTGCAGTTCCTGCGGGACTACGCTTTTCAGAATGAAGTAGCGCCTCACCTCTGGCTCGAAGTCTCGCCTAATGTGAGTTGGATGTATTCTGACCTAAGGTCTACGGGCGTTTCTGGTTGGCCGCCACGCGTGCTTCCAATTCATCGGTCCGTGAGTGAAGCTGTGCGCTAGCCTCGCCAAGACCAACTCCCAGGCTTGGTCGAAATAGTCGTAGACCTGCTCGCTCTCCTCGTCGTCCTTCCAGCCGAACTCTTGGAATCTGACGAGCGTCCGATTCCGACCCACTTCGTCAAAGAACAGGACCACCCACTGAGCGATTTCCTTGCGAGCGTTTGGAAACTCAGGCGGGGCGCCCCAAGTGAAGGAGAACATCCTCAGTGGCACGTAGCTCAGAACCGTGCACCCTTCAGCTCCCTTGCGCCCCTCGGGTTCCTCTGGATTGAAGAGGATCTCGTACTTTCCATGCGGTCTGATGTCCAACCTAGCGTTAGGCGCAAAGAACCTCTTGATTCCTTCTAAGGTCGTCCACGCCCGCCAGACCTCTTCCAGCGTCGCATCCACGAGCGTCGACTTTGCCAGGACTAGGTTGGTCACGAGCTGCCCCTTTCTCCGCCTTCCGCCCGCGGCTAATTAACCACGCTTGGTTTCCAACGAGGACGCGCGTGTTCGGACCGAGGTGCCATCCAAGTCGAACACCGGTCCTTAAGACGCTCCAGAGCTCGCCTAGGCAATCTCTAAGTACGGAACGCAGGCCAGGCATTCTGGATGATCGTATTAGAATTCCTGACTATCCTCATCCTGATCTCGGTCTTTGCAGGAATCTTCGGCTCGATAGTCGGCCTCGGGGGAGGGGTCGTGGTCATCCCGGCACTGACCCTGCTGCTAGGCGTCAACATCCACTTCGCAATAGGCGCGAGCATAGTCTCGATAATCGGCACGTCCAGCGGGGCTGCGTCAGTCTATGTGAAGGACAGGATGACGAACCTTCGCGTCGGCATGTTCCTCGAGCTCGCCACGACGTCGGGGGCGATCGTTGGAGCCGCGCTTGCGGCGTACGTGGACTCGGCAGCTCTCGAGCTGATATTCGGAAGCATCTTGCTAGTAACCATCGTCCCCACCATAATGAAGATCGGGGAAAACATTCCGAAAAACCCCGAGCTCAAGGATCTCTCGAAAAGGCTTGCCCTGACAGGCTCATACCCAGAGCCAGACGGTTCGGTGGTACACTACAACGCCACGAGGCCCAAAACAGGCCTCTTCGGGATGGTCATAGCAGGAATGCTCTCCGGTCTCCTCGGAATCGGGAGCGGCGCCTTCAAAGTGATCTCTATGGACCTGGCGATGAAGCTCCCGATGAAGGTCTCCACAACCACGTCGAATTTCATGATTGGGGTGACAGCCGCAGCAAGCGCGGGAATCTACTTTGCCCGAGGCGATGTCGACCCGCTGATCGTGGCCCCTGTGGCTTTGGGAATTCTGATCGGGGCCGCTTTGGGGGCCCGTGTGCTTATGCGCGCAAGGAACACTGCAATACGGAAAATCTTCATTGTTGTTCTGGCGGCTGCGGCTATAGAGATGATCTTGGCAGCGGAGGGGATCGCGGTTTGAACCTGAAAGACCCCGAAGCGATGAACGAAGTCATAGGTAATGTCCTGAGGGCCGGCGTCGTGGCGTCGGCCGCAGTCATTCTGATCGGCACCATCCTGTTGGTGGCGACCAGCGGCTTCTCAGGGACATCAATGGCGCTGACCTACAACCCTAACCAGATCCCCCACGGCACATTCGACGTCAGCATAGCTGGACTTGTGAAGGGTCTGATTGGGTTCCAACCATACTCTATAATTGAGCTGGGAGTGATAATCCTGCTCGCCACACCAGTCTCCAGGGTGCTGATATCGGTCTTGCTGTTTGCAGCCGAAGGGGACCGCCTGTACGTTTACATCACGGCCGTCGTCCTCGCGTTGCTACTGTTCAGCATGTTAGTGACGCCATTCATACCTGCGTTCAATGCCTAAACATGCGCGCTTCGCCAGAGAGCGCTAGAACTGAACCGCTTTGAGCTCCCTCAGGACCGGATTCGCCTAGCGGTGCCTCGTGAAGCCAGCGCAAAGCATTCCGTAATACGTCGGAACCTGATAGGAGACGAGGTGGCCTTTCATCCGCACCACGTCGAGGACCCCCGCGAGCATCGCCATCTGCCACAGGCTGTCTGGCTTAGCCGCCTCGACAAGACCCGGGTCGATCCTCATCACCGACGAGAGCCGGTCTCCTTCGACCGCTTCGACCACGTACCTGTCGTACACCTTCGCGTGCGGGTCGTAGCCGTACGGGCCGTCCTTCCTGTGGGCGTGCGCCTGGTCCGAGCTTGCGACGAAGACGACTCGTCTCCTGCTGTTTTCTGCGACATTGGCAATGCACTTCCCGAATTCATGGTTCTGTTCGAGGGGAATCCCCCTTGAGGGGGTCACGATCAGCACCCTGCTCTTCAGTCTGTTCTCCCTGAGGAAGAACCAAAGCGGTATCAGGGTCCCCCAGTCCATGGCCAGGTCGGACGCCTGTCCCTCCAGGGCCCCGTAGTTCGCTCCAACTACTGGAAGGTCCCGCCGTTCGGCTTCATCTATTATCGCCCTCCCCATCTCCACGTCGCACTTGGCTCGGAGTATGACCCTCTTCGTTCCCTCGACGATTTGTCCCGACGAGTGTTCTGAAATCACTACCCCAATGTGCTTAGGAAGCCTCAGGTTGTGAGGGCTGGCGATCACAATCGTGTTTGGCCTCACTTCCTTCACCTGCCTGGCGAGAATCCTCATCCCCCGCCTAGTCGGTGCGAAGAGCCTGAGCTTGCCGCCGGCCAACGCCGGAATGGTCTCGCCGCCGTGAGGAGCTATGCAAGCGTAGACTAGCGGCACGTAAGGGCGGGAAGCCTCTCGATATTCAAACGTTCTTGCCCAAGTAGTGCAGTATCCCCATTACGGAAGTTCGAATTGAGACTCTTGCGTAAATCGGGAGTTCACTGACTCCAGCTTCCCGTTCCACCCTGCGCTGCATCGCCTCCGTCGCCTCGTCGAGGCTCGCCCCTCTGCCCTTCATGTCGCCCACGTCTTTCACCCATCGGATGACCTTCTCTTCGGTGCTGTCGAATACGTAGTCGACATCTGTCCTGGCTCCGAAATGAGGAGTGAACAGTCTGGTCGCGCCAAGTTGCCTGAGCGAGCGCACTGTGGATACGAGCTGGTTTGGGTCGAAGCTTGGTGGCGGCGTAGTCGGGATCAATGTCTTCATTCCAGGGTAAACTATCCCGACTGCATCTGCCGTGAAGAGATTCTTCGTATCGTCGAGCATCATGGAGACCTGATGCGGGGCATGTCCAGGTGAGTGTATCAGAGTCGCAGTCAGCCCTTCTCCAAGGTCCATGTGCAGCTCCTTGCCCACAGGCATCATCCTATCCAGCGGGACTGGTTCGGGCAGGCCGTACAGACCCATGATGACCTCTCCGAAGACCCTCGTCGCACTCTCAATGAGCTTGGTGGGGTCTGCGAGGTGGGGAACACTCCTCTCATGGGCAACCACCTTAGCATTCGGCATCTCTCTCACGAGGTGCCCTGCTGCCCCCGCATGGTCCAGGTGGACGTGGGTCGGCACGATGTACCTGACATCTGAGGGCATGACGCCCAACTCGGCCAGTCCGGCTAGGACGTTCTGGTAAGAGGAAGCGTAACCGCAATCGACCAGCGTCACTTTGGGTCCCGTTATGACGTAGGCGCCTACCGTGTTTGGATGTCCGAGGGCGTATGTGTCCAGCACGTGGACCCTCTCGAAGACCTTAGTTGCATACATCTGCAGCACCTATGATGGGCCTTTGGGATTGCCGAACTCGTAGGCAAGCATCGCCAGTGACGCCGCTCCGAACTTTAGGACGTCCTCATCCACCTTGAACCTCGAGCTGTGGATCGGGTAGACGCATCCTTTCGCCGGGTTGTTGGTGCCGAGGAAGTAGAAGGCGCCCGGCGCCTTCTGCAAAAACCTGGAGAAGTCTTCGCCTCCGAGGACGGCTTCTATCTTCTTGACTCTCGCACCTGGAATCTTCTTCAGGACCCTAACCGCCCCCTCGGTCGCCTTCACATCATTGACTGTCACTGGATAGGCGTCCCTCTCGAACTCCACCTCCGCTCGGGCACCAAAAGCCCTGCAGATGCCTTTCACTACTTCCGCGACCTTGGCCTTTGCTCTCTTCCGCGTCGCCTCATCGAGGGTTCTTATCGTACCCTCGAGTAGTGCTTCGTCGGGGATGATGTTCTCTTTTGTCCCAGAGTGGACGGCTCCTACGGAAACCACGAATGGACGCATCGGGTCTATCATCCTTGACGAGACTCCCTGTATTGCGAGTATGACCTGGGCCGCTATGTAAATCGGGTCGACAGTCTTGTGCGGCGCCGACCCATGCCCGCCCCTTCCGATTATTCTCACTCTGAAGGTGTCGGGGGCCGCCATGATTGCCCCTTCCTTGACTCCGAACTCCCCTGAGCGTAGGTTGCTCTCTATGTGGAGTCCGAAGACGAAGTCCACCTTCGGGTCCCTCATCACTCCATCCTCAATCATAGGCAACGCACCGCCTCTTCCACCGTGCTCCTCCGCGGGCTGAAACATGAACTTCACAGTGCCGTGCAGATCGTCTCTGTGGGCTGCGAGGAGCCTGGCCGCCCCAAGCAGCATGGCCACATGCGCGTCATGCCCGCATGCATGCATCACCCCCTTGACCTTTGACCTGAACTCGACGTCAACCATCTCCCCGACTGGAAGAGCGTCCATGTCTGCCCTCAACGCGACTACCTTTCCCTTCTTCCTGCCCTCGAGGATCCCAAGGACTCCCGTCCCTCCGACGCCTGGCTTGACCTTAACCCCAAACGACTCGAGCTTTTCTGCTACCAACTTGGCGGTCTCTTCCTCATGGTACGATAGCTCGGGCTTCTGGTGAATCATCCTTCTCGTCCTAATCATCTCGTTTTCGATAGATGCGGCCTGAGCCAGGAAATCCATGTAGTCCACCACGAGCCGACGCTGATAAAAGCTCTCATATCCTGCCATGGTTTGTTGGCACGGCAGAGCAGTCAACCAGTCGTGGGCATCGACCTAGCGGGGAGTGAGAGAAGGGACACTGGATTCTGCGTGATGGACTCTCGCATGAGGTGCAAGACAGAAGTGCTCCATACCGACCAAGATATTCTCGGCCAGACGTCGGAGATGATGCCAGGAGTCGTGAGTATCGACGCCCCGCTCTTCCTTCCGAAGGGAAGGGAGAGTCTTGAGAAACCTGGACCTCCTCATTTCAGGGAGTGCGACAAGGAGCTCCTGAGGATGCACATCAGATTCTTCCCGATTTCACTGGGCCCGATGCGGATGCTGACCGCCCGCGGAATGAGGCTCAGGGCCGTCCTCGAGGCGCGTGGGTTCGAGGTGATCGAAAGCTTCCCAGGTGCCATACAGGATCTTCTTGGTATGCCGCGCAAGCAAAAAGGCCTCCCCGAGCTGGAGAGGGCCCTAAGGCAGTACGGAGTCGGACTGGGGCAGCGAAAGGGCGGATTCAGCGGAGACGAGCTGGACGCGGTGACCTCCGCATTGGTAGGTCTCATGTACAGGAACGGTGAGTACCGCACCATCGGGGACCCCGAGGAGGGTCTGATGATCCTTCCAGCTCTCTAGGGCCTCGAGGGAACTTCACGGACGGGAGCGCGTGCAACTGCCGAAGAGATTGACACCACTTGTTGCAGTCTGTGCAACAATGCGGGGAGGTGGGACTTCAACCCAGCATACTGGGCGGAAGCAATGCTCTCGGAGTCGGGAAAAGACCTCTTCAACCTCAATTCAAGTCAGGTTATACCTCATGCATCACGAGCAAGGCAGGATTCGGTTACGGGCAGCATAGACCAATTCGAGAGACTGATTGCAGAGGCTCAATCTCACAAGTTCTCGGGGTGGGATTTCTCATGGCTCGAAGGCAGAATGATAGAAGAGTCTCCGCCATGGGATTACAGACAGGAAGTGACTAGGGAGTTCCCCGGCGTCAGGTCTTTGCTTGCCTTGGGAACGGGAGGAGGCGAATTGCTTTCATCACTTCAACCGCTTCCTGAGCAAACGCATGCTACCGAAGGGTATCCACCCAATGCAATCGTCGCAAGGGACAGACTAAAGCCGCTCGGCATTGATGTCATAGGAACCGATGCGGAGGACAACAGAACAGAACACCAAGCTGGGGGCTTGCCATTTCGTACCGGAACTTTCGACATGGTTGTCGACCGGCACGAATCGTTTGTTGCCAGAGAAGTCTGCAGGGTCCTGAAGAGGGGCGGGGTCTTCTTGACCCAGCAAGTAGGCTCTAATAATCTCCCTGAGCTGAACGAGTTTCTCGGCGCACCGAAGACCGAAGCCGATTGGGACCTGCGAGTGGCTCGGCAGCAGATAGGTGAGGCAGGTCTCCACGTTACGACAGGACGAGAAGCCCGCCTTGAATCAAGCTTCAGAGACATAGGCGCGGTGGTATTCCTCTTGTTGGCCATGCCCTGGCAGCTCGAAGGATTCAGTGTGAATGGCTACCTCGATAGACTCAGGGAATTGCACAGACTCATTGTTCGAACCGGAAGCTTCAAGGCGACAGCCCCGAGGTTCTACCTCAGGTCCATCAAACAGTAGAGCGCATGGGCCCGTGTCCTTGGCGGTGCGGGGGGTGGGATTCGGACCCACGAACCCCTAAGGGATGGGATTTCTCGAGGCAGATCCTCGTAGTCACTTAAGTCCCACGCCGTTGGCCAGGCTTGGCTACCCCCGCGATTCTCACGCTTGCGCAAATCCGTTATTAACGTTCGAGATGCGCTAGGAGGTGGCTCTCAACACTTGCTGTAGACTCGCCGTGTTCATTACATGCTTCGCCTCCAGCCACCCTCGTCTCGCCACGGTGACCCCGTAAGCAACATTGTCGAGTTCGCCGACGGCGTGGGCATCCGAATCGATCACCAGCTTGACCCCTTCCTCCATCGCCCTTCTGGCCCACACTTCGTCCAAGTCCAGTCTGTCCGGTTCGCCATCTATCTCCAGCATCTTGCTGCAGTCTCTGGCCGTCCTAATCACCTTGGCCAGATCGATTGGATTTCCGTCACGCCTTCCAATCAGCCTATTCGTGGGGTGGCAGAGGAAATCCACCGCCGGATGCGTTAGCGCCTTCACTGCCCTTGCCGTCAGCTTCTCCGCGTCCTGTTTGAAGTTCTGATGAAGAGACGCACCGACTAGGTCGAATTCCTCTAGGAACTTTCTCTCAAAATCGAGCATGCCGTCGCCTTTGATCTCCAGCTCAACGGCTTTCAGTATACGGAACGGGGCCAGCTTGTCGTTGAGCCTCTCGATCTCCTTCCACTGCCTTCTGAATCTCTCCTCCGAGAGCCCGTTGGCCACCCTCACCGAGACGGAGTGATCGGTAACTGCGATGTACTCGTAACCCCTCGCCTTGGCAGCCCTGGCCATCTGCTGCAGCTCGGCGGAGCCGTCGCTCCAGGTCGTGTGCATCTGGAGATCTCCCTTGAGGTCCTCGAACTTCACCAGATTGGGGAGACTCCCGTTCTTGGCAGCCTCTATCTCACCTCTGTTCTCTCTCAGTTCGGGAGGAGTGTGTTGCAGCCCAAGCCTTCTGTAGACATCGTCCTCGGTCTTCCCGGCCAACCTCAACCCTCTCTCGTCGAAGAGACCGTACTCGTTCAGCTTGTATCCCCTTCCAATCGCTAAGTTGCGCAGCGCAATGTTGTGGTCCTTGGAGCCAGTGAAATACACCAGAGCTGCGCCGTACTCGTCCTCGCCGAAGACTCTAACGTCAACTTGGACGCCTCCCTTCAGCTTGACTCTGGCCAGTTTGGATCCGCTCTCGAGCACTTGGACGACGCCAAGACAGCCCGTCATCGCGTCCACCGCCCTCTTGTCTGTCGAGAGCAAGTCGATGTCTCCGACCGTGTTCCCGCCTCTCCGCAGGCTCCCCGCCATCCCGACCTCGATTCCTAAGGCGCCGAAGTAGGCAGCAAGTTCCTGAAAGATTCCCTCGGCTTCAGGAAGCAGCATCCTCCTCTCGAAACTCTGCAGCCTCTCGATCCCGACCATGAACGACTTGCGTACGGTCGGGCCGAACTCCTGGTCGAGCTTCCCAGTCTCAAGTGCCTTCTTCAGGTCCTCCACGCTGCCCACTCCGAGTTCGTGCGCGAGCCTGTAGGCGGTCCGCGGCCCGATTCCCTGGATTTTCATCAGGAAGGGAACCCCCGGCGGGGTCTTCGCCCGCAGGTCGTCCAGCAGGCGCAACCTCCCCGTCCTGAGGTATTCGTCAACCTTTTTTGCTATCCCTGCGCCGACATATTGTATCTCCTCGAGCTGTTTCTGCTTCCACAGCTCTTCGATATCCTCCTCCATGTTCCTAATGCTGTTTGCAGCGCGATGATAGGCGATCACCTTGAATCTATCCTCACCGTTAACCTCGACCATCTCTCCCAGCGAGTCTAGAAGGTCGGCGACCTCTGAGTTCCTCAAGCCCAGGTGTTTGAGACGACGCGAGTCATAAAAGCAATGCTGCGAGCTGGCGTCACAGTTCTCGGGGCCGAAGCAGGTTATCTCCACCAGCCGAATTCCTTCGGCGTGTCCGTGATCTCCACACCCTTCTTCCCTTCGATCAGTACGTTGTCCTCCATCCGGACCCCAAGCTTCCCCCTGATGTAGACGCCAGGCTCGACGGTGAAGCACATGTTGGGCCCTAGCCTCTCCTTCCCGCCTTCGATGATATACGGCGCCTCATGTACTTCGAGGCCGAGTCCGTGTCCTGTCCTGTGGATGAAGTACTCCCCAAGGCCGGCCCTCCTGAGGATTCCTCTCGCGGCTTCGTCCACCTTTCCCACCTCGACTCCTTGGGCAGACGCCCTTATCCCAGCTTCCTCAGCTTCGAGAACCTTCTGGTACACATCTTCGACCTCCTCGGACCGCCCGATACAGAACGTTCGCGTTATGTCCGCGTAGTACCCCTCGAAGGTGGAGCCCACGTCGAAGATAATGCTCTCGCCCCTTTTGACTTTCTTGGCAGACGGAAGGGAGTGCGGGTCGGCGGCCCTTCCGCCCGATTGGACCAGCATGGCGTCGACCTTGGTTGCGCCATTCGAGTAGATTGTCTCCGTGGCTGCCTTCGCAAGCGCAAGCTCGGTCACTCCCTCTCTGACCAACTCAGGGAACTTGGAGAATGACTTGCTGAGTACTCTCGCTGAACTCTTCAGGAGTCTGACCTCCGCGTCATCTTTCGTCTCTCTCAGCCTTTGCAGGACTGGCTCCGCGTCCTCGAACTCTGGTGCTGCGCACTTCATCAGCTTATGAAGGAACAGGAACGGGACCTTCCCCTCAACTCCCCATCTTCCCCGCACTCCTGCTGAAAGAACCGCCTTGCTGATCGCATGGGGTGAGCCCTCAGAGTCGGTCCATGAATGGATTGTCATCGGCATCGGTGAATCCCGGTAGGGTCCGGCCTCCAGGGCCGGCGCCACCAGTTGGGCGGTCCCCGAGACTGGGAAGAGAAGCATGAAAGGCCTCTCAAGCAGCAGCGATTCTACCCCAGTGAAGTACTGCATGTTTGGCCCTGGAACAATCAGGACTCCGTCAAGCTTCTCGTCTTCTAACCTCTTCCTGAGCCTCGCCAACCTAGTTGCGCAGATTTCTTTGCCAATCATCGCGCCGTCGATGGGCAGCATACCGTTATTATCTTGTCCAATCGGCGGGCGAGGTCATGGGGCTCAAGGAGCTGTTGCTGCTCAGACTGGCGAAGCACTGGATTTCAGGCGTCGACCTCGATTCCGCTATCGCAGACGCGAAGAAGGCCAATTCGAGAGGTATGGGAGTCGTCGTGAATTTCCTGGGTGAGGAAATAACAGACCCGGCCATTGCAGAATCTCACGCGGGAGAGTACCTCAGGCTCCAACAGCGCATTTCGGAGAACGGGATTCGCGGGTTCGCCTCGGTGAAACTGACCCAACTCGGCCTCGGTGCGGACGATGCAGGGGCTGCCGATAGGCTTGAGAGGATAGCTGTCAACTCAGAGAAGTTCAATCAGCCCCTCTGGATTGACATGGAGGGGTCCTCGTTCACCGAAAGAACGCTTTCGATGTACCTGGACTCTCTCAGCAAGCACAGGAACTTGGGCATCGTCCTGCAATCCTACCTGAGGCGAAGCGAATCCGACCTCCCCAGGCTCCTGGACGCCGGCGCCAAGGTCCGCCTGGTGAAGGGCGCGTACAGGGAAAGTCGCGATGCGGTCTATCCTAGCAGGAAGGAAGTCTCTGGTAGCTTCAGCAGGCTGATGGGGACGCTCTTCGACAGAGGGGACGGATTCGCCATCGCGACTCACGATTCAGCACTAGTCGAGGAGGCGAGGAAATTGGCAGAATCAAAGCATGCTAACTTCGAGTTCGAGATGCTGAAGGGGATACGTGACGAGCTGAAGGACGACCTGGTGAAATCTGGTTACCGGGTCTCCGAGTACCTTCCGTACGGCGACCGGTGGTTTGCCTATTCCAGGAGGCGGATCACAGAGCACCCGAGCAACATCCTTCTGCTCCTTAGGTCCATGGTCTGAAGGGCAAATTCCTGTCAAATGGGGTTGCTCGCCTTGATTAGTGACTCAACTACTATAGACTCCGCTCGCAAAATACCCGCCAGGCCACGAAGCGAGGGAGGTCACGTATCAATGACCAATTACGAAAAAGGGCAAATTTGGGGAGCCCTGCGTAAGGCATGGAAGGGGTACAGAATCGCAAAGGTCCAGGGCGACAACATGCGCATGAAAGAGTATGCAACCCGGATCAAGACCCTCCAGGGCCAGCTTGGAGTTCCTCAGGCAAGTTTCCCTAACATAGGAATGTAGAGGAGTAACCCTCCTCCTTCCTTTTTTATTCTGCAGCCAGGTCTTTCTCTATCTCTTCTAGTATGTTCCCTACGACCTGCTGACGTAGGCCTAGTGAGGCGGAAATGTCGTCTATCCCGTCCCTCTGTTCCTTCATTATGTACTTCAGCACCTTCTTCCTGTCAGCACTCCCGAGTGACGTAGTAATGCTAGCTGCTTCTCTTAGAGCGAGACCGCGCAGGTAGAGTAGGACCGCCCGCTGCTCCTCCATCTCGTTGAGCTTCCTGTCGACTTCGGCGATGATTTGCGCAAGCGGCTTTATCCTGGAAGTCTCGTCAGGGAACATTAGAGCTTCACTTGTCTTCGCTGTCATCTGGGTCTGCTCGTCGGGGTCCATCCCCGGTACTGCTCCGAAGGTGAACATCCTGGCTCTGAACAGACTCGGTGCAAGGTCTATCGTGATGGAGAAGCTCTTCTTGAGCAAGTATTCCTTCCTCTGCGGTCCGCGTGGACTATCCTCCAGCATGGTGCTTACGAGGCCAGCATCTTCCATGTTTCCCAGGTGTTTTGCCACAAGCTGCTGACTGATGTCCAGTTCCCTCGAGAGCTGAAGCTGGTAGTTCGGCTTCTGGCTGAGCCTGGCGATAATCCTTCTTCTTATCGGGTTCTCAACCGTCCCCAGCATGGAATCCAGTTCAGCTTGGCTCAAGTGTCATCAATCAGTTACATGTGAAGTGCTGATTCTTCTATAAATAGATTCTTGGCCTTGTTGGCGCCATGACACATGCCGCGACGACCTCACACGTGCATGGAGACCGGTCGGCTCAGCGCGCGCCAGAGCTGTTCGAGCGTGCGGGTTTCGCCAGGGTCGGGCCTCTGGGAAAGAAGAGTTGGGTCTATTCACTCAGTCTGAGCTGGATTTCTTATTAACCATGGGGGTCAGTGAACTGTTCGTTGGCCTTCAGCAAGACGATCATAGCCGAGCATGCGGCTGTCGCTAGCGAACAGCCGCTTGCTTCGTTCGCAGGCTACGATGTGCTCAGAAAGGGTGGCAATGCGTTCGACGCGGCCGTCGCGACGAGCCTCGCGCTCGCAGTCACCTTACACCCCACAGGAGGGCTCGGAGGCGACTTCTTCGGGATGTTCTACGATGCTAAGACGGGGAAGGTCCATTGCCTCATGGCCAGCGGCTGGTCCCCCAGTGGCCTGACCATCGACCTCGTGAAGTCCAAGGCAGGCGGGCACATCCCGCTGTACGGTCCTCTCACATGTGTCATCCCCGGCTACGTAGCAGGCGTCTGGGAGATGCACCGAAAGCTCGGGAGTCTAGAGTTCAGAGACCTAGTATCTGCCCCAGCCGAGTACGCCTCGAAGGGATTCCCAGCTGGAGAGGGGATCTGTAGGTCCACAGCCGGTGCCTACAACGACCTTTCCGCAGAGGCCAAGAGGATCTTCGCGCCGAACGGTAGACCTCCGGCAGCGGGCGATTGGATCAGACAAGAAAGACTCGGCAAAGTGATTTCAGCGGTGGCCGAAGGGGGACCCGAGGCCTTCTACTCAGGCTGGCCCGCAGAGAAGATCCGGGAGATGCTCGAAGGACTGGGTGTGCCGACAGAGAAGGCCGACTTCCAGGACTTCGTCCCGGAGTGGGTCACTCCCCTCAAGTTCGACTACAGGGGGACGACGGTCTACGAGATGCCCCCCAACACCATGGGCGCCACGAGCCTTCTCATTTTGAAGCTGTTATCCGGCGACAGGTTGTCGGAGGCCGGGCCTCTCTCCAGGGAGAGGATTGAAGCCACAATGGAGGCCGCTCTCACTGCTTACGCACGCAGGGATGAGATGCTCGGCGACCCCCGATTTGGGAAGATAGACATCGACAAGTTCATGGACACGCGGCCAAGATCGGGAGTCCGCCAAGCCAGGGTGAGCACAGGCGACACGACTGCCTTCTCAGTAGCCGATTCCGAGGGGAACCTAGTCTCAGGGATCCAGAGTCTCTTCCACCATTTCGGCTCACGCGTCTTCGTTCCAGAATGCGGGATGTTTCTGAATAGCCGAGGTTCCGCCTTCAGCATGACTGGCCCCAACAAGGTCGAACCGAGGAAGCGCCCACTTCACACGCTGTCTTCCATGCTCTTGGAGCGCGATGGACGACCCTACTTGGCCATCGGCACCAGCGGAGGCGACTACAGGCCACTCCAGCATACCCTCTTCGTCACGAACGCCGTCGACTACGCGATGCCTCTCGAAGAGGTCGTGGGACACCCACGGTTCCTCTGGGGCGGAGGCAAGTCACTCTTGGTGGAAGATGGATACGAGAGAGAGGGAGTACCTGGCTTCGATATTCAATGGTTCCCTATGCCCGGGAAGACCGGTGTCTGCCAGGCGGTCGAGGTCTCCGGCCGATTTCGCAAGGCGGTCTGCGACGCGAGGGGAGACGGCATCCCGGCCGGATTCTAGCACTGAGCAAATGTGTTTGGTGACTCGGAGTGAGCGATAGGTCTGGAGACCCTTGCTCTCAAATTGGCCCCCCGCTTTAGACCGTATCAATAAATAGCGTTGCACTCACTCGGGCGGTGGAGGGATAGCCTATTGCCGTCATTCACTCGTTCACATCCAAACAGAAAGCGCCTGTCTGACACTCAAATGACGGCGTGGCACAGAACAGGTGCTCCTCAGAGAGCGCTAGGTCTCTTCCCCCATGAAATGACGGAACGAAGATCAGACGGAGGTTCCAGTTGACTTCGAAACTGACCAAAGTGGCTTTTCTGCTGATAGCTTTGGTAGTTGCTCTCCTGCTCTACGTTTGGACTCCTTCCCCCGTATCGCAGACCGCGACCGACGCCGCGACTCTGAATCTGGCTCACTCCAGGTTTACTTGGGTTTACAGTGAAGTCCTGATAGACGAAGTGTTGCTTCTGCTACTAGTCGCAGCGCTACTCATCCCTCTTGTCAATCGGCACTTTGACTCCGTTCTAAGGCGCAAGGTCCAGTTGGCAGGACCAATCAGAGCGCTACCAATACTGGCCATGGTCGTTGGTTTTCTCCTCTTTGCTTTCTGGGTCATAATCGATCTTATGGGTGGCTACGGAGGTCCAGGCACCGTTGCTATCTACAACAACCTCGGGCTCAACCAGCTTCCCCTTTGGGACAAGCAGGGGATAATTGGCTTTCTCTCGTTTTTCTTTTCAGTATTGGGTTTCGTGTTGCTTCGGGCGAGGCAGAGCATCGGAGTCGCCGTGAGAGATGGAATAGGATTCTTTGCCGCACCTATTCTGTTCGTCTTTGAACTCGCGCTCTGGTCTGACGTTCCTCTGGATATGTACTGGCACGTGACAACATTTGCGTCTTGGTCTTTGGGCACCTACCTAGGGAAGGCGCAGTTCCAGCTCGTAATGAGCCCACACCTCAGTGTCGCTTGGGCAGGGAACGTCTATCTGTTGAGCAACTGGCTAGTCCTGATTGTGTCTCTTCTCCTGATACTGATTTCGGTGTTCTATCGCTACAGATCGAAGCGAACCAGAGTAATACGCAGGAGACGCTAGAGGAGAACGTCAGGCACAGTAATGGTTGCCCAAGAGTACGCGGGCCCGGTGGGATTTGAACCCACGACCTACAGCTATGCCCTCATGCGAATAGGAGGCTGCCGCGCTGTCCGTATTTCGCTCGCTTGGATCTGCGCTACGGGCCCAGCCGAGGGCCGTGTCGAAGTGGGATATTACTTGTTACTGCGATTCATTCGACAAGGTCGAACTCTAACTCCAGTTCCTTCCGTGAGTTCCTGAACTTGAGGTTGCCCAACTTGATCCTCCCCACTTGCGACGTGTTGTCGACGTGGTTCTCAATGCAGCAGTTGACATTCCAATCCGGTATCCTCACAATCTTGAGCCTCGTCACGCTGGAAGGCACGGGGAAAAGGTCGTAGATCGAGTTCCCGAAGTGTCCCTCGGCTTCGTCCTTCTCCATTTCGAACTCCACAACTTCCGCTCCCTCCGACACCTTGTCGTTGGCGGCCTGCTCGATCCTTGCAATCTCCTCGTCGGTCGGCTTCCTGTCAAACTGCACGGTCAGCCGCCCATGAGTTCCTGAGACGAAGACTGAGGCCGTCCACCTCGCCCCGAGTACATGCTGAACTGCCCCCTTGAGCACGTGGACTGCTGTGTGCGTCCTCGTTTCTTCGGAGCTCAACTACGCCCTCGTCGCGATCTTGTAGAAGTCCGAGAACTTCGTCTCCAGCCCATATCTCGCTTCGTTGCTCCTCATGTACCAGAAGATAGACAGGAGCGTCGGCCACATCGTAAGAAGATTGAACCTGTCCTCTACCTTTGCTTTGATGAACTCGTAGACCTTGGCGTAGACTCTGAAGTGGTCCAACACCGCCCTCCTGTAACCCTCTCTGTCACCCAGGTGGTCCACGAGGAGGTCGGCGCACTGCATGCTCGGGATTATCCCCTCGCCCAGCATTGGATAGACCGTTCCAATGCTCTCGCCCACTCCGACCACGTTTCCGTTGAAGAATGGCTCGCAGAGCTTGGGCGGCGTGATCCTGACCGGCCTCCCGACCCGCCTTACGACTTCGCACTCATACTTCCTCACGAACTCGTCCAACTCTCCCCTGTACCTGTGCAACAGGTCCCCGGCGCCCACGTGCGCCATCCCGTCCCCGAGAGGAAAGTACCACCAGTAGCCCAGAAGCCCCGGATACGGCCTGATCACGAAGTCGTCATAGGGCAGCTTCTTCGACTTCACCTGGTACTCGAGGCAGGGCACCACCAGGTCTTCTTTCAGCTGCGGCAGCAGCGACCTGTGGATTCCCGTGGCGTCAACAATCATGTCGAAATCCGAAAAGCCCCCGTTTGCCTGCTTGACCTGCTCGCCCCAGTGGACTTTCTTCCCCTGCAGCATGTCGCGGATCAGTCTGTGCTTGTCATAAGTGACGAGTCCTTTCAGCTTGATCTCGAGCTGCTCGTCCCCGAGGTCGACCACCATCTTCTTACCCTTGTGCAGAACGTAGTCCTCAAAGTTGAAACCCGTCCGCCTCACCAGGTCGGAGATGAACGGCTGGCTCGTCCCCCACGCGCAGGCGGTGTACCAGTTCGCCTCTGACCGCATCTCGAAGGCCTCGGCTTGATGCTCGTCGGGAATCCGGTTGAGCAGGTAGGCGCCCGCCACTCCCGTCCCGACCACAGCTATTTTCAATCTGAATGACTAGGTCATCGCCCCTCCTTTTTACTTGTCGCTTCACTTCTCAGACGTTTCTGGTGCATTCTCTGGACATCAATCCGCCGCGCTCTCGTTCTCAGTTCCCCGCGCAGGATTCGAAAGAGAGGGACCTTCTAGAACGCCGTTTCATGAAAACAAACATCGCCAATCTTAAATAGCGTGAAAGGGCCGGTTTTTTTGCGATGGTTCTTTTCGGGGACATCGGTTCTGTCTTCGTGATGGGCCTTGTCGGGATTGCCTTCATCGTCCTGATAATGGTTGCCTCGAGACTGCTCGCCCCGAGGAGGCCCAACCCAATAAAGAATGCAACATTCGAGTGCGGCCAAGTCCCCGTCGGCGCCGGCAAAATGCACTTCATGATGCAGTACTACGCCTATCTTCTGATGTTCATAGTCTTCGACGTCCTCTCGATGTTCCTGTATGCCTGGGCGGCAGCCTACAAGCCCATGGCTCTCGGCCTCTCGTCTGACTGGATGGTCACCCTCTTCATGGGGATGCTCTTCGTCCCGATGGGTTTCGCCGTCTACCTAGCGGGGAAAAGGGAACTTTGGTAGAGGTCCAGAAGTCGGGGACCTTTCAAGTCCTCGTCGGCAAGGTCGATGACATACTCCAGTACGCTCTCGGCGATCCGCTGCGCTATCTCGCCAATTGGGGAAGGCTCTACTCTCTCTGGCCCGTCCACCTTGAAACCGCCTGTTGCTCGGTGGAGGTGGGTGCCGCGGCTGGCTCACGTTTCGACATGGAGCGGTTTGGGGCACTAGAGGCGTTTGGTTCGCTCCGGGCCTGCGACCTAATCATAGTGATGGGCACAGTCACGCGTAAGCTGGCGCCAAGGCTCAAGATGATCTACGACCAGATGGCCGAGCCTAAGTGGGTCATCGCCATGGGTGCTTGTATTCGGGGAGATTCACTGGTGTACACCCCGAATGGTCCATCTCGCATCGACCGGATCGCTGTCGGCGATAATATCTTCACGTACGACGAGGATGAAAGACAGGTCGTCTCCGCAAGAGTAACGGCGAGTAAGGAGCAGGGCGTCAGACCTGTCTACCGCCTTCGCGCAGGTTCCTACGAACTTGTGGCAACAGAGGATCATCTTTTCGCTGTCTATGAACGAACGCTTTCACGGAGGTGGGTTGCCTATCAATCAATGCTGGCCATGCTAGATGGGGGATTCACGCTCAATGAGATCTCAACCCTCTTAGATTCCTCCCCCAAGACATTGTCATACTGGAGGACTCACCCACCATCGCAATACGGTTTCGATGTTGTCTGGAAGAACCTTGGGCAAACCAGAGAAGGCGATTTGCTCACGACTTTCAACGAAAGCGTTCAGGGCTCTCCGTGGATGATAAACTATCGCCATGAGGGAAGGACTCGCAACACTGTCAACATCCCAGAGCTCGTCGACGATAGGCTCGCATGGCTTGCCGGCTTGTACTTTGGAGACGGCTGGAACATTGAAACGAGACTGGGCTTCTCTCTATTACCCGACGATCCGTCTAGGCCTCACCTCGTCAAACTGGTGAATGAACTCTTTGCAATCCGTCCGTCTGAAGGAAGACAGGTGGAAATCCAATCGACAGCAGTTGCAGGGATGTTCAAGCAAGCTCTATTATTTCGAGGCGATGTGTACACAAAACGAATCCCAGGCTGGGTCTACACGCTTCCAATCTCCTCAGTCTTGAGTTTCATTGCAGGGTTGATTGAATCGGACGGTTATGTCCAGAAGCAAGGTTTCGCCTCGATCAGTTCCGCTAACAGGGAACTGATGAGGGACGTCGTCGAGCTATGCCACTACAGGGGCATCCACGTAGGCGGCGTCTACGAGAAGCAGAAGGAGAACGTGCTCGAAGGCAGGCTGCTGAGGTCCACAGAGTACATCATCACCTTCCCCTCTGAAGTCGTAGCAAAGTTGCCGCTTCACAGGCAAGATTACCTGGCGAGGGTCAAGCGGGGAACACGTTCCTTCGACGGCAAGTCCCATCTCAAGACAAGCCACGCGGGCATCGCCCTCCGGAGGGTGACCTCTATCGTCCCTGCAGGCAGGGAGGTGGTCTACGACATCGAGGTGGAAGGTCATCACAACTTCTTCGCCAACGGCCAACTAGTCCACAACTGTTCGATCACGGGTGGGCTTTACTTTGATTCCTACAACGTCCTCAGGGGGATTGATGACATAATCCCAGTCGACGTCTACGTCCCAGGTTGTCCTCCGCGGGCTGAGGCCTTCCTCCAGGGGATTGTGCTCCTTCAGGAGAAGATCAGAAAAGCTTCCAGTCTGAGCGGAGCATGATCCTGACTTGAGCAAAGTGCAAGAGAAAGGACCCGGGCCATCTCAACCGCCCGCCACGTCCCCGCCCGTCGTGCAACCCCCTTCTCCCGTTCAACCGAAGCCCGAAGCTGCAAGGGCGAAGGAGCTCTCCTTGAGAATAACATCGAAGTTCCCTGAAGTGAAAATCGACTATGTGCGCGAAAAGAGGCTCAAGGTCACCGCCCCGAGCGCCAGAATCAAGGAGCTCGCTACGATGGTACGGGACGAACTCGGTTTCGACCATCCCAGCGCAGTCAGCGGGGTCGACTGGATAGCCAAGGACGAGATAGAGATAATCTACTTCGTCAGTTCAGTATCTCGGGCAGGCTACCAGGACTTCGTCGTCGCACTGGCCGAAAGGATACCCCGAGGGAATCCGGTCGCACCCTCACTGATTGAAGTCTGGACTGGGGTCGAATACCATGAAAGGGAGGGGCAGGAGATGCTGGGTGTCAACTTCGAAGGGAATCCGTACAAGGGGCACTTCCTCTTGCCCGAAGACTGGAGCGACATGCCCCCGCTGCGGAAGGACTACGTGTCCCCGGGGAGATAGAGCATGGCTATCCAGACAGAATACGACCCAGACTCGGACAGGATAATGGCAGTCGCCTTCGGGCCTCAGCACCCGGGAGCTGGGCATTTCCGAATAAAGCTCTGGCTGGATGGCGACTACCTAGTAAGATCGGAGCCCGACCCTGGCTACATCCACCGAGGCGAGGAGAAGATGAGCGAGTACAGAAACTACATCCAGAATGTCCCGCACCTCGAAAGGCCTGTCATCCCGGACAGCTCGAACATCTTGTTCCCTTACGCCCTTGCGGTAGACGAGCTGATGGGCAACAAGATACCCGACAGGGGCCAGTACCTCAGGGTCATAATGTCGGAGATCAACCGCATAATCTCTCACATGTATTTCATCGCGATCGAGGGTCTCTTCACCGGGCACACCACCCTGATCACTTGGTGCATGGGTGATAGAGACTTCTGGATCGACCTCGCATCGAGAATTGGCGGGGCGAGGGTCACCTTTGCCTACATCATCCCTGGCGGAGTCAGGAACGACATGCCAGACGGGCTCACCGAAAAGGCGCTCAAAACGTGCGACTGGTTTGAGAAGCGGATGGACGAGTACGAGAAGATATTCTTCAAGAACCCGTTAGTGCTCGCGAGGATGGAGAACGTCGGTGTCCTCTCCAGTGAGGACGCGATAAGGCTCGGAGCTGTCGGTACTGTACTGAGGGCCTCGGGCGTGAAGAGCGATCTCAGAAAGGACGAACCATACAGTCACTACGATGACTTCGACTTCGATGTCTCCTCCCTTAGCGGTGGCGACTCGTGGTCAAGGGCATATGTGGCCCTGTTGGAGATGAGGCAGAGCGTGAGGATAATCCGTCAGGCCTTCAAGAACATACCGCCTGGTCCTGTCCGGCTCAAGCTCGGCCCGCAGCCGAGGGTCCCGGCAGGAGAAGTCTACGCGCGCACAGAAGCGGCGAGGGGCGAGATGAGCTTCTACTTGGTGAGCGATGGTTCCCCGCGGCCCTATAGACTGAAGATTGGGAGCCCCAGCTTCAAGAACATGAGAGTCCTCCCACACCTCCTGAGGAACGTACACGTTGCTGATATCCCCATCATCTATTGGAGTCTGAACTATTGGCCTTTGGAAGCAGATAGATGACGCAACTTTCGACTCGGACCAATCGTTTACCCTCCACTCTCCCCGTGACGGCCCCTGTCGCACCATTGCCCGCCAATTCCTGAATCATCTTCGTCTTCATCGTCGGGGTGGCAAAGCACTACGAGGTAGACTCGAAACCTCTCTTTCTCTTTTCCGACCGCGTCGACATTGCAATTCGTTAAGCAGTATGTCAAAGGATATTGCCACCGTCAGGTATGTTCGACTCAGCGGATATCATGCTCTGATATCACGTTGAGCAAGTTCGAGAAGCAGTGGAAAGCTCAGGAGAGCGAGAGCTTCGGGAAGAGGACCAAAGACGCAATACGCGGCCCTAAGCCGTTGAAGCCCCAGATTCAGAAGGCGACCCAGCAGCTGACTGGAGAGATCAACCGACTGGACCAGGCCAGCAATAGGCTGAAGCAGCGTGAGAGTTCCATCTTCAAGAAGACCGTGACTGCCGTTCAGGCTCACGACCAGGAATCCAGCAAGGCGTACTCCAACGAACTCGCCGAAGTCCGCAAGATGCAGAAGATAGTCTTGCAGTCGAGGATCGCACTGGAGGCGATCACGACGAGGCTGCAGACCGTCACCGACGTCGGAGACTTCGCTGCTACGATCGCTCCAGCAATCGGGGTGATCAAGAACATCCGCGCTACTCTTGGTGAAGCGATGCCTGACGCGCAGGGCGCACTCGGGGAAATCGGCGCACAGCTCAACTCGATCATGGTGGACGTCGGCACGATAACGGGCACGACCTTCTACCAGGCCGAGAACAGCGAAGAAGCGGACAAGATTCTGTCCGAGGCGTCGGCCATAGCCGAGAAGAGGATAAACGACACTCTGCCCGAAGTGCCCGGATCCTCGAACGAGTCCATCTTCACAAACGGATAGACACCATGAGGCTGTTCGGCCCAAAGCCGAGCGGCCTTCCTCTTTCTGTGGCTGCCACGCCTGCCTTTTGAGCAGAAGCGCAGGACCCAGCCAGACTCGTGAATCACGCTGGAGAGGAGGTGTTCCACAACAGCTCTAGGAATTGCTTGAAGTGGCTCGCCACAGCAGGGCTATCTATCCAGCCACATGCCGAATAGTCGGGAAGCGAGATCAACGCTGTTTTGCCGTCCACGAGCAGGTCAATCGCCACGAGATTCCCTGTGCGGATTTCTGCAGTCGGCGGCAGCAATCCCAGTGCGCCCGCGTCCCCGATTGCCCTGACGTCGACGCCCCTATCAATCACCTCAGCGAGGAGCTCGAGGAGCCTGGCGTCCTCCAGACCCATGGTCGGCGCCACCAGCACTACGCTCTCCTTCGCGCCCCGGAGCATCTCGTACATCTTGGCGAGGACCTTCTGCCTTCCTCGCAAGGTGTAGACGAGTTCGGCTTCTTCAGTAGGCTCCGGGCTGTAGACTTTCTCGAGAGAATCGAAGGTCTCTTCAATCATCGAGTTGACCATCGCCCTAACGCTCTCGGGCTTCCTCGCCCTGTAGGATGCTGGTCTCTTGACGACAAGGTCTACCCATCCGAGGGCTGCGAGTCGCCTGAGGGCTTCGTAGGCGTTGGGGTAGGGGATTCCTGCCTCCGCGGCTATCTTCCTTGGGTCGGCAGGACCGAGCCCGGCCAGGGAGACGTAGCATTTCGCCTCGTAGGTCGTGAGACCCATGTTTCTCAGCTGTTCGATGATTGCCCTGCGGTCCATTTGGCAATGCCGCGGTAAAGCTCTTATATAGGATTTTAGTAGCCAAAACTACTAATGGCTCCCGAGCGGGATCACGACGTCATCATCGCCGGCGGAGGCATAGCAGGCCTCATCACGGCCGCTTCCGTAGGGTTCCATTCCAAGGGGAAGGCCCGTGTCTTGATCATCGACAGGAACAAGGAGGAAGAGCCTGGCAAGAAGACTCACAACGGCTGGACGTGCGGTGATGCGACGAGCAAACGGTCGCTCGATTACCTCGCAGAGCACGTTGGCATCAGGTACGGCTCGCCCGAGTTGGAACACCATGTCAGTGGCGTCTATGTCTATTCGCCCGACAGAAGGACGAAGGTCCTCTTCGAGGGAGAGGGTTTTCTCTTCAACAGGAAACTGGTTTCGCGACGCCAGGTCAACGACGCGCGGAAGTTCGGGGCAGAGTTCCTGTTCAATGCCACGGCCGAGAGGCTCCTTTCCGAAGGTGGATACATCACCGGCGTTTCCGGTCGAAAAGCCGACAGGTCTACGTTCAGTCTGACCGCAAAGATCGTGATAGACGCAACCGGATCTTCTTCCGTCCTCAGGCGGTTCCTGCCGATCCCATCGATGATTGAGAAGGAGATTGACGCCGACGACGTTGTGGGCACCGGCCGGTATATCCTTGAGTTTGACCCAGCAAAGCAGGATCCTGCGTTCTTTTCCCCAGAGCATTGCATAATACATCTGGACCAGTTCATAGCCCCGGCCGGCTATGCATGGATCTTCCCCAAGGGGGAAAACAAGGTCAACATAGGACTCGGCGTCTCGAAGTCAGGGCTCGACAGACGCAACAGGCGTTTCGGACTCAACGACAACCTGCAGAGCTTGATTGACAAGTACGTCGCCGACAATCCTGTAATCAAGAACCCGAGGCAGCCACAGGGCGACAGCGACTCAGGGAACACTAAGGGCAACTGGCAGGTTCCGGTCAGAAGGCACAATGATTGCCTCGTGGCGAATGGGTTCGCAATCGTGGGGGACTCGGCCTGGATGCCGAGGCCCATAGATGCTGGTGGAATCAGTCCCTCTATCTACGGTGGGACCATTCTGGGCAAGGTGATAGCTCAGGCCCTGGAGGCGGGCGACACCAGTGAGGGCTCACTCTGGAAGTACAACGTTGAGTACATGAACAGCCACGGCTATCCCATGGCCAGCTTCGAGGTGCTCCGGCGGTACCTCCAGACAGTGACCAACGAACAGATCAACTACGGAATGAAGCACTTCCTATCTGAGGAGGACATCAACGCGATCACTGAGCGGAAACACCCCGAGTTCAACCAGGCGAGGTTCATGAACCCGGCAATGTGGGTGAGAATCTTAGCCCAGCTCTCCTTGGCAAGGGGGCTGAGGTACACAGTCAAGAAGAGCGCCGCCCTAGTGGAGATCAACCTGGGGTACCCCGAATCGCCAAAGGGCTTCGAAGAATGGAAGACAAGGCTCGGGAAGGAGCTGCAGGAGACCGTAACGAAGTTCAAGCCGCTCGACGTGGCTAACTAGAAATAACAGAACTTCGGCGCCTAGGGTATGACAACGACTTCTCTGGATGCTCAGATTCTCGACGTAGTGAAGGAGGCCTCTCCTTCAGCCGCATACCTGATGGGCTTCAACGACTACGCTGGCAAGCTTTTCATCGCGTCTCAGGCCAACGTCGACAAGTCTCTCCATAAGATCAGGGCACTCAGGAAGCAGGCAAAGACCGAGCTCCAGAGAAAGGTCCTGGATTCCATCGAAGTGGGGCTAGAGTTCGCGGAGCCCCAGCCTGTTATGGACGACATCGTTGGCGCTGTCTTCGCCCACCTTGTCAAGGAGGGGATCAGGGACGACCACATGACCTCGCTCCTAGAATATGCGGGGAGAGACATAGACGCCTGCAAGAAGAGATTCTCTAAGAGAAAGATTCCGATCGCGGTCAAGGCTCTGACACTGTACAGGCTGGGAGGAGTCCTGGAGATCCTGGACACCGTGAAGAGCGAGACGAAGAGCAAAGCGCTGAAGGCGCAGTGCGACTCGCTGAAGGCCAAGGTGTCTGAGTACGTGAAGCTGTTCGCGCTCGACGGGTTCGGGAGGGGCGAGTTCCCCAACGTCGAGAAGATCTTCAAGAAGCACGGTTCTGACCTCGGAAGACAGAAGTTCTACCCGCGGGCGCTCAAGAAGGGGTTTGACTACACGGAGACCCCAACACAGCTGGAGAAGAAGGCACTCTCGTGGATAGAAGAAGAATTGCCGAGATTCAGAAAGGTGACCGAGAAGCTGGCGAGGAAGTTCAGCTGCGAGGCGACCCCGGAGAAGGTCGAGGAGAAGATCAACGCCAGAATGAGACTCGACCCCAAGAAGCTAGTGAAGACGACTCTGGAGATCCGTAAGGCTGTGCGACCATTCGTAAACGAAGACGTTCACGGAATCAACCCAAAGTACAACACTACGGTCATGGAGACGCCCCCATACCTCACCGGCACGATTCCAACAGGGGCTGCCCAGTTCTTCGACACCTACACGAGCAAGCCGTTCCAGGTCTTCTTCCAGACGACCGACCCTAAGAGGGACCCAGACAAGTCGGTCTCTGCCCTAATCAATCTCCTCGTCCACGAGGAGTACGGGCACTGCGTCCATCATTCGAACAGTGCGGTCGGGTTCGTAGGGAAGCTTCCCATGCTGCAGCTTCTAGCGGGCGCGCCGACGAGCGGTCCGATAACAGAGGGGCTCTCTTTCAACAGGGAGCTCGAGTTCTACGCGGCGTCAAAATCGCTCGAATCGAAGGAGAGGCTTACGAAAGCTGAGAAGGGCTACGTCGACCTGACGGAGAAGTACGGCGGCCTGAAGCTGATCAACCTCGAGGTCGAGTTCATGACAAGACGGTGGCGCATCGTCAGGTTCCTACGAGTCCTCGGCGACGTATGGGTCAACACCGGGAAGAAGGACTTAATCGCATTCGTCGATTGGGCTCACGAGCACACTGGCATTCCCAGGAGTAGCGTCTACTTCCAGCTCTTCCCTGCACACGAGGGGATCTTCCCAGGGTACGCGACAACCTACGCCGTCGTCGGTCAGGAGATCAGGGACATCGAGAGAAGGATCAAGGGCCCGAAGAATCGGGTGAAGTTCTCGACCTATCTCTGCAGCATAGGCTTCCCGCCGCGGAGTATCTACACGAAAATGCTGAAGGACTACGCTGCTGGGCTAAAGTAGAGCCACGCGGGTGGTCCTGCAAGTTCTGCCCTCGTTGCGTATGCAACGAATGAACAGCGTTAGATGGACTTACTGCCCCGCTACCCAGCCATCAAGAGTCTAGTCGAACTCGCCGCCGCCCTCGCCCATGCCACCAGCTCCTCCTGGTGGTCCCGAGGGACCCTTCGACTTGCCCGCCGCGATGACATCGTCGATGCGGAGGATCATTGAGGCCGCTTCAGTGGCGGACTTTATGATTTGCACTTTGACCGCCAGTGGCTCGAAGACTTCGCGCTGAAACATGTCCTTGATCTTCCCGTCTGACGCCTCCACTCCATACCACGTGCCCTTCTCAGCGTGCTTCGCCCTGAACTCGACTTGCGCATCGATTGGGTCGAGACCTGCGTTGATTGCGAGCGCGATGGGTATCGATTCGAGAGCCTCAGCGAACTTCTGTGCAGCGAGCTGTTCCCTTCCTGAGAGCTTCTCTGCCCACTTCATCACTTGGTAGGCGGCCTCCGCTTCTGCCGCCCCTCCACCGGCCACGATCGCAGGTCTCTCGATGACGTCCTTCGTGACCATCAGGGCGTCGTGCAAAGAGCGCTCGCCCTCGTCGACGATACGCTGGGTCCCACCCCTGAGCAGGAGAGTGACCGCCTTCGGGTTCTTGCAGCCTTCGACGAAGACCCACCTGTCCTCTTCGATCTTCCTTTCCTCGACCACCGCTGCGTATCCCAAGTCCGCCTCGGAGAGGTCCTCGAAGTTGTTGACGACTCTAGCTCCGGTCGCCTTTGCGAGCTTTGTCATGTCGCTCTCCTTCGCTCTCCTGACCGCTAGGATCCCGGACTTCGCGAGGTAGTGCTGCGCGACATCGTCGATGCCCTTCTGGCAGACGACCACGGTCGCTCCGACCGCGGCTATCTTTTCGACCATCGACTTCAGCATCTTGGTCTCCTCATCCATGAATTTCTTCATCATGGACGGGTCGTTGATGTTCAGCTTCGCGTCGAACTCTGTCTTCTCTATCTCGAAGGGCGCACTGACGAGCGCAATCTTCGCTTTTTCTATCCTTTTCGGCATCCCAGAGTGGACGACTTCCTTATCCAGTATGATGCCCTGAATCAGCTTGGTGTCCCTGAGTGAGCCTCCAGGCTTCTTCTCGACCTTCACATTATCGATGTCGATCACGTATCCTTTCTCCTTCTTCTCGGCCACCGCGAGGGTCGCGTCCACAACCAGCTCTGCCAGCTGTTCGGCCTCTCTGGAGACAAGCTTGGTTTGCATACTGGTCCTGGCAACCTTGATTAGCCAAGTTCGGTCGTCTGGCTTGACTCTCTGAGCGACAGTCTCTAGGGCTTCTGCAGCCTTCTTGGCTGCCTTCGAGTAGCCATCTACAATGACCGTCGGGTGTACGTCTTTGTCGAGCAGTTCTTCTGCCTTCTCTAGAAGAGCCCCTGCGAGGACCACAGCGGACGTGGTGCCATCACCGACCTCATTGTCGGTCGTCTTTGCAACTTCGACGAGCATCTTCGCGGCCGGGTGCTGGACATCAATCTCCTTCAACATCGTAGCCCCATCGTTTGTAATCGTCACATCTCCAAGGGAGTCCACTAGCATCTTGTCCATCCCTCTGGGACCCAGAGATGTCTTCACAATCTCCGCAATCAGCTTCGCGGCTTGAATATTGTTCCTCTGAGCCTCTTTGCCCCTGTTCTGGCTCGACCCTTCCCTAAGAATCAGGACGGGCTGCCCGGAAGAAGTCATGGCTGGTATTGCAGTTGTAGACACGGTATATCGGGAATCGGTATACAACCATGTGTTTATAAGTTTACAAGTCGCTCAGAAGGTTTTGTCCCGAAGTCGCGGGGTTTCTTCGGTTGTCCCGCGACGCGTGGTTCTACCAACCGAGGGCAGTGAAATTGGCTATGATGGTAGGAACATACTTCACGACAAGAGCCAACAGAAAGAGGTCAACAAGAAGCATGAGGGGATACCTGACGCTGAGATTCTTGATTCTGATGGCATGGCTCATCGCGATAAAGACTATCACCAAGACCGCAATGTAAGCCACCTTCTCAACACTGAGCCCAAGATACTTCCCGAATGTCCTGATGAGCCAACGAGTTGTCGGGTCAATATCGTTTATGCCCCGAGAATAGCCGATAGCGGATGTTGTCCAATCCAAGACCTGCAACACCAAATTGGAGATGAGGAAGAATAAGTTCAGAGCCGAAAAGACGTGCTCAGTCTTGGAGCGACCTGAAGACATGGCAGTGGATGGTCATAGTGGTGGCGATATGTATCGTTTTGTTCCTCATGCTGATTTCTTGATTGCTTCTTGGAGCAGTTCCATCCACTTGTTCTTGCTTCCAATTCCGATTCCCGCGACCTCTGCGGGAGTCTGCCCCGCTAATGCCTCGTGTGGCTTCACGAAATTGTAATGGATTCTCTGCCCTTCGGCTATCGGGGTCTTGAGAGGACTCCATCTGCGTTGAACCTTCGCCTGTCCTGAACCTTTCCGTTCAACTGTCCGATACGGTTGTTTGTGACGTCGGGTTTCGGAGGCCTCGCTCTTGTGAATCGCTTAGGCTTCCTATGGATGCACAATTAATCCATCCAACAAGGTCTTTTGACTTCTGCCGTTAACGTGCAGACATGGACACTCGAACCGGAGTTGGTTCAGCAGCCAGCGATGAGGCTCATTCGTTCCTCCACTGATTCTGTCTCCAGACTTGCCGGCGAGAAGGTTCACGTGGTTAGGGTCGTGAACGCATCTCCGCTGAAGCGACATTTCGATGACCTGACCAAGCCGCCCTCCCTGAGTGGAGGAATGCGAAAGGCGGGAATCGCACTGATTGCAGCCCCAGACCCGATCACAGGTGTTCCCGGCGTGGCGCTACTAGCGTCTTCTTTCGTCATGAAGAGAAAGGAGCCAGCAAGTCTCGGGAGTCTTGCACAGGAAACGCGAAAGGTCCTGCGGGAGATTCAGTCCTTGAGCCTCTAGCCCGGCGAGAGTCTCCGACTGAATCTAGGAGCTGCGCCGGAATCTCCGGACCCAGGATTTAAGTATCCCACGAGCCCCTTGGGTCCGTCTAATGGAGATCAAACCTTCCAAGGGAGTCAAGGTAGTCGTCAACGCGCAGCGCGAAGCAGTTTTTGGGGACGAGTCAGTCTCCATCCAGAAGATCTCGCTCAATGATGGTCTGAGGGTCGGGGAGTTGACAGGCGTCACACTAGCAGGATTCTGTGAAGTCGAGATGCCGAAACTGGACGACAAGAAACATTGGTATCCGATCGGCGACCTCGTCGGTGAGCACGGCGAGACTGTCGTCGAAGAGGAAATTGCGATCGAAGAAGAAGAGGATCCGGGAGAGTCCGAAGCGGAGTAGAGCAGGCGTGTCGAGGTCCGCGGAAGACGAGATTGTATTCGTGGTCGACGTATCATCATTCACCAAGGAGGGCTTCGTCGGCACATCGAATTTCGCGGGCAAACAGATAGCCATCGATTTCGACGACCAGAATCAGGGCATCTTCCTGAACAAGGAGATGGCTGATAGGTTGGGCGTGAAGAAGAACTCGCGGGTTTCCGCTCTGGTCGAAGCCGATAAGACCCAGGTAGTCCAGATGGCCGTCGCCGCCGTCGGCAAAGTGCTCCGCATATCCGATACCAAGGCCTACTACGCGGTCGGAAAGGATGGCGGCGCGGTGATTAGAGTCAGGAAGTCCTAGACGAGCATGGTGTCGTTATCTGTGTCTGGAAGGTCGTACCACCGCGCCTTCTCCCCTATTCTGGCGCGCATCCTCCACGCTAGACTCTTCGGCCTCCCGTCCATCGACGCCATTAGCTTCTGAATCCTCGGGGCTACTGTGTACCTATCTTCGCTGCTCAGGGTCTCGGTCCTCGCAAGCAGCGCTTCGAGGCTCTTCATGAAGGTCGTATATATCCCCCAGTCCTTTGAGCACAGCTCAGCAATCTCATCTCCTCGGATGCCTCCCAAACCTTCGGTCACGCCGAAGTCGCGAAACGCGGCGATAAGGTCGAGGTATTCCTTGTCGGTCTTCTCGACCACCTGGAGTTTCGTCATCACCAGCTGGGTTATCGGCAGGGTGTAGGTATCGGCGAGTATGCTCTCTTTGAAGTTGAACTTGTGGCACATTACAAACTCGTCCATGAAGAGATCAACCCTGCGCCTGTTCGCCAGGTCGTAATAGATCAGTCTCTGGCCCATGTTGAGCTTGTTGAAGATCTCCCGGGGCTTGTAACCGAGCGTTTCCATCACTTTCATTATCTTCTTCGAATCCTCTCTCCTTCCCATCAAGTCTATGTCCTTGTTCTCACGATAGTAGCGGTCGATGGAGCTTGGACAGAGCTGCTTGAACGCGAGCCCTCCGAGCAGCCTCAACCTAACCCCCATGCTCTCGGCTTGGTCGATTATCTGAATCGCGGCCTCAAGACCGTTCGCGGGGAGCATGACTACACTTTCCATTCTCTCGGACAAAGGGGCCGCTTTTGAATTTAAGGTGTCCTTTGCACCGCCATGTGAATTGGCCCATCCTGTGCGAATTTTGCATGCTCGCAATTCTTCGGGCAAGGACGTCGCATATCTGCGCACACGGCGCGGATCAGGGCGACGGCGGGTGTGAACAAAGCGCCGTGGCCGTGACCTCGCTTCTAATTAGCACAACTACGGGTTCTTCTCTTCTTCAGAGCTGCAACATCCGCAGCGAGGCTGGGCGGGACCGGTCTGCACCCACAAATCTCAGCGTGCGCGAGGTGCCATTCGACCCGCTGGGCCGTAGTCGGGTTCTTCGGCATAGGATGCTCCCTATGCCATTCGGCGTTGAGCTTGTGCTTTGAAGTCACTACGCCCCACCGAGAAGCTGGTGCTGCGTTCGCATGCACACGTCCATCACGTAGGGTACGCCATCCTTCTTGAGTATCCGCTTCGCTTCCTCGTTCTCGAGCCCCAGTTGCGCCCAGAACACGGGCGTCTTCTTCGTCCTTTTCTTCAATTCGACGACCTGCCGGGCAATCTCCGGCAGTTCCTCCGAAGGTCTGAAGACTTCCACGACCTCGACGCGCGTCGCCAGTTCAAGAGACAGCTCACCCAATGAAGGATACCCCTTCAGGCCGTGGATGATGTCAGCTGTGGGATTCACGGGTACGACCGTATACCCGTGCTGAATCAGATAAAGGGGCACGGTGTTGGCCTCCTTCGTGGGATTCTTCGACGCGCCGACCACGGCCACAACCTTTGACCGTTTCAGTACCTCGTTCGGTTCGACGGTGCAGCTGACCATGAGTCTACACCCTTCGTTCCCCGTTATATCGCTTGAACGTTACCGTTGCCCTGGCTCCCACCGCTTTAGCAAGAGCAAAGAAAGCAGCCGTTTCAATCTCCTCTGTCAACATCCCTCCTTGGCGTGCTGCGCGAGTTTCCGGATGCTTTCTCCGTGCTACGCATCAATGGTCCATGACGGTCTGTTTCGGAAGTTGATTTCGTCCTTCTTCATGGCCTCCTGCAGTCCGCTCACTCAGAACACTGGATCGACCAAGATGCGGCTTGTTCGCGTGACGCGAACAAAGGGCTTTATCCTTCAGCCGAAAAGACCATGAGTATTGCCTGGGGCCGAAGAGAAGGCGAAAGTCGACTACGAGCTGCGGGGGAAGACACTCCAGGTCTACCTCTATCTCCTTAGGTACGGCAAGGCGGTCGGCGTCCGCGAGATTCAGAAGGAGCTCGGTTTCTCGAGCCCCAGCGTGGCTTTTCACCACCTAGACAAGCTTGTGGGACTCGGTGTCGTGGAAAAGGACCAGTATGAGCGCTACATCCTCGCCAGGAAGGTCGATTCGGGCATCCTCCACTCGTTCGTGAGCATCCGGGGCCTCACCCTCCCGAGGCTGGGGTTCTACGCGGCCTTCTTCACCACGATCGCCGCGGCCTATCTTCTTGTCAACCGGAACCTACTCGACCTGTATGCTGTGATAGGGACCGCAGGGGGAGCGGCAGTTTTCTGGTACGAAGCATGGCGGGTCTGGAGGAGGAAGCCGTTCTGACGAATAGAACTAATTATGCAGGATGACCCAGTGTGTTACCATGAGGTCTGGAAGGTCTGTTTTGGGGGTCATAGCAGGGGTCCTGCTGGCGTTGGGCGTCGTTGCCCTGGTCGGTTCCGGTCTCAACCCGCACGCCTCGAACACGGGTGAGGTTCCGGCGTCGTACATTTTTTACGGCACCAATCTCTCCACCGCGACCGGCCAGCAAGGACAGGGTTCCATTTTCAGTATCAATGGCTTGGCAACTCCTCCTTCGCAGGTGAGTAGCGTAGCCAAACAGCCGGCCACCCTTACGGGGTTCGTTCTCCTTCCCATATTAGTCGCGTTCTTCCTCGGGTTCGTCCTCTACAGGGTATCCAGGGTGCGCCTCGAGGAAGAGGAACCTCCAGAGGCTGCCTGAATCGTTCTAAGGCTGGACTAGTCTCGGAGCTGTTCGGCTCCATGCCCGTCCATTACTCTGACCACTTTCCCGGAACACATTGAATCTTGCAGGCCGACAGGAGTGACCGAGCCTCTGCCGAGATAAGTCCAAAAAGGAGCGCAAAAAACGGGGCCCAGGAGTCAGGCAGGTTGGTCGCTACGGATTTCGAGAACCGCATCACTGAAGCCGTGGAGAAGGTCAGCGAGAGCATAGTGAGCGTCAGCAGCATGAGGCTGGAACGACACTTCTACGGGGTCGTACCGCTTGAGGGACAGGGGTCTGGGATAGTGCTAGACGGAAAGGGACTCATCATCACGAACAACCACGTCATCGACGGAGCCAACCAGGTGCACGTCGGGCTCAAGGACGGCCGAACCTTCGTCGGAGAGGTGGTGGGGTCAGATGAGGCGACGGATGTGGCTGTCATAAGACTCGACGCGGATGACCTGCCGGCGGCCGACCTGGGGGATTCGGAGTCCCTTAAGGTGGGTCAGTTCGTCCTTGCGATAGGAAACGCACTCGCCCTGCCCGGTGGGCCGACGGTCTCGACGGGCGTTCTGAGCGCGAAGGGAAGACCCCTCCCGGGTTCTGATTTCATTTTCGAGGGGCTCCTGCAGACCGATGCCGCTGTCAACCCGGGCAACAGCGGAGGGCCCCTAGCGGACCTGGACGGCAGAGTGATAGGCATCACGACCATGATGATCCCGTACGCCCAGGGAATGGGCTTCGCGATTCCGATCAACACGGTCAAACGGATCGCCCAAGAGATACTCGAGAAGGGGAACGTCACTAGGCCCTGGATCGGAATATCGGGCGTCGATCTCAATCCACCGCTGGCGCGCAGGTATGGCATTCGTTCGGAGTCTGGGTTCCTTGTCGCCGAGGTGACACCAGGCAGTCCGGCCAGCTTGGCCGGTCTCAGGTCCGGGGACGTGGTCCTCGGCGCCAATGGCGCTGAAGTCAAGCAAACGAAAGACCTTCTCTTCGCGCTCTCGAAGGTCCCTTCCGGCGGCAGCATAAGTCTGGACATCAATAGGATGGGGTCTACAGGGAGGCTTCAGGTCCGGCCCGTGGAATCCCGACAGGCGCAGAGGTTCGGGAACGGGCAACAGGGCTACAGATAATCACCAGCCTCCGAAAAAACCCGCAACTACCGAGACCGTTATCTCATGATTCGCTCTCGCTTCTTCGACTCCGGCATCTGTCTTCGCCGTCGCAGAGGGGCGAGGGAACCCTCCTCTAGGCCGCAGATCAGTCTCCGAACTCGCTAGGTGCTAGAGGTCATGGGACCCCATCGCCAGGCTCCTCCTCTCGTCCAGCGGCGGCCGACCAGGAGCACCGCACCAGCAGCGATCATAACGATTCCCAAGAGAACAGCGATCAGCTTCAGGAGAGTCTCGAGGATGTGGACAATGAAGCTGGCCAGCAAGGCGAGAACTGTGACTCCCAACAGAATGAGCAGTATTCCTACTATCCGCCACTTGTTCACACACGCGCGCCTGTATAATGATATTTAGGCTTGAAGCAGGGACGGATTCTAGGCCATGAGAATGAATCTGACACTAGTGCGGGGCAACCTTTCGGCCTTCAAAGCTTCTGAACAGAACAGGCTCATTGGAGGTAAGAGCGTCTGCTCTCCCACGGAAGCGCGTTGTCCCAAGAAGTCTTAAGTTGAATGGTCCAACGAGCGCGCCACGGCGGCTTGCTTGCACTGCGTCCAGAGGAAGGCAACCTTGGACAAGGTAGTATTAGCCGCAATGGTCTGCCTCGTCGCGCTAAACCTGTTCACCTTCGCAAGAGCCTACCCCGAAATCTTCACTCTGGACTCGGGGTGCTGCGCCAGCCAGGTGCTCGCCAAAGACTTCTCGGCGTACTATGTCGGAGCCTGGAGGCTATTCCACGATACTTCGAACGTGTACACACCAGGAGCGGTAAGCGACGGAGGTCCATCGGTCTACCCCCGACCAGAGTCGTTCAAGTACCTCCCGTCGTTTCTTCTGATCATCTCTCCGTTTCTGCTGCTGAGCTATCAGAACGCCATAGTTGCTTTCGACGCCCTCCAGTTTCTCCTACTTCCGCTCATGGCCGTCATGATCTACAGACTGGTGCGAAGCAAGGGGGTAGCGGTGACTCTGATTGTCGCAGCTTTGGTCCTCCTTCAGCCTTCGCCGGCTCCGCAGTGGGGACTTTCAGTCAGCTACTACTGGCAGTGGGCTGAGGGGCAGACGAAGGTCCTCGAGACATTCCTTCTTCTCCTCTCCTTCTACCTCGGGGCTGCAGCGAAGCCGCGCCTTTCTGGGGCAGCCTTCGGAATAGCTGCGTTTGACCCCAGGTTCGTCCTAATCTCCGTACCACTATTCTTGGTATACAACAGGCGAGAACTCCGCGCGGCGGCATCAAGTGCGGCGGGACTCGTGGTGGTATCGAACCTCGCATTCCTGTCTCCTGGAGTCGGCACTGGGTTCGCGACGATGCTCCTCAATTCGGGCATCACGACTCCCCCCTACTACTACAGCTTCATACCACTCCTTACTGTGGTCTGTCTCACGATCCTGAACACGAAGGAGATTGTGAGCTTGGTTCCCAGGCGCGTCGGCTCTGGTGGAGGACGAGGAGGACTTCAACCCGTTCCAAGGACTGCAGAGGTCGTCCCAGTCTTCATGAGACGGAAACCTTCTTAACCCAAACGTCGGCAGGTCGCACAGAAGGTTGAGGCATTCATGCCGAAGTTCAAGTCCACTACTGAGGCTCTCAAGCTGGTTCACAACCGGGACCAGATTCGGAACATAGGGATAATTGCGCACGTAGACCACGGGAAGACCACAACATCTGACTCGCTTCTCGCAGCTTGCGGGATGTTGAGCCCCAGCGTCGCCGGTCAGGCTCTGGCCCTAGACTACATGGAACTGGAACAACAGCGGCAGATGACAATCAAGGCCGCGAACATCACACTATACTACGAGAAGGACGGTAAGCCGTACGTCATCAACCTGATCGACACCCCGGGGCACATCGACTTCACCGGCAAGGTCACCCGCAGCCTCAGAGCAGTAGACGGAGCCATAGTAGTGGTGGATGCTGTCGAAGGCATCATGACCCAGACCGACACCGTGCTCAGGCAGGCCCTCGAAGAGCGAGTCCGACCGGTCGTCTACATCAACAAGATCGACCGCCTGATCAAGGAGCTCCGACTTTCTCCGGAGAAGATGCAGGATTGGCTTTTCGGCATCGTGAAGGAGTTCAACAAGCTGATTGAAACATACGCTGAGCCCGACTACAAGCAGAAGTGGCAGGTTTCGGTTCAGGACGCTCAGGTGGCCTTTGGATCCTCGAAGGATAGGTGGGGCTTCAACTTCGACACGGCCCGGGCCGCGGGAATGTCGTTCAAGGACATAATCAACGCCTATTCCACGGAATCGACGCAGGAGCTGGGTGCGAAACTCCAGCTTCATGAATCTCTCCTCGGAATGGTGGTGAGGCACCATCCGCCTCCGCACGTCGCCCAGGCCTATCGCATCCCCAAGATCTGGTCCGCAGGCGACCTAAACAGCGAGGTGGGGAAGGCACTGCTGGCCTGCGACGAGAATGGACCGACGGTGATGATGGTGACCAACGTGGTCGTCGACCCCGCCGCGGGCCTGGTAGCCACTGGGCGCCTTTTCTCCGGAAGCGTCTCGAACGGGGACGAGATCTACCTCCTGAACTCAAAGAGGGAGGGGCGGATTCAGTCTGTTCAGATATTCATGGGGTTCCAGAGGGAGATTGTAGATTCTCTCCCTGCCGGCAACATCCCTGCGCTCCTCGGCTTGGACATCAGGTCAGGCGAGACGATTTCAAGCCAGAAGGGGGTCGCTCCCTTCGAGTCGATCCACTATGTGAGTGAGCCCGTGGTAACCGTCGCGGTGGAGGCGAAGCACCCGAGAGACCTCCCGAAGCTCGTCGAAGTGATGCGCAGGCTCAACATAGAAGATCCGAACCTTGTGGTCACGATAAACCAAGAATCCGGCGAGACTCTGATGTCGGGCATGGGTGTCCTACACCTGGAGATCGCCACCACGATGATCCAGCGGGCAGGCCTAGACATTATCACGTCGCCACCCATCATCAACTACAGGGAGACGATCCGCTCGAGGGCGGGTCCCATCATGGCACGCTCTCCGAACAGGCACAACAAGATCTTCATCGAGGTGGAGCCTCTTGAGCCCGACGTCATCGAGCTGATTCGCAATGGCACCCTGAGCGAAAACATCGAGAAGAAGGCGGTCATCAAAGTCCTGCGCGACCACGGCTGGGACCCTGACCAGGCGAGGAACTTCCAGGCGATCGACGAGAGGGGCAACATAATGACCGAATTGACGAAGGGAGTCCAGTTCCTGCAGGAGTCGATGGACTCGATCAGGGCCGGCTTCGATGACATCATGAAGAACGGGCCGCTCGCGTATGAGTTTACCAGAGGCGTAAAAGTCGTCCTTACGAACTACGTTCCCCACGAGGATGCCGCACACAGGACCTATGCCCAGCTGATGCCAGCCTCAAGAAGAGCGATACTCGGAGCGCTGCTCTCAGCCAACCCCACCCTGCTCGAGCCGATTCTGGGCATTGAGGTCAAGGGGCCTACGGACCTTATCGGCGCAGTGACGGGAGTCATCAGCTCCAAGAGGGGAAAGCTCGTCAAGATAGAGCAGAGGGAGGTCATGACCGTCGTCGAAGGAGAGATACCAGCCTCTGAAACCTTCGACCTCAGCGAGAAGATGAGAGGCGCTACGGCAGGCAAGGCCGTCTGGAACACTTACTTCAAGACCTGGCAGGCAGTCCCGCAGAGCATGCTGTGGGGGTTGGTGACAGAGATCAGGAAGCGCAAAGGCCTCCCACCCGACCCTCCAAAGGCCGAAGAGTTCATCGACAGGGAGTAGAAACGCAAGGCCCAGGGATGCTGTCGTCCCATTATGCATGCCCCCCAAGGGTTGGATCTTCGGCACTAGGGTGCTGACAGTCGTGACTGTTGTCTGTGGAGCATTCTTCGTACTTCCTTCTACACTAAACAGATAGCGTGGACCATGGTCACAGGTTTATCTTGCGCCATCCGGCGGCCCTGGAAGCGCGACCTCGGTTTGGAGATCAAGTCCTACGACCTCGACCTCGACGTGGACTTCAGGAAGTCCCTCGTGGAGGGTTCCGTCGAAATCAAGGTGAAGTCCGTCGAGAGTCCCTTCAAGCTCGACGCGGCAGCCATGGAGATCAGGGCCGTGACGATTGGCGACAAAACGTCCCGATTCTCCTACGATTCTGTCAGGGGAAGGCTGACCATCCCTGGTGTTCCGAGGAAGGAGTCGCAAGTGGGCGTCAGGTTCACGAAGCGCGTCAGGGACGATGTGATCTTCGGCCTCTACAAGTCGAAGTACGGGAAAGAACACTTTCTTGTCACAGACCTGGAGCCCGCAGAGGCAAAGACCGTCTTCCCCTGCGTGGATGAGCCTTCGTACAAGGCCATCTTCAGGCTTCATGTCGTCACCGATGAAGGACTCTCAGTCATCTCCAACACGCGAGTCGTCTCGAAGAAGACGAAGAAGGGAAGGGTCAGTTACTCCTTCGAGCCGACGCCCAAGATGTCAACGTACCTATTCTTCATGGGGGTAGGGAAATTCGAGGAAACGACCACGATGTCAGGGAAGGTCAGCGTCATCGCAGCCTCCCGACCCGGACAGGGGAAGGATTCCGAGTTCATCAGAGAGATCTCTGCAGCAGTTCTGAAGGATTACGAGGGCTACTTCGGGATTCCGTACCCGCTCTCGAAGCTGCACCTCGTGGCGCTACCCGAGTACCACACGGGTGCGATGGAGAACTGGGGGGCGATTACTTCCAGGGAACCCTATGTCATCGTACGGAGCGACGCGAGCGACTCCGATCGCAGAGGCGCGGCCCGGGTCATGGCCCACGAGATTGCCCACCAGTGGTTCGGTGACCTCGTCACAATGAAGTGGTGGGACGACGTGTGGCTCAACGAAAGCTTCGCGACCTTCATGGAGGCCAAGGTTCTCGACCGGTTACACCCCGATTGGGACACGTGGCGGGATTTCCTCCGCATGGATACGTTCCGGTCGCTCAACGCGGACGCCCTCTCACAGACTCATCCAATCCAGGTCAAGGTCAAGAGTGTGGAAGAGATCGGTTCGATCTTCGACGCAATCAGCTACGGCAAGGGGGCGTCGGTGCTAAGGATGCTCGAGTCATATGTCGGCGAAGAGGCATTTAGGAAGGGTGTCTCAGCGTACCTGAAGAGGTTCAGCTATTCGAACGCCTCAGGCGCGGACTTGTGGATGTCTCTCGCAAAGGCGTCGGGGCTCCCAGTCACGAGGGTCGCGAGGGCCTGGATAACCAAGCCTGGCTTCCCCCTAATCCGGGCAGAGACATCGGATCGCGGGGTGAGCTTCAACCAGGCGAAGTTCTCCCTCTCCGGAAAGGAGTCGGATGAGCTCTGGCCGATTCCCCTGACCCTCCAGGCGGACGGCAAGCGGCAGTCCCTTCTCTTGGACAGGAGGTCAGCCTCGGTCAAGGCCGAGAGGCCGGAGAAGGTCCTCGTGAACCCGCGCAGAACTGGCTTCTACAGTGTGCTCTACGACGAGCGGATGTATGATCAGCTTGCCGAGAGCTTCGCAGCGCTACACTCGCACGACAGGGCAGGCGTCCTGAACGACCTCTACCTCTTCCTTCAGGCAGGGATGGTCCCGCCTAGGCAGTACTTCAGGTTCGCCGCTCTTAGCGGGAAGGTCGTCGATCCCCTCCTCGCTCTTGCGGTCAGCGACCATTTCGTGAATCTCAGGGCGATTGCCGACGATTCCGGCATCGTAATGAAAGGGTGGTCCGCGTTCTTCACATCTCAGGTCCGCATGCTCGGTCTCGCGAGGAAGCAGGGGGAGAACGAAAACCTAGGAATGGTGAGGGAGGTGATCACTGCCCAGCTTGTCAAGACCGATGAGAGATACGCGCGGAAGCTCGCCCAGAGATTCGAACAATTCGCCTCGGCCGATGCGAACTTGAAGACAGCGATCGCCACCGCCTATGCTATGGCTAGAGGCAAGGAGGCATTCGGGCCTCTTCTCGAGCTGGTGAAGAATGCCAAAAGCGAGGCTGATCGAGCCAGGGTCTATGCTGCTCTCACTTCCTTCGAGGATCCAGCGCTCGTCAGGAGGACCCTTGAGCTCACTATCAGTGGGGAAGTCAGCCGTTCCGACACGGGATACGCCTTGCCACTTGCCGCCTCAAACCCGAGGGCACTGGGCGCCCTCTGGGAATGGATCAAATCTCGATACGACCGCTTAAGGGACCTCTACGGCGGTTCGCAGCAGTTCTACCTCTATCTGAACGCAGTCCTTCCGCGGTGCGGGATAGGTCACGAAGCGGACGTCCGCCAGTTCATTTCCGGAAAGCGGTACAAGGACGGGGAGATGATCTTCCGCAGGGCTTTTGAACTCCTCGACGTCAACTCCAGACTCCGAGAAAGACTTCTCGCTGCATAGGGAAACCTTCAGGGCCGACAAGGACAACTGGGTCCGAAGTCCAAAGCGTCCTTTGTCTCCCGAAGCTATTCCTTCTGAGGCACAAAACGGATTGAGAGGCTCCCTGTCCCGTTCCTCTTCGCGAGGTTGAGTATCAGCGGGGTGATGCGCTCGATGACCTGCGCCTCGCTGAGAGGTCCGGCGTAGAGCGGTCTGAGACTGGGGATGCTCCTTATGATTCCTGCAGCTTCGTTGAAGGTCTCCTTCGAGTCGGCCGCAACCACAACGTCAAGTCTTAATGCCTCGGGCCTCTTGAAAAACGTCGCAGAGATGTTGTTGAAGGCTGTGGCCACCCTGCTCTTTGGAAGCTTGTCCGCCAGCATCTCGGCCGCGGACCCTCTCTCGAGCCCGTAGGACAGCATCCCGTTCTCGAGCCTCATAGGGTTGATGACCGATATGACCAGCTTGCCTGAGAGCTCGTTGGTGAGAGACGACATCGAGTCTATGGCGAAGAACGGTACCGCGGCTATCGCGGAATCGCACTCCCTGGCAGCGGTCGAGTAGTCTGCACCCTTGGCGCTCTTGATTCTCGCTGCGGATGCCTTCGCCTTGGCCGGGTCCCTCGAGCCGATTATCACTTCGTGGCTCTTGGCGAGTCGCTCCCCGAGGCCGCTCCCCATGCTCCCGGTCCCACCGAATATTGCGATCTTCATTCTTCGAGTCTCATCTGGCTCTTCGTTTCTGGGCTTCTTGTAAACCTGGTGTCCAGCGACTCCTTGATTCTGTCTGCCCTCTTCCAGCCGATCCCCCGGGTCATGGCCAGCTCTCCGGCAGTCAGGCTCAAGACACTCCGTGGGGTCCCGTACTTCATCAGCAGTCTTTCTGCTAGCTTCCTGCCGACACCGGGTGTGGAAGAGACTAGGTAGAGCTGCTGCTGCGGGACGTTTTTGGTCTTGGGAGGTACCGGGAATGGTACGGTTGAGAGTGGCTTGGACCTGATGAAGCTGAGAAGCTCCGCGATGGCCATTGCGGTCTCCTTCACGTTGGCCGTGTAGATGACCCTTAGTCCGTAGGCGAGCGTTACGTTGGCAATCGCGCCGTAGAATGATTTCAGGTTCTTCGCGAGGTGCTCCACCTCCGTGGAGTCCCCTTCGACGAGTAGGTAGGGCTTCGCATAACGCGCGGAGATACCTGCTGCCTGGTAGAACAGGCGAGAGTCGTAGATGGACGAGACGAGGTCGCGGACCGACTTCCTCTCGACGGCTATCTCTGGGTTCAGAATGTAGTCGGCCACGGGAAGCCGGCTGAAGTAGACCCTGACGTTGAGCTTCGAGAGCTCCTCCGGAACGCCACTTGCTCTTTCCCGCTCGTCAGCAACGACTCGAGAGGGGATCATGGCAAGAAGGTGGGCAGCAGGAAGTAAAAGGAGTAAACCGCGAACGCGAACGTCAGGACGGCGACGACCGCAACAACTTTGTCAACTGTCCTGGCTCGGTACTCGGCGAGGGACGTCGGTCGTGCTACAGCGCCGTATGCCCTCGACTCCATCGCCTCGGCTAGTTCCCCGCTTCTGACGACTGCGTTGACCACAAGCGGAATCAAGATGGGAATCATGTTCCTGACCCTCCTCAGGAGGTTCCCCTTCTCGAGTTCCAGTCCTCTCGACTTCTGAGCATCCATTATCTGCAACGCGTCGAGCATCATCACCGGGATGAACCTGACCGCAGTGACGAAGGCGAAAACCACATCCCTGGGCAGCCTGAACATCTTCATCACCTGCTCGAGCTCGTCCGGAGACGTGGTGATGAAGAAGAGGCTCGTTGAGACCACTATGGCCACGAACCTGGAGGCGTAGAGCGCCGACGTCTCTAGATTCCTGGTGAAGACTATGTTGATGATGAATATGAAGACAGAGAACGTTGCGGTCAGGACCATCGTCCTCGCGACTCTCCTCAGGACGGTCGCGATCGCGGCAACTGCGACCATGAACGCAAGAACTATCGCGAGCTGGAATACAGACCTCACCATCAGCGTCGTCACGAACATCAGGGCGGAAATCAGCAGCTTGACCCTCGGGTCCAGCCTGTGATATTTCGAGGTGCCCTTCCTGAAAATGAAACCCCCGCTGAGCCACATCATGTCATTGCTGGCCTCCCTCTATCCAACGCCTCGCCTCCAGGGCATCGACGAAAGGTGACCCCGGCCTCCTTGCTAGGGCCTGATAGAATGAGACGAGCTGGGGCTGGGCCACTCTCGCAGACTCCAGCATTTCCTTCTTCGCCATCACTTCCTTGGCCAGCCCGTCGGCGACAATGCGGCCTGACTTCATCACGACGACCCTCGGCTGAAGAGGCCATAGGAACTCTATGTCGTGCGACACCACGATCACGGTCTTGCCAGTTGAGCCGAGCATCCTGATTGTTCCCACAAGCTTCTCCTTCTGAATAGCGTCCTGGCCCACCGTCGGCTCGTCCAGAATCACCACCCCCGGGTCCCAAGCGAGAATACAGGCCAAGGTAAGCCTCTTCTTTTCGCCCCCGCTCAGGACCAACGGTGACGACTTCCTGTACTCTTCCAGCCCGAAGAGTTGGAGCCCCCAGGAGACCCTCTGTTCGACCAGATGCGGAGGGAATCCGAAGTTCCTGAGAGCGAAGGCCATCTCTTCCTCAACGCTTTCGGAGAAGAGTTGATGGTCCGGGTTCTGAAAGGCGACCCCGACTTTCCTCGATAGGGTCGCCGTGCTCGTCGTGCGCGTGTCGACTTCATCCACGAGGACCGTACCGGAGGTGGGCTTGAGAAGGCCGGTCACGTGCTTGACTAGGGTCGTCTTGCCTGCCCCATTCTCGCCCACGATCGCTACCGTCTCGCCCGCGTCGACCTTCAGAGTGATGCCGTCGAGCGCCTTCACGCCGTTGTCATGGACAAACGTCACGTCACTGAACTCTATCACGCGCCCTTCCTCTCCACGGTCGAAGCGAGCTCTGCCGCACTGAGGAGCCTATCGTCTGGCGCGAGCCCATCCTTCGCAAGCATCTTCTGCAATCGGGTCACCGCAGGAACCGAGACCCCGTATCCATCGGCTTCTTCGCCGAAGAGAACGTCGCGGGGCGTCCCGTCGAGGACCTTCGCCCCTGCATTCATCACGACTATCCGGTCAGCCACTTTGACTAGCAGATCCAACCGGTGCTCGACTACTACGAAGGTCGTGCCCAGCTGTTTCCTCAGACTTGCCACAAGGTCGACTAGCTCCATCGCAGTCTTGGGGTCAAGAAGGGACGTCGGCTCGTCCAGTATGATCAATCTAGGCCTCATGGCTAGCACACCCGCAAGCGCGACCCTCTGCTTCTGTCCGTCGGAGAGTTCGTGAGGCGCCCTCTGGGAGAGGTTCTCGATTCCAAGGAGGTCTATCGCCTCGTCGACCCTTCTTCTCATCTCTGGCCTGGGAACGCCTAGGTTCTCCAGTCCGAATGCGACGTCTCTTTCTACGGTGAACATGAAGATCTGATTCTCAGGGTTCTGGAATAGGAAACCGACGGTCTGTGCGAGGTCACGCATCGACGAGGCCCTCACGCTGGAGCCAGCCACGCGGACATCGCCAGAGTATTCTCCCGTGTACATGTGTGGGATAAGCCCGTTGATCGCCCTGAGCAGGGTCGATTTCCCACAGCCGGAAGGTCCTGCTAGGACTACGACCTCGCCTTCGCTGACTGCCAGATCGAAATCGACGACAGCCTTCCTCGGCGCGTCAGGGTAACGAAAGCTCAGCTTGTCTAGCTCGAGTAGGTTTACCAATTTCCTTCTCCGGGTTGCCGCCCTGGCTCGCAGGAGTAGGCAGTGAGAGACCCTGTCAAAGCGACATGCCCCGGGCAAAGACAGGGTGGTATCTCGAGACGATCGCCCTTGCTACTGAATAGGCCAGAGGAACCGTGTATAGTGTCAAGGTGAGGTTGAAGAACCCAACGAGAACCAAAGTGCCGGGCACAGCGCTCACTGGCATGCTGAACCCGACCGGGTAAGGTTGGGGCAGGACTGCACCATTCACGAAGGTCATCACCGCCGTCCTGAGGGCTGCGCCTGCAGCAGTCGCAGAGACCCATGTAACGATAGGTTTCCAATTCCCTCTCTTACTCACCTTCTGCGCCGCAAGAACCCCGAGAATCATTGAAAGTTGGGCAATCAGGTTGTACAGAGGTCCAGTTGGAAGAGCCCCGGGATGAAATTCAAGGATGAGCGCGTTAAGGGCCGCCACAGTTGCCCCGTTCCAGAAACCCATAAGGATCACGGCTACGAGAATAGGGACCTCCCATACCTCGTAGTTCAGAAAGCTGGCGTACGGAGCGGGAACGGCGAGGGCAAAGTTCAGCACGATAGCGAGCGCCGTGAACATGGCAATCAAGCTGACTCTTTGAGAACGATGCATGGCTGCTAATTCGACTGGCGCGCCGGCGGTATCCTTATAATTCTTTGGTAAACACCACAAACGTGGTAACATGACAAGGACGCCATCTCATCTGTGGACCCTCATCGAGCTGTATCAGCGGGGCGCGGCGAGCCAGACTCTCGAACTTACGACATCCGAACTGTCACATGAGCTTGGTCTCAGCCAGCAGGGCGTGTCGAAGCATCTACTGCAGTTGGAGAAGGAGGGTCTGATCGAGAGGAAAAGGAGTGGCAGGAGGACGGGGGTTCTGGTGTCTCGGGCAGGCGCGGACCGAGTTCTATCTGTTTACTCGAGGCTTAGGACCGCAATAGAGGGTAAGGTTGGGGTGCTGGACTTCCATGGTACGCTCTTCACCGGATTGGGCGAGGGTGGCTACTACGTTTCCCTCGCAGGATACAAGCGACAGTTCGTAAAGCTCCTGGGGTTCGAACCCTTCCCAGGAACCCTGAACCTCACAATCGGTCCGGGAGAGATTGAGCTCAGGAAGCAACTGGACTTTCTGGACGCGTTGGAGCTTTCAGGATTCAGCCACGGTGGAAGGAGCTACGGCCCTGCCAAGTGCTTCAAGGCGAAGGTGGAGTCAAAGTACGATGCCGGTGCCTTGATCATCGAGAGAACGCACCATAGTGAATCAGTGCTGGAGATGATATCGCCTTTTGATCTGAGGAAGACCCTTTCTCTGAAGGACGGCGATCGGGTTCACGTGACGGTGTACACTGGAGACTAATATCCTGACTGTGACTGATGGCGATTCGCTTATCTAGACTCGGTAAGAACTTGTCTGCGATGCCTTCCGCTGCAGAGGAGATTTTAGTTCTCGTCGACGAGAGGGACAACCAAGTAGGGACCGACACCAGAGAGAACTGTCACTTTGGCAATGGTAAGAGGCACAGGGCCTACACCGTATTCCTTTTTCACGGAGACAAGTTTCTGTTGCAACGGAGAAACATGAAGAAGCTACTATGGCCGGGAGCCTGGGACGTCTCGTTCACAAGTCACGTCTATCCTGGGGAGACCTACAGCCAGGCGGCAGTCCGCAAGGGACTCCAAGAGTTGAACGCTAGCGTAGGGGACCTGACTGACGTCCACTCATTCGTGTATTTTGCTCCTCAGGGTAAGAATGCCGAAAATGAGTTCTGCCGGTTGCTGGTCGGCTCCTTCGACGGAAGGGTGAAGCCCAACCCGGACGAGATTATGGCCGTGAGGTGGGCCACGGTCAAGGAGGTCGCGAAGGACCTCGCCGCTCATCCTGATTCGTACACGCCGTGGTTCAGGCTGTCATTCGAAGGCTTTGTGAAGAACCCGATTTCCAAGAAGTACGGGGCGTAAGTCGCAGTCTCATGCGACTTCGCGAATCTCCGCGCCCAACAATTCGGTCAGCCTCTTCAGGCAGCCTTTCACTGCTTCGTCCTCGGTAGCAGGTGTGGAGAAGGAAGCTGCCGTCGCGTGCCCCCCTCCATGTCCCCCTAGGCTCCTCGCGACTTCTTCGGCTACCTGGGTCCCCAGCTGCACCTTCGTCAGGTCTGAGAACCTCTGGGTCGACCTCATGCTGACCCTCGTCTCCCCTTCCGACTCTCCCCCTACGATCGCGACGTCCGCTCCAAGAGAGATCAGCGACCTTGCAACGTGCGCCTGAAAGGAACCAATCATGCTTGTGGAGGTTGTCCAGTCCCCTACCCTGTAGACTTTCAGCCTTTGGGCACCCTTCAACTTTGCCATCACCTCTCCGTAGTCCGGCTCGATCCTCAGGTCTCTCCTGGCTTCGATGACGTCCGCTCCCATATCGAGGAGCTTCACCACAGTCCTTAGCCCCTTACCATTTGCTATCGCAAGGTGCGAGGAGTCGAAGACTATGGCATCGAGGAGCGCCTGGGCGGTCATGGGATCAATCTTGGCCTCGGCTTCTGAGAAGAGCTTGAAGACGACCTCGGCTGCAGACGTAGCCTGCTCGTCGACTACCACGTGGTCATAGAGCTTCGCATCACGGTAGGGATGGTGGTCCACGAGGACCCTGACGCCCTTGCTTATCTCCATCTTTCCTCTCCAGTCCTTCAGAAGCTCTGCGTCGCCGACATCCACGGCTACGTACAGGTCATAGTCATCCACGCTATCCTGGATGACCTTATGTAGAAACTTCCTTGCCAACCTTAATGTCAGAGTGGTCATGCCTTCCGGGGTCACGACATCCACCTCGCAATTGGGAGCGATATCCCTCAGGAGCGAAGAGAGGGCGTAGGCGGAGAGGTATGCATCAGCGTCTGCGTTCCGGTGACAAATGACAGCGGCCCTTTTCAGATTCTTGGGGTCCACGAAAGGAAAACTGCCCGGGACCGCTTCCCTAGTCAAGGGAGGGTGGAGTCCTAGGCGTCCCCGGGGGGCTGCTCTTGAGCTGGTTTGCCTTTGACGGCGTCGTCGATCTTGGCTTGGAGCTCTTTCAGGTTTTGTCTAAATCTGCCTTCTTGCTTCGCAAGGACGCTCTTCCTTGTGCTTCCGAGCTCCTTCCTCTCGCTTAGTTCCTTGACCATCGCGTCCTTCTCGACCTTGACGAGCAGGTTTCCGGCGAACTTGTAAATGATCTCTGAGGCCGCGGCCTTTGTGAGCTCCTCGAGCGCCTTCTCTGTCTCGGCAAATTCCATCTCAACCTGCTGCTTCTGAATGAGCACTGCCTGCAGATTCTGTTGCACCTGGTCGTAGCGCGCCAACTGCTCTCTGATGTACGGCGGAAGCTCTGGCTGACTCAATTCTTGAATCGTCGACCCCGTTGGTCATTTAAAGTCTTTCGAGGGACCAGCCATGCTCCTTATCTTCTCGAGGATCACTCGTGCTTTGTCCGCGACTTCCCCAGGCTGTTCGCCTTCAATCTTCAGAAGGCAGACTCCGTTCCTCAAGATCGCTGAGGGGATTGCTCGCTTGATGCCCTCGGCCGTAGCCCTGTCTGCCCTGAACGATATCCTGAGCTCGACCGATTCTATCGGCCTATCTGACTTTCGACGGGCTAAGGTCGTAGGCGCCCCCGGCTACTGTGTATCCACACGACTTGCACTTCCAAATCCCTGACGATGCCCGCTTAAGCTTCACGCCCGAGCATGAGGGGCACTCCCTCGCCGCCTTCAGCGTCCTGAAGATCCGCGCGTACCTCTTCCTGAGCGTGCCGCCGTACTTTGCTCCTAGGCCCCTGAGCTGCTCCTTGGCCCGCGGCATTACTTCGTCGCTTCCAGTATCTGGGCACGGATCTCTTTGCCGATCCTGATCGATGTGTCTGCGGCCTCGAGCACTTGGGCGGGGGTGATCGTGCTCGCTTCTCCCTTCTGACTCGCGCAGACGTTGCCGTCGTCGTCAGTCGTTACGGTGATCCGCATGTCCATCGCGCACTCTTCCTCGGAGTTGGGGTCGACCACGAGGATGTCACCAATTCTGGCCAGCGTGACCGAAACGGGGGTCCTTTCGACAGGTACGGGTATCATCTCGTCTTTCGCGACAACCTTGTCGTTCTCGACGACATACTTCTTCATCTTCGCGGTCCTGAGCGCCGAAACGACAGCGTAGCTCATCGCATCGAAGAGGTTGCCGTCTACGTTCATAATGTTGACGTCGACGAACACTGTGTACACCGTCTTGCCCTCAATAATGCACAGCTTCTTGAGGTCAACCATCTCTGACTCGCGGACACCTCTGTCGACGACCCTCGCCAGCTCAATCGCCTCTTCGGAAGGGGGACCCGGCTCCGCGTAAGGCGAAGCCATTGGAAGTATCTCCGCGTTGACCACGAGCAGCCCCTGATTTGGGGTGTCCGGGAATGGGGTCCCCGTCGCGATCTTGACGCCAGCTATGACCTCGGTGTTCCCTAGAGTTACGATCGCCGAACCGTTCGCCTTCTGGATTACGCCGGTCTGGATCGTTATCGGCCTGTGCTGGTCGGGAGTCCTTTCGTCGAGCCTCTTGCCCCTCGCGAGCAGCCCGACCATCTGTGCCTTCCTTATCGTTTCGACGACGTAATTCTTCTTCATCGACATCCTACTCTGTAACCTCCTCCACTTCTGCCGAAGCCGGTTCGCCGCTGAAGAACTTCTTTGTCAGTGCCTCTCTCTGCATCGCGTAGACCTCCTTCCCCTTCGCGATTGCCAGTTCGAACGCCTTCTGGAAGTTCTCTCGCGTGTAGTCCCCGTCCACCTGCAACAGCGTCACCAGGTTGAGGTTGGGCATGATCGCAACTGGCATGTCTCCGCTCCCTTCCTTGTCCTCGGCGTCGTCCAGGTCGGCGACGACCTGCGAATCGACGATCCCGCACGAGCACCCGACGACGAGGTCCCTCATGTCGATGCCTGCGTCGGCCAGAGCGAGCGACGCGGCAGTGATGCCGGCGACCCTTGAGCCTCCGTCCGATTGTAACACCTCAATCCAGACCTCTATCGCGGTCCTCGGGTAGTTTTCGACGATTACAGCCGGCACGAGAGCCTCCCTTATCACCTTGGAGATCTCTATCTCCCTCCTGGAGGGTGCCGGATTCTTTCTTTCGTCAACTGAGAAGGGCGCCATGTGGTACCTGGTCCTGAGCAGGGCCCTGTCAGGCAGGACTTGGTGCTTCGGGTGGACTTCCTTCGGACCGTAGACCGCGGCCATGATCTTGTTCTTGCCCCACTGAATGTACGCCGAGCCGTCTGCGTTCTTCAGCAGGCCGACCTCCAAGGAGATTGGCCTAAGCTCGTCCCACTTCCGGCCGTCGAGTCTCTTTCCGTCCTCGCGGATGAGCTTCCGTTTAGCTTCCACTGCTGCTCCCTCCAAGGTATTCCTCGACCTTTCCCGTCAGATTCGCACCGTGCACTTCCTTGTCTATCATCTTGATTACGTTCGCCGTCTTCACAATCCCCTCCGGCGTCCCGACCACGACTATGACCCCGTTCTGTCCGACCTGGACGTCGCAGCCGGTCCTCTCGCTGATTAGATTGATCATCGAACCCCTTCTCCCGATAAGCCGGGGCACCTTTGTGGGTGACATCTTAATGATTTCGCCCTCAGAAATCTTCCCGTACCCCTCTCCCCTTATGCTCAACTGGGGATCCCTGGACCTGTCGAAAGACTCGATCCTCGCTCCTATGACGTCGCCGATCCTGAATTTCGAGCTCAGGTCGTGAGTGGCGGGGGAGAACTCTCTTCCGAAAACGAACGAAGCGGGGAGGAACCCGTCGAAACATGAATTGATGTCGACTACCCATCCGAAGCCGTTTATGTCGACCACCTTTCCGATTACCTGGTCCTCAGACTTGGGGATGTACGGACCCGTGAGCGGGTTGAGCTTGACGCCCTCCTGGCTCACTTCGGCGAGGCCGACCCTTAGCGCCACGTACTCGTCGCCTCTCTTCTCGATGTAGCTCCCGTAGCGATAGTTCCCTCTGGTTATCACGTCTCCGGGAATCACCTGCTTCCTCTCTATCGTTGGCAAATCGCTATCTCACTACTGAAACCTGCGCCGCTCCTTTCGTCGTAGAACCGAGGCGGTCCAGCAGGCCAGGCTGTCCGCCAGCTGGTATTTCTACTATTGCAGAAAGCGCCCCGTCGGCGCCCCAGTCCTCCTTCAAGATGTCTCCGAAGTTCTTCAGTATTCCTATTGTCTGCCCCGCGTACTGGGCCGCGACCTTCACCTGGAGCTTCACCTTTTCGGACTTCAAGGGAAGGATCACCCTTAGCTCCTCGATCACCAGCTTCATCTGCTCGTTCACGTCCCGAAACGGGTCTATCGTCACCCTGGCATCCTGCATCGCCTGTTCGATCCTCAGCGGGGGGTGAGGAAGCGAAGTCTTGGGGTCGACGAAATTCTTCGAGATCAACGCCACCACTGCCTTCCTCTTCTCTTCGGTGAGCCTCTTCCTCTGCTCCTGTGTCAAGTTCAGTTCGCCGCGCTTGAGCACCTCCAGAGCCGCCTTGGCGTGGTCGTCGGTGCCGAAATGCTTCTTCAGCTTCTCGCTGTTGGCCCTGAGGCCCTTGGTGGAGTCCGCGTATACCTCATCGAAGACGATGACCTGAGACGGTTCCACGTTCCTCCCCTGCTTGAAGCTCAGCGCCGAGTCGGGGTTGACGAGTATCTCGAAGTGATCCCCCTCCAGCGTCAGACGGACGGTGGTGAACTTTGATGCTTCTCTCGTCCTCGGCTTGAACTCCCCACCCCCGTGCCCGAAGGACCCGCTCAAACGCGAACGCTGTTACCTAGGAGCTCTTTGCAGAGGACTTGTCAGACTTCGTCCTTGCGCTCGATGCACTCTTACCCACCTCTTCCTCCGTTAGCCTCCTCATCTTCTTGGACACTGCGTCCACGACCGCGACCTTGATGTGCGAGGTGCCCGTCTTGTCCTCGCTCACGAGGTAAATGCATTCGATGGCCAGTGTGGCTGCAGCATCAAGAGACAGGTCTGCGTTGTAGTTCTTCTCGAGGTAGTCGTTGACTTGGTCGCTCCCCTGCCCAATCGCGATCGCATGGAAGCCTGAGTAGGTTCCCGTTGGGTCCGCCAGGTAGACAACTGGTCCGTTGTTCTCGTCGACCCCGGCGATTATGAGTGAGACTCCGAAGGGCCTTACGCCGGCGTACTGTGTGTACTGCTGATTCATGTCAGCGATGCGCTTTGCTATCGCCTCGACGTCGACTGGCTCATCGTAGATCAACCTGTTGCTCTGAGCCATGACCCTTGCGCTGTCGACTTGTATGCGCGCGTCAGGTATGTATCCGGCTCCGACGGCTCCTACATGATCGTCGATCTGGAACATCTTGATTACGGAGTCGTCGCTCTGGAGCTTCCGCCCCTTTTCCTCCACGGCCAGCACAATCCCTTCCTTGGTCCTGATGCCGACCGCGAGGCTTCCACGTCTCACCGTCTCGAGGGCGTACTCGACTTGGTACAGGCGCCCGTCGGGCGAGAATATGGTGATCGCCCTGTCGTATCCTGCCGAAGGTGCAAACATTCTCTTTTTCTTAACTCCTTTTGTCCGATGCCCTCGGCTCCACATTTAAACCCTTTTCCCAGATTGACCCGTTTGGGGTCTTGAGGCAGAGGTCCATGCGGGTTCCTCCTCTGACGGACTTCTGAACGCAAGGTAGGATTCATCTCCGAAGGTTCATATCCAGACTCATTCGGTCGTTTCTGTTCTTGGTCAGAGTCCTGGCGGCCAACAATTACCCAACCACGGAGCGCTTCGGAGGACTGTCGAGATAGGTGCATGGTTTGCCTGTCCAGAAGGTGATCTTCGCGTCTCACGTTATGGACAGCCTCCTGACCTACTCGCGGATGGCTTATCCGAACGAGGGGATCCTAATCCTCCGGGGAAAGTCGAAGAAGGGCGTGGTCGAGGTCACGAGCGTGATGGTCCCTCCGGCAGCAGTGCACGCCCACTCTTACTCATCCTTCAGCTGGTTCATGCTCCCCGTTGACATGTCCTACATGGGGGTTGCCCATTCCCACCCGTCCGGGAACGCCAACCCCTCTCACGAGGACAGGCTCCACTCAATGGGAAAGATCATGGTGATAATGGGATATCCCTACGGCGACTCATCGCACGTCGGGGTTTTCGACTACAACGGGAATAGGGTCCCATTTGAAGTGCGTCCTAGCGCCGCAGAACCTTAAATATCATGAGAGCAGAACCTCTCTCAGGCGAACAAACACGTCGCAATACAGCAAAGGTCAGACATGGGGCGCCCTAAAGAAGGCCTGGAGAGGCTACAAGGTCGGCAAGGTTCAGAAGAACACGGCGGACATGAAGAAATACGCTGAGCGTATCAGGGCTCTCCAAGGCGAACTGGGTCTCATCCAAGCGAAATTCCCTGAGCTAGGTCTTAACTGACCTAACTCACTCCCTTTATCCAAATTCTGTCGCGTGGTTCGTTACTATCTGGTTCCGGAGATCCTGCGCCTGCTGAAGCGTGAAGTCCGGCTCGGTCGAGACCATGAGCAGCTTGTTCCCGATGCTGAAGGTCAGGATGCTTACCCTTTCTCTCTTCATGAAGGTGTACTGGCTTCGCCCGAAGAACCTATCCCAGGTCTTGTCTGTGTTGAGCTGAATCGTCATATTCGCGATTAGTCGCAGGTCCTCGCTTCGAGGCTCCAGCGACGATATCCCCCTTCGCATACCGCCGGCAATCTGCCTCCCTGTTTCATCGAGAATCGCTGCATACCTAACTCGCCTGTCGAACTTGTACATCTCTGTGCAGACTTTCTCGTACTGAACCTGCATCATGGCTAAACAGATAACAGCGCTTCAAATATAAAAACAATCATCAAGGAGTCAGGAACGACTCGATTTTAGATCTTCGTCTTGCGCAGACGCGTGGCTGGTTCATAGAACATGATGCGTTTGTGCATCATGTTTGACTTTGGCTTAGAAGAGCCTTCCGAGACTGTATCAACACCAACAATGGTCCTTGAATTAGCGACTGTCTTGCTTGGCGCCTTCGTTGGCGTCGCGGCGGTGCTGTATGCCGCACCAAAGGGCTACTTGGGACACCCGAGGAAGAAGCTATCCATAGATTCGGTGACATCACTCGAATCCTACACTCCGTCGACGGAGCAGGCAGTGGGGGTTCCGGCTGCGGTGGCAACAACCGTGGCTGAGCCTGCTCCGTCCCCAGTCCAGGCAATCTACGAGACTGTGCAGCCGACACCTGCCCCAGTCCAGTACGCCGCACCATTCCGGTACACTGCTTCCCTCGGAGCACCATCCATCTCTAAGAAGCCGACACGGACGTACAGGCGCAGAACTGCTCCAGTCAGGAGCACCGCGGCTTCTAAGACATCACTGAAGACGAAGACTAAGAAGCGCTAAGCGAGAAAGAGAGAAGAAGAGCGTGGGTTACGGTCGGAAACGCCCATAAACCCACCCTCTGCCCATTTTCCTTAGGATGCCAAACGAGCCGCTCATAGGGCTCCACATATCAGCAGAGAAGTCTCTTGACTTAGCATTAGACAGAGCTCAGGAAATTGGGTGCACGACCTTCCAGATCTTCACCAGGAACCCACGTGCCTGGAGCTTCAAGCCCCTTGAGAAGGACCAGGCTAAGGTGTTCCTTGACAAAAGGAAGAGGTTGGGATTCAGATTCCTGGTCGCTCACATGCCGTACCTTCCCAACCTCGCTTCTCCGGACAGGGCGACGATGAAGGCGAGCAGGCTCTCACTCGTCGAGGAGGTGAGGAGGTGCGACGCCCTCGGAATCGACTACTTGGTGACACACCTGGGGAGCCACTTGGGCAATGGAACCATGCTCGGCGTGAAGAACGTCTCCGATGCGGTCAACCAGGCAATCGCTTCAAGTGATGGGGGTACTATCATCTTACTCGAGAACATGGCGGGTCAGAAGAACAGCGTGGGCTCAAGGTTCGAAGAGCTGAGACTCATCCTAGACCGGATAGAGTTAGGAGAGAGGGTCGGGGTCTGTCTGGACACCTGCCACGCCTTCGCCTCCGGGTTCGACCTCTCGGGACCAGAGGCGGTGAGCCAGTCAATGGCTATCTTCGAAGACTCTGTCGGCTTCGACTGCATCAAGGTGATCCATCTGAACGACTCGAAGGGCGTCTTGGGTAGCAACCTCGACAGACATGAGAACCTCGGGAAAGGGAAGATCGGATTGAAGGGGATGAAGGCGTTCCTCCACTACGAGGGGGTGGCAGAACGACCCCTGATCATGGAGACGCCCCATGACGACCTGAAAGGGATGAAACAGAGCCTTTCTCTCGTCCGCTCGCTCCTCGGGTGACCGCTTCGTTCAGAGTCAAATACCCGCAATGTCGCGAGCAGTGACGCGGGCCCGTAGCTTAGTTCCAAAAGGAGTGCAATCAGGTAGAGCATCGGGCTTTTAACCCGAGGGTCAGGAGACGCCCCCGAAACGGGTTCGATTCCCGTCGGGCCCGCATCCGTTCGAGTACGGTATCCCGCGTTAATTACCCAGCAACACCATGTTCGCATGTCGAAGGGTGCGAGGCTGCCGGAAGGGTCGCCGTACGTGGGTCTTCTCAAGGAGGACGAGGCCTTCCTGCGGTGGTACCTGAACGTCAGGCGCGGCTCGGAGAACACGGCCGCCGGGTACCTGAGGAAGATGGGTAACATCTGCGCGGAACACGGAATCAACCCCAAGGACCTGGCGAAGCTGAGCCCGGTCGAGCTGAACACTTTCATCGGCGGGCTGATCTCTGCCAGGGAGGAGGCAGGCCAGAGGGGCTCGGCGATCAAGAGCTACGTGAAGGCCCTGAAGTCCTGGCTCAGGTTCAACGCCATCAAACTGGAACTGGAGCCCAAGCTCCGGGAGGACACGCCGAAGTACGTCGATGAGAAGGTCTTCACGAGGCAGCAGCTCGCCAGCGTCCTAGACCACGCGGGTATCCGGGAGAAGGTGTCGATATCGCTGATCGGCTTCGGCGGCGTGAGGCCGGCGACCATCGGGGACGCGACCGGGACGGATGGCCTCAAGGTTCATGACTTTCCCGAGTTGCGAATCGACGCCGAGAAGCGCAAGGTGGAGTTCGAGAAGGTGCCCACTGCCGTCGTCGTGCGCAGGGCGGTGAGCAAGTCCAGGAGCGCATACACGACCTTCCTCCCCGCCCAGGCCTGCGAGTACGTGAAGCAGTACCTCGAGGACAGGATGGAGCGCGGCGAGAGGCTCACGCCCGATTCCGCCGTGGTAACCGTGACGGCGTCCAATGCAGCCAAAGAGGCCAGCAGGCCCCTGAACCACCAGAAGCCCTACGGGGAGCACATCACGTCCACGAACGTCCGCGATTCGATCCGGAAGGTCATCAGAGAAGCGGGGTTCGACTGGCGGCCGTACCTCCTGCGCAGGTACGCGGACACGAGGATGATGCACGCCGAGGCAGACGGGCTAATCATCCGCGACTGGAGGCAGTTCTGGATGGGGCACTCGGGGGACATAGAGTTCGTCTACACGCTCCAGAAGGGCCTCGACGACGACACGCTGGAGAGGATGAGGGATGCGTACCAGAAGGCTACGAACAGGTACCTCGTCACCTCGGCCGAGGGAACCGAGGAGGACCTGGTGACAAAGATCCGCAAACAGATACTTCTCACTGTCTACGACCAGGCCGACGTCGAGAAGATGCGCATAAACGATAAGTCTGACGAGGACGTCATGGCCCTGATAAGAGAGAAGCTCGTGGCTGGCATAATCGGCGACGCGGCCCAGAAGGTCGTGAAGCCCGACGAGGTGGAGCAGTGGCTCACGAAGGGCTGGAAGTGGACCGGGAACCTGAGCGACGGGAGGGCCGTTCTCGAACCTGCGGCCAGATGAAGGGAGTCAGCCGCCAGCCCTGGCGAGCCTCAGCCACACTCTGCAGTTCGTCAGGTATTCGTCGGAAGAGACCTCATCGGGCTGCGAGAGGATGTCGTCACGGAGCGGTCCCTCGGGGAGCTTCTCCAGCGCGAACCTCTTCATGCCGGAGAGACTGACCTTCCCCGTGCTGACGATTTCTGGCGACATGTGAGACTAGGTTTCGGCAAGTTAAAACGAGCAACAGGCTTTGCAGCGCCCCATTACTAGCTCCGTTCGATCAAAGTACAACCTGCTGAGATGGTTCATACTCCTCGTTGTTCACTTGCAGGGGAACTAGTCACGGGTCGTGTTCATTCCCCGTTTGAACGTTTATACCCCTGTAACTGTCCGGACAGGGGTATGAACTCGTCCGAGGGCGATCTTTGGGCTGATCTCGGATTCACAAGGAATCCGTACGACTACAAGCCGTTGAGAGTCAGCCAGGAAGATCGAGAGCTGTTCGTGGGCAGGGCGAAGGAACAGGAAGCGTTCAAGCTGCAGGTTGCGGGACGGGACGGGGGTCTAGCGGTAATTCAGGGGAGCATCGGAGTTGGCAAAACAAGTTTCGCGAACGCAATGCAATACGAAAAGTGGAAGAAAGAAGGGAGCAGGCGCAAGTACATGCCGTCATTCGAGACCATCGAACTAAAGGAGAACATCGAAACCTCGGACCTGATGCTCTCTGTGCTGTCGAACTGTATATTCTCCCTGGAGAAGATTCACGGACCGTCTTCATCCACTGGTGACGACGTACTTAAGGCCGGAAAGGAACTTGTTGCCAGCACCGTACGTTCCACTGGAGGCTTCAACATCTCAATCTTGGGAACCGGCGGAGGTGTGGAGAAGGGAGCAGCTCCCATTGCGCCAGCATCAACAGTTCTTCCGACCATAATGCACATGATGGACCAGTGGTTTGACAGAGCAGCAGAGAAATTTGGGTATGAAGCATTCATGGTTCCCATCAACAACCTAGACGTACTGCGGGAGGACGTAGTGATATCATTCCTTAACTCTGCACGGGACACGCTGCTTACAAGGCACAAGGTATGGTGGATCCTCATTTCAGGGTCCGGGTTCTTTCTCACGCTCGAAACAAAGGCGAGGAGGGTAAGCGAGCTGGTGAACGGTCCGCCGATACCATTGAACCCTCTATCGATTGAGGAAGTACACCAGGCAATCGAGGTCAGGGCCGAGAAATTCAAAACAGGCGGGGGGCGGAACCTTCCCGTACCGTCCGAAGCTGTTGACCTCCTGTACGACGTTTCAGGAGGAGAAATCCGGTACATCTTCAAGAGGCTCTCTGACTTGGTATATTCGTTCCGGCTTGCCTTTCCGAGTGAGAAGCAGATTCCGATGAGTGTGGCCAGGAACTCCCTTCGACTTCTGGCCCGTCAAAAATTGGTAGAGCTGAACCTCACAGAGCGTGAAACGGATCTACTGAAAAAGATGTCTGCAAAGAAGCGATTCAGGGTGAAAGACTACGCCGAGTTCGGTTTCCCGAGGGCCCCGCGACTTGAAAAGCCGGTTCAGAAGTTCTTGAGGCTCAATCTGCTGTCCCGATTTGAAAGAACGTCGAGGGAGGTATGGTATTCCACGAACGGAGATGTCAATCTTTCATTCGCATGACATACAGGTCTTACCGTCGCGTAACGAGTGGAAACGGGTCGCTTCACTCAGCGCTTTCCTGAAGGTCAATCGCGTGTTCTGGCACCGGTAAGATTGCCAGAGGGGTCTGAACCGGGGGTAGTCTGAACTCTGGGGCGTCTGAAACCCAGCATCAGCGGATGTATTGGGTTCCATTGTAACAGCATGACGCCGGTCTCCGTTAGAAACACCACAGTCTCCAGTCATAGTTCTCCAAGCTCCTAACCAGGCCGAGGGTTCGGGCCCGGAGGGTTCCGACACAATTTTGTGTCGGACCCCATTTGTGTTCGCAGCTTTCTTGGCCAATATCATTGGACAACTATCCAGCTGAGTATTAATGCGCCACTCTCGGGTTCTCCAAGGTTCCTAGATGATGCGCCCTTGGCAACTACGCCAAGGGTTCAGGCCGGGGGAGTTTGACTTTAGGTTCGAATCCTAGCCGGGCTATCTAAAATGAGCTCTGTTAGCTAATCAGAGCAATAGTAGTAGCATATAGCTGATTTACGACCTGATTCCACCTGCATAGGGTTATGGTTCTGGCCAGACCCCCTTGGACCAAGTGCATGTTCAGCCACCCCACAACGGCTTTATCATACAACTCTATTCGCGCGCGAATGAGTAACTACGACCATCGGATGAAGGGGTCGAAGCCAGTCGCCTACTTCGCTGAGTCGTGGTACAACAAGAAGGGCGCCATGGAAAGGGTGCGCTACATCGTGGCACCAATCATGAAGTATCACAGAACCGCAAGGAGCATCTTGGAGGTTGGCTGCGGAATGGGTGACGTCTTGGTCAACCTCCCCAAGAGGTATTCTGTCAGCGGGCTGGACTACCAGGAGGACTTCATCAAGGTTGCCCAGAAGAGGATGCCCAAGAGCAAGTTCTACGTCCACAGCATGCACAACTTCAGGATTGACGAGAAGTTCGATGTCATCTTTTCTGCCTTCGACGCTGTCAACTTCCTAGAGGACTTCTCACAGTGGAAATCGACGTTCAAGGCAGTGAGCGAGCATCTCTACGACAACGGATTGTTCATCTTCGACGTGTATACGCCGAAGATGCTGACAGTCACACGCCGTTGGTTGGAGAAACACAGGAGGACCTCCCTATCTGGCAGAGAGTTCAGTATGGGCTATTACTTCGACAGAGGCCTGGTGAAGGGAAACGTGCTCACGTGGGATTCAAGAGTCTTCGAGAAGCTCCCGAGCGGGCTGTACCAGCTCAACAGGTACAGGTTCATTGAAAGAATCTACCCCGTCGCGAGGATGAAATCCGCGCTCTCGGAGCGCTTCGACATTCTCGAAGCGAATCTCAGGGAAGAAGGCAGGGTGATCCTGTTCGTCTGCAAAAAGAGGTAGTCTGCCGCGCGCACACGCGCGCTAGACAACTCATTCAGAGCCTATGGCGAGCGGGGGGAGCTGTCACAAGATGCCAAGGGGTAGATGAGTAGATTAGTTGAATGGAATCAAATCGGCCCGAGTTTGAACCCAATTACGTGCAGCCCTGAAACCCGTTGAACTCGCTTCTCACACGATTACTGGTTCTGTCTTATCGTCAGTTGGAAGAGGTTGCGACGACCTGACCTTCAGGAAGACAATTGAGACCAGGGCCACCACAGCAACCCCCACCGCGATGTAAGGTAGCTCGCTAGCCGTTGAAATTACAATCTGCGGGTTCATTATGCCCCCGAGAATCACAGAAGAGACGATGATTCCGACTGAAACATAGAACAGAGCCTTGTACTCTCTTTCCGGTTTGAAACTTTTCCTCAGTTTCTTCCTGTCAATCTCACCTACGACGAAGTTCATGGAAACGCCCGCCGCGCCCAGGATAAACGGAACATCGAAAGCAAGCCTGAGCGGATGATAAGTCAGGTCGATGAATTGCTGCACGCCAAGAACTGAAAAGAGCAATAGAAGGAGGAGGAGAGCGACGGACCCAAGGAACACTCCTTGGTCAAACAGCCTCCCGGAGAGGGTTGGTCCGTATGTTCTCCGCCACGGAAGTGTCTGCTCCCCCGGTTTGATGTCTTTGGTGGTTTTTTCCGTCAGCACCGGCAGCTCGTTCTGAAGCAGGTAGATCTTTTCCTTCTGGTCAAGCTCCATTCTCTTACCGTCGTAATTGTACACCGCTTTCTTGACGAGCCTCGTGAACGGATACAACCATTCGACACCTCTGTCTCTGGCCGTCGTGAGCGCGTCGAGAAACGTGTGGAGAAAGGCTCCCAGACCGAGGAACGGGTTTACAAGGTAGACCACGCCCAGAAATAGGAGATTATGGCACAACGCGCGATGAGGCTGCCTGTTCTTGAAGGACTCCTTGCTCATGAAACCGTATTCTCTATCTAGGTCAGGAATCGCGGAGCCGAGCCCCATCAGTAGTATGATCTCTGGCTTGTGGAAGAAGACGGTCCCGACAAGCATCCCAAGCAAGACGTGCGTTGGGAAATTCATGCCCGTTCGCCGTCTGTCAGTCTCTCGGCGACGTCTTATCTGTTTGTCTTGTACCCGCGGGCCTACCAGCCCGTTCCCTACGCCTGCTAGACTGCACCCTCACACGCAGCGATTCATCCCGCCGATTTCTGCGACCTGCTCCTCAGGGTTCATCTCCTCTGCCTGACCTGATTCACGTATTCGTTCCACCCGGATTTCGGTCTTCCCTCCTTCGTAAGCAACCCGAAATGGTTCTCTTGAGGGGGAAAGGATTTCCAGTAGCTGTCGGAGAATCTGAACCAGCCGGGGCCGGTTATCGCATCGCAGGTAAACGCCATTTCGCATGCGGAACGAATATATTGGCACTGCTTCACCTCGTTATACCCGAAGAGGCGGGGACCAGTCGGATAACCCGTCTCGATTACAATAATAGGAAGTCCGGTCTCCTTCTTCACCTGCGAACCGACCGTGCTCAGTTCGGACGCGTCAATCGTACCGGTACGAAGATAATTCGGATAAAAATCCATGCCGAGAACATCGGAATGCTTTGCATAAAGCTTCCAATCTGCATGCTTATCGTCGCGCGCTATTAGAGCTGGTTTGGGCACAGGAGACGATGGTCCCACGGTGACCCCACGGAAGCGGGTGCTGCGCGCGCACAAGTTAGACTCAGGTTACCAGTGACAAGGCTCTGGGTCTTGGTTCCAACCCCATCCTAGGTGCGGACCCTAGCCGGGCTATTTAACCCTCAGAACGATTTAGCGCACTGTCTTCGACCTAGGTTCGATTCGTAGCCGGGCTATCTGAAATAAGCTCAAAACGGACTCTATTCTGCCGTAATCGCCCAATCTGAGTTATTCTGAGGCACCGTTTTCTGCCTGATTCGAATCCCAGCGCGCGCTGGGTACATTAGCGGGCCCGCCATCTCCAGCCCGAGCGACCACTCTTGACGAGAGATACACCTAGTGGTTTCTGAGCGTCTTCTCGAACTCGTACGCTGAAAGCCCGAGCGCTATCAAGACTACAATCTCGCCGAAGATGTACTCCTCCTCGAGATTCGTCCTGAGCACGAGGAGCATGACGAGGAAGGCTGCGGCGAAAAACGCCACGTAGAAGGCCTGGAAGGGCACTATTGTTCGCCTCATTCTAATCATGCTATCCCACATCGCTCTGTCGACCAGGTATCCTTCCGCCGCTTCTCTTACCAGGCCGCTCTGCAACAGCTTCTTCAGGTGGTACTCGGCGACCGAAGGCGAACTGAGGCCCAGACCTCTCTGAACATCACGGATGCTCGCAGGCTGTCCAAGCTTGAAGAGATAGCGATACACCTTGAGCGTCGTTCCCTTGAGGACATCGGAGCCGGGCCGGTCGTCACGCGTCAATTGAGTCAGGATGCGGCTCTCGTGATATATAGCATGAGGGTGTCCTAAATCTAGCACAGCAGGAATCAGCGCGACCTAGAACATAGAACTATATTCGCACCAATGGAATAGGAAGCTAGGGGATGTTCGGAGATGGCTGAATTCAGGAAGGAGATCACGATCGGGAGCACGCTGGCAATAGTCCTGATAATGGTGCTCGCGTCAGTCCTGGTGTACGCACCACTGGGCCTCGGTTCGAAGACCAGTTCCGGCTCTTCGGGGTCCAAGGGTACGACCGCAACCTCAATCACGTGTGCTTCCAACTCGTTTGTGGAGGGGAGCACCAATTGCGTGGCGAGGGTCTCTGGCGATCCCCCCGCCGGCACGGTCTCATGGGAGCAGGTCTCTGGGCCGGGCAAGGCGACCTTTACGCCGAGCACCTGCCAGTTGGTGGCTGGTGCCTGCGCGGTGTCGGTCGCCGAGAGCCAGCCCGGGAGTGTCACCATAGCCGCGACCTACAGTGGAGACCAACGCAACACCTACAGCACAGCGCAGGTGTCGATTCCGACCGGCTTCCCCACGATGGGCGTGGCCGTGAATCCTAAGACGAACGTCGTCTTTGGAGCCGACCAAAGCAAGGACAGACTCATAGGCATCAGCGAGACATCGGGCAGCATAGTCGGCAACGTCTCAGTCGGGGATTATCCGTACTGGGTCGCTGTCAATCCGGTCACAAACGTGGTGTACGTGACGAACATCTATTCCGCGTCGCTTTCTGTTGTGAACGGGACGACCTTTGCCCCCATAGCAACGGTGCAGTTCGGGAGCCTCTCCAACAGCGAAGTCGCCGTCGACCCGACGACGAACATGGTCTATGTGACAAATCCGGCACCGGCCACCGTGGCTGTCATCAGCGGATACAACAATACAATCGTCTCTCGAATCACGCTTGGTGGCTCAGATGACCTTGCCGGCATTGCAGTGAACCCCACGGAGAACATCGTATATGTGGCGGGTTGCCTCGCTGCGGGTCCGGGGTTCGTCTCGGCAATCGCCGGTTCCAACGACAGCGTTGAAGCGACAATCCCGATTCAGGGGGGCTGCCCAGGCGGAATCGCGGTCAATCCCCTGACTGGAAGAGTGTACGTCTCCTACGGGTCCTCGCTCTTGGTCATCGACGGCGCCAGCGACCACATCATCGCATCGATCATGGCCCCTTTCTCCATCGGAGTCGCCGTCGACTCCTTGACGAACCTTGTCTACGTGGTGGACTATGGCTCGACCTCCGTTGCGATCATAAATGGCTCCACCGACAGGACTGTTGCGACTGTGCCGACCGGAGGGTCGCCTTTCGTTGCCGCGGTGAATCCCGTGACAGACCTGGTGTACGTCAGCAACTTCAACTTCTACGCCATCCAAATCATTGACGGAAGGACCAACGCTCTGGTCGGCGAACCAATGGTCAGGATTTTTGGCGTGTGTGTCAGTGCCACGAACGGGTGTAGCGGATCGGCGTTCTCGCTTACGGTGGCCAACAATGGTACCGTTACCATCAACCCGACCACCATAGCAATCACCGTCTCGGAGAACAGGGAAGGAAGCTACATCTATGCAACCCTATCGCTGAGCACCACCTCCTCGATTGCGCCCAACGGTCCTGCTCAACTCATCGTGTTGCCTTCCTGGAGCACGGTCGGAAACAAGACCGGAAGTTTTTCGCCGGGCGATACGGTCGACGTACTTGTCTGCCTGCCCATCGGCCCCTGTGCGTCTGACCAAGCCGTTGTCAGCGCCTAGACTCGAGAGCCGACCACGGGTATGGCTTCCCACAGATTCATCGGCGTGCGCGCCGAGACACGAACCCGTGCACATACCCATTTCCAGCACCATTTTTGAAGCGTCTCCCGTCGGGCCCGCAAAGAGGCAACCTAACTCAGGCTCGTCTTGTCAGAAAGAGTGCTCAGGACGAGACGATTGCGACATTCGAAGCCCTAGAGAGTCGGATTCAAGTCCGTTCGACAGTAGACTGTTAGTCGCTTCAACAGCGTTCGAGATGTGAACTAGACGCTCTCTTGAGTGATAGGATCCTCTGTTGGGGGTTGAACTCTTCACATGGTCAACTGGCATTGATGCGGATACTCTCTCGCTGTTCCAGGCCGTACCGTTTCACTTTTTCCAAGTCTATTCCACGTCTCTTGCAGATGTTCTCGATGAGCCCAAGTAGGCGCCAGCTGCCGAGACTGAGAGCTGTCGCCAACATCGCGCGCTTCAAGGGATTTCCACTGCTGTCCTTCAGTGCGTTCCTCGCGGCCGTTTTCGTCAATTGGAGATAGCATGCGTAGTAGACCGCTAGTTGAGAAGCGTCCAGCGTCTCGTGACTGACTCCACTGCCCTTGATGGTTCCCAGAGGTATGTTCTGCATAGGCGTGATCGTGAACTCGGCAGGTCGACCGCGCACCTCCAACGCGCCCATCCTGTTGACCAGCCTGACAGTCTCCCAGTTGTCCTCCGGCGTCTCGTCCATCTGACCTACCTGTATCGTGAACGCTGGCCGCCAGTAAGCCAAGTTGAAATTCACTAACCCCTTGAGAACTATCTCCTGCCATTCTCCGTCCGGTCCGATCCTTAACGGGAGGGTCTTGTTCGGCATGTGGATTGTTGCCAGCCTTTCACTCCCAGTCTCGATGCCCGCTTGGACTCCCACCCAGTGGCCAGGGCCCGCCCCGACGATACCGCTGATGGCCCGAGGAAGCTCCGGATATGCCGCGGGGATGGAAATCCGCCCGTGAGTGGGGTTGGCTGATACGAGACCGTCCACAGACATTATCGCCCTGAAGAGCTCCTCGATTGCATCTTGGTTTGGGACGAAGTGTGCTTCGTGCTTGTAGGCGAAGATCTCGTCGCTGTGCACCCAAGCGTTCGTGTTGCCGGCCGCCACGTTGACCGCCACCTCGCTCTTCACCATCTCGGTCGTATAGTACCGGATCGGTCTGAGCGTCACTTCGCAGAAATCACAGCCTATTCCGCAACCCCTCATCACTTCGACAAACCCCTTCACCGTGGGCCCCTTGATCAACGGTATCTCATCCAGGTTCGGGAACTGCTTCTGCCCCGGCCTGCGCGACACGAATTTCGAGTGCGAGACCCAGTTCCGCCTGAAGTCGTTCCCGAAGCTCGAGAACCCTTGGAAGTACTCGCTCCCGTAAACCGCTCCTGTCGCGAAGTCCTCGAACAGCTCGTTGGCGATGTCGTCTGCCTCACCCTGGAAAGCGAGGTCGATTCCGAGTGCTTCCATTTGCTCAGGGAGGGCCATCAGCTCCCATACGCCGGGACCGCCGACGACGAGTTTGGCTTTCTTGCTGGCCCTGGCCCTGTTGAGCCTCGCGATCAAGGACTCGAACTCCAGCCTGACCCACGACTTCGACTTGTTCGAGAACAGGGCGGAGTAGCTCATCGTCAGGGGCCCTAGGCCTAGCGGGTCCATTGTGTAGACTCCTATCACTTCGGTATCGTCTCGGACCACCTCCTCGAGGTGATCCTCGTGGGCCACGACGATTTCTTCTGGTTTGTGCTGGGTCAGAAGTGCAGATTCGAGCTTCCTAAGAGCGTAGGGGGCAACGGAAGCCCGGCCTCCGATTGCCGGGGGCGATTTCCCTTTCAAGAACTCCCAAACGATCCACGGGACCTTGTTAGAGGGAGCGCAGGGCAGGAAATCAAGCAAGGGGAAGTTGCTGTACTGTCGATTCAGTGTCGTGTCTGAGACTAGCACAACTCTTGCCGTGGTGAGTCACCTCCTACTGAGCTGATGAGACGCCCCGCCGATGATAAAAATCTTGGCCAGTCCATGGAGGCATTTCAGAATCACGATAACAGCATGCCATCGACAAGTTGAAGGCCCTCCTCTCCCCGAACTTCGATTCCAACATTGAGAATCGTCTCATTCGCTTAAAAGCGGAACCCGGTGGCGGCCACTCAGAAGAGATAATGTCTCTCAAGACAGAGCGAGCTGTCGAGTTCCCGTTCCCAAAGTCGAAACCTGAGGCGAGGAAGGGGAACTTCTCAGAAGTGCAGCTTCCGTACACGATGGAGGAGGCGATGGCAGAGGCAGACAGATGCGTGACCTGTGGCAACCCCGCCTGCATAGACATCTGCCCAGTTCAGACCGACATCAGAGGCATGTGCGAGGCAGTGGCGAGGGGCGACTTCGTAACAGCCTACCACCGGGTCCGAGAGACCAACGCCCTTCCTGGAACTACCGCCAGGTGCTGTCCTCAGCTTGACAGCCTGTGCGAAGCTGCATGCGTAGTTGGGTCCCAGGGGCAGCCCGTTGCCTCAGGCATGATCCAGAGGTTCGTTGCCGACTGGGAGCGGATGCAGTCAAGACAGCCCAACCCCATGGTGACAAAGGAGACTGGGAAGCGTGTAGCTGTCGTCGGTGGTGGTCCAGCAGGCTTGGCCGCGGCTGAGCTGCTGAAGAGGTACGGTCACTCCGTCACAATCTACGAAGAGCTGCCATTTCTCGGTGGGACGGCCTGGTATGGAATACCTGACTACCACTTGCCCAAGGATGTTCTGCAATATGAAGTAGAACGAATCCTTGAGATGGGCATTGAAGCGAAGAAAGGCGTCAAGATAGGCAGGGAGGTCAGCCTTGCCGACCTTAGATCAGAGTGTGATGCCGTGATGCTGGCCACGGGAGCCAAGGACGTCTCTAAGTTCGACACCCCTGGTTCCGACCTTAAGGGCGTCTATGATGGCTACAAGTTCTTGGAGGACGTCTTCGGTAATGGAGTGGAGGCGTATACGACGGACCCGAAGTACAACCTCGGTAGGGAGGTCTTGGTCATCGGAGGAGGCGACAGCGCCCTGGACTGCGCGAGGACAGCCTTGAGGCTGACTAGAGAGAACGTGACGATTATCTACAGAAGGACCGAGGTTGAAATGCCAGTCGACCCCATCCTTGTCGAGGAAGGGAAGGAGGAGGGCCTGCAGTTGAAGTTCCTTATGGCTCCGAAGTCTTACAACGGCTCAGGTGGTAGACTCTCGAGCGTGACCATGACGGTCATGAAACTCGGGGCAGTAGACGCCAGCGGCAGGAGGAGTCCGGAGCCTACGGGGCAGGAAGTCGAGCTGAAGTGTGACTCCGTGATCGTGGCTGTCGGGAGAGGCCCCAACTCTTTCATCCAGAAGCAAGCGGGACTGAAGGTCGGCCCAAAGAGCGCCATAGCAATTGACGGCAGCTATCGTACATCAATGCCAGGTGTCTTTGCCGCCGGCGATGTCGTCACGGGAGAGAGTTTAGTGGTGAAGGCGATGGCGAAAGGGAGGGAGGCAGCCCAGAGAATCCATGAGTACTTGATGAACCTCGAGCCGAAGCACGTATCCCTCTATGACTACTACTATACTAGGAGGACTTCAGGAGGTTACTACAAGAAGATGCTCGACGGGAACGAAGAGACTCTTCCTCCGGCGTGAGATTGGAAGTAGATTTCAAATCATCTGTCTGGGTCTTGATGACTGCTTCCGTGGGCCATTCTTGTGAAGGACAACAACGCCCATCTTTCAGCTGGAGATTGGCTCCGTGTCTCTCTGCCCCAAGAGGGGCAGATTAATCTGTGCCAAGAAGTGCAAAAGGTACCTCGGCAAGTGTGGTTCCATCCACGAGCAACTCACGGAGTCTCTCGACCACCCGTAGGACACCTTCATGAGATCTGGGGAGTATCACAGTTTCCTCGCAGATTAAATAACTGTCGAAGAACGGGGTTCTCAGACGCCCTGGTAGTATAGAGGTCAGTATGCGACCCTGTCACGGTCGTGACCCGGGTTCGAAATCCCGAGACGAAAATCCCGGCCAGGGCGCCTTCTCCTCAACCGAGCGCCCGGGCGACTGCACTGCAGACTTGTTCAAGTTCAAGTTGCGTGAATGATATGTACCGATTCCCAGAATGGTATGTATCGACTCTTGTCGGAGACATGAAGCCAGCATTCACACCGATGGACCTTGACTTCTCAACTGGTATATACTCTGAATCCGAATCTTGGGTGACCTCTGGTCGTGGTTGTGCGGCTTCGAGGTTCGGAGCCAAGTAACTTGTTGAAATCTGGAGAGGGCAGGTTCGTCGCCGTCCCGCTAGCGCTGCTGTTCTTGTTCGCATTCGCCCCGGTCGCTCACGCAACCCCTCCACCAAACCAGTTGGCCTTGACGATTTCAGGAAGCGTAGGGAACTCGGGTCAGCAAAACTACACGCAATCGGGAGGACAAGTTGTCTACGCCTCCATCCTGGGTCAGGTCGTCGACCCCTCGACTGCGGTCTTCAACGAAAGCCTCTTCGCCTCAGTGGACGACCTCGCCACTAGTGGGACGGCCAACTTCTCCCTTTCGGGAGAATTCTTGGGCAACGAGACCAGCTTTATCCTTGGGGGCACAATCGAAATAGCTGACGCGATACCCGCCGAGGCATTTCCCCTGGGTTGCTGGGACGGCATCACCCTTCCCTTGTCCCCGGCTTGCACGAGCCAACTGCCGGGTTTCTTCGTCGGGATAGGAACATTGGAAGGCACCGTTTCCTCGTCGCTGCAGCTCCCGCTTGGGATGGAGATCGAATCGGCGTATCTCAACCCCGGACCGCTTCTCGGACCACTAGTCTTGGCTTCGACCAACGATAGCGTAGTCATAGTGTTCTCGTATGCCGCTGCCACAATAGACTGGCAGGACATCCAGACAAGCGGATCTCTAGCTGGCACTCTGGGCACAACACCTGTGAACGGCTTGTTCAACATGACGACGAACGCGCATGAGGACCTGTTCGCGGGAACCGAGACTGAGAGCGGGACCATGGCATTCTATGACATGACTCCCAGCTACCTGGACGCAAGTGGGTCGTTCTCCGGCTCATCCACGATTCCCTCATCCAACACGATCGACTGTTCTTTGATTACTGGGATAGCCGGTACATGCACGGAGACGGGTCTAGCCTCGTCGGGCAACTTCACTCTTGACCCCAGCGACGCCTTGATCCAGGGGGCCTACGACATAAACTGGTCTGTGCCCGCAGTCTCCTTCTCCGGCACATCCACAGCATTAGTCTCCCAAGGAGGTGTAACGGGCGTGCCTGAATTCAGCACTGGCGCTCTGACACCTGTTGCGACGGGGATGGCACTGCTGCTCCTGCTGAAAAGGAACTGGCTTCGAGCTAGGGCTCGCGATTGAGCCTAGCAGTCTCGAACTCTTCCCCTCTTCCATCGTGCCTGTATGCCGGTCGGTTTGTCGGTCTGAAACATAGGATTCCGGCGTATGTCTGATGAGGCCGTCGCTCTACTCCCACTTGTGGAAACCTGGGTGGCCTTCCTTCACTGCAACGTACAGTCCCGACATCGACACGGTCTTCACGCCATCCACCTCCAAGCTCCCTTCCACCCTCACCCTGTCTCCTTCTATTCCGGTGCACCACGCACTCAGGTGCAGTTCTTTCTTCAGAGGGGAGGGTTTCAGGAACCTGACTGTCAGCTCTGCAGTCACGGTCCCGGGGGGGGTCTCAAGACCCCTGGCCTTCATCAGAAAATAGGCCGCGGTCATGTTCCCGTGGCAGTCCAAGAGCGTCGCGATTATGCCCCCGTTCGTGATGTCGGCGAACGCCTTGTGCTGGGGCCAGGGCCGCCAGTCAGCGACCAGGCGATCGCCTTCAGGCCTGCTCTTGATGTGTAGACCGTCGGGGTTCGCAGGACCGCATCCGAAACAGACCGCCTTGGGTGAATACTTATCCTGGAGGCTCTCCATTAGTCTTCATCAATCCGATTCGAGAATGCGACCTGCGACCCTGGTTCTGATAAAGGGTTTGCGGGTTGGTAGTCGTGCGCGCAAGGGTTATGGTTTGAGGTCTCATACTTGATATTTCCTGTACTTTTGTTCTACCCTTACCTTAGCAGGCGTTTGAGATGGTTTAGCTCCGCACCGCATATATAATCCCGCTCTGAGCGTCTTTGTTGTCAGTCTTGGCAGCCTTGCCACCGCTCGACTCAGGGGATATCGCGTGGGTGCTGACGGCTACCGCCCTCGTGATGATAATGACCCCTGGACTTGGCTTCTTCTACGGAGGTCTTGTAAGAAGAAAGAACCTCGTTTCCACTATAGTCCAGACGTTGACAATATTCGCGGTGGTGAGCCTTGTCTGGGCCTTGTGGGGGTACAGTCTCGTCTTTGCCCCCTCGGTCAACGGGGTGATTGGGGACCTTTCAAAGGCGGGTCTGGCTAACGTAGGCGCTGCCCCGAATCCGACATACTCCAACACAATCCCCGAGCTGTTGTATTTCGCCTTCCAGCTGAAGTTCGCGGCTATCACCCCGGCGCTTATCATCGGCGCGTTCGCCGAGCGCATCCGTTTCAAGTCCCTCCTGATATTCACAGTCCTCTGGACGACGTTCATCTACTGTCCGGTCGCGCACTGGGTGTGGGGCACCACGGGTTGGCTGAAGGCGTTGGGTGTGATAGACTTCGCAGGTGGGCTCGTGGTTCACATCACTGCTGGAGTCTCCGCTCTAGCGGCCGCCGTGGTGATAGGAAAGAGGCAAGGGATAGAGAGTTCAACTGAAGTTCGTCCCAGTAATATCCCATATGTCATACTGGGAGCGGCCATATTGTGGTTCGGCTGGTTTGGGTTCAACGGGGGGAGCGCCCTCGCCGCAGATGCGATCGCCGTGCAGGCCATCGTCAACACTAACATGGCTGCGGCCGCGGCTGCGGTTAGCTGGATGCTGGTGGATTGGTCACGGAAGGGGAAGCCTTCTGCGGTGGGGATAGCGGTCGGTGCGGTCTGCGGACTTGTGGCAATAACCCCAGCCGCTGGGTATGTTGGTGTCATGGCTGCCATCTTCATAGGGCTAGTGGTGGGAGTGGTCTCCAACTTCGTGGCGAACTGGAGGTCGAGCCGAAACCTCTTCGACGATGCACTGGATGTCTTCGCCTGCCACGGGGTCGGCAGCATGTGGGGGGTAATCGCGACAGGACTCTTCGCATCAACTGCGATTAACGCAGGGGGCCCGAATGGAGCACTCTTCGGAGACCCGCACTTGCTGCTGGTTGAGGCCTTCGCAATCGCGGTCGTCGCTGCCTTCTCGTTCTTCGGTTCGTACTTGCTGCTCAAGGTCGTCGACTTCATCACGCCTGTAAGGGTGAGCGCGGCAGATGAGGAAACAGGCCTCGACCAGAGCCAGCACGGCGAGGAAGCCTACACCGTAGGATAGAGCAGAGCGCATTCAATTATCCGTGAAGCAGCTGGCGAGGAAAGTTGTGGCGGAACCTCTGTTCGATGTGTCTGCAACGGAGACGGTCTCCGTGAATCTGCCCTGAGCATCGTGGATTAGGCACGAAGAGCGGTTGAATCTCATCGAGTCAAGGACGCTTAAATACAGGACGATTCAAATTGAATGCTGCAATTCTGCGTCATCATGTTTCAGCGGCAAATACCTGACTGATACTGTGACTCCGACGTTGTGACAAGAGCGAGAGAACATGGAAAGCTTCAATGAAATGGAACTGAGCCCCGAGATCCTGAAGGGCGTCGGTTCCGTCGGGTATCGGAAGCCGTTCCCTATTCAGGAGAAAGCGATCGGCCCCCTGATGGCAGGGAAGAGTATCGTGGGGCAGGCCAAAGCGGGGTCAGGAAAGACCGCGGCCTTCGGGATTCCTCTGCTTCACGCGGTCAATCCCCACGACCACCGCGTGCAGGCGCTCGTCCTCGCTCCGACACGCGAACTCGCGGTCCAGATCACGCAGGAACTCAGGAAGATAGGCGCGTACACCGACATCAACGTACTGACGATATACGGCGGGCAGTCGATGAACGTCCAGCTCGAGGCTCTGAGACGGGGGGTGCACGTCGTTGTAGGTACTCCAGGAAGGGTGATTGATCATCTCAGGCATCGGACGCTCCGACTCGATTCTGCCAGATTCGTGGTCATAGACGAAGCCGACGTCATGCTCGACATGGGTTTCATAGACGATGTTGATTTCATCTTAGCTTCCACGCCCGACGACCGCCAGCTCAGCCTCTTCTCGGCGACCATGCCGAGGAAGATCATCGAGCTGTCCCAAAGATACATGCAGGATCCCGAGCACATCTTGGTAGACGAGAACGAACCTACGGTCGCGACGCTCGAACAGTTCTACGCAAAAGCCGAGCGGCCTGAGAAGCTCGAGCTGCTGCTTCAGGTCCTGAAGAGGGAGAAGAGAGGAAGCACAGTGATTTTCTGCAGAACCCGGTACGGGACTATCAGGCTGGCAAAAGAACTCGAAAGACGCTTCCTCAGCGTCGCTCAGCTGCACGGCGACCTGAGTCAGAATCAGCGTGACCATTCGATGAACCTCTTCCGGACAGCCAGAGTCGACGTCCTAGTGGCCACCGACGTGGCCGCGCGAGGCATCGATGTGAGGCAAGTCGGGTGCGTGATAAACTACGATGTACCCGAGGACTCCACAGTCTACTTCCACAGGGTGGGCAGAACCGCGCGGGCAGGGGACCTAGGCAAGGCGTACACTTTTGTGAGTCGAGACGAGATCCCCGATTTTGCCAGAATAATGGGTCTGGCAAAAGCGCCCATCAAACCACTGAGGCCTGAGGACGAAATACACTTCTCACGCAGCGACTTCGAGGATTCCAGACGGGATCGGACGCGGGGCGGGCGCAGATACAACCGGGGTCAGCGAGGCGGTGGAATGAAATGGAGGCGGTACCGGTGAAGTGCTTTAATCTGGACACAGTTCCGGGTAGGGAGAGGGCCAGCAGGTGATAGTCATTGGGTAAGCGGAAAGTGCTCAGCGAGTCCAACCTCAAGGAACTCGTGATGCCTGGCCAAGGAGAGATTCTTGGAAAGGCGATCAAAATGACTGGTGGAGACCAGGTCATAGTGAAGTGCGCCGACGGAGAGACTCGTAACTGCAGGATCAGAGGCAAACTCAAAAGAAGAATGTGGATACGCGAAGGCGACATCGTCTTGGTGGCTCCCTGGGACTTCGACAACAGGAAGGCGGACATACTGTGGCGCTACATCAAGGCCCATGCAGAGTGGCTAGAACAGAACGGCTACCTGAAAACGATCTGACCGGAAGGGCCGCCGCACACATTCAATGGTTCCGAGACTAGCTATGACCTACGACCTGACAGACTAATCAATCCGCCCCTGGAGCCCTGAAGTCGGTGTTGCCCGCCTCCGGCCTTCGGAAGGACGTTGACATTCTTGTCGTCGGAGCTGGGGTCCTCGGTGTCACCGTAGCGTACTGGCTGTCAAGCCTCTATGACTGCAGGATTCTGCTGGTGGACAGAGAACGTGGAGTCGCAAAGCACACAAGCTCAAGGAACACGGGCGTAATCCACCGTCCCTTCTATCTCAATCCGGAGACCAAGAAGACCTTCGCTCTTTCTGCGATGCTTTCCTATCCCCTTTGGCGAGACCTCGCCAGCGCGTACAGCCTCCCGTGGAAGTCAGTGGGCACACTCGAAGTGGCGCTTCGTGAGGATGACGTTCCCCTCCTTGAAAGGTACATGCGATGGGGAGCGGACAACGGGATGGAGGAGACCGAACTGGAGCTGCTCGACTCCAGGTCGGTGAAGTCAGTGGAACCGGAGGTCCAGTGCAGGGCCGCGCTCCACTCGAAGACAGACACTTCAGTCGACTTCGGGAAATTCACCTCATGTGTCTACCAGCTCGCCCTCAATGAAGGCCTTTCATTCCAGGGCGGACTTCAGGTCTCCTCGCTGAAGGCGGAAGGTGCAGTTCTCGACGCCTCCTTCTTGAGCAACGAGCAGCTCGCAGGTGCCAGGTGCAACCTTCTAATCAACACGGCCGGCGGTGCCTCAGTCGACATAGCCCACATGATGGGGCTTGCAAGCGACTACTCGACGCTCAACTTTCGCGGCGAGTATTGGGTCGTCGACGAGCCGTTCGCTTCGAGGATTGGCAGGAACGTCTACAGTCTCCCTCGGCATCCCAAGTTCCCGTTCCTCGACCCGCATTTTATCGTGCGTTCGGACGGCATGCGCCAGATCGGGCCGAACGCTGTGATGGTCACGGACCCCTACGTCTACGAGGGGCTTGGTCTACGTTCTCTTCCCAGACTGCTCGCCGCTCCGAAGGGCCCCAAACTCAACCTGTTGAGAGATGCAGACTTCCTTTCGATGGTCGCGAGTGAGTGGCGCACCTCTCTGTCAAAGAAGGCGATGTGCGAGCGTGTCAGGAGGTTCATTCCTGGGCTTGACCATAAGGCGCTCAATTTGCGAGGTGTCTCGGGGGTCAGGGCATCTGTTGTCGGGAATGGAGGGTTCGTCCCTGAGGCGATTCTTGTTCAGGACGAGAGGTCGGTCCACGTACTCAACTACAACTCGCCGGGAGCCACCGGCGCACCGTCGTACTCTGCCAGCCTCGTCGCGAGACTCCAGGAGAGTGGTTTGCTCGAGGGCCTCCGGCGGAAACCCTACAGCCCTGTCGGTAGAATCTGGGACTTCAACCGAGCCGCAGGTCTGACTTGACTTACGAGACCGTAAGAACTCTCCCTGCAGTCATCCTGCCGGACTTAGGCCGCAGATTCACTCGAGGACGTGTATGTTTTTCTTCGCGCACATGTCCTTGAGGATCTTGGGCCAGACCGAGACGCTGACCTCTCCCAGATGTGCCTTCTTGAGAAGCAGCATCAGGGTCCTGGACTGCCCTACCCCTCCTCCGATGGAAAGAGGTAGGTCGCCACTGATGATTCCCTTGTGATATTCGTACTTCAGAAAGTCGAGTTGCCCGCTCAACTTGAGCTGCTTCTCCAATGTCGCCCCGTCGACCCTTACTCCCATGGAGCTCAGCTCGTGCCTCCGCTTCGTGACCGGGTTCCAGACCAAGATGTCGCCGTTGAGCCCGTGCATGGGTCTTCCGTCTCGCGACTTCGTCTCTGTGACCCAGTCGTCGTAGTCCGCTGCCCTCATCTCGTGGGGGTGTCCGTTCTTCAGTACCCAGCCTATGCCTATGATGAAGATGGCCGGATGCTTCTGAAGGACGGCGGTCTCACGCTGCTTCCTCGGCAGGTTGGGGTACGCTTCCAGGATGTCCTCCGCGTGCATGAACTCGATCTTGTCAGGCATGCTCGGGTACTTCCCCTTCAGTCTGGGGTAATCCTCCTGGACTCGCTTCTCTGCCCCCTTCAGGACCTTCCAGATCTTCGTGACCGTGTCTGTCAGATAGGCGAGGTTCCGCTGCTCAGCGCTTACGACCCTCTCCCAGTCCCACTGGTCGACGTAGGCGCTGTGGTCGTGGTCGAGGAAGTAGTCCTTCCTGACAGCCCGCATGTCCGTGCAGATGCCCTCTCCCACCTTCATCCCGAACTGCTTCAGAGCGAAGCGCTTCCACTTGGTCGCCGCCTGGACGACCTGAGCGTCGATGGGGTGCTTGTTGTAGTCATTCGATATGTGGAACTGAATCGGCGTCCTGGAGCCGTCCCTGTCGAGCATGTCGTTGATCCCGCTCGCGGCGTCGACGATCAGAGGAACCTGCACCATCATCAGGTTCAGCTCCTTGCAGAGGTGCTGCTCGATGTAGCTCTTGGCAAGGTAGACTGCGCGTTGCGTCTCCTTCCTGTCGAGGAGGGACTTGTAGTCCGTGGGTAGAACCTTCTCGACTTCCTCATACGTGCCTATTCCGGGCCCTGCGAGATCTTCATTCTGTGACATGTCGATGGCGGGCGCCCCGACAGATTTGATTTAAAGATGAGGGTCGGTTCCCAGGTTTGGAAACACTTCGCCTCAGCGCGCGCACTCGGTGGCCCCTTGGGCACTTTGACGGGATTCCGGCTGGCGAGCCCTACTCGGGTGGTTGCTCAGTCAGTGTTGCGGCACGAATTCGTCTCCGAGGATCTCCCTCGCAATGATGATTCGCATGATGTTCTGCCCTCCTTCGGCGCCCGCGGAGTATGATTTCACGCCTCTTAGTGCCATCTCGACATCGCACTTGGTCGTATAGCCGTATGCACCGAGCATGTCCATGACAGTGCTGCACCCCTGGAAGGCGTCGACCGGAGCTCTGAGCTTCGCCTGCGCCGCCAGCATGGCCACCCTTCTGGACTCCTGCTTGGTTGCGCCCTTTCGGTACATCTCGTCTACGGCCCAAGCGGCCCTGTAGACCAGCAGCTTGTCCGCTTCCAGAGCCGCATAACTGTCCACGAGAGGGAACTGAATCCCTTCGTACTTTGCCAGGGGAGTGCCGAAGGTCTCCCTTTCCTTTATGTAATTCATCCCCATGTCTAGCACGCCCTCCCAGCACCCTATGCACGCAGCCGAGACGAGAACTCTTGCGGCTTGGAAGCCTTCCATGCCGACGTAGAACCCCTTGTTCCACTCTCCGACGATGTAGTGTTCGGGCAGCTCCACCTTCTTCATGTCGATGTTGCCCGTCGAGAGAGCCATCCTGCCCATGTCCTCGACCAAGCTCGTGCTTACTCCCGGCCTGTCGAGAGGCATGTAGAAGGATGTCATGCCCCTGTGCCCCAGCGACGGCTCAGAGGAACCCAGCGTAAAGTAGCCCCCTCCCCTTCTCTGAATCTCTCTTACGAGGCTGATGTACGACTTCTGGCCGTTAACTTGGAGTTTGCCCCCCTCGCGCGTGATTCTTGTCTTCAGGCCTGCGATGTCGGACCCGCCCTGGGGCTCCGTGGACAGAATCCCCACGAGGGACTTCCCCTTCGCGACCTTCGGCAGCAGCTCCCCCTTCAGCTGATCCGTCGCGTGCTTTGAAAGGAGGAAACTCCAGCCCGTGGTCAGAAGGTACATCACGGCTGTGGAACAGCTGACGTCCGCGCGCGCGATCTCCTCGGCGACGATTGCCGCGCTTACGTAGTCAGCCCCGGGTCCGCCGTACTCAGGAGGGATCGTGATGCCGAGCAGCTCCTGGGCACCCATCTTGTCTATGAGTCCTTCGTCAAGCTCCCTCTTCGTGTCCATCGCCCGCGCCCTCGGCGCGATCTCCTTCTGGCAGAATTCTCGGACTGCCTGCCTGAACCCTTCCTGCTCCGCGGTTAGATTGAAGTCCAATAAGTTTCGCTTGAGCATCCTCCTTCCACTGGGCATAAAAACGCATCACCAAGCGCAGCCTAAGCGAGGTTGGGAATCAGAGGGAGAGGTCTCCCTCCGCCGATTACTTCTGACGTATCCTTCTGAACGCTTCCGTCAGCAGGGGTACTATCTCGTACAGGTCTCCCATCACACAGTAGTCTGACTGCTGGAAGATGGGTGCCTCGGGGTCGGTGTTTATGGCCACGACTGTGCGCGAACCTCTCATGCCGGTGATGTGCTGGACCTGACCTGATATCCCGCACGCCACGTACAGCTTGGGTTTGACTTTCCGGCCCGTAAGGCCCACAAGGCGCTCGAGCGGCAGCCACTTCAGGTCCTCTGCCAGCGGCGATGAGCATCCTAGCTCGCCGCCCAGTTCGCTGGCGAGCTCCTGGAGTATCCTGAGGTCCTCTTTCTTCGCCACGCCCCTCCCCGCCGATACGATCACGCCCGCGTCCTCCAGTCCGACGCCTCTGACCTCCTTGGGCGCGACTTTGACGACTCTGGACTTCGGTGTCGCCAGGTCGACCTGTGTCCTGATGACCTGCCCGCGCTGGCCCTGCCGAGGCGCTGCCTGTTCGAATGCCCTCGGGGGCACGGTGGCGATCTGAGGCCTCGTCGTGCAGATCTCGGTCGAGACGAGTATTCCGCCGTACGAGGGCCGGTCCGCCACCAGCGTTCGTTTCTCGTCCAAGCCCAACGCCACGCAGTCCGTGAGGACTCCGGTCTCGAGCCGCGCGGCGACCCTGGCGGCTATGTCTCTTCCCCTCCTGGTGCTTCCGATTAGCAGGATTTCAGGCCCGTACTGAGAGGCAAGCTTGCCTACGGCTTCGGCTAACGGCTCCGGCAGGTTGTTCTGGAGCGCCTGGTTCTCGACGAGGAACACCTTGTCGGCGCCGTGCGATGCGAAGTTGTCCGCCTCGTGTTCGAGCGCAGTGCCGAGGACGAGCGCGCAGAGGCTCCCCCCCAGACCGTCCGCGAGCTCCCTTCCCTTCCCCAGCAGCTCGAGCGCGACGTCCGCCCTTTCAGAGAACACCCACACGTCGGAGCCGCTCGCCGTCATTCTCTCATCCATCCACGGCCCCTTCCCTGAGCAACTGACGGGCCAGGCTCTCTGCGATCTCGGCGGGCTTCCCTTCGACGGCCTCTCTCCTTCGCTCGGTCATCGGGGCCAGCGCCTTCAGCACCTTGACCGACGTCGCGAACGGAACTCCCAGCTCGCCTGCATCCAGGGTCTTGACCGTCTTCTTGGACGCCTTGATTATCATGGATATCGTCGGGATTCTCGGCTCGTTGATCTCCTTCGTCACCGTGAGCAGGACGGGCATGGGGGCCTCCACCGTTTCGTCGGCCTCCTCCAGGTCGCGCTCCGCCGTTACAACGCTTCCACTGACCGTGACCTTCTTCACGTGAGAGACCTGCGGTATGCCAAGCCTCTCCGCCAGCCGTGGCCCCACCTGGCCAGAGTACATGTCGATGGACGCATCTCCGCAGATGACGAGGTCGAATTCCCCGATTCTTCTGATGGCTGCGGCGAGCATGTCAGACGTGGCGCGCGCGTCGAGCTGCTCCATGTCGGCGGGGCCTATCACATACGCATCGTCCGCGCCCATCTTCAGGGCATCCTTGGCCGCGTCGCTCGCGGTCGGAGGGCCAACGGTGACTACGGTCACGCTCCCGCCGTGCTTTTCTCTGATTCGCAGAGCCTCCTCCAACGCGTTCTTGTCGAAGTCGCTGATCTTGCGCTCGACGCGCTCTGTGATCAGAGACCGAGTCTTCGGGTCGACCTTCAGTCCTTCGACGTTGTAGACCTGTTTTGCGCAGACGATCGTGCGCACCATTGTCAGTGCGTGCCCCGTTTCTCATCGCACATAAGTTTCACCCGTAGCGGTATCTGATTCCCGTGCCACCTCTGGGGAAACTCCACTCGATGGCTCCCGGAGAGGCAGCCGCCCTGCACGCGCCGCACTCTAGGCATCCCAGTCGTGAAAAGACGAGCTCGCCCGAGGTGAGCGTGAAGCAGCTGGCAGGGCAGACCCTCAGGAGGATCTTGACGTCCCTTTCCTTGCACAGCTCGCGGTTCACCTTGATGTGGCTCTCCTCGTCTGTATCGAAGCTGTCCAGCCCCAGCCTCCGTTCGACACTGAGCTTGTCCAGACTCACAGCGCCCTCGCTCCTAGCAGGTCTCTGGCCATGCGGATCAGGGAGACTCTGCCCTTCATCTCCTTCCTGGCCGCTCCGAGCAGGTTCTGCCTCGGGCCTCCGTCGACGGCGAACATCCTCTCCATGAGGGCGCAGGCGAGGTCAGGATAGGTCGAGTAGAGGCGGGGGTTCTCGAGGAAGTGCGGTGCGTTCCGATACGTCTGCAGGTCCCTGAGGACGAAGGTTTCTTGGAGCAGGCTCTCGTACTGCGAGAGCGTTGCGGCAGAATAGTCTCCCTTCTCTTTGGCCCTCCTCCCGGCCTCGGCGGCCATCGCTCCGGAAGCAACTGCGAAGTCCATCCCTCGCAGGAGCAGACCGTTGTTCTGTGTGAATCCTGCTGCATCGCCCACGACGAGGAGGCCGTTCCTGTACAGCTGCGGCTTTATGCCGATTCCCCCTTCCGGGATCAGCTGGGCCGAGTACTCGAGTGGTTCGGCTCCTTCAACAAGCCCCTTCACGGTCGGGTGGCTGACTAGTCTGTCCAGCAGCTCCGTGCTCTTAGCGTCCGCCTCGACCAGCGAATTGATTGTGACGACCACACCTATTGACAAGCTTTCGCTGTTCGTGTACATGAAACCTCCGCCCTGTATTCCCCCGGTGCAACCGAGAAACGTGTACGCGGCCCCATCGTCGCCATGAACGTTGAACCTTTCTTCGATGGTCTTCCTTGGCAGACCCAGCACGCTCTTCACTCCCAGCGCCAAGGAGCCGGAGTCAAACCTCCCCCTGAGCTTCGCGTTCTCTGCGAGACGGGAGTTCACACCATCTGCAGCGATAACCAAGTTGCTCCTGATTTCCTCCCCGCCTGCTCTCACTCCGACGACCCTGTCTTTATCCCAGAGGAGGTCCTCCACGTAGATGCCGCTGGTCACTAATCCTCCCGCCTGCTCCACCTTCGAGGCGAACCACTCGTTGAACTTGGAGAGGAGAACGGTGTAGCTGTTGTACGGAGGGACGGAGAACCGCGAGTCGTCGAAGCTCAGCGACGTGGCGGAGTCCTTCGAAAGGAAGGAGATCACGTGCCTTCTCACGTGCCTCTCCACAGGCGCCTCCTTCCAGAACTCGGGGATCAGCTTGTGCAGCGCGTGGCAGTACATCAGGCCTCCGCTGACATTCTTCGAGCCTGGATGCTTGCCCCTCTCGATGAGGAGGACGCTCGTTCCGTGCTTCGCTAGGCTGTATGCGGCGGCGCAGCCGGAGAGGCCAGCACCCACGACAATGGTCTCGAACTGAGCCTCCATGCAGGGCTCAGATGAAAAAGGCGGAATAAGTGTTCCCCTCGTCCGCAGGGCATGATTGGCTCCCCTGTCACCATGAGCAAGAGGGATGACCGTATCCTAGGGATTCGTGGCGGGGAGGAGTAGAGGAGAGGAGTCTTTGCGGATTCACGGCTGGAACGTTACGAGTAGGCTCCGAAGCTCCGGCCGAGCGATCCCAGCGCTATCTTCTGCTCCAGAATCTCGTTGGCCCCCTCATAAATCATGGTGACCCTCACGTCCGCGAGGTGCCTGGCGGGCCTGCTCTCGAACGAATAGCCGTTGGCACCGAAGATTTGCACTGCGCGGTTCGCCGCATCGAACGCCGCGTTGGCTGCGAAGTACTTCGCCTTGGTTATCGCGAGGTCCGCGGCATCTCTGAGCTCCAGGTTCGTCGGGTTCTCCATGTACTTCTGCTTGGTGGAGGCCGCCTTCAGGACGAGGAGCTTGGCCGCCTCCAGCTTCATCGACATCAGCCCGATGTGCCTCTGTATGAGCTGGTGCTTTCCGATCAGCTTTCCGTGCTGAGACCTCATCCCTGCGTACCTCACCGACTCGTCAAGACAGTCCTGAATCACGCCGACGCAGTTGGCACCAAGGCCGAGCCTTCCGTGCATCAGACCCGACAGGGCCACGGCCAATCCCTTACCAGGCGGTCCGAGCATGTCCTCCTTTGTCACCTCCACTCTGTCCAGGTAGAGGGTCGAGGTGTCCCCTGTGGGGAGCCCCAGTTTGTGGGGCATGATCTCTGCTTTGAATCCAGGACTGCCGGTGTCGACTATGAACCCACACATCCCTTCCCTCTTCCCCTTCGGGTAGGCGAATATCAGCACGTACTTCGCAGTCGATCCGAGTGAAATCCACATCTTCTGTCCAGTGAGCAAGAACTTCCCTCCCACCTCCTCGAAGTTCGTCGTCAATGCGGCAGGGTCGCTCCCTGCATTCGGCTCAGTGAGTCCGAAGGCGAGGATGCTTTCGCCCTTCGTCGCGGGCGTCAGGATCCTCTGTTTCTGCTCCTCGCTTCCCCACTGCTGTACCGTCATCTGCCCCAGCGCGGTGTGCACCGAGAAGAAGGTCCCTAGCCCTGTCCCCTCCCTTCCGATCCTCTCGATTACCAACGCGTAGGTCATCATGTCAGCCCCTTGACCGTCCCCGTATCTCCTGGAGACGGGCAGGCCCAAGAGGTGCGCCTTCGCGAAAATCGGCCTCGCCTGGTCGTTGATTCTGCGCTCGAGGTAGTACTTGTCTTCGATCGGGCGGATTTCTTTGCAGACCTTGTCCACCTGGTCAAGGATCATCCCCTGCTCTTCTGAGATATCGAAATTCATCTTTGAGAGATTCGCGAATTCGTCTTGTTCGGACATGCGGCTACTCCTCCCGGCGCTCCTTCCTAACCCTATCCTTGATGTGGCCCACGATCTCTTCGAGGGAGCTTCCTGGGCCGTAAAGCCCGGTGATCCCCATCTTCAACAGCTTGGGCTTGTCGTCCTCTGGGATTATCCCCCCACCTACGACGACGATGTCTCCTCCTCCCATCTTCTCGAGCAGCCGCTTCACCTTGGGGAACGCAGTCATGTGGGCGCCGTTTAGCAGCGAAAGCGCGACGACGTCCACGTCTTCATCCACTGCCATCTGAGCGACCTGCTCCGGTGAGGGAAGCAGCCCGCTGTAGATCACCTCCATCCCTGCGTCCCTGAGCGCCCTGGCCAGCACAAGCGCACCCCTGTCGTGCCCGTCCAGTCCAGGCTTGGCAACAAGAATCCTGATCTTGCGTTCTGCTGAAACCACCCTCTTGGCCAACCGAACGACTCGGACTTTGGGGGGGCTTGAAAACCTTTCCGGGGGGCTAGAGAATCAGGGGCTCTCTCCAAGTCCCGAAGGCTTCCCGCCCCACTTGGACTATCTCCCCCAGCGTCGCGTACTCCAACACTGCTTTTAGCATCGGCTCGATGGAGTTTGCATCCTCATTTTCAAATGCCCTGCCGATTTTCGCAAGCGCCGCCTGGACCTTCGCCGCGTTCCTCTCCTTCTTCACCCTCTCGAGTCTCTTGACCTGGCTCCTCTGCGCCTTGAAGTCTATCTTCAGCGTATCAATCGGCTTCTTCTCCTCGATTGCGTACTTGTTGACGCCCACGACGTCGTCCTTGCCTTCTTCAACCCTCCTTGAGAGCCTGTATGAGTTCTCCGCGATTTCCCTCTGCATATATCCTGACTTGATTGCCTTGAGAAGCCCCCCTGCAGATTCGATTCGGTCGAAGTACTTGTAAGCCTCTTCCTCCATCTGCTCGGTCAGCCACTCCACGTAGTACGACCCTCCGAGGGGGTCGATGACACCGGGGACACCGGTCTCCTCTGCGATTACCTGCTGAGTTCTGAGCGCGACCTGTACCGCCTTCTCTGTGGGAAGGGCCCACGCCTCGTCGAATGAGTTGGTGTGGAGGGACTGAGTTCCCCCTAGAACGGCGGCCAGCGCCTCTATTGTCGTCCTGATGATGTTGTTGAGCGGCTGCTGCCATGTCAACGAAGCGCCCGACGTCTGTGTGTGGAACCTCATCAGCAGGCTCCTTGGGTCCTTGACCCCGTATTTCTCCCTGAGAACTGTGGCCCAGATCTTCCTAGCCGCCCTGAGCTTCGCGATCTCCTCGAAGAAGTCCATTGTTGAGTTGAAGAAGAAGCTGAGCCTTGGCGCGAACTGCTCTGGCTTCAGACCTGCCTCTACCCCTAGCTCGACGTATCCGAACCCGTCGGCCAGCGTGAATGCGAGCTCCTGGACGGCACTCGAGCCTGCTTCTCTTATGTGATACCCGCTGACGCTGATGTAGTTCCAGAGGGGCATCTTCTTTGTGCAGAAGACCATCAGGTCTCTTACGAGCCTCAGGTGTGCCTCAGGCGGGTAGACCCACTCTTTCTGTGCTATGTACTCCTTGAGCATGTCCGCCTGCACAGTCCCCTTCAGCCCCCCCATCGGCACGCCCTGCCTGTTCGCCACGCCAGCGTACATGCAGGTCAGGACCGTCGCCGGGGCGTTAATCGTCATCGACGTACTAACCTTGTCCAGCGGTATCCCGTCGAAGATCACTTCCATGTCCTTGAGCGAGGACACGTTGACGCCGCACCTCCCCACCTCGCCGTGTGCCCTCTCGTGATCGCAATCGTACCCGTAGAGCGTCGGCATGTCGAAGGCGATGCTGAGCCCGGTTTCCCCATGCTCGAGGAGCAGCTTCAGCCTCCTGTTCGTGTCCTCAGGAGTTCCGAATCCAGAGAACATCCTCATCGTCCACGTCCTCCCCCTATACATCGTGGGATGGACTCCTCTGAGGTATGGATAGACTCCTGGGTACCCTTGATCGGAGTAATCAGCGTCCATCACGTCCGACGGAGTGAAGAGTGGCTTCAGAGGGATTCCTGAGGCAGTCTGGATGTCTGACCTCGGTTCGGGGAGCTTATTCGCCTGCTCGCCGAAGACACTCTCCTCCCACTGCTTGAGGCCCTTCTTGATGCTTTCGAGCGCGGTAGCGTCGTACAGGCTGCCGGGCTTCGCCCTCCGTTCCACGACCGCCTTCGCTTTCCTGCTCCAGTACGCCTCCCCGCCGTTCCTAAGCAAGGCAAGCATTGACCCCAAATGGTGGGAGATAAACGATGCCTTCCAACTGATAAAGCGGCATCACGGAGGGTCCGGCAGCATTGCAGTTGCAGTCGCCTCAGTTGGCAAAGGAGATCCGAAGAGGAGACAGGCGGGCGCTCTCAAAGGGCATTACGCTGGTCGAGAACGAGCGCGAGGGAGCATCGAATCTCCTTCGGATGCTGAAGCCTTCCGGCCATGCGTTCATCGTGGGAGTGACGGGACCTCCTGGGACAGGGAAGAGCACTCTCGTTGACAGGCTGATCGAGCTATACAGGAAGAAGGGGCTCAGGGTCGGAGTCATAGCGGTCGACCCTACCAGCCCGATTACCGGAGGGGCGCTGCTCGGCGACAGGATCAGGATGGGCAGCCATGCCGGGGACAGGAGCGTCTACATCCGGAGCATGGCGTCAAGGGGATGGTCGGGCGGGCTCTCGAGAGCCACTTCGCAGGTGATTCAACTGATGGACGCCGCCGGCTTCGACATCATCCTTCTTGAGACGGTCGGGATAGGGCAGTCAGACATCGAGGTCGTCGGTGTGTCTCACGCGGTCCTCGTCGTGCTGATGCCCGGACTTGGCGATGATGTCCAGGTCTCCAAGGCCGGCCTAATGGAGATTGGGGACGTATACGTGGTCAACAAGGCAGACATGGAAGGCTCTGATTCGATGGTGGTCACCCTACTCAGCGCGGTTAGAGGCATGAAGTCCCGGTCGCCCCCAGTCATTAAGGTCTCGGCCCTTACGGGGGAGGGGCTCGAGAAGCTGGAGGGCGCCATCGAGGTGGTCAGAACAAGGTTCGACCAGGGCGATCTTGACCTGAAGCTGAGGAGCGTCAAAGGAATGATTATCGAAACGGCCAGATGGACCTTGATGGAGCGGCTGAGCAAGGTTTCTCAAGAAGAGGCTGAGAGGCTCGCGCGACTGGTCGTCCGGGGCAAGCTCAGCATAGACGAGGCGGCGGCCAGGCTGGCGCGGTGAACCGACTCTTGCTGTTCTCAGGCACACACTTCAATTCCGTCGGGTTCACGTAGGTGGCGTAGGCAAATTGCTCAACTTTATTGCTGGACAGGCTCCCCGCGACGTGCTCTTCGTTCACGGCGCCGGGGGCAACAATGCCTTCTGGAAGAGGACGCTCCAATACCTGACCGGCACAGGGAGGGCTGTCGCTGTCAACCTTCCAGGGCATCCCTCCGGCGACATAACCTGCAGAACGGTCCGCGACTACAGTGAAGCGGTTCATCGCCACATCGCAGAGTGTCTCCCGACGAGGCCCGTGGTCTGCGGGCATTCAATGGGCAGCGCCATCGCCCTGACCCTCGCTATCGAACATCCGGACGATCTCGGGGGGCTGATCTTAGTCGGGGGAGGGGCAAAACTCGGCGTCGATCCGGCCATAGTCGAAGGCCTGCGGACCCAGCCCATGAAGACCATCGAACAGACGATAACACCGATGAGCTACTTCAAGATCGACCTTGGCATGGGAAGGGAGGCGAGGGCTGCGCTGTCGTTCGCCAACCTCCCAATCTTCCTGAACGATTACCTTGCATGTGATGGCTTCGATGTAAGGTCCCGACTCTCTGAGATTACAGCCAAGACCTTCATCATCTGCGGGGAGAATGATAGGATGACCCCGCCCAGGTGGTCTGCGTACCTGAACCAGAACATAGAGTCTTCAGCGATGGAGCTTGTGAGGGATGCCGGACACATGGTCCCGCTTGAGAAGCCCGAGACTTGCGCTGGGCTGATTCAGGGTTTCCTTTCCAAGCTCAATCCGTGAACTCTTCGCCGCCTCTGCCTATTCTCGAGACCTCTCCCACGAGCGCGATGAGTCCCTCCGAGGTCGTCGAAGAGATAGGGTACAGGTCCGAACCGAACGCGAGCCTCCGGAGGCTCCTGAAGAGTTCGGAGTACAGTGAATACTGATCGCTGTCCTTGGTGCCTGCCAGAGCGTCCTCGAAGACTTTGGCATTCCTGCTCCATTCGACGATCTGTTTGACCGCGTCTCTCGCGATGTCCTTCTTCGTGAGGACCGAGATTCGGGGAACGTTCATCCTGAGACCGACGGAGGCGGAGAGGAGGGCTATTGAGAGGAAGTTGACTGGCGTGTTCGCCAGCAGCGGGTCGAGGAGGAAGAGTAGCGTCTTGGAGTCGGCCTTCAATTCCTTCACTATGTATTCGCCGCTCTCACGGTAGGCAAAGAGCTCCATCTGCCCAGGCGTGTCGACGATGACGTATTCCGCTTTATAGGAGTCGATGTCCTCCTGAATCTCCCCCAGCTTGATGGCAACCAGGTCTGCCGATAGGATCAGGGCCCCGTTGGGGCCGAGGCTGTAGTCTTCCATTACTTCTTGAAGGTTGACCCTCAGCCTCACATCCACGTCGGGCTCGTAGGGGAGAGTGACCACCCCTGGGTCGAGGTTGACAGCTATCGCTTCCTCCCCCCTGCTGACATACCATCGCTTGAGAGCGCTTGTAAGGAGGGACTTACCGGAACCGGCTGTCCCAGTCATGAATATCATGTCCAACTTATGTCACTTCCGTCCGCTTGGGACCGTCTCCCTCTCCGAGACAACTGTCGCTCCCGCAGTCTCTATTCTACTCTTGATTTCGCGCACAATCTGGAGGACCGATTCTTCAGCCTTCTCCCTGTCCTCGCTCACTACTGAAACGTCGAGCTCGATTCTAGATTTCCCTTCCCTGATCCCCCTAGGATGCGACTTGATGTATGCGCCTGGATGCCTCCTCAGCTCGGACTCGATCATCGGGGCCAGCGCCGACTCGTAAATCCCCTCAATTCTCAGGGAGATGTACTTCCTGTAGAATCTACCTAGCCTTTCGACAATCTCGGGCTCCACGGACTCCCTGAAGATACTTTTCATCTCCGAAGGAACGCCGGGCAGACAGAAGACCGTCGTTCCCTCAATATCCAATCTGACGCCGGGAGCGGTTCCCACCTCGTTCCTGACGGGCTTCGCCCCGATTGGCAGGGTTGCCATCTTCATCCGCGCAGGCGTCATCTTGATACTGCCCATGTTACGTCTGGCATAGTGTTCCCTGATCAATGAAAGAGCTTCTTCGTTGGCCCTCAATCTCCTCCGGATTCCTTTCGATATCCCTCTGAGGGTCATGTCGTCGGGCGTCGGCCCGAGCCCGCCGACGACAATCACGAAGTCGGCTCTCCTTCCAAAACAACCCTTCAGCCCGGCGGCTATCTCTCCCAAGTCGTCATCGACCGTCGTGATTTCGGCTAGCAATGTGCCCTTCCGGCCCAGCCTCCTTCCCATCCACTGAGCGTTGGTGTTTAGAGTCCTCCCGATCAGGAGCTCCCTTCCCACAGCCAGCATCTCGACCCTGACCATAGCAGGCAGCCCAGGGTCGCAGCCTTAAAACGGCTACCAGATCAGTTCGACTCGATGAAGGCGAAGAGGGAGTATCCATCCAGTCCACTCGTCGGAGCGGGAGCTGTAGTGTACGACGGACCCAAGGTCCTCCTGATCAAGCGGAAGTACTCTCCCAACGAGGGCCGCTGGGCGCTCCCGGGCGGTCTTGTCGAGTTGGGCGAGCGAGTCCAGGACGCGGTAGTTCGAGAGATCAAGGAGGAGACCGGCCTTGAAGTGGTCTTGAAGGGACTCCTAGACGTAGCGACAGACATACACCTTGATGAGAGGTCGAGACCGAAGTACCACTACGTTCTCGTCGACTACTTGGCCCACCGTGTCAGGGGGAAGGTGAGATTGAACGCCGAGTCCTCCGCCTTCGGCTGGTTCACGGTAGAACAAGCGAGAAGGTTGGATATGAGTGAAGGAACGCGGGAGGTCCTTGCACTACATTTCCGACGTCGAAGAATCGCAGAAAGACGCTCCGCTAGGAGCCCATCCTAGTACCGCTCCCATTAGAAGACTTGCTACTGTTCTTTGTTCCCGCTTAGCCACCATTCGAGATAGTCAGACTGTTGCCTGGATCGCTTGCGTCTTTCGTCCTCGACAGGAGTCTTCTGCTTGTACCTGAGATCTGAGAGCTGGTCTCTGGTAAGAAACGCGCCGCAGTTCTTGCAACCGAAGCGCTTCGTGGGCATGTCGTACATCATTATGCCAACACCACATTCGGGGCAGATTTGGTCCAATTGCTCTTGACATCTCTTCCCTGGCTATGCCTTAACCGTTCCTGTCGGCAATAGATACTTCTCATGTGCGGTAATTCGTTAAATACGAATGAGAGTGGAGCCGTCTCGAAAGCGATGACAGAGAAGCTTGTCCTCGCCGGCCCGGCCTCAGAGGAACTAGGCAGGAAGGTGGCCGAGAAGCTTGGCCTGTCCTTGCTTAAGGCGGAATTCAAGGTCTTTCCCGACGGCGAGACGCGGTTCTCCTCAGAAGAGAAGGTCGCAGGAATGAGCGTGTTCTTGGTCCAGTCAACCTACCCTCCTGTCGACACACATCTCTTCCAGCTTTTGCTTGCCTCGCACCACTTGAGCCAGGAGGGAGCAAAGATCACTGCTGTCGTGCCTTACCTCGCATACGCAAGACAGGACAAGGTGTTCCTCCCAGGCGAAGGGGTCACGCTCGGGGTTGTGGCTCATCTGATGCGTTCAGTAGGAATCCGAAGACTCGTGACGGTCGACATTCATTCTGCAGAGGGTCTCTCACTCTTCTCTTTTCCAGTCTACAGCGTCTCGGCAATCCCAACCCTCGCCGAGTACGCCAAGAGAGAGCTTGACCTAAGTGATCCAGTCGTTATCTCCCCGGATTTCGGAGGCTCAAGAAGGACGGAAGCTTTCGCACAGCTATTTGGGGCGAGGTTCCTCCAGCTTTCGAAGAAGCGCGACAGAGTTACTGGAGATGTGAAGCTGCAGGGTGCCAAGCTCGAGGTCGAAGGAAAGGAGGTCATCATTGTTGACGACATCATCAGCACAGGCGGCACGATATGCGCCGCGGCGGAGGCCGTCCGGAAGCAAGGGGCGAAGGCTGTCTTGGCCGTCTGCGTCCACGGGCTCTTCGTGGGGGATGCCCTTGCGAAGCTGCACAAGGCAGGGGTCAAGACGATTATCGAAACTAATACAGTGCCCGGCCAGTTCAGCAAGGTCGATGTCTCGGACGCCCTTGTCGCACATTTGAAGACTCTCGATGAATAGGTCTCTGGTGCTGCTGTCAGGGGAAGGGACCTCCATCCCAGAGGCAGAGGCGAGGGCTCTCTTCCTCACATACGACCCCTTGTCTAGGTTCGAGTCGCCTGAGAAGCGGATTCTGCTCGTCGATTCGCTCGTCGATCCGTTCGTCGTTGCCTCTCGAGTCGCTTTCTCCCGAAGAGTGGGCCGTCTGATTGAAGGACCCTTGGATGCCCAGAAGGAGGTGATGGGAAGGCGTGTGCGGCTTCGTAGCTTCGACTTGGGGGGTGAGAAGCCTTGTCTTGATCCGAGGCCATTTCTCGAAGGTGTCGACGCGACAGTCGACCTCAAGAATCCTGAATTCGAGTTCACTCTGGCCCGGGGGAAGAGAGACTACGTTGTCCTGACCAAACCCAGCGAGATGAGCCAGGCCTGGTCAAAGCGACGGCCCCGCGCCCGTGCCTTCTTTCACCCATCAGCCATCTTTCCCAAACTAGCCCGCGCGTTGGTAAACCTCAGCAGGTTCAGGGAGGGCGAAGTCTTTCTCGACCCCTTCTCGGGGACCGGGAGCCTCACGATTGAAGCCTTCGAAGCTGGCGCGAGGGTCATCGCATCGGACCAGGTCGCAAAGATGGCGATGGGGTCTCTAGCAAACATGAGACATTTCGGCCAGGAGTGGATGGGGGTCATCCGCGCTGACGCCTTTAGTCATCCCGTGAGGCGTGTGGACGCGATTGCGACCGACCTTCCCTACGGTCGCGCGTCCAGCACCAGGGGGGCCGATCCGAGGGACATAGTGCAGAGAACACTCGCAACCTTACCCCTGCTCCTCAAAGAGGGCTCACGGATGGTGGTCATGCACCCACAGACCTTGAAGATCGAGACCTCAGCGGAGATGGTTCTCGAAGAAGAGCATCACCTTTACGTTCATAAGCTCCTCACGAGGACAATCACGGTCCTGAGGAGGAGATAGGCTTGACCAAGCTCACAGTGACGTTTCTGGGAACTAGCTCGGCCGCTCCCACAAGGGGACGAGGCCTGCCGGCAGTCGCGATCCAGAGGGAAGGCAGCGTCATCTTGATGGACTGCGGGGAGGGGGTTCAGCGTCAGGTCTTGAACCAGGGGGTCGGCCTGAACAAGGAGACATCGATTCTCATCACACATCTGCATGGCGACCACGTCACAGGTCTCTTGGGGCTTATGCAAACGATGAGCCTCGCCCAAAGGAAGAAGCCATTGAACATCGTCGGGCCACCGAAACTGCTGAAGTGGCTCGAGGTGACCGCGGAACTCTTGAACATCGGTTTGACCTTCCCTGTCGATTTCTCGCCCGCGAAACAGGGGACAGTTCTCCGCACAAGCGAATTCAAGGTCAGGGCGACGAGGGCACTTCATTCCGTGGAAGCCTACTCCTACGTCGTCGAGGAAAGGAGCAGGCCCGGAGTCTTCTTTCCAGAGAAGGCAAAGGCTCTTCATGTCCCTGAGGGCAGGTTGTGGTCAAGACTCCAGAAGGGAAGGAAGGTGAGGATGGATGGTCGAACGATCTCTCCTTCTGAAGTGATGGGCCCGCCACGGCCAGGGAGGAGAATTGGATACTCAGGAGACACCAGACCCTCTCCGAGGCTCGCAAGGTTTTTCGCTGGGTGCGACCTTCTGATCTTCGATTCTACCTTCCACGGGAAGGATTGGGAAAAGGCAGTTGAGAGGAAGCACAGCACCTGTCTTGAGGCAGCCGAAATCGCGAAGAAGGCCAACGTACGCCATCTCGCTCTCACTCACTTCAGTGCTCGCTATACCAGCGTCGCGAGTCTGGTCAGGCAGGCCCGAACAGTCTTCCCGGAGACGATTGCCGCAAGAGATGGATTGAAGGTAGAAGTGGACTACCCTTCCTCGTAGGCCGCAAGCCAATCGATTAGAGCCTCGATTTGCTTCGACCTTATCGTCACGTAGATCGGGCCGAGAGGTGATTGGTCCGCGCTGCTGCAGAGAGCCACGACGCCAACGGTCGCTGCCTGTCTATTCAGCATCAGCGAGGTGGAGTCGCCCTTCAGCGCCGATAGGAGCAGCCTCCTGGCAGCACTTCTGATGTGTCTGTCCCTCAACTGCTCTCGCATGACGTTGAGAGAGCTTGCCTCCTCTGAGACCATCTTGATCATTCGGCTGCTCTGATCTGCGAGCGCGGTATTCTCAGGGAAAATGCTCCTCATCGCATCCAAGACCTTCCTCGGGTCTTCTGAGGGCGCCAGAGTCGCCTCAAGCGTGACATTTACTCTGATATCAGCGCGCGTTTTGTTCCACCCAGCGGTTGACGACTTTGACAATGCTGGCGGCGAGCTTCTCCGGAGGCGCGTGCTCGTTCGAGACCATTTCGTCTGCTAGAGCAATGGCATTGCCGATTCCGACTTCAAGCTCCCTCTCCTCTCGCTTCAGGAACATTTCGTAGGAGAGTGGGTCGTCACTCCTGCCTCTCTCCTTCAACAGGTTAAACCTCCGACGTCGGGAAGCGTAAACGGCAATCAGGATCACCTCCGCAGACTTCCTGAATGCGTCGACCTCGGAGATTGAGCGGATTCCATCCACTACTACCCTGTCAGACCCGACTTCTCGCATCGCTTCCAGGCAGAGCTCAGCCACTGCGGCCTCGCCTCGCTCCTTCCTAAGCTGCTTCATCACTTCGCCCGTGTTTTTCGAATCGAGCGGTAAGCCCCTTTTCCTAGTCTCTTCTCGGATTACATCGCCCATGATGACGCGCTTCCATCCCTTTGCCACTAGCGCCTCTGCGGCGGTCGACTTGCCGGCGCCTGGCATGCCTGTGATGGCGACAATGAGCAAGGATGTGTCTGTGGCTGCCAGGCCGATAGCGGATTTAAATCAAGTCCTGCTCACCGAACAACGATGCGTGCCTTCGTCGCTCTAGAGATCTCGGACCCCAAGGTGCTTGATTCGATCGTCGCGTTCCAGCGAGGACTCTCAGCGACTGGGGCCGACCTGAAGACAGTGGAAAGAGAGAACCTCCACTTCACCGTCAAGTTCCTTGGCGAGATCACCCAGAGCCAGGCCATGGAAGTTGACGAGCGCCTGAAGAGACTCCGTCTAGGTAGGGCGGATGTGGAGTTGAGGGGAGTCGGGGCCTTTCCGAACATCTCCAAGCCGAACGTCATCTGGGCGGGGGTTCCTCCTGCGCACGAAGAGCAGGTCAGACCCATAGCACAGGAGGCCATCGCAGCACTCGATGGAATCGGGGAGACTGACAAGCGACCCTTCACTGCCCATGTCACCCTGGCCAGGGTCAGATCTGTAAAGGGAGTCGGCGAGCTCACTTCGGTCCTGCATTCCAACTCCGACCGCTCATTCGGGGAGGTCAAGCTCGTCGAGTTGAAATTGAAATCCAGCGTCTTGGGGCCCAGGGGACCCACCTACACCGACATAGGGAGGTATCCTCTCGCTTGAGGGATTCGCGGGAGGTGTCAGGGAATGCGATTAGGCTCGTGACTCCGACCGCTGACATGGAACGAAGCGTCGGCGCGCTGGCAAAGTCGCTGCTGCTGAGAACAAGAAGGGCTGCTGCAGGGTTCCCTGAGACTCGTGGGGTGTTGCTTGGGGGCTCTTTTGCGAAGGGGACTTGGCTCCCCAAACAGGTCGACCTCGACATCTTCGTAAGAATCGATCCCAAGACGCCTGAGGACATGTTCGAGAGAATTGGGTTGGCAGTGGGAGCGGCCGCTACGAGAGGATCCCCACGCGGCAAGAAGTTCGCCCAACACCCTTACACGGAAGCAACCGTCGAGGGGATTAGAGTCAACATCGTCCCGTGCTACTCGGTCAGAAGGGGCGAATGGAAGAGCGCGGCAGACAGGTCCCTGTTCCACGTGCAGATCGTTAGACGCCTTTCTACGGAAAGCAAGACCCAGATCAGACTCCTCAAGAGATTCATGGTGGCGGTTGGCGTGTACGGCGCCGAAATCGAAACGCGGGGATTCAGCGGCTACGCGGCTGAGGTCTTGGTAATGAAGTTCGGGAGCTTTGTGGGGGTCCTGAGGTACTTCGCCGGGTTCAAGCCATCCAGCAGAGAACGTCTCTTCAGTCTACCCGACCCAGTGGACGAGGGCAGAGACTTGGCGATAGCCGTCTCCGGCGAGAAGCTCGGCAGGATGATTCTGGCGTCAAGAGAGTTTCTAAGTAGCCCCAGAGAGGCCTACTTCCGCAAGATGAGGGGCAGGAATCACCCGGCGCTGCGCGGAATGGTGTTTGCGGTCCTCTTTTCTCATCGACTGATGAGTGAAGACACACTCTGGGGAGAGCTCAGGAAGACGACCAAGCACATCGTAAGGCATCTCGATGCGAATGGGTTCAAGATCGCCCGGTCGATGGCGGCGTCAGATAACAGACAGTCAAGCGCCATACTACTCGTTCCAGAATACGATGCCCTTCCGCGATTCGAGCAGCGCATCGGCCCGACGGTGGACAGGAAGAACGACCTAGAGTCCTTCATTTCGTCCAACAGGAAAGATGCAAAGCTCATTTGGGTGGATGAGGAGGCAAGGGCAAGGCTCCTACTACCCCGTCGGTACCTAAGTCTCGAGGGTCTACTCGTTGACGCAGTTCGGGGGAAGGTCGGACCGATTGGGGCCTCCAGCGAGCTGGGAAGAGGGATGAAGAGGAACGGGTCAGTTCTCAGCGGCCCTTCGTTAGCGCGGGCCGCCTTAGCTTCAAAGTGGCTGGACGATGGAATCAGAGAGATTGTCAGCGACGCAATCGGAACACGCGCATCTTGACCAGCTGACGAAGACGCCGTACATCTTGGTCCTGACCTATCCGAGGATCTCCCTCCCAGCCGCCCGGTCGAGGATAAGCCAGCTGGAGAAACTGGGAGTAGAGGAGCTCATCTTCGAAGGACGCGCAAAGATCGGCCGGCTTGGGATTCTGGGCCTCGGGACGGTCGGGGTGGTCGTAAGGGCGCGTGTCGGAGGGAATGTGCGGGCCCTGAAGATCAGGAGAACCGATGCGAACAGGCCCGACATGGAACAGGAGGTCCGGGTCACATCAATGGCCAACAGGCTGGGCATAGGGCCGACCGTCTACGGCCACACGAAGGACTTCATGCTGATGAAGTTGCTCACCTACGTCGAGCTGGAGGAATGGCTTCGAGAGCTAAGCGGGCGGGGAACTAGGGACGCAGCCAGGACTATGGTCCATTCGATCCTGAACCAATGCAGGACGCTAGACATAATGGGAATAGACCATGGCCAGCTCAGCAACCTCAGGAAACATGCTGTTGTCGCGGAGGGTGTTCCGTGGATAGTCGACTTTGAGTCGGCGGGCACAAGCCGGAAGCCGAAGAACGTGACCACCGCTGCACAGTACCTCTTCATTGGAGGGAGGCTTTCGCCCCGCCTGAGGCGCCTCCTCGGAGTCAGGGACGTCGCGCCACTCCTCAAGCTCCTCTCAGACTACAAGGACGACACGTCCGACTACACCTACTCGAAGATAATCGAGACCTTGAGGATCGCTCCGGGCTAGCAAAGAGAGAGAAGGTGTCCTAGTCATGAAGGAATGGGGCCGGCGGGATCTAGCCACTCTAGTGCGCAAATCCACAACTCCTAGACGAGAAACTGTCGAAAGAAAGCTCGCATCTTTGTCTGCTTTGCAGGCTCGGGTCCGCCCGGACTTGCACAGTTTAGTGTTCAATTCCATCAAGGGCCTGGTGCAGTCTTCGAGACCCACTTGCCGCGGCGTGATGAGATGGTCCAGCTACAGCGTGGGTTCCTATTTCCGCACGAGCAGGACGCCGAGGATGAAGAAGATCGCACTGACAAGAAAGGAGGTCACGTTGAATACGAGCGAACCGAATGAACCCAATGGGATGGAGAAGTACGCCGTAGGTACGCAGAGCCCTCTCAGGTAAGTGTCGCAGGCGCCGCGCAGCCGCCCTACGTTTTCGTTAGTTATGTAGGCGGACTTGCGGAGCAGCGCGCCCATGAAGAAGGAGGTCAGCAGCAGGACCAGGCCGATGACCGCAGTTCTGTCGAAGGTCAGGGTCCTCCTGATCGACTCCCTCCAATCGGTCAACTCTCGGGCTAGTTACAATTTGGAGGTAAAAGCCTTTCCGGGCGTTGCGCGCGCTAGATGCCGGCGGTTAAGAGCGAAGCGAATCCCGCCCAGACGCCGCTAAGTTACCAGAACCATGACCGTCCATAGACGACGTAAATATCGGATGAACCGCCAAGTCGGGCAGAGCGTCCGTTGAGCTTCGACACCGGGGAGGAAGCTGAGGCGGTGGAGCAAGAGCGTGAGGAGGAAGCGGCCCCTGACATCGAGCCGTCAGACGAGGCAGAGTCAGACAAGCTAGAGGCGGAGACAGAAAAGGAGTCGGAAGAACAGGAATCCGAGAGGATTGAAGATAGAGAAGACGAGAAGTTGAGCGAGAAGAAAAGAGGGCAAAGGAGGAGGAAGTTGGCCTCCGACAGGAAAGAGGAACCGAGGAAGAAGTCAAAGAGCACCAAGCGTTGAGCGAAGCAAATGCACTTGCAGTGAACAGGGAGTAAAGGCTGACGGAAGATGAGCAACTCCACCAGGGACTACTATGAGATACTGGGCGTATCTAGGAATGCAACGCAGGACGAGATAAAGAACGCCTACAGGAAGCTGGCGCTGCAGTATCATCCCGACCGAAACAAGTCCCCGGACGCGGAAGGAAGATTCAAGGAGATGTCTGAGGCTTACGCAGTCCTATCCGACCAGGAGAAGCGGAAGCAGTACGACACCACTGGCAGGGAGGGAGTATACCAGAAATACGGACAGGAGGATATCTTTCGTGGAGCCGACTTCTCAGAGATATTCCGTGACATGGGCCCCGGGTTCGGCGGGGTCGATGACTTGTTCGGGCAGCTCTTTGGGAGGAGTAGAGAGGGTCCCAGACAGGGCGCTGACCTGACTTATCGCCTTCAACTTAGGCTGGAGGATGTCGTCTCTGATCTGACGAGGGAGATAGAGGTGCCTCGCACTGAGGTTTGCGAGACTTGCAAGGGCAGCGGGGCGTCTCCGGGTACGTCTAGGAGAACCTGCACCCAGTGCAGCGGCTCTGGACACGTGCAGAGGGTGCAGAGTACTGGTTTCGCCAGGATTGTGCGAGCAGAGTCTTGCCCAAGATGTGGCGGAAGAGGTTACATCGTCGGCTCTCCCTGTAGCGGGTGCAGAGGGAGCGGCACGACCAGGAAGGTGAGGAGGATCAGGGTCGTCATCCCAGCAGGTGTGGACGATGGTCATACCCTCCGCCTTCGCGGGGAGGGTGAGGCTGGAGAGAACGGTGAACCCTCTGGGGACCTCTACGTCGTGATCAACATACCACCGCACAATGTGTTCAAGAGGAAGGACAGCGATATCTACGTGGACACAAAGATAAACGCGATAGACGCCATACTGGGAACAGAGGTGCGCGTGCCCACTCTCTACGGGGATGTAGTCATCTCCATTCCCTCCGGCACGCAACCCGGATCTCTATTCAGGGTAAGAGGGAAGGGTCTGCCGCGACTGGACTCCACCTGGAAGGGCGATGAGTTTGTCGCGGTCAGCGTCGTAATACCAAGGAATCCAAGCGGGAGACAGAGGGAGCTACTCAAGAAATACATTGAAGAGGGAAGTTCCTAGCGGGGCTCTGCGCGCGCACTACTTCCAAGTGGTCTCAGCTTATCCCGCTTCGTGCAGTTCGTGATGCGACTCGACGGCCTCCTTCGCCACGAACACGAGTATCACCCCGGCTGCAAGATAGTCAGCCCACCAGAGTCCCGTGAAGTGCTCCACAAGCAATCCACCAAGCAGAGCGACGGACATGAAGAAGCATGTGAATGATTCTATCGCGTCCATCGAAAGAGGAAGAGATCGGGTCTCCCCACCTATCTTGCTCTTCTCTAACCAGAGGTAGGGCATTATGATAACGGCTCCTATGGCGACGGCCATTCCCACAGGTGAACCTTCTGGTCTGAGTCCTGTAAGGTATGAGTAGACGGCGCCTAATCCGATGACCGGAATCAGTAAGAAGAGCAGTGCGCTTGCGACTTGTCCGGTTCTCTTCCTGTCATGCATTTCAGAGCCGCCTGCATCCCTTCGCAGGTAGATCAGCACAGCCAAACCAGAGATGAGTTCTATCAGGCTGTCGCCGCCGAATGCCAATAGAGCAAGACTTCCGGCCAAAAGCCCAAACACGATTGAGCCTGAGGCCTCGACGATCATCCACGACGAGCTGAAGTACTCAACCCTGACCCCAGTCCTTATCCTCATCCGTCTCCAAGATTGGTGCGCGTCATTGCAACAGCATGAAACACAGTTAGAGCAATCGGCTGGAGTGTGGCAGGCTGCGCATGAAGTCTTGCCACAACCGCATGTTTGGCAGGCGGATGATGAGGCTGCAGAGGCCAGCAAAGCTGATGTTCTCGTCATTGCCACTCTTATTTGCTTGGCGCCGTATTCAGCAACTCAGTCTCTTCCAACCCGAATCATCGAAGACACCCGCCATCTCCGCTCTCCTTCAGAAGCTGATTCACTCTACCTGACAACAAGAACCACACAATTCGTACAACTTGCCACCGCGCTTGCGATGCTTCTGGGAAGGGCTTCTTGCAACCACCCGGTTCTTCTGTGCCGACAAAGCGCCCTAAAGGTAAGTGGAGATCAGATAGAAGTTCAGAATGAGAATGGTAATAGCAGTGAGTACTCCAAGAATCGTGGTAGCCTTGCTGTTCACGAACTCGCCCATCACTCCTCTCCTGCTCGTGTAGAGTATCAAAGGAATCATCGGCAGTGGTATCATCAAACTGAGGATCACCTGACTGTAGATCAGTAATAAGAAGGGCTGAAGTCCAAGCAGGACAGCAATAGTAGTAGGGAAGACGTTCACTAACCTCGTCACAATCCTCCGAAGGTTCTTGTTCACGTGCGTGCCCAGCAGCCCATCCATCATCGCCATGCCTGCAAGCGTGCCCGTGGTCGAAGAGGCGAGGCCCGAAGCGAGCAGTGTTATCGCAAATACGGTAACTGCAAGCCAGCCATACAGCGGCTTCATTATATCGTAGAATTGTTTGATTGAGGATACAGTACTAGTACTGCTGCTAGTCTTAAGAGGCGCAGCACAGACGAGAATCGCGACGTTGACGAGGCCGGCGATGGTGAGTGTGATGATGACCTCCCTGAGGTGCAGCCTCCTGAGCCTCCTCTTCTCCTCGATACTTCCGGTGGTCAGCTTGTCCCTTGTGAGCGTGGAGTGGACGAAGAGCGCATGTGGCATCACGGTTGCCCCGATTATCCCGACCACCAGCAAGGCGCTCCGGCTGTCAAGTGAGACAGCCACAGAGTGGTACGCTATCGAAGTCAGGCTCGGTCCTGTAACGGCCACCTGATAGAGAAAACCTATGGCTATTATGGAGACAAAGAGCATGAAGAAATACTCGACGATCCGGAAGCGGCTTGAAGTCAGAGCCAGGAGAATGATTACGTCCGCCGCGCCGAAGATGGCCGCGTCGAGGAGAGGGACACCGAAGAGGTTGAGCGCAATGACGGTACCCAAGTACTCGGCCAGGTCTGTCGCGGCTGCAGCAGTCTCCACAGCAAGCCAGTAGGTGACGATGCGCTTCCTGGACTTCAGGGACGAGCGGACGAGCTCGGCGAGGTCCTTTCCGGTCGCAATTCCCAGCTTTCCGGACAGGTACTGCAACAACATGGCCATGAGATTAGCAAGCCAGACCGTCCACAGAAGGTCGTACCCAAATGACGCACCGCTCTGGATGTCTGTCCCATAGTTCCCCGGGTCCATGTAGGCCATGCTTACGATGAGAGCGGGGCCGAGATAGAGGAATAGGTTGCGCGGAGAAATCCGGTCGCGCACCCGCTCCTGTTTCTCTGATTCGAGTTGCTCGGGTGTCTTCAGAGATCTATTCCAGGGCGCGCGCATGGCTCACGCCAGGGATATTTCTATGTCGTACTTAAATTTAGGCGCCTCTAACATAATTAGGAGCCTCATCTTTGTTTAGGCCGGCCTAGTCATTCGAGAACGCTTTTAATGGACGATGGCCTGTTTCTTCGCCGTCGGGGACTAAATGGCAAGGGTGACCCAGACAGAGGAGCAGGAAGAGATGTCGAGGCTGGAAGACTATCTTGAGGTGATCTACCATCTAATTCACGATAAGGGTTATGCGAATACGGTCGACATCGCAGAGAATCTTCGAGTTAAACCCCCCACTGTGTCGAGTATGCTGCAGAGACTCGCTGCGAAGGACTACCTTGTGCACGAGCGCTATCGAGGCATCAGGCTGACCGACAAGGGTGCGAAGATTGCGAAGTCCGTGATCGCGAGACACAGCATAGTAGCAGAACTACTTTCGATGCTCGGCGTGGAAGATAAGGTAGCTTATCAGGATACGGAAGGGATAGAACATCACATCCAACCCGCAACGATTCGCAAGATAGAGGGACTGGTCGATTTCCTCCGGGAAAACCCGAAGGTGCTACGTGCGATCAGGGACCACATAGAACAACAGTGAAGAACAACAGTGATTGAATTGATGATCCTGGGGCGGACGTCTCAACCAGCTGTATGAAAAGCTAGAATCCAGCTATTCTAGACAAACAGAGGCTACTCTGAGCTTATCGTGACTGGGGCCGGCGGGATTCGAACCCACGACCACTTGCACCCCAAGCAAGTATCCTACCAAGCTAGACGACGGCCCCACACTCTTCGGTTCGGGTGACCCTGATTTAAGCCGACGAGCCCTTGTCCTAGACCAACTTCACGTGGAGTCGCGAGGAGCGGCTCATAGACGCGTTGCCGTGGAATCCTATTATAACGAACCGGAAAAGAGAGAGTCATGTTGGACCCAGAGAAGTCGCTCGCAGAGAACTTCAAACTCAGCCTGTACGAGGCAAGGGTGTACATCGCCCTGACATCGGGCAGTATGTCGCCCAAGCAGGTCTCGGTATCAGCACGGGTTCCCCTCTCGAGGACCTACGACACCCTCCGTAGTCTCCAGCAGAAGGGGTTCGTGGAGGAGCGTGGTGAGGGCTTCTCAGCAATCTCGGCGAAAGCCGCCCTAGGCATGCGCCTCCGACAGTTCGAAGACGAGTTCGCGGAGACTCAGAAAGCTCGCATGGATGCGACCGAAACCCTGCTGAAGTCTCTGGGTCCAGGTTTCCGACCTCCCGTCCAAAGGGACCAGGAGGTGGCTCTCCTCAGGGGAATCAACGCGATAGCGAGCAAGTTCAGCGAGATCATCGCTGCTTCCGATGACGTGATTCTCGTGGCGAAGAAGTCGATCGATGCCGCCCGGTTCTTCAAACCATATCTTCAGAAGAAGATGCCAAGGTCTGTCAGGATTCTGATCCCATCAGGTCTTGCGATAGGCCGCAGCGACGCGGGTTTCCTGAAGACTCTCGGTCTCAAAGTCAGACGGACCAACTGTATTCTACTCGACCTCATGGTCGCCGATGAATCGACGGTTATCATCGGCGTCCCTGATCCCACCAGCAGAGAAGCCTATCATTCAATCGCGATTGCCGTGTCCAGTCAGCCTTTCGCCATGGCCATCAGGGCGTCCTTGGAGGAAGTCTGGTCCGGCGCCCGCTAGGCCAAGCCTGCCGCGAGATAGGCGATGAAGAGCAGGACTCCGGACAGGAGCGTCGTCGTCACCATCGACGCCATGCCGGGTATCAGCTCTGTGACCTTGTCGTAGTTCTTGCTCACTATCCTCGAGGTGGCAAGTGCTTTGGGGGCTGAAGCCAACACTATCAAAGCGAAGGGACTGACTGCGCCGACAAGAACTCCAGCCACGGGGATTGCGTAGGCACAGAACAGGATCGCCCTCAGTCTGCTGGCTGCCTTGGCCTTCCCCCATCGCGCTACGAGATGGTTCCTCCCCACACTCTTGTCGGCATCGGTGTCTGGGAACTCGTTTACGTAGAGAATCCCTGCCGTCATTATGCCGAGCGGCAATCCGATGATGATAGGTACAACGCTCAATTGATGGGTCTGGATGTAGTAGGTTCCGAGAAGCCAAAGGGGCCCGAAGTCAAGTCCTGTGACCATCTCGCCGATACCAAGCTTGGACGTCAGTGGCGAGTACGTGACAACCGAAAATGCGGCGAACACGAGGAGGGCAATGAGCACGGGGTCGAACGAGAATTCGTAGACGAAGTACGTTCCTATTCCCAGGCCCGTCGCCAGAAGAAGCGAGCCCAAGCACAGCACTCCCCTCGTGGACATCAGCCCCTTCGGAAGAATCGTGCTTCCTCCACTGAATGGTGTCGGCGTCGTTTTGAGGTCGATTCCACTCCTGAAATCGAAGTAGTCGTTTAGAACGTTTACGCTAGCGTGCAAGCAGACGACTCCGACGAGCGTCAGCAGGGCGTAGGCCAAGTCAAAATGACCAGCCGACCAGGCGATCGCCAGCCCAGTTGGCACGAAGACGACCGGAAGCAGCAGGAATGGGGGTCTGAGCTCCCTTATCCAGACGCCATGAGGCAGGGCAAGCCACCCGACCTAGACGTTCTTCAGGTGCCGGGTCATACCCATGCGGCCGACTCCCTCTCCTCGTTTCAAGAGAGGGCGGACCGTGAGAATGTCCATGAATTTTGACCCGTCCTGCCGGACAATTGCCACTTCATCTTCCGACTTGCCCACATCGGCAGCTGACTTGAGGAGCCTCGGAACGAGTGTCGCCACCTCACGGGGCTCATGGAAGACTGTCAGGCTCTGCTTTCCGACCATCTCCTCGGGTTTCCAGCCGAGGAGCTTGGTCGCTCTGAGATCAAAAGATGCGACCTGTCCGGCGCTGTCGCAAGCTGTGCCAGAGCTTGCTTCCGTTTCCCTGGTTTCCTCTCCCATTACCACTGGCGAGTGGTAATAGCCAATTAAGGGTTACTCGCTGGCAGCGTACAGACATCTGTGGGGTTCTGTTCTACTTGGTTGTCAAGGATACCTCCAGTCGATTCAGTCGCTGACTTCCGCTCGGTTGTTGCGCCCTTCAGGTTGTGATTCCTGCGAATCTCAATCGGTTAAATGTGAGGCAATGGAGTGATTGCGCGTGGCGAAGCGAACAGTCCATGACATGGACTTGCCCACACTGGTCGCGGTCAACAGGGAGGTGGTCTTGCTCACGCGCGAGCCCAACGAATACTCGAAGGCCGACGGCGAGCAGCTCGAGTCCCTGCTGAAGGAGGTGGCCGCCCGGGCAGACAACCAGGATTTCGAACAGGCAATCCCTGAGAAGGCATCGCTCCTCGTCTTCAAACTCGCCAGCGGTCAGCACTTCAGGGCGGGCAACAAGAGGACGGCGTTGGTCGCGGGGCTTGTCTTCCTCCGCAAGAACGGCTACAAGGTCAAGATAGACGACCCTGAGCTCATTTCTGTCGTCGACAAGGCGGGGATGGCGGCCGCAAGCCTAGATGATGTGTACGACGTCGTGAGGAGGCTGAGCATGAAGTCCGCAGCCGAACGGAAGGCCTGGGAGAGCGTGGTGAAGCAGACTGTCGAGTCGAACAAGAAGTTTCTGACAGACATCGGATCCTAGCAAGACGATTCTCAAGATTAAGAAACGTCTAACCCTCTTAAACAGCGTTTGAAAATGGGACAAGACTGGTTGAGAGATGCCCGTTCCAAGGACGGGGGGCCTCCGCTCACCCAAGATACTGCACGATTCTGGTCGAGAAATCGAGCCATCGTCCGATACGCTAAATACCCCAGCGCCTGAATCGACGTCTCTTGCACGAGTACGTCTACGCGGACAGGATACTCCAGTCGGTCCTCGAGGAGACCGGGGCCGCAGAGAAGTCGCCTCGGAGAGTGAAGGTCGATGTGGGAGAGATGCTCGGCCTGACCCGCGAATCGCTCACCATGGCGTACGGGATTCTTTCGAAGGGGACGAAGGCGGAGGGCTCGAAGCTGGTGGTCAGGTTCACAAGGGGCTCGGTGGAGTGCCCGAAGTGTCGCTTCTCAGGCAGACTCCCCGTGCATCGGCACGACCACACGATCGACCCGGCCTTCGCGTGCCCCCAGTGCGGCTCGTCGTTGAAGGTCGTCGAGGGCCTCGACCTGAAGATCACGGGAATCGAGTAGGCCAGAAGGGAGAAGGCTCGACGGCTCCCTCTGATGACCTGTCCATTCAGCTCAGGGAATGCATTCTCGGCGGATCCGGGACTACTCATGTCTTCGGAATTGGCAACCCCATAAAGCAGGACGATGCCGTCGGACTCGAGGTGGTTTCCTCATTACGGCGACGGCTCGGGCCCGCGTCGAGGAAGGCCGTCAGAGTACACGGGCTTTCACCGAATCCTGAAAGGATGATCTCTGACCTCGCATCGAAAGGAGAGAGAATCGTAATCATCGACGCCATTGAGGCGCAAAAGAAGCCGGGGACCATCATCTGTGCCCGTCTGAGCGAGACGAAGTTCGGATTCTTCGCTACGCACAACGTACCGCTGAGGTTAGTCCCAGGCGTCGCCGAGAACGCGGCAGACACATATATCGTGGGTATTGAGCCAGACTCCGTGGGAGTCGGCGAGGGACTTTCCGACATTGTCAAGAGGTCGAGCACGAAGCTGGTCGAAATGATTGCAAGCCTGGTGGAGGCGGCAGAATGACCGCTGCAACAGACGCCATCCTTGGGCCACTCATCATAGTCATCGCCGACATTGTGGTCTTCACGCTAGTAGGCAGGCTCGGCAAACGAAGCTCCGGTGCTGGGGTGAGGTACGAGCCCTTCGCGGGAGGCGAAGAGTCGATCCCACCCAGGGGACTCTACAGGTCAAACCTCTTCATCTTTGCAATGCTCTTCATGGTGGTCGAGGCGTTGGCACTAATCTTGGCGGGCTCCTTCGCGGCGCCCTCGGCTACCTATCCGCTCCTCTTCCTCGTCGGCGGGGGCAGCGTCCTCACAGTTACGGTCTGGTGGTTCATCACCGCCGGGGGTGGCGAGTTTTAGGTCCGGCCTGACTGCTTGGGCAAGGAAGAGGTCCATCTGGGTCTTCCACGTCAACGCGTCTTCCTGCAACGGCTGCGACATCGAGATACTGGCCGCGCTCACTCCCCGCTATGACGCCGAAAGGCTCGGCGTTGAGTTGGTCCCGAGCCCGAGGCACGCAGACGTCCTGCTGGTGACGGGGACGATCAACCCCCTAATGAGGGACCGCCTCAAGACAGTCTATGAACAAGTGCCCGAGCCGAGGCACGTTGTCGCGATCGGAGCATGCGGTCTCGGCGGTGGGGTGTACAAGGAATGCTACAACGCGGGACGCGGCGTCGACACGGTAATCCCGGTGGACCTGTTCATTCCCGGATGTCCTCCCAGGCCGGAAGCGATAATCTGGGGCATCCTCAAGCTGGTCACCGGAGGGCCGCCCGACCCAATCGAAGGAGAGAATACAATTGCCCAGTGAAGAGTTGGCCGACCTGGCCGCCAAGCTTGGAGGGTCTGTTACCACGCATCTGAAGACCGTCGAGCTGAACGTCCCCCCTGGCAAGGTCCTAGAAGCCTGCAAGTCTGTCTCGTCCATGCCGGGGCTCTACCACCTGAGCACGATAACTGGTCTCGATCTAGGAGAGGAGATCGGCATTCTCTACCAGTTCTGGCAGGGCAGGGGATTCGTCGTAGTGAGGACCGCGGTGCCCAAGACTGACCCAAAGATTCAATCGATCACTGGGTCCTTGCCTTCTGCGATCCTGTACGAGGCCGAAATTCAAGACCTCTTGGGCGTCTCTTTCGAGGGGAACCCGTACTTGGGGAAGAGGCTCCTCCTACCAGACAACTACCCGGCCGAAGCACCGCCGCCCCTTCGGAAGGAAGCGGACCCCGAGAAGATAAGGAAGATGATGGGGCTTGAGTGAAGAAACCAAACCCGACCAGCGCAGGGAATCGAGTGCGGGGCTGATGCAGTATTCGGTGGAGAGTGCCATGCCCTTCGGGCCAGTACATCCGTCGCTGAAGGAGCCCGAGTACTTCAAACTCATCCTCGAAGGGGAGAAGATCGTCCAGGTCATACCCAGAATCGGGTACGTCCACAGGGGGATAGAACGAGCGGCCCAGGAGAGGACCTGGGTCAAGAACACCTATCTCTTTGAACGGATCTGCGGCATCTGCAGCTTCGCGCACAGCCTGGGATATACCCACGCCGTCGAGGCGCTCACTGGCTTCGAAGTCCCGAAGCGGGGGAGGTACATCAGACTGATAGTGGCCGAGCTCGAAAGGCTACACTCTCACCTCCTTTGGCTCGGTCTGGTCGGGCACTGGGCCGGTTTCGACACTCTCTTCATGTGGGTGTGGAAGGACAGGGAACACATCCTGGACCTGGAAGAGGCCATAACTGGCAACAGGGTCAACAAGTCGTACTCCATCATCGGCGGGGTCAGAATGGAACTCCCCGACGGAATCGCGGCCAAGATCCAGGACGAACTAAAGTACATCGAGAAGAGGGCCGACTATTATACGAAGCTCGTCGAAACGGAAGAGACATTCACTGTCCGAACGAAGGGCGTCGGGCGGATCACCCAGGAGACGGCAAGGCGACTCTGCCCTGTCGGTCCGCTCCTTCGATGCACGGGCATAGCCAGAGACGTGAGGGCCGAGGACCCCTACGCGGCCTACGACGAGATCCCCCCGCACGTCCAGACCAGCAACGACGGAGACATAGCTTCGCTGCTCACGCTGCGGCTGAACGAGATCCGCGATTCCTGCCGGATGGTCAGTGAAGCGGTCGAGAAGCTCCCGGCCGGTCCCTACAAAGTCAGCATTCCAAGGGCAGTCCCCCAGGGCGAGTCTACCTTCCACGTGGAGGCCCCAAGGGGCGAGCTGTTCTACTTCGTGAAGTCTGGTGGTGGCAGCGCACCGGAACGAGTGAAGGTCAGGAGTTCGACCGTGGCCAATATCCTCACTGCCACTGAGATGCTGAAGGGCCACACTCTGGCGGACGTCCCGATCGTGCTCACCGGCATGGATCCATGCTTCGGGTGCATGGACAGAATCTCGGTCCTGGACGTCGATAAGTCCAAGGAGTGGTCAATAGGCGGCGAAGAACTGCGCACGTACGGGATAGAGTACTACAAGAGGAAGCTCAGTTGAACCCGCTGCAGGTCGTCGAGCTTCTTCTCTTTCCCGGGCTGACCTTCTTCGTCTGGCTCGCCTTTGCCTTCGAGTGGCTGGACAGGAAGACATACGCCCGCATGCAAGGGCGGAGGGGCCCGGTGGTGACCGGACCTTTCGGTCTCCTCCAGCCGGTCGCAGACTTCTTCAAGCTCGCCTCCAAGGAGGAGATCATCCCTACCCAAAGCGACAAGTTCGTCCTCCGGTGGGGTCCTGCCCTTTACTTCGCGGCCCCGGCCATCGGCATCGTGTTCATCCCGATTCTGGGTTTTCAGGCTATCCTCTACCACCCGCTCGACCTTCTCTTCATGCTCTTCATCCTCGCATTCTCCACTCTGATGGCAGCGATGCTTGGCTACGCCTCGGCCGGCAGATACTCGACCATAGCCATAGGAAGGCTGGTCGTACAGTACACCAGCTACGAGGTTCCGCTGACTCTCGCGATGATAACACCCGCGGTCCTCGCAAAAAGTCTCTCGATAGGCTCGATAACAGGAGCGCCGGGGATCGTTGCAGCACAGGGTTCGATTTGGTACATCTTCCTCGCGCCGGTCGCTTTCGCAGTCTTCATCATCGCAGCGCTTGCAGAGCTTGAGAAGCCTCCGTTCGACATCCCCAACGCCAAGACGGAGATTGTCGGCGGCTGGATGACCGAGTTCTCGGGCAACACCCTCGCTTATGTCAAGCTCACGAAGAGCCTCAGCTACGTCTTCCTGTCTGCGCTCGCGGTCAGTCTGTTCCTCGGGGGCCCAGCAGGCCCTGTCATCAGCACCAACCAGAACTTGCAGTCCGTCTTCTACGGTTCCTACTTCCTGGTGAAGCTCTTCGCGGTTGGTTTCCTCTTCTTCGTAATAAAGACGGCCCTGGCTCGGGTCCGAATCGATCAAGCGACCAAGCTCTTCTGGACCATCATCACTCCTCTCAGTCTCGCTCAGCTCGCGGTGGCGATACTCTGGGTGTTCAGGTGAAACAAGTGCCGAGAAGAAACATCGGTGAAGCCATGGGCGAGATGTTCCGGACCGTGCTAAAGACGCCCATCACGGAGAAGTATCCTTTCGGAGACAAGGTGGTCACAGAGAGGTTCAGGGGAAAGCTCGATATCGACCCAGTGAAATGCACAGGATGTAGCATCTGCGAGATTGTCTGCCCCGCCCAAGTGATCACGATGGTGCCTGTGGGCAAGAAGATGATTGGCACAAGGGAGGTTGACATCAAGCGACCTTCCTTCGAACTCTACACGTGCATCATGTGCGGCCAGTGCGTCGACGACTGCAAGTTCGGGGCCCTCACATTGACGCGCAACTTCGAGCTCGCTGTTTTCAAGAAGGAATCCACAATAATGAAGAAGGCGTTGACCATTGGCAAGTGAACTACTCTCAATCGCGATTTCGGCCGTAATCCTAGCCACCGTCTTGGTGGCCCTCTTTTCCAAGAAGGTCTCCGTCTCTCTCATAGCCCTGTTCTGGGCGTCAACTCTGTCGGGGGTGGTCTTCACCGCGTATGGCGACGCACTTGTGGGTCTGATGCAAATCGTCACGTTCTCGGGCGCAGTGTCAGTCCTCTTCCTGACGGTCATACTGATGACCGGGGAGTCGAAGTTGGATATCGGTGCAACCCGCCTGGGAATCATGGCTGTGGCTGGAGCGCTAGTCCTTGTGATCCTGGCCCTGACTCAGGTCGCGCCAGGGCTCGTAGGGTTGTCGCCTTCAGAATACACTGATGTGTCGTTAACGACATTCTCATTCCTGTGGCAGTTCAGGCCTTGGGACCTCCTGATTCTCGTCACGGTCTTCGCATCCGCAATGGTGACTGTCGCCAACCTATTCTCGAGGGAGACCTAGATGGTGACCGACCAGATAGTCTTCATGTCCACGGGGATACTCCTCGTCTTCCTGGGCATCGCCTCCATTTCCTATTCAAAGAACCTCATCAAGACCGTGATGTCGTTCCAGGTGGTCCTTCTGGGCGCAAACCTGGCCTTGTTCTCATCTGGCCTGAACGGGTCTCTCTCTACCGTGGTAGGTACTCGCCTCACGACTGATTCCTTCGTGTTCCTCTCGATCCTGGTTGGTGCCTCAGTCGAGGCGGTAGGCCTTGCCATCGTAGTCAACGTCTACCGGAAGTATGGGACACTCAACCCGTCTGAGATCAGGAAGCTGAGGCACTGATGCTAGAAGCTTGGCTGGTGTGGCTGGTCCCGCTCATCGGGGCTCCTCTTGTCCTACTCGTGAGCTTCGTCGACTCGAGGGGGAGCAAGTGGTTCGCGATAGGTGTAAGCGGGCTGACGGCGGCCATCGGGCTCTACCAAGCCCTCGTGTTTTCTCAGCCATATACCGAGTCCCTCGGGGGGTGGTCGATTTTCCAGGCCTACGCAAAGGTCTCGGGCCAGTTGAGCCAGGTGAAGGTCCTGGCCGAGGTGAACGTAGACGGCCTTTCGGTGCTGCTCGCAGCCTTTGTCTCGATTCTGTCTTTCGTTATCGTGGTTTACGCAGCTGGGAACATGAAGCATGAGAAAGGGCAGGCTCGTTTCTACTCACTCGTCCTGGTGTTCATCGGGGCGATGCTGGGTCTCGTGATGGCCGGCAACCTCCTTCAGCTCTACCTGTTCTGGGAGATAGTCGGTATCTGCTCCGCCCTCCTGATTGCATTCTGGACCGACAGGGAATCTGCAAGAAAGGCTGGCGTTAAGGCATTCGTCGTAACGAGATTCGGGGACATCGCCCTGTTGCTCGCCGTAATCATGCTGTTCACGACGCTTGGCACAACGAACATCGGCGCAATCAACTCGTCCGTGGGCGCAGCCGGTGTGAATTGGGTGTTGATCGGCGTTCTGATTCTCATCGGGGCAATGGGGAAGTCCGCCCAAGTGCCCTTCCATGTTTGGTTGCCGGACGCAATGGAAGGTCCAACCCCAGTCAGCGCGCTCATTCACGCGGCCACCATGGTGAACGCGGGCGTCTACCTGGTCGTCCGGATGTACCCAATCTACGCCTCGTCTGTGGTCCTCTCTACCTCGGTCCTGGTCGTCGGCCTCACAAGCCTACTTGTGGGGGGTGCCTGCGCATGCGCAGCCGACGACTTCAAGAGGATTCTCGCCTACTCCACGATCAGCCAACTGGGTCTGATGTTTGCTGCCGTCGGGCTGGGGGGCGTAGTGGGATGGACGATTGCTACGTCGGGCGCAATCTACCAATTGATCAGCCAAGGCCTCTTCAAGGCGCTCGCTTTCATGGCCGCTGGATCTGTCATCGAAGCGCTTGGAACCAGGAAGATTGACGAGATGGGAGGGCTCGCACGACGGATGAAGTACACCTATGTTGCATTCCTATTCGCAGCACTTGCGATGGTCGGTCTTCCCCCGCTCATAGGGTTCTGGACTAAGGACGCAATCCTGTCTGCGGCCGCCACATACGGCGCGGCGGCCTTCCTTGTGATCATCCTCGGTTCCATTCTCACTTCATTCTACTCCTTCAGAGCACTTGTCAAAGTCTTCCACGGCCCCAGTCGTGAGAGAGAGGTTCGCGAGTCCGGGTGGCTGATGGTGGTGCCGATGATGGCCTTGGTCGTGCTCGTCGTGGTTGGATGGGTTGGTCTGGGTGGCCAGAGCCTCTTCGCGCCCTCGCTTAGCGAAGCTCCTTCAATTCTCACCGCGACCTCCACAGTAGCCGTGGTGCTGCTCGGGTTCGCGATCTGCTACTTTGCATTCCAGGCTCGGTCTGAGGCAACCGCGCGGCTGATGCAGTCCAGCGCCTTCCTCAAGGATGCCAAAGGGTTACTGCTCGAGGGAATCGGGTTCGACCGATTCTACTCGTACATAATCAGGTCGATACTAGGGCCCCTGACTCGTCTTGCTACAGGGCTCCAGAGCGGGGACCTCGGAAAGAACGTCGCCCTGCTCTTCTCTGTTCTCGTGGTTCTACTGATGCTCGCAGTGACGGGAGTGATCTAACAGATGGCCTGGCTGTCTACGGTCCTCGAGATCCAGTTCGCTGGGGCGATGGTCGTCCTCGCCGCAGACATAGCCAAGTCGAAGCTCGGAAGTCGCAGACCGCTCGTCATCGGTGGGATAGCCGCGGCCTTCCTCCTCCTGTCCCTGGTCGAGCTCATTGCTAGCTGGGGCCCTATCTCCATCCAGCCTCTGGCGTCGATCTTCGCCAGCATCTACTCGGTCGACAAGTTGGGGAACCTGGTGATTCTGACCGTGCTCCTTGCGGGCTTCGCAGTGACGATATTCACGGCTTTTACGTTGACTCGCACGGACAACATCGGGACCTTCTATGCCCTCCTAATGTTACTCGTCAGCTGCTCAATAGGGGTTGTTTCAGCCGGCGACTTTCTGACCCTCTTTCTCTTCTGGGAGGGCCTCAGCATAGTGGCCTATGGGTTGGTGTCATTCGAACGGCGCGACATCTCACTCGAGGCGGCAATGAAGTACTTCTTCCTGGCTGGGGCAGGGAGCCTGGTCTACCTGCTCGGGGTCGCGCTTGTCTACTCAAGCGTAGGAAGCATCCGTCTGGCCGACCTGCCCTTGCTTCTCGCCTCCAACGGCCCCATGGGCGTCGTTGCGCTCCTGATGATTCTCGTGGGCATTGGGGTGGAAGTAGCAATCTTCCCGGTCCATACATGGCTGCCCGACGCCTATGGGGCCGCACCCGCTCAGATTGGCGCCCTCAACGGCAGGGTCGTCGACGAGACTCTCCTCTTCGCCATGCTGAAGGTGATCCAGCCGTTCGTTGTCCAGGGGTCCGTGGTCCAGGGGATTCAAGTGACTCTTGTCACGCTCGCTATATTGACGATGCTGGTCGGGAACTTCGGGGCGCTCGGACAGGGCAACCTGCGGCGCATGCTCGCGTTCAGCTCCATTGCCCAGATGGGCTACATGCTCGCCGCGCTCTCGACCTTCTCGGTGCTGGGTCTCATCGCGGTCACGTTCCAGATTTGGAACCACGGACTCGTAAAGGCCAACTTCTTCATGCTCACCGGTGTCGGGGGGAGGAAGGAGTTCGAAGACGCGGACTTTGAGAAATTGAAGGGCGCAGGAAGGCAGAACAGGCCCCTCGGGGTCCTATTTACCGCGTCGTCGCTGGCGATGGTCGGATCACCACCCTTCGGAATGTTCTGGAGCGAAATACTCATCGTCCAGTCGTTGCTTCTAGCCTCGACTCCGCTCTTCACTTGGGTAGCCCTGGTGGTGGTCGCTAACATCGTGCTCTCGATCGTCTACTACTACAGGGTGATCAACACTGTCGTCTTCTCCGAATCCGCAGGGCCGGTCACGAACAGACCTTCGAGAGACATGCTGCCGTCAACATTCTTGTTGGCGCTCAGCGTCATCTCTGGTCTCATCCCAGCCCTCATTCTGGGCCTCATCGTGTGAGCCTTCGCCTACCTTTATAGACCCCTGAGACTCCGCGCTGCTGTTCGTCTTTGGGCAAGGAACGGCTCATTGCAGATGTGAACACCGCCGAGGAAGCGAAGAAGGTGGAAGAGACCGTCAAGACCGGCTATCTGGAGGCGACTATGGACACCCTGATCAACTGGATAGGGGTCGAAGATGACCTGGCCAACAGCTACGAGGGCCTCGTCAGCAAAGCGCAGACGCCTGCCGCTAAGGCAGCCTACAAGCGGCTCTGCGAAGAATCGAGGAAGAACATCGAGCAGCTGACCGGTCTCCAGAAGTCGCTCGAGAGTCTTGACAGGGCCCAGGTCCAGCGGCTCAGGCTGCTGGAGAGTCTGGAGTCCTGACGGCTTCCCTAGAGTCTGCTTCTATCGGATGAGGCCAGTAGTAGATTTGCTGCTTCGATGTCCAGCATGGTGTACTTCCGTATGTTAACGCGTTGTCTCGGGCTCAGCACTTCGCACGCATAGTCCCAGTGCAGGGACACGGGGTCCCCCTTCTTGATGGAGCCGAAGGGCGTCACCTCGGGGTTGTATCTCACCTTCTTGAGCCTGGGTTTCGAAAGGGCCAGTCGCCCGTCTTCCAGAATCACGGGACGGTATTCGACTTGGAGGCTTCTTGGGGCTACTCCCTTCACCTCGCCCCAGGAGACTCGGCAGTTGTCAATCATCTGGGCAATCTTCTTCATGTTGGTGTTGCTCAGGCTCGGTCCGTCAGGAACGCTCGAGCTGGCATAGGTGTTCATCACGTAAAACGTGTGGTGCGGGCGCGCGGCCGTGCCCACCGTCTTGAAGACCTGTCTCACCTCCTTCGGGTCCCTGCCAATCAACTCCTTGTGGGAGAAGCTATGGAAGTCGGGGACGGGAACCCGGTCCAGCAGGCCGTTTCCAATCCAGTATGCCTCCGGCACCGAGTAGTCGAAAGTGTCCCTGCCAGTGGTTCTGGCGATCAGTCTGAGGAAGGGATAGGCCGCCTCGAACTCCTTCAGCGTCGAGGTCAGGTCCTCGCCGCCCTTCGATTCCTCGAGGTGCCTAAGAATGACCCCCCTGTCGTCAGGCCCACAGTATCCCAGGCTGTTCGGCATGAAGGCGTGCTTCGCGTGGAGGAGGATTCCCTTTTCGTTCAACGCGCTCTGTCTCTCTTGGGCAAGGTGACGATTGCCGCCTCACGAACCTCTTTCCACGCCGCCTTCCGCTTCTTCGCGTCCGAGGGAGTGATTACGGAAAGCGCTAGGTTACCGAAGACCTCCACGAAGTCGCCCCGGGCGGCTGCCACCATTGAAACGTCAACGCCGTCCAAGGCCCTCCCATCGAAGAAATCCACCGATGCCCTCCCCTGCGATGCGGTCGTGACCTTCCCGACCCGGGTTATGCACATAACTCGCTAGCGGTGGCGCGTGATGGAATTAAAGGTGGCGCCGAAAAACCGTGGAAAACAAGACGCAGAAACTGCAGCCGGAGAGGCCCAGCCCCTGAAAGACGACCCATCGAGAACGACCCAGCTTTCAAGACATACATCGCCAAGCTCAACAAGCCCGAGAAGCCGCTAGCGCGACCAAACTACCTTGACTGCGTAGGGGCAGCCTACGCCGTGCTGAAGTCAATGGGAATTCCAATCACAGACCATTCAGTAGCTGACTTGGTCAGACGGAAAGAAAAGAACCCAAGGAACACAAGAGTAGAAAAGGCCCTGATAATCCTGAAGTCAACGCCCCCAGTCAGAACAAACACGGTCCACGCCTCCCGGATGGTGGGCCTCTTCAAGGCCAACTTCGTCCCCCTCAGCATCCACATCTGGGTGAAGTCAGGGCGCCCGACGAATCCTGCGGACCGAATTGCGGGATCTTGGTGCTGGTTCGGAACAATCATTACTCCACCAGCCAAGGCCCTCGTGGAAGTAGATGTAGGTATGGATGCTTCGCCGGGAACCTACAGTGCCTCCGTCTGCATTGTGCCTGTGAATGCCTACTGTAGCACATTCTACGCCTTTGGATTCTCCCAACTCTCTTGAGTCGGGTTCTATGCTAACTGAGTAGGAAATGATTAGAAAATATCAGCGCGTACTCGCTGGACAAGAGAAGATGCTCTAGACCCAGACATTCTCACGAAAGAAGTCCGAGCCCAGACCCCTAATGAGAGCGCGCGCGGGAGAAGCCCTGGGGAAGGCTCACTTGCGAGTAAATCTGAGGTACGCGATGAAGAACAGCACCAATCCCAGCACAATCAGGGCAGTACCCACGCCCGATCCTCGCATGGGAGCGTGAGGAATGGCCACTATTGCTCCTCCAACAATCACGGCAATTAACCCTATCACGGTCAGAATGATAGCATGCATGTTCTTGCGGCCTGTCGTCTTTGCGGGTTCACTCATTTGAAGACAGCCATCGCTCTCGAGGACTACATACATAAAGCGGTTCCCTAATGGCCGTATCAGCCTCCAAAGCGCGCAGAACTGCTAAGTACAAAAGCCATCCAGACAACTACGAAATGGTGACACGAACTGACGAAGAACCAGATCCATGCCTAGAGAGTCAAGCAGCCCAAAATGCTTTCCCTCTACATGATGGCATGAATAATGTGCAATTAACTGATTATGCACATTATCGAGTCACTGCCCCTCTTGGCCTATTAAGTATTGGATGAAGGGGAGCCCCGAAAGCATTATAAAATGTACTCAAGGTGTGACGTCTGAATCATGTCCATCAGACTATCCACAGGCGAGGAAATCCCGATTGAGATGCACAAGGCCAGAATGGTGCAGAAGGTCCAGCTGGTCCCCGTGGAGCGACGGCTGAAGGCCATGGAAGAAGCGGGCTACAACACGTTCCTTCTCAAGACGGAGGACATATTCCTGGACCTGCTCACCGACAGTGGAGTCAACGCCATGAGCGACAACCAGTTCGCCAACATGATGAAGGTGGACGACGCTTACGCTGGAAGCATGACCTTCTACGAGTTCGCGAAGGCGGTGGAGGACGTGTTAGGCTACAAGCACGTCATGAACGTCCACCAGGGCAGAGCGGCCGAGCACCTTCTGGCGAAGGTCTTCGCCAAGCCCGACGGAGTGGTCCCCACGAACTATCATTTCACCACGACCAAGGCCCACATCGAGCTCCAAGGAATGAAGGTTCTAGAGATCTACTATGATGAGGCGCTGATTACCGAGAGCTCTAACCAGTTCAAGGGCAACATGGACCCGAACAAGCTGAGGAACGTCATCAAGAAGTACGGCGTAGACAAGATAGGCTTCGTTCGGATGGAAGCCACGACCAACCTCATCGGCGGGCAACCTTTCTCAATGAAGAACCTGAAGGAGATAAGGCAAATCTGCACCGAGAACCACCTCCTCATGGTCTTGGACGGAAGCCTACTCGTTGAGAACGCGTACATGATAAGACAACGGGAGAAAGGGTACGAGAACAAGACGGTCGCTGAGATAGTGAAGGAAATGTGCAGCGTGCCTGACGTCTACTACATGAGCGGAAGAAAGAACACGAGTGTCAGAGGCGGCTGCATAGCGACCAACGACCTGAAGCTGTTCGAGCTGATAAAGCCCTGGCTGCCCGTCTACGAAGGCTTCATCACCTACGGTGGCATGTCGATGAGAGAGGTCAGCGCCATGTCAGTCGGAATGAGAGAAATGGTCGACCCGAACGTCGCTGGCTGTTCAGTGGAACAGATCAAGTACTTCGTCAACAAACTCGTCAAAGCAGGCATTCCGGTCGTCACCCCGCCAGGTGGACTAGGCTGCCACCTCGACGCGAAAAAGTTCCTGCCGAACATCCCACAGTCCGAGTATCCCGCGGGCGCGCTCGCAGCGGCGCTGTACATAGCCTCTGGAATAAGGAGCATGGAGAGAGGCACGATATCCATGGACAGAGACAAGGACGGTAAGGACGTCTTCGCAGATGCTGAGCTGACGAGGTTGGCCATACCCAGGAGAGTCTACAGCATGTCTCACATCGACTACGCGATCGACAGGATAGTGTGGCTGTACAAGCACAGGAACTTGGTGAAGGGGCTGAAGTTCGTCTCCGAACCACCCGTCCTCAGGTTCTTCTTTGGGAAACTGGAGGCCTTGGACGACTGGGGAGTGGACCTGAAGGATGCGTTCAAGAAAGAGCTAGGCAACGCCTAGGCTCCTTCCTTCTTTCAAGGGACAGCAGTCGACGCCTTCATTCCCGGGCATTCCGGTCAAGGCTTAAGTCAGCCGAATAGGTTGGAGACACCAGCCGAGTGTGATCCCAGACCTACTTTCACTCCGTCTGCTGCTTGCCTTCGTCTCGGGGTGGCTCGTCGTTGCGACCGTCACTAGCGTCGCAGATGCGTACGGCGCTGGTCGCGCTGGGTTCGTCGGGGGGTTGCCATCGACGGCTGTCGTGAGCCTGCTCCTCATCGGCGCGACCCAGTCCCAGGACGCGGCCATTCAGGCCACCACGCTCTTGCCCCTGGCATTCAGCGTCACATTTGCATTCCTGCTCTTCTACACGATCCCCAAGCAGATGCGGTTCCGACACCGGATGCTGGTCGCCCTCATCTTTTGGTTCCTGGCTTCTATGCTCGTCGCTGTCTCAGCCCCAGACAGCTTCGCGTTTTCTCTGGCTGGAGGCGTCGCGGTGTCGTCGATCGTCTTCTTCGTGCACAGGAGAGTTGGAGTCGAGGACGCACAGCGCGTCCCATCAAGATTCAGGTTCGGACGGATGATCTGGAGAGGAGTGTTGGGCGGCTGCGTTGTCGCGGGGGTGGTGACCATAAGCGCCCTTAGTGGGCCGCTAGTAGCTGGCGCCTTTGCCGGCGTTCCAGCAATCTGGTCCTCATCACTCTATGCGACCAGTCGAGCCCACGGTGTGGAGTTCTCGCGCTCCCTTACGAAGTCATTCATGAAGACAGGTATCCTCACTATCATCCCATATTGTGTAGCGGCCAGGTACCTCTTTTCGGCCGTCGGAATCTGGTGGGGGGCGCTCTTCGCGTATCTTGTCATTTCCCCTGCGGCGTGGCTAGCCTGGAAACTGACGCGTTGCGGCTCAGGCTAGACTGATTGCACTGGCTGCGTGTCATGGCTTCTGCGCCCTCTTGGAGTCCTTCAGGAAGAGCGCCACGAGAATGACCAGAATCATCGGCACCAGCACGTTCAACGTAATGGCTTTCCAAGCTCCTTGAGAGAAGAACACCGATGTTATGATGGGCGAGAGAACGGTCGCAACGGACTGGAACGTCGTGGTGAGACCCAATGCCGTGCCGGTCTTCCCGTCGCACGAGTCCGATGCCAGAGCCTGCATTATGGGGAATAGGGCGGAGCTCACGAATCCTACGGCCAGCGCGAGTGCGAACCCCACGTATACGCTGCTCGTGTAGAAGAACAGGGAGAACAGGGCGGCCGAGATCGCCGAGATTGCTATGAGCATCCTGTCTCTCCGCCACGAGTCTGACGCCCTTCCGAGTATCACCTTTCCGAAAGCTCCCGAGACTAGAACCACAGCGTAACCGTATGCGGCTATGGCCCAGTCCACTCCTTTCACAGAGTTCCAGTAGGTAGTCAGGTAGCTCTGCCAAACGGTGATGGAATACGTCGCCATGAAGGCGAACACCATGATGACCAGAATTTCCTTCCTCTTGACTAAAGCAAGGGCATCCCGACCGAGAGCCAGAGTCCCCATCTTCGTGTCTGCTTCGGCGAATGCGCTCCTCGCGATGAAGAGCCCGGCGACGACCGCTATCCCCAGGAGCGGTGCCACGAAGAAGGCGGTTCGCCAGCCCGAGGTGAGCGAGAGGCTCAGCCCCCCGATGGTGCTCCCTCCCGCCCCGCCTGCGTCGAAACCGACGTAGAACGCTCCCAGGGCGAGTCCTTTGTTCTCCCGGAAGTAGTTGGCCACGGCAGACATGGCCACGGGCCAGAAGATGCCCTCTCCGACGCCGCTCACCACTCGGAAGGCGAAGGCCTGCGTGAAGTCGGTTGCGAAGCCGATCAGCCACGTGAAGACGGAGAACACCACCACGCCGATGAGGATGATTCTCCACTTGCCGAACCTGTCCGAGAGGTGTCCGGCGAGGAGGACGACCGCCAAGACCCCTATGTACTGGGCAGAAAGCAGCAGCCCCTTCTGGAAGTCGGTGAGTCCGAGCCCGGGCTTCATTGCCGTGATTACTGACTGTAGGACCGTTCTGTCGGCTGCGTAGACGGCGTAGCCCAGCGCCATCACCAGCAGGAAGACCATGGGTCCCGCCCTCCTCCGTCCGCTGGCAGGCTTCTGTTTAGGCGCCTCTGGCGTGCTCAGGCCGGTCCCCATCGCCGTGCACTCCGGGTGCTGGTGGTTAAGAAGGACTTCGGCCAGCCACTAGAACGGGGCGCGCCCCTCTTCTCCCTTCCTTGATGAACGCGTATCCGCTCTGCACGGCCCGAATGTTCAGAGGGATGAACGCAGCCTTGCGGTCCGTGAAGAAGTGTTCGAAGACCTCCTTGACGGCCCCGAGCTCGTTCTGCAGCGCTTCCCCGGTGAGAGCAAGGTACGCGCCGAACACGACCGAATTGGCGGCTATCGAGGTGTCTCGCCCCGCCACGGGTGAGAATTCCTTCAGGTCAGCAGCCAGTTGCGTTGCAGGGACCCAACAGACCTTGATGTCATCCCTGTCCGGTGCCTGGCTGACTAGCGAGCTGTTGATAACCAGCGTCCCCCCAGCCTTGAGCATCGGCACGTAGTCCATTGACGGGATGTTCATGACGATGAGGAAGTCCGGCTCCTCGACTATGGGCGAATCGATCAGTTCGTCGGACCCGACCACGTAGCACTTCACCTTCCCTCCCCTGGTCTCTGGCCCGTACGAAGGCGTGCAGGCTGCATGCCTCCCCTTCAGTATGTTGAAGTACGAAATGTAGTTCGCGAGCTCGAGAACGCCCTGCCCGCCTTGGCCCGCGGCGATGACTTCGATCTTCATTTCTTCTCGACCCCCATCTTGTCTACGTAGAGGCCAGGCGGGAAGAGCTTGGCCAGGACCTCGAACGAGTAGCGCTTCGACTCGAGAACGGACATCTTCCAGTTGACGCTGCAAGTGCTGACGAACTCCACGAAAGAGAAGCCTCCCATCAGTTGGACCTTGAACGCGTTCAGAACGCTCTTCGCTCCTTCGAGGGAGCCCCTCGCGCTGTAAAGGTCGGTCGACCCCATGGGGGTGACTGGCAGGAAGACCCTCTTGACGTATGAGGGCCCCTCGAGGCCCGCGAGCAGCTTGGATGCGTCCATCACTGGCCCAGTGTCCTTCAGATCCCTCCCCCTCGGCGTCGTCGTGGTGACCATCCCGGCGGGGGTCGTCGGGGCCATCTGTCCGCCGGTCATGCCGTAGATTGCGTTATTAACCAGGAAGACCGTGATTGGCGCACCCCTGCTGGCCGCGTAGATCAGCTCCAGGAGCCCTATTGCTACCGCGTCCCCGTCCCCCTGTACCGCGAAGACGAGCAGGTCCGGCCTGACCTTCTTGATCCCAGTCATCATGGCCGGTGCTCTCCCGTGAGGCGACTGGACAGCGTCAACGTTGATGTATTCATGGGCTAGGACGCTGCACCCCACTGAGTCAATCATGACAGTTTTCTCCCTCGCTCCCAGCTCCTCTATCGCGTTGGCAATCAACCTGGTGAGGACCCCATGCTCGCACCCCGCGCAGTAGTGGGTCGGCTTCCCGGTCAGCGTCGGGAGCCTCCCTAGCTTGACTTCGTACTCGCCGGTCGCCTTGTCCTGCAAGGTTGTCATCTTGACACCATCTCCACTCTATGGACGATTTCCGCGGTGGTCGGCAGGAAGCCGCCCAGCTTGTAGATGAAATCGACCGAACCCTTACCTTCGACCGCGAGCTTGACGTCGTAGACCATCTGTCCCACATTCAGCTCGACGACGACGAATTTCTTGATTCCTCTGTCCGCCAACGACTTCAATCCCTTGTCGGGGAAGGGCGAGAGCGTCACCGGCCTAAAGAGTCCGGCCCTGATCCCTTTTGCCCTGAGCTCGTTGACTGCACGCCTGCAGAGTCTTGAGACCACTCCGAAGGCCACCAGCACCACTTCGGCGTCGGAGGTCAGGTATTCTTCCGACCTCTGCTCCATCATATCGATTTCTTCGTACTTGCTCTTGAGGTGCTCAGCGTGCTTCCTCTGGTCTTCGAAATCTAGGTGCAGAGAGAGAAGCAAATGCCTCTCCGCTCCCCGCGCGCCTGTGGTGGCCCAGGGAGTCTCGAACTTCTCCTGAGCGATCTTGGGGAATACTATGTCCTCCTTCACTTGCCCTAAGAAGGCATCAACGAGCATCAAGACGGGGGTCCTGTGCTTGAACGCGAGCGAGAATCCTAGGGCTGGGAAGGCCGCCATCTCTTGGACCGAATTCGGCGCCAGGACGATGGTCTTGTATCCACCGTGCCCTCCACCCTTTGTCGCTTGGTTGTAATCGCTCTGCTCGGGGCCGAGGTTGCCTAGGCCGGGCCCAGCCCTGTTGACATCTACAACAAGGAATGGGACCTCCATTGCGGCTGCGTAGGATATGCCCTCCTGCTTGAGACTGAACCCGGGCCCGGATGTCGCCGTCATCGCCTTGGCGCCGGTCGACGCGGCGCCTATCACCATGTTGATCGCCTCGAGTTCGTTCATCGCTTGGAGGAATATCTTGAACTCGGGATACTCCGGACTCTTGAATTCCTTGGCCAAGGTCTCCGGGATCTCGCTCGACGGCGTGATGGGATAGGCGAAGTAGGCGTTCATCCCGGCCTTGAGCGCTCCAAGGGCGAGCGCCTCGTTTCCTTTCACGAACTCGGTCTCGGCCTTCACTGCTTCAGCCTCCTTACCTCTGCAATCGCAAAATCGGGGCAGACCCAATAGCAGAGTCCGCATGCGGTGCAGTCGCCCTTCTCACCGTGATAATGGAACTCGACTGGATGGTACCCGATTCTGTTCAGTGATTCCGAGAGTTTCAGGTTCTTTTGCGGACATGATACAACGCACAGGCTGCAACCCTTGCAGACCTCCGAGTCGACAATCACCATAGACTTCTGGACCAGCCCTGAGGCTTGACCCATGATTTTGTCGCCCCGCTCTCACGTATTTAATACGCGTAGCGGATTCTCAGTATTGATAATTGAAAATGGATTCGCGCCAAGGCGCTTCATCGCGTTAGACGGTCGACGACACGGCCTTCTTACCGATAACGGCCTGTGCAGCCGCCAGCCTCGCTATCGGCACTCTGAACGCAGAACAGCTGACGTAGTTCAGGCCTGCTTCGCTGAAGAGGGCGATGCTCTTCGGGTCGCCGCCGTGCTCCCCGCAGATTCCGACCTCTAGGTTCGGCTTCGTCTTCCTTCCTGCCTCGACCGCCATCCTGACGAGCCTGCCCACTCCCGAAGGGTCGATCGAGTCGAAAGGGCTGCAGGCAAGGATGCCGAGCTTGATGTACTGTGGAATGAACTTTGCTTCCACGTCGTCCCGGCTGAACCCGAAGGTCGTCTGCGTCAGGTCGTTGGTCCCAAAGGAGAAGAAGTCAGCGTCCTTGGCTATCTCGTCGGCCGTCAGCGCCGCCCTGGGCGTCTCGATCATCGTCCCGACTTGGAGCCCGACCGTCGTCCCAATTTCCTTGAAGAGCTCCGAGGCGGCGCCCTCGATCACCTTCCTGAGGAGCTTCAACTCCCCGACGTGCGCAACCAATGGGATCATTATCTTCACGTTGGGGGTCTCGCCCTTTTCCCGCATTAGTTCTGCTGCCGCGCGGAGTATCGCCTTGGTCTGCATCTCGTAGATCTCTGGATAGGTCACGGCCAGCCTGCACCCCCTGTGACCGAGCATCGGGTTGTGCTCGGCCAGCTGCCTCACTCTGTCCAGGACCGCCTGCTTCGCTTGCAGCTGTGCCGGAGTGGAACCTTCTTCCTTCATCTGCTGGATCTCAACAATCAGCTCTTCTATCGGGGGCAGGAACTCGTGGAGCGGCAGGTCCAGCAGGCGTACGACGACCGGCCTTCCGCCCATTGCCGAGAAGATCCCCTTGAAGTCGGCGAGCTGGAATGGAGAGAGCCTGTAGAGGTTCCTCTTCCTCTCTTCTGCGTCCTTGCTCATGATCATTTCTCTGACGATCGGGAGCCTGTCGGGAGCGTTGAACATCCTCTCTGTCCTACAGAGGCCTATCCCTTCCGCTCCGAACCCTCGGGCCCTTCTCGCGGCGTCGGGGGTGTCCGCGTTGGCCCAGACCCCGAGCTTCCTCACGGAATCGGCCTTCTCCAGGAGCTTGGAGAACTCGGGTGAGAGCTCGGGGTCTACCATCCTCACTTCGCCTCTGTACACCTTCCCGGAAGTTCCGTCGATGGTTATTGTCTCTCCCTTTGCGATTCTCTCTCCGCTCTTAGTGGTGAAGGCGGTCCCGTCCTGGGAGATCTCAATCTCGCTGCATCCTACGATTGCCGGCTTTCCCATTCCTCTGGCTACCACGGCTGCGTGGGAGGTCATCCCTCCTCTTGCCGTGAGGACTCCCTGAGAGGCAATCAGGCCCTTGATGTCCTCCGGCGTCGTCTCAGGTCTGACCAGAATGATCTTCTCACCTGCACCCGTCGACGCTGCTTCATCCGTGTCAAAGACGACCTTTCCTGATGCTGCGCCGGGGGACGCGTTGAGCCCCTTCGCCACCGGCTGATCTGCTGCTGTCGGGTCGAGACGCCTGTGCAGGAGCGCGTCGAGCATTTCAGGCTCCACCCTCATCAGGCCTTCCTCGGATCCGATGAGGCCCTCTTCCATCATGTCGACTGCGACCTTGACCGCCGCCTGGGCGGTCCGCTTCCCGTTGCGCGTCTGGAGCAGGTACAGCTTTCCCCCCTCGACGGTGAACTCGAAGTCCTGCATGTCCCTGAAGTGTTTCTCCAGCCTGGAGGCGAGATCAACCAGCTCCTTCCGGAGGCTGGGTTCGAGGCTCTCGATGGTGATAGGCGTCCGAACTCCTGCGACCACGTCCTCCCCCTGCGCGTTGCCCAGATACTCCCCGTAGAGTTCCCTGTCGCCGGTCGAGGGGTTTCGCGTGAAGCCGACACCTGAGCCCGAGTCCGGGCCCATGTTGCCGAAGACCATGGTCTGGATGTTGACTGCTGTCCCGAGGTCGTCGCTGATCTTGTAGAATCGCCTATACTCCTTCGCTCGCGAATTGTTCCATGACATGAAGACCGCGGTCACGGCCGTTTCCAGCTGCTCGAAGGGATCCTGCGGAAACTCTCTTCCTGTCTCCGTCCTCACAATCCTCTTGAAGGTCTCGACAAGGTCCCTGAGCTCCTGGGGCTTCAGGTCTATGTCCGCTTTCGCCCCAGACGTCTTCTTGAGCTCCACCAGCTCGTGCTCAAACTTATCTCCGTCGGCGCCCATAGCCACCTTTCCGAACATCTGGATGAGCCTGCGGTACGAGTCGTACACGAACCGCTCGTTGCCCGTCTTCCTCGCCAGCGCCTCGGCCGTCGCGTCAGAGAGCCCGAGGTTGAGGATTGTGTCCATCATCCCGGGCATCGAGAATGGTCCGCCCGACCTCACTGAGAACAGGAGCGGATTCTGACTGTCGCCGAATCTCTTGCCTGTCTTCGCCTCGATTTCCCGAACCTTCAGCCTGATGTCATCGAAGAGGCCGGTCGGGATTCTACCGCCCTGGGCGTAGAACTGCTTGCACACCTCCGTTGTTATCGTGAAACCCGGCGGCACGGGGAGCCCGATTGCGGTCATCTGTGCCAGGCCGTACCCCTTGCCGCCTAGCAGAAACTTGTCACGGCCAGCAGCCTCTTCGAAGAGCAGGACCTTTTCCAATTCCCTCTACCGAGCAGAGGCAGAAAGTGGCTAGTATTTTAGACCGCTATTTCTGGATGGGGGAAGCCCTTGACCCTGTCCCGTTCATCTTACGGACCAGGTTGTGCCTGGATTCCCCGAGTAACCTGCTTCAATTCGTCACGGGTGAGTCTGTAGAAATGCCACTCGTCCAGCCTCCTCGCGCCGAGCTTCTCGTAGAAGCCAATCGCTTTCTTGTTCCACCCAAGAACGGCCCATTCCATCCTGCCACAGTCTTGCTTGACCGCTTCGTCGATGCACCTGAGGAGGAGTGCGGAGCCCAGCCCCTTCTTCCGGTGCTCTTCAAGGACGAACAAGTCCTCTAGATAGAGTGTGGGCCTTGCGAGGAAGGAGGAGTAGGTGTAGAAATACAGGGCGTAGCCCACGAGCTTTCCCCGCTCTGACGCTACAAGCAGATTCAGTCTCTTCTTCTCAAAGATATCTGCAATAATCCTCCTCTGCCCACCCGCAGAGGGAGGTTCAAGGCGTTCGAATTCTGCCAGAGCCAGCAACAGCTTCAGAAAGCCCACCGAATCAGCCCGCCTTCCTCTTCTGATGGTAGTCTGGTTCAACCCAGGAAGCCGCTTCAGGGAAGAGCGTTAAATCGATTCACGTCTGAGTTCAGATGGGGACTATGCTGAGGGAAACCGGGGGCACGAACGCACGGCTGGAGCTTACAGATAGATTGGTGTCTCCTCCGAGAAAGGATAATACGCCTCCACGAAGGGGCCGAGCTCGGAATGGGCCTTAAGGAATGGATAATTCCGCAGGACAAGGCCTTCTTTGACATCCTCGAGAAGGAGTCGGCTAATGTCCTTTTCGGAGCGACGAGGCTCGAAGACGCGATGAAGTCCTTCGACGACATGGAGGAGCGCAGGAAGCAATTCAAGGAGATTGAGCACATCGGGGACGATATTGTACACCAGATCTATGAAAAAGTCAACAGGAGCTTCATCACCCCTATCGACCAAGAAGACATCACAAAACTCGCCTCTCTCTATGACGACGTGCTCGACTACATGTACGCCGTCATTAACGAGATCGTGCTCTATGAAGTCACGGGACCGACTGAAGCGTTGAACAGGTTCGCGGGAATCTGTCGCGCCTCCGTGGAGCAGATCCACCAGGCCTTCATCTCGATGAGGAAGCTCGACAAGGCAGAAATCGACAGGAGATGCATCGAGGTGGACCGGCTCGAGAACGAGGCCGATGAGCTCCTGAACGAGACGCTAGTCAAACTCTTCAGAAGCGACGACGTGATTGGCATCCTGAAGATGAAGGAGATTTGCGAGCATTTGGAGACCGTAACGGACCGCTGTGAGGACCTAAGTCAGGTCCTCCGGGACATTCTCATCAGGTCCACCTAGGCGAGCGTAGTGGACCTCCAGGCCGTCTACGTTCTCGGGATAATAGCAGTCGCGTATAGCTTCGATTTCGTCAACGGCTTTCATGACGCCGCCAACTCCGTCTCGACAGTCATCTCCACTAGGGTGCTCTCGCCGGTGGCCGCCGTGGCGATGGCCGCCTTCTTCAATTTCATTGCTTTCTTGGTCTTCGGTGTCGCTGTTGCGACCACGGTCGGCAACGGGATAGTCAGCTCGTTGGTGATTACTCCAAACCTCATCCTCGCAGCTCTGATTGGTGCCATCGTTTGGGACCTGATTACCTGGTATCTCGGCCTCCCCTCCAGCTCCTCGCACGCTCTGATTGGCGGCCTCGTGGGCGCCGCGGTGATCAAGGCAGGCCTGAATTCACTGGTCTGGGCCGGGCTGCAAAAGACACTCACGTTCATGGTGCTTTCACCGATCATCGGCTTCGTGCTCGCGTTCGTGCTAATGACCGCTCTGATCAGAGCCTTCTTCACCATACCCCTTTTCGTCGTCAACCGCTATTTCAGGCGGCTCCAGCTCGTCTCTGCCGCCTTTGTCAGCCTTAGCCACGGAACGAACGATGCGCAGAAGACGATGGGAGTTGTGGCTGCTCTCCTGTTTTCTGTGAAGTGGATACCGGCCTTTAGCGTGCCTCTCGTTGTCGTTCTCTTGGCTCACACTTCAATCGCTCTCGGAACCTTCTTCGGAGGCTGGAGAATCGTGAAGACTCTCGGCTTCAGGATGACGAAGCTCGATCCCGTTCATGGGTTCTCAATCGAGACAGCGTCTGCCGTCACAATAATCGGTTCCTCATTAGCCGGCATCCCTGTCAGCACGACTCATGTTGTCAGCGGCGGCATCATGGGCGCAGGGTCCACCATGGGAGCTTCGAGGGTCAAGTGGGGCGTCGCAAGAAGGATCATCTGGGCCTGGCTAATCACCATCCCAGCCGCCGCAGTTGTGGCGGCCGCTTCCTACCTGATAATCAGTATGCTCTAGGCGCCGAACTTTCCTCTTCCTTGACCTCGCTCTCCACCGCTTCAATCTTCTTGACTTCCCTCAAATCAACCTGCGCCTCCTTGACGTGATGCTGACGCCTCTCCTGCCGAGCTCGGAAAGGAGCGTCTCCACGAGGGGGCCCTCCACTGCTCTTTCAGGGGCGAGCGTTCCCTTCCCCTTGATCTTGCCTGACCCTACCATCTGCGCCACGATGGATGCCGTGTATCCGGTCGTCTTTCCCATCGATGTTACCTTCTCCCTGTCGTCATACCTGTCTACCATATCGTAGACGAACTCGCCGGTCTCCGACCGCGTGATGACCCTCATCACCGTCACATCATGCGGGTCCCCCTCGCTCAGCTTCCTCCCCAAGACCGCCCAGGACATCTCGAGGGGCGACAGCTCTGCGCTCCCCACCTTCACCTTGTCCTTCGCGAAGTACCCCGACTCCTGCAGAAGGCTCATCCTCTCAGCGTGACCAGGCCATCTCAGCGTCTTCTCATCCAGGACCCGCATCCCTTTCATCGTGTAGACGAGGCTCGCCAGCCCGTCCGTGCAGAATGCCTCCAACGTCCCGATTGGTTTCGGGAATTCCACCGTCTCGACGGTGGAGAAAGGCCTAACCTTCACGAGCTTGCCATCCCTGAAGACACGAGCGTCATCTGTGTACTCTCGGAGCAGGCCGACGATTGAGAAGACCAGCTTGTACCCGAAGGGAGGCTGCGGGACCTGAGGCAGGCCCCCTACAAGGATGTGTCCTTCGTCGCCTCCGCCCAGTTCCTCCAAAGCGTGAGCTAGGAGTATTCCTCCGAGCCCCGGCGCAAGACCGCAACCCGGAATCAGCAGGGCGCCGGTCTTCCTCGCCGCCGAGTCCAGCTCCATCTGCTCGTCTTCGAAGGCGACGTTGACCATCTTGGTGCCTGAGGCTACGGCCGCGAGGTCCGAGCTGTGAACCACCCCGTGCGGAAGGGCAGAGACAGCTACGTCGAATTGCTTCAGGAACCTCTCCGTCTTTCGTGTGTCCTTTATGTCGAGGACCTCCACGGAGAGCTTCTTGCCGGCCGACCGCCTCTTTACAGCGGCGAGTCTTTCTTCGTCGACGTCCGAGACGACCACGCTGTCGACCCCCTCGGACCGCGCCATGTCCCAAGCGACCACGCCCCCCATGAGGCCCGACCCCAGCACTGCGGCCTTCAACCCGCTTCGCCTTTCATTCCGTTGTTTATGAATTGAACTCCGATACATCTTAAGTAGAGGATTCCTTCCGTCAGGCACTCATGGACCTTCGGCAGTCCCTAGACCAGCCCGTTTCGGACTACATGTCGGCCAGCTTTGCCAGGGTCAGTTTCGACGATTCCGTGAGAGACGCTGCGAGGGTGATGCAGAAGGCCGGAGCTACCGAAGCCGTCGTTGTGCGCGGCGACGACCCGATTGGGATCATCACCGAGAGGGACATCCTGTACAAGGTGGTCGCCGCGGGCTTGGACCCGTCAGCCACCAGGGTGAGGGACGTGATAAGTGCGCCGGTTGCAACAGTGGACTCTGCAGCGAAAGTCGCAGACGCCATCGCCAAGATGTCCAAGCTCGGCGTCAGGAGGCTCGGCGTGACGAGGAAGGGGAAGCTCGTTGGCTTGGTCACTCAGAAGGCGATGGTCTCCGGCGGACTCGAACAGCACGTGGCCCTCCCCGAACTCGCTTCGCCGAACCTCCTCGCCTGCCCCTATTGCGGGGAGATCGTGGGCGACAGGGATGAGCTCTCGAGACACATCGACCGCGTCCATCTGGGCCTGGGTCTGCTTGAGGGCGACCTCAGCAAATGGTAGTTCAGGAAGCGACGAAGAGGTCTATCGTCTCCGCGATCCAGCAAATACCCTTCTGAAGATCCTCGAGCTTTAGGTTCTCGTTCGGGGCGTGTATCCCCCCGTCCTGCGCCGACACCCCGATTTCGACCGACGGCATCTTGTACCTTCGAGTGAAGATATAGAGCGGGCCCGTCCCCGGGGACGAGATTTCGACGATGGGCTTCTTCCCGTAGACCTTCTCTGCTGTCTTGATGGCGGCCTGCGCGAACGGGTCCTTGTAGGAGGTCCTCGCGGCCGGTTCCATGCTCTCGAGCACGATCTTCACGTCGGCAAAGCCATTGATGTCCATGTACTGTCGGAGCTTCTTGAGGAGGTCTGCGGGGTCTTGATCCGGGACCAGTCGGAAGTCCATCTTCGCATGGATCTCCTTCGGCAAGACAGTCTTGGACCCAGGCCCCATGTAACCCGCCCAGATCCCTGCAATGTTAGCCGTGGGCCTTTGGACGAGGACTTTCTTGGCCTGCTCGCCCGTCATTCCGCCTAGGAAGCTTCCTGCTCCGTAGTTCTTCTTGAAAGCCTCCGCGTCGAATGGCATCTCCTGCAGGACCTTCAGCTCCTCGTCAGAGAGCGTTTCGACGCCAGTATACCATCCAGGCACAAGTATTCTTTCGTTCTCATCCTTTATCAGATTCAGAAGCCTGACGAGCCTCCAGGGGGCGCTCGGAAGCGCTGCCGCATAGCTGCTGTGGGCGTCCTGCGAGAGTGACTGGACGACGAACTCTAGGTAGACCATCCCCTTCACTCCCAGTGTCACCATCGGCCTGCCCTCCAGGTCCACGGTCCCGTACTCCCAAATGACTCCGTCGGCCTTGAAGAGGTCAGGGTACTTCGATATGTATTCCTCCAGGTGTACGCTTCCCGTCTCCTCTTCTCCCTCGAAGCAGAATTTCACGTTGCAGGGCGGCCCTCCAGTAGTCTTCGTGTAGGTTTCAACGAGCTTTAGTCTGGACACGAGCTCCCCCTTATCATCGGAGACTCCTCGGCCGTAGATTCTGCCGTCCCTTATCTCTGGCTTGAATGGTGGAGACTTCCAGAGCTCCAGAGGCTCCTCAGGCTGAACGTCATAGTGGTTGTAGAACAGAATGGTCTTGCTCGAGCGGTTCGATTTCACTTCCCCATAGACGAGCGGCGCCGCGCCCTCCATTCGCAGGACCTTGGTCGTCGCCCCGATGTCGCGAAGCATCTTCTCCACGAGCACCGCGCATTCCTCAATTCCCTCCTTCCTGGCTGAAACGCTCGGTTGAGACGATAGCCGGATGATGTCGTCGGCAAATCTTCCCAGGTTGTCCTTCACGTACTGCTCAAATCGCTTGTCGACCATCTAGCACTTCACCTTCTCTCATTCCGTTCCGAGGGAGATAAAGGTTCGAGTGGTCCCCGACGCCGCCGCTCATCGCCCTACAGGTCGAGCTTGACCCTGTTCAATGTCAGCGAGTTCACGACGACGCTCACCGAACTGATGGCCATCGCCGCGCCTGCGAGGATGGGATTGAGGAACCCGGTTGCTGCCACAGGTATCAGCACGGTGTTGTAGGCGAAGGCCCAGAGGAGATTCTGTCTAATCTTGCTCATCGTTGCCCTGCTCAGGCGGAGTGCTCCTGCCACGTCCCTGAGGTCGCTCTTCATCAGCACAATGCCAGCCGTTTCTATTGCGATGTCGGTCCCACTCCCTATCGCCACGCCGACGTTCGCCTGAGCGAGGGCGGGCGCGTCGTTGATTCCGTCCCCGACCATGGCGACGGTGTGTCCCTCCTCCATGAGTTTCTTGACAACCCCGGATTTTTGTGCAGGCAGAACCTCGGCGACCACCTCTTCGATTCCCACTTCGCCTGCGATCGCCTCCGCTGTTCTCTTGTTGTCTCCGGTCAACATGACGACTCTCACGCCCATATCCTTGAGGGAATCGACCGCATCTTTCGCATGAGGCTTGACCGTGTCTGCCACCGCTATTATCCCGACGACCCTTCCGTCTACGCCCACTGCCATCGCTGTCCTTCCCTTCTCCTCCAGCTTAGAAACCGAGGCTTCAGCGGGCTCGAACTCGATCTTCCTTCCGGCGAAGAGATTCCTGTTGCCCACTAGGACCTGCCTCCCTGCAACCTTGGCGCTCACCCCCATCCCGGGCTCTGCTCGGAAATCGGTCGCATGCTCGACCGTGATTCCTCTGTCTCGCGCTCCGATTATGACCGCCTTTCCGATCGGATGCTCTGACCCTGCTTCGGCTGCGGCCGCAAGACCCAGGACTTGAGCCTCCGACAGCTCTGCAAGCGAGACGGTGTCAGTGACTGAGGGCTCCCCGACCGTAATCGTCCCCGTCTTGTCCAGGACGACGGTGTCCACTTTGCTGGCCCGTTCGAGCGCCTCGCCTCCCTTCAGGAGTATTCCATTTGAAGCTCCCCTCCCTGTGCCCACCACGAGCGCAGCGGGCGTCGCTAGGCCCAACGCACAAGGACACGCGATGATGAGCACGGCGATGAACGCAGTGAATCCATGCAGGAATCCGTTCGCAGTTAGGAGGTACCAGCCCGCCAGGGCGCCGACCGCCACCAGGATGACTACAGGCACGAAGTATGCTGCAATTCGATCTGCCAGTCTTTGCACGGGTGCTTGGGCTGCCTGAGCTTCCTCGACGAGCTTCACTATCTGGGCAAGGGTCGTGTCGCTCCCCACCTTCGTTGCCTTGATCGTGATCATGCCCGTCTGATTGATTGTTGCACCGTACACCTCGCCGCCGGTCTTCTTGTCAACGGGCATGCTCTCCCCCGTGAGCATCTTCTCGTCCACCGAGCCCTGTCCCTCGACTATCACTCCGTCGGTCGGAATCCTCTCACCTGGCCTTACTCTCACCAAGTCCCCGGGAATGACCTCCTCGACGGCCACCTCCATCTCCTTCCCTCCTCTGACAACAGTCGCTTTCTTCGGACTGAGGTCGAGCAGCTTCCTAACCGCGTCAGACGCCCTTTCTCTCATGGTGTGCTCCAAGAGCTTCCCGAGAAGTATGAAACCTATGATCAGGGACGAGGCATCGAAGTAGATCCCTTCAGGAAACGTTCCAGGCGCGAAGATCACGGCAGTGCTGTAGGCCCACGCTGCCGTGGTTCCCGTCGCGATCAACGCGTCCATGTTGGCCGCCCTTGCCCTGATGGCATGCCAGGTCCCCCTGTAGAACATCCACCCGGCGACAAACTGGACCGGGGTCGCTAGGGCAAACAGGAGGAGTTTCTGTGGTACCCACCCAGGAAGGGCGACGACCCAGGTCAGCAGTAGAATAGGGATTCCGAGCGCAAAGCTCAGCACTGTCATTCGGCTAATGAACTTCAGCTCCTTGGCGGGGGCGACGAAGGTCTGGAGGCAGGTGTTGCAGCAGAAGTAGAATGTGGTCCCCCTCTGAACGGTCCTCAGCGCCTCTGGAGTCTCTTCGACGTACATCCCGCAGACGGGGTCCTTCGCCATTCTCGTGCCTGAATCATCGTTAGCTGGGCCTGAGTTAAATGGTACCCTCTGCGAATGACGGGACAGGTGTCAGGATGGCCCTAGATCCGATATGTGGAATGACGGTGGATCCGAGCAAGACGTCATTCATCTCCGAATACCAGGGTAGGAAAGTCCACTTCTGTTGCGCCGGGTGTAAGAAAATCTTCGAGCGAAACCCCGCTGCTCACACACTCCCGTCTGGAACAGGCTAGAGACTCCGGTCTCCGACTCGGGGGCGCCACCCCCTCAAGGGCGAGCCGAGAAGTTGTCCGCAGTCGGAGTCACACTTTTAAACGGTGTAGAACACCCGAAAAATTGGATGCCCAAACAAGAACCTGAAGAGAGAAAGCCGACGGTAGACGAACTGCTGGCGAAGGCGAAGAAGCCGTCTATGCTGGCGCCGCCTCTTCACAGGTTTTACGGGGGGAAACTCCAGGTCATGCCGAAGTGCGCCATCACAAGCTACCAGGATTTCGCCATTTGGTACACTCCGGGCGTAGCCGCCGCATGCAAGGAAATACAGGCATCCCCTGACAAGTCGTTCGAGCTCACCAACCGGTGGAACTTTGTCGCTGTCGTATCAGACGGCACGCGCGTCCTGGGCCTTGGGGACATCGGGCCGGAAGCGGGACTGCCGGTGATGGAAGGGAAGAGCATTCTGTTCAAGTACCTGGGCGGCGTCGATGCTTTTCCAATCTGTCTGAAGACCAAAGACCCCGAGGAGATAATCAGGACGTGCGAGCTCATCGAGCCGTCTTTCGGCGGAATCAATCTCGAGGACATCGAGAAACCAAAGTGCTTCCGCGTCCTGGAAGAAACACGAAAACGCCTGAAAATACCAGTCTGGCACGACGATCAGCAGGGAACGGCCACGGTTGTTCTGGCCGGGCTGATTAATTCATTCAAGGTGGTCGGGAAGAATCCGAAGAGGAGTCTCATAACGCTGGTGGGGGCGGGATCGTCCAACCTCAGGGCTGCGTATGTCCTGACGAGGTGGGGAGTGAGACCGGGCAACCTGCTCCTGGTCGATACGAAGGGCATCATCTACCCAGGTCGTGAAGATATCCACAAGGAGGACGATCCTTGGAAGTACGAACTGTCTCAAATGACGAATGCAGAAGGCAGGACTGGCGACATCGCTGCGGCTTTCAAGAACAGTGACGCAGTGGTGGCAGCCGCCAAACCTGGACCAGGAGTCATAAAGAAGGAATGGATACAGACGATGAACGACAACGCGATAGTCTTCGCGTGTGCGAATCCTATACCAGAGATATGGCCTTGGGAAGCGAAGGAGGGCGGCGCTCGAATAGTGGCTACGGGCAGAAGCGACTTTCCGAATCAGGTCAACAACAGTCTGGGATTTCCGGGCATATTCCGAGGAGTCCTGGACGTGAGGGCCAAGACGGTGACAGACGACATGTGCGTGGCCGCCGCGGAAGAACTGGCGAGGTTCGCCGAAGCACGGGGAATAAATGCGGACGACATCATGCCGAAAATGGACGAATGGGAGGTCTATCCGCGCGTGGCCGTTGCGTGCGCCCAGAAATCGATCGATCAGGGCGTGGCGAGAATCAAGCCCAGCAGGGATGAACTCTATCAGAGAGCCTCTGCGATAATCAAGGCCGCACGGGAGGCCACGGAGTTGCTGATGAAGGAGGGGCTCATAAAGCCCATGCCTCCCGAGAGCGAGATGCTGAAGTAGAATAGCGGGGATTCGACCCTCCCACTTTACCACCCAGGACAGAGGTTACTTCATAAAGCGCGGCGTCCGAGAGTTCGTTCCAATCAAGCCTGTCCAGAAGGCATGGCGACCGTCAAGCCGTCTGTGACGAGAGCCCCTGAGTAGACTCCAGTGAAGTCGAGTGGCGCGAGGGCGCCCCAACAGGAGGGCGGCCCCTTCTCTTTTGGGCCGTGAGCTGCTGTCCCTAGACCTGCAACGCCCGCAGGACCTTGGCCTCATGGCCGTCGACCTTCACCTTCCTGAACACCTTCTTGATTCTCCCCTTCTTGTCGATCACGAACGTTGACCGTTCTGTTCCCCAGTAGGTCTTGCCGTAGTTGTTCTTCAGCTTCCAGGTGCCGTAGAGCTTGTGAGCCTCCAGCCCCTCGTCGCTCAGAAGAGTGAAGTTCAGCGAGTACTTGCCGATAAACTTCTCGTGGGACGCCAGCGAGTCCTTGCTGACGCCCAGGATGACGGCATCGAGACCTTCGAACTTGGGCAAGTTGTCTCTGAACGAGCACGCCTCCCTCGTGCAGCCAGGCGTGTCGTCTTGGGGATAGAAGTACAGCACGACGCTCTCCCCCTTCAGGGAGCTGAGCCTGACTGGCCTTCCGGTCGACGAGGGGAGCTCGAAATCGGGTGCCATGTCGCCTTCCTTCAGTTCGGAACGCATTCTGCTGCTCATGAGATATCGTCGAACGACCTCCATCAAAAAGCTACTGGACTCGCGCGCTGGCAGTTCCTTGGCGCGCTTCCCTTTAGGATGCCTGCCGGACCGTCGGTTGATTGCTGGGTCTCGCGACTAGCTACAGCTTCCCGCCGGTCACGACGTGCCTTCCTCCGACCGTCAGGTCAGCTCTCCTGATGACCACCATGAACCCGAACCCACCGGCTGTCACCGACCCGGCCACCATCCTGTCCTGTCCGAACAGGTAGTCCATCTTGTGATTGATTCCCACGTTAAGAATGGTCATCCTCCGGTTCTGCTCGGGCACGGCCTTGACGAGTTCCGTGAGCATCGGCATGCTGCCCCTGCTCTTCCACTTGACCAGCCTTCCCTCCCTAAACGTAAGCACTGCGTCCTCGAGCAGGCCCAGCCTTGTCACAGTCTTCGAGACACTCAGCGTCCCCGAGACAGAGGCGGGGTCGACGCTCCTTGATACGAATCCAGGTGGAACGTAAGCCATGTTGTCGCCAGCCTCCACGTCGGCGCGACTCACTACGCCGTCCTCGATCGTCGTCTCTCCCTTGAGTCTGAATTGAAGTCGTGAACCACCGGCTTGGACCACGGCCTCAGAACCGTCCGAGAGGAGCGAAGAGATCCGCTGCCCCGTCTTCGCGATGCCACCGAAATCGACCAGAGCAGCCTTCAGCTGCCGTTCCACCACTTGCTGGACGGTTCTGCCCATCACTCCGGCCATCTCCTCTCCGATGTATCCGAAGGCCAGACGGGCTCCCCTTAGCTTGGCCTTCTCTGCAGCCTCGTACCAGGACCGGTTGTACTTCGTGGATTCTGACATGAGCTGGGGCTTGATCTTCGTCTGGTACGGCGCTAGAAGGGGCCCAGGAATGAACACGTACGCGTCCGTTCCCTCGATCATTCCGTACTCGTTGCGTCCCATCGTTCCGATTCTGTCCTTGGGTGCCCGACTCGCTCCCTCGATGTACGCTTCTTCGTCCTCCAGACTTAGAATGGCCGTGCATCCCATCGTCCTGGCTTCTGCTACCACGTTTCGCGCGAACTCGAGACCGTTGTTCCAGGACTCAACCGTGACAGCCTGTCCCTTCTCAACAGCGAGCGTCTCAGACAGCACCTTCTTTGCAACCCTCCTGTACAGACCGTTCAAGGAAACCATTGTACCTCGACGTCTGGGTGCCTCTTCTTAAGCTGAAACCCTCTTCTGCCGAACGCTTCGCTCAGTAGACGTAGGCGTCGACTCCCCTCTGCGTGATTCTCCGCAGGAACCCCTCCAGCTCCTCCGGAGATTCGAACTCCCTCGAAAGGACTCTCTTGCCGACCGCAGGGGCCTTGCGACCCGTCCTCTCGTAGACCATGACCGTGTACTTGCCTACGAACCTAGTGACGAACGCGAAGCAGAGGTGACCCAGGTACGAGCCGACGACCCTGATCCCCGCGTCGGAGTCCAGGCGTCGTGCCTCTCGCATCAGTCCGGCGAAGGACCCGATCCTCTTCTCGTAGAACAATGCCCGCACTTGCGCCAGATTCCCCTGGCTCAAAAAGGCTAATACCCACGCGCCTCTCAGCGCTCTACTATCTCTTGCCGAGCCGGCTCGTTGTCTTCAACACTCTCACCAGGAAGAAGGAACCCTTCAGGAGTCTGCGCCGCGGACAGGTCGGGATGTTCGCCTGCGGGCCCACGGTCCAAGGCTACATGCACCTGGGTCACGCTCGCACGTACATCTTCTACGACGTCGTCGCGCGGTACCTGACCTACCTTGGGTACAGAGTCCACTTCGTCCTAAACATCACCGACGTGGATGAGCGGATAACGGACGAGGCGCGCAGGAAGGGCGAGGCCCCTCTCGCCCTCGCGAGAGAGTATTCGAGGTACTTCGTCGAAGACATGGCGAAGCTCAAGGCCGATTCCGTCTGCAGGTTCGAGCCGGTCTCGACGCACGTGGGCCAGATGATCGAACAGGTCTCTCTCTTGATCGAGAAGGGACAAGCGTACGTGGTGGGCGGTTGGGTCTATTTCGACGTCTCGACATTCCCGGATTTCGGGAGGCTCTCCCACCAGTCCTCCCGGGAACTCTCCCTCCGGCCCCTCGAGCTCTCCCTTAGGAAGAGGAACTTGCTTGACTTCGCCCTCTGGCGTCCCGAGATCCTGGTCGAGGGAAAGTGGGACAGTCCGTGGGGGAGGGGCTCGCCCGGCTGGCACATCCAAGACATCGCGGTCACGACCTCGCTTCTGGGCCCCCAGTACGACCTGCAAGGTGGCGCCTACGAGCTGATCTATCCCCACCACGAAGCAGAGATCGCGGAGGCCGAGTCACTCACAGGCCTCAGGCCCTTCGTGAGGTACTGGGTCCACACGAGGCTCGTCAACATGAGAGGCGAGAAGATGTCCAAGTCGACCGGGAATGTGGTCACGGTCAGGGACGCCCTGGGTACCTACTCGGCCGATCAGCTCAGGATGTTCTTCCTGGGCCGCCACTACAGAAAGGACATGGACCTCAGGGGAATGGAATCCGCGGCTAGAAGGTTCACGCGTCTAAGAGGAATGGCAGAGAAGGCCCTCCGTGCGGCTGGGGGTGCGTCCGAAGAGAGCGACGAGGAGCTGCTGGGGGACTTCCGCGACGCGATGAACGACGATTTCGACTCCCCGCTCGCCCTGCGGGTCTTAGGCGAAGGCCTCGCGTCTGCGCTCAACACGAGGAGCGCCGTGACGGCGAGACGCAAGCTCGCTTCGGTGCGCACGGCGGGGAAGGTGCTGGGGGTTGACCTGGGGATTGGCTAAGAGCAGGGACCTGGAGCTCAACGAGATCGGTTGGTGGTCCCACTGGGCCGATGTGCGCTGGACCGGAGAAACGTCGTACGTCATGCTTTCCTCCGACTTCGACGAGTACTTTTTCAACAGAGCCGGGTTTGTCGATTGCGCAGGTGGGCCGGACGCCATCCCCAAGATCGAAGCGGAGTTCGAAGTCCTCGAAAGGCCATCCTGCTTTTCGGTCCAGGAAGAGTGCGGGGAGCTCGCGGACGTTCTGGAGTCGCGCGGTTACGCCACGTTCGACGGGATGTCTGTCATGCAACTGGACCGGCCAGATTTCAAGACCGCGTCGGGCCTGAAGGTCTTGTCAGGCCCGGAAGTCGTGACCGCCGAATGGGCTGCCGCGTACTCTCTTTCCTTCTACGGCGGCCTGGGGATGAAGGACCCCGTCTCACTGATCGCGGACCGACTCGGAATGGAACCCTCAGCGACCCTCTTCGTAGCGGAGAGAGACGGGAACACCATGGGCGTTCTTGCTGCGTTCAGGACGCCTGGGTTGCTCGGCGTCTACTGTGTAGGAACTCTTGGGATACACAGGAGCATAGGGATCGCCGGCTCCTTGATTCACGAAGCGAGCAGGATGGCTGCCACCGAGGGTCGTCTGCTCATCCTGCAGACGATAGCCTCTGAAAATGTGGAGGGCTTCTACGCGAAGAGGGGTTTCCACCGACTCTATCAGAAGAAACTCATGAGACGTGAAGCATCCGGCTTGAACACGCGAAGGAGACAGTGAGCCAGAGTTGAGATTGGGCGTAGTCATGAACAGGGACGCTCCGATCGGCTCCTTCCCGTTCAAGGACGTCTTCGGGGGCTTCGAGAAGGTCGCGGCCGTGAAGTCGATCTTCGGAGGCGACACCGGCAGGGTGCTGTCGGCGCTCCAAGTCGACGTCGAGGATGGTCGAGGCTACATGAGGATCAACGCCGAGAAGGGCTCGGTCATAGTCAACACCAAGTATCTGAAGGAAGGGGACGAGACCCATCTCTACCTTGACGTCGTCCACGAGCTCGTCCACATCAGACAGCACATGGAGGGGAAGGAACTTTGGGACAAGCGGTATGCCTACGTCGACAGGCCGACAGAGCTCGAGGCCTACCGGGTCGCCCTGGGTGAGGCTAGAAGAATCGGACTGGGGGAGAGGGAGATAGTCGAGTATCTGAAGGTGAGTTGGGTCACCGACGAGGAATTCGGACGACTCCTAATGGCGCTTGGGGTGAAGGCCTGATGAGGGCCGAAGCCTGAACCGATAAGATGACTTTTCGACGGCATCATCAGGACCGAGATAGCCGACTTGCATACGAGGGTCGCGGAAAGGGGCTGAGCCTACCCACGGGAGAGGCCCTGAAGATCGCTACTCGCTTTCGAATGCACGCTCAGGGGCCGGCGGCGCGCATGGCTTCCTTCAACGCCTCGACCTTCTCCTTCATGAGCGCTATCGCTGCTTCAAGACTCCTGCATCCCGCCTCTTCTTGGGCGAGCGCCGCCTCGAGGTCAGCGATCTTGGTTGGGGCGGTGTTCATATTGCGCGAGATCTGCCCAAGTGGGGAGTAGTCGAGCCTGCGAGGCATTCCGGAGAAGAGTTCGCGCTGCACTTGGTTGATTTCGCTGAGCTTCCTGTCGTCGGTAGCTGCAAGCCAGGAGACCTCCCTCCCCGCCCTTAGGCTCTCGTAGAGCTGATTCTGCAGATTCACGTAGGACTCCCAGTACTTCACCCAAGATTCGTTGAAAGAGGCGAGGATCTCCCCCAGCTTCGCGTCACGGGTTCTCTCTGATTCCAATACGGCAAGAACCTAGGACGACCCACTAATATGGTTTGGAGGAGCGCTCAGGACCGAAGGCTAGGATACGCGCGGCTCGAACTAAGGCTGAATCAGCTGTATGTTCAGGGCCTTCCGATCGTTGTAGCACTCATCGGACCTGTGCCAGTATGAGACTTCGGGCTCCCCGTATTGCCAGCACAACAGTACGTTTCTCCCGTATCTCTCCGCGGGGAAGTCAATCAGACCATAGTCCAAGTTCTTCACCTTAACTCCCAGATCCTCCAGCTCCTCAATCTTCCTGTTCGCGTCTTCGGCCAAGGCGTCCAGCTGCGCGGCCTTTTCGGCGACCTCAGCCGGTCTGAAGCCCAACAGGTTGTACCTCTCTAGTTCGGATTGGAGCGCGATGACGACTTTCTTCCTTTCGATTAGTTCCTTTACTTTCGGTTTGATGTCTGGCAGGAGTTTCGACGCTTCTTGCGGCGTGAAGAGATGCTTGTCTCGGAAGTCGAACGACGTTTTGCGGCTCGCCTGCCTCTTTCTAGAGGCTGCACATAAATTACTCTCGACTGGAAAAGATGCGACCCACCGTCTAATATTGTTTACGAGCTTGGAGCCACTTGTATAACTGCTTAACTTAACGCAAACTAGTTAACAGGAGGCTTCCTACAACAGTTCAAACTAGCGGGAGCGGCGCGCGCGCTCCAGCCTGAATGAAGCCGTCGCCGTTTTCGGTTTCAAGTGACACTCGGCGTCGTTCATGTCTGCTGTTCTATGGGCTTGCCATCGTCATGTCTCGTCGGGGACCCGGAGGCAGGGTCTGTCTGCCTTTTGATTGCATCTGAATGCAAAAAATACCTTGCCTCTATATACTGAGCAGCACCTATTATTGCTTGGAGGATTAAAGATGAATACAAACGAGCAGGCAAAGGCGCTAGAAACACAAGCCAAGTCGGTCAGTCGAATCAGGGACTATCTCAGGCGGATGAAGAAGTTACGCCTCTAGAGATGTCCCGCCAGGACGTTTTGGATATTCTAAGTGATTGATCATGTCAGAAGCTTCGTATGCGACGACGCAGGGAGGACAGCAGGTCCTCATTCTGAGGGAGGGCAGCACTCAGAGCCGAGGAAGGAGAGCGCAGAGCAACAATATTCTGGCAGCCAAGATGATCGCGGGGATGGTGAAGACATCCCTGGGTCCCAGAGGGATGGACAAGATGCTCGTGGATTCCATGGGAGATGTCACAATAACCAATGATGGAGCGACGATGCTGAAGGACATGGACATCCAGCACCCGGCGGGAAAGATGATTATCGAGATCGCAAAGGCGGTGGACGACGAGGTGGGCGACGGAACTACTACATCCGTGGTTCTGGCTGGCGCCCTTCTTGAGCATGCTGAGGAGCTGATAGAGAAAGGCGTCCATCCGATGGTCATTATCAACGGTTACAGCAAAGCCGCGATTCAGGCGCAAAGAATCTTGGACGACATTTCCGTCGACGTGGAGCCCGACGACAGGGCCACCCTGACAAAGGTCGCGAGAACCAGCATGGCCTCGAAGATGGTCTCGAGCGACAGCGCGGCTCTGGGAGCCCTCGTGGTCGACGCTCTCCTCCAGATAGTTGAAAAGACGGCCGAAGGAAAGTTCAGGGTCGACCTCGATGACCTGAAGGTCGAGAAGAAGGTGGGAGGCTCTCTCAGGGGCACCAGCCTCATACGCGGAATCATCCTGGACAAGGAAGTCGTTCACTCAGGGATGCCGAAGAGGATAGAGAAGGCGAAGATAGCGCTGGTCAGCTCGGCCCTCGAGATAAAGAAGACCGAATTCGACGCCAAGATCAACATAAGCAAGCCGGCGCAGATCCAACAGTTCATGGACGAGGAGACGCGCATGCTGAAGAGCATGGTCGACAAGGTCTCGGAATCAGGAGCCAATGTGCTCATCTGCCAGAAGGGGATCGACGACATTGCTCAACACTATCTTGCGAAGGCCGGCATTCTGTCGATAAGAAGGGCGAAGGAGTCTGACATGGTCAAACTGGCAAAGGCCACCGGCGCAAGGATGGTAACCGGTCTTGACGGCCTGACCGAGGCCGACGTAGGTCAGGCGGGTCTGGTCGAAGAAAGGAAGATCGAGGACGACAAGTGGACGTTCATCGAAGGGTGCAAGAATCCGAAGGCTGTGACGATCTTCATCAGAGGTGGAAGCCAAAGAGTGGTCGACGAGGCCGAAAGGTCCATGCACGACGCCATCATGGTCGTCAAGGACGTTCTCGAGAACCCTGGGATCGTTGCCGGCGGCGGCGCGGTCGAGGAGGAACTGTCCTACCGCCTGCTGAAGTGGTCCTCTACCCTGCAAGGGAGGGAGCAGCTCGCCGCGGAGAAGTTCGCTGAAGCCCTGGAGGCCATACCTATCGCGCTGGCAGTCAACGCCGGGTTCAACCCGATCGACATCCAGGTCGAGCTCAGGGAGAAGCACAGCGAAGGCAAAATATGGGTCGGGGTGGACGTCCTCGGAAAGGGCGCCAAAGACATGTTCGAGAAGGACGTGATTGAGCCGGTGAAAGTAAAGGTGCAGGTCGTCAAGTCGGCCACTGAATGCACCTGCATGATCCTACGGATAGATGACGTGGTCGCAAGCGGCAGGAAGGGTCCGTCGATGCCTCCGGGTGGGCCGGGCGGTCCTGGCGGTGCCGGCGGAATGGAAGGCATGGACTGACTAGTCTTCGATAACTACGATTGCATCTGAACGCAAGAAGTACCTTGCATAGCGTGCGCCGCAATTAAGTCCGAGGGGCATTGGGCCCGAAGAGTCGGGGATTTGGACCCGAGGCGTGATGCTGCGACCTACCTGAACTGACAAGTCCCGGCCAGGGCGGCTCCCTCCGACCTAAGTAGTCAGAATGACTTCTATCACAACGTCCTCGGGAATCTCCAATTTCGTGATTTGCCTCAACGTCCTGTCGTCCGGTTCGATGTCGATGATCCTTCTGTGAATCCTCAGCTGCCAGTGGTCGAAGGTGTGGGAACCCTCTCCCGTCGGTGCCTTGCGGGTTGTGACCTTGAGCCTCTTAGTCGGAAGAGGTTGCGGACCCTTTACCCTGACGCCCGTCTTCTCTGCAATCTCCCTGATGTCCTTCGCAACCCTCTCAAGCTGTTCGAGGTTCGCGCTCGTGAGCTTGATTCGGGCGTAGTGTGGCATTATTCTTCGTGGACCGCTTCTTGACTGCATACTTAGGGATATACTTGAATCACCGTACCCTCCCAAACCAGTAGTTGGGAACTGGGTCGCCGCGATAATAGTCGGCACGACTCCTGCCACCTCGATGCTTATCTAAGACGAGAAGCTGTTCGGCATGAATGAATTACACCGAACCATACATCCCGACTCCGGAAGACATCATACCGAAGATGCTCACCTTGGCTTCCGTAAAACCAAACGAGACGCTGTTCGACCTCGGCTCGGGCGACGGCAGGATGGTGATAACAGCGGCTAGAGACTTCCATGCCAGGGTGGTCGGTGTGGAGATTCGGAGGCGCCTCGTGACAGAGTGCCGCAGAAAGGTGAAGGAGATGGGGCTTTCTCATCAGGTCGCGATAAGGCGTTCCAACTTCAAGGAGGTAAGCCTGCGCAAGGCCGACGTCCTTGCCACGTATCTCTCGGACTACACCCTTAACTTACTGGCACCGAAGTTCGCGAAAGAACTGAGACCTGGCGCCAGAATCGTGAACTTTCACTATGAGATCCCAGATTGGACGCCTGCGAGTCGAATAGAGGTCACACCTGCGGGCTGGAAGGAACCTCATTCGATATACTTGTATGTGATGTAAGTTCGCTCTGCAGACTCCTTAGGCCACGCAATCTCTGTCAGCAAGCCAGGATTGACGACGTTTTCGTTTATTTGATAGCCCTGAGGCCTCGCTGTTGGGGGAGAAATGAACCGTCTGGGTCCAGAAGACTACCAGAGCAACAGGCACATCCGGAAGATCCTTCAACTCGCACTTGCCTCGTCCAAGGACATCTTCTATGACCTGGGATGCGGGAAGGGCCAGCTCTGCGTTGTTGCCGTAGCCGAGTTCGGTGTGAAAAGGGCTGTCGGAGTAGAGATGCACAGGGGGCGGGCGGCCAAAGCTGCGAAGCGTGTTCATGAGCTTGGCCTGGCCAATCGGATCGAAATCAGGAACGAGGACTTCATGGAGTCCGACTTGCACGACGCAACAATCGTGTACTCCGGCCTCAGCGAGACCGAAGAGGACATCGCGTATTTCGAGAAAAAAGTGAGGATTGGCTGCAGGATCGTCACCCTCTTCCTCCCATTCGTCGGAGTGTTGCCCGAGGCGGCCGACTATCCCTTCTACCTCATGAAGGTGCCATTCAGGAAGACGGAAGATGTTTCCCTTTGGACCTCGAAGGTGCTCTTCAGGAAAGCCACAGCTGGAGAGCTTTACCGTGAGCTGGACTCCGACAGAGAGTACCGTTACGACAAGCGGGCATTCAAGGAAATGATGAAGGAGAGGTTTCCATAGCCACCCAGTACTGGATGTGGACTGGGACGAACCCTTTTCCGGTCGGAGTACGGATGATGCCTGAACGATGAGTTCCGAATACCGAGGCAGCGTCGGAATCTCGAAAAAGAGGGTCAGGTCCGGCCTGGGCGCCTGCTCGTCAAATCGCCTTCAGTCCAAGATGAGAACCCACGTAGACGCTAACCCCATCGGCCCTGCCTGGATTCTATTGTGGGGGCGCCTACATTAGATGTAAAGTCCCGGCCGAGGCGCCCGCTTGGATGATTACTGAGGATGGGTGCCCAAAACAGTCAAATACATAGCACAGTCCATGGCGAACACGGTCAACCATATACCAAGAAAGAAATCCGACTCAGACGAATCAGGAGAAAACTCTGGAGAACAGATGCCAACAACAGCAACTCAGCAACCAAGCGGCCGAATGCAAAGGTCCTCGCCGTCCAACCACATCTTCGTCGGCCAGAAGCCGGTCATGACCTATGCGATGAGCGCACTCATCCAGCTTACTCAGGCCGGTGAGATCGTGGTAAAGGCAAGGGGAATGGCAATCGGCAGAGCAGTCGACGTGGTAGAAGTCGTCACTAAGAGGCTCGGCAACGGCCAGTTCAAGGTCAAGGACATCGGCATCAACACCGAAGTCGTCGGCGAAGGCCCAGAAATGCGGAACATCTCCTCAATCGAAATAGTCGTCAGCAAGTAAGAACAGCGACACCAGTGGAGCATCAGGTGGTTCGTATTCGCTAGCCCCGACTCTGCCCTTGCAGGGGGCACCGCCCGTGGGCGAGTTTCGAGCTCAGACTACGATGAAGCGAAGAGGATTTCATTGAAGTTCTGTATACAAGGCGTTACTATTGTTTATAATTCGCGAATAAATCCGAAATCGCGATGTACACGCGAAGAGGCGACAGGGGCGAAACCTCGCTCTACGGGTCCAAGAGGGTCCCCAAGGATTCTCCACGCGTCGAAGCCTATGGTTCGATTGACGAGCTGAACAGCATCCTGGGGGTCGCGGTCTCTCTATCGAAAGATGCAAAGACATCCGCTTCGCTCCGGGAAATCCAGAAGATGCTCTTCGTGGCCGGGGCAGACTCCGCTGCTGAATACGGGGGTTCGAGAAAGGTCCCAAGAATCTCCACGTCGGACACACTCAGGCTCGAAAAGATTACTGACGATCTCCTCGGGCGGCTCCCGATGCTCAAGAACTTCATCCTCCCGGGTGGGTCGGTGATGGGTGCGCACCTCCAGCTCAGCAGGGCGGTCTGCAGGCGGGCAGAGCGACGCCTGTTCACGGCTTCGCGGCTCGAGAAGATGAACCCCGAACTGCTTCCGTTCTTCAACAGGCTCTCCACGTACCTCTTCAACCTATCACGCTGGGCCAACAAGAGAGCAGGCAAGAAGGAAGACGTCTGGAGAGGCTGACTAGTCCAGGTCGACTGAGACACTCTTGGAGCCAGCGTAGGACGATATTGCTTACATCTTCTATGCCTTTGCGAGAGTCATTCCGAAGCATCTGCATCGGTCGAGAGGAGCACTGTCCCGGTTCTCTCGCCCGGAACCCGGACTCCGCTGTCAGTGGGCGTCTGCTCTATTCGTGCCTTGTCCTCCCCTTAATGTCCTGGAGGTACACTTCGTATTCGAGCGCCGAGTCCATGTCGACTACTACCGCCCTATTGAGGATTCGCTTTGTGAGGCCGAGAGTCCTGGTCGGGCCCTTCGCCAACCGCTCAGCTATCCTCGTGACCTCGTCCACGAACCTATCGTCGGGGTAGACCCAGTTGACGAGTCCGAGGTTCATGGCCGTGGTCGAGTCGATTGGTTTCCCCAGAAGCCCGATTTCTATCGTCTTCGCTGGCCCGAGTACCCTGGTCAGCCAGAAGCTTATTCCGGAGTCAGGGACCAGCCCGACCCTAACGAAAGCCTCCTGAAAGGTGGCCTTGTCCGACGCGGCCCTTAGGTCGCACGCCAGTGCGAGGCCCAGGCCTAGTCCTGCGGTGGCCCCGTTGACCCCCGCGATGACGGGTTTCTCCATCTTCTTGATTCGTTGCACTATAGGATTGTACTTTCGCATCAGGACCTCGCCTAAGGGTATCGGTTTTCGATTGTCTTGGGCAGCCCTGTTGGTGTCCAGGTCTTCGCCGACGGAGAAGGCGCGTCCCTCGCCGGTCACCACCATGCACCGAGTCTCGGGGCTCCTCTCTCCCTCCTTGAGCGCCTCCAGCAGGTCGCTCCCCATCTGTTCGTTGAAGGCGTTGAGCTTGTCAGGTCTGTTGAGTTTTATCCACTGGACGCCGCTCTTCGACTTTGTCCTGACCGTCTCGAAGTCCAACTACTTGCCCTTGAACTCCGGCTTGCGCTTTTCCATGAACGCCTTCATCCCTTCTGTCTTGTCCTCAGAGGCGAAGAGCAGGTAGAAAACCTCTCTTTCGAAGTCGAGGCCGTCGGCGAGCGCCATGTCGAATGCCTTGTTCACCGCCATCTTGGCCTGCCTCACCGCCACCGGAGACTTCGAGGCGATCTCTGTGGCCACTTTCCTGGCCTCGGTCAGGTATGCCTCCTTCGGGACGACCCGGCTAACCAGGCCGAGGGTCTTTGCTTCTTCCGCCCCGATCATCTTTCCCGTGAGAATCATCTCCATCGCCTTGTACTTCCCGACGGCCCTGGTCAGTCTCTGCGTTCCGCCTCCTCCTGGGATTATCCCAATGTTAATCTCAGGCTGCCCCAACTGCGTCGTCTCCGAGGCCACGAGCACGTCGCAGCTCATGGCCAATTCCAGCCCTCCGCCCAGGACAAAGCCGCTCAGGGCCCCGACGATCGGCTTGGGGAACCTGCCCACCTTGTCCCAAAGAGGGAAGAAGTGCCCTGTCATAGCCATCTGGACCGCAGTCATGGGGGCCATCTCCTTGATGTCGGCACCTGCTGAGAAGGCCTTCTCGCTCCCCGCGATCAAGACGCATCTCACTTCGTCGTTCTTCTCGAATTCGTCAAAGGCGCTAATCAGCTCAGCGACCATCCTCGAGTTCAAGGCGTTCATCGCTTCAGGTCGGTTAATCGTTATGAGCCCCAGCGGGCCCTCGCGCGACACTTTCAGTGCTTGATACTCCATACCTCCCGAGACTCTCCTCGAGTGTAAAAAGACTCGCTCTCCTTCCACTCTCTCGCGCTGGATCCTCTTGATTGAGGATGCCTCCGACACCCGCAGGCGCGGTCCGTCACGTTAAAAGATGGAACAGGGGACTCGCCCGCGATGGGTTCCTGGCACGAGTCGAGGCTCAGGGTAAGATACGAAGAGACCGACGCCATGCAGGTGGTGTACTACTCCAAGGTCTTCGTCTGGATGGAGGTCGGCCGAATCAACCTCCTGAGGGACATCGGTCTTTCATACAAGGACTGGGAGGCGATGGGGGTGGGGATGCCTGTCGTCCACGCCAGTGCAGACTATTGGGCCCCGGCGAGGTTTGACGACGAGATTCTTGTGAAAACGAGAATCGCTAAGCTAGGAAACAGCAGCATCAAGTTCGAGAACGAGATCTACAGGCTCCCAGACATGCGCCTCCTCTGCGCCGGGCACACCATCCAGGCCCTTTCGAAGAAGGGAGGGAAGGCGGTCCCGTTTCCAGAGGAAATCAGGGCGAGGCTTACTTCGTCTTAGTCGAGCTGGGCGAGCCCCATTCGTAGAACCCCTTCCCGCTCTTGCGCCCCAGCATTCCTGCTCGGACCATCTCCCGCAGCAGCGGCGCCGGTCTGTACTTCGAGTCCTGGAACTCTCCCATGAACACCTGGGTGATGTTGAAGGCCGTGTCGAGCCCGATGTAGTCCAGCAGTTGCAGCGGCCCCATGGGCCAGTTGAGCCCTAGCTTGATTGCCTTGTCGATGTCCTCCGGGTCGGCAACCCCCTCCTGGACGAGGAAGACGGCCTCGTTGAGCGCCGGGGCCAGGATCCTGTTCACGATGAACCCAGGTGAATCCTTTTTGCACAGGACCGTCTCCTTTCCCATCTTCGCAGAAACACTTCTCACCAATTCCAGCGTTTCTTCCGAGGTCCTCTTTCCCTTGATTATCTCGACCAGCGGCATCAGCTGTGGCGGGTTGAAGAAGTGCATCCCGCAGACTTTGTCAGGGTGTCTCATTGTCGAGGCTAGCAACGTGATGCTGATCGACGATGTGTTGGAGGCGAACAAGGCGCCTTCATCGGCCAGTTCCGAAACCCGCCTGCACAGGTCAAGCTTGAGCTTGGGGTCTTCGGTCGCGGCTTCGATTATAAGCTGACTCCCCTTGAGCGCCTGTGCGAGGTCGGTCGTCGGATGGATTCTTGCCACCACGGCCTGACCCTGTTCCTTCGAAAGCATACCCTTCTCGACGAACTTGGACACGCTGTCGTTGAGCATCTTCATTCCCTTGTCGACCAGGTCCTGGTTGATGTCGAGAACCGACACCTCATACCCGCCCACCTGCGACGCTACCTGGGCGATTCCGTGGCCCATCAGCCCCGCTCCGAGCACGGCGACCTTGGTGACCCTTGGCTCCATGGGTCCGCTCCTCGTCGTGCTCGTTTTAACCCTTGGCTGCTGTTCGTTCGAAAAGGATCAAGGATGTCAGCCAGCTGAACCCCGCTCTTCTCAGGGTCCCAATCAGGCGAGAGCCCTGAGGAAGGTAGACGATTCGCCTGGCCGCCTTCGGCCCCTGCTTCAGTCCGAAGACATGCTTGACGAGTTTTGTGGGCGCATTTCCTTTGCCAGTGAGAAAGCAGATCTGCCTCCAAGTCTCATTCCCTTCTCCCCCCAGCCTTGCGACGGCGACTGATTCGCCTGCAATCCAGACGGACCCTTCACCGACCAGCTTCTTGATGATGACAGGGTTGAGGGACGCCGCCGTGAATGCGTCCCAAAAGACGCCCGACCCGAGCCTGAATTCCCTCGATTCCCTAATCAGCTTCGTGACCCGCGAAAGGTCGTCCATTCCCGCGAGCCTCACGCCCTCCTGCGGTGCGAACCGGGCTCCCTTCTTGGGTTCGTAGGCGCTGATTCTTGATGATTCCTGGAAGTTTATCCTCGCAATCGACCTGTGCGCGGCCTTGTTCCGCGACCAGCTGGTGAGTCGGAAGACTTTCACTCCCCGGTCCATGGCAGTGCGCATCAGGTTCTCTCCCAGCATGGATGCCAGCCCCCGGCCCCTGAAATCGGGATGGACCCTCGCGCCCTCGAGCCAAGCGGACCCATCCTCGAGGAACTTGACCCTGCTCATGCCTACCGGGACTCCGTCCACCTCCACGACGAACAACCTTCCAGTTTCGTCCTTCAACCATCCGTCCCAGATTCGAGGAATGTAGTCGTGTCCCCCCCAGACGTCCTTGATGAAACTCATGAGCTGGCCTTTGTCGGCCGGTTTCGCGAGTCTGACCCTGGTATTCATCCGACCTGACTCGCCTGTCCTGCTGTAATAACGCTTCGTCGAATACTCGAACCGATAGGAACGAGGATACTTCGGGCTGGTGCAGACAGGCCCACTCTCTCTGCCCTTCACGATTCACAGCTTATGAAGGGGGCGGGTCGTCCGTAGGGGCTGGATGTGCCGGGGTGGCAGAGTGGTTAATGCGCGGGCCTTGAGATGCTACTGGAAAGCCCGTGACCTTCGGGTCGCGTGGGTTCGAATCCTACCCCCGGCGCTCTCTCCGCTGGCGTGAAGCCAGTTTGCTCAGAGCCTGCCGGTTGGAGTTGTCCAGACGCCTGCGCACGAGCCCACGAATGCTCTCTTCTCCATCGTGCTACTCGAGCGACAGCGACAAGTCAGGCATCTTTCTCAATCATGAGAATTGACCTCACGCGTATAAATGAAACACGCCTCACCATTGGCGAATCGGATTGCAAGGAACGATCCCCAAGAGGAAGATTGTCGATTCAAGGGGCACGTGGTGCCCTCCCACGCCACTGACAGACCTGTTCAAGGCGTGGCGTGAAGCGAGCGTTGGGGACGAGATTGAGCTGTGGGCTACGGAGCTCGGCATAGACGCTGATGTGGAGGCCTGGACCCTGAAAAGCGGGAACCAGCTGGTCGAAGTCAGACGAGAGGGCGACTGCACCAAGATGGTTGTGAGGGTCACTCGAATGGGAAAGCGAGCCCTGGAGGCAGCAGCCTCCAAGAAGAGTATGAATGAGCCCGACGAGGTGAAGGATACGCCTGGCGGCAGGCTGCAGCTGATCACGGTCGGGGATTTCACCATAGGCCTCCGCACCCTTCAACCTGGTTGGAGGTGGTCGACCTCAATGAAGCAGATAGCGAAGACCGAAACCTGCCAGGTGCGTCACATCGGGTATGTGGTCTCTGGCCGAATGGGCTTTGCGATGGTCGACGGAGCGAAGCTCGAGGTCGGACCGGGTGATGGTTTTGACGTACACGCTGGCCACGATGCATGGACGATCGGCAAGGATCCATTCGTCTTTATCGACTTGATAACCGCCGCCGAGGCCGGCGGATAGACAGACAGCTCTTCTACGGCCTGATGATCCTTTCGGCATTGGCCGCGCCTATGCATTGTGAAGACTCGTCGCATGTCCACAGATGTTGGTAGGATGGCGCCCGGCTAGACTCTTAAGTGCCCAAGACCGGGTATCTCCCGCGGACGCATTGAGGAGGATCAGAGATCTGGCCAAGGTCTTCAGGGCTCAGTCAGTATCTCCGGTTGCCATCATCGAGGAGACCCTGCGCCGGATTGAGAAACTCAACCCAAGAATCAACTGCTACATCACTGTCCTCAGGGATTCTGCGCTCTCGGAGGCGGAGCGATCTGAGAAGAGATTCAAGGAGAGGACGCCCTGCGGGCCCCTCGACGGCATCCCCATTGCTGTCAAAGACGTCTTCTATATTCAGGGGGTCAAGTGCACCGCTGGCTCGAAGATTCTAGCCAGCAACATCGCCCCGTACGATTCAAGCGCAGTGCGGAAGCTCAGGGCCGCAGGTGCTGTGCTGGTGGGGACGACCAACCTCCACGAGTTCGCTGCTGGAGTGACGAACGTCAATCCTCACTACGGGCCCGTCAGGAACCCGTGGGACGAGAGGCGGATGTCGGGTGGTTCGAGCGGGGGCTCGGCGACTGCCGTCGCTTCCGGGATGGCTGTTGGGGCGATCGGGACTGACACTGCGGGTTCGGTCAGGATTCCGGCCTCTCTCTGCGGGGTCCTCGGTCTGAAGCCCACCTATGGGCGCATCAGCAGGCTCGGGGTCGTGCCGCTCGCTTCATCATTCGACACTGTCGGAACTCTGACTTCATGTGCTTGGGATTCGGCTGCCCTATTGCAGGTACTCGCAGGGCACAGCGTAGATGATCTGACTACCTCGGCGACGGAGGTCCCTGACTACACGTCAGGGATGGAAACCCCATTCGAGCATGCCAGGGTCGGCATTCCGAAGCTCTTCTTCCATGATTCGAACGATTCATCCGTGGAAGAGGTCTTCGACCGGTTCATTGGCAAGGCCGAGTCGCTGGGCTGCACAGTGAAGGAAGCCGACTTTGACGGCATTCAGGAGGCCCATGATTCGTGGTTCCCAATCAGAAAGGCAGAGGCCACCGCATTTCATCTGAAATGGCTCGAGAGCTCGCCCGGTCTTTACGGCGAAGATGTCAGGAAGGGCCTCGAGCTGGGAAGACAGGTGACGGCCGTCGAATACGTGAACGCCCAAAACGCGAGGCCCCTTCTGATGGAGAGGTTCGCCTCTTCGATGAGGGACTACGACGTGATGGCCGTGCCAACCACATCGATCCCGGCACCGACCATCGGACAGACTTCGGTTGAGATCAGCGGAGAGCAGATTGATGTCTACTCCGCCCTTAACAGGCTGACGCTTCCGTTCAACGTCGTCGGCTTCCCCGCAATCAGCGTCCCTGGGGGGTTTTCTTCGGGACTCCCAGTCGGAATCCAGCTAGTGGCACGACCCTTTGAAGAGGCCGGGCTCCTAAGGTTCGCGGATGTGTTTGAGAGAAAGTACGGTCCCTACCCCGACCCGCCTCTTATGGCTTGACGGGTTCCACCTGCGAGGTATTAATAATCAGGCCCCATAAAGGCGAGGTGTGAGGAATCCGAGGCTAGGCTGGGGTGTGGGGATAGTTGTTGCAATTCTCTTGTCAGCCGCTGCTTATTCGTTCGGTCTCGTCGGCCCTGACTACACGGTTTCCCTCGCATTACTCCTCGTGGGCCTGTGGACAATAGTCTGTGCTTTGTTCCTCGTCGGGCCCAAGGACAAGTGGTACTACAGCGGGTGGGGCGTCGTCCTCGCATTCCTGTCTCTGTTTGCGTATCTGCCGGCTGGATACACGATTGGTATAGTACTGATTGCAATCGTGGCGTTGATACTGCTTTACGTCTACGTCGGACAGTCCAGCAAGATGATTACTGCGGCGAGGACTCCGCCCACCCCTGCGGGCGGGACGCCCGCAGCGACCGCTATCTGACCTGTTCGTAGTCGTCGAGAAGGGGCTCGCCGCTCCGGATCGTCCATCTTGTCCTGCCCGGGAACTCTATCCCTTCGTATGGAGACCAACCGCACTTGCTCCGGACATCCTCGGCTCTGACCACTTCGGGCGACCAGATGTCAAGTATTGAGAAGTCGGCCCTCGCTCCCACCTTGATTTGTCCCCTGTCCTTCAGACCGATGAACGAGGCGGGGTTCGAGCAGGCCACCCGTGCCATGACTGTCGGGTCGACATCTCCTTTCCTGATCAGCCACGACACCACATGCCCATAGTCATCGAGACCTGGGACGCCGCTCGACCCATCGGAAAGCTTCTCCTCTCGAAGATGCGGGGCGTGGTCCGTGACCAAGAAGGACACCCTGCCGTCCCTGAGCCCCTCCAGGAGTGCCCTCCTGTCCTTCTCAGGCCTCAGTGGCGGATTCGTCCTGAGCAGTGGGTTCTCGAGTATTTTGCTCCGGTCGAAATAGAGGTGGTGCAGCGTAGCTTCGCATTGCAGGTGTGCGCCTCCGGATCTTGCAGAGCTCACGATGGAAAGCGTCTCCTCGGTTGAGGCGTGGCAGACGTTCGCGCGCAGTTTCGGGGCTGTCCTCAGGGCGACAGCGACCCTCCTCACGGACTCCACCTCGGCCTCGGGGGGCCTCATATCGCAATGGACGTCGGGCCGCTTCTCCTGGGCGAGGTCCCTGGTCCTCTCGTCGATGATCCCTTGATCCTCGCAGTGGAGGCTTGCCGGTCTTCCGGTGCGGGCGATGAGGCCGAACGCCTTTTCCAACTCGGATGGCGGGAACGTCAGATTTCCGGTCGTCTTCGCTAAGTACAGCTTGTATCCTGCGACCAGGCTCGAGATTCTCAGGAGTTCGTTCAGCCCCTTGTAGACGACTCCTCCGTAGAATCTTACGTCGACCAGCGCCTTCTTGCTCGCAAGTCTCGCCTTCTCCCGAAGGACAGCTGGGTTTGTCGCGGGTTCAGGGTTGTTGGGCATGTCCGCGACTGTCGTTACGCCGCCGTGTACTGCCGCTTCGCTCCCAGTCCTGAAGTCTTCCTTCTGCTCCCATCCTGGCTCGCGCATGTGTACGTGGATGTCGATGAATCCAGGAAAGATCAGTGCACGCCCCGCCTTGATAATCCTCGTCCCAGCAAGTCCTTGTCTCTTCATCTCCGCAATTCTCCCATCGCTGATACCGATCTCCATTTCCCGCACGCCAGCAGGGCTCACGACCTTCCCTGCGACCACGAGGTCGTGCTTCATGCGGGCTACGTCCTTACATGGTCAGGCACGCTGTCGAAATCGAACAGGGTGTCGCAATAAAAGCACTGCAGCACCCGGTCGCGTTTCAGAGTGATGAACTTGGGGACCACCGGCTCTCTTTGTGCATTCGTGATGCACAGGACTTCAGGGCACTTGATCCTGCCCTCGATTACGTCAGGGACCTTCGGATGGTACTTCGAGACCTTCCATTCGTTCACGTAGTTGACGGTTATCGATGGGAAGACGAGAGAGAGGATGTCAGCGTCCTTCTCGTCAACATGCCACTTGTCGATCTTGACTATGTCCTTCCTCCCGAGGGTCTTGCTGTTCACGTTCTGAAGAATCGCTACCGAGATGCCCGTCTGCGTCTTGGCCAGCCTGTCCAGCCGGAGGACCTTTGCCACGGTTTCCGCCTTCCAGTCGGGTATGTGGTCTATGACCGTCCCCTCCTCGATCTTCCTGACGAGCATCCGCTCCTCCCTCTCCTTCTCGCTCATCTAGCGTCCGCCTCCTAAGACCAGGCTCATCAGGACCATCCTTAGGGGGAGTCCAGTCGCGGCCTGCACGAAATAGTCGGCAAAATTGGTCGCGTCCAGCTCCGTAGCGAGTTCGTCGACCCTGGGCAGCGGGTGCAGGACTTTTAGAGACGGTTTCGCCTCTTTCAGTGTTTCCAGGTTGACCTGGTACATCCCCTTCACCTTTTCAAACTCTGTCGGGTCTGGAATCCTCTCCTTCTGGATTCTGGTCACGTAGAGCACGTCAAGCTCGCCGACCACATTCTTCAGGTCCTTCTCGGACCTAGAGATGATTCCTCTTTGCTTGAGGAAGTGCTGCACCTCAGGACGCATCTGGAGCGCATCAGGCGCTATGAAGGTCATCTCGACGTCGTAATTCGATAGTCCGTAGGCCAGCGATGATGCGGTTCTCCCGTACTTCAAATCTCCCAGGATTCCCACCTTGAGACCGTCCAACTTACCGAATGCCTTCCTTATCGCGAAAAGGTCAATCATGGCCTGGGTTGGGTGCTCGCGACTGCCATCCCCAGCGTTGATTATGGGTTTGTCGGTGGTCTCGGCGGCATATCTCGCCGCACCCGGCATGGGATGCCGTATCACGAAGCAGTCTGTGCCGTACCCCTCAAACATGCGAATGGTGTCGTGAAGCGTCTCTCCCTTCGAGACTGACGACCCGGCGGGACTCGCGAAACCGGTGACCTGCATGCCCAGGGTAGAGGCGGCTATCTGGAAACTCGAGTAGGTCCTCGTGGACGGCTCGAAGAAGAGCAGGGCGACCAAGTCTCCCTTCAAAAGACCATCAAGGCTGTTGGGGCTCTTCTCGAGGTCTTCGACGGAGTGGAAGAGACGCTCGAGCTGATCTCGTTTGTAGTCCCTGATGCTCAGGATGTCCCTTCCGAGGAAATCGCTGTCCTTGCCCATCTGGGCAACCACTTCTATTCGGAGTCTTTTGACTCTTCGTCTATCGGTTTCAAGCCAGATTCTATGCACGTCTTCGTACCGGGCCCCACCGGATTCGAACCATCCCAGCCCGGGTTGGGCGAATAGTCTCAACCTGAAATGGATTCGAACCCAAACAGGTCTGAATCCTAGCCGGGCTATTCACAGAATAAGAACCTACGTGGACGCTAACCCCACTGGGCCCGCTAGGTTTCTCCCCTCCCATCCTTGCGCTTGGCCACGCGCCATTCCAGACTTAAGAATCAGAGAGCACCGACCGAGGGTGTATTGAGGCTCGTGATTAGAAACGCCTCCCTTAGGGGCGTGAGCAAGACGCGGGATATAGCCATAGATGGCGGAAAGATTACTCTCGTCGCCAGCAGGGTGAGAAGTGGCGCAGACCAAGAAATTGACGCAGAAGGTAGGCTTGTCACTCCAGGCTTCGTTAACATCCATTGTCATCTTGATAAGTGCCTGACGCATGCTTGGATGAAGACGGAACAGGGAGTGAATGCCGGTAGCCCCGACGTCATCCCCTTGGCAACGGGTGTGAAGAGGAATTTCACCAAGACCGACATCGTGAGTAGGGCCAGCGCCGCAGTAGAGAGTTCTATCCTCTTCGGAGCCACGGCAATCAGAGCGTTCGCTGACGTTGACTCAACAGGGGGCCTACTGGCAGTGAAGAGCCTGATTGAGGTAAAGAAACGGTTCTCGCGGGCCGTAGACATTCAGATCGTGGCATTTCCCCAAGAAGGCATCGTCAGAGAACAGGGAACAGACGAGCTCTTGCACAAGGCGCTGGAGCTGGGCGCAGACGTTGTGGGGGGCATTCCGTGGTATGAAAGAAACACCGACGACGCGAGGAGGCATACCGACATAGTCTTTGACCTCGCAAAGGAGTATGGAAAGAAGATTCACGTGCTGGTCGACGACACTTCTGACCCGGAGGCGCGGAACGTTTTGTACCTCCTGCAGAAGACAATCAAAGAAGGTTACCAGGGGAAGGTAGCCGCGAGCCACTGCAGGGGGGCACTGGACTCTCCTGACGAGGAGTACGCCAGGAGAATTGTTCGACTGGCGAGGCAGGCGGGCGTGACGGTGGTGGAGAACGCTCATGTCAGCCTTTTCATGTACGGAAGGACTGATTCCCACCCGGTACGGCGAGGCGTCACCCGAATCCATGAGTTTCTCAAGGGTGGCGTCAACATAGCCATTGGGCAGGACGACATCGACGACCCGTACTATCCTTTCGGAAGGGGAGACATGCTGGAGCTTGCGTTTGTGATGGCCCATGCCGCCCACCTCTCTTCATCCGAGGAGCTGGACGCGGCCTTTGACATGATAACCTACAACGGGGCAAAGGGGATGGGCATCGAAGGATACGGGGTCAAACTGGGGGACAGAGCCGACCTAGTCGTCCTTGATGCGATGAGTGTCCACGAAGCGCTGCGCCTGCAGGCACCTAGACTCTATGTCGTCAAGGGCGGGAGGATGGTGGCCAGAACGAAAGTGGAACAGAGGCTAACTATCTAGGACCTATGTGATTCTTTCTTCGGTGCCAATTCCAACGAAATACCCGAACAAGTAGAGGGCAACAGTCGCGCGATGTTGCCACGGCGAAGAGACGTCCCGGGCTCTTGTGGTTTGACAAACCCCTTTATCCGTCAGGAGGGCTCTTCCGCCGATGGCCGCCGACGACAACTCGGTTGAGGTAATCAGGGAACATATCAGGAAACGGAACGAGGCTAGGGACGAGAAGTTCCTCTTCGGAGCGGAAAGGGTCGACCTGAAGAGAGTCAGCAACCTGAAGTTCGAAGCGCGAAAGCGCCGATTCACCTTCTACATTGACGAGCCCCCCGACAGGGGAGGGACTGACCAGGGCCCGAACCCGCTTGCCTACTTCATCGCTGGAGCCGCATCCTGCCTGATGAACCAATACGCGGTCCTGGCGATATCTACGGACCTCCCTATTGACGACATGGAACTGACCGCCAGAGGCCACTTCGACAGGAGGATTGGCGGCGCCTTCGAGGAGGTCGTTTACGACCTGAGGTTGAAGAGCATCGCTTCCAGGGAAGCAATCCTTCACCTCTCAAAGGAAGCCGAGAAGATGTGCTACGCACACGCCACCCTGAAGAGGGCCGGAGTTAAAGTGCAGACCAATCTCTTCCTCAACGGGACCCAAATATCCTGAGCTAGCGCCTCTTCCCTGCCCTCGTCCCATCCCGCTCCATGTCCCAATCGTGACCTCTCGACCTGCTCGCTTAAGGAAGTCAAGGGCGTTCGAGCGACGGAGGAGGCGAAGGCGGGCCCAGTGGGGCCCGCTACTACTGAAGCGAGGGTGAGTGATAGCCCCTAAGCATGAGCAACCCCTGGCCGGACTACAATCCGGTTCACGGTCTTAGGACCCTGTCATCCCCTGACCCCTCTCAGCCTAATGGGTATCGTCTATCTCAGCGGTGCCCCGCAATTCGAACACTTGCCAAGGCTCTCGTCGCTCAACACGCGAGCGCGCGCTAGTGAGGAGTCCCGAAGGAGCGGTCCCCTGCGTCCCCAAGGCCAGGAACTATGTAACCATGAAGGTCCAACTTGGCGTCTATGGCGCAGGTGTAGAACTCGGCACGCGGGAACTCCTTTGCAACATAGTTGATGCCGCGTCGGGTGGATATCACCGAAAAGAATGCTACCCTCTTTGGCTTCCTGCCCGTAAGCACGTGCTTCGCCACCTCCCGCAGGGTGTGGCCTGTAGCCAGCATCGGGTCGGCCATTATCACCACGTCATCGGCCTGGATGTCCGGAATCTTCGCGTACTTCACGTCTATCTTGAAAGCCGGGGGCTTCCCCCTCCAGGCGCTGATGACGCCTGTCCGGGCCATTGGGATGCTCTTGTACATTCCTTCGACGAATGGGATGGCCGCCCTCAGGATGAGGATGATGATTATCTTGTCGTTCCCCATGACCCTCCGCCCCCTCGCCCGCCCCAGGGGCGTCTCGACGTCGACCTCCTCCGTCTCCATCGTCCTCAGGAACTCGTAAGCCATCAGCCTCCCCAGCCTGTAGACGGCCTTCCGGAAAGCGACCTGGTTGGAGCGCCGGTCGCGGACGAGGGTGAGCTGCTCCTGCACCATCGGGTGGTCCACGACGGTAACCTTGGGATTCATCGCTGCCCACGCGTCCCGGCTACGCTATTTATCGATGAGCCCTCGCGCGCCGGGCTGTCTTGGAATGAGCCCAGTCTAGCGCGCGCGAGCGCGCAGAGGAGACGTCGCTGAGAGTCGGAAGGAGCGATTCGACCGACTAGCGCTGGATCGGAATCCCATCGACCCAGAGCTTCTTTCCTCCCCTGAGCACCTCCCTTTTCCAGATTGGGACAGATGTCTTTATGCGGTCGATCGCGAACCTTGCGGCCTCGAAAGCCTCAGCACGGTGCTCCGAGGACACTGCGACCGCGACGCTGACCTCGCCCACGCGCAGCCTCCCTTCCCTGTGTATCATTGTCATCTTTTTCACCCGCCATCGCGCCCTGACTTCCTTCTCCACTTCAGCCAGGCGCTTCTCAGCCATCTCCTGGTAGGCCTCGTACTCGAGCCCTATTACGGCTCTTCCTTCGCTTCGGTTCCTCACAGTTCCGAGGAAGAGGACGACCCCCCCGGCTGAGTTGTCATGAACTGATTCGAGCACTCTTGCAGGAATAATCCTCTTCTGGGTGACGCAGGACCGCAGGGGGCGCATCGCGCTTAGCCTCCGACGATTGGGGGGATGAGCGCAACCCTGTCGCCGTCCCTCACAATCTCTTCGTCTGAGGCCACTTCCTCGTTGACGGCCACGCGCATGCCTGCCCGCAGCTTTCTGAGAGGAGGATGGAGTTCGATTGCCTTCTCTACAACGAGGCGGACGTTCGGAGTCCCGTCGAGGGTGATTTCTTCGGACCGTACTCCGGCGGCCTTGCGTGTCTGAGCGAAGTAGAGGATTCTAAAGCGTGCCATTGACCCTAACCCCCGATGGAGTTCATGTTCCGGGGCTTCTCCCACGTCTCCTTCACCCGAGGCATGTATCCCACCCCGTCCGGCTTCCGCCAGACTGCGTCTCGGATGAAGGTCTCGAGTTCAGAATCTGAACCGCCGTTTCTCGTGATGTGCTTCAGGTCGTGGTATTCAGTGTCGAAAAGACAAGAGAGCAGCTTCCCGTCTGCCGTGAGTCGGATCCTGTCGCAGTCGTCGCAGAACGGCTGGGTCATCGGGGTAATCACGCCCACCTCACCCTTCCCATCTTCGAAACCCCACAGTGATGCGGTTTCCCCGGTCTCCCTGCCTTTTGGAACCATGTGGAACTCCGCCGAGAGCCTCTCGATTATCTCCTTCCCGCTTACCATCGCGTCAGGACTCCAAATCCCAAGACCGTCGAGGGGCATGAACTCTATGAACCGGATTGAAATCCCTCTTTCTCTGGCAAACTCGACGAGGTCGCAGATTTCGTCGTCGTTGTAGCCTCGAAGCGCGACGCTGTTGAGCTTGAGGGGGCGGAGGCCGACTCGCGCTGCCTCGTCAATCCCGTCCAGGACTCGAGGCAGGGCGTCAATGCCGGAGACTTTGGTGAAGCGGTCCCTTCTCAGGCTGTGAAGGCTAATGGAAACGCCCCTCAGTCCGGCCCTCTTCAAGTCTGCAGCCTTCTCGGACAAGAACCAGCCGTTTGTAGTCATGTCAACTGATTCAAGTCCCTGCATCCCGCAGAGTCGTCCGACCAGGTCTTCCACTCCCCTTCTGAGAAGGGGTTCTCCCCCGGTGACCCTGACCCGGCTAATGCCTAAGGATACCAGGATCCTGGCGACACGTTCAATCTCTGCGAAGGTGAGGATATCCTGTGCAGGGAGCCAACTGATCGAACCCTTCTCCGGCATGCAGAAGAGACACGCGAAGTTGCATCTGTCTGTTACTGAAATCCTCAGCTTCCCGGCGGTTCTCCCTTTCTTGTCCATTAGCCTGCTTGACTGGAGCAGTGTCGAAGGCTCCGCTTCCATTCGTCTAAAACCTGTGTCGCTGGCAATAAAAGCTTCTGTCGGCCAGTGTGGTAAGCCAAAGTCATCCCGGCTCACGATGACGCTCATGGCTTTCCGTCAGGCTGATGTTCCGCAAAAGCCTGTTTCATTCAGGACGGCCGCCGCGTCCCGCGCGCGCGAGCTCGTTCCTCCATCACTCGAATGATGTGAATCTCTTGTAATGCGAATTCACTGTCGTCTTGTCGTCCCGTTGCTTATCACATAGAGATGCTCAGCTAGTCTTCCATCCATCTCATCATGGGTTGAAAAAATCAGATCCATACCTTCCGCGCTAACGAGTTTCCTGTAGGAGGCTATGAAATCATCTCTTTCATGAAGAATCGAGAAGGCTTCATCCACCAAGATCATCTTCGGCGAGGCAAGGAGCGCCGTGGCAAGTGCCACTCTCGTTCGCATGCCAAGGCTCAAGCTTCTGACGGAGCCACCGAAATCAATCCCCAGCTCGGCCTTGACCTTCGAGACCTTCCCTTCCTCTGGTTTAATCCTCTTCAGCCTCGCACCCCAAGTGATATGAGAATCCACATCAAGATGAGGAAAAAAGGAGTTGGACGTGACCATAATCGTCCCTCTCTTCTCGGCTGGCAGCCGGGTGACATCAACCCCGTCTATCCTGATGTGCCCATCATCAACCGGAAGCAGTCCCGCTATGGCTCTGAGTAGCGAGGTCTTTCCTGAACCGTTCCGTCCGGCCAAGCAGATGAATCCACTGTCCTCAAGCTCTGCCGAAAGTGAGAATTGGTCCAATTGTTTTCTCACCTTGGCCTCTATCAAACTCTCGTCATCTCCTCCGGATGAGATGTCCAACCAAAGTAATTGGCAGAGCTACAAGAATCATCGCCGCCGACGCCGTCACTGCCGCGTTCAACCCCCCGGGAATGGCACCACTGAAGAGCTGAAAGATCGTCACTGAGGCAGGACTTACTCCGTAGAAAGGATACTGCAGCACATAATAGGCTATGATCGAAATTGAACCGAATTCTCCCAGTGCCCTGCTCATTGCAATCAGCGAAGCGCTCGCCACTCCCTTCAGAGAGTCTGGCAGCACAACTGAGAACAGAGTTCTAATTCGTGAGGCTCCCATCCCCATCGCGAACTCCTCGGCCGATGGGTCCCTCGACTCGAAGTATGGTTGCATTGATTTGACATAGATCGGCGCAGACATGATGACGAGCGCGACCACCAGTCCCAGGATTGTGTTGAAGAAATTGATGCCGAAGAACAGCAAGAATCTGCCCGTCGGCGTGAGTGGGCTGTCCAGAATCAGCAGTGCTACACCGATGATAGGATGAGGAATACCGACCGGTATGTCGACGAGAGCCTCGGCAAACGGATCTTTACCCCTAGCCAAGTAGTACGCAAGAGGGGTGAACATGGCAATGTCGACTATCGCGGCCAATCCGGATGAGAACAGCGAGAGCTCTATCGACCGAAAAACACCGAGAGTGTAACCTTCGGGCGTTCGAAAGGGGCCCAGACCATAGTAGAGCAGGATGACTATTGGGACAAGAAGGAGAAACACCGTGGTGAGAGCGACGGCTCTGAGCCAGTTCATGTTGTGCAGACTATGGTAGAGCCCCGGCTTCGGCTATCAGACCTTGTGAGACGAGCGCCTGGATGGGTGTTGGAGGCGGTACATTGTTGTACAGCATAGCGGTTGCGAACGGCACCAGTCCGTACGTAGAAAGACTCTTTGCGTTGTGAACCACGTATTGGACGAACTCAAGAGCCTCGACGGTGTCAACCGCGCTCAGAGGAATAGTGATGCACAGAACGATCGCTGCGCCTTTTGTCGCACCTGCCGAGTCCTCGTACGAGAACTTGGAATAGAACGAACTCAAGTTCGAACTCCCGAGGTTGACGTGGCTGTCTAGCGTGAGGAAACTAAGTTTGTCAGTTACCGCGGCGGACTTATAGATGAAGAGGAACTGGATTTGACCCGCCTGAAGCGGAGCGACAAGCGCCGCGGCATTCGTGCCGGTCACGTTGCCCTTGTCCTGGAGCAACGGACTAACATAGGCCTGCTGGTTACCCCCGGAGCATAGATATCCGGCAGCCTCTAAGACGAGCCAGCCTCGGAGACCGGCAGGGTCGGAGACGGGGTTCGAGATTCCTATCTTAACGCTGTCAGAGGTTAGAGAAGTATAGAAGCTATTCCAATCAGCTGTGGCGTTCGACTTCTCTGCTGTGTTGGCCAAGTTGATGACGCCGGTGGCCGCGGACGTCTGCGTGGAATTCGAATAGGCCAGGACCATCTGGTCCGAGGCGAACCCTACTGCCCAATTCGAGGAGAGGTTCTTCAGGTATGTAGGTGAGGTCGCAGAAAGTGCCACGGAAATAAAGACGTCATCCGGCGCGCCAGCTGCAATCTGGTTTGCGTCTGCGAACGAACCTCCAGACTTCACGGGCGCGACCGGTACGCCCGTGCTCTGAGAGAAGCCACTAAGAAGTGCGGTAGCTTCAACAGCGTAAGCATCTGCAGAGTATGAGAGCAGGGGAGCCAGAGCCACGGAGGTACTAACCATGGTGGACGTAGAAACCGAGATGGATGTAGATGTTGCCGTTTTTGTCGATGTCACCGTTGTCGTTCTGCCTGACATCGTCGAGACTGCGTAGGCCGCGACGCCTACCGCAATGACTACAATCACTATTGCCGCGATTACGGCGGTCGAGACTCCTCTTCTTGCTACCTTCACGAGCGTCATGTATCCCCTTGCATAACGCTATAAATCCATTGCGAAAGCCAAGGTTTAAGTCTCGAATGAGCATTGCGGAGAGGGGTTCGGTAGGACTTGCAGCACGATGCGAAGCTGAAGCCGGTTCCACATCTTTCCCTGGAGGACAAGAAGCAAACCGTCCTGGAGGAAGTCGACGCAAGGCTACTCCGGAGGATCTCCGAGACCAACTCCCTTACAGAAGCGGCCAGAGTCTTGGGTATCTCCTACAGGAACGCCTGGGACAGAATCAAGAGACTGGAATCGCGTTCCGGTAAGAAGATACTTGAGTCAAAGGCTGGAGGAGCGACTGGCGGGAGTTCAAGACTTACTCCGGACGGAATGACTTTGTTCAGGGAATTCAGGAGTGTCCGAAAGTACCTATTCAATGCACTGGACGACAGAGATTCCGCGGGCAATGTGGGCTACAAGCTGAGCGCCAGAAACCGGGTCAGAGCGAAGATTACAACAATAAAGAAGGGTGACGTTATTGCCATGATTAAGATGGCCGCAACGGACCCGGTCGCGCTCACTTCCATAATTTCCAACGAGGCGGTTGAGGATCTGGGATTGCAGGAAGGCGATGAGGTTCAGGCGATAATCAAGGCGACCGAAGTTATGATAGCAAAAGCGATTCCATTGTCCCGTGACAAGAAGACGAAGACTGAGAAGTAAATTCGGATGCCCGCCATCCCTCATAGTTTCGAAGAAGGAAACAGACGACTTCGCGTGCGCTCTCTCCACATCTTCCTCAGACCTTATCGTCCCGATGTAGGTGGCACCCCCAGGATTCGGAGACTGCTGAATGCGCCCACCGAGCTAGGCGACCCCGGTAGGCTGCCCCCTTACAACCGTGGCTCAAGTCTTCAATCGCCGGCCGGAAGACTGCTTCCCCAAGGATCTCCCTGGGGTAAGATTTTTATATTTTCGAGCGCCGTAATCGAATCTTGACCGGAGAGAACTCAGTGGGACGGCCAGTTCCACCCGCTGACACTGTTCTGAAGGTTACGGGGACCGCGCTCTATACCTACGACTGGGAGTTGCCAGGCACCCTGCACGCAAAGCTTGCCACCAGCACAATGCCACACGCGAAGATTGTAAGCATCAACATCGGAAAGGCGAAGGAAGTCCCAGGGGTGGTGGCGGTGCTTACTGGCAGGGACATGCCGTTCAGGGTCGGAATGTACGCAGGCGACAGGGACCTCCTTGCTGTGGACAAGGTCAGGTGGGTCGGGCACCCCGTTGCCATAGTCGTCGCCGAGACCCTCGAAGCAGCCGAAAGGGCGTCAGAGCTGGTAGACGTAGAATACGAGCAGCTTCCTGTGGTCCTCGACCCGTTGGAGGCACTCAAGCCGGACGCCCCTCTTCTGCACGAGAACATGCAGGAGTACAACCACGCGCCGGCGTTCTACCCGATCCCGGGGACAAACATAGCCAACAGGTTCAGGCTGGTCCACGGCGATGCCGAGAAGGCTCTCGGGGAGGCCGAAGAGATAATCGAAGATGAATTCAGGGTCTCTCACGTGAGCCACGCCTACCTGGAGACCCAATGCGTGGTGGCCCAGTTCATGAGGGACGGAGCGTTGGAGATATGGACGAGCTGCCAATCTCCTTTCGTAGTGAGACAGATAATCTCGGAGTCTCTGAAGATTCCGTACAACAAGGTCGTCGTCCGGACCCCCTTCGTCGGGGGAGGTTTCGGCGGCAAGGCTGGGCTAGGATGGGAGGCGCTGGTGGCCATGACGTCCAAGGCCGTGGGCTACAGGCCGGTGAAACTTGTCCTGTCGAGGAAGGAGAACTTCGCATCGTCGGCCTCGAGAGAGGGGGTGGTGGCGAACGTCAAGGCTGGGTTCAGGAAGGATGGCAAGTGCATCGCCTACAAGGTGAGGTTCGTCCTCGACGCAGGCGCCTACGCAGACTACACGGTTAACGTCTCAAGGGCGATGGGCTACTCGGCTGAGGGAGTATACGAGATCCCTAACGTTTACTGTGAATCCCTCGCAGTCTACACCAACAAGATACCGACTACTGCCATGAGAGGATTCGGCTATTCGGAGAGCAACTGGGTCCTTGAACAGGTGTTCGAGAGGGCGGCGAAAAGGCTCGGCATTGACTCGGCCAAAATCAGGCGGATCAACCTCCTAAGGCCCGGCGAGTCGCATACAGCGACCGGGGAGAAGCTCAGGGAGGATGTCGGCGACCCGCGGAAAGTCCTGCAGTCTCTGCTCGAGGGGATAGGCTGGGAGCAGAAGCTCGCCCCTCCGTCTGAGCCTTGGAAGATGAGGGCGAGAGGGTTCGCCCTCTGCGTCAAGGGGCCTTCACAGCCACCTAACGCCTCGTCCTCTGCCATAGTGAAGTTCAACGAAGATTCGACCATAGACCTGATGGTGGGGACAGGGAGTTTCGGGCAGGGGACAACGACCGGGCTGTCCCAGATGGTCGCCGACCAGTTCGGCATAGCCGTTGAGCGGGTGAGGGTCGACAACATCAGGGACACGGGGAAGTCGGCCTACACCTGGCAGACCGTGGGGAGCAGGGGGCTGTTCACCGATGGAATGGCGACTCTGAGAGCGTGCGAAGACGCGAAGAGCCAGATAGTCGAGCTCGCGTCCCAGGTCCTCAGGATTCCCAGGGACCAGCTCGAGGTCACGGAAGGGAGCGTGAAGGCGAAGGGGCGCCCCTGGGTGACGATTCCTCTGAAGGACCTTGTCTTCGGATACGTGTACCCCAACGGGAACACCATAGGGGGCCCGATAATCGGGAGCGGGTACTTCACGTCGAGTCTGAACTCTTACCTGGACCCCCAGACTGGGCAGGGAGTCCCGACTATCTTCCACACGTTCGGCGGGTCCGCTGTCGACATCGAGCTGGACATGGTCACGGGCGCCATCGAGGTCACCAAGGCGGTGCAGGTCTTCGACGTAGGCAAGGCCATCAACCCGCTGCTCCTGAAGATGCAGCTTGACGGCGGCTTCGTGATGGGGATGAGCATCGCCCTATTCGAGAAGATAAAGTTCGACGAGCAGGGATGGGTGACGAACCCGAATTTCACCAGCTACTACGTCGCTCGCATGAAGGACATCCCCGATGAACTCGTGGCCAGGTACGTGGAAACACCGCAGTTCGACGGCCCCCTAGGAGCCAGGGGAATCGGGGAACTCAGCATGATATCAGTGGCCTCTGCTATATCCAACGCGATATACAGGACGATAGGGGTCAGACTGAACAACCTTCCGATGAGCCCCGAGGTGGTCTGGGACGCCGTAAGGGCCCAGAGGCCGGACCTGCTCGCCAAGGCCATGGAGGATTACTGCAAGGTGGAAAGGCCCGTGAAGGTGAGCCCTTGAGCTTCGGCTCTCCCTACATGACATTGCCTGACTTCACCTACCACAGACCAAAGAGCCTGGACGAGGTGCTCAGCCTGCTGAAAGAGCACGGCGACGAAGCGAAGATCATGGGGGGCGGGGTGGGTCTCATCGCATTCATGAAAGAGAGGCTGATGTCGCCAGGGCACGTCATCGACATAAAGGGGGTCAAGGAACTGAGGGAGGTCAGGCACACGGCGGGCAGGGGGTTGAGGATAGGGGCGTCTGTGTCCATCTCGGAGCTGGTGGAGAACGGAGTCCTGCGGGATGATTACACTGTCCTGCACGAGGCGTTGGCAAAGGTTGCAGACCCGATGATAAGAGGACGGGCAACCCTTGTGGGGAACCTCTGCGAGGCCATACCGTGGGTCGACAGCCCGCCCGCGCTCAGGGCCCTGGACGCATCTGTGGAGATTGCAGGGGCCGACGGCAGGCGAAGCGTGCCCGTGTCAGACTTCATCAGAGGACCTGTGGACATCGACCTCGGACCCACCGAGATTGTGACTGCCCTGGAGGTTCCTCGCGTTCAGGGAAGGAGGAGCACCTTCGAGAAGTTCACTGCTGGGTCAGAGTTCTCTGTCGCGAGCGTCGCAGTCGCGCTCTGGCCGGAAGGGAAGAAGAGGGGCGCGAGGGTAATCTACGGCGCGGTCAACTCCACTCCAGTCCGCTGTGAAGAGGTGGAGGGGCTCTTGGGGGAGGAACTCACGAGGGCTTCGGTGAGGAAGGCCGCGGACATCGCCTCAGAGAAGGTCGAATGCATGAGCGACGTCCTCGCGACTGCGGAGTACAGGAAGCACCTGGTGAAGGTTATCACCGTCAAGGCTCTTGGGAGGCTGTTCTGGAAATGAGAGAGTGCGTAGTCAAGGTCAACGGCCAGACCAGGAGGGCCATGATAAAGGACAACGAGCTGCTGCTGGACCTGTTGAGAGAGGAGCTGGAGGTAAGAAGCGTGAAGGCCGCCTGCTGGAGAGGGGAATGCGGGCTGTGCACTGTGCTCCTCAACGGGGCGCTGGTGAAGTCTTGCCTGGTGCTCGCAGTCGAGGCAGACGGCGGAGACGTGACTACAGTGGAAGGGATAACGGAGAACGGAGAGCTGGCCCCAATCCAGAAGGCCTTCGTCGAGCACGGTGCAGCCCAATGCGGGTTCTGCACTCCGGCATGGATTCTCACGACACACCAGCTATTGAAGACCAACCCTCACCCTAGCGAGAAGGAGCTCACTGAGGCCGTCGCCGGATTGGTCTGCAGGTGCGGAACGTACAACCAGATAAGGGAGGCAGTGGCTGACGCCTCAAAGGCCTACGAAGGGGCCCGCAGGGCTCCGCTTCAGAAGGGTTAGTCCTCTGCGCATCATAGATCAGAACTGGTTCCAAGGCTGAGGACTACCTGGCAGGAAGTCAATGAAGGTAGTCAGCGGTCGATGCCGAGGAGAGACGAGACCAGACTCTAGGCCAGGCGAATTCCTCTCTACTGCCATAACGCCTATAAGCGGTCCGAGTCGGGTTTTTTGGACATGGTCAAGCCAGCAGTTCCTATTTCGTTCGACAGCTTCACCTTCTCCGTCGAGGAGATTGAAGGCTTCCTGGGGGGCATCCCTGACAACCCTGCCTTTCAGAAGCCGTTCTCGCCGAAGCTCCACACTCTGAAGAGTGGCGAGCAGATCATAATCAGGCCGGCCGCCAAGACCGAGGCGCCTGCGATACTCGAGTCTCTCAAGCCCCTGATTGATTCTAAGTACGACAAAGACTTCTACCACTTAGTCGGCACTAGGACCTACGCAGAGATTCTCGCGTGGTACCAGAACAGGCTGAAGGACACCTACGTGATTGTGGCCACCAGGAAGGACGGAGAGCTTGTCGGCTTGGCCGACCACAGGTTCTGGGACAAGAACGTGGCAATCAGCCTTCACACGCTGGTGCTGAAACGGGCAGAGAGGGTGGGGGTGATTCTCTACCTTTCGAAGATCGAACACGCCTTCGACGTGGTGGGTGTAAATGAGTGGTGGGCCACCTTCGAGAGTCCGTTCGGTTTCAGGCTCGGTTTCAGGTTCAACCACGTCACGAAGCCGTGGCCCGAGATGCAGCACGAGCTCGGCGGCGCAAGGATCTTCTACATCAACAGACAACAGTGGGAAGAGTATGTGAAACCCTTCGCGAAGGAGAAGAACTGGCTCGGCACTCGCCCTGTCGCGAAGAGCATCCTGAATGCAACAAAGCCACTGAAACCCACCTCCAAGTTAGAAATAGAGCTCTAGCCTAGTCAGAAGGCAGGCCATCCCCGCGGGGAGCCGGCAGGGACTCTGCCGCCAGCACCGGAGACTGGACTAGCACCTTAGATTCAGAGAAGCCTGTCGAGGGCGTCGGCGAGCTTCTTCTCGAGCCTGGGAGCCTGCTGGAGGTCGACCTGGGCGCATCTTACCTTCTGGCTCTCCAGCGCCTGCCTGAAGATATCGAGCCCCAGGTTCAGTACCACGAGCTCGGACCCCAGAAGCCGTTTTGTCAGATCAACTTTCGCCAAGAAGCTCACTCCACTTTTTCTTTAGCTGGGTCGAGGCCCTGGCACCTCCCACCACCAACGCCGAGGCAACCGCCATCTGCGCGTTGCTCGCGAAGAGCACAACGCCGGCTTTTGACAGCCTCTTGCTCTGCTCATTGAGGGACTGAGGGTCGGCTTCTGTGCCGCAGATGTGCGCCATAACAACCAGCTCCCCTCCCTTCCTACCCGCGCCTCGTCTTGCCTCCTCGATGGCCCCCACCAGCGCGCCTCCGGGGTCGAGTGACGAACCGTAGCCGAGGACGATGTCGAGCATTATCACTGCGACGGATGGATCCTTGGCCTCCTGGAGGATGCGCAGCCGCCTAAGGGTCGGGTCTATCATGGGATGCACCCTGCCGGAGGTGAAGAACTCGTCTCCCAGGTCGACCACCGAATTGTCTTTGCTAACGTCAGGGTCTTTTAGGAGGTATCTGCCCGAGAGGGGAGTATTGCTGAAAGCCTCACCGATGAGCTCTCTGAACACGAGAAGGGTTTCATGTGCCAGGGTGCCGCCGCTGTAGAGGCCGCGAGCGTACTTCTGGCTCGGACCGAGGCCGGACGAGAGCTGCCTCGCCGTAGCCAATAGCTCTTCGACGCTCGTCGACACCTTCTTTTCAAACTCTCTGCGAGATTTTACACCAAAGATGGTGGAAGCGTTCGAAACAGCGGAATGCAACGTCTTGCTGTAGCGGATGCGCTTATCAGAGCCAGACGGGGCGTCGAGCCCCAGAAAACAAGCGACAATCGGCTTCCTGGTCCTCCTTTCGACGTACCCCATGACCTCTTCCATCACCCTGTCCGTAGGAGTCTTTGCGATTATCATTATCGCTCTGGTGCTCTTGTCGCTCTCGAGGAGTCCGAGACAATCCTTCGTCATCAAGCCGCCTATTTCTTCCGAGACGTCGGACCCTCCGACGCCGAGCGCGTGGGATACTCCGAGGCCAATCCTGTCGAGCAATACAGATGCCTCTTGGATTCCGGTCCCTGCGGAGGCGACTATGCCTACGCCCCCCCTCCTGACCGCGTTGGCGAAGCCCAGCCCGATGCCGTTGATTATCGAGGTTCCAGCTCCGGGGCCCAGGACGAGAAGCCCCTTGGAACTTGCGAATTCTTTCAGCTCCGCTTCCTGCTCTCGTGGCACGTGGTCGCTGAAAAGGTGGATGTTGATTCCCCTCTTCAGGAGTTCCATGGAGGGTTCGAAAGCCTGGCTGCCAGGCACTGAAACCACGGCCAAGTTCGCATCAGGGAGATGTTCCAGGGCGGAACCAACCGAATGGAAGGTGATGGCCTTGAGCCTCTCGGGAACAAGGGGCGGGGAAATGACCATTTTCTGCATCCTTTCCATGACATCTTCGCCGTTGGAGCCAGCTGTGACGCGGACTGCGAGGATGAGGTCACCATCGCCTGCGGCCTTGCCTTCGGGGCCGAGAAGCCTGAGGCCCTGAAGGAGACGCTTGTTTGTCTCAGTTCCCATGGCCACCACGGCGTCGTCGACTCCTGGGAGCTTCTTCGCCTCCTCTGATAGGCGCATCAACTGAAGCGAGTCGCGGAAGAAGTCCCGCTTCACGACGTTGATGGCAGCCAACGCTGCGGAAACTCCCCCTCCACTCATGATAAACGTTTTGCACTCGAAACCTTTTAACAGGTCGTGAAACCAAAAAGCTTCGACCCGTCTTGACTGTTTCAAGGGAGGAAGTTGAGAGTGCGAACGCGGAGGCCGTCGAAAGAATGATGGATTCCGACCCTGTCTGGGTGGACATCGCACCCGCGAAGGAGAAGTTAGGAGGAATGAAGAAAACACTCCTGCATGCGGGCCCTCCCATCAGTTGGAAGGAAGCGAGCGGACCCCTCCGAGGAGCGATCATCGGCGCCTGTATTTACGAGGGGTGGGCGGAGACCGAGAAAAGAGCGGCGAGGCTGGTTGCGGAGGGCGAGATCCGGCTGGACTGCGACCACCACCATAACGCCGTGGGTCCCATGGCAGGGGTGATTTCCCCCAGCATGCCCGTGTACGAACTGAAAGACAGGAAGTTCGGCGTGAAGACCTACTCGAACATGAACGAGGGGATAGGGAAAGTCCTCAGGTATGGCGCATACAGCAAGGAGGTTCTGGAAAGGCTTCGTTGGATGTCCGAGACCGTTGCGCCCGTCTTCCAGGCAACCGTGAAAGAAATGGTGAACGGAAACAGTGGCCTCCCTCTGAAACCGATGATCGCCCAAGCGCTGACCATGGGAGATGACTGCCACAACAGGTACGTGGCTACGACGTCGCTCTTCGCAAAGCAGATCGCTCCGTACTTGGTGAGGACAGGATTTGACAGCAAGACGCTCTCCCAGGTGAGCAAGTTCATCGATGAGAACAACTTCACGATGCTGAATATGGGGATGGCGGCCGCCAAGGCAATGACGCTAGCGGGGCACAACGTGAAGTACAGCACAATAGTCACGGTGATGTCCAGGAACGGAACTGACGCAGGCATCTGGGTTAGTTCGTTGGGCAACCGGTGGTTCACGGCGGGAGCACCCGTCCCCAAGGGCCTCTGGTTCCCGGGTTACACCGAGGCGGACGCAAACCCTGACATAGGTGACAGTTCCATAACGGAGACTGCTGGATTCGGAGGATTCGCAATGGCCACAGCCCCGGCCATAGTCTCCTGGGTTGGAGGAAGCGTCCAGGACGCAATGGAAGTAACGAACAGGATGTATGAAATCACGCAGGCAAAACACAAACACTTTCTCATCCCGTTCCTCGACTTCAAGGGGACGCCGACCGGGATTGACCTCAGGAAGGTGCTGAAGACTGGTATCGCGCCTACCATCAACACGGGAATAGCGCACAAGAAGGCGGGCGTCGGGCAGGTGGGCGCTGGGACCGTTACATTTCCGATGAAGGTCTTCAGAGATGCCTTCGAAGCGTACGTAGACAAGTTCGGAGCATGATTCTGAGGGCTGCAGACGTCGGAGAGCTAGTTTCGTCCTTTCTCACTCACGCATCAGAGGGAAGGGTAAGGCGGGTCTTCCGAAGCTCTGCCTATATCGAAGCCGGGGACGAGGTAATCCTGCTTCTGCGGGGAGAGCTCAGATCTCCCATGACGGTGAACCTTTCAGCAGTCGAGGACTTCGGGAGACTTCTTGCCATTGATGAACGATGCAACCTGGGCATGGGAAGACTGGAGTTCGGGAGGATGACTGTGCGAACAGAAGGAGCGAATGTGTACCATGGTGGCCTCGGGAGGGATTCATCAATCGCCCCTCTGGCCGGATCCGAGCTCGTCAGGGGCATCGTAATGCTCAGGCTTCTCTACGGTGCTTCCCAGTCGAAATTGGATATTGTTACCGACGGCTCGTTCAGGCAATTCATCTACACCGTCCTGTTGCCTCTTGCGGAGGGAGAAATGGCGGAAGCCTATCTGCCAAGGAATTACTTTCCGCTGATTGGCATAGGAGGCGGGTTCACCCCGGCTGGCGACGACTTCATCGGCGGCTTCACCGCTGCTTTCAATCACGTGGCACGCACGACCGGCAGAGCAGAGATACGGCTGCCAAAGCCCGAACTGGAGAAGCGGACGGTCCCGGAGAGTGCCGCGCTGATCGACTACGCCCAGAGGGGGTACGTCGATGAGGAACTGGAACGTCTGATTATTTCTGCATTCGGCGGCAGGCCCGGGTTCTTCGACAACCTGCTGCAGGTGGCAAGGCGCGGACATACTTCAGGCATTGACGTGTCTTCGGGCGTTCTGCTTTCAGCGGCTGTCTGCAGGGACCGCATGACGCGTGAGGGGGCGGTGGAGAAGTGCCTCAGCGCCCTCACTAATCCATAAGCTCAGAACCCTTTAATCCGTCCCGACTGGACGCGGAACTGGCTTGGAAGAGAAAGCGCAGGACCGACCTGTACTCGAAACGGTTGGGTTGACGAAGAGATTCGGGAATCTCGTGGCCGTGAACGGAGTCAACTTTTCGCTGCGCAAGGGCGAAATCCACGCCCTTCTCGGGGAGAACGGTGCCGGAAAGTCCACCCTCTGCAACGTCCTCTACGGGTACTACAAGGCAGAGGGGGGCGAGATCACAGTGAAAGGGAATCGAGTCAGGTTCTCTTCCCCGAAGGACGGCATCAGGGCGGGGATAGGGATGGTCCACCAGGAACTGATGCTGATTCCGAACATGAGCGTGCTTCAGAACCTGAGCCTGATGACCGACCTGAAGCTGAGCAAACCCATTCTCGAACTGGGGGACATAAAGAACAAGCTGATGGCAATGGAAGAGACCTACGGACTCCAGGTCGATCCCGAGGCGATGGTGGAGAACCTTTCGGTCGGCGAGAGGCAGAGGGTTGAGATACTCAAATGTCTCTTCATCGGAGCAGACATCCTCCTCTTCGACGAGCCGACCAGCTTCCTCACCGAGATCGAGACAGAGAAATTGTTTGCCAGTCTGAAACGGATGGTGGGAGAGGGGCGGTCGATCGTTTTTGTGACCCACAGAATAGACGAAGTAATGCAGATCGCGGACAGAATCACCGTGATGAAACTGGGAAAGGTGGTCGCGACGAAACTCAGGTCTGATGTGACCCAAAACCAGCTGGCCATGCTCATCGTGGGTCGTGAAGTCTTGTACAACGTCCAGAAGATACCCACCCAAATCGGCAAACCCATGCTGCAAGTCACGGACGTATACGCCGACAACGATGTGGGTTCGCACGTAGTTCGCGGGGTGTCCTTTGAGCTAGATGCAGGGGAGATACTTGGTGTCGCCGGTGTAGCAGGGAACGGACAGAGAGAACTCGACGAAGTCATCACAGGTATGCGAAAAGTCAAGACAGGCAAGATTCTCATAGAGGGAAAGGATATTGCGAACGATACCCCAGACGATGTTCGCAGGGCCGGAGTCGCGCATGTTTGCGAGGAACACAAGACAGGTTTCATTTTTGACTTTACACTGAAGGACAACCTGATTCTGTCCCCCTTCCTCTCTGAGCGCTTCAAGAACGGTATCCTTCTTGACGAAGGCAAGCTAAGAGAGAAGACCAGAGAATTGCTGAAAGAATTCAACGTTACGGCATCCTCCGAGGACGCCCCTCTGAGGACTCTCAGCGGTGGCAACAAGCAAAAATTCCTTCTGGCACGTGAACTCTTCTGGGGACCAAAGGTAATCGTAGCGAACAACCCAACGAAGGGCTTGGACGTCGGATCTGCTGAATACATCAGGAACATCTTGATGAAGCAGAAGTCCGAGGGCAGGGCGATCTTGATGATTTCAGCTGACTTGGACGAGATTCTCGATATGAGCGACAGAGTTGCCGTAATGAATCAAGGGAGAATCGTCAAGATAGTGCCCACGAAGGAGGCAGATATTTACGAGCTCGCTACTCTGATGACCACTAGCATCCAGAGTAAGCAAGAGTAAAGGGGATTCCTCTTCTTCCTAGCCCTTCTTGTAGGGCTTGAGAAGATACTTGGGAGGTCTAGCCTTTCTTCCCAGAATTGGAATCAAAGCGAGAAGAAAAACGTACGGGAGCATGTTGAAGAGTTGCGAGCTTCCCGCTATCGCGGTGCTAGCAATAGACACGAATTCTGACTGAGTCGCGTATACGATGTTGAAGGATAATGCAGCGAACAGTGTCTTGTAAGGCCCCCAATTCGCAAAATAGATCATGGCTAGCGCTATGAAACCTCGGCCACTAATGATGTCGAACTGGAAATTCTGAAGGAATCCAACATTGAAGTAGGCACCAGCGAGGCCCGCTAATACTGCACCGAAGATAACCGCAAGGAATCTAACCTTCAGAACATTGACGCCCATGTTGTCGGCCGCCTTTGGGTTCTCGCCGACGGCCCTCACCCTGAGTCCCAGAGAGGTCCTGCCGAGGAAATAAGAAACCAAGACCACAAGTGCAAGAGCGAAGTACACGAGAATATTCTGTTGGAAGAGGATCTGCCCAACAACAGGAATGTCACTGAGGTAGGGGATGTGTACGTTCGGGATGTTGACGAAAGCGGGCAGGGCCCTGGTGCCTGCGAACGTGTTGAAGAGGACGAACGACAATCCCAGACCCGACAGATAGATGGCAAGCCCCACGACTATCTGGTCCAGCCGCATCTGTACGGCGAGAAGAGCAAAGATGACTCCAATCAGCCCTGCGACACCCAGTGCGGCCAGTATCGCCAACCATGGATTCCCAGTTGTGAGATCGACGGCATAAGTAGTGAACAGGGACATCAGCATGATGCCCTCGATACCCATGTTTGCGACGCCCGACTTCTCTGTCACGATTTCGCCCAACCCAGCGAATAGGTAAAGAGGAGAAAGCCGCAGAGTGGTCGAGAATATCCCTATGAGAACGTCCGAAAGGAGGACGGTCACATTGCAGTCCTCCTCTCAGCCAAGTAAGTGCCCGCCAGAATTCCTATCATCATGACACCTTCCATCACAAAGACGACCGAAGTTGGAACGTTCGCTTGAAGGGCCATGGCCTCCGCTCCTATCGTTATGTATGCGAAGAAGAGCGATGCGATGCCAATTCCTATGATGTGTTTCCTTCCAACTAGGGCGGCGATGACCGCGATGAAACCCCAGTTGGTCACGAACACACCGGCGTCGATGTGGTAAAAGTAACTCATCTGCAAAAGCGCGCCCCCAAGTCCGGCGAGTGCGCCGGCAGCCAGCATAGTGATGACCATCACTCGAGGGATGCTTATCCCAGCATACCTCGCCGTTTCAGCGCTCTCTCCGACCGTGTTCGCTTGCACTCTAAACGGCGTCCTCTCGATCAGGAAGTAAAGGAGGACTCCTAAGACAATCGCAAAGGGCACTGCGTAGGTAAGCGGGAATCCGCCAACAATATTGGGAATTTGGAACTTAGCAGGAAGTGTAGCAGTGTAAGGATAGCCAATGGCAATGGGGCTCTTGATGGGCCCGTTGAGCATGTAGTAGCCGAAGTTCGTTGCAACGACATTCAGAAGTAGTGTAACCACGATTTCGTTGGCTCCGAATCTGACTCTGAGAATTGTTGGGGCGACAATCCAAAGAAGCCCGCCCAAGGTCGCCAAAAGAATCATCGTGACATACAGAACAGGCCATGGAAGAAACGCCAGGTAGATGTAGGCAACAAAAACCATGACCATTCCGATGATCAACTGGCCCTGCGCTCCGATGTTCCAGAGGCCTGCTTTCAGGGCTATCCCAACTCCCATGGCCATCAAATAGAAAATCGCGAATCTGACGAAGACCTGCTGGACTCCGCTCTTCGTCGTAAAAGGATTCAGAAAAAGAGTGGACAGGGCGACTTCGACGTTACCGCCGGCATACGCCACGACAACCAGCCCGGCAATGACGCCGAGTGCTATCGCGGCAGCGTTGTACGCCGTTACGCGTAGCCATCGAAGGCCCTGCATCTCGCTCGCAACTTTACGGTGGTGTTGGTAGGTAACTGAATTGTAGTGCTGTGTTTGATGTCGGCGAACCGCCGCCGGACGGCACTACAATGCTTGTGTCTGCGCAGCTGGAGTCGGTGGGGGTGTCGAAGCAGAGTGGGTTGCCTGTGTGGTCAGCCTTGAAGTACAAGCCGATTGTGCCCACGACGATGTCGCTCTGCAATGCGCGTCCTGCTTTCGCTATGTTGGTTGGTACGTTGGGTCCGGGCTGAACCTGAACAATTCCTGATTGCATGTTGGCTGTAACGAAGCCCCAAGCATAGTTGTTTGTGACGTAGTCGATTAGTGCCTTGTTGAATAGTGTGGCCCAGTTGACGACTATCGAGCCCAGCAGGACTCTGTTGTCAGCAGGGACAACCTTTGTCAGGTTCGAGTAGACATTCGTTGCCCACACCTGAGTTGTTGTTGGTTGTGCCATTGCTGCTCCGAGTACGCCGACATCGATTCCATCTCCAGAGGAGAAGACGATGTCCGCATGGTTGGTGTAGTCGTTGGTTGCGTCTGTCTGGGCTCCGGCTGAATCTGACCAGGCAAACGCTTCGAACTTGTTATAGAAGGTTGCAGTCGCGGCATTGGGATCGGTATACAGGACGCCAGCCTTGAACCCTTCGTGTCCGCCCCAGATCGATGACACGAAGCCGCCACCGATGAGGCCGAATTTGTTAGTTTGGCTGAGCATGCCTGCCATCGCTCCCAGAACGAAGCCGCCTCCGCTGATGTCTAACCAGATTCTGTAGACGTTGGACGCGTTAGCTGCTGTGCAGTCAATGCAGACGAACATTGTGTTCGGAAACTGTGGGCCTAGTGTGCTTGCCATGGCTTGGTACTGGACACCTAGCAGGAAGATTACCCCGTAACCCGCGGTCGCCCATTGCTGTGCGACCGGTTGAGCGTCGGAACCGGAAACCTTGTTCTCAGAGAGGGTGAGAGTGAAGCCGTACTCCGTTTGTAGCTTCTGCAGCTCTGCATATCCCTGATAGTTCCACGAGTTGTCTGTCGGAGCGATAGGTTCTATGAGGCCTACCTTGAGCGCCCCGATGGCGCTGGCGGTAGTACTGCCGGTCACCGTGGTGGTCACCGATTTTGTGACTGTTCCAGCTGTCGTTGTGTTTGTCACTGTCTTTGTACTGGTCGGTGGATAGATGAAAGCATAGGCTGCTACTGCGCATAAGAGGATGATGATGACGATTAGAACTCCTACGAGCGTTGTGATTCCTTTATTTTTCGTACCGTGCATCGCTCGTTCGATGACTCTGTCGTTATTTAAGGTCGTTTGCCTGCTCGTCGGACCTAACTGAGCTTCCCCTTCACGCAATCAAAAAGCTGGGTGACGATCTTCTTGATGTTTCCCTCGATCAGAGGTTTGGCCAGGCTGCCCAGCGGACCGTTGATGTTCACGTTGGCATCCCAGCTCAGCTCTGACTGCTCGCCGACGGCCGCGATGGTTATGTTGACCAAGGCCGTGAAGCCGCTCCCGGCCCCGGAGCCCGCCAGTTCAAGGACGGCAGCATAGGACTCGCGGTCCTCCTTGACAACTCTGGTGTTGGTCTGGAAGGTGCCTCGTATGAAACCGATGGAGACCTTGACCGTGGCGGTAATTCGCTTGTTCTCGCCGACTGTGTAGGTCTGCAGGCCGGGAACGCACTCTATCACCTTGCTCGGGTCGGAAACGAAGTCCCAGACTTTGTCTCTGTTGCTTGGAAGCGCCAGTTTGCCCTGAAGCTGCATGATCAGGATTTCGGGTTTGGTGATTTAAGGGTTAGTCGAAGCGGGAGTCAGGCGCGCGCTGTTCGACGAGGCGACCGACGAGTCCTACGACAGAAGGGTGCAGCGTGTGGCCAGGGAGCTGAACAAGGCTATCGTCACTCTCAGAACTGCCATCGTCAGACTGGGAGAGGTCACCGACGGGACCGAGGACGAGTGGCTGATTCGCGAATCGATCTTCGTCTGCAGAGACAACCTGAGCAATCAGATCGAGAGCCTGACTAGGCTGAAGAGGAAGATTGAGCGGGCGCAGGAGTCAAACCCAGACAGAATAGCTCTGATCAAGTAGCGAATCTGGAGGAATCCCGCCAGCTGTCGCTTCTTTCTCCGTGCCATTCCGCGGCGTGCGACAGATTTAAAGCACCAAGAGGGCGCACTTGCACCGATGTCCTCAGATTGGTCTCCGCCTGAAAATGTGACTCTGAAGGAAGTCAAGATAAAGGTCGAAGACATCGAACCCATCCTCCGCGGCTTCGAGTCCCCTCTGCTGAAGGTCGAATACCCGCCAGGATACGTGAACCTCCCGGACGGAGAACGCATGCTCGTCAGGAGGGCGAGAAAGGAAGAGGCGCCTATCGTGATGAAGACCGCCCTCAAGCTCTTCGACCACGACACGGATTTCTTCGACCTCGTTTCGGCCAGGGTCTACGCGGAGTTCCTGGGCTGGTACCGCGCCAGGATGAAGGACCACGTCGCCCTCCTAGGAATCATCAACGGCGAACTCGCAGCCATAGGGAACTTCAGACTGTGGAACAATGACGTCGCCATCAGCCTCCACACCCTGACCTTCAAGAGGCGCTCAGGAATAGGGGCGATCCTGTACGCCGCCAAGGCCGAATATGCCTTCGACCTAATGGGAATCAAGGAATGGTGGGCGACCTACGAAAGCTACACCGGGTTCAGATACTGGGGAATAAAGTACGCCCAGTACCAGAAGCCATACCCCCAGATGCAGCACGAACTGGGCGGGGCAAGGATATTCTTCAACACAAAGGAGGACTGGGACAGGTTCGTGAAGCCAATGCTGCAAGACAGGCTCGTCATACGCCCGGCCCCCGCTGACCTCCTCGCTTCCGGCGAGAAAGTGGCCGTCCCCAAGGAAGTCGAAGTGTGACATCCTCCCTCGAATGAATTCGTGGGCTTCCAGCGGCGGCCTTCCTGCTGGGTGGCATGATTCCCGCCGCGTATAGTTCCTGCTTCCTTGACAGGGCTTGCACGTCCCGTTGTCGGGACGGGTAGAGGCCCAGTCTCCGCAGGCTTGAGCTCGGGCATGTCCTGCCCTACCTGAGCGACTCCTCGCTTCAGCACAATCCAGGCCGCGTTGAGGTCGCGGTCCAGCGTCCTTCCACATCCCCTGCACTCGAACTGTCTGACCGATAGGGGAATCTGGTTCAGGGTACCGCAAAAGTAGCACTCCTGAGTGGAGTACGCCGGTGGCACCCCGACAACCAGCTTACCTGCCCGTTTGGTTTTGTATTCTGAGAAACTTCGAAGCTGGCCCCAACCGGCGTCGCTGATTGACTTCGCCAGTGCGTGATTCCTGACCATGTTCCTGACCTTCAGGTCCTCGAAAGCGACCAGGTCGTGTTCCCGCACTAGCTGGGTGCTCAGCTTGTGGTTGAAGTCTCTCCGCCGGTTGGCAACCTTGGCCTGCCGGATGGCCAGCAATCTGCGCGCCTTCTCCCTGTTCTTCGAGTCTTTCTGCGTCGCAGAGAAGTTCCGTTGAACGAGTTTCACTCGCTTCTCCGCCTTTCTGAGAAACTGTGGGTGAGGAATCTTCACGCCGTCCGTGGTCGCTATCAGCGACTTTAGTCCAAGGTCTATCCCGACGGGCGAGGCGAAGTATGCCTTCAGTGGTTCTGGTACCTGTACATCGTCCTCATAGACTAGAGAGGCGTACCAATCGCCGTTCGGTTCCCTGACCACCGTGCAGGTCTTCAGTTCCTCGCGTCTGGAAGGCAATTCTCTGTGGAAGACCACCTTGACGTTCCCCACCTTCGAGAGGAAGAGCCTCCTCCGGACTAAGTCCGGCTTCACCGACCCGTTGTACGCCTGAGGGTAGGTGAACGACCCTGACTCAGAGAACCTCTTGAACCTTGGATATCTCGCTCGGTGTTCGAAGAAGGCTTTGAAGGCCCTGTCCAAACGTTTCAGTATCTCCTGTCCTGCTTGCGAGTAGAGCTCCCCCAGCAAAGGGTCGGCCCGCCTCTCGGCAGTGAGGATCCAACACTGCTGGCTGTACGAGGTGGAGAGCCGTTCCTCCTCCCAGCGCCGCTTCCGGTGGGCGAGGGCTTCATTCCAGAGCTGCCGCCCGGCCTCGATCATCCTCAGCAGCCTCCGCTCCTGCTTGCGGTTTGGGTACAGACGGAACTGGAACGCCGACTTCATGCCATCCAGAAGATAATACGTAGCCATTCCATTTGAGCCCAACGCGATTCATCCCCGGATTGAAATCCGGGGCTTTCTCGCGTAGTTCGGTAAGCCTCCGCGAAAGCGCCTGTCCATAGAAAGGGAAGCCTAGCCGAGGTGACGGTCCGGATGACCACTGTCCAAGGAAGGGGCTCATGCCTTTTATATCACGTGGCGGCTCGCCGAGCGTATGACAAAGCTTTACGACCTGTCTCAACCATTGAACCAAGAGACGCCCTTCTGGCCTCTCTATCCGCCCTTTGAAGTGAAGTTCATCAAGAGAAAAGCTGAGCAAGGAGTCAACGCCATGTACATCATGACTGCGATGCACATCGGGACCCATCTGGACGCGCCGCTCCACTTCGTGACAAACGGCAAGACGATAGACCAGATACCCCTCGAGTGGCTCTACGGCCCCGGAATCATCGTGGACGTGAGCGAAGTCGGAGACCTGGGCATCTACACAGAGGAGCTTGTAGAGAAGAACGCGAAGCCAGCCGGAGGTGTCAAGGAAGGCGACCTTCTGCTGCTCTACACCGGCTGGAGCAAGTACGCCTGGTATCAGAAGCCCAAGCCCAACGGCACAGCCGACGAAGAGAGATACATCCACATGCACCCAGGGCCCACCAAGGCATTCTGCGACTACCTCCTGAGGAAGAAGATCCACATATGGGGGGTGGACGCCGTGTCGACGGACCACCCGATGAATCTCCCCATCGGCAGATTCCTTCCTCGGATCAGCGACAAGGTGAAGGCAGCGGCTGCGAAGAGGTATGGCCAGGAGAACCTGGCGAAACTCTTCCCTGAGGAGGACTATCAGGTGACCCACAACATCCTGTTCCCCCATGACTGCATACACGTAGAGAACCTCGGCGGGCAGATCGAACAGGTCCTCGGAGGGAAGAAGGCAGTCCGTACTACGTTAGGCTGCTTCCCCTTCCTGTTCAAAGGGGGCGAGGCCGCCTTCGCGAGAGTCGTGGCATTCGTGGAGTAGAAACCGATGCAGGCCCCTTCAGCGGGTTGGCTGCTGGCGATTGCGGACGACGGGAAACTGGCTGACCTAGACGGGGTCACGTTAGACCTCAGCCATGGCGTCCCCGCAGAGGCTTTCGCTCAGTACGACGGCGTCGTAGCTGGCACCGCCAGAGTCGGCGGAGTCGAGGTGGCCATCTTCGCCCAGGAGCCGACCTACAAGGGGGGGTCCATGGGTCTAACGCACACTAAGAGGCTGGAGCGACTGGTCAGTGTCGCAATCGAGAAGAAGCTGCCACTGATCGGACTCTACGACTCAGGGGGGGTCCGGGTGCAGGAGGGCGGGCGCTCGCTCGAAGAGGCGAGCGCCCTCGTCGGCAAGCTGTTGAAGGCGAGGGACGTCGTCCCTGTGATCAACGCAGTGATGGGGACGATCACTGGCGCCGCGACCTACTCGGCCTCCCTGGGGAACGTCCTTGTGATGCTGAAGGGGAGGAGCAGGATGTTCGTCTGGGGTCCGGGCGTAGCGAAGGCAGAAACAGGGGTCGAAGTCGGGATGGACGAGCTGGGTGGGACAGACGTGCATTCGGTAAACGGGGCTGCGTCGCTGGTCGTCGCGGACGAGAGGGAATGCACGGAACTGCTGAAGGTGCTCGTGGGGTACCTCGGTGGAATGCCGGGGGCAGCCGTCGGCCCCAGCTCCGCGCGAGGGGAGGGCGCCATGGGAATCATACGATCTACCTTCGACGGCGGGTCGTTTATCGAGTTCAGAAGCTCCTACGGCAGGAGCTTGATCACGGGCCTTGCTAGGCTGGGCGGCAGGACGGTGGGCGTCGTCGCCTCCAACGGAGAAGTGCTCCGCGGGTTCCTCGATGTCGATTCGTGCAGGAAGCTCTCGAGGTTCGCTTCGATGTGCAACTCGCTTCGAATCCCCATGGTGACCTTCTTGGACTGCCCGGGAGTGTACCCCGCACCTGAACAGGAGCGGTCGGGGATCATTACCGCAAGCGGGGAGGCGATTAAGGAGTACGCGTCGGACAGGTCTCCCAAGGTGACGGTCGTGACCGGTGCAGCCTACGGGGGGGCTTTCGTGGGATTCGCCAGCAAGGCTCTGGGGTCAAAGAAGGTGTTCGCCTACCCGAATGCGAGGATTTCAGTGATGGACGTCCCATCCTACCTGGAGATCTTCCAGAAGAAGAAGCTGGAGGCGATGAAGGCCGGGGAAAGGGAGGCAGAAGTCGAGAGGATCACAGCGGAGTTTCTCAAACAGATGGACCCGCGCATAGGTGTCGGGGCTGGCTACATCGACGAGATTATCGACCCATCCCTGACTAGGGCCAAGCTGATAGCCGCCTTCGGCTGACTCAGTCGCCTGCCGATGAGTCCTGTCGTTCCTGGGTGATCTCCACCAGCACCCGGCCCGTGTCCTTCGGGTGGATGAAGTTGACCCTGCTCCCGAACTTCCCGTCGGCAGGCTTCTCGTACAGGAAATGAAATCCCTTCGCGCCCAGGTCCTTCATGCTCTGTTCGATGTCCTCCACGGCGAATGCGATGTGATGGAGGCCCTCTCCCCTGTCTCTGAGGAACTTCGCAACGTTGCTGTCCTCGCTGGAGGGCTCTAGCAGCTCGATGTTGACATCGCCGACCTTCAGCAAGGCTATTCTCACCTTCTGGCCCGGAACCTCCGTTCGCCTTACGTCAAAGTCGCCCAACGCTGTGTAGACCGCCAGCGCCTGATCAATGTTCTTGACAGCCACGGCTACGTGGTCGAACTTCAAGTCTCATCACCTAGAAGGGCATGGGCGCCCTGTACGCACCGTAGACCTCCCTCAAAGCGTCGCTGATCTCGCCAACACTGCATCCAGCTCCCACTGACTCTGTTATGGAGGGCAACAGGTTCTCTCCGTTCTGGGCCGCGCTCTTGATGTGTTCGAGGCAATCCCTGATGGACTCCAGTTCTCTGGAAGACTTCGTGCGGCGTAGCTGGTGCGCTCGCACTTTTTGAATGCTCTCGGGAAGGGAGTGGACTTTGTGGCTGACGGCCTTCGTCGGTTTGAATGCGTTCACTCCGACCACTATTCTCTTCTTCTCTTCGATCTGCATCTGCTTGTCATAGGCAGCGTTGAGAATCTCCCTCTTGACGTACCCGCTCTCTATGGCCTTCAGCATACCCCCAACCTTGTCGATCTTCTTCATCTCCTCGAAGGCGAGTTTCTCGAGCTTGTCCGTAAGGTACTCGAGATAGTAGGAGCCGCCCAGCGGGTCGGCAGTGAGGGTGACTCCCGATTCGTATGCAATCAGCTGCTGGGTCCTAAGAGCCAGCTTGGCCGACTCCTCAGTCGGGAGTGAGAGGGCTTCGTCTCTGGAGTTTGTGTGAAGGGACTGGGTGCCACCCAGAACTGCGGCAAGCGCCTGAATCGCGACCCTCACGACGTTGTTCTCCGGGTCCAGGGCAGTGAGCGTCTCGCCCGCTGTCTGGGTGTGGAATCTCAGCTTCATCGATTCTTCGTTCTTGGCTCCGAACCTTTCCTTCATGATCTTCGCCCACATCCTCCTGGCAGCCCTGAACTTCGCCACCTCCTCCATGAAATCGTTGTTGCAGGCGAAGAAGAAGGAGAAGTGGGGGGCGAAGGCGTCGACTTCCAGCCCCCTTTCGACTGCGGCTTCGGTGTAGGTGATGGCGTCGGCGAAGGTGAAGGCTAGCTCCTGGACGGCGGTGGAACCCGCTTCCCTTATGTGGTAACCACTGATGCTGATTGGGTGCCACTTCGGGTAGTTCTTCACTGAGTATTCGACGAGGTCCATGGCGAGAGAGAGCGAACGCCCCGGGGGATAGATGTACGTGTTGCGCGCCAGGTACTCCTTCAGGATGTCGTTCTGAACCGTCCCCCTGATCTCGCCCCTAGGGATCCCAGACTCCTCTGCGATGGCGACGTACATCGAGAAGAGGATCGGGGCGGTGGCATTGATTGTCATGGACGTACTCACCTTCCCGAGGTCGATTCCCCTGAAGACTTTGCGCATGTCGTCGATCATGCTGACCGCAACTCCTACTCGCCCAATCTCCCCCAGCGCCCTGGGGCTGTCAGAGTCGAGGCCGAGCTGCGTCGGAAGGTCGAAGGCCAGGCTCAGGCCTGTCTGGCCCTGCTCCAGCATGAACCTGAGTCTCCTGTTCGTCTCCTCCGAAGTGCCGAAGCCGAGGTACTCCCTCATTGTCCAGAGCCGTTTCCTGTACATCTCCCCGTATATTCCCCTAGTGTAGGGAAACTCCCCTGGCGCCTCCTTCACTGGGAGAGATTCTGAAGGAGAATGGAAGGGTTTGACGTCCACTCCCGAGAGGGTCCTCGATTCCGACGACTCCAACTGGCATCTTGCCTCCTGTGTGTGTTCCTCTTTCCTCCGCATTTTAAACTTGGCCATGGGAACGGATATAGCCACAGAGCAGCGTGACAGGGCCCATGCAGGGGCTGAGGGGGTACATCGCAGTCGCCGACGCATTGGAGGTGCTGGGGACGAAGAGCAGGCTCAGGCCCCAGGTCGAAAGAGTGGACCCGCGAACCGCCTACGGGCGTGTCCTGGCCAAAGATGTTGTCGCAAGAAAAGACGTTCCGGCCAACGACATCTCTCTAATGGACGGCTACGCCGTGAGGGCGGCGGACCTGGCCCTGGCAAAGAGGGGGCGGCCCGTTTGGTTGAATGTCCGCGGAGAGGCGCGCCTGGAGGAGACCGGGGAGGCGAGGTTGGAGAGCGGCGAAGCTGCGGCAGTTTCTACCGGTTCGAGCCTGCCGGCGGGGTCGGATGCGGTACTGAAGGCAGAGGATGCGAGGAGGCGCGGCCGCAAGGTAGGAACAATGAAGGCGCTGGATGCGTGGCAGAACGTGTACAGGGCCGGGGCTGACCTGAGGAGGGGGGACCTGGTCCTGCCCAAGCGCAAGGTGCTGAAGGCCCAGGACGCAGGGATGTTGATTCAACTCGGGGTGGGATCGGTGAGCGTCTACAAGAAGCCGAGGGTCGGGCTCATAACGACGGGCAGCGAACTGACAGACGCGCCCAGACCAGAGCCCGGAAAGGTGGCGGAGACTCATGGGCCGATCTTCTCTCGCATTCTCGGTGAACTCGGGTGCGAACCCGTACACTTGGGCATCGTCCCAGACGACGCTCGGAAGCTGTCGGTGGCCCTGACGGCCGCTCTCCGCCGTTCGGACATTGTCTTGATGATGGGTGGGACGTCGATGGGAGTCCACGACCTGGGGGAATTGGCGATCAGGAAGCTTCGCCCGGAGGCTATCTTCCACGGGCTGATGTTGGACAGAGGGAGGGTAACTGGGGGGGCTGTCGCTGATGGAAGGCCGGTACTTATGATGCCGGGACCGATTCAGGCAGCGATGAACTGTTTCCTCGTGCTGGTTCTGCCACTGATCGGCAGGCTCCTGGGAGGAGCAGAACTAGTGACAAAGTTGCCTGTCAGGCTGTCGGGGGATTGGGAAGCGAGGGAGCGCTACAGGAGCTTCACCAAGGTGGCTTACCTCAGGGTGTCCAGGAACGGCTCGTCCATGTCAGCAGAGCCGATGGTCGCAGAGACAGAATCCATGTCCCTGCTTACGACTTCGAACGCCTTTGCCATTGTGCCCCAGGAGGTGGCAAAGCTGAAAGAAGGGCAGGTGGTCGAGGCGGTCCTGCTCCCTGGATTCTCGTCAGTGTGACCTGTCCCTGGACGCCAAGAAAGCAAGGGCCTTGTCGATGTCCGAGGGGGTGTCGATGTCGAGGAGAATCCCCTGGTCCTTGACCGGCAACTCCAACACCTCGTGCTCGTGCCTGCCAATCACTTCCTTTGCACCGACGTCCCCGGAGAGCTCGAGGATGAAACCGAACATGGCCCTTTGGAACAGGACTGGGTTCCCCCTGTTTCCTTCGTAGACAGGGACTACGATTCTGGCGCCGGTCCTTCGGTAGGCGGCCACCAAGGCATCGACGGTTTCCGGGAGGACCAGAGGCTTGTCCCCCAGGCCCACGACGACAGCCTCGCTTCCTCCTTTGACCGCCTGGAGTCCGAGTTTCAGGGACGAACTGAGGCCACGGGAGGGGTCCGGGTTTACTACGTACCTGAGGCGGGGGCCGGTTTCGCGTTTCAGCAGGTGAGGCTGGTCAACGATGACGATTACGTCATCAACAGACGACGATAGGAACGCCTCTGTCGACAAGTCGAGGATTGTCCTTCCAGCGAGCAGCACACCCTGTTTAGGTTTCCCCATCCGCTTGGAGAGGCCTGCGGCCAGGATGAGCCCGGTGATCAACGACTGTCGACGTTCTCATCTTCATCGGACTCGGATTAAACCTGACGGTGAGCACGTTTGGGAGTTGGAGGTCCGCAGCCCCAAGTGTGGCGTGCTTGGCTCCCTCCTCCAAAAGTAAATAACGCGGATTTCGAGCTTACGACAGGATGAAGTCGACAGAGTTCACCCGCCTGACGGACGAGCTTGCCGCTAGGGGGGAACCCTTCGCAGTGGCCACAGTAGTGAAGACCGAAGGGTCCTCGCTGGGGAAGCCTGGGTTCAAGGTGGTGATATCCGGGAACGGCCAAGTGCTGTACGGGACCCTGGGCGGAGCTTGTCCGGAGTCTGCCATAGTGCACACTGCTAGGAAGGTGCTCAGCACAGGGACGCCTAGAGTCGTCAAGGTCTACCTGGAGAGCGCCGACAAGGCAGTGGAGGCAGTCATCAAGAGCCAGACCGAGGATGAAATCCATGTGGAGACCAACTGCGGGGGGACCATGGAGATCTATGTGGAGCCATACCTCCCTGCACTGAGACTCGTGCTCGTCGGCCAAGGGGGGAAGGACGAAGTGGAAGACGCTTTGGTAAGGCTGGGGAAGCTGCTGGACTTCGAGGTCGTAGTCATCGACCATAGCCCGGAACTAACTCAGGAGCCCGACACGCTGATCAGGAATTCGGACTTCGACCTTTCGAGATTCGAGTTTCACCGGAGCGACTCGGTGGTGGTACTGACCAAAGGAGAAAGGGACGCAGACACGCTTCAGACCATAGGGAGGAGTCCGGTCGGGTACGTCGGAATGATGGCCAGCAAACAGCGTGCGGCGGACGCCATCAGGGAACTGAGGAGACGGGGGGTTGCCGAGGCCTACCTGGGGTCAATTCGCACCCCTGCCGGAGCAGACATCGGGAGCCTCACCCCCTTCGAGATTGCCCTCAGCATCATGGCGGAGGTCGTTGCCGTGAAGTACGGGAAGACGATCGCGAGCAAGAGCCTGAGAGCCGAGGGACAGGCCTCGATCAGCTAGGCTGGGCCCCAAGCGGCGCTCCTTCGACCCAGTGTCTCTTCCGTCGACGAGAGGTTCGAATCTCTCACCAAGGGCTTCCGAATTCAAACGGGCGAAACCGCCGTCCGTGACAGAAAGAAATGCTAGCGCCGGCATGTTCTGTCCCGTAGTTAGGTGTCTTGACCCCCTGTCCCGCTCCCCAGTCCCGAGGAGAAGCTATAACCGGCTGCCTCAGACTCGAGGCCGTGTCATTCAAGCAGGTTGACGTCTCGGGGAAGCCCATGGTAGTGAGGGAGGCGAAGGCAGTTGGGACGATCCGCCTGAGCCCGGCCACCGTTAGGCGGATCAGGGAAGGGACAGTCGAGAAGGGAGACCCGCTCTCGCTGGCGAGGCTGGCAGGGGTGACGGCGGCAAAGAAGACCTCCGATATTGTCCTGCTCTGTCATCAGCTCAGGCTCGACGGGGTCGAGGTCACCCCGCTGCTGAAGGATGACGGAGTCGAGGTCACAGCATCGGTCTCGGCTCGCGAACGGACCGGAGTGGAAATGGAGGCTCTCGTCGCAGTCGCAGCCGCCCTCCTCAACGTTTGGGACGCAGTAAAGCAGTATGAGAAGGACCAGAAGGGCCAGTATCCGGCGACGAGGATAGATGGGATCAGGGTGACGAGCAAGGTGAAGAAGCCCCTTGAGACCGCATGAGAAGCACAGGGCTGGGGGGCAGGGAAGGCTCGGATTCGTGGTGGTGACAGTGAGTTCGAGCAGGTACCTGTCGAAGCTGCGAGGGAGGGAGCTCGAAGACGAATCCGGGGACGTGGCCGAGAAGCGAATCACAGGCCTGGGGCATAGGGTCCTGAAGAGGGTCCTCATCTCAGACGACGCCCGGATGATAGCGGGCGCAGTCAAGGACTTCCTCGGCGGAGAGGGTGACGTGCTGACATTCCTTGGGGGGACAGGCGTGTCGAAGAGGGACGTAACAGTAGAGACCGTTCGGCCTTTCTTCGAGAAGGAGCTGGAAGGGTTCGGAGAGCTTCTCAGGAGCTCCAGCTTCGCCGAAATCGGAGCAGCTGCCATGCTCACACGGGCCACAGCTGGGGTGGCCAAGGGAAAGGTCATCCTCTGCATCCCAGGTTCTCCGGACGCAGTGGGGCATGCCCTTGAAATGTTCGGTGGCGAGCTCCCCCACGTGCTGTTCGTGGCGCGGAGCTAGGGCCAGCGCAAAGTTTAGGACGAATGAGCTGAAGAGTGGACATCACTTGAAGGCCCTCTGGGCAAGCTTGACAATCCTAGCGCTGCTGTGCTCTCCTACATCTTGCGCCCAGTCGAGTCCTGTCACCATAGTCTACGGGAGGTCCTGGCCGCGCTCCATAGTCATCGACAGTGCAAGAGGAGTCGCCTACATCGACGGGATGTCAGGGGACTACCCGGCCACAGGCTTCTCCTTCGGGATCATCAATACGACGAGCCACGCCCTGGAGCCATCGGTCCTCGGCTTGAACGTGACTGCTGGAGAGATGGCCCTCGACCCGGCCAGCGGGGACGTCTACGTAGCGGGCGCCGATTCTATCCAGGTCTTCAACGGGGGGATGCAGAGCTTCACCAGACTGATGAACGTCGGTGTCCCAATCAGGTACATCCTCTTCGACAGCGTCACCGGGGACCTGTTCCTAACGGCCAACAACGCTGTCTACCAATTCGACCCGAGGACCGGGACGATGCTCAGGAACGCGACCGTCGGTACGGCGGCCGAGGGAATGGCCATCGACACGTCGACCGGAGAAGTGTACGTTGCAGACTACCTTTCGTGCTCCATCGTCGTCCTGAAGACCGCGTCCCTCGAATCAGTCACAACCATCCGTCTGCCCACCCCGTGCTACCCTTCTCAGATGGCCCTGGACCAGCAGACGCGGTCCCTGTACATCGCTTCCGGCTCGAACACAGTGGACGTCGTTAATACAGTTGACAACATCTTCGAGCGAAGCACCACAGTCGCAGCTGATAGCACCAACGCGACCTTCGCGATTGCCCTTCAAGAGGGGACGGGAAACGTCTTCACCCTCACAGAACCGGGAACCACTGTCACCCAAATCGATGGTTCGACCGGAAGCGTCGTCGGGAGGTTCCAGCTGACCTCGGTCGCCTACGAGATGGCCGTGGACCAGGCCACCGGAGAATTGTATGTCAGCGTATACCATGATGTGATGGTATTCGAGCCCCTTCACAGCCAATCGTGGTTGACGCTCCCTGTCGTGGCTGGCTTGGCTGCTGCCGCGCTCGCTGTAATGGCGCTGTCGCTGGTCCTCATTCGTCGGAGGTCCAAGCAGGCTAGCGGCGGGCGGCTGCTCAGCGCGTGCAGACCCACCCTTGATGTCCCTGACTATCTCCGAATGCAGTTTCCGCTGCCACGAGCGAAAGTTGAGAACTGCGGCTCGTTTAGAGGAAACCGAGTTGTGGCTATGCGACTTTCTGAGCACTCCTTCCAAGTAAGCGTTTATCTCCCTCAAGATGGCTTCCCGATGGATGCGCGCACGTGAGCCCGGTCTTGGTCTTCAAGGACAAAGTGCATGGGAACGTTGCCACCGACTGGATGCAGACGGATCTCACCTCCTTCGCCGACGATCTCCGCTCCTAGGGCGTAGAAGTGGTCCTTGTTGACTGGAAGCCTCCGGCGGGCGGAGACCAGGAGATGCTGAAGCTGCTGGAAAAGCTCGGGTTGTAGGTGGACGATGTATGAAGATTCTCGTGGCGCTGGGTGGAAACGCGATACTCCGGAATGGAGGGAAGAGGACGGCGGCCGAGCAGCGGGCGACTATAGACTCCACCAGCAAGAAACTCGCGCGACTAATCGGAGAGGGTCATGATATTGCGCTCACCCACGGCAACGGCCCACAGGTTGGCGACATTCTCTTGGCGTATGACTCAGCGAAGAGTGTTGTCTCACCGATGCCTCTGGACGTGTGCGGAGCTCAGAGCCAAGGCATGATCGGGTACATGCTTCAACAGTCCCTCGAGAATCAGCTGAGGTCCGCTGGAATCGTGAAGAATGTGGCGACCGTTCTGACTCAGACCGTCGTGAGCGCGACCGACAAAGCGTTCGCAAACCCGACAAAGCCCATCGGTCAGTTCTACGATGAAGTCGAGTCGAAGGAGTTGGAGAGAAAAAATGGATGGTCAATGATCGACGACAGCAACAGGGGATTCAGACGCGTCGTGCCCTCTCCCAATCCGGTTTCCTTCCTTGAGAGCGAGACCATCAAGTGTCTTTTCGACGATGGTGCTGTCGTAATTGCAGCAGGAGGCGGTGGTGTGCCCGTTGTCAAGGACGTTAGATCAGGAAGATACACCGGCGTCGAAGCCGTGATAGACAAGGACTTTGCCGCTGCCCTGCTCGCAAGGTTGCTCGGAGTGGACCTGCTGATGATTCTTGCGGACGTTGACGGGGTCTTCCTAGACTATGGAAAACCTGAGCAGAAGCTGGTGGGTAGAATGAGCATCCGGGAAGCGAGGAAGTATCTTGCCGAGGACCAGTTTCCCGCAGGGAGCATGGGCCCCAAAGTGGAGGCGACAGTCAGATTCATCGAATCAGGCGGCAAGCGCGCGGTGATTGGCTCACTCGAAAAAGTGGAAGCAACACTTGATGGCGAGGCTGGCACTGACTTCTATCGATAGGGGAAGAGAACTGTGAACCACCACATCCAGCAAGCAAGATATTCTCCCTCCTGTCCTTCAACGCCGACTAGAATATGACCTCCGACGACCTTCACAAGATCAGGCGGAAGGTGGTCGACCTCAAGGCCCAGATCTTCTCCACGAAGGAGGAGGTGCAGGAGGTCCTCCTCTGCGTTGGGCTTCAGGTGGTGGCTCCTGCCAGCTGACGAAATGGTCGACCTCGTCGACGAGGAGGACGTGGTCGTCGGAACCGCGACACTTCGGGACTGTCTCGAGAAGGGCCTCCTTCACAGGGCAGTCGATGTGCTCGTGCTGAGGACCAGCGGCAAGCTCCTGCTGCAACGGAGGAGCAAGCGGGACCGGTGGCACCCGGGCCTCTGGACGCTCTCCTCTACTGGGCACGTCCAGAGCGGGGAGTCATACAGGGATGCGGCGGTGCGGGAGCTGGACGAGGAGCTGGGCCTACGGTCACCTCTCAGGGCAATCACGAAGCTCCTCCTTCCTCCCTTCACGAGCAGGGGTCTGACGGAGAGAGAGTGGGTTTCGCTGTTCGCTTCGAAGACGGACCTGACCGCCACCATCGACCCTATCGAACTCGAGTCCGTTGAGGAGGTCTCCCTGTCCCGACTCACGCGAATGCTGTCCGGCCATAGACTGACTCCTGACTCAAAGGTTGTCCTTCGCGCTTTTCTGAAGTCAAGGCTGAGGAGGCCCGGCCCTCCCAGGCTTCTGTCCTCCGGATCTGGTGCGTGTTAGGGAGATTCGCCTCCTTCCTGCTTTTTCTGGTACACGTCTGGAAGACGGCAGCCAAACCCGAGTGCAGTTCTCACCTGCTCGCGCGCCTAGGCGAAAGCAAATAATACCATTTGTCAATACTGGCGGCGATATCATGGTCCGAAAGGTGGTAGTGGTCGGAATGGGCTACGTCGGGATACCCGCGGCGGCGCTCTTCGCCGACGTGCCAGGTTTCACGGTGGTGGGGGTGCAGCGGCGCTCCAGGCGCTCGGGCTGGAAGATAGACTGGCTAAACAAGGGAAAGAACCCCATCGGCGGCGACGAGCCGGGCTTGTCGGAGCTCCTCCAGCGGGTCAAGAAGAAGAAGACCTTCAAGGTCGTCGAGGACGTTGCGACGGTGAAGGACGCCGAGGCGGTCCTAATAGACGTCCAGACGCCCACGGAGGCTGACCACAGGCCGCGCTACGAGTCGCTGAGGGAGGTCAGCGCCGAGGTCGGCAAACATATGCGCAAGGGGACGCTGGTCGTCATAGAGTCGACCGTTGCGCCTGGGACGACACAGAACATCGTGAAGCCGATACTGGAAAAGGCCTCCGGAATGAGGGCTGGCCGGGACTTCTCGCTCGCATTCTCTTACGAGAGGGTAATGGTAGGGCGCCTCATCAAGAACATCGTCTACCTCCCTAGGATTGTCGGCGGGATTGACGAGAAGAGCACTGAGCGCGCTATGGATCTCTACGGTCACATAGTCAAGGCGAAGCTTTGCCCGACCGACGCGCTCACGGCAGAGGTGTCCAAGACTGTGGAGAACGCCTACAGGGATGTCAACATCGCCTTCTCCAACGAGGTGGCTCTCATCTGCGAGTCGCTCGGAATCGACGCCTTCGAGGTCAGGGAGCTGGTGAACACGCTGCCGAACGACCCGTCGAACCCGATTTCGAATCCAGTCAGGAACATGCATTTCCCCGGGGCGGGCGTTGGGGGGCATTGCCTCCCGAAGGACTCCTGGCTGCTGAAGTACGGCTTGGACACGTACGGAAAAATCAAGGTCGCGCCCAGAATCATCGTCGGTTCTAGAGAGCTTAACGATTGGATGCCGGTGCACGTGATCGACTTGGTCGAGGAAGCCCTAAAGGAGCGCAAGCGGAAGTTGAAGGGAGCGAAGGTGGCAATCCTCGGCGTGGCGTTCATGGAGAATTCGGACGACACAAGGAACACGCCTTCGCTGACGTTATACAACGAACTGAAGAAGAGGGGGGCCAAACCTGTGCTCCACGACCCCATAGTGCGGGATTTCGAGGTGCCGTTCACGAAGAATCTGGAAGGCGCATTGAGAGATGCTGACGCCGTCGTTCTCTCGACCAAGCACAAAGAATACCTCAAGCTCGACCTGAAAAAACTGGCGAAGATGCTTCGGACGCCAGTGCTTGTGGACGGGCGCAACGCGTACGATCCTGGGAAGGTTAGAAAGGCCGGTCTCACGTACCGCGGAGTGGGGAAGGGGAAGCGATAGTCGTTAGCGCGCGCGAGCAGGGTCTCCAGCGGACAATCGACTGGGTAAGAAGACAGGTCTAGGCCGTCAGAATCAGCTCGACCTTCACGTCCTCCGGGATCTTGAGCTTCGTGATCTGTCGCATTGTCCTATCGTCGGGCTGGACGTCTAGAATCCGTCGGTGGACCCTCATCTGCCAGTGGTCGAAGGTGTGACTTCCCTCACCCGTCGGCGCCTTCCTCGTGGTGATCTTGAGCTTCTTCGTGGGCAAGGGTTGGGGACCTCGCACTTTCACGCCAGTCTTGTCGGCGATATCCCTGATGTCCTTTGCGACTCTCTCAAGCTCGGGCAAGTTCGTGCTCGTGAGCTTGATCCTGGCAAACTGAGGCATTTTCTTGCATCCGAGCCTCTCGACTCTATTTAGGGCTTACGTCAATTCAAATCGGAAAGGCCCACTTCTTCCTCTTTCTGTGTTCCAGAACCTGGACGCTCCTTTTCTCTAAGAATTCTCGTGGATACCGCTCTTCACGCCAACGGTTTCGGTCCCGGGAATCGCTTTAAGAAGACCGTAAGGATGAATTCCAGAACTTGCACCTGAACTCCGCTCATGAGAGGCTTCTCCGGGGCGAGGGGGGAGACGCGAGACAACTCGCGATGCAAATACTGGCCAAGGTCGGAGACGCGGTAGGGGCCAGATCGCTTGTCCCAATCAAATCGGCCCACGTCCAGGCGGACTACAGTGGGCTTCACAATTCTGGCATCGAACTCTTCGAGCGGTTCGCGGCCTCGGACGGGAAGTTCGGCGTGCCGACCACCGTGAACCCGGCGAGCATCGACATGGATAGCTGGGAGAGCTTCGGTGTCCCCGCTGAATTCACGAGGAAGCAGATCAGACTCTGCGAAGCCTATTATCGACTGGGAGGGATTAGGTGCTGGACCTGCGTCCCATATCAGGTCTGCAACTTCCCAAAGGCTGGCGAAACTGTGGCCTGGGCCGAACCCAGCTCCGTGGTCTTCGCGAACTCAATCATCGGCTGCCGGACCAACAAGGCGATGGCCGGGCTGGACCTCGCCAGCGCAATTCTCGGGCTGACGCCCAAGTTTGGGATGCTTCTTGAAGAGGAGCGAGTGGCGAGGGTCGCTTTCGTGGCTCCGCCGGGGAGATTTTCCGACCTGGACTACCGGTCGCTCGGCTACTTGATCGGAAAGATTGCGGGCTCGAGGGTCCCAGCTCTGGAGGGCACCCCCAAAAACGCGACGTCCGACGATCTCAAGCACCTGGGGGCAGCTGCGGCATCGGCCGGGCCTCTAGCCATGATTCACTATGTGGGTATCACCGATGGCTCGAACTCTCTCGAGAAGGCGGCGGAAGGCGAAAAGATTGAGAGGGTCGATGTCACCAGGTCCGACCTCGAAGTCGTCCAAGGTGAGCTGAACCAGACCGAGGAGACCCCTGACCTGGTCGCCCTTGGCGCACCTCATCTGTCGGTCTCTGAGCTGGGGTCGCTTGCCAGACTGCTGGAAGGACGCAAGGTGAAGCGAGGGATCAAGTTCTGTTCCTACACATCCCCTCAAGCGCACGAGATGGCTACCAGGGCCGGGATTCGCGCCGACATCGAGGCCGCTGGAGGAACACTGTCGCAGGGGACCGATGCAGACGTCTCCCCTCTCAAGGCCATGGGCTTTCATGTCGTCTTGACGAATTCGGCCCTGCTCGCAGAAACGCTCATGGCCGATGGCACGGTCAAGGTGAGGTACTCCTCGCTGGCCGACATAGTCGGTGAGGTTTCGGCATGAGCTCCAAGATCTTCAAGTGCCATGTGCTCGTCGGCGGAAATGCTTCCGGTGAGGGGCTCTTCTGTCGGCAGGCCTTCACGTTTGACCGAGCGGTCGACACTAGGACTGGCGTGGTAGCCGACGCCCGTAGCGAGATTGCAGGAGCAAGCATCAAGGGGAAAGTGCTCTTCTATCGGGAAGGCAAGGGGTCTACCGCGGGGTCCTCTTGGCTCGTTGAGGCCCTGCGGCTGGGCAATGGACCTGGGGCAGTTGTGACCGAATACCTTGACCTCGCTGCAGTCGTGGGATCCGTCATGGGGGGGATTCTGTACAGAAGGTCAATCCCGGTCCTCTCGGGAATCGATGCAGGCATCTTCGCGACTGCGAAGGTCGGGGCAATAGCATCGGTCAAGGGAGACTCTGTCAAGGTGGTTTTGGCGGGTTGAAGAGACGGCCCATCCTGAGGAAGAAAGACCTCTTCCTTTTCGACCTCGACGGGGTCTTCTACAAAGGCAAAGAGAACAGGGAGAAGATCGGCGGCGCGAGGGCTATCGAAGCCCTTCGCGAGTCTGGGAAAAAGCTCTTCGTCCTGACGAACAACTCGACTGATTCCATCGAAACTGTCCACGCACGCCTTGCCGAGTTCGACATCCCTGTGAGGAAGGAGGAGATTCTGACGAGCGCCCTCCTCACGGCTGAGTATCTCAGCAAGAAGCACGGGAAAGTCTCGTACTTCCTCATCGGCGAGAAGGGGCTCGAATCTGAAATGAGGAAGTACGGCCACAGCCGAACCGCGGGCGAGGCCCAATTCGTGGTCGTCGGACTGGACAGAAAGCTCACCTATGACAAGCTCGACAAGGCGGCAAGGCTCGTTAGGAACGGGGCCTCGATCGTCGCGACGCACACTGCAAGGCTCTACATGTACAACAACGGACCGGCAATCGCCACAGGGCCCATCGTGAGAGCCCTGGAATACGCCACGCAGAAGAAGGCGACCGTAATCGGGAAGCCTTCACCTCTGATGTTCAGAATCGCACTGGAGCGCGCCGGGTGCAAGGAACGACAGGCCGTGATGATTGGCGACCAAGTCGACACAGACTTGGAGGGCGCTTCCAGGGCGGGGATTGATTCAATCCTCGTCACCACGGGACTCGACCAAGACGCGCGGGGGTCTGCCATCGCAACTATCTCCAACGTGGACGACCTCGTGGACCTGCTCTGACGCAGGCGCGCGCCGGGCGGCGGGAGTTGTCTACGCATCGAATTGGACTTCTTTCGGGAACCACAGCGCGCGCCTGGATGAGAGTCAGGACAAGGATGGAGTTCTTGCTGCTGCCATTACTCCACTACCACCCTTTTCGACTTGCCCTCGTACCTCGGCAACGTACCTTCCTTCACGAATTCAATCTTTGGTGCCAGAAAGATGAGGGTTCTGCGCACCTCGCTAGCTATTTTTTCTCTGAGTTCTGGCGTATCGGATGCAGAGCCCACCTCCACACTTATCCGAAAGCCTTTGGGGCCGGTTCTGTCGACTTCCACGAGATAGTCGTTCACTTCGGGAAATCTGAACATGGCTTCCTGTATGGCGCTGGGCCAGATCTTCGCTCCCCTGTAGTGAATCACATCATCCAGCCTCCCTGTGACCCACATACAGCGAGGAAAGGCACTCCTTCCGCAGGGGCAATCGCTTTCGTCCAGCACTGTGAGGTCCCTCAGTCGATATCGAATTAGAGGCATGGCTTCTTTGGTCAGCGTAGTGACCACCATTTCTCCCTGTTCTCCCGGCCCCGCTGGTTCATTCGTTTCCGGGTCGATCACCTCAAGGTAGAAGTGGTCGGTCCAGAAGTGGAATCCATTCTCATACTCGCATTCCTGCCCGCTCCCTGGCCCGAGCAGCTCAGTCGCGCCGTAGACATTCCTCGCCCCTCCGCCTTTCTTCTTTAGCCCGAACCCCTGCTCTATCCGCTGTCTCATCTGTTCCGTCCACACCTCGGCGCCCGGAATCGCGACTCTGATGGAACTCTCAGTTGGGTCGATTCCAATCTTTCGCATGCTTTCGAGCACATAGAGCTGGTAGGAGGGAGTTCCCGTCATGACCGTCGGCTTGAAATCGCGGATGAACTGTATCATGGCTTCCGTCCTTCCCACGCCCCAGGGTATCACAGCGGCCCCCACGCGACGACAGCTCTGATGGAACCCCAAGCCCCCAGTGAAGAGGCCGTAACCGTAGAGGTTAAGGAGTATATCACCTCGTCTCACGCCAGCTGTTACAAGCGTCCTAGCCATCACGTTCATCCATGTTTCGTGGTCCCTCAGCGTATACGGGCCTACCGTAGGCCGACCCGTAGTTCCGCTGGTCATGTGCCATCCGATTACCTGTTGCCTAGGAACGCAGAGAAAATCGCCTCCGTAGGGATATGAGTACTGTCTTAGGTGATCCTTCGTGGTGAATGGGAATTTCCGAATGTCAGACAAATCACCGAAATCTGACGGATCGACCTTCTTTTCCTTGAAGACCCTCTTGTAGAAAGCGCTCTTTTCATGGACGTATTTCAGAATGAACCGAAGTCTCTTCTTCTGCAGCCGCCCAAGCTCTTGCCTGGAGATGCGCTCCAGACTTCTTTCCCAGTACTTAGGACCGTTCGACCGTGGCATGCTCGCTGACCCACCCAGCCAACTATGACTCGCTAAAAGCCTACCTGTCTTCCCAGTCGCCCTCCGCCATCTATCAAGAAGCTGGCAGCCAACTATTCAAGGATCTACTTCACTCTCCTTGATTCGCCCCTAGGAGGCGCCTGCTTGACTCATGCTGACGAGGATTGATTGCCTCATGCTGGGCATCAATCGACACGCTCGCGTAGCAACGGCGCACCCGACCGGATACGCTGAAACTCAACAAGTTTACACACTGATTCTTTAAGCGCGGCAGAACGACTTCAGCTCCGTCGACATCTGCCTTGGCCAACGAGGAAATGACGGTGCTCAACAGGCTCCTTCAGGAGATTGAGAACGTGAAGCTGGGGCTAGACCCAGAGGTCCTCGCGGGCTGGTACAACAAGGTAGCCAGCGATGCGAAGGTGGAAGCTCCGAGCTACCTGACCGACTCGATCGACGTCGTCCAGGATCCGATTCTTCCGATGAAGTTCGAGTTCAAGACCTCAAAGAGGGCCGTCAAGTACGTCTTGAATGCGATCGACCAGAACCTTCCAGAAATGCCAACGGCGACGAGGCTCTATTTCCAGAAGCTGTCAGAGCTGATACAGGCCGAAATGCTCCGCTAGGCTGCCGCCCGCAATGGCCTGAAGCCCTCAGGAATCAGCTAAATACGGCCTGTCGGAGCCGCCGTTTCAATGGCTCAGAACGAGCCGTCGAAAACAGACGTGCTTCTGGCTAATCCAGCACCTCTCGGCCTAATGGCCTTCGGCATGACCACAGTCTTACTCAATCTCGCGAACGCAAGCGTCTTCTCCGTGGATTCGGTTGTCCTGGCAATGGGCCTCTTCGTCGGAGGAGCCGCCCAGATAATCGCTGGAGCCCTCGAGTTCAGGAAGGGCAACACGTTCGGGATGACTGCCTTCATCGCTTATGGGTTCTTCTGGATCTCCCTCGTCTTCGTCCTGATTCTCCCCAATCTCGTGGGGGCCGCCGGACCCACGGCAGCCTCGCTCTCCTCATACCTCTTTCTCTGGGGCCTCTTCAGTTTCTTCATGTTCCTGGGCACGCTCAGACTCAACGGTTCCTTAATGTTCGTGTTCGGCACCCTCTTCATCCTCTTCTTCCTGCTCTCTGCAAATGCCCCTGCCATTCTAGGCACGGGTGGGAACTCGGACCTCCTGAAGTTCTCCGGGTACGAAGGGATTCTCTGCGGGCTGAGCGCGATGTACGCCTCTGCAGCGACAGTCCTGAACGAGGTCTACAAGAAGCCAGTCCTGCCCCTATTCCCAGTCAAGCCGAAGAGCTAGAGACCGGCTCAGAGGCTTACTCTTTCTTTTCTTTGCCCTGAACTATCTCGCGGATCTTCTCCACGATCTCGGCGTTGGCCAGGGTCGTGACATCCCCGTAGTCCTTGTTCTCAGAAATCGACACCAGGATCCGACGCATTATCTTGCCCGAGCGCGTCTTCGGTAGGTCTGAGACGATGTAGACGTTCTTTGGTCTGGCGATGGGTCCCAGCTCCTTGGTGACGTTGTTCTTGACCTTCTCGGCGATTTCCTTGCTCGGTTCGTAACCTGGCTTCAGAGACACGTAGATGATGGGGATGTGTCCCCTGAGCTCATCCTCGACGGCAACGGCCGCTGCCTCTCCCACTTCGGGGGTCGTGAGGGCCGCGTTCTCGAGCTCCTTGGTCCCGAGCCTGTGGCCGGCCACCTTGATGACGTCGTCGATCCTTCCGAGGATTCTGAAGTACCCGTCGACGCTTTCGACCGCGCCGTCGCCCGTGAGGTAGGGCCAGTCCTTCCAGTCCTTGCTTTCCTTGTTCTTGCAGTATCTCTCATAGTAGATCTGGACGAACCTGTCAGGGTCGCCCCAGACGGTCTGCATTATTCCTGGCCACGGATTCCGGATGCAGATGTTGCCCGCCCCTTCTCCGGCCTTGACTACCCTGCCGTCTTCGTCGTAGATCACCGGGTAGATCCCAGGCATGCCCGGCCCGGCGCTCCCGGGCTTCATGGGCAGGATCGCTGGCAGGGTGCTGCAGAGGAATCCTCCTGTCTCCGTTTGCCAATATGTGTCGCTAATGGCTGCCTCTTTCTTCCCTATCTCCTCGTAGAACCAACGCCACGTTTCTGGCTCGATCGGCTCGCCGACCGTGGTCATGGACTTGAAGTGAAAGTCGTACTTCCGCGGCTCATCCGGTCCGGACTTCCTGAGCATCCTGATGGTCGTCGGAGCAGTGTGGAAGATGGTGACCCCAAGGCGCTCAGCTATCCTCCAGAGCCTACCGGCGTCCGGGTAATTCGGGACTCCCTCGTACATCACGCTCGTCGCCCCGATGGCAAGGGGCCCGTAGACTATGTACGAATGGCCCGTAATCCATCCAATGTCAGCGTAGCACCAATAGACGTCTTCGGGGTGTATGTCCTGCTGGTACTTCGCGGTCGCAGCCACGTAGGCAAGGTACCCTCCAGTCCTGTGCTGCGCCCCCTTCGGGCGCCCAGTGGAACCGCTGGTGTACATCAGGAAGAGCGGAGCCTCCGAGTCCATCGATACTGGGTCGATCGTCTTTCCCCTGAACTCTTTCATAAGGTCGTCCACGAAGTAGTCGCGCCCCTCGACCATCGGCACAGTGGAGATGTACTTCCCTGGGTGGCGCCTCCAGACCAGGACCTTGTCCACGGTGACTCCTGCCTTCTTCGCCTCCTCTACGGTAAGGTCTGCGTCCTTCTTCTTGTCGGACACCTGCCCGTTCCTGTAGTAGCCGTCGCAGGTGACTAATACATGGCTTCCAGAACCGACGACCCTCTCCGAGGCGGCTCTCGCGCTGAATCCTCCGAAGACCTCGTTGTGGATGATCCCGAGCCTCGCGCATGCAAGCATAGAGATTGGGAGTTCCGGGTTCATGGGGAGATGGAAGGTGACTCTGTCGCCCGTCTTGAGACCGAGCGACTTCAAGACAAGGGCGAACTCATTGACCTTCCTGTACAGCTCTTGATAGGTAATCACCTGATAGGGCTCATCCTCCGGCTCCGGAACCCAGATTATCGCTGCTTTGCTCCTGTACTTTTCGAGGTGTCTATCGACGCAGTTGTAGGCAGCGTTCAGCTTGCCTCCGACGAACCACTTCCAGAACGGAGGGTTGCTCGCGTCCAACGTGGTGTGGAACGGCTTGTCCCAGGTCAGGACCTCGGCGTACTCTCTATAGCATTCGGGGAAATTCTTCTCGCTGAACCTCTTGTAAATGTCAGGGTCGGCCATATTCGCCTGTTTCACGAACTTGGCAGGCGGGTTGATCATCGCCTCTTCTTTCCAGTGAACGCCAATCTTCGACTCCATCTCCTTACCTGTCTCTGACATACTAGGCGTGCGCCTCGACGAGGCAGATAAAATGGTTGTCCCGAAGTCGTTCGGTTCAGTTTCGGTCGACCGGCGGGTCCTTCAGCGCTTCTTTGCCCCTATCGGCAGCTGAGGGGCGCTCTCTGCCACCCGGACCCGGGCGTCCACGACCACCGCGCCCTTGCCGTCCAGCAGGACCATCACGGGGTTGAGGTCCAGCTCCGCGACCTCGGGTATGTCCTCGACAAGCTGGCTGAGGCGCAACATCACCTCTTCCAGCGCCTTCACGTCGTGTTTCGGCTCTCCCCTGTACCCATCCAGCACCGGGAAGGTCCTGAGAGACCTGACCATCTGGTGAGCGTCGACATCCGTCAGAGGCGTCAGCCTGACCGAGACGTCTCTCAGAAGCTCCACGAGGGCGCCGCCGATCCCACACGCGAGGAGGGGCCCGAAGTTGGGGTCGTTGGTGACCCCCACGAACATCTCGACCGCCTCTGATACCATATCTTGGACAAGGAAGCTCACACCGGAGACCCCGTTCTTCTCAAGGCGCGCCCCCATCTTCTTTCCCGCGGCCTCCACGTCCCTGGGCTCGAGACCGACCTTGACGGCGTCGAGTTCGGTCTTGTGCAGGAGACCGGGGGCTGAGGCCTTCAGCACGACTCTGCCGGGGAACTCAGTTGCAGCCCTCGCGGCCTGGACTGGGTCGCCGGCCTCTACGGTCCTGACCATGGGAATCCCGTAGCAACCGAGCAGGGCGCTCGTGCTGGCGGGGTCCAGCCAGCTCTTCTTGTTTGCCAGCGCCTTCGACACCAGGGCGGCGGCCTGCAGCTTCTTGACCTCCGGGAACTCCCTCAAGGAGCCGGGAGGAGTCGCCACCCATCTGCCGTAGTTTACAGCCTGGGCCAGGGCCTGCGCCGCCAGCTCTGGGAACGGGTAGGATGGAATCTGGACAACGCCGTCAGAGAGCTGCCCAGAAACACCCTTGGTAGCCATGAAGATCGTCATGACCGGAATCCTGCGCTTGAGCTCTCTGGTCGCTTTGATTATGGCCGCAGCGACGTCTTCGGTCTTGACCGCCATTGGGGGGATGAAGACCACGATTAGTGCGTCGACACTAGGGTCGTTCGACACTACGTGAATTGCGTTCGCGTAGTCTGCAGCCTGCGCGACCGAAGTCATATCGACTGGATTCTTTGTCCCGGCGATAGGCAGAAGGAACTTCGCAAGCTCGGCTCTGGTCTGCCCGGACAACTCGGGTACGTGCAGATCGAGGCTCTCGCACGCGTCAGCGGCGAGGATCGCCGGCCCCCCGGCGTTCGTTATGATCGCAACCCTGTTCCCCTTCGGGACGGGCTGGGTTGAGAGGAAGGCCGCGACGTCAAACATCTCCTCCAGCGAATCTGTCCTGATGATCCCGGACTGCTTGAAGAGCGCATCCACGGTGACGTCCGAGGCGGCGACGAGGGCCCCCGTGTGAGACTGTGTCGCCCTGAAGCCTGCGGCCGACCGGCCGCTTTTGACTACGACTATGGGCTTCTTCCTGGCCACCCTTTTCGCGAGCCTCGCGAACTTCCTGGGGTTCCCGAAGGACTCCAGGTGGAGCAGAATCACGTCGGTATCCTTGTCGCTCTCCCAGTACTGAATCATGTCATTGCTGGAGATGTCCGCCTTGTTCCCGACCGAGATGAAGCTCGACATACCCAGTCCGAGCTTGTTGGCCTGGTCGATTATCGCGTAGCCGAGGGAGCCCGACTGAGAGAGGAAGCCGATCCTGCCCGGGATCGACCTCGGAGGTGCGAATTGGCCGTTGAGGCTGACTTCCGGCTTCGTGTTGATTATGCCCATACAGTTGGGCCCGACAAGTCGCATCCCCGACTCTCTACAGACCTTGACTAGCTCCTCCTGGAGGCGGACGCCGTCCCCTCCTATCTCCGAGAAGCCCGATGAGATCACCACGACGGCCTTCACCCCCTTCTGCGCGCATTCTTTTGCCGTCGAGACGACGAACCTGGCCGGCACCACTATGAATGCGAGGTCGACTGGGTCAGGGCAGTCGAGGACGGACTTGTACGCGGCGACCGACTGCACCACGGCCGCGTCCCTGTTGACCGGGTAGACCAGGCCTTTGAAGTCGGCTTCGATGATGTTCCTGAAGAGCGCGCCCCCGATGGCCATCGGGTCACGGGATGCCCCGATTACGGCGATGCTCCGCGCCTCGAGAAGGCGCCTCCCAGCTGCGACCGCGGAATCAGCCTCACGCCGCTCAAACGCGGCGAGCCCGGCAGGCTGCATCGAGGTCGGAAACGTCACCCTGACGCATCCCGGGGCAGCATGCATCTGGACCGGGAATCCCAGGTTCCTCACGAAGTTCAGAGAATAGTGCGTTTCGGCCGCGGTCGCTGCTGTGAAGGTCGTGATTCCAGAGTCGGCCGCTGCTTGCGCGAGCTGCCCCAGGAGGATTGAGCCGAGGCCCTTGCGGTGAAAACCATCCGCGATGCTGACCCCCATTTCTGATGGTTCACTCCCGGAACTATAGTCTGCTTCGCCGACGACCTTTCCGTCCCTAATCGCGAGCAGGCTGAACCTCCTGTCAGGGGCGAGAAGCTCGTCAAGCAGGCTTTCCTTATCGATCATGGGTTTCAGGAACCTCGACAGAATCGATTCTTCTGACAGGCCTCCGAAGAACTCCGACAGCACTTCACGGTCGTTGCCCGTGGTTCGCCTGACGTGGACCAGCGAACCGTCCTTCAGGACCGCGTCCCCTTTGAACTTCTCCATCGCCCGTCGAACCTCCTCTTTTCTCCAGCACGCGCTGTCTCTGAATGCCTCGTGCTCAGCCTTTCGTTCTAGTCAGAGAATATACGATGATGAAGAAACCCACGACTTGACTTGCTGCCTGCGCCGATTCCGCGATGGTCAGGTCCCCGGTCACGTTGTAAAGCACTCCCGCGACTGCGGCGCCTGCAGTCACGAATGCGAAGCCAAGTCCCAGCAGGAGCATCGCCCCGCTCTTCGTCCTGCCATACGCGCGCATGGCATAGAAGACGACAATCCCGCCGAGAATCAGGATCAGCACCTGGGCCGCGCTTAGATAGATCAGATCCATCTTTCATCATTCGCCTCGTCTTCCGACCTTTAAAGCATGAACCCCTATTTTCAACGCTGGAAATCACTTCTCCGCTCTCATACTCGTCCAAAGACGCCTGAGTTTCTCGGCCACGTCCTCGTTCACTATCGCGTCCACCTTCATGACGCCGCCGTCGAAGCTGACCGTCACTGCCCTGTATGCGCTCCTCAAGAGCTCGTACTTCTTGCCGTCTGAGGTGACTATGATCTTCTCCACTATCAGTATCTGCGCGTCGAGGAGTTCGTGGACCCTTCTGTAGCAGGTGCTGAGAGGGATGTCGTTCTCCCTGCTCATGTCCTCGACCGACTTGGCGGCCGGTATAGCTGAGAGCAGTATCTTCCTCGAGTACTCGTCGGCCAACCCCTGCACCAGCGATTGGACCCGGTCGGGTTCTGTAATCTCCAAACGGGACGAAAGCCTAGATTACCGTATTTGAGTCTATTCTGGTCCTGTTGTCCTGATTCGTCTGATTGTCAAGCCTGGGGAGCGCTCTGCTGGGTCCCCTTCGCGACCTCCTCGCTCGTCTGGCCAAGGTACGCGTCCATCATCCACTCCCATCGTCCTGAGAGGGCGGACCAGTAGATCGCACCGAAGCCCCTCTTCATCGCATACTTCACCAGCGAAGGAGACTGGTCGGATGGTGGCTTCTTGTAAGTCGCGGACACGAAGATGGCCCTCTTGCCACCGACCTCCATGGGACAGTTGATTCTCCCGTTGTATTCGCATACCCTACCTGTCCCTTCAATCTCTGATGCTATGTTTGTCGCGACCACTTTGGACTCAAGATGGGCGACGACTCCTGATTTGGAGATCGGGATGTTCGTCGCATCGCCTATCGCGTAGGCATCGTCGTGTCCTTCGACCATCATCGTGCGCCTGTCCGCCTTTATCCAGCCCTCTTCGTCCCCGAATCCCGACTCCCTCACCAAGCGAGTCCCTCTGTGGGGCGGGATCGCTATCAGCAGGTCGTAGGCGTACTCGTCGCCCTCGAGCGAGTAGACCTTCTTCGCTGATGGGTCGACCGAGTCGACATTAAAGAACGGCACGACTTTGATTCCCTTCTTCTCGAAAAGAGGGGAGACGATCTGGGCTATCTTGTCCGCCGGGTACGCCTTGGGGTAGGGCGTTAGCAAGGTGAGCTCTACGTCCTCTCTGACCCTTCTGTGCCTCAAGTACTCGTCGAGAAGGAAGAGCGCCTCGTCAGGAGACGGAGGGCACTTGTGAGGCACCCCGGCGATGAGGACCCCTATTCTCCCTCTCCTGAAACTCCTCACCGAATCCCACACCTTCGTCGCATTGACAGGGCCTGTGTGGAAGTTGACGGACCCTTCGGCCAGCCCCGGGATCATCTGGGGTGAGACGTCGGCGCCCGTGGCCATAATCAGATGGTCGTAGTCGAAGACGTCGCCCCCGACGGTGAATATTTTTCTGTTCTCGAGATCAATCTTCCCTGCCGGGTCGGGTATGTAGGTGACCTCTGGCTTCAATAGGTCCATTTCGGACCTGCTTTCGATGTCGGGATGAGAGCCTTTGAAGGCCACGTTCAAGCTGGCTGGCTGAAAGTGGTGCCTGAACCCTTCACCTACTAGCAGGATCTGGGCTTCTCCTGAGCGCACAAGTCTGTGCAACTTGCTGCTCAGAAAGTTGGCCGCGAATGTCCCTCCGGTTCCAGATCCGACGACGGCCAGCCGCTTGACCATCTACCTTCCCTTTCTGTCGATCTCGATTACTATTTTGAGAAAGTCTTTCTCCCGTGAGACCTCAACGACTTTGTTCCCACTCTTTTCGGCCCATGCTTTGACGTCACTCTCGGCAGCCGGGTCGGTCGCCAGGAGCTCGATCACGTCGCCGACGTTGGCCTGCCTGTATGCCTTGAACAGGTCTGTGATCGGCCCAGGGCAGAAGCTGCCACGTGAGTCGACCGTCCTTCTTGTTGAAGGCGCGCTCATTTCGTCACCTAGATGAAGAGCGTCTGGGCCCCGTTGCTAATCTGTAAGAACGTGGCCGCTCCTATTATGTCGTCCACCTCGGGGATTAGGTTCTCCTTGGGCACGCTCATCACGTCCATCGTAGTCGAGCAGGCGTGCAGCTTGACGCCGAGGTCTTTTGCGCTGCTGATCATCTCGGGAATCGGCGGCATCTTGACCTTCTTCATTTTGCCATTGAGCATCCTCGTCGCCATGGCCGTCATACCTGGAAGCATGCCCAGAATGTTCGGCATTGGCATCCCGGGGTTCCCGACCGGAGACACTTTGAGAGAGGCGACCTTCTTCTTGTCCAAGACTTGAAGGCCCCAGAACGTGAAGAAGATGTGCGACTCGTAGCCCATGGTGGCAGCGGTATTCGCCAACATGAATGCAGGATAAACCATGTCCACGGTGGCCTTCGAGAGTATGACGCAGAACTTCTGTTGAGGTGCAGCATGCGCACCTGCACTCTCCCTTTGAACGGATGCAGTAGTCATAACCATGAGGCTCGTCAGGAGCAATAAAAGGCGAAGAGACGTTTTCCACGGGTGGGAATCAAACCTGGGAATTAGGTCCAGGCATCAGGAAACGAGTCTAGGTCCCTAGATGAGCGTTAAATATCGAGTCCTGCCTCCAGGATGACCATGTCCCGAGGGGACGGGCCTGGTTTCGGGAAGATCATGGTCGCGTTTGACGGGTCCAAGGATTCGGTCAAAGCAGTCGACTTCGGCTGCTCTCTGGCGGAGAAGTACGGATCGACATTGATCATTGTCCACGTCTATTCCCCTGCCCTCCCGCCTTACACGGGTGCAGCGCCTATGCCAATCCCTGAGGTCGAGCTTGAGGGAGTTGCGGAGCTGTCCAAGGAGAGGGCTCGCGGCGTCCTGGCAGATGGAATCAAGCTCGCGGAGGAGCGCGGAGTAAGAGCCAGGGGGGAGCTCGTGGAGGCCAGCTCGACCGTTCAGGCCATGGTCGAATTCGCGACGAGCGAGAGGGTCGACTTGATCATCGTCGGAACGAGGGGGATGACTGGACTTAAGAAGCTCATCCTGGGAAGCGTCTCGAGCGGCTTGGTGAGCCATTCAGCATGTCCAGTCTTGGTGGTCAGGTGAGAACCTGATCTACGTTAAAGACGTGATGACCGGGACTGTCAGGACGATTCCAGTTAAGGCCACGATAAGGATGGCGGCCAAGGAGATGGCAAGATGGAAGATTGGTTCGCTCGTGATCGCAGACGGAAGCAGGCCCGTCGGGATTGTAACTGAAGGTGATATCTCGAAGGCCGTGGCAAGAGGCCTGGACCCTGCCAAGGCTCTCGTCTCAATACAGAGGAAGAAGCTGGTCACGGTCGAACCTGGCGAGAGAATCGAAGTCGCTGCAAAGATGATGGCCTCGGCCGGAGTCAAGAAGCTACCTGTCATGGAAGGGACAAAGCTTGTCGGAATGCTTACTCAGACCGACATCGTGAACTCCAGTTTCGCTCTCGTCACATCTCTCAAGGAGATGGTGCAGGCCCGCTACCGCCCTCCGGACTTCGAGATGTAACGGTGTTCGCTCCCCGTGCACGCGCTCACCGTGCAGGCAGCGTGCGATGAGATAGCGAAATGGTGAAGAAAGGACCCGTGGGCGACAGAGGCAGTCTGAGCATCGGTCTGACGCTCCGTAGGATCAGGCTAATGGTCTACGGCTCGAAAGACAAGAGAGCCACTGCTCTGGCACAGCTTCAGGACGTCGAGAAGGGAAATCCTTTCCGCGTTCTGATCAGCACGATCCTTTCCCAACGGACCAGGGACGAAAACACTGCTCGGGCTTCTGAAAACCTGTTTTCAAAGTACAAGACGGCCGAGGAGCTCGCTCGGGCAGACATCGTCACAGTCCGCAAACTGATCATGCCTTCCGGATTCTACAACGTGAAGGCGAGGAGCATCATCAGGGTCTCCAAACAGCTGCTCGAGGAGTTCGAAGGCAGGGTCCCCAACGACGAAGAGGACCTCCTGAAGCTGCACTCGGTCGGCAGGAAGACTGCCAATTGCGTCCTCGTGTACGGCTTCCACAAGCCGGCGATTCCGGTAGACACGCACGTTCACAGGATCTCCAACAGGCTCGGGCTCGTCGACACCAGGAGGCCGGAGGAGACTGAGGCACAGCTCGTCAAGACGGTGCCTCGCAGGTACTGGCTCGACCTGAACGACCTCTTCGTCAGGTTCGGACAAACGACCTGCAAGCCTGTCGGTCCGCGGTGCGGGTCATGCACGCTCAGGAGCGCGTGCCGCTACTATCGGACTGTGGTTGCGCCGAAGGGAAAAACTTCTTAGCATTCTCGGGGCTGCCTCAAACCATGCCCTCTTTCGAGGAAGCCAAGAAGAAGGTGGGCGAGCTGGTTGTCGCGAAGGGTTTCGGCAACACGCCTGAGGAGATTCCAAACAAGCTTCTCTTCGCTTTCATCGAGCTGGGAGAGGCGGGGGACTCTTGGAAGAAGGGCAGACCGACGGAAGAAACGATAGAGGAACTGATTGACGTGATTTTCTATGTGCTCGACGCGTCGAGGCTGATTGCTCCCGATGCCGACCTAGACCGGGTCTTCGAAAAGAAACTCGCCAAGAACTTTACGAGGCCCCACCGGTACGGGGAGGGATTCAGAGAGAAGACTGCCCCAGGGGCCTAGCCGGCCTTGACCCAAATCAATCTCTTGTCCGTGTGGCAGACGTACCCGTCATACTTCTGTCCCTTGTAGTCGAGTGGCTGCTCCACTAGGTTCATGGTCTTCCCACACTGAGAGCACTTCTGGTCTGACAAGATTTGCTTCACCTTGTCCCAGTTCATCATGAAGTACGTCATGTGCATCGGAGACGCGTCAGTTCCTGATTTCATGGGCTCCTTTCGCACTCGTCAGACGACGGCACGCCAAGATGGTTTCGCCTGGTGATTTGTGTCCGTGGTGCTTAAATGAGGTTTTCCGTTCCTCTAAGCGTGTATTCTCGCATGCACGGCCTCGAAGGGCCGGACGAAGTTCGGTTTCTCAGACTGAGGTCTACCTGCGCGGCCTGACCCCATAAGGCAAGGCCGAAATCATCGTTAAATACAAAACAGCAGACGCGGCGAGTCGCTTGACCCGTCTCTTCTTCATCACCGACATCCACGCCTCCGACAGGTGCTTCAGGAAGTTCCTCAACGCCGCAAAGTTCTACAATGCAGACTGCCTCGTGCTCGGGGGAGACATCACTGGCAAGGTCCTGATCCCCATCGTCGAAGAGAAGAACGGGACGTATGCTCTCAGGCTCTTCGAGAAGGACAGCACCGTGAAGAAGGACCGGCTGCCGGAGACCCAGAAGGCACTCCTCGACGCGGGCCAGTACTCGTTCGTCACGAGCCCGAAGGAGCTCGAGGAAATCCAGGCGGACAAGTCGAAGGAGGGGCGCGTCTTCAACGAAGTGATGGTCTCAGTCTTGAAGTCCTGGATCGAGCTCGCGCAGGAGAGGTTGAAGGACACCAACGTCAAGTGTTACATTTCACCGGGAAACGACGACAAGTTTGAGATCGACACACTGCTGGCCGATTCGGGGCATGTCGTCAACCCCGAGAACAGGGTAGTCCAACTGGAGGGAGGGTTCGAGATGATCACCCTCGGGTATGCCAACCCGACTCCCTGGAAGAGCCCGAGAGAGGTGAGCGAGGAGAAGCTTGGCCAGATGATCGAGTCCTTGGCCTCGCAGGTCAAGAGGATGGAGACCGCGGTCTTCAACCTCCACGTGCCGCCGATCAACACGGAACTGGACAGGGCCCCGGCTGTGTCCCAGGACTTCGAATATGTGAAGGAGGGACTCGGCATCAAGTTCATCCACGCAGGAAGCTCCGCGGTCAGGGAGTCGATAGAGATGCACGCTCCCCTGCTGGGACTCCACGGCCACATCCACGAGTCCAAGGGCTTTGTCAGGCTGGGGAGGACTCTCTGCCTCAACCCCGGCAGCGAGTACGCGGAAGGAATCCTGCGGGGTGCGCTAGTGAACCTAGTCGACGGGAAAGTGAAGGAGTTCCTTTTGACGAGCGGCTAGTCTCCGACTCAGGAAGTGAATTCTTTCCTTTCGAAGAGCCACAAGCCCAGAGCCGCCGTGACGACGAAGTAGACTGCCATTATCGCCAGCCCTTCAGGAAACGAGGCATTCCAGGCGGTGTATGCGAATCTTGGGGTTCCGGCGGGACTCGGGCCAGGGGTAAACCCTGGAACAAGAACGTTGCCGATTATGCCCGCCGCATAGGTAATGGAGAACCAAGGTTCAATCCCCGCAACCACCATCGCGACGACGTCTATCACGTTGAAGGCGAACAGAAGAAGTATGACTGTCATCAGTATCGAGATGGAGCTGCTCTTGAACAGTGAACTGAACATGAAGGTCAGGCCCAACGCCGAAACTAGGTAGATCCAAGCGAAGACCACAGATTCTCCGAATTGATATGGAAGAGAGGTCCCGAAGAAATACGTCCCGTTGGCCAAAGCGATCAGCGCGAAGACCGCCAGGATCAGCGTTGACGCTCCCAGGGCGGCCAACCACTTTCCCACATATGCGACTGACCTCCTGAGCGGGTTGGGGATGAGGAAGTAACCCGTCTTGTTCTGGAACTCGCCTGATATCGCGTCTCCCCCGAAGAAGGCCACTGAAAGGAGCACCACTAAAGTAGCGAAACTCCCCCAGAATACAGAGTAGAATGCCAATGCTGGGTCCGGATCCTTGAAACCGAAAAAGGGAGACCTGGTGTATACCGCTGCAAAAGTGAGCAGGCCGCCTATCAGCGCGACAATCCCCAGCATGACATAGAACCTCCTGGCCCTGAAGTAGTTCAGGAAGGTGTACTTCGTCACCGTCTTGACCTGGCTTAGGCTTTTGACCCTCGCGTTGCCGCCCTGGTTGTCCGACGACATCATGATCACAGAGTCTCCTTGATCAGGCTCAGATAGGCGTCTTCCAGTCCGGTCGACGTCTCCCTGAAGCTCACTATGCCGATGTTCATGTTTGCTAGCTGTGCGAATAGGCGTTCCTGAGTCTGAAGTCCTCCCCTGAACCTGATGCTGAGGTGCCTCGGGTCGCTCTTCTGCGCCTTGTCCACTCCCTCCAGACGCAGTATCTTCGACAGCGTCGCCTCGTCCACGTCGCGGGAGAACGCGGTCTCCGCCGCACCTCCGTCTCCGGCAAACCTCGCCGTCACGTTCTCGATCGTATCGTACACGATTAGCTTCCCGTGGTCTATCATTGCGACCTCTTGGCAGACTTCTGTGACCTCGCTCAGGAGGTGAGAGCTCATGAATACGAGCCTGTTTCCGAGCGACTTCACTATGTCTCTTACTTCGCTCATCCCCCGGGGGTCGAGCCCCGTGGAAGGTTCGTCCAGTATTATGACCTGGGGGTCGCTGAGCAGGGTCGATGCCACGTTCACCCGCTGTTTCATCCCCTTCGAGAAACTGCCGACCTTCTTGTCGGTCCACTCTTGCATCTTGACCTTCCCCAGCGCCTCGTCGATCCGCTTCGTTCGCTCTCCCTTCGGGACGCCCCGCAGCTCACACAGCATCATCAGTGCTTCCCGGGCCGTCAGAGCGGGGTAGATTTCCGGTGTCTCTATCAGTGACGCGCATGAGCCGAGGGCTTTCTTCTTGTCCTCTTTGATGTCGACGCCGTTGATCAGGGCCTTCCCCTGGGTCGGCGAAATGAGGCCTGTGAACATCTTCATCGTCGTGGTCTTGCCTGCACCGTTCGGACCCAGGAAACCGATGCACTTGGTACCCTCGAGCTTCAGGCTGAGGCTCGAGACGGCGGCGAATGACCCGAACGACTTTGAAAGATTCACTGCTTCGATTGATGACCCTGACATACTTTCTTCCCTGCTTTCGATTACCTTCTACAAAGGCTGCCCGAAGTCTGATTGGTTTTAAACATGTTCCAGCCGCTAACCTTAGATTGAGTCATCTGCATCCTTCTGTCCCGTGAGAAGGACCAAGATCATCTGCACGATAGGGCCGGCGAGCAGCGCCACAAGAATCGTCAGGAGCCTCGTCACCCAGGTCGACGTCTTCAGGATCAACTTCTCTCATGGCGGCATGGCCAGCCATCTTGGCGAAATCGGGACCATCAGGTCGGAGGCGAGGCGCGCCGGGAAGACAATCGCCATCCTCCAGGACCTCCCAGGCCCCAAGATCAGGGTCGGCAGGATGCTCAATGGGTCGGCCGACCTCGCAAGAGGCTCCCAGATTCTTCTGACTAAGTCTGTACTGGAAGGCGATTCGAGACGCGTCAGTGTGAACAACCCTGACCTTATCGATTCCGTTCAGAGAGGCGACGTCCTCCACCTCGCCGACGGTATCATCAGGCTCAGGGTGGAGGAGAAGCAAGGGAACGGCGTCCTGTGTACCGTTCTTGCAGGTGGCACTTTGGGCTCTGACAAAGGGGTCAATGCGCCCGGAGTCAGACTTGACGTCCAGTTTCCGACGCCTGCTGATGTCAACTATCTCAGGTTCGGGATCAGCCAAGGAGTTGATTTCGTCGCTACCTCATTTGTCAGGACTGCGGCCGACATACGAGCCCTCAGAAGACTCCTTCCGGACGACGGACCGCTCCTCGTCGCGAAGATCGAGAAGAGAGAGGCGGTAAGGAACTTCGACTTGATACTTGCCGAGGCGGACGGGATAATGGTGGCGCGCGGCGACCTGGGCATTGAAGTGCCCATTGAGACAGTCCCTGCGATTCAGAAGGAGATAATCAGGAAGTGCAACAGGGCGGGCAAGCCCGTCATAGTCGCGACACAGATGCTGCTCAGCATGGTGAACTTCCCGGTCCCCACACGGGCCGAAGTGACTGATGTCTCAACGGCCATCCTGGACGGGACCGACGCCGTGATGCTGTCAGACGAAACGACCGTTGGAAAGTATCCAGTGGAATCCGTGAGGATGCTCGACAAGATCGCCCGGGCCACTGAAAAGTCGCCCGAGTCGTTCGTCAGACCTTGGGCCGAGTCCGAGATTCAGAGTACCGGAGAGGCGATTGGGAGAGCCGCCTGCAGGCTTGCCGACTACGTGGGCGCGAAAGCGATCGTCGCCCCCACTGAGACGGGCTCGACCGCCCGAAGGGTGGCGATGTGCAGGCCGGTCCAGCCAGTAGTGGCGATGTGCACCGATCCAAGAATTGCCAGGAGAATGAAGCTCCTCCGTGGTGTCATCCCAGTAGTCTCGCAGAGAGCCAAATCCATGGACTGGCTCTTCGCTAGGGCAGACCTCGTCTCGGTTCGGCTGGGTCTTGCCAAGAAGGGGGATCGGATAGTTGTCACTTCGGGAACTCCAGGAATGAAAGGCACCACGAACCTGATCAAGGTCTCGGTTGTGGGCAGCCGAGCCTGAGCAGTCTACATCAGGCAAAATCGAGGAGCGTCGGGTTCTTCGCGCGACGCCTCGAGGGCCTTTGGTCGGTCCGACCGACGAGTTCTTTCATCCGGCTCTCTTTGACGAGCGTGCTGTAGTAGTACGCCTCATCCACTGTTCCCTCTGCAAGAAGGATTACGACTTTCCCTTCGGTGGTCCTGCCCGTCCTTCCTCTCCGTTGGATATATCTGATCTCAGACGGGACCGCCTCATAGAAGACCACGAGGTCAACATCGGGCACATGAAGCCCCTCTTCCCCAATACTGCTGCTCACCAGTATCCTGAACCCCCCTTCTCGGAACTTCTCAAGAACATTAGTCTGCGTCTGCTGGTCCATCCCCTCGCTTCCCGCTCGGTCCGATTGCCCAACGAATCTCTGGGCCGCTAGTCCTTCCCGTGCCAGAGCCTTCACGATGTCTTCAATCGTGTCCCTATACTGAGTGAAGATGATTATCTTGGAATCTTCCTTCTTCGCTACCTGCCCTTTGACAACGGTCAGCAAGACGCCCACCTTCGGGTGCTCTATTGACTTCAGCGCCTCAGCCTCTTCCTCTATCTTGAGCCAACGTGGATCCTTAATCAGCGAGGTGGTGGCCTTTCCCTTGTCTTCCTTCTCCCGTAGCTTCTTCAAGTACCTTTCAAGGGACGGAGCTCCCTGGGTCTCGATCATCTCCAGCGCATGGAGGACGATTACAGCCTGAGTCTGGTTTATGATCGCTCCGAAGATGTACCCTCTTTGGCCACCCTGTGCCTGAGCGGTTCGGAGCCTCGCCGAAATCGTCGATCTTGCTTCAAGGAGCGCCTTCTTTGAGACCCTGTTGTCCCTCAAGAACCCGCCCACGAGCAGCTTCTTCACCTTCTCATTGTAGAGCTCCCTCAGCCTCAGCGTGACATCGTAGTATTCCTCCGATGCCTTGACCTTCACCGCCTCGATATTGGTCCGTTCCACATACTCGCGGACGTCCTCGCTTTGCTCGGTCCTCGCCTCGATCTTATCGATAAACAGGCTCTTCCTGATCTCGTCGATTTTCTCCTTCGAGGAGCCGGGCGAGGCTGTCAATCCTAGAATGAGAGGGTGGTCCGAGTACTCTCTGTATGCCTCTGCCAGCTTCGTGTAGGTGTAGTCCTTCACACTTCGATGGGCTTCATCGAAGATTGCCAGTGCGACTTCTCTGAGAGAGACCCTCCCATGCTTTACGTCGTTGTATACCGTCTGTGGCGTCGCGAAGATGAGTTGAGCTCTCAGCCAGAGCAGCTCCCTAGAACCCGGCTCCACGGTCCCAGTTAGGACGACGAAGGATTCCTCCGGCAATTGAAAGTGCCTCCTGAAGGTCTGGAAGTGTTGGATCACAAGGGGCCGCGTAGGTGCGAGTACCATCACCTTGGAACCGGGACGCTTCTGGAGCACATCCGCAGCGACCATAATTGCTATCATTGTCTTGCCGAGCCCGGTCGGGAGCACGACCAGGGTGTTGGTGTCAGCGGCCGTTCTAGCTATACTCTTCTGGTATTCGCGGGCTCGAAAGCTATCTGCAAGCAAAGAGTTCTTTCTGTTTCAGTCAGTACATGGTTCGACTAAAAGCCTTCCTGGAACGAACAAGTCAAGACAGGCCGGCTTGATGTGAATCCGTTCGCGCCACTCGGCTTAAGAACGAGCACGAAGGGGGCTTCGACTCAGGTGTATCGAGCATGCGTGCCAGGATGAAGAGGAGACAGTTGGTCAGGAGACTTGAGATTGTCGCAGTCGTGGCCGTAGTCGCAGTCTCCTTGGCTGTCGGCGTCTATCTGGCACTGAACTATCAAGGCCCTGGCCATTCTCTTGACGATAAGCCAGTCTCCCAGAAAGTCTACTCTTCTCTAAACCAGACTTCGACGGCCCTGCCGTATGGCACCACAAATTCGACCTATCTGGACCTTGTGCAAAACTACAATGGCTCGCACTTCTTTACGAGCGATAACCCTCCGAGACCGATTCTCGTCTATGTCGGAGCAGATTATTGCCCCTACTGCGCCATTCAGAGATGGTCATTAGTCATGGCGTTGATGCGATTCGGTAGCTTCACGAATCTTGAGTACATGGTCTCCGGCGAAGACAACTTGGCCACCTTCACTTTCTCTGCGAGCAGTTACCACAGTAGCTATCTCGTCTTTCAGCCCTACGAGGTCGAGGACAATGGGGGGGCCCCGCTTGCAACACTTCCGTCAAACTACACGTACTCCTTCACCTACGCTGGATGTCCATCAGGCACCGCGGGGGTCAACTGCCGTAAAAGCTATCCTTTCCTCAATTTCGCCGATGAATACGTCGTACGGGGGGCCTTTGTGAACCCTCTAGTACTGGGAACGAAGAACTGGACCCAGATAATCTCCTCGATAGAGGCTGGGGACTCGTTGGGGAGACAGATCAAGCAGGGAGCTAATGTAATTACCGCCGTCATTTGTAAGACCACCGGCAACAATCCCTCCTCAGTCTGCAATTCCAGCATAACCGCACTCGAGCCCACTTCATACACTCTTTCGTCCACGAGCCCGAGCTCTGAACTTCTTGTAGCCGGTACCTTCGTCTCCACGTCCTCAGACGCGTTCATCGCTGGACGAGACTACCAAGGTTGGAGCTAGTTGAGAGTAAGTCCTCTGAAGCTGCTGATTCTAGCGGTGATGTCCATCGTTGGGCTCATCGCTTCCTCAATCGTGCTCTACCTCTATAACACGCTTCATCAGCAGCTGCCTGTCTGCACCGCTCCCTGGACTTTCTGGGGGATACGGATTGACTGCAACGATGTCCTCGGAAGTCCCTACAACTCGATCTATGGTTTCAACCTTGATGTTCTGGCTGTCACGTACTTCATAGTCAGCTTGGTTCTGATCCTCCTCGTAGCATTCGGAAGCGACTGGCTCTATCAAAAGGTCTTCAGGATATTGTTCGCGTGGAGGTTCGTAGGGCTCGCGATAGTCCCCTACCTGATGATTGTGGAATTCATTATCCTGCGGACTGTCTGCATTTACTGCACAATTATGCACGTGTCGATTCTTGTAGATTTCGTCATAATCACCTATTTCATCTTCTACAAGAAGAGCGTCAGAATCTTCCTGACTTCGAGCCCAGAGGTGGGTCTTCCCCCATCTGGCGATTCGGGACCAGGATAGGTACGAGACCTTCCGACGCCTACTACTCAGGTTTGAGGACCGTTAGCTCGTCCAGCTTGTCGCAGGTGAAGATCGAGGACTGGAATCTCAAGGCGAGCGCGAGACTCGATGCTAAGCCCAAGGTGCTGCTCATTAGGTTCCTCCCGCCAGCATGTCGATTTTCGTGATTATCCCTAGCACCTTCTCTCCTGACACGACCAGTACAGCAGGCAAGTAGCCGAACAGAGAGAAGAGCGCTTCTACTGGAGTGTCTCTGCCCACGGCCGCAAAGACCGGTTGGATGTAGTCCCTGACGCGTTGATTCAAGACCTTCGCTGGATCAGGAGCCGTAGCCAGAATGTTGAGAATCCCACCTTCAGTTATTGTCCCAACCATTCTGCCTACTGAGAAGACCGGCATCTGAGAGAATCCATTCTTCTTCATTATCGCAACACATTCGGAGAGTCTTGCGTCACTGTTCACGCCAATCACCGGCGAGGACATGACGTCGGCTGCCTTCTTCCCCTTGGTGGCGATTCTCGAATTCAAAACCACTGAGATTGCACTCAGTGTCCTAAAGGTGGGGTCGACTGCCCCTGCCTCGACTTTCGCCACTATTGACTGGCTTACCCCTGCTGCTTCGGCAAGACTCACTTGGGTGTACCCCAGTTGAAGGCGTATCCGCCTCAGCTGCCTAGGGTCTATCAGTTGCACTGCCATTATTCTCTTAGGAATATCCTCGTCACGAAACCATATAAGCCATTACTTGCGCGCCTGCTTCAGCAAGCTTGAGTAGGCACCTTTTCACTTCGGAAAGCGTTACTGAAGGACACCCCGACAAATGCGCCGACCAGATCTCTGACGCCGTTCTGGATGCCATCCTCACATCTGACCCGAAGGCGCGGGTCGACTGTGAGACTCTGATCATGCAGGGCATGGTAGTGGTCACTGGCCAGATTACGACGGAGGCCTACGTCAACATAAAACGTATAGTCAGGGACGTCCTTCAGGACATCGGCTTCGACAACGCCAAAGACGGGCTCGATTGGCAGACTTGTGGGGTCCTCGTTTCAATCGAAGAACAGTCACCCGACATCTCGATGGGGGTGACCAGGCCGGTCGGAGAAGTAGGAGCTGGAGACCAGGGGATGATGTTCGGGTATGCGTCAAGAGAGACCCCGCAGCTGATGCCTCTTCCTATCATGCTCGCCCACGGGATAGTCAGGGAGCTGGCCAGTGCAAGGAAGAATGCGGTTCTTCCCTACCTTCGCCCCGACGGCAAATCGCAGGTTACTGTCGAATACGACAACGGGAGGCCTGTGAGGGTCGACACGGTCGTGGTTGCCGCCCAGCACAGTGAGCAGGTCGACCCGCAGGTCGTCGAACGCGACGTTGTGGAGGAGGTCGTCAAGAAGGCAGTGCCCCGCAACCTGCTCGACAAGGACACAAAGTTCCTGGTAAACACGACAGGCCGGTTCGTCATAGGTGGCACACTAGCCGACTCAGGCCTGACGGGCAGGAAAATCATCGTAGACACGTACGGGGGCGTCGCCTCTCACGGTGGAGGCTGCTTCTCGGGGAAGGACCCGACTAAGGTGGACCGTTCAGGAAGCTACATGGCAAGGCACATTGCCAAGAACATCGTGGCTGCGGGCCTTGCGGAAAAGTGCCAGGTGCAGACCGCCTACGCAATCGGCGTAGCCAAGCCTGTCTCCTTCACGGTCGACACTTTTGGGACTGGTAAGATTCCTGATTCTCGGATAGCCGATGGTACACAGAGGGTCTTCGACATGCGGCCGGGACCAATCATTGACTACCTGAACCTCCTCAGACCCATTTACAGGAAGACCGCCTGCTACGGTCACTTTGGCAGGGAAGACCCAGACTTCACCTGGGAAAGGACTCACATGGTTGAAAAGCTGAGGAAGGCCACTGGATTAGCCTGACGCCAGATCGATTGAAGAGATTCGTGAGCCCGCGGCGTCTCGCCAGTTGTGAATCAAGCTGGTGGGACCGTCAGACGACTCCAGCGCGGTTGTGAAGAGTTGTCAAGTAGGTTGGCGTCGTTGCCTGACTAGCCTGGCACAGTCGATCGGTCTTTGGGCGTGTGTCACCCGCGAAGTAGTCATCACTTCGGCGATGGCTCTTCTTCGCGCAGGCGCGTACACCATATAAATGAACCGCGGGATGAGGTCGCGATTCAAGCGATGGACGAGATAGATGCAGCCGACCGAAACGTCAGGGAGGGTCTCTTCGGCCTCAATTCCGCAATTCTCGTCGCGATCCTGATTTACGTGACGGTTGTCGCGACTGCCTACGTTAGATTTGGGACACTTCCACAGATCAGTCTTGGGGCAGTCGCAATCTTGGCCCTGCCCTTCATTGGCCTGGCAACAAGGTCGAAGGAGTTCGTGAAAAACTCAATGCTCATCATCGCTGTGCTCCTCACGTACGAATCTCTGCAGGGGATCACCGGTTCTATGGTCCACTCAGGGAGCGTGGTTTCATTGGCAGGAGTCGATCAGGCACTAGTTGGCGCCAACTTCACTGCGGACGTTCAGGCATCGTTTGCATCTTCTGCCACGACGTTCGTCTCAACCGTGTTTTACGGGCTGCACGCATTCTTGATCATGATTGCCTTCGTGCTCTTCTGGTTCAAGAACAGGGCGGTTTTCCGCGGGTACACATACTCGCTTGTCGTGACGTCATACTTGGCTCTTCTTACATTTGTGGTCCTTCCATCTGCTCCTCCGTGGTTGACGGGCACTGCGCACAACCTACTAACGACTGGGGTCAGGATGTTCCCGCCTGTCTTCCAAGAAGTGCAAGCAGTGCTACTGTCGGGAGAATCCGATCTGGTCGCCGCGTTTCCAAGCCTGCATGCGGCCTACGCGACGCTGTTTTCGATATTCATGTTCAAGCTGGGAAGGAAATACGGCTTCGCATCTCTGTTCATCGCAGGAGGAGTGTACTTCTCCATAATCTACTTGGGGCAGCACTTCTTGGTCGACTTGCTGGGTGGCATTGTATACGCGGGAGTCTCGGTGTACGCTGTAGAATGGGTGATGGCCAGACGGCAGAGACCCAGGTCTCAGTCGTCAGCAGCCATCGATGCGATTGTGGGTGTCCGCTTGCTGACACCTGCGGGTCCACCTCTAGACCGACAAGTCTGAGTTTGTTCATGATGGGTTGACAGCGAACAGCAGGAACTAGCCCGATGATTGCACTAGAAGCCGTGAATCTGACGAAACAGGACAAGCATTCTACCGGTCCGCCCTAGACGGGCTGAACCTCGAAATTGAAGGAGGTCAAATGCCGCGCGCGCCACCTTCCTTAGCTACTCGTCTCAATCGTTATGAAATGGTGGGAAACCTAAAATGCGCACTTGATCTTCCGGAAAGTCTTCTTCTACAATCCCAGACTGTTGATTACTCTGCCGGAGTTCGCGTCGATGACGAGTACAATCTTCTTCCCCTTGTGATCGTACCTGGCGAACCAGATTGGCGCGTGGAGTAACTCGGCATCCCCAATGTCTGATTCCGTGGTCAATTGCTGAATCATGTGGTATTTTGCGTGCGCTTTCTCAGATTGCAGTTGGTCGACTAGAGTCTTCGCTTGAGACTTCGCAACATCCTCGCTTATGTCCCCATTGAGTGCCTTGACATTCTTGGGCAACTTGGTAATATCGAACAATGCTCTGCCGTCAAGGTCGAATTGATAATCCCGGGGTTGGTACTCCATGAGGGCTTTTAGTGCAACTACGGGAAAGTTGTAACTCGCGTCCATCTGTTCGGCCTTTCTGATTCCTCCTCCGTACCCCATTCCCATCCCGAAGGCCCTAATCGGCGCCAACGCAAATGCGCTCTGGAACAGGGCGCTTGATTCTGCTCCCAGACCCGAGAAGACGCGCCTGCGGCCTCCCCCGAAACCGCCTCCTCCTCCCATTCCGCCCAGTATGATGCCCATCAACGCCGCAGTCGTAGCGGTCTGTCCAACTTGGGCTGCTACGTTGGCGGCCACAACTGACGTGCGCGCAGAGACAGCTACGATCCAGTATGGCACGTATGACAAGTTCATCTCCTCCTGTGTGGAATCCTGCTGCAGATGTCTATGTAGAAGACCCTTGTCCATGAGCGGGGTGATGATGCCGTTCACTTGGTCGATGTTGGCGATTTTCAAAGGAAGCATGGTATGCTTCTGAATGTTGGTCCATCCTTGATTCCCCAGGACGACTCCGCTACCACAGTATTCACAGGTAATCACCATCTCGCCAAACTTTGGAGAAATGGGAGCACCGCAGTTCGGGCATTTCATCGATGTCGCTCCAGAGGGGGCGATGATCTGTGCAGGAGTATTAGGAGAAGAGGTAGGCGTGGCGCCTGGTTGAGGCGCGTTGAAGCCGCCAGCTCCTTGTCCTCCACCTGAACCGACGCTAACCTTCGCTCCACACTTGTAGCAAAAAGATGCCTCGTCTGGAAGTTGAGCCCCGCATTGTGGACAATTCATCATTCTTATCCCGTTTTCTCCTTCATAAAAAGCTGTCTTGCATGTTCCTGAAAATTCCCCTGCCGATTCGTACCATCGCTGAGGACAAAACGCACTTTCCGCCCCTTCAGACCTTAGCCGCTTGTCAAACCAGTCCAAAGAGAATGTCTATAATTCATGGCGTAGTACGCTAGGCATGGAAATTGCTCGTGGCATACATAGGATTGAAGACGTGCGCGGCGCTAACTCCTATCTGGTCCTCACCGAGGCAGGTGCTGTCCTCGTTGATACTGGGATGCCTGGGAATGAGAAGAGGATACTCGAGTACATTAAGGGTGCAGGGATAGAGCCGAAAAAACTCGAGTACATCATCCTCACTCATCCAGACATAGACCACTCCGGAAGCACTGCAAGACTGAGATATCTTACCAACGCGAAAGTGGCTATTCACGAACTCGACGCACCCAGACTCGCTGGCGAGAAGAAGCTAAAGGAAGTCAAGGGCACTACTGGTGTACTCTTCGGGTTGATGAGCCCCTTCATGCACTTCACACCCGTGAAACCGGAGGTGCTCCTCAAGGATTCCGACAGGATACTCGACTGCATGGTCATCCACACGCCTGGGCACACGGACGGAAGCATAAGCCTCTACAGGGAAAAGGAAGCGATCTTCGTCGGAGATGCCTTGAGGACTGACTCCAGTGGAATGCCTCATCTACCCCCAGGTTCCATGACTGTCAACATGGAACAAGCGAAGGAATCGGTTAGGAAGATCTCCACCTATCAGTACACCGTCCTGCTTCCTGGCCATGGACCTCCTATGACTCAGGACGCGTCAAGAGTCATGAAAGACTACGTTCAAAAGGAATTAGCAGTAAAATGACCGTCGCTCAAAGTTGAGCTGCCCAGCGACCCGAGGGTTATCTCTTCGACTCTCCTCCTCTCTATTCGCTTCCGTCTACGGCTCTTCATGAGGGGAAGGGGATTCCAAATTGGGCTGCGAGCTTGGTAAGGTTGACGGATTTCAGAGTGAAGAAGCCGAATCCTGCCAACGAGAGAGATATGAATCACCCGCAGCGGAAGAGCACAAACACTGCCAGCGGTTACCCCGAAATCGCGCACCTCTTCGACGAATACGATCCTGTCGTTCGTCGGTGCGTGAAAATACCATTTCTTGGTAGACAAAGGAAAGTCACTTTGATTCCGGGATTGCAGGCATCACTTGAGATGTTCAGGGCCTCATTCCTCTTCGGGATTAGTTGTTCTGGTTTGCCCGCGGATAAATAGGCGCATTTAGCACCGAGCGAAAAAGACGACTGTATTGCATAAGATCTACTTCGCCGTCTTCGGGTCAGGGCTGGGTCACGCGACCAGGATTCTCGACATCGCCGAGCGCCTCGAAGTGAACGGAGACAGAATCCGCTGCTCATGCTCGGGCCAGGGTCTGGAATACATCAGAACGCACAGGCCGGAGATGGACGCAGTCGAGTGCCCCTCATTCGATGTGGAGTGGACTGAAGAGGGGGGCTTCTCTGGCATGGATTTCATGCTGCATTTTCCCATCATGCTTCGTTCCTTTCTTAGACAGGTTGCATTCGAGGCGGAGAGCGTTACAAAGTTCGGCCCGAGAGTTACAGTTTCCGATTCAAGGCTCTCAGCTGTCCTTGCGGCGAAGTCGAAATCCTGTCCTGTCATCACCATGGTGAATCAATTCAAAGTGAATCTCCCGCCGAGGTTTAGGGGGGACGCTCTCGGGCGATCTTACGAGAGGATCGCAGGGGACATTCTGGGACTCATGTGGTCTCTGAGTGACCAGGTTCTGTTGACAGACCTCCCTCCTCCCTACACGATCGGGGAGGCCAACGTCGCAGGTACAGACTTGTCAAACATAGTCAGATACGTAGGATTCACATCCCCGAACCTGGAAGTGAGCGAGGATAGGCTTCGCAAAGCGAGAGAAGTGTTGGAGTTTGATGGACGGCCTCTCGTCTTCTTCCAGATTAGCGGACCAGACGCGACGAAGAAGAGGTTCATCGATACGGCACTCAAGTCGGCTGGTTCTCTCTCTGGTAGGTACAAGGTTGTCGTCTCAATGGGCTATCTAGGGGGCTCGGGGGAACCCAGAAGGCTAGCCGACGGAGCCTTACTCTACGACTGGTGCCCCATCAAGGACGAGTTGTTCATGCTCTCAGACGTGATAGTTGCAAGGTCAGGCCACAGAACCATAGGGCAGTGCATCGACGCAGGGAAGCCAGCGGTCCTCGTCCCGATACACAATCACTCAGAGCAACTCGGAAACGCCGACAAGTTCCAACGACTCGGACTCGGGATTGTCGTTCCTTCAGAGGCTCTAGACGCTGAGAGGCTCACGGATTCCATAGACTCTTGTGTGCGGGACCCGAAATACAGAAAGAACGTAGAGGCTGTCGGACTCGTTTCGAAGAAGTACAAAGGAATCGAGAAGTGCGTCGAGATCATAAACTCTTATGCGTAGCGGCCTCTTCGTGAACCAAGCCGCGTCGTCTCTCAATCTCCGAATGCTGCCTCATGGCTGACTCGAGATGAATCGCTCGAACTCTCTCAGAGCCTCAGGGCTTCCTATCTCGTAGAACCTTTCTTCTACGGGAAATGCTAGGAGTTCATCGCGTTTGATTAATTCACCATAGAACTCCTCTTCACTGCATTCCTTTCCTGATGGAACAAGAGCCAGGGCGCGCTTTCTGAGTGCGGATACCCCAAAATTCACCCAATTCATACCCCTGCCACGGCCTTCCTTGTCATAGCGCACGACATGACCACCACTAACGATGACATCGCTCTTACCGTACCTGTCATGGTTCTCAAACACTGCCATCAGCCCGAGTCTCCCCGAATTGAGAAGGACCCTCATGATACTCCGATAGTCGGCCCGCAGGTAGGCGTCGCCGTAAGTGACGAAGAAACATTCCTTGAGGAGTGGTTCAGCTCCCTTCAGCGCGCCAGCTGGTCCCATCAGTTTCGGCCCATCGTAGCTGTACTTGACCCTGACTCCCCATTTGCTGCCGTTCCCAAAGTAGCCTTCCACCTTCTCGCCGAGATGACCGACGCATAGCACGAAATCGCGTATGCCATTTCGTCTTAGCAGGCCAATCTCATGCTCGAGGAATGGCTTTCCGTTCACTGGGACCATCGGCTTTGGGACGGTTTGCGTCAAACGCCCTAGCCGAGTCCCCCGACCTCCGGCCAATATGGCGGCTTGCAACTCAAGAGGGCCTTCTGGTCGCTCGCCTGCGGTCCTAGACGTTGTAGATTACCTTGCTGCCCTCGAAGTCGAACCTGAACCTCACTTCTGTTAGTCCCTGGCTGGCAAGGGCAGCCCTGACTTTCTCCCTCCCCTCCTCGCAGTAGAGCATGAGGAAGCCTCCTCCCCCCGCTCCGACCAGCTTTCCGCCTAGGGCCCCGTTCTCTCTCGCGATGGAGTACCACGAATCAATATGGTCAGTCGTCATGCTGTCCGAGATGCCACGCTTCACCGTCCAGTGCTCGTGCAACAGTTCTCCGAATCTCCTTAGGTCCCCGGCTTCGAGGGCCTTCTTACTCTCTAAGCCGATTGCCTTTATGGCGTGCATCTTCTCGACTGTCTCGCCATCGCCTTCAAGGACTCTCCCCTGTTGTTTCCCAAGGATCTTCCCTGCGTTCCGGGTAATCCCCGTGTAGAACATCATTATCACGTACTCCAGCTCGGACAGCGTGTGTTCTGAAATGTCGAGCTCTTTGGATGTGACATTCCCCCGTGTGTCTATCTCATAAGATCTGATACCCCCGAGACTGGCCGTGTATTCATCCTGTTTTCCCGAGGGTTCGTGTAGCCGGTTTAGGGCGATGTCACAGGCTATCTCTGCAATCTGTTCGGGCGTCTTGACTATTCTCTGGTGTGCATAGAGCGCATTGAGCAGCCCTACCGTAAAGCTCCCTGAAGATCCAAGACCAGTCGCCGCTGGCACGTCGGCTAGCGACACAATCTCAATCTTGTCTCTCAGGTTTAGGAGCTTTAGCGCCTCTCTCACCAGCGGGTGACGTATGAAATCAGGCGAGTCAACGATTTCTGTCTTGCTGTAGCTCAGCCTTATCCCTGGCTCGAACCTATCGTTCACGACTATGTGCATGTACTTGTCTACCGCCCCAGAAATGAAGAAGCCACCATACTTGGTGTAATACGCGGGAAGGTCTGTCCCGCCCCCTCCGAGCGACAGCCTGAAAGGGGTTCTTGATACAATCAAAGAAGCTATGGACGCTCCAACTCCCCAGTTCCACCTCAAATATTTAACCAATCTCTAGAGGAGAAATGACCTTCCATCTCGTGCAGAGCGTTGAGGATGACTGCGGAACTGACAGATTTAACTAGACCCGATCAGGGTCAAAACTCGTCGAATTGTCCCGGACACACGAGTACCTTGAGGAGGTTTCCAAAATTGCCGCAAAGCTTGACAGAGGGTCGATAGACGACGCCATAGGAATCCTCTATGAGGCCTGGAAGAACGACAACCAAGTCTTCACCGTTGGTAACGGAGGTTCCGCTTCTACTGCGACTCATCTAGCATGCGACCTCAACAAATGGGTGTCGGACGAGGCGGTTAGGAAGTTCCGTGCGTTCTCCCTCGTGGACAACATCCCACTCGTGAGCGCCTTGACAAACGACAACGGATGGGGTGACGTTTATTATGAACAGCTCCGGAATTTCTTTAGGAGGGGAGACGTACTGGTGGCCATAAGCGTCCACGGAGGCTCGGGGAGCGACAAAGCTGGCCCCTGGTCCCAGAATCTGCTCAAAGCCGTGAAATATGCAAAAGACAACGGTGGGAAGGTCGTCGGGATGTCCGGGTTCGATGGCGGAGTGTTGAAGACTGCCTCAGATGCGTGCATAATTGTCCCAGCGAATTCCACCCCTCACGTTGAGGGAATGCATTTAGTCCTGACACATCTCATGTGCGAACAGTTGAAGGGCCTCATTTCGTCTTAGGGAAACTGGCGGAAGCCTTCGACCTACTGGCTTCATGTGCTCGGCAAGAATGTACGGTCCTCAGACCTGGCAAGGAATGCGGCCCCGAGGCACCTTCAGATCTGCCCGGATGTGCAGGAGTTCACTGCTAGTCTCGGGTCTTCTTCGCTGCCCCTGCGTCTTGGGATTCCAGGCTCCGCAAGAGGTCCGAGACCTGTTTGAGAGACGGAAGCATGAAGTCTGGTTTTGCGTCTTCTCTTTCGATCATTGTACTGAGGTAAGTCGTTAGGTGCCCGAGAAGGATTGTCCTGCAACCCGCAGCTCTTCCTGCCTTCACGTCGACTAGTGCGTCGCCTACGAAGAAGGAATTGCCGAGGTCAAGGTCGTGCTCCCTGGCAGCTCGAAAGAGCAGTCCTGGCCTTGGCTTCCTGCAATCGCAGTCCAGCCTGTATTTGCGAATCATAGCGTCAGGGTGATGAAGACAGTAGTATTCTGCGTCGAACGAGCATTCATGCCTTGCAAGTTCCTTCCTGACCTTCTCATTCATCCTCGTAAGTTCTGAAAGCGTGAATTGGCGCTTGGCCACACCAGGTTGGTTGGAGACTAGTATCGCTTTGAAACCGAGCTCCCTGACTCTCCTTACTGACTCGCCCGCGTACGGGAAGAGTCTGAGCTGCTTCGCAGACCGGGGACTCCCAACCCGTCCATCTTCCGGGTTGTACTCCAAGTCGTTCAGAACCCCGTCGCGGTCGAGGAATACTGCTCTGCTCTTCTTCATTTCATGTGTCCTGGATCTGGCCGAATCGTTGTCGACCTATCCGCTCTTCTGAGACTTTATTTCTCTTGCGACCCCAAACGATTGAGTGCGCCTTACCCTGGCGCTGACACAGACGAGAACCTAGCAAATTCTTATAGTCTCGTATGTGAAAGCCCGTAAGTAGGTTTGCCCGTATGGTGCAATTCTTTCTAGATACTGCCTCATTGAAGGAGATCAAGAAGTTCACTCGTTGGGGGATAGTCGATGGGGTCACAACAAATCAGAAGATTTTCCTGTCCGAAGGAGGGGTCGATTTCAAGCGGCGTATTCTGGAGATCTGTGATCTCGTCAACGGGCCTATCAGCGTGGAGACGACAAAGAGTGCAGTATCGGAACTCCTGGCAGAGGCGAGGGAATATTCTTCGTGGCACGATAACGTAGTCGTCAAGGTTGCCATGCACGGTGACGGCAGGGGGTTGCAAGTAGTGCGACAACTCGCGAAGGAAGACATCAAGACGAACATGACCGTCATGATGACCTTCAACCAGCTGATCCTCGCCGCGAAGGCGGGCGCGACGTATGTCTCGCTCTTCTGCAACAGATCAAAGGAGGCCGGTGAGAACCCGGCGCAAATAATCAGGGAGTATGTGGCGGTAGCAAGGGAAAGTGATCTTTCCGCGAGGCTGATAGTTGGGAGCATCAGGACCCCAGAAGACGTTGCCCTAGCTGTGGCGGCAGGCGCCCACGTCGTTACTGTACCCGCCAAGATTCTGACACAGATGCCCTTCAACAAACGGACGGAGGAGACAATCGAGGAGTTCGACAAGGCGTGGCAGGATTTTCTCGCGATGAGAAAGGGCGAGACTGTTAAGTGAAGGCGATGGGAGACCACGCTGAGAAGAACAGGCTCTCGGACACTTCTTCTGTTTCGTATCGGGCCTTGCCCTCGTCCTTTCCTTAGCTGGAATATGGTACTTAGCTCGGCGCCAAACGAAGTCAGATGACCAGGTTGCACCTTCAATCGACTGACTCATGCACACGAACCCAAGAGGCCGCATGAGAGGATGAAAAGGGCGTTAGTCACTGGTGGGCTAGGATTCATCGGCAGTCACCTTGTCGACCGGCTGCTCCACGACGAATGGCAAGTTGTAGTCCTCGACAATCTTCATACGGCTCATCGCTCCAATTTGGGTCATCAGAAGGGCAACTCTCGCCTGAAGGTGATTGAGGGAGACATAAGGAACCTCGAAACCGTTTCGAAGTGCTCGCGGGGGTGTGACGCCGTCTTTCACTTCGCTGCGCACGCGCTAATGCGAGTCAGCCTTCGCAATCATCGGGCAGACCTCGAGCACAACATCGTCGGCACTCTGAATGTCCTCGAAAGCATGGTAGCGAACAATATTCCAGATTTTGTCTTCGCTTCTACATCCGCCCTCTACGGCGAGGCAGAAGTCACTCCGACCCCCGAGACCTATTCAGGCATACAGACGTCCCTGTACGGGACTGCTAAGCTCGCAGGGGAGGGGTACGCTTCCGCGTTCACGGAGTTCAGTCCTACCAAGGTCTGGGCTTTCAGATTCGGGACAGTCCTCGGAGAAAGATGCAGGAGGGGGGCGATTTGGGACTTCACGCACAAGCTACTCAAGAACCCCGCTGAACTGGAGATCCTTGGCAACGGAAAGCAGAGCAAGGACTACTTGTCCGTGAAGGATTGTATCGACGGAATCATGCTTGGTTATGAGAGGAGTTCAAACCATGTGAACATCTTCAACCTTGGCCTCCAGGAGCAGACCACGGTCGATGAACTTGCAGACATAGTAATCGAGGAGATGGGTCTTTCGAAGGTGAAGAAGAAGTACACAGGTGGTGTGCGAGGATGGGTAGGCGACAACCCCGTGGTCTACCTGTCAACAAGAAAGGTTCGAGGACTCGGTTGGAAGCCGAAGATATCTCCTACTGACGCGATAAGACTGACTGCGAAATGGACTCTTCGAGAGGTCGGCCGGCAGGAGAAGTAGTGCATGATGCCTGGTCATCCAGAATGCCAAGAGTCGCAGTAACAGGCGGCGCCGGCTTCCTCGGCAGCCACATTGTAAGGAGGCTAATAGACGATGGCTGCGAAGTGTCGATCATAGACAACTTCTCATCGGGTTCAATTCGAAACCTCGTGGACTTAGGGATAAGGCAGAAGTGCTCAATAGGAGACCTGCGGGACTATCAGTTCGCGAAAGAATCTCTTCGTAACGCCGAAACGGTCTTCCATTTTGCGGCGGAAGTCGGGGGTGTGAGTTACCTTCATGGCACGAACGCTCGGGAACTCGCTGCACTGCAATCCAACCTCATCATCGACGCCAACGTGTTCAAGGCGTGTCTCGAAGCCGGCGTCCGAACCGTGATTTTCGCTTCGAGCGTCTCCGTCTACCCGATCGACGAGCAGCTCGGCTCTTACGTTCAATTCAAAGAAGAGGATTCTGAGCGCAGAGTGAACCCAGAGGGGGGGTACGGCTGGGCGAAATATGTCGCGGAGAAACAGCTCTCCCTCATGCCTGATGTTTCCTACGGTATCGCCCGGATCTTTCACGCTTACGGCAGGAACATCTACTTGAAACCTGACAGAAGCCAGGTAATCGCTTCCCTTATCAGAAAGGCGGTCAAATATCCTAATGAGGATTTCATCGTCTGGGGGGACGGGAGTCAAAGACGCTGTTTTGTCTTCATAGACGATGCGCTCGATGCGCTCATGAGGTTAGAGAAGCATGTCCGAGGGCGAGGGAACCTCACGGTCAATGTGGGGTCTGCGGAAGAAATCACCGTTCGGGACCTTGCCAAACTCGTAATCATCCTCTCGAAGAAGAACATCCCATTGAAGTTCGACGACTCCAAACCCAAAGGCGCTCTTAGCAGGAAGCCGAACCTGGAGAGAGCAAAGAGCGTTCTCGACTGGAGTCCGACGACCTCTCTCTCTGGTGGTCTCACGGAGACCTACAGTTGGGCTAGAGAGAGGCTTGAGAAATGGGGAGAGTAGCTTTGAAATCGCCCCGGACGTGACTATTCCTCGTGTTTGTGTCGCGCGCGTAGGGTAGTGTTCGACTGAGACTAAGGAATCTAGCAGCGAGAACGACCCCTGCTCTCAATGTAGTGCGGGGGGTGCGCATTGAACTTTAAGTTCATGTTGCATCCTCAGAGTTCGGCTAGAGGTTCGAGTCGGGGTAGGTATTTGCCAGTTCACATTTGCACGTGCATGGGACCAAGTCCAGAGTTGACCAATCACAACTCTTGCACATTCTGACCTAGTCGTGCACGCCGCTCCGATGTATTCCTATTTCCTGTATCTCTTCGCGCGCGCTAACGTTCCCATAGGATCCCAAGGTGGAAGAACAACGGGTTCGGTGGAGAGAACACTCAAGAGCTCTGGAGAGAGGTATTTTCTTCTAACAGTTATTTCGAAAAGGTATTCGTCGAACCACTCGTCCATCATGCACATGTAGCCTTTGTCCCCAATCTTGGCCCCCCAACTGTTTTCAACCCGCCATTTTCTCGGTTTTCCTGTTTCATCAAGATCCACACCTGTGAGCACCATGGCGTGTGTCATCTCGCTATTCCTGTATTCCAATCTTCCGGCCTTGTCTAGTTTGAATTCTGCTCCGTAGACGAGGTCATAATCATACACGTTCAAATCCATTGCGCCCATCTCTGTTTCCAGCATCTGACCAACGTCACAGCCAAACCAAACCGCGTGGTTGTCCTTTATCATTTCGACGGCAGCTTTCTTCAGTGTTTCAATATCGACGTTCAAGTAACGAACCTGACGTCCACCAATGACGTTGCCAAGATATTTCACCGTGTACGCCTTGTTGTAGGGCTTGTCCTTTGTGGGGGCGTTTATCAGGCAGACTAGATCATCCAGGTCAACGTCCACATACTTCTTGTAGAACTCTCTGGGTGTCATATTGCCATCCCTGTGGAATACATTGACTTTGTCTCGCCATTCCCAGTAAAAGTTGAACGGAGGCTTGCCTAAGTGAATTGCAAGCATTCGATAGAACTCCTCAAGTAACTCGCACTTTGACTTTCGCAATTCCTCTACAGAAGAACCCTGGGCATGCATGTCTCTGAGCGACTTCGCATATTCCCTCAGCTTGGAGACTAGCAGAGTGTTCATAGAATCGGAATCACTGCTACTGATCGTCTCAGGCATGAAAGACTTCGGCACAACCCCGTATTTTTCTACGAGATTCACGAACATGTCCCACTGTCCGCCATCGGGAAGCGGATCAGAGAGAAGGAACAGGATCGTCCGTTCGTCAAGTGGCTCATCCCTGGTCTCGATGATGCTCTCAAGGAAGTAGTTCGCCTTCTCCAATTTATCCCAGAACATCTGGTAGACCTCGGAGAGTTCAAAGGTCTGAACCTTCAGCTTTTTCATGGCTTCCAGGCTAAGGAGACTGAGCCCGGAGAATAGCCAGCACCGCCCTGACGCCTCTTGATTGGTAGCCTCCGGTGACTCGATGAGATTGCTGAACGTGTAGTTAATTCGATCGACTTCTTTTCGACTCAAAGCCACCGCTGCAATACCGTTCTGGGTGACCGCGTTCAACGCGAGACGATTCTTAGGGTCACTATCAAAAGATGCTAAGAATCGTTTGGTATCTTCATTCGTGAGGCTTTCCTTCATGGTATCTCCTGACTGGAATATCGCTGTTTTGAACTTTCTCGCCTTGACTCCGAGTACTAGCCTCCCGCAAAACAAGGACCTGCACCTCAAGCCAAAATAGTAGAGATATTTACCCAGAGACCGCGTCGTTGGAACTCAAGCGGAGCCTGTCCTATTTTGACCTGATGAACATCGTCGTGGGGGCCATCATCGGGAGCGACATCTACATTGTCCCCGGCCTCGTTGCAGGCCTGATCGGGCCCTTCGCACTAGTGGTCTGGATCATCGGTGGGGCGATTTCAATGGTACTGGCGATGGTGTTCGGATACTGTAGCTACTATGTCCCGAATGTTGGAGGCTCGTTCGCTTTCGTATCAGAAGCCTTTGACGATTTCTACGGGTTCATCGCGGGATGGAGCATGAGCATCGCGGAGATCATCGCGCTCCCCGTCTTTGCGATAGTCTTCACGAATTACCTCCAGTACTTCGTTCCTTTGTCGTACGGGGAACAACTGCTGATCAGGATCATCTTCATCGTGGCACTTACCACGGTCAACATTGTCGGTGTCAAAGCGGCAGGCCGACTCAACGACGTCCTGACTCTCGCAAAGCTTGCTCCTCTCCTTCTCATAATCTTCATTGGTATCGGGTCCATCGTACTCAGACCCACACTGCTCGGAAATTACACACCATTCGCGCCGGCAGGCCTGAGCAACTTCGGTACTGTCTTGGTGTTGATCTTCTGGGCCTATGCAGGATTCGAGCTTGGTGTCCTTCCTGCTAGTGAAGTCGTCGACCCGAAGAAGAACGTCCCCAAGGCAATGATAACCGGCATGGCGATAGTGATATTCTTCTACGTCGTGACCAACTTTGCGGTCTTCGGAGTGGTCAGTTCCGCTAAGCTCGCGAAGAGCCCCATACCCCTCATACTCGTCAGTACGGTCCTCCTCGGTTCAGCTGGAGCCGCCATCACTGGCGTCGGCGCTCTCGCTTCTGTCTCGGGCACGGATGAAACAGAGGTTATGGGCACGGCCCGTCTGATCTACGCAATGTCTGGCGATGGATTGCTCCCGAAAGGACTCGGCAAAGTTCACCCCCGGTTCAAGACGCCCTACGTCGCGGTAATCATCGAGGGCGTGATCGCTTTGGCGCTCGTGCCATTCTCCGGGATTTCAACACTCATATCATTCGCAGTCTTCAACCTCGGGGTCTGCTACCTCCTCGTTTGCCTCGCCCTGTCCGTTCTGAAGAAGAATGACGAGCACGGCCTTCGCGGTCAAAACATACTTCCGTGGCTGGGGGTCGGGATTAGTGCATATCTGCTCTACTCCACTTCTTTCTTAGACAAGGCTATTGGGTCGACAGCGATCCTGCTGGGGATCCCAATCTACCTCTATTTCTCCAAGAAGACAGACGTTCATGAGCTCAGGCACGAATTCGCATCAGAAGAAGCTGTTCTCTCTGAGAATTTGGAGAGACAGAACAGATCCTTGGCGAAACTCGTAAAGCTGTTCACAGCAGCATACAGGAAGATAAGGCGAGAGTAGAACCTTCTCGAGTCGCGAGAATCTCCAGAAACGGTTTCTTCCTACCCCGTTGGTAGCCAGGCGCGGCGCACGCGCTCACAAGTTATGTGCGGTGTCTGCACACCAAACCTTAGGTTCGTATCCCATCCAGCTCCATGATTTGTTGGTTCTCTCATATGAAGTCTAGTGCGGGGGGTGGGACTCCAGCCCAGCATGTTGGGCGGGAATCTGCACAACCGACTCCTTTCAGGTGAATAGAGTGCGGTGGCTCTGGTGCATTGACGAGGCTTGACTGATTTGGGCGTTGGGGTGGGGCAACTCGGGGCTTGGAGGTTCTCTCACTCCGCCTGAGGTTCAGAGACTAAGAGAGATTGCATTAGCTGGCAGGGAACTGGAAGGTCTCTTTTGATAGAGGGTTGCGAAGAAGACCGACCCCATGACAGCGATGGACATCCCGACGTAGTTCAGGGTGAAACTGGGTTGAGTGCTCCCACCCAAATAGATAGGGCCACCAATACATATGTCACCTGTTGGAGGGCACTGCCACTGCCAAATCGGTTGTGAGTGAACAACGGTCTGTTGAGTCCCGAACGCGGTTAGCATGATGCCGACTGCCATGAGCACCAATCCGAGCATCGCGACGGCCTTCCTCATAGTTGCGATTGAAGGGAGAGTGTCACTTACGGCTTTGGGGTCGTAGCCTTGGCTCTGTCCCGTCTTTAGTTGGTCAGAAGGGCTGTCCCAGAATGGTTGGTCAGACAGAGGACGCGCTCAGAGTCGGGGAAAACCACAGTTCCAATACGACGAATCATCGGCGGGATTGACTGTGGAGCCGGTGGTCACTTCGATTCCAACATGACCTATGACTGCTCCGCATTGGAAGAAAGCGAAGGAAGGAGAAACCCAAGCCGAGTAGTCCTGTCCTCCGCCAAAGTTTGCCGTCGTTCTGGGCAGAAAGGGCAAGAAGAGAAATGCGACTACAGCTATGACGAGAACTGTGACTATGAGCCAGTTCCTTTTCATCTGTCGGACAAGGGCGAGCAGTGACTAATAATGCTTGTTTCAGAACGATTCTGTTAGCTCTTTTGCACGGATGAGCTGTCAGACATTCGTTTCCTGACGGCCTCCTTGACCCTTTGTGTGGCATCCCACCAAACGCGATGAGCCTCCTCAGCTTCACTGTATGCCTTCTGCCAATTCGCAAAGGCTTCCCGTCTCTTGGGCTCTGCCTCGTAGTAATACACCCTGAACCTCTCCAGAAGTTCCTTTCTTTCCTCCTCGGTCTCCCCTCTGTCTTCAGCCATGAATGCATCAAACTCTTTCCTCTGCTCCTCCCACTTCTTTGGGTCGGCCTTAGCATCAGCCTCCTCGAACGCTTCCGCAGTGTCCCTTGTGTCCCGGCCAAGCCCCACGAGGATGGGGAATAGTTGCGCTCGAGGCATGGGATAGGGGGTCTCCCATTCGATTTCTGCCCACTTGCCAAGAGGTTGCGAAGTCCTTATGGGAGTCACCTTCGCCGAATAGAGGTCTTCTCCATCCTTACGGATTTCACCCGAAGAAATACCCCGAAGACGGGACAGAACCGTGCCGAGGGTCCTGAGCGCAGATTCGACCCTCTTGCGGTAGCCGTGTATGTCTGCGGTCATCACCCGACATAATGTTGGCACTTTGGACTGCAAACGACGGTGCGGTTGCGTTCGGGATTGGAAGTCAGCAGAAGTTGACTCACCTACCGTAATTAGGTCAATCGATTTTGACTTCACTCTGCGCGGTCGCACTTTGAACCGCAGTAGGGTGTGCGGTCGCCGGGATTTGAACTTCGTTAGGTTCAAATCTCATCACTTCATTATTATTCTGTAGCTCCGTATGCTCTCTTTATCCGAGCGATTCCGTCAAATCTTCTTATGAGGCTGACGACCGACTTTCCTGTCAGGTTCTCCCATTCTTCCCCTTTGGCTATGGAATCCCTCATCAATGTGGATGAGATGTCGCCTTTTCTCTCAAAGCTGACAACCTTCACTCGATTCCCGACCAATCTGGCTATCGTTTTGTGGTCCGTGAACAGGATCTCGAACTTGCCACATTTCTCGAACAGGTTGTCGATGGATGAGGCCCAAGAATTGCCATCCTCGACCGCGACGACATCTTCCACCTTGATGTCTTGCTCCTTCAGGTAGCCCTTCAGCATCTTCACCCTTTCATCTCCGCTGAATGGATTTCGTTTCGTATTCTTGCTTTCTGCATTGCCTACGGCGACTATCAAGAGATCCACCTTCTTCACCAGTCTTTTTACTAAAGCGATATGCCCTTTGTGTGGTGGATTGAATCTTCCCCAATATACTCCCACTGTCTTCTTCATGTTTGACTTGTCACCCATTGAACTGATGTCTGCTTAAGGTTGCCAAGTTCACTTCCAGTCTGTTTGACAGCGTCGAAGGGCCTCTTAGATTACCCGAACGGAAAAGAAGTGCGGTCGCCGAATATAATGGTTTGTAGTTCAGAGTGGGTTCTGGTAACTTGGCTGGAGGTTAGCCATCTTGGTTCGTCTCCCTGTTAACTGACTGGAGTTTTGCTCTTCTCTCTTCATCCAACTTCATTGCCTCACTCCTGTATCGCTCCTTGCTTACCTGGGGCTGGGTCGGTAGGTAGATTACAAGCAAGCCAAGGACTGAGAAGAGTGAGATGAACGCCCCGATGACGGCCAAAGGCGGAATCGGGTCGGGGTTATATCGCCGCGACCACGGCAACCACACCGAAGGCCAGCACAGCAGTAAGGCTCAACCAGTACGCTACCTTCCAGTATCTGTTCGAAGTGTATGCCCCCATTATCCGACGGTCCGACCCGAGCAACCCCATCAGGACTCCTGGGCCGACGAGCACGAAGACGAAGACCACCATGAGGCCGAGGACCAGCGAAAGAGGCTCGGGATAGAGAATCGGGATGGCCACGGCGGGGAGCGATTCCGCCAGGTAGACCCACAGGAAGCTACTCTTCTTCCAGCCCATCGTATCGACCACGGCCCAAGAGCTGCCAAGAGAGATGACCACCAGCGCAAGGAACGCCGCCGCCACCAGGCCCACCGCGAAGACGTAAGGCGCATAGGAGCCCGCGATTGATGAGAGGGCAAGAGAGAGAGCCTTCGGATCCGCAAAGTTGAGGGACGAACTCAGACCAGAGGTAGCCATCGCAATGACCACCATCCCGACCTCGCTCGCCACCGCCCCCACCAGCGTCTCCGTCCTCATCGTCCACAGGCGTGTGGTCCTCTTCTCAGCGGTGGCCGAAGCCTGATAGAATAGCATGAAGGGCATCACGACCGCACCCGCGCACGCGGCGAGCAGGAAGAAGTAGTGGGGTTCCGCGCTGTAGTAGAAGGGCCCTGACGCGACGAAACCCCTCGCGAAGAGAGAGCCAGCATAGGCGACGATCAACACGGCCGACACCGCAAGCAGGGCCTTCTCGGTCGTCAGATACTTCCTCCTGACGACCACGGCGGCGTACGCCACGTAGGCGATGGGCACAGAGACGATGGGCGGGACGCCGATGAGTTCCATCCCGACCGCGATCCCTGCGTACTCGGCGACGTAACTCACGATGCTTACCGTGGCCATCGGAAGGCTCGCGAGAATGGCAACTCTCTTGGAGTAATTCTCTCGAATGACCTCACCCAGCCCCTTTCCCGTGGCCATCCCCACTCGACCACTCGCCTCCTGAATCACGAAGAGAGGGACAATCAACAGCAGGAAGAACCAGATTAGGCCGTATGAGTAGGTCGCCCCGACTGTCGCCGCCGTCAACACGCTCGGCGCATCGACATCGGCGATCATCACGATCCAAGCGGGCCCAAAGGACTGAGCGAACTCCCTGAGTCTGCCTGGGACCACGACGGGCGGTCGCCCTCTCGCCTCTATAATGCGTTAGGGGGCTTCTGGCGCGGACTTGAACTGGGGAACCGTCAGAAGGCTTCGGATGTCTTCTTGGAAGCTGGGAGGGTTCAGAGTTGCAGAGAAACCGCGCCTCAGAGATTCGATTTGCCACGTCTCTCCTTGTAGGCGGACAAGGCATTCGGAAACACGCGGTTCTCCTCGGCTTCGGTGTGCTTTTCGAGCATGATCTTCAGGCTCGCCTCGTTCAGAGCAAGTTCATCTGGTGATAGTGAGGCGAGTTTCTTCACTTGTTCCATCAGCTGGTAGATGGGACGGTGTTGGCGGAAGACCACGATTGCCTCGTCTGCGCCTTTCACCCCGTAGGCGTCTATCAACAGGTGCAGGACCTGCGCCTCTTCGTCAGCTATATGCTGTCGAAACAAATGGTCCAGCTCTCCCAGTACTTCAGCTGCCGATGAGTACTCTCGACCCTCTACCGATTTCTTGAGGCGTGCCAGCTCCTTCCTGATTTCAACGTGCTCGGCTATCAAAACCGAGATGAGTTCTTCGAACCCAATCCTTCGGGGCGTTACTGGGGTCACGCTGACAAGGTCAGGCAATCTCGTATTAAGTCTCCCGAACAATCTTGGAAGTTCGCTTTTGGAGAGAATCAAGGATGCTCTTCAGGGGCCAGCCCGAGGACGGGGGTCATCGACCGAGACAGGCATACGGCTCAAGATTGAAAAGACACGAATCCCTAAGCAAGCGCAAAGAATTGAGGAAAGCTCTCTTGGCCGTCGCATTGGTCGGGTTTGCCCTATTCGCGGTGTTCTATCTACCCGTAGTCCCAATCCCTGCCGAATCGCATGTCTGCGGACTTCCCCCGAGTCCAAACGGCTGTGGCTGTGATGGCTATTCTGAATCGATTTCTGAATGGCTCATTGGAATCGGCTATCGCCCGCTTGTTGCATGCTATGTTCCCTGACCTTAGGCCTACCAACCAAACTGGAACAACTTCCCAAACCAACTACAGATGGAACAGAACGCCCGATTAGCCCACCACCCCATCTGGGACACCTTCACTCACCACCCCGAAGACGGGGCAGAACCTGCGAAACGGTTCTGTTGCGTTCATGGGTGCTGGGAATCCTCCCTGTTGCGTCTCTGGTGCTGAGCGTTCTGCATCCTCCACTTGAATAATCGCAACAAGTTTCTTGCCATCCACGCCACTGTAGCCCCCACGGCCACCATGATTACCCCGAGTGCCCCGTAGTATCCAACTTGCGCTCCGAAAACCTGCGTAAGAATCAAACCGACCGTGGCAGAGCACAATGCCGCGACCATCAGGTAGGCGAACAGATGCCACAGGTTCATGTTGGCCTTCAGCCATTCTCTCTCTGAAACCTCTGACTCAGTTGTACTGTTCAATCCGACTTGCTCCCCTCTGAGAAGTGCTTGGCGTTCTGGATGGGAGTCAGCCATTTATCCTCTCCCTCGACCACGATTCCCGCCCTCTCTGCTGGTGTGGCTCCGTTCAGGCTTTCATGCGGCCTGACGAAGTTGTGGTAAATCTGATAGCCCTTAAGAATGGGTGTGTTCGTTTTCTTCAATCAGCGCATGACCTTCTCCGACTGTCAAAAGTCTGGGGTGGTTAAATGGGAAGGAGGATTGACACGAGCCGTTGACAAGCCGAAAGAAGAGGGCTGTGCGCATAATAGGTGTGATTGGACTATTGACATGGTTGGTGGCATTCATACGGATAGCGTTCCTATCGGGACCTACTTGGCTGGCTGACGACCTTTGGGCCCTTGGCGCAGTCCTATTGCTGACGGCGGTTATACTCTGGCGGTCTTGGAAGGATTCCAAGGGTTAGGACATTCCCCCATCACTTGCGTTAGGTTGATGCCCGACCGCATCGTTCCGAATCACTTTTTCTTGATACTATCGACCTTGCGGTAGATTAACACAACAGCAAGGACTGGGGATCATCAACCGAGCCAGGGATAGCCATGAGTACGCTCGGTCTCCCCCTTCAGAGATAATAGTGGAGGTCCCAGCCCGTGCTACAGAATCTGCGTTAATGCGGCACCTGCGTTAAGGCACCTGCCATCGTCCAGCTCTGATGTGGGTCTTGCTCTTTCAATCGACTACCGAATAGAAAAACCCAAAGGAGGTGGCTACGACATTCTTGCGGTGAAGTCTGGCAGAGACGCGCTGGATGGGAAAGGCCCCAGCCGAGAAGTGCGGAATCAAGATTGAAGGCGAGAACAAGTGGATGGAACTGCTTAAGAAATCAACAGGCCACTCGCGGAAGGATGGACATCCAAGAGAAGCCTAAGACGCTCCAATTCCATCGAATATTCGTCGCGGTCGGAGTCGCATTTGCCATCCTCGCATCAATTCTCACAGGGTTCTCTATTCTGTTTTACGCGGCCGCCAAGGGTGATTATAACATGGTTTGCGTCCCTTCGAACGGTTACCCTGCCATTCCACGCTGCGTGTCCGACCTCAATTCAATGAATCTCTTTGAAGCTCTGACTGGAATTGGCTTCTCACTCATGGCTCTCGGACTCTATCTCAATCGGCGAATACAACCGATACTCTTGTTCCTTGTGATGGTTATGGTCATGTTGGGCTTATTCGCCTTCATTTCATTTCTCTGAGAGAGAACGACGAGAAGAGACCACCCATCCTGAAACACCCACCTGAAACGCCTACCCGCCACTCAAAGACGAGACAGAACCCTTCTGAAGGTTCTGCTTCGTCTGCGGGGTGGTGACGAGGGGTGCTTCAGTTGGGGTGGTGGTTGTAGAGCGTCAGAGTTATCCCCAGTGTGCCACGGTTCGTCGTAGTGCGAGATGACGGGATTGTGTTCTGACGCGTCTTCTTTTTGGAGAGACGAGAGATAACGGCGAGCGCAAGTGCCAATAGCACATAAGATGCAATCAAGGGATAGAGCATGTCGATTTGACCCGCATACGCTATCACGAACATCAGACCAGGCAGTAAGGCGAGGATAACCGAATAGATGACTTGCGCTATCCGAACCTGTCTCGGGCTAACCGAGGAGTCACTTAGTCGAACCATTCGGACCATCAGAAGGATAGAAATGATATTCGCCGCAAGCATAATTCCGAGGAATGTGAATGATATCAAGGACTGTCCGAAAGTAAACCAGTATTCGGACCACCCCAGTATAAGCAGGAGTGTAATAATGGGAAAGAGGACGCGTTGTAGGTTCAACTTAGGTTATCCCGTATGCGGGGCCAAAAACAAGGTCGGCCTGACTTTTAAGATGCGCTCTTCACCGCGCCACGAAGTAAGGCGAGCCACTTGTCCCTGCCTTCGATTCCGATTCCCGCCCTTTCTGCGGGTGCCTGACTCTCTAACGCCATGTGAGGCTTCACGAAGTTATAGTGAATCCTCTGGCCTTCCGCGAGTGGAGTCTTCATGCTCTTCCACCCACGCTGAACCTTCACACGCTCTCTTACTGTTCCGTTGAGCCTTCCCAGCACCCATGAACGCAACAGAACCCTTCAAGGAGAATAGTTCTTTTAGGGCGTGTCGGCCCGACGACTCAGCTCCGAGTCTTCGGGTCTTCTTCTTGTTCTGCGATTGGCTTCCAGTCAATCAGGAAGGATGGTATCGGTTCCCCCGCCGCCTTCCGTTCCTTGAGGAACTTCTCGCGAAGCGACTCCAACGTCGGGTAAGTGTTATGGACCCAACCGCAACTCTGACACCACCAACCGATCGGTGTCCACCGCCGTCTTCGGAGATCTGGCCTTGATCCGACCGTCATCCGTGCGTATGTCGCAATCACACCGTGGCGGCGACACCTCGGACAGATCTTCCGACCCCTCAAATCCAAGCCTCCGCTCCTGGATGCCGTTCTCCCGACCTACCCCTTGGCAACTGGTAGGCCTGCCCAGACAGGTGGCGTTCTCGTCCTCCTCACTTCACAACCCTCCCTCCAAGCGCGTCGCTCGTCAAACGCTCGACGCCTCGACTGTCTTCACAAGTCTCGTCATCGTCTCGATGAGTGAACCGTTCTGGTCGAGATTGACTCTGGCGATTGTCTCCAACGTCGCCAGCCTCTCCTCGATTGCAGACTGCCTCCTGTCCAAGGCCTGGAGGGCCGTAGCGTTCCTCTGGAGCCTCTCCAATGCTAACTCCTTGAAGCCGATTTCTCTTTCAGCGAAGCCCTTCAGGGGTTCCTTGACGTGATCACGGGCGACTTCAAACCTGATGAGTTCGGGAGTCTTGGAGTAGACCCGAAAGGTCTCCTGCGCTTCCCTGAGGGTGACGCAGATCCCTCCTTCGAGACGCATCTCGGTCTGACAGTCGACCCCGAGATGAATCTGGACGATCCACCAATCGGGCGAGGGCGGGACCTCCACACCTAAGGATTCGAGGTAGGCTCTGATGCCACCCAAGTAGTCGGTCAGACACAGAAAGGAGATGGAATCCGTCCTCAGGACCTGCTCAGGCTGGGTGCAAGTCACCTGGACGTTGACCGTGTTGAGCGTAGAGCCAGGCGGATTGTGCTGGACCTGAATGGTCACAGTCCTCATCTCCCAGCGTTCTCTATGGATGCAGGATCGCGCCTGGCTGATGGACTCCCATCCCGTTTGCGACTCGACGCGTTCGTAGAGGTCCTCGACTTCGAACTCCAGGTTCAGGCTGTGAAACTGTCTCGCCATCTCGGGGCTGTGCAGGGCCGCATCTCGGATCAGACTCCCGAAGTCAAGTGTGGCTTTACCCCCCCTGGGGCGTTCTTCTCCAGTTGCCGTGCCTTCCTGTGTCGGCATGTACCAGCCTTGACTGACCCGTCTCAGCAGCCCTTGTTTTGTCAGCGATGAAAGGGCGTTTTGGACGGTCTTAGGCTTCAGTCTGGCTTTGGACGAAGTCGATTCATAATCCGAGATGTCACGCGCACAGACCTCCCGCTTTTCGGATTTCCGTATTTGGACGACCCTTGCCAAGACCTCCTGCTGGGAGGGCTTCAATCCAGCACCATACGATTTCCCCAGGCTGGGGAAGATGTCCCCGTCGGTTGGGGAAGAACCATTGTGGGCGGGTTCCGTCTTCAACGGTCCTCTGCTCCGTCATGCTCGATTAACGCTCGGCGAACTTTGGAGGTATAGGCTTCGAAGTCGTCTCGGAATTTCTGAAGCTCCTTCTCAAAATCGTCCAGCTTGTCTATCAGTTCTTGGTCCGTCGTGCGAACTGGGGTACTGACGACCCTCCCCCGCGGAAGTGCTGGTGTGTTAAGGCACCTGCTATAACGGGCCTCCTCCTTCATCACCAGTAGTGCAACCGTTCTCTTTTAAGACTTGCGTTTCTTATCAAGAACGAGTGGAGAACTTGGGAATATCCCAAGTGCCAAGGCATGAACATGTAATTATTATGGCAGGTGCGCTAAGGGAGTGCGACTCTTGGTGAGGCGATCTTCAGGACTTCGGTGAGAGGATTCGTGCTTCGACCAGCTTCCTCAAGTCGCGATAGTCGACCTCGATCTTCCCCAACCTGTCTTGCAACGCGACGTTCTCCCGCTCGAGCTGGCCGACCTTCTTGTCGCTGACGACGATTTGTTTCTCAAGTTTGTTCTTGAGTTCCACCGCCTCAGAGATCGTGACGTGCGGGACAGCCTTCAGATACTCTCTGAGATATTCGTCATCAGTCGGCTTGTAGTAGCTCGAAAGATAGCCCATCATCTTCTTCACGGCGACCTCGATGACGCCGCTCCCTTGAGCCTGAGACTCGAAGAACTTTCGGAAGCCGTGGACCTGCTTGAACTCGTGCCTGCCTCTGCCGTTTCGGATTCCTATCTTCTGTAGGAACCTGCCCATCTCGTTGGCTATGGCCTTCGAGCCAAGCGGCCTTGCGATTCTTGGGTCTTGATTCCGTTCCTTTCTGTGCCGATTGTCGTCCCAAACATCGCGTATCAACGGAGAGTCTGGTGCAATGACCTCTCCTATGGACTCCCTGCGTTGCTTGTACTCCAGCAGAGCTTTGTAGAACTCTGGCGTCGCGAACGTGGTGTACTCCTCGGGCGCGTCTCTGTAGACGGTAAGTTTGACGGCGACTATCGTTCCGTCCTTCGTGATGGGCTTTACGTCCTTCCAGGACAGATAACGCCTTTCTTCCTTTTCGGCGACGTAGTCGAAGGCTCCCACCCTGACCCCGCTGGAACACATGAGTAGGACGAGGCATTTCGTCCTGATGTCTGAGTTCTCGACTATCTTCCGAATCTCTTCGGTTGTTGGAGATCTGTCTGAACTCACCTTTCGCGCTTTCGGCATCATCTTGGTGAGTTTGGACCAGTTGATGCCGCTGTCCACGTCGTTCATGTCGAAGAAGTGTTTCAGGGCGTCGGTCAGTTTTCTGAAGTAGGACCCGCCGACCTCCTTTCTCCTCTTTTCAACGTGGTCCAGGACCAGCCGCTCCATCCACTTCGGGTTGTTCTTCGTTCGTCTGAGAAACTCATCAGGTTCGATGTCGATGTCGTTCAGAAACTGACGCAGAGATTTGTAGTAGGTTTCCCGCGTGGCTTCAGACTTGAATCCCTTGACGAACTCGCTGATGCTCTTGCCCTCGAACTTGACCAATCGGTATGGTCGCGCTTCTTGTTCTAATAAGGATTGTTCCCCGCCCTAAATGTAGTGCGGGGGGTGGGATTCGAACCCACGAACCCCTGAGGGACGAGGTCCTAAGCCTCGCGCCGTTGACCAGGCTGGGCGACCCCCGCAGTAAGCCGACGGTTCTTGCGTGAAACTATAATGGTTTCCTAGGGCCTGTTTGCGCGAGCTCTAAGCCACAGAGTCAGGCTCGCCGCACAGCAGACGGAGAAAGTCGCAGCCGCCGAGTGTGGAGGAGACTGCAAAGGCCCTCGTCGCGACCGCTGATGAGAAGAATGCACAGGCCATGGTGATGTCGGCGCACAGGGAACCGCTATTCCGGGAGTTGTTTGGGAGGGTCTCGGACCACGTCGGGCGAACGGCTCGGATTCGCGTAGTGTTGGTGGAGACTCCTCAGGAAGGCGTCTCGATTCCAAGACACCCAAAACACATTCTCGTGCCTGTCTTGAAGGAGCAACACCCCGACCCCTATGTCATCGCGGCCGCGCTGACGTCCTCTGCTTCAGTCGCCGACGTTGAGATTACGGCGGCCAAAATCATGGAGCTGCCTCCAACAGTCCCTCTTGACGCGATCGACACGGTCTATTCGCTCAGGAAAGAGGAGAGGGAGTTCTTGTATTTTACGAGCCTAGCCATCAAAACACTCGGCCGTTTCATCAACCCAAAGATACTTCCCGTTCGGGAAGTGGGGAGCGATGTCGCTCAATTCGTGAGAGACAAGGGCATCGACGTCATGGTCATATTCTGCAAGAGGGAGACCGGGTTCCATAGTTTCCTTACAAAAGATGAGTATGACATCGTTAGCAAGTCCCCCTGCGCCGTGATCGTCACCCTCCCCGGAGCCTAGAGCTTCAGAAGTTCCCTACTAGCGTTTTTCTCGTCGCTTTCGCTTCTCTTCGTCCTTCTTCCGCTTCTTGTCGTGCTCCTTCAGCTTGACCTTGTCGTAATGTCCCAGAGGTCCTTCATGTTCGACGTAGCCATGATGCGTCTCGATCGTCTGCCTCACCAACCCTTCGGTTGCGGCGTCTCGCTTCACGAGCCTGACAGATAGGTTCCTCCTGTCCACCACTTCCCACACGACCCCTTTGTGATTCTTGAGCTCCTCGACAGCCTGTTCCATAGCGAATTCGTTGCCGAAGAGCCCACGGATCTCCCATGTCTCAGCCATACGCCGACCACTTCCCGGCGAGTGTCTTAAGGGCTAACCTCGAATCTCTGATAATTGGGCTCTTCTCGTCGATTGGAAAGTCGGACTTCCGGGACAAGTCATCGCGAAGCTCTTCAGCTCGTAACTCAACATTTCCTCCTTGGAAGCTGCACGCTGGTACGGTAGCGTAACCATCTTAGTGCAGAAGAGAATTCGAGAGATCAATGAAGAAAAGGCAGTTCCTCTGCTTCGGACAGACCCTAGAAAAATCTAAATATGCGCTCAAACTCGCCTTTCATTGGGCCCTGCGCAATGTATTGTGCACGTCAGTTACTATTAGTTATGAATGGGGGTAAGCCGGCTTAGTAGTAACCAAATCTGGCGCCAAGAAGACCACGAGACGGAAGGCGGTGGAAGATGAGGTCCCTCCTTTCAAGGTCAGCACTCATTTCTTGATTCCAAAGCATGAGCTCCTGACGAAAGAGGAGTCACAGCAAATGCTTCAAAGATTCCATTCTTCTCCTAGCCAGCTGCCGTACATTCTCGTGACCGACCCGATAGCCAAGGAGATTGGAGCGAAGCCCGGTGATTTCGTGAGAATATCCAGGCGGAGCGAGACCGCGGGTTCCAGCACCTACTACAGGTACGTGGTGGAGGGCTGAACTTGAGTAAACAGATGCAGAAATCAAATTCCTGGGTGGTCCTCCGCGACCTGCTCGAAAGGGAAGGTGTCGCAAAGCAGCACCTCAACAGCTACAACGAATTCGTCTCCAGGGGCCTCCAGAACATCGTCGATGAGATAGGTGAGGTCGAAGTGGAGACGGTCAGCACGCCCTATAAGATAAAATTCGGAAGGATCACACTCGGTTCCCCGAGGGTCGTTGAGATTGATGGCTCTGTCAGTAGCATCCTGCCAATGGAGGCACGCCTCAGGAACCTCACTTACTCCGCCCCCGTCCTGCTCGAAATGACTATCGAGGAGGAGGGCCTCCCACGCGACACCATGCGTCAGCACATCGGGGACCTACCTGTGATGGTGAAGTCCGAACTGTGCCAGCTCTCAACCCGTTCCAAGGAGCAGCTGATCGAGTCGGGCGAAGACCCGAATGACCCAGGGGGTTATTTCATAATCAACGGGGCGGAGAGAGTCATCGTCGGCTTGGAGGACCTCTCGCCCAACAAGATCCTCGTCGACTCAGAGAAGCTCTCCGGAGCGACCACCTACAAGTCAAGGGTCTACTCCTCGGTCGTAGGCTACAGGTCGAAACTCGAGCTGACTCTGAAGCAGGACGGCGCGATCAACGTGAAGGTTCCGAGCTGCCCCGTCGACATCCCCTTCGTAGTAGTTATGAGGGCGCTGGGGATCAAGTCAGACAAGGATATCGCTGACGCGGTCTCGCCAAAGGCTGAAATTCAGGATTTCTTGGAAGTCTCCTTTGACAAGGCCAGCGAGGCGCCCACCGACAAAGACTCACTGGTTTACATTGGCAACAGGGTTGCCCACGGCATGCTTGAGGAGTTTAGGGTCAAGCGTGCGCAATCGATGCTCGACTGGGGTCTCCTCCCGCACCTGGGGAAGACCGAGGACAGGAGATACGACAAGGCGATGTTCATGGGCGAAGCGGTCTGCAAGCTCCTTGAGCTTAGGCTCGGTTGGATCGGTGCAGACGACAAAGACCATTATGGTAACAAGGTGATCAAGTTCGCTGGCCAGATGCTGGCAGACCTATTCAGGACAGCCTTAAGGAACCTGGTCAGAGACATGAAGTACCAGCTCGAAAGGACTGGCCAGAAGCGCGGGGGCAACGTGGTTGGGGCCGCGATCCGGACAGGGATTATAACCGACAAGCTCAACAACGCAATAGCTACAGGAAACTGGGGACGAGGCAAGGTCGGGGTTACGCAGCTCCTTGATAGGACCAACTACCTCAGCACGCTAAGTCACCTGAGGCGGGTCCAGTCGCCATTGAGCAGGAGCCAGCCGAACTTCGAGGCTAGGGACCTCCATGCGACCCACTTTGGCAGGATCTGCCCCTCGGAGACACCCGAAGGCGTCAACTGCGGCCTGGTCAAGAACTTGGCCCTTTCGGCCATCATTTCCGTCGGCGTTCCGACTCAGGAGGTCGAGGAGAAGCTCTGGGAGCTCGGAGCCAAACAGATTCGTGAGACAGACCAGAAGATCCAGGTCAACGGCTGTAGGATCTTCATGGACGGCAGGTTCCTGGGCTACGTGGATGACGGCGAGCGGCTCGCCAAAGCCTTCAGGAAGCTAAGGAGGGAGGGCCAGATCAACCCGAGCGCGAGCGTCCTCTATGTCTCTCCTGTCAACGACAAGGCCTACCCTAGGTTGTACATCAGCCTGAGTTCTGGCCGCGTCCTTCGGCCCCTGATCGTGGTGGAGAACGGCAGGCCGCTGCTCGACGCAGAGCTGATCGAGAAAGTCGACTCCCGCCAGATGTCATGGCGTGAACTGGTGGAGCGGGGAGTTGTCGAGCTAATCGACGCCAACGAAGAGGAGAATTGTTTGGTCGCGATGGGCTCAGACGACGTCAGCACCAGGAACACGCATATGGAACTCTTTCCTGCTGCGATGTTCGGAATCGCCGCTTCGATTATCCCGTACCCTGAGCATAACCAGTCGCCTAGGAACACCTACGAGTCGGCCATGGCAAAGCAGAGCCTCGGCTTTAGCTCTCCGACATATCCAATCTCCCCACACGTCAGGCAGCACCTCTTGGTCAGCCCCCAGGCACCAGTCGTCAGGACGAGGACCCTTGACCTCCTGAAGATCGACGAACGTCCGCTGGGGCAGAACTGCGTGGTCGCCGTTCTCTCCTTTGAGGGGTATAACATCGAGGATGCAATCATCATGAACAAGTCTAGCGTGGAGCGGGGACTCGCGCGTTCGTTCTTCTACCGGCTCTACGAGGGCGAATCCAAACAGTACCTAGGCGGCATGAGGGATACCTTCGAAGTCCCGGCCGCGGAGTCAAACATAAGGGGCTACAGAGGCGAGAAGTTCTACCGTCTCCTTGAAGGCGATGGGATCGTCGCCCACGAGTCGCAGGTGACGGGGGGCGACGTGGTCATCGGCAGGACGAGCCCGCCGAGGTTCATGGAGGAATACAAGGAGTTCGAGATCAAGGGTCCCTACAGGAGGGACACGTCTGTGGCCGTTAGGCCCTCAGAGACCGGCGTCGTGGACTCGATCTTCATGACCGAGAACGTCGAAGGGGGTCGAATGTTCAAGGTCAGGGTCAGGGATATGAGGGTCCCCGAGATTGGGGACAAGTTTGCCTCCAGGCACGGACAGAAGGGAGTGATCGGTCTAGTCGTCCCCCAAGAGGACATGCCCTACACGGCAGAGGGTGTCGTCCCGGACATAATAATCAACCCGCACGCCTTCCCTTCGAGGATGACCGTGGGTCAGTTCATCGAGTCCATCGCAGGCAAGGCAGGCGCCCTCCGTGGCTCGCTGGTTGACGGGTCAGCCTTCGCTGGAGAGAGCATCGAGGAGCTAGAGAAGGTACTTCGAGGAAGGGGCTTCGAGGCAACAGGAAGGGAAGTGATGTACGACGGAAAGACCGCGAAAAAGTTCGCGACCGACGTCTTCGTGGGCGTTGTCTACTACCAGAAGCTCCACCACATGGTCGCGGACAAAATCCACGCAAGAGCCAGGGGTCAAGTCCAGATGCTGACGAAGCAGCCAACAGAAGGGAGGGCCAGGGGAGGCGGTCTGAGGTTCGGGGAGATGGAGAGGGACTGCCTAATCGCATATGGCGCTTCGATGGTTCTCAAGGATAGGCTACTCGACGAAGCAGACAAGACCGAGATCTATGTCTGCGAAAAGTGTGGCCTAATAGCATACTACGACGCGAAGCAGAGGAGGTACACCTGCAAGATCGACGGGGACCAGGCCAAGATCTCCACCGTGGTCGTCGCCTATGCCTTCAAACTCCTGCTCCAAGAGATGATGAGCCTCAACATAGCACCGAGACTCCAACTGAAGGACAAGGTGTAGAGAAGTGTCAATGGAACAGGCGCTCAAGACCATAGGCGGGATCGATTTCGCAGTCTTCTCGCCCAGCGAGGTAAGGAAATACTCAGTTGCGGAGATTACACAACCCGAGACGTACGACGAGGACGGAATGCCGGTCCAGGGCGGTCTGATGGACAGCAGACTCGGGACGCTGGAACCTGGACAGAAATGTGGGACCTGCGGCAGCACCGCGGGGCGGTGCCCAGGGCACTTCGGCCACATCGAACTGGCCGAGCCAGTCCTTCACATAGCGTTCGTAGACGAGATCAACAAGCTGATTCAGACAACCTGCAGGACTTGCGGAAGGATTCTCCTGCCCCAGCAGGAGCTGGACGCCTACCGGGTTCGGATCTCCAACAGGACAGACTTCAGCCCTGCGCTCGTCGACGCAATCGCGAAGGAGATCACGACGAAGGCGAAGAAAGTCAAGCTCTGCCCCCACTGTGGCAAGCAGCAGTATCAGATTGAGTTCACAAAGCCGACCATCTTCCACGAAATCACGGAGGAGGGAGGCGCGACCCGGCTTCTACCGGTCGCCATCAGGGAGAGGCTCGAGAGGGTCAACAACGAGGACCTCGAGCTCCTCGGTTTCAACGCAAAGGCAGCTAGGCCTGAGTGGTTCGTGCTGCAGGTTCTTCCTGTTCCACCGCTTACCGTACGACCTTCCATCACGTTGGAGTCCGGAATCAGATCTGAGGACGACTTGACTCACAAGGTCGTCGACATCCTCAGGGTTAACCAGAGAGTCAGGGAGAGCAAGGAGTCCGGGACGCCCCATCTGATCGTTCAGGACTTGGTCGACCTGCTCCACTACCATGTCACCACATACTTCGACAATGAGGTCTCAGGGATTCCCCAGGCACACCACCGCTCTGGAAGACCACTGAAGACGCTGAGCCAGAGGCTCAAGGGCAAGGAGGGAAGGTTCCGAGGTTCGCTTTCAGGAAAGAGAGTCGACTTCTCCAGCAGGACTGTCATCAGCCCGGACCCGAACCTAGACATCGGAGAGGTAGGCGTCCCCTACGAAGTGGCCAAGAAGCTCACGATACCTGAAAAGGTCTCTCCCGCCAACATTGAGAACCTGAAGTCTCTCGTGACTAGGGGGCCGTTCGAGCATCCAGGCGCAAACTATGTCATCAGACCCGACGGAGTTAAGATTAGACTCGACTTCGCGAGCGACAGGAAGGCTCTGGCGGATACGCTTGCACCGGGCTACATCGTCGAGAGACACCTCATGGACGGGGATGTCGTCCTCTTCAACAGACAGCCGTCGCTCCACCGCATGTCCGTGATGGCGCACTTTGTCAGAGTCCTGCCCTACAGGACCTTCAGGCTCCACCCGTCGGTCTGTCCGCCGTACAATGCCGATTTCGACGGCGACGAGATGAACCTGCACGTCCCCCAGAGCGAGGAAGCGCGGTCTGAGGCGCTGATGCTGATGAAAGTCCAGGACCAGATAATCTCGCCTAGGTATGGAGGCCCGATAATCGGCGGGATTAGGGACTTCATCACTGGCGCCTTCATGCTTACTCGAGACGAGACCCTTCTCACCCCCGGTGAGTTTTCAAATCTGGCGCTGGTCGGCGACTACGAGGGAGACCTCCCAGAACCCGCTGTGAAGGGGACCCACCCCATGTACACCGGCAAGCAGCTCTTCTCGCTCTTCATTCCGAAAGGGATGAACTGCGTCCTCACGTCGAAATGGGCGAAGTCGTCCAAGACGGGAGCTTCGAACGACGTCATGATCAAGGATGGGCAACTCATCTCGGGCGTCGTCGACAAGGCGGTTATAGGGGCAGAGGAGCCAGACTCGCTACTTCACAGGATAGCCAAAGACTACGGGAATGAGGACGCCAGGAACTTCCTCAACTCGATCACGAAGGTCCTCAAGACCTTCCTCACCCGGAGAGGCTTCACTTACGGCTTCAACGAGCTGGATTTGACTGAGGAGGCGAAGAGGAGTATCCGCGAGACCCTGGACGAGGCCTACACTGGCGTCTCCGAGCTGATCAAGAAGTACAAGGCAGGGACGCTCCAGCTGACGCGGGGGCTCTCGCCAGAGGACTCGCTAGAGGCGTACACCATTAACGAGCTCGCGCGCGCGAGAGACAGGGCCGGAAGAATCGCAGACCGCTCTTTCCCCGCCGAGAACTCCGGGATGATAATGGCAAGGACCGGCGCCAGGGGCTCGAGCCTCAATGTCGGCCAGATGACAGCCGCCCTCGGACAGCAGTCGGTCCGAGGGAAGAGGATCGAGAAGGGAATGAAGGGGAGGGCTCTGAGCCACTTCCCGTGGAACGACACCTCGCCCGAGGCGAAAGGCTTCGTCCGGAGCAACTACCGTGACGGCCTCTCTCCGACCGAGTTCTTCTTCCACGCAATGGGAGGAAGGGAGGGGTTGGTCGACACTGCGGTCAGGACCCAGCAGAGTGGCTATATGCAGAGGAGGCTGGTCAACGCACTGGAACACCTCAAGGTCGAGTATGACCTGACTGTCCGGGACCCCCATGGGCACGTCATCCAGTTTCTGTACGGAGAGGACGGCGTCGACCCCGCAAAAAGCGACCACGGCCGCCCAATTAACCTTGACAGGCTGGTAGAGACCGAGGAACTCCTTCACAAATCAAAGGCCAAGTTGGACGACGAAGTGGTTCAGAGGCTGCTCAAGAAGTACCAATCGGGGCTCAACGACAGGCTCTCGCAGGAGTTGAAGGACAAACTCGCGAACTCCCACCTCACTGAGGAGGGGGCCAGAGAGACCCTGGAGAAGGTTGATGAGGCACGGGACTACTCGAGGGTCGAGCCGGGCGAAGCGTCAGGCATTGTGGCTGCCCAGTCGATTGGCGAGCCGGGGACACAGATGACCTTGAGAACATTCCACTTCGCGGGAGTTAGAGAAAGGGACGTAACTCTCGGTCTCCCGAGACTGATGGAACTGGTGGACGCGCGGAAGATCCCTGCGACCCCGTCTATGGATATCTACTTCACTAAAGAATACGCCACTTCTAACGAGAAGGCGGTCAAAATCGCGAAGGAGATACTCTTCAGCAAGGTGGGCAACGTCGTCGCCTTCAGCGAGGTTGACCCTACCGAAGGGATCAAACTGCACCTTAGCCCGGAGATGCTGGTTGACAGGGACACCAACCCCGAGGAGATATGCAAGGTCGTCGAGACCGGCAAGAGGAACGTCCAGCCCGACAGGAAAGACAAGAACGTCATTCACGTCAGCATGGAGAACGCCGATCTCTCGGCCCTATTCACGCTCAGGAACAAGATTCTCAACATGAAGCTGAAGGGGATCCCTGGGATCACTAGGGTGACGGTTGTAAAGGAGGGAGAGGAGTGGTTCATTCAGACCGCCGGCTCGAATCTTGGTAAGGTCGTCATGGTCCAGGGCGTCGACCCTACGAGGGTCTACACCAACAACGTGCACGAGGTAGCGCAGGTCCTCGGCATCGAGGCGGCGCGGGCCACTCTGGTCAGAGAAGTCATGAGTACGCTGGACGAGCAGGGACTCGAGGTCGATATACGCCACATCTTCCTTGTGGCAGACTTGATGACCTCGAAGGGATACATCCAGCAGATAGGAAGGCACGGGATTGCCGGCGCAAAGAGCAGCGTCCTCGCAAGGGCCGCGTTCGAGATCACCGTCCCGACACTCGCCGAGGCAGCGGTAAAGGGCGAGGTCGAGGACTTGAAGGGCGTCACGGAAAACGTAATCGTCGGACTGCCAATCCCGGTCGGAACCGGAATGATTGATCTCTACATGAGCTGATTGCGATGGTTGAAAATGTGCATCTTTCGAAGGTGTTGAAGGACGCGATGAAGGGAGGGAAGACGACAGTGGGCGCCAAGGAGTGCCTGGCGTCAATGAAGGGCAGCAAGGCCATCCTACTAACCCGCTCGGTTCCGACAGTTCTCGGGGCGAAGCTCAGGAAGGAGGCGAAGCACCACGGGGTCCCAGTGGTAGAGCTGCCGCACTCCTCCACCGAGCTTGCGAGGATGATAGGAAGGCCCTACAGGGTATCGACAGTCGCCCTGCGTTCCGTAAGCGAGGCAGACATAAGCCAGTTGATGCGGTGAATCACTGATGCCCGAAATCAGGCTCACATCAGATCAACTGTCCATGCTGTCGATGATCCAGGGTATGACCGGGGCCACTGCCCGCGACTGCATCATAGACGAGAAGGCGAACCGGGTCATCTTCGTTGTCGCGAAGGGTCAGATGGGCCTCGCCATAGGCAAGGAAGGTGCTGCGGTCAAGAAGATTGAAAGAGCCGTCAGAAGGCCGGTCGAGGTTATCGAGTGGGCTGACGACATCGAGGGGTTAGTGAAGAACGCACTCGGCGCGAGGTATGTCCGAGAGGTTAGGGTAGAGGAAAGGCTCGACGGCACGAAGAGCGTCATGGTCGTCGTGGACCCTCGGAAGAAGGGCGCAGTTCTGGGGGTGGGGGGCAAGAACGCCGCGAAGGTGAGGCTCCTGGCACGTCGGTATTTCGGCGTCAGTAACGTCCAGATCACCAGCGAGTTTTGAACGCTTTTATACGATGAAAAATAGTTGCGACTGGAAAATTGACAGGCCCCCCACGCGGAGAATTCGCCGCCCGCCAGGTTTCGCAGAAGAGGCAAAGGTTCCGCTGGTCGAACAAGTGGTACAAGAGACGGAAACTCGGGCTCGACTACAAGTCGGATCCGCTTGAGGGATCCCCGCAGGGACGCGGCATTGTCTTGGAGAAGGTGGGGATCGAGTCGAAGCAGCCCAATTCTGCAATCAGGAAGTGCGTAAGGGTTCAGATAGTCAAGAACGGGAAGCAGATCACAGCCTTCCTCCCGGGCGACGGCGCTCTGAACTTCGTCGACGAACACGACGAGGTGCTCCTGCAAGGAATCGGCGGCTCGATGAAAAGGGCGATGGGCGACATACCGGGAGTTCGGTGGACAGTATTCAAGGTCAACGGCGTTTCGCTGAACGAGCTGGTCTACGGAAGAAAGGAGAAACCGAGGAGGTAGAGTCATGAGCAGGCAGTCACTGGAGTATCCCAACCTGCTTCTCTGGAACAAGTGGGACATGACTGGGGTTAAGATTGAAGACGAGGGCCTCCAGAACGTCATCAGCCTAAGACCGATACTGGTGCCCTATTCCGGAGGGCGCCACGAGCACAAGAAGTTCGCGAAGACCAAGGTCAACATAGTGGAGAGACTCGTCAATCACATGACACACTTCGGCAAAAAGTACGCGAAGAACACAGGTAGGATGGGGGGCAAGAAACAGAAGGCGATGAACATCGTGAAGACGGCGTTCGTCATCATGGAGCTTAAGACCGGCCAAAACCCGGTCCAGCAGCTTGTGAAGGCCATCGAGAACGCCTCCCCGAATGAAGACACCACTAGGCTGAGCTATGGCGGAGTAGTCTACCACCAGTCGGTCGACATCTCCCCGGTCCGTAGAATTGACCTGGCCCTTCGTTTCATGTCGGAAGGAGTGAGAGAGGCGGCTTTCGCATCATCCAGAAGCGTGGAAGAGGTCCTCGCGGACGAGATAGTCCAGGCGGCGGCGGGCGACTCTAACAGCTACTCCGTCAAGAAGAAGAACGAGCAGGAACGCGTCGCGATGGCGTCTAGGTAGAACCCTCGCCGGTCTTTCTTCGTTCCTGCGCAGTTCCATTTCCTTCAACTCGTTCTCCAGTTCGGGTGGTTTTACGACCATTGTCTTCGGCTTCGACAGGAAAAGCCTCACGAGCTGTAGAGTCTTCGAGGCCGAGTCTCTGGAGCAGTGCGACGCGCACGGTGTTCCCCGCTTCCTGTCGTCACGTAGTTTGTCGTGAATTCGCCCGCTTCCAACTGCTTCTCGGCCAGTCCCATCAGAACGGCGCCCTCACGGTTCGCCCTTTCAAACCTCTTCACCTTCGAGGGTAACCTTCGGGCAGGCCAACTGTCTACTTGACAAACGAAGAGTCGAACGCGACACGGTTGGAGCGCAGGACATCTTCTTCGCCCACCACACCCTCCCGGAGCAGGAAGTCGATCTCTCCTCTGAGGTTGGTCCTGAGCATTTCAGGCCCGTCTGTGTTGAGGGTGTAGCTAATGCCGTATCTTTTGAGCACTCCGAAGATGCGCCTCAGCTCCGTTAGGTCCTTAACCACCCCTGTGTGAAGGTTCGAAGTGGGGCACACCTCGAGCACGGTCCTCCTCCTCTTGAGCAACTCCATTGTCCCCGCGTCCTCGGTTGCCCTTACGCCGTGCCCGATTCTGTCAGGTTCCAGGTACTTCAGGACCTGCCTGACGGAGTCATGCCCTTCGTCCTCTCCGGCGTGGACTGTCAGCCCGAGCCCCTCTCTCCTAGCCCTCCTGAAAACGCCGGCGTAGCCAGCGTAGCTGAAGTCCTTGCTCCCCATGCCCGCCATGTCGATGCCAACCACTCCTCTCCCTGAGTAGGCAACCGCTTTCTCAAGCAGAATTTCGTTGAGCCTCAGTCCAAACCCCCTGTCGAGGCACACGATTATCCCAGTCTTCACTGGATACTCCAGGGAGGCCCTGTCGATCCCCCTTACGGCGGCCATCATTATCTGGTCGAGGTCTTGCTCCCCTCCTCTATTCCGCTTCATTGGATTGAACCTGAGCTCCAGAAGAGTAATGTTGTTCTTCCTGTATGCCCCAGCAATCGTCTGGTACACTGAGCGCTCTATCGCGATCGGGCTGGACTGAATCAGCTCGGTCAGGTGAAAGAGCGAGAGGTAGTGCTCGAACGACTTCTTGCTCCGTGGAGTGACTGTCACAAGGTCCACGAACTTCCAGTAGTCCTTGGTCGGGAGCTTGATTCCCTGGGCGTGCGCGATTTCCCACATCACGGCAGGGTCTACCGAACCACCGAGATGAGAGTGGAGCTCGGCTAGTTCTGTCTTCGGACTAAGGGTCCTCAAAAAGGTCACTGTGGTTCAATCGTCGCGGGCGGTTTGGCGGAAATTGAGTAAGCGACTCCCACCACGCCCTCGACCTCATTGGTCACCCTGGAGGAAATCCTCTCCAGGACCTCGGGCTGGAGTCTCGCCCAGTCGGCGGTCATCGCGTCGATGGATTCGACCACCTTCACCGTGACCTGGTATCCGAGACGTCTCTCGTCGCCCAAGACCCCGGTTACCTTGTCGTCACCTACGTAGGCGAAGGCCTGCCACACCTTCGAGTAGAGTCCCTCTTCCTCGATTACTTCCTCGACAATCCTGCTCGCCTCCCTCGTGATCCTCAGCTTGTCCGGCGTCGTCTCGCCGATGATTCTTACTGCGAGCCCCGGCCCGGGGAACGGGTGCCTCTGCAGGATTTTGTGCGGCATCCCCAGCAGTCGGCCCAGCTCCCTGACCTCATCCTTGTACAGGTCCCTGACGGGTTCCACCACCTTCATGGAGAGCCCTTCCGGGAGCCCTCCCACGTTGTGGTGCGTCTTGATGACCGCGGCCGGCCCTCTGGACCTCCCGCTCTCGATCACGTCTGGGTAGAGCGTCCCCTGTGCCAGGTAGGCGAACGGACCCTCCTTTTCAGCAAACTCCTCGAAAACGGCTGCGAACGTCTTGCCGACCACCTTGCGCTTCTCCTCAGAATCGGCCACTCCCTCGAGGGCCTTCAGGAACGTGGCAGAAGCATCTGCGAAGGTGACGTTAATCCCTAGGTCCCGCGCTAGGAACTCCTTCACATTGTCGGCCTCCCCGGCTCTCAGGAGCCCGGTTTCGATGAAAACGCACATCAGTCTGTCGCCTATGGCCTCATGCAGCAGCGCGGCAGTCACCGACGAGTCGACCCCTCCCGAGACCGCACAGAGAACCCTGCCCTGCAGCCTAGCGAGCGACTCGACTGACCTCTTCATGAACCCCTCAAGGCTCCAGTTGCGCCGTGCCCCGCACACGCCGAACACGAAGTTCGCCAAAATCGTTTGCCCCTCCTCCGTGTGCGATACCTCCGGATGGAACTGGACGCCGTAGAGGTGCCCGTCTGACGACCGGACCGCGGCGTAGGGCGAGTTGGCACTAGACGCGATTGCCTTGAGGGAGACCGGGAGTCTAACGGGAGAGTCCGTATGGCTCATCCAGCAGACCAGCTGGTCCCTCTCGACCCCATCGAAGAGCCCATTCTTGTCGAGAATCCTCACGCTCGACCTCCCATACTCCCTACGGTCGGCCCTTCCGACCTCGCCGCCGTGAGCTATCACCAGAAGTTGGTAGCCGTAGCAGATTCCTAGGACAGGGACCTCGCCTCCAAAGAGTTTCGGGTCGGCCTTTGGCGCACCTTCCGAGTATACACTCGCTGGGCCGCCCGACAGGATCACGCCAGCGACTCCTTTCTTCTTCAGCTCTTCCACGGAGATGTCATGCGGCTCGAGTGTCGCGTAGACCCCAAGTGCTCTGACCCTCCTGCAGATTAGGTGGGCGTATTGCCCTCCGAAGTCGAGAACCGAAATGCCGCCGGTCAGCTCCTGCTCCGTCATTCTACTTCTTGACCTCTAGTGAGTGGGCCCCCAGCTCTCCCGCCCCTATCGCGCTAATCACTCCGAAGGTCGCACTGCTCCACATCCCCTGCACATTCTCTGCACCCGCGTACCCGAAGGCAGCCCTTAGGCCGTTCGCCATGGTCGCAACCACCGTCTCCGCCCTCCCAGCGTAAGCCACATATGCCTCGACCCCTTCGTCGAACCCCTTCGCTGGAACCGCATACCTGTCGACCGCAAACCTCACCCGTCTCGCGGCCGCGCTTGCCATTCCCCTGTGAATCTTGAACCTCCTTCCATCCCTGACCACCACCTTGCTCGATGCCTCTTCTGTACCCGCCAGCATCGAACCCAGCATCGCAGTGGACGCCCCCGCCCCGAATGCCAGAGCTGCGTCGCCAGGCCCTCGGATTCCACCATCGGCGATCACCGGGAGGTTGAGCTTCCTTGCGGCGACAGCGCTCGCGACTTCTGCGACCGCGAAGAGTGTTGGGGCCCCGACGCGGGTTACTTCAGAGGTGATGCAGATTGAGCCGGAACCGATCCCAGCCCTGAATCCCTCTACCCTGGGCAGCTCGTTTGTGATCTCCGCCACAGCTTTCCTTGTCCCCACGTTGCCTGCAATGAAGTCAGCGCTGAGGTCAGGGAGAATCCGTTTCGTTGCCGTGATGACTTTGGAACTGTGAAAGTGCGCAACATCGGCTACGAGGAAGTCCGCCACCCGGTCAAGAGCTCTGCACCTCTCGACGTCCAGGGGTGAAACTGCTGCCCCCACCAGAGGCCTCCCCCTGTCGTCGCGACTCCTCGCATCGACCCTAGACGTTTTAGCCTTCTTCACCTGCGCGACTTGGTCCTCGGTCGACATGTTTCTGTGGATGGCCCCCGCCCCGCCGAGCCTCGCCATCTCGACTGCCAGGCGCCACTCCGTGACCGTGTCCATCGGTGAAGAAATCAGGGGAACCTCGAGCCGGATGTTCTTCGTCAGTCTCGACGAGAGGTCGATCTCCCCCGGCTCTTTCCTGCTCCTCCCAGGAAGGAGGATCAAGTCCCGGAAAGTGAAGACTCTCTTTGCCCCGTCGAGCTTCGAGACAAAACTACGCGGCAAGGCCACCCATCTTGCCGAATCCGGAATCCATCCTCACTATAATAACGCTTGCTCGGGACGATTCTACCAACTCATATGCGGTGTTACATCGTTTTAGGAATCGACCACGAAAGATGATTCAGCGCTGACAGATTCAGCCTCCGCAACCGTTAATTAACTCAAGATCGCATTTTTGCCATCTGAAATGGCCAAGGACCCCATGTCCTCGTTCGGGAACTTGATGCTCGGATGCATCAGCGACGAGTACATACCACAGGAGAGAATGGTCGTGCTAGAAGGGGTCCTGTTCCTCGCACTGGGTGTCTGCGCGAGCTTGGCGACGACCTACATGCTTTCCCTCGCGAGGGTTTTGCTCTAAAGATTTCCACAAAACCGTGAAGGAATACCATCTTCCGCCCATTTACCGACTTCGTGACCGATATCAAGTATCGATACGGCATGGGAAGAAGAACAATCCTGTTCGGATTCTGGCTCCTGGGCTACGCTCTAGGCTTCTTCGCTTGGCTCGTCAGGGCTCCTGTGATCAACTTCTTCACGACCCTTGGGCTCAGCGCGGATGCCGCGAGTGCGCTCATAACGGGCTTCGCTGGTTCAATAGTGATGCTCGTGGGCGTATTCCTCTGGAGCTATCTGTCATCGAGCTAATCCGCGTAAGCCCGTAGAGGGTAAAACGGGCTGCGGTAAGCTCGATGCTCTTTGTTTTTCCTCAGACCTGAAGACTGCCTTCGCTCACTACGCTAGTTAGTAAACTCCAAGAGCTCAGAAAAGAAGGTTCCGCAGGTCTCCCCGGAACGCAGGACTCTTCAGACTTCGCCAACTGATTAGACGGAACAGAACCCTATTTCACTCCACTACGCTTAAATATAGTCAGGGAGGGTCGCTTCATGTAAAGAGTGACGTAATATGGCGAATAAGCCCCACCTGAACTTGATTGTCTGTGGCCATGTGGACCACGGTAAGAGCACGTCTATGGGCCACTTCCTTTTCGACCTCGGTGTGGTCGACCAGAGGATGATCGACGAGTTCGCCAAGGAGTCTGAGAAGACTGGCGCAGGTGACTCCTTCAAGTACGCATGGGTTCTCGACGAGCTGAAGGACGAAAGGGAGAGGGGAGTGACAATTGACCTGGCGTTCCAAAAGTTCGAGACTCCGAAGTTCTTCTACACGTTGATCGACGCACCCGGCCACCGCGACTTCATCAAGAACATGATCACGGGCGCCTCCGAGGCTGACGCCGCCATTCTCGTGGTCTCCGCCAAGAAGGGCGAAGAGGACGTCGCACTCAACCCCGGCGGGCAGGCAAGAGAACACGCGTTCCTCCTGTTCACTCTCGGAGTCCGCCAGCTCGCAGTTTGCATCAACAAGATGGATGACCAGACCGTGAAGTACTCCGAGCAAAGGTTCAACGAAGCAAAGCAGGACGTCGAGAACCTCCTGAAGAACGTCGGGTTCCCGGTCGCCAAGATCAACATCATCCCCGTCTCCGGCTGGACAGGCGAGAACTTGGTCAAGAGGGGCACAAACATGCCCTGGTACAAGGGTCCGACTCTCATGGACGCGCTCGATCAGTTTGTGGAGCCGGCAAAGCCCATCGACAAGCCGCTACGGCTTCCAGTCCAGGATGTCTATACTATCACCGGAGTCGGTACAGTCCCTGTCGGAAGGATTGAAACGGGTAAGATTAAGGTCGGTGACTCGGTAATGATAATGCCCGAAGGTCTGACGGCGGAAGTGAAGTCCATCGAGACACACCACATGGCCATGACCGAAGCAATGGCGGGCGATAACATTGGGTTCAACCTGAGAGGGGTTGCGAAGACCGACTTCCGGAGGGGCTCGGTGCTGGGGCCAACAAACAACCCGCCCACAATCGCGAAGGAGTTCCTAGCGCAGATCATAGTTGTCTTCCACCCGACTGCAATAGCGCCGGGGTACACTCCGGTCCTGCACGCCCACACAGCTCAAGTCGCAGCAACGATTTCAGAAATTGTCGCAAAGATCGACCCCAGGACTGGTCAGCCGACCGAGGAGAAGCCGAAGACGATAAAGACCGGAGACTCAGCGATAGTGAGAATACAGCCCTTGAGGCCAATTGTGCTCGAAACGTTCAAGGATTATCCTGAGTTGGGAAGGTTTGCCCTTCGTGACATGGGTAGCACGGTGGCAGCTGGCATCGTTCGGGAAATCACGCAGAAGGGGCAGGTCGAGAAGGCAGCCGCTAAAGCGTAGCGTTGGTCTTCGAGTCATCAGAGCAAACTGCCTGTATCCGTTCACATTAGCCCGCGTCACCGTCTCTCTCCCACCCATATCCCACGTCGAAGAGACTCCTGAAAAGCGGGGGTTCACTCTCCTGCAAAATTCTTTATATTCGCGAGTTTGACCGGCACACATCACATGGCAAATGACAGGGCTGTAGGCGGGGCGATCTTCGGAGGAAGCATCATCGGCATAATCCTCTACGCGGTCCTCCTGCTCTATGCATGGGAAATCACCATCAGGGTCACGGCTTTCATCGGCGTGGCTCTACTCTTGGCGATTCTAGCCTGGATCGGGTACACGATGGCCACCACTCCTCCGCCGGAGCCGATAACAGAGATCCCAGAAATGGGGATGCCTTCGGGAGAAGCAAAGACCGAAACGAAGAGCAAAGGGCAGTAGCTCTTGCCTCACGGAGGACAATTCGGCACTCTGCCGCGGTGGCCTCCAACAGTGGTGTTCGATGAACCCAACATTCCTGAGTAACCTCTTTGAATCGGCTCGGTCGGGAAGGCGGGGCGGCAGCGTCGCGCTTCTGGGCATAGATGGGAGTGGGAAGTCCACACACGCCTCAGAGTTGGAGTCCTGGTTCAAGGATAGGGGTTATCTCTGCACACGGGTTCCGTTCCACCACTACCTGGTCGTTGACATGTTCTCCAGGCGCCACAAAGGTAACGACGCTGCCCTCGGAGTGAGGAGGGGCGGACATCCGCTGCGACCCCTGCTCTCGGCCCTGGACAACCTCCTGATGTACGTCATCCATTCCTTTGGACGGGGGACAGAAGGGAGGGTCGTCGTCTACGACAGGTTCAGCTGGAGTACCTACGTGAAATACAAAGGCCTGGGCTATCGGGTCAGAGGACTAAAGTGGATCTTCTTTCTGCCTTCCCCCACCTGCGCCCTCGTCCTGGACGTGCCCGTGCGGAGGTCGCTCGACGTAATAGTGTCTCGGGCGGACCACATCAGGTATGCAGAGACGGTCCTTGCGAAAGAACGCGAAGAGTACCTCGCAATCGCCACCTCAAAGCGCCTCGCGGTGATAGATGCCACGAGGGGGCGTGCGGAAGTGCAGGAACAGATCGAGAGACGCCTCGGACAGGTCTTCCCAGTCGTGGGAGTGCGGCGCCCGAATCGCGGGAAAGGAAGTGGGTAGGGGCAGTGGCGAGGCAGGGCAGAGAGACATCGGCAAGGGTCGCGAAGGACCATGACCCGTTTTGCCGCGGCGGGGTTGCCTCGTGACGGGAGACCTTGAAGCGCAGAGGCGCAGCTTCGAGCAGATCCATGCTGGGCTTGCCTGTCTGGGGATTGACGTAGCCCTTGTGGGGAGCGTCGGCGCTGGGAGGGCCTCAGCGCACGACATTGATATCCTCGTTCTAAGGCCCTCCAGTGCAATCCAGACGAGAAGGCAGCTCCTGGCCTTCTTCCAGCCCTTCGAGTCGTGCGATGCCACCGATTGGAGGGGGTATTTCATCAGGGGCACTCGCTTTGGCTCGGTCGAGGTCTTCTTCCTTGATATGCTCATGAAATCGGCTGCCAACCCCGGCCCGCTCCGACTCATGAGGGTGATCCTGAGGAGCTTGAGTTCCTTCGTCTCCATCATGGTCGGCGGTCCCCGATCCTAGGGATAGGTGGACATCCGTGACAGATACCCTATACTTTCCTGTCGAGAAGGGAGAGCAGGCGGAGTGAGCGCAGCCGCAAGGTCTTACGTCGCGGCCTTTCTCGAGGACAGCATGGGCCTGATCCACCAGAGTCTGGACCCCACCTCGATTCCCTCGGAGCTGGTCGATGGCCTGACCGCGGCCATGCGCGGCTCGCTCGAATCTGCCACTCCGGCACCCGTGCTGGAGGACGACATCATCCGCTTCCTAGCCGATGTCGAGGCCGAAACCCTCGGCCGCTCAGGATTTTTCGTCCGCAAGGCTCGTTGGCCTCGGGACGCCCGATTCGCTGTCTGCATCACGCACGACGTTGACAACGTTCACAGATCGATTACTCATCTTCTCAAGCGGGCGGATCGCTTCTCCTTCTCGGACGTCGTGCTAGCTCTGATAGGGCTAAGGTCGCTGTACAACAACATCGACCTGATTTCCGATCTTGAGGCTAGACATGGCATCAGATCGAGCTTCTACTTCCTGTCGAAGAACTACGACCTGAGTGCGCTGGCTCGCACAGCCCGGCGTCTGGTCGGGTCTGGATGGGAGGTAGGCCTCCATGGAGACTTCGGGACGCACGATTCGGCAGAGGCGATGGAGGACGCAGTGACGAGGTTGAGCTCCGCCTTCGGGAGCAGGCCGGTCGGCCTGAGGGAGCACTACCTTCAGTTCGACTACGGCAAGACGTGGGAGATCGCGCAGTCGTCTGGTTTCATCTACGACAGCACAGTCGGGAACAGGGACAGCCTGGGGTTCAGGCTCGGCCTCTGCACGCCCTTCCATCCCCCGGATTCGGGATGGAAGCAGATGAAGATGGTAGAGCTCCCTCTTGTGCTCATGGACACGACGCTCTGGGGGTATCTGAGAAGGAGCGAGGACGAGGGAGAGAAGGACTTCCTGAACCTTCTCGACCAGGTTAACAGAGTTAACGGTCTGATGACCCTGCTCTGGCACCAGGAGTCCCTGAGGATGAAGGGGGGAAGGATTTACCCGCGTCTCTTGGCTTCGCTCGCGGGCAGAGACTGCTACGTTGCCACCGGTGAGAGAATTGCACGCTGGTGGGTCGAGCGGGGCAGCCCCCTGGTAGCCGACGGCGCGAGCGTCAGAGTGGACGGCGCCCCTGAGGGCATGGTGCTAACCTTCAAGACCACGGGGGAGAAGGCCCTCGTGGTCGAGGGAGGGGTGTTGAGTTCCGGCACAGCAGGCCGTGCAGTGACAGCTTCAGGTGGGTTCCTTAAGGTCAGGGTCGGCTAGCATGCCAAAGAAGCGTGTGCTTGTGACGGGGGCAGGCGGGGTTGCCGGAGTGAACTTCGTCCGCGCTCTTCGGATCTCGGCGATTGGGTATTGGATAGCCGGCGCCGACTACAGCAAGTACTACATCGAACTGCCGGACCTCGATTCCAGGCACCTGACGCCCCGGCATGACTCGCCCGACTTCGTCCGGAGGGTGGCCGGCATAGCAGAGAAGGAGAAGGCTGACTTCCTCCACCCCCAGCCTTCCACAGAGGCCCTGGTCCTCTCTAAGGCCAGGGATCAGGTTCCAGTCCCGCTGCTGCTGCCGAGGCCCGAGGTGATGGAGACGGGGCAGGACAAGCTGCTGACCAAGACGCGTATCGAGCAGGCGGGCGTCCCTGTCGCAGGCACCGTGGCCCTGAAAGAGTTGGATGACGTGGAGGAGGCTTTCGCCAAGTTCCACGCTCCTCTCTGGGTGCGGGCCCGTCACGGAGCCGGGGGGAGACTTAGCCTGCCTTGCGGTTCGAAGGAGGAGGCGCTTCACTGGATTGCGCTGTGGACGGGCAGGGGAACCTCGCTCGACGAGTTCATCCTCCAGGAGTACCTCCCGGGAAGGAACATCGCCATGGATACAGTGTGGCACGAGGGCAAACTGGTGACTTCCTACTGCCGTGAGAGAATAGAGTACCCGTTCAAGCACATCTCGCCTTCCGGCATCACCGGGACGCCGTCGGTCGCGAGAATCGTCCAAGACGACGAGATCAACAGGGTCGGAGAGAGGTCGGTCGAGGCTCTTGACCCACAGCCAAACGGAGCGTATTCGATCGATATCAAGGAGGACTCTCACGGGCATCCCTGCGTGACCGAAGTCGACGCGGGGAAGTTCCACACAACGATGCCCCTCTGGGGGTATGTCGCAGTCAAGCACTTCCGCCTCCCATGGTACTCAAACCTAGCCGACCTCTACGTCAGGCTGGGCCTTGGTGAGGAGCCACCCGGCGACGCCCCTCGACATGACCTCCTGCCTGCGGGCTACTACATGATCAGGAACATCGATTCGGGGGTTCTCCTTTGGAGGGAGGATGGTTGGAAGGAAAAGGTCCTGTGAGTCTCAAGGACTACTCAGCCTACGTCTTCGACTTGGACGGCACCCTGTTCACGATCCCAGTCGACTGGGTCAAGGTGCGTGAGGAAGTAGGCAGGATAGCCGGGGGCCCGTTCGAGAACGTGCCCATGTTCCTCAAGGTGGAGCAGCTTGTCTCCGTCCGTCCCTCCATGAAAGAAACTCTCTTCGCAGTGCTCGACATGCACGAGCTGAAGGCAGTCGCCGAAGCTACTCCAGTGAACGGGGCTGTAGAGCTAGTCTCCCACCTCTCAAAGGTGGCCAAGCTGGGCTTAGTCACGATGCAGGGCACAGCAGCGTGCGACAAGATCCTGAGCAGACATCATCTTGGAGAGCTTTTCGATGCCCTAGTGACCAGAGAGGATTCCCTCGATAGGGCTGTGCAGCTTCGGATTGCGCTTCGGTCGATGGCTTCGCCCCCCAAGGACACGCTCTTCACGGGGGACAGGCTCAACGATATCGTGTGCGGTAGGAAGGCTGGCGTCGACACCGCGCTGGTGGGGAAAGACCCGTCGGGGGACGTAAGGCCCGACTACGCCTTCCCGAGCCTCGCCTCGCTCAAGGACAACATCGTCTGAGCAGCCGCGACTTCCGAGAGCCTAGAGCGCGCCTTTAACGCCTCCGATCTGAAGGCACTTTTCAAGGCTTCAGAACCCGGCGGGCCATGGCCCTGAACTTGGAGTCCCATGCGAGCAGGAGGCCGAAGTAAATGGCCGATCCTAGAGCGACCACTGCAGTCAGCTCGAGTCCATAAACAGGGGTGTCTGCGCTCTGGTCGAGAACTGTCTTTGAGAACAGGCTCACCGCGACCCCCATTACGGCTGCCGACGCCAAGTAGTACACTACCTTCGCCCCAGCGAAGAGCGTGGCCGAGCGGCTGGCGCGCCTGGCCTTGATGATGAGGAATGCGACCGTCGTGCAGAGCTGGACCAATGCCCACAACGCCACGGCAACCGAGGACCCCAGCCCGTTCGAGAAGGCGTACGACAGGGCGGCGAACAAGCCTGCGAGATACACGAGATTCCAACAGATGTTGACCACGGGCACGTAAAGCAGATTGCTCCTCACGAGACTTCGGAAGCCCAATTCGCCACTTACGTCCACCTTCTCGGTGCCAAGGAGGGTCTGATCGATGATGAGCGAAACCGCTTGGAAGAGGAACGCGACCGAGAGGATTGAAAGGCCAAGGCTGCCAGGCATATACTTCGGACCGAACAGGTGCAGAATCGGACCGGCCAAGACAACTCCGCCCACTGCCATAGGTATGCCGAAGAGGAGCGAGAACTCTATGGTGATCGCCGGCAGCCTCTGGTTTCCTCCCCGCAGCAGGAGGGGGTAAAGGGAGTAGGCCAGGGCGGACGAGTAGCCAACGACGGAGGCAACTGTGAAGGCAGGCTGGTAGACGCCCGCAATCGCCGTTCCGAAGCCCAAGGAGGCGATGTATGTGTCTGCGACCGCCAAGAGCGGAGGCAGGTAACTGACAACGGGCAGCCAGGAAAGTCTGATCCAGCGTTTCGCGACGGACCCCTGGAGCTGTTCCGTGGTCGCCCCCCTGACCATGTAAGTGCCGACAGCGGAGTTGACGAAGTATGAAACCAGGAGGGCCAGGATGATTCCTTCGATGCCCATCCTGAACACATACAGCGCCTCATAGGCTGTCGCGATTTTGACCAGTTCCGAAATCACGAGCGAGTAGCCAGTGGCGACTGGCCTGTATCCCACCACGATTGAAGTCGTGACTTGGCTCCAGTAGCTCAGCGGAACAAGAAGGCTCCCAAGCAGGAAGGGGAGGAGTGGAGCCGCCAGACTCGAGTAGGTCACGAAGGAGAAGAGGAAGTATGCAAGGAGTCCAAATCCGCTCATCGCGACGCCCAACACGAGCGCGGTCTTACCGACCAGTCTTCCCCTCGCTATGTCCCTCGTGGCCCAGTATGCCACAATTCCGATTGGATATGATGAGAAAGTGACGAGGTCGATGATGACCTCCCAAAGCCCAAGCTGACCGGGGGCGAGCCATCTCGTCGCCATCACGATAAACAGCAGGCCCGTGATTGCGCTCACGGCCCTGCCCCCGAAGACGACCAGGCCAGTGGAACGAATTCCGATCCTGAGCGTCACGTCCGGATGCTTCCCGAATGTTCCCCCGAGCGCCCTCGAGATTGGTCATGCATTGGATTCGCAGCTTGTCGGCCGGATGGGTAGAGGATTGAGCGGAGCCGGGACACCTCCTCACTGCGGGTCGACTCTAGCTGAAGGTATTTCGAGGTCACTCTCAGCCTGTATTGCCCCAACAATTCCTTCGACGTAATAAGCTCCTGCACCTTGGCGGCGACTTCGCCAGGGCCAGACTTGTCGACGTAAAGGAGGGCGTCGCCGAAGACGCCCTCCACAACCTCTTGTCTCGAGGAGACCACCGGGAGGCCGCTTGCGAGGTACTCGAAGATGACGTGCGAAAGTGTGTAGGGTTCATCAGTTATGTTGATGGCGAAATCACAAGAAGCCTTTAGAGCGAGGTAGTCCCGCATCGGAAGCAGGCCCAGGTAGTGGACGTTGCCGGGCAGCTTGAGCGAGGCGAACCTAGCCTTCAGCTTCTCCTCAGGACCGGTGAGGACCAGCGTCAGGCCGGGGATGGCGGCAGCGGCCCCCACCTCTGACTCTATCCTCTCAAGCAAATGGCCGCCATGAGAAGCGATGGCGAGAAAACCGTCTGCCCCGTATCTGCCCCTGACCGCACTGTCTCTCGCGTAGGGGTTCTTTTCGACGTGGTCGTGGACAACGAGGACGTTTCTCGCTCCCATTCTCTTGAGCTCCTTCGCCCAGATGTCATGTGGCGCGGTGTTCGCATAGGCCTTCCTGGAGACCACGCCCTCGATACGCCCAATCAGGGCGCCCACGGTGCCTCCGAGCGTCTTGACCCTCCATACCGAGTGGTGGTCCACCACAAGGCGCTTGCCCTTCAGCCAGCAGAACAGCATGCAGGTCAACGGGCAGAACACAGGAGGGTTCTGCGCGTAGACGACGTCGGGGTTCTCAGAATGCAACAGGACCAGCGTCCGAAGAAAGAGGGCGAAGTACCTGATTGGTGCGAGGTATCTCGGCCCATAGAACAGGGTGATGCTCCGCCTGGTGCCTCCGACCGCTTCGGCAAGTTCATCAGCCCGATGCCCGAAGGGGCCCCAGAGAATCACCAGAGTCCTCATTCCACCCGCTTGCCTTTCCTCCATTAATGAATCCGATGGGCATCCGTTGGCGCCTGCACCCTCGAAGCTCGCAGCGTCCCGAATCCTCTGATGGAGCCCCGGCTCTTCTCCTCGATGTGGCACGCCTCGCCGCCTACGCGCGCTCAAACTGCCCGACGCTTGGGCTGAAGGCTACGCATAACCGCACTGTGAAGGGACTGGTTCGCGGACGCGCAGAAGTCAAACCTGGTCTCGAGGCTGAAGGTCGGGGCCAACCGAGACTCACCAACCAACGAAATGAGAGCTCCCGCCTCTCTCGCTATCAAGTACCCGCCGGCGATGTCGGTGACCCTCATCTGCCCCCTGACATCGACGAAGGCGTCGATCTTTCCTTCAGCTAGAAGGCACAGTTCAAGCGCGTTCGCTCCGTAATGGACCACCCGCTTGGCGCCAGCGAGGAGGGGGATGAGCCCTGCGATCACATTTCCCGAGGTTCTACCCAGGTCCACGTCCAGAACCGATTTTCCCAGCTCACCTCCTTGAGTCGTGTGGATTCTCCTCCCGTTCTTCGATGCTCCCTCCCCTCTAGCTGCGAAGTAGATGTCTCCGTTCACAAGGTTCCTGACCATGGCCAAACGGACTCCTCCAAGGCTCTGCCCCTCAACGATCGCGACCGACGTGCAGTAGAACGGGAGGCCTCTCTCGAAATTCGAAGAGCCATCGAGGGGGTCGATGACAGCGATCGTCTTGCATCTGGGGTCGCCGACGTTCCCTGATTCTTCGCTCAGAATCCTCACCCCTTCGACCCGCAGGAGCGCTCTTGACAGCTTCTCCTCTGCCTTCATGTCTGCCAGCAGGGTCTTGTCCCCCGAGGCTCCGGTTCCGACCACGAGCCCACGGTCGCCTCCGACAGCCACTGCTAGGACTGACTTCTGAGCCTCTCTGGTCGCCTCGGTAAGCAGTTTCTTCCAGGAGGCGTTCCCAGCGTTCAGACGCCTGCCACTCCTTTCATCTTTAGTGCCGCGAGGATCACATCGAGCGTCTTCTCGACCTCTGAATCCGTGCGCACTCTCTCTATGTTGGTCTCGTTCAGCTCTTGATGGATCTCGGCCAGCGCTTTGTAGTACATGGCTCTGAAGATTTCTGTCGCGTTCCTGTCCTTTCCATTCTTCCTGACCTGCCTGTCATCGATTGTCTCAGGCCCTGCGTCGAGCAGGACGTAGAGGTCGGGCCTCATTCTCGGGATGGCCAGGACTTCCCTGCACAGGGCCAGCATGGTTGGATACGCCGTACTCTTCTTCAGCTCGAACCTGGCCTTCGCGTAGGCGAGGTCTGAGAGGATGAAACCCTCCGCGATCAAGTCCCTAGTCCCCCTCAGCCTAGAGATCGTCGAAGTGTAGGTCAGCGTAGCCCCGAGGAGACTGTAGTCAGAGCAGGTATTGCCATTGTCGGCAACCGGGACTTGGCTCGGCAGAGCGTGGGCGGACTCTTGGAGCCTGAGCCAGCCGCGCCTTTCCAGGCGACGGGCCAGGGTGGTCTTGCCTGTTCCGGAGAATCCCTCAAGGACGACAAAGGCCATGCGGCCGCATCATCCGGGTCAATCGGCATTTAACCTCGTCAGCGCTGAGGCGTCATGGTAGCGAAGACAACGCGGCTTGGTTGAAGATCAGTAGGTAGGCGAGGTACGCCAGGTACCCAATTCCAAGGTATGCGACCGTTGGGACCCCGTACTTCACTTCGACCATGGCTCCGAGCTTCTGGTTCGCTTCAACCTCCTCCCTTGCAACATTGACGTCGTTGTTCACCTCCTCCCTGACTCCATCAGCGATGACTGCCTCCGGTATCCACTTCTGCTCCTTCAGGAACCTTTCAATCGGGATCGTTCTTGATCCCCATGCGTTCCCCGTCACTGCCTCGTATCCGATGTGCCCGAGAGCGACTGCCGCCCCGCCAATGAGAGGCAAAATCGGAGAAAGCTGATAGGGGTCTGCCGCCACAAAGACAAGGGCGATCGAGTCGGCCTGCCCAACAGCGCCCAAGTAGGCGAACATCAGCGCAATCCCTCCGATGAGCCCGAGTTTGATCAGCTGGAGCTCGAGGTTAGGGAACATCGAGTAGATTACGTAGGCCGATCCGATCAGCGCCGGAACCCAGACGATGTCATTTACCGCCCTTTCCTTGACATCCTGGTACGAAGCCACGGCGAATGAAGACCCGATTAAGAGCTGCGAGAGCAACCGCGCCTCGGACTCCAGGGCCACCTATAAGAGCCAATCAGAGACAACAGGCTAGGGTTCGTCGACCTTTAGCTTCTGCCTTGTGAAAATCGCCGCGACACTGTCGACAGTGTCTATGTCCGCGACCGATTTGTCTGCCCTGATCCTCTTTATCCTTGGAAAGCGAAGCGCATATCCGCTGTCGTGCCGAGTGCTCTTCTGGACGCCGTCGAACGCAACCTCAACCACGACCTCAGGTCTGATTCTTCTCCAGTAGCCGTAGTCCTCCTCTGTCAACTCCTTAATGAGGCGTGTCATCTCTCGGATCTCTGCGTCAGTCAGGCCGCTGTATGCCTTGCCGATTGTCTTCAGCGCCCCACCGTCCCTGACGGCGAAGGTGTAGTCGGAGATCACCCCTGCCCGCTTCCCATGGCCGAATTCCGCCGCGACTATCACCGCATCAATCGTGTCAAGTTCCTCCTTCAACTTCACCCAGCCTGAACCTCTCTTCCCCATCGTGTAGGGGCTCTCGGGGTCTTTCAAGACCAGCCCCTCGTACCCGAGCTCCCTGCTCCGCCGGAATGCCGCCTGGATCTCTGCAGCGTTGCGTACTACCTCGGAATGAGCAAGGGTGCCCACATTCTTCATCACTGCGCTAAGTTCGCTCCTGCGCTCTGTAAGGGCGAGCCCGACCTTCTCCTCGCCATCCCTATAGAGAAGATCGAATGCGAAGTAAGCGACAGGCGCCTTCTTGGTTGCGTCCCCGTACAGCTCCATCCTCCTGAGCCTTCTCTGAAGCAACTGGAACGGAAGGGGGCGGTCTCCAGAGAAGGGGACGATTTCGCCGTCGAGTATAATATCGCCCTTGGCCTTGCTAATCATGGCCGCTACCTCGGGAAAGCTCGCTGTAATGTCCTCGAGCCTCCGTGAATAGAGTCTCACCTCGTCGCCCAGCTTATGAGCCTGGGTCCTGATTCCGTCATACTTGTATTCCGCGTAAGCTCCTTTCTCGAAGTGCGCGGCGATCTCGGATGGGGTGGCCAGCGGCTCCGCCAGCATGAAGTTGACTGGTCTGAATGGGATCATCTTGAGCCGGCCGACTTCTCCTCTGGCAGCGGCACCCGCCAACAAGCCGAGGTCGCCGACGACCATGTGTGCCCGGGCAGCTTCCTCCTTGGTGACCGAATACGCCCGAGAGATTACCTCCTCCACCAGCCCCGAGACCAAGCCCGTCCGCATCTCCCCTGTCAAGGCCTTGATGATGTACTTGCCCTCGATGGGCGTTGCCTTCAGGATTAGGGATCTGACCAGCGCGCTCCTCCTAGCCGACGAACCCTTTCCCTTCGTCGACCGAAGCTGTCCAAAAACCTCTTCGAGGTCCTGCAGTGTCAGCGTCTCCTGGAGGAGAGTTTGCTCCCTCTTGTCGGCAAGAAGCTCTTCAGCGACTTCGCCCAGGTCGCCGTGCCTCAGGTAAGCCTCTGAGACCTTCTCACTCCCGGCCCCGGTTATCTCCCTGATTGCGTCGAGAAGAGTCGAATATCCCACCTGAGTCTCGTCTTTGCTCCCTCTTTCGGATGACCTGCCCGTCGCCACCCGGACTGCCGTCTCTGCGTCCTCAGGCTGCAGCCCCGAGAGGTAGGTGGCAAGGATGCTGACTTTCTCGTTCTTGCTGCGAGTCGATTTTACCTCTTCGAGCGTCTTTGCCAATCCTAAGAAGCGGGCGCTCTGTCTCATTTCCCGATCTGTGTGGCCATCACTAGGGCGCCTTCGCCGTCCCTGTAGTACCCTTCCAGTCGCCCTGTGACCTTGAATCCGAGCCTCTGATACAGTGAAATCGCCTGGGCGTTAGAAACTCGCACCTCGAGGTAGCATTCGGTCGCCGACTTCTTCATCATCTCCCCATGCGACGCGAGGATGAGACTTGTCCCAATCCCTTTGCCGCGATGTTCCTCCTCCACGGCCACCGATACCACGTGTCCCTTCCGTGCGAGTCCCAGCCGTTTCAACTGGGAGAATCCATACTCAATCCGACACATGATGTACCCGACCACGGCCTCGCGCAGCTCCGCGACTAGGAACGTCTCCGGGAATTCCGACAATATCTCGTAGTAGAAGTAGTCGGAGTAGTGCTCAGGGAGGGTTTTCGTGTTGACCTGGATGACCGAGGGGACGTCCTCCCTGTCGCACCGTCGTATCTCATAGTCACCGAGCTTCGCCAAAATGGCTTTCTGCAAACTTGCGGTTGCGCTAACCCCGCTGATGGTTAAGTCTTACTGAACCCAGAAGAATTCCTTATTATCGGACGCGGGAATGGCGGCCCAGTTGACGGCGCAGCCCATCGACTTGGACGCTTCCGTCCGCTCGAAGTTCACGGTGAAGGATGGCTTCCAACTCCCGGACGGAGAGATGGAGTTCAGCGTCGAGTACAGGCCTGACTCGAAAGAGAGGTTCGTCGAACTCTGCCGAGAGCTCGCTGCATCTGGATTCACTCCGAGGCTCGTGGGAAGCGAGGGGGACGCCCTCCTCTTCGTACGGAAGGCGCAGACGGCTGGAAAGCGGGGGTCGAGGATTCCAGTGATCTTCGCCCTTCTCACCCTGGGGTCGATCATCGTCTTTGGACTGCTCTTGGGGGTCGCCTATCAGCAGTATGCCCCGTCAGTATCAGAGAGCTCCGCCATCCTCCTGTACGGGAGCGCGGTCATCGCGGTTGTGGCTGCCCATGAATTCGGCCACATGTATGTCTCGCGCAGGAAGGGCGAGGTGCCCCCAGCCCCCTATCTTCTGCCCGGGATCCCCAGTGTCACTGCGGCTCTCCCAACGCTCGGGATTATCTCACGCCAGAGGGGGCCTGCCGTCAACAGAGACCGGTTCTTCGACGTCATCCTCGCTGGCCCGCTTCTGGGCCTCGCCTTCGCACTGATGCTGTACCTCCTCGGAGCTCTGGTGAGCGTCCAGTCGGCGGTGCCGCTGCAAAGCTGTCAGCATGTTAACAGCACAAGCACAGCGACGCTCTGCCCCAGCATCATTCAGCTGGGCTTGGACGTGGTTGTTGGACCCCTCTTGCCGCATGTCGCCCCTGGCTACTCGACCCTCTCTCCCCTGTCAGATGGAGCCACCGTGGGGTTGATTCTGACATTCGTCGGCCTGCTCCCCATTACCTCCTTCGACGGGGGACATCTATCGAGCCTCGCTTGGGGACCCGCGGCCTCAAGAATTGCCTCCTATCTGAGCGTCATTCTGCTGATCTCGGTGGACCTGACCACCTACGGGGACCTGCCCCCCTACTGGGCGCTGGCCTTCGTGGTCCTTCTGCTGATGAGCTCCAACCGGGACTCAGAGCCTCAGCTGCTCGACGAGATCTCCCACATATCCAATGCCAGAAGATGGTTGTACTTGGGCGCGCTAGTTCTTGCGCTGCTTTGCATGCCTATTCCACAGACCATTGCATGGTTCCGTCTAGGTTGACTCGATCCTGCACTCGGAGGCACGGGTCACCACGTTCATCTTGCCTGACCTGCCTACTTTGTTAAGGAGCCTCCCGACCGCCTCCCCAGAGCCTCTCGCAGTCGCAAGCCCTAGCTTCGATTTCGCGTAGACTTCGGGCAGACCAGAGAGGAGGAGCACGTCGTACTCGTCCCTCAGCTTGCTAAGGTAGAAGACATCCTCGAGGCCGTCGACATACGCCTCTCTCTTTCTCTCTCCATCGCCCGAGAGCCTGCCCGTAGCTGCCATCTCGAGGGCGGTCGAACCGAGCCCCTCCGAGCACTCCGCAATCAGGACGACCGAGCCTGAATTCCTTACTCCCGACAGGGCATTCCACGCCGTTCTAACCGCTGACGAGAGGGTGTCGTCGTAGCCTCTTCCTCCTGTCCCAACCACGATTGCCCTCGCTGGCAGGACGCCCACGCTGAGGAAGCCGTTCTTGATGGCGTCGAAAGGAGCGTCCTCCATCACCGTCCTCACCTTCCCTCCCCTAGGAACGATGTCGATGAAACTCGCGTCTGCAATCCCTTCGGCGATGTCGTCCATCGCTTCCTTTGACCTCGTCTTCTCGAAGGGAGAAGGTTCCATCTCCTTTCTAGCTTCTGAGGCCTCCCTGTGGGCGTGGGCGACCCAGTTCAGACACGCCTCGACCCTTGCGTCGACGATTCCGAACAAGGGATCGGGCCGTGGTGTGCCGACGATGAATTTGGCCCCTCTTTCGGTCAGTTCCTGCGCGAGCGTCGTTCCTCCTCCAGTGGGAGAGATTGGCGGGGGGAGGGTCGTGACCCTGCCCTTGAGCTCCGGCACTGCGGACTCGATTCTCCTGGGCGCAGCGGAGAAGATCCTCACCGGCGAAGGGGAGACGAGTACGGGGGCGAGATCGCGTAGGAACTCGGCCGTGGTCGGAGAGGCATCGCAGATGAAAAGGGCGGAGATTCGCTTCATTCCTTCGAGCAACCTTTCTGTCTCGATGACGCCCGTCTCAGCCTGGGGATCCACGACTGCGCCCAAGTTCTCGGCTTGGACCGTTACAAGGGTCTCCACGGAGCCATAGGGAATCCAGAGTTCCGGCAAACATCATCTCAGGTTCGGGGTTGGTTTTTAAGCTCGAATCCAAGAGCCATCCGTATGGCCTGGAAGACGCGCCGCTCTCAGATAGGCGACCTGGCCGAGGGCCTGGCCAAGGCCGGGGCGATTCAGTTCGGCACGTTCACCCTTCCCGATAGCCGGGAGAGCTCCTACTACATCAACCTAAGAGGCATTCTGAACTACCCGGGGCTCTACAATCTTGCAGTCGATTCTATGTCCCGACTGGTCGCGGCGAAGGCACCGAAGGCGAGCGCGATCTGCGGGGTGCCAATCAGTGGCCTTACATTGGCTGCACCTGTGGCACTCTTGCTGAAGAAGCCGCTCGTCTACGCGAGGAGTTCAAGACAGGGCAGCGGACGAGTGGTCGAGGGCGAGGTTCGACCCGGCTGGAAGGTGGTTGTGGTCGACGACCTGTCGACCACTGGCAAGACGATCCTCGCTTCGGCGAGGGCTGTCCAGGAGGAAGGAGGAGAGGTCACAGACGCCGTCGTCCTGATCGACAGAATGGAGGGCGCAAGGGAAAAGCTCAGCAAGGAGGGGATCGTCCTTCACTGCATGACAGATGTCATGGAGCTGGCTGACACCCTCTTCTCTATGGAGTTGATTGGCGAAAGAGACCTGAAGGCCATAACAAAATCGGTGGGAGGCCGTCAGTAGACCATGAGGTTCTTCTCTTCGAGGGTCACATGGAGATTGTTAACGGCCCTGTAGACTTCGCTTTCCTTCTTCGCACCAGTGCAGACGAGCTTTCCCGACGCGAACAGTAGTATCACTGTCTTCGGGTCTGCCATCCTGTGGATTAGGCCCGGGAACTGCTCAGGCTCATACATCGACTTTGGAAGGACCCTCGCCGCCTCCTCAAGATGTACCTTCCCGCCTAGACTCGCCGAAGCGACAATGTTCTGAATCTCGACCACGGCCTCGTTCTTTATCGGAATCTTGCCCTTCTTCAGCTGTCTTACCACTTCTTCGACTGCCTTGCGGGCCTGTTCCTCTGACTTCGCCCCCGTGCAGACCATCTTTCCCGAGCTGAAGATCAGGGTCGCGGTTTTTGGGTTCCTGAGCCTGAAGACGAGCCCAGGGAACTGGTCGGGGTGATACTCGACCGTCACGAAGTTTTTGGTGATAAGGTTAAGGTCGACGGTCTGGTTTATGGATGCAGAGGCCACCACATTCTCTATGCTTACAATTGCCTTTGTTTGAGGCATTTATCGACGGGAAACCCGGTCGGTATATAAGTAGTATTTATACTCCAGTACAACTTGGACAAGATAGCCCATCGTATTCTGGGGTTGTGTCTGTAGAAATGCTTGCGGGGACCCAGCTTTGAATCGCAGTGCATGCGGTTTCAGTGAATGAGATTCCGCCCTATGCGTTGCATTATACGCGTGGGACAGACCTCGCACGTCTTGCAAGAGCATACGACGCCACGATGAAGGCTGTGGTCAGAAGAATGAGACCGAGCTGTACCGGGAATTCGGGGATTCCAGAACCTCCCGCATCAGATATCACGCTGACGGTGTTGTCGTAGCTGTTCGCGACGAAGATCTCTCCCTTGCCGCTGTCGTACGCCAAACCTGCGGGACTCAGCCCCACGGGTATGGTTGCGACGATTTTGTTTGACGTATCGGAAATCACACTCACGTCGTTGTCGTTGCTGTCCACGATGAAGACCTCTCCCTTGCCGCTGTCGTACTCCACTGCGTAGGGATACGAACCTGCGGATATGGTCGCCACCACTTTGTTTGACGCATCGGATATCACACTGACGGTTCCATTGAGGGCGTTCACCTTGGCGGGGCTCACGACGAAGACCTCTTCCTTGCCGCTGTCGTACGCCAAGCCCGCGGGATTGTTCATCACGGAGATGTTCATCAGCACTTTGTTTGACGTATCGGATATCACACTCACGTTGTTGTCGTTGCTGTCCAGGACGAAGACCTCTCCCTTGCCGCTGTCGTACGTTAAGTCTGCGGCGTACGCCGAGCCTACGGGATTCGACCCCACGGGTATGGTTGCGACGACTTTGTTTGACGTATCGGAAATCACACTCACGTTGTTGTCGTTGCTGTCCAGGACGAAGACCTCTCCCTTGCCGCTGTCGTACGCCACTGCATAGGGATACGAACCTGCGGATATGTTCGCCACCACTTTGTTTGACGCATCGGATATCACGCTGACAGTGTCGTCGTAGTTGTTCGCGACGAAGACTTCTCCCTTGCCGCTGTCGTACGCCAAGCCAGTAGGATTCGACCCCACAGATATGTTCATCAGCACTTTGTTTGACGCATCGGATATCACACTCACGTTGTTGTCGTTGCTGTTCGCGACGAAGACTTCTCCCTTTCTACTGTCGTACGCCACGCCGATAGGATACCCCCCTACGCGTATGGTGGCAACTACGGATGGCTTGGCGTAGGTCATGGGCACGAATGTAGAGAGCGCAAGCAGAAGCAGGATTCCAAGGCACGTCTTCAACCTGCAGCGTGATGATAGAGTCTTCTGGAGGTTGCCTTCGTGCAATTCCTTCATGTTATCTCGGTTCTGCGGTCGATTTGACTTCCTTATATGGTTCTCAGGCCTTGGGAAGGTTCTGTTCCGTTCTTTCCGTGATTCAATTGGGTGTTCCACTCCACATGGTGAGCCTGAAGACCAACAGGAATCCGATAGCAGAAGCAATCAAGAGACCAAGTCCGAGATAGAAGACTTGCGTTAAGAACTCCGAAGTGTAGAACCAGCACCCGAGCAAACCGCATCCCCCAGAGGCCACTTGGTTGTTGACACCAACATAGACACCAAGCGCCGTTAGGAGGATGCCAACGACCAACAGGATTTCAGAGACGATGCTGATTGCCAAGGCGGTCTTCAACTCGCTCACGCCTCTCTTCTGATTGCGCTTCGTAATAGTGTGAGCCACTTGTTTTCTCCCTCGACCCCCACGCCCGCTCTGTCGGCTGGGGTCTGTCCCTCTAAGGCCGTGTGTGGCCTCACGAAGTCATAGTGAATCCTCTGGCCTTCCGCGAGAGGGGTCTTCATTGATTTCCACCCTCTCTCCCTTTGCTGTCAGCATCCGACGGAATGTGACAGTCTGTCGGAGGGTGAAGAGTCAGACGCAGCAGAAGCAAGATTTCAAAGGATCACGCTGGGCCTGCGGCCTCATTCCCTGCCTCCGCCGGTTGAGGAGTCCGCCTTTCCCCCAGCTCCGTCACGACTATCAATAGGAAGATGATGATGACGAAGATGTAGTTCAGTCCGTACGGGAGCGACGCCAGCCTTTCTACATAGGGGATTACCAACACTACCTTCCCTATTAGGCAGGCCTGAGTGATGGGACTCTTGGCAATATCGCCATTGTATTGATCAGTGTGCGGGTTGGTCAGCCTGTCGTCTCCCTGAGTGATGAGACCGTTCCCTTCAGTGCCCACCACCCTGTGGATTACCGAGAGGTTGTCTATAGAACATGGGGGTCCGTAGACTATGACGTCCCCTACGTGCACCTCGTTCATCGAGACGGGTTGAATCACTACTAGGTCACCTGACTCTAGCGTCGGCCACATGCTCTCCCCGTCCACCCTTCTGGTGTAGTTGAGCAGGAGATAGGCGAAGGCAAGCAGGAAAAGCACAAAGGCCACAGCATAGAGTGAGGTCTTCGCTCTGGGAAGGCGCACAGCGCAAGGTTTCTCCGACAGATGTGGTTAAACCTTTGAACTCGGAGAGGCTTTATCACCCCCAGAGAGGAGTCGTTAACCATGGTCCGGAGGGTATTTGCCACAGCAGGCTTCGATCTCCTCGCGCTCACCTTCCTGTACTTTGTCCTGCAAGACCTCGCCTGGCGCGCTTCATACACCACAAAAACCGAGCGTCTGAGCTTCAGCACTACGTATTCGCTCTTCCTCCGGCTGTCTAAGGTCACTGGTGGTGGAATCCAGCTTTCGACGGGGCTGGTCAGCCCGCCTGCCCTCGACTGGGTACAGGTGGTCTTTGCCTCGCTAGTAGTTGTCAACGGGCTCTACGTTTTCCTGAGACTCCGGAGGTCTTCCAAGCGACAGTGAATCGCTCGGCGTTCCGCTTGAGCGCGGCAACCCTGCTTGCTCACTCGGTCTGAGCCGAATTCACTTTTGGTCAGCCCTCCTCTTGAGGGCCATTTGTCCTTCGGCGGGTTTATCCCTCGATTTCTGCAGGTGGGTCTGACGATGCCAAGACGCAGCTCGGAATCTATCGGGCTGACTCCCGGATTCTGCGAAGGCAACGGTTTCGCACCCCATGGTCTTCCTGCTGAACTTCGGGCTGATCCCTTGAGAGAAAGCCAGGTCCCCGCGGCTCTTTGCCTGATCGCGTCCGGTGTACCGGAGGAAGAGGCTGCCCGCTCTTTGACATGGAAGGACTTTGAAGGGTTCTGCGCCCAGCTCTTGAGAGCAAGCGGTTATGCCGTAAGGGAGAACGTCCACCTATCACGCCCGCGTGCCCAGATCGACCTAGTAGCTACGGGCCCCCTATCCATCCTCAACTTGGATTGTAAGCACTGGAAGAGAGCACCCTCCCCTTCAGCGCTCGAGGGCTTCGCTTTAGCCCAGCTCAGGCGGAGCCGCCTCCTAAGGAAGAGCCTGGACGACCCGAAGCCCATAATCTCGGTGATTCTGAGCTTCTCCGAGTCAGCGGGGGGCTTCGTACAAGGCGTCGCCGTCGTCCCTCTGCGGACTCTCAGAGACTTCTTGGAGACGGTCGAGTCGTATTCTGCACTGCTGCAACTATCATAGCAACGCTGCGTGTCCCGAGTCAGGCCGTCGCCCCTCTCTGCTTCCCTAATCTGATTCGGTTGGCGAAGAGTCATCGTTTGGTAACGTTAATATAGCCAAAGTGAGGTTTTTGGTTGTGTATGTCGCTTAATGGATCTGGGCGACTAACCTCGTTTGTGTCGAAGAGCGAGGTCCGCAGTAAGGTATTGGTTCATTTGTCGAGAGGCCCGATGACGCCGACTGAACTGGCCTCGATTGAAAAGAAGCACGTAAGCCATGTCAGCCGCGCCCTCGCAGAGCTCTGCGCAGAAGGACTCGTAGAGCCGATTTCGACCTCCTCTCGGGAGAGATACTATCGGGCAACCGACCGGGGTCTTACACTCACCTTGCAATTCATGAAGATTGCGAAGTAAGAGGCCCTTCTATTCCGTCGTCGCAGGTAGTCTTCTCCAGCTCTGATTTTATGAATTGCAGGTCAGGTGCTGCATTACTGACCGCATCGCTACCTATCACACCCTGTGCAAAGTCGGGGACCCGTATATGCCCGGCCGCGTTGTGAGCATCTGTTAATAAGACCGCGAACTCGTCAACTGAGTCATGGTGAAGGTCGTCCTTTGCGGAATGGGCGCCATTGGCACTGAGATTCTGAAGTACCTGCTTGACAGGTCGCACCAGATAGTGGGAGTCGTCGATAGCGATTCCAACAAGGTCGGAAGGACGGTTGCAGAATTGACAGGCCTACCTCTAGGAGTGAGAGTCTCCGCGTCGCTTAGGGACCTCCAGATTGCGGAGGCCGAGGCGGTGGTCTTCTCCACGAAGTCGAGGATCGCCGACATAATGGATGATTTGGTCTACGCGGCTTCGGCAGGCCTCGATGTAGTGACCACATCCGAGGAGATGGCTTACCCTGAGTTCGCAAACGAGGAGGCAGCAAGGACCCTTGACGTCCTGGCTAAGGAGAAGCACGTGACAGTCGTAGGGGTGGGTGTGAACCCCGGGTTTGTCATGGACTGGGTGCCAGCCGTCGCTGCTTCAGCGTGCAAAAGCCCGAGCAGCATCCACGTTGTCCGTTCGGTCGACGTCAGCAGGCGCCGGCGACAGCTCCAGGCGAAGACAGGAGTTGGGTTGACACGGTCGAAATTCGAGAAAGAGATGCAGGAAGGGAGGCTCGGGCACGTTGGCCTCACAGAATCTGCTCACCTAGTAGCGCTGTCTCTGGGCGCAAAGCTTGAAGGGCTGAAGCACGGCATCTTTCCCATTTTGGGGTCGGAGGACTACGTCATGGGCGTAAGGCAATTCGCTGAGGGGATGGCCGGGTCCTGCCAAATCAGGTTGGACCTGGAGATGTCAATGACTTCGGCCGACTTCGACGTGGTTGAGGTGAAAGGCGATCCGAACATAAAGCTCAGGTTCGAGAAGGGCGTCTTCGGTGACTCGGCTACGGTCGCTTTGGTCGTTCACGCCCTCGAAAGGGTCGGGAACGCGAAGCCCGGACTTCTGACCGTGCTCGATTTGCCTTTGACCTCGCGCTAGACTTTCTTGCTTGGAAAGCATCACGCTCAAGATTGAGCTTCCGGCTGCGTCCAGGTACTCTCGCAATCGACGGTTTGAGAGGTCGCGAACCCTTTTATCAGCGCCTTAAGCTTCAAGGCGTTCGAAAATGAATATTGAATCTTATCAAAGAAAAGCAATCAGTCAAGCCGCCATCGTTGGCGTCATTATCGTAATACTAGTCGTTGCAGCAGTGGCAGCGTATTACGCGGTGGGCGGTCCGTCCAAGACCACGTCCACTACTTCGTCCCACTCGAGCTCGACTTCACCCACATACAAGAGCCCAATCATAATTGGAACTACTGACACCGTCCAGACGACAATCGACCCGGCCGACGCCTACGACTACTTCGGCATCAATGTCATACAGAACCTCGGCGACGGGCTCGTCGACTACAAGCCCGGATCCTCTCAATACGTTCCGGCCCTAGCCACTTCATGGTCCGCCTCTGCTGATGGGACCATCTGGAACTTCACGCTCAGACAGGGCGTGAAATTCGCTGACGGAACCAAGTTCAACGCGACCGATGTCAAGTACTCGGTCGACAGACAATTCGCCATTCAAGAGGCCGCAGGTCCGTTCGTCGGTGCAGGAATCGGTGGCACCGGGGCGCAGTGCTGCGGTGTCATCAACAGCACGAAGATCCTCGGAGAGTACAAGATCCAGTTCAAACTGAACTATCCTTTCACGGCATTCCTCGGCATGATGGCATTCGCTACGATGTATCCGGTTGAGCCTAAACTCGCGCCCATGCCGGCCCACCTCCACCCAGGTACGAACACAGGTGTCATCAACTACACTGGCAACGTGGCTACCGAGAATCCGAACCAGCTCGGCCCCTACGTCTTAACAGCGTGGCAGAGGTCCGCAGGCAAGGACGTCGAAATAGACCTCACGGCCAACCCGAACTACTGGAACGCCTCCAACGGATGGCCCAAGACACATGAAATAATCATCAAGATGTACTCTGACTCGTCCGCGCTCGCTCTCGCCATGACGAACAAAGAGGTAGACATTGCCTACAGACAACTGGCAGCCACCGACGTCAACTCCTACGAAAAGAACAGCGCAGTCAAGGTCTGGACTGGTCCCGGAACTTTCATCCAGTACCTGGTCTTCAACGAGCTCTCTACCACGCCCTTCCACAACCAACTCGTAAGAGAAGCAGTAGCCGCAGCGGTCAACAGGACCCTAATAGACAACACAGTCTTCCTCGGCCTAGCGCAGCCTCTCTACAGCACGATTCCAAATGGCATGATATACCACACAGACGCATTCCAGACGGACTACGGCAATGCCAACATCGCAAAGGCCAAGACTCTGCTGACGGAGGCAGGGTACAGCACAACTAACAAACTGAGCTTCACCCTCACCTACCCGACGGGGCACTATACATCGACCGACCTCATTGCATCAGCGCTCAAACAGTCCCTCGAGGCGACAGGAATGGTGACTGTCACTCTGGCATCCTCACCTTGGTCCACCTACAAGGCCAGCACCAAGGCCGACCAACTCCAGGCGTACATCTACGGATGGTACCCGGACTACCTGGACCCCTACGACTACGCGCTCCCGTTCTTCCCAGCTGATGGCATAGGGTTCCTCAGCACTAACTGGATTAACTCAACAGCGAACACCTTGATAACAAACATCGCGGGCACGTCATCCTCGACGCAGCTCGCAACAATGTACACCCAACTCCAGAACATAGTCGCTCAGGCCGCACCCGTCGTGCCCCTGTTCCAGGGGACCTCGGTAGCAGTGAGCAGCCCGAAGGTGTCGGGCATCGTCTTAGACGTCACAACCAACTTCAGGTACTGGTTGCTTCAGGAGACTACCTAACCTATCTGAGCCTGGGTAGGCTTTATACCCCCAGGCTTCCTCCTCTTTTTGTTTGGGACTAAGGGACTACGTAATCATCAGGGTCCTGCTTACGATCCCACTGGTTCTCATTCTTCTTAGCGTCGTTTTCCTTCTGATTCGCGTTCTCCCCGGCAACCCTTGCCTCCTGAAGTTCGAGCACAACTTAGACCCGCAGGATCTAGCCACATGTGAGCGTTCGCTCGGGCTTTACAAGCCGCTCTACGTGCAGTTCATAGAATATTTCGTGGGACTGTTCAGGGGCAACCTTGGCCTTTCGATGGTTGACTTTCAGCCAGTGTCCGCCCAGATTGTTTCAAGGTTCCCCGCGACGCTCGAATTGACCCTCTACGCCTTCCTGATTGCTGTCTTGGTGGGGATTGTGCTCGGCTCTCTTGGTGCCACGAAACGCGGTTCAGTGACAGACGGGGCGGTCAAGGTGATAGGGATCCTGCTCTACTCGTGGCCCGTGTTCTTCCTGGGTCTCATCTTCCAGCTGATCTTTGGCGTGTATCTGCATTGGCTCCCTACAGGGGGGCGGCTGTGTCCGGGATGTCAAGTACCGCAGGGTCTGACCATTGGATCCATACACATACAGACAGGAGTCTATACGGTCGACAGTATCTTGGCCGGGAACCTGCCCGCCCTCGCTGACTCCGTCAGTCATCTCATCCTTCCTGCCACCGCATTGGGTCTCGTCATATCAGGCGTCTTCATCAGGATAACCAGGACCAACATGTTAGAGACGCTCCGGGCGGACTATGTGACAGCCGCCCGTGCGAGGGGACTCAAGGGCCGGACCGTAGTCTACGGCTATGCCCTGAGGAACGCCCTTCTCCCGGTCGTGACTGTGATGGGACTGCAGTTCGCCCTTCTGCTCAGCGGCGCTGTTCTAACCGAGACCGAGTTCAACATCGACGGCCTCGGCCGGTTCCTGGTCGACAGGGTCAACTACCTCGACTATACTGCCATCCAAGGAGCTGTCGTCTTCATTGCGATCCTTATCGCTACCGTCGCGCTTCTCATCGACATTCTCTATGCCTACTTGGACCCGAGGGTGAGATTGTGAAGAAGAGTGATCGCTTTGGCGTTGCAGGCAGGTTGTTCGCACCTCTTGTGGGCAAGGGCTCAGGGAGGGGCTTCATGCTGGCTGGCCTCGCCATGGTAGTCTTCATCGTTGCAATGAGTGTCCTCGCGCCCTTCCTAGGAACACAGGACCCCACCTTCCTCGGAACGAAGGTCGACTCCCCGCCGTCTCCTCAACACCCGCTTGGAACTGACATCGGCGCCAGAGACATGCTAGCAAGGGTGGTCTGGGGAGGTCGTTTCCTTCTCGTCGTAGCGGTCCTAGCAGTCCTTCTCTGCATGGCGGTGGGTGTTCCACTAGGGCTACTCTCCGCCTACAGGGGGGGAATGGTTGATCGGGTCGTCACGCTCATTCTTGACAGCATCTACGCCTTTCCCAGCCTCGTCTTTGCTCTGATTGTAGTGATCGTCTTCGGGGCAAGCGTCTTCGTCTATGCACTGGCGATAGCGGTCGTCTACGTGCCCAGCTATTTCAGAGTGGTAAGGAGCCAGACTCTGACAGTCAAGGAACTCCCCTACGTCGATGCTGCCAAGTCTGTCGGGGCTGGGCGTCTGGCAATCATCCGCAAGTACATATGGCCAAACATCATCCCTTCCGTTGTCACGGTGGCCACCATCAACTTCGCAGACGCCATCTTGATAACAGCGGGCCTAGACTTCATAGGTGTCGGGGACCTCACGAGGCCTGACTGGGGGGTCGACCTCTACTACGGCAGGACCACGATCCTCTCTGGTGCGTGGTGGGTCATAGCCTTCTCGGGCCTGATGATCCTAGTCACCACCCTCGGATTTTCATTGATAAGTGAGGGCTATGCTGAAAGGACTAATCCCAAGCTGAGGTAAGATGGCGTCCAAGACTATTACGACAGGCTCGATACTGCGGGTGGAGGATCTGTACGTCGAGTACAGGTCGGATAGGGGGACAGCGAAGGCCGTCCAGGGGGTTTCCCTGGAACTGAAGAAGGGGGAGACTCTCGGCATAGTGGGGGAGTCTGGCTCGGGCAAGTCGACGCTGGGTTTCGCTGTGATGGGGCTCCTGCAGAACCCACCGGCCCGCTGGTCAGGCAAGATTTCCTTCGAAGGGAAGGAGATTTCCTCTATAGGAGAAGGCGAGATGAGAAGGATACGTGGGAACAAGATTGCGATGATCTTCCAAGACCCCATGACCTCACTCAACCCTGTCATGAAGATAGGGAGCCACTTCGTTGAATACATAAAGACCCATGAACCTTCTGTGAACGAGGAAGAGGCGATCAAGCGCACCGAGGCCATAATGCGTGACCTCGGCATCTCGCCCTCGAGGATTAACGACTATCCTCACCAGTTCAGCGGCGGAATGAGGCAGCGGGTGATGATCGGCTTAGCCTTGGCCCTGAAACCCCATCTGATCATCGCAGACGAGCCGACGACAGCCCTCGACGTGATAGTGGAGGCACAGATACTGGAGCTGCTTAAGGAGCTGAAGGAGAAGTACTCGCTCTCTTTGGTCCTTATCACTCACAACATGGGAATTGTCGCCCAGATGGCTGACAGGGTCGCGGTGATGTATTCTGGGAAGATAGCTGAGGTGGCTCCTGTCTTGAAGATATTCGAGGAACCGAAACACCCCTACACGCAGGCGTTGCTGCAGTCGATTCCTACCGTAGAGGCAGGGAGGCGGGTCCTAAAGGTTATCCCGGGCTCTCCCCCAGACCTTACAAACCCTCCTAAGGGGTGCCCGTTCCACCCTCGCTGTCCATACGTTTTTGCCATATGTCATGATGAAGAACCCAAGCTGCTTTCTACTGGAGAGGAAGCCATGGCCGCGTGCCACTTGCTTAGCAGGAAGTGATGGAATTGGGTTTCGTTGAAGTCAAGAAGCTGAAGAAGTACTTCCCAGTGCAGAAGAGCTTCATCGCCCAGCTCTTTTCGAGAGGTACTGAATACGTGAAGGCAGTCGACGGCGTCGACCTGTCCGTCGAGAAAGGGGACATCTATGGGCTAGTCGGGGAGTCGGGCAGCGGCAAGACGACGATTGGGAGGATTACCTTGGCACTGGTTCAGCCCACTGAAGGTCTGGTTTCGATTGACGGCGTCGGCCTGTTTTCGATAAAGAAGAACCAACTCAGGGAGTTCAGAAGACGGGTCCAACTCATCTACCAAGACCCGATGTCCTCGCTCAACCCGAAGATGACAGTCGGGGACGCGGTCACTGAGCCGCTGAGATACCTTGACAGAGCACCACCTGAAAGGATGAAGCAGACTGTCAACGCCATGCTTGAAAAGGTGGGGCTAACGCCGCCAGTAACCTTCTATGACAGATATCCTCAGGAACTGAGCGGAGGGCAGCGGCAGAGGGTCGTAATTGCCAGGGCGCTTGTGGTCAAGCCAGACTACGTCGTGGCCGACGAGCCCGTCGCCATGGTCGACGTTTCGGTCAGGGCCCAGATAATGGACATGCTGCTCCAGATGCAGAAGGAGCTCAACCTGACCGTGCTGCTGATCACTCACGACCTCGCAGTGGCAAAATACATGTGCAACCGGATTTCAGTGATGTACCTAGGGAAGATATTTGAAACCGGGAGGAACGAGCAGATCTTCTCCAACGCACTCCACCCCTACACTAAGGCGTTGATGGCCGCCGTCCCTGTGCCAAATCCGCGGGCGAGGACCGAAAAGAAGGTCCCGGCAGGCGAGATACCCAGCCCACTCAACCCACCTGCTGGATGCCGGTTCCACCCGCGGTGCCCGTATGTTCTCGACAGGTGCAGGGTCGATGTCCCGGAGCTGATCGAGCGCGAGCCCGGGCACTACGCGGCGTGTCATCTGTACGATTGAATTCTCCGCCTACGCGCTCCTTGCTCCGCTTGCTAACGCAGGTTAAGAGCGCTTCTCTTAAATCCGGCCTCCCCAACTTGGACCTGAGGCTGTGAAGAATCAGAGTTACGTAAGATGGTCAATATGAAATGAAGGCATTAGTCTGAGCCTCACTCACTCGTCTGGCTGTTGGATCTTGTAGATCACATTCAAACCCACCTTCTCGTCGAACCGACGGAGTGCCCTGTTCGCCGTCGGTGTGATCACAGCCTCGAGCAGCGGAAACACCGTACCCGAAATCACATGCCCGCCGACTACGCTCATGTCCCTCCTGCCGAACGTGCCGTGAAGATGAGGGAAAGGCTTTCTATCCTTGAGCGTGATGTTCCCGATCAAGCTTGTAACCTCGAGGAATTCGTCGTATTCGTGTTCCTCGTACCTCCTCACTTTGCTGTTGAAGTAGGCGAGCCGAAGCTGTTTCACTCCGCCTATCGCTTCCACCTTGGCCGTTCTGATCTTCTCTCTCTTCGCTATGGCGAGCAACCCATCGGTGAGGCCTGTCCCGGGCTTGAGGCTGTAAATCTTGGACACGCGGAAGCAGGCCCGCTGCACAGGTTAAAAGGATGGGAGTAGCCTTCGAACACTGATTTCTGTTGCGCCTTCACCTGAACAAACCCGGGATCCGGGCGTTGGGAGTCGCAGAGAGCTTCAGACAGGGGCAGAAGACTTCGACGCTGGCCGGGGTCGTCATGAGAAGCGACCGCGTCGTCGACGGCCTGGCGGTTGGAAAGACTTCCGTCGAGGGAGACGACGTGTCTGCATCGATTGCGGCGCTATACCGCAAGCTGAAGCGCAATGACGTCAACGTCTTGATGGTGTCAGGGGCGATCCTGAGCCTTTACAACATCGTCGACATTGACGGGCTCTCGCGGAAGACCGGGCTGCCCGTGATCTGCCTGACCTACAAGGAGACTTCGGGGATCGAGGGTTCGATAGTGCGTCACTTCCCTGAAGGTGCGGAGGCGAAGCTGGAGGCCTACAGGAAGCTTGGGAGCAGGAAGAGGCTCAGGCTGAAGTCGGGCCATCTGATATTCGCTCGGACGGCAGGGATCGGGGAGGCGGAGGCCAAGTCCGTTCTCGATATGTTCACGCTTCAGGGGTCGATTCCGGAGCCCATCCGAGTGGCCCGGCTTCTGGCGAGGGCCTCGGTGCCTAGACGATCTTCACGCCGGGATTGAGCATCCCCTTGGGGTCGAAGGCCTCCCGAATCTGTTTCATTACTCCGTACGATTTCGGGTACTGCCTTGCCACGTAGGGCGCCCTGAGCATGCCGTCGCCGTGCTCCCCCGTCATCGAGCCTCCCATCTTCCAGACTGCCTCAAAGGATTCCTCCATGATCTCTTCCAGCATCCTCCGTTCGGAGGGAAGGCTCGGATTGAGAAGGGGGCGGGCATGCAGGTTGGCGTCCCACGCGTGGCCGTAGGAGATGTAGCCGAGCCCTCTTCTCTCGAACTGGTCCTTCAGGAGTCTCACGAGGTCGCCGAGCCTATCAGTCGGGACGACAAGGTCCTCGACTCCTGGCACAAGGATCCTCTTCCCTTCCCTGATTTCTAGGGCCAGGGTCAGCGTCTCGTTTCTGACCTCCCAGGCTTCGCGCACATCTGAGGGACTCGTCAGGACGAGCGGCTCGAACCCGGCGACCTTGGAGGCGGCGATCTCTTCCATCTTCTCTTGCAGCAACTCCTCGGTCCCTTCGAATTCGCAGAAGAGAAGGTATTCGCCCTCGGTGCGTGAGTACTTGGCGATCCTCTCCTCCCTGCCCATCCTCCTGAAGACGGACTTGTCGACGAGCTCGACCGCGGTCGGGCCGTGCTTCCTGAACGCGGAGACGAGGACATCGAGCTCGTCCAGCCCGGCCTCAACGACCAGGAGGATTCTCGGCTCTGCCCTCACGCAGGTGGCAAACGTGATTTCCGTCAGCACACCTAGCGTCCCCTCCGAGCCCACGAAGAGTTTCGGGAGGTCGCAGACCCCATCGCGCAGCACCTTCTCGAGCCTGTATCCGGAGGAGTTCTTCGTGACGCGGGGCTGCTCGCCGATAATGGTCTTCCAATTGTCTACTAGGAGCCCTGCGACCGTCTTCGTGATCCTGTCGCCCGACAGCGCCTGTTCGATCGGGACCGCTGTCAGGTTCCGCACTCCCTCGCCAGGGATGACCACCCTTAGGGTTTCGACATAGTCTATCGTCGAGCCGTATCTCGGCGTCCTTATGCCCGACGAGTTGTTGGCGACCATCCCTCCGACAGTGCAGTTGAGGTAGCTGGAAGGGTCGACGGGCATCCACCTCCCAGCGTGCTCCAGCAGCTTGTTCAGATCTCCCTTCACGAGAGCCGGTTCGCATCTAACTTTACCGCCTGGAAGCACGGCAGCCATACTCCGACCTTGGAGGAGGACTGATCCCCTCCCCACCGACTGGCTTGGTATCGATGTGCCGGCACCCCTAGGCGTCACCGACCCGCCCGAGCGTCCAGCGAGTTCAAGGACAGATTCGACTTCGGCCTCAGTATCGGCCACGTAGCCCACCGTGGGCCTGATCTTGATGATGCCGGAGTCGCTCGAGAGCGCTTCCAGGTCTGCTTCGCTGGTCAGGACCTTCAACCTTTTGGGCCTGAGGGTGTCGCTATATCCGTCTTGCCAGGTCGCCAGGGCTTGACGATGACAGTTCCGTACGCGTAGTCATGACGGTCACAAGGAGAACGTGCATCCCTGCCGTGTGGCGATCGCCCACCTCGACGGGTGCAGCCAGAACTTCCCGTTCTAAGCTGGAAGTCTCAGGTCGGCAGCCATCTCGAGCCATCTGGGGCCGACCTCTCTGACCCTCCTCGTCGCGATACGGGTCCCTGTGGGAATCAGACCAGAGAGCTCCTCGACCATCCTGGCCGAGGCCTCGTCCTCGCTCCTTCCGAGGACGTGCCTGTAGTAGTGGATGGTGGCCCGTTTCTTGGCCATCGCGAGCGCGACAGGGAGGAACATGTCTGCTTGAGAAGGATGGGGCATGAGGACCCGGTCGAAGCACTTCTTCTCCCTCGCAGGCAGCTCCGCTGCGTCTCCCCTGATGACGCGGACCTTGTCCTGCACCTTGTTGAGCCGGTCGTTCTCTTCGTGTAGGTCGCAGGCATACTTGTTGATCTCGCAGCTGGTGACCCTCGCCCCAGCCTTCTTGGCGACCGTGATCGAGAACGGGCCCACCCCCGCGAACATGTTGAGCACGCGCTCCCTCGATGCCACCTTCCCTGCTATCGCGAGCCTCTCCGTGGAGAGCCTTGGCGAGAAGTAACAGCGAGCGACGTCGACTCTGAAGACGCACCCGTTTTCTCTGTGGAGGGTCAGCGTCCTCTTTTCCCCTGCAATATGCTTCAGTTTCCGGAGCCTGAACTCTCCCTCGATACCTCCCTCCTGTTCGTAGACGCATTTCACGTTCTTCACTTCCTTGGTGAGGGCCCTCGCCAGCCGCCTCTTCTCGGCCGCCGAGAGTTCGGGAAGCCTGACTATTGCGATGTCTCCGACGACGTCGACCCCGGTCGAGACCCTTTCGGGGTTGCTGATGCGAGCCTCCTCTAGGACCTTCCTAATCAGCTTCAGGGGTCTCTTCCCTTCGCGAGGAGACGTAGTAGTACTCTCCCTTCTCCTTCTGCTCCCTATCCAGCTTACTGCCCGGCTTGTTGACCCTCGGCCTTCCCGTGTTGACATCCCTCCTGTACGTCAGACCCACCTGCTTGAGGAACATGTTCATCCCGTCTTCCTTGCTCAGCGGCTTGGTCGCTTCCCCAGAGACGCCCGGCTCCCCGGCGAAGACCATCAGCCTGTCGGAGACGATGTCGACCACCTGAAGGTCGTGGTCTATGACGATGGCGGCCTTCCCTCTCGCCTTGACCATCCTGCCGACTGCCCTTGCCACCACGAACCTGTCCTCGACGTCGAGGAAGGCTGACGGCTCGTCCAGGGCGTACACCTCCGCCTTCTGGGCCATCGTGGCCACTATCGCGACCTTCTGGAGTTCTCCGCCGCTCAGCTCCTTCATGTTCCTCGCCAACAGCTTCTCCATCTTCAGTGGGACGGCGAGGGCGTCTTGCAGGTCGGGCTCGCCGTACCTCGTCCCCAGGGTTCCCGTGAAGAACTCGTCGACTGTGCCCTCGAAGGTCGAGGTCAGATACTGCGGCTTGTAGGCGACTGTTGCGTCGACGGCGACCTTTCCCCTGGCAGGTTTCTCCTCGCCAGCGACCATCCTGAGGAACGTTGTCTTGCCAAGGGCGTTGGCGCCCACAACGCCGAGGATGGTGCCACGGTTTATCTCCCCTCCTTCGACCTTGAGCTTGAAGCTTTCGTAGGATTTCCTCAGGTCGGTGTACCTGGCCACGACCTCTTCGCTTTCGACGGTCTCACCGGCCGCCTTCTGTCCGAAGGAGACTGCGTGGTCCCTGAACCTGATGTTCTCCTGCGGGAGATAGCCGTCGAGGAGCGAGTTGATGCCGGTCCTAGAGGCGTAGAGCCCGGAGACGATGCCGTATGCCCCCGGTTCGCCGTAGATTATCTGGACATAGTTGGTAACGTAGTCGAGGAAGGCCATGTCGTGCTCTACGACTAGGACCGACTTGCCCGCTTGGGCTATGCTGCCGATCAGCTTGGAGACCGCGAGCCGTTGGTAGACGTCGTTGTAGGACGACGGCTCGTCGAAAAGATAGAGGTCGGCATCCTTGAGAGCCGTAGCCGCGACCGCGACCCTCTGCAGCTCCCCACCGCTCAGGTCCGGGATCTTCTTGTCTAGGGTCTCTTGGAGGTTGAGAGCCTCGACCACCTCGGCCATCGCCTTTCTTTCGTCCATCCGTCTGAGCAGGAGCTTTGTCTCCTTCTTCCACGCCTCCGGAAGCTTGTAGACCGCCTGCGGCTTCAGCGAGACCCTGAGCTCCCCGTCGGCGATCCTCTCGAAGTGTCCCTTCATCTCGCGCCCGCTCAAGTACGAGAGGAACCTGTCCCAGGTCGGCTCCTTCTCGTAATCACCCAGGTTCGGAACAAGTTGCCCAGCAAGTATCTTTAGGGCTGTAGACTTACCGATTCCATTTCGACCGACGAGGCCGACCACTTGCCCCTTCCTAACCACAGGTATCCTGAAAAGCCTGAAGGAGTTTACCCCGTACTGGTGGATTTTTTCCGTCTTGAGTTCCTCGCTCAGGTTCAGGATGTCAATAGCATCGAAGGGGCAGACCTTGGTGCAGATCCCGCAGCCGATGCAGAGTTCCTCGGAGATGAGCGCGATTCTGTTGCCCCCAAGCACGATGCATTCATCGCCGTTGATGTTGACCGGGCATTCCTTGATGCACTCCAGCCCGCACTTTTTCGACTGACAAAGATCCTCGTCCACGACTGCAATTCTGTGAACCATTATCGCGCCCTCAACGCCCGCTGAGTCTCTTCGGGATGGGGCAGAACAGACAGATGGCCGGATCGCCTTCAAGCTTCAGGCTCCCGACACTATGCCTCTGCCTCATGGACTCCCAAACTTCCCTTTCGCTGGCGACCCCTGCCAGGTGAATCGCTTCATGTTCCACGATGACCGGGAGGAGCCTGCACCTTGTGCAGATAGGCTTTACGAAGGCGAGGGGCGTCAGGCTGCTCACTATCATCGTCAGGCCTGTCGTCCCGACAAGCCAGAAGATCACAATGTACCCCAAGACTCCGATCTGCCCTCCTAGCAACCATCCAATGCCAAGGCTGGCGACAGCCAGGACGAACCCCAGAAGCAGACCCGACCTTCCTCCATGGAGCGAGACCCCACGCGTGCTCTTTGAGAAGGTCGGCACCAACAGTGACGGAATCAAAGCCTGAAGGAGCGGGGAGAGGGTAACCACCTTTGTCCTCCTGGCCATCAGCTCCCATCCAGCGCCCGCAACCGACAATTCTAGATTCAACCGCTCGGGTGTCTATTTATCCGTAAACGGGGCTTCTTCCTCGGGTGCCTCCACCGCGCTCAATCCGTGCGGTGTATCTCAGGAATGCGGATTACCGTTCGACTCTCTTCTGTGTCCTGCCTTGCCTTGCTGAGTGCCTTCTCGATTGACTTCTTGCCATCCTGCAATCCAAAGTGCCGAAGGAGAACAAGCTCTCCTTCTTCGAGACTCCCCTCTGTGAAGAGGACCTGTAGGATTATCCGTTCGACATTGCTCAGGTTCATCGATTCTAGGGCAGCCATGATTCTCGACTCGTCCTGGACAAGGCCGTCAATCATCCTACCTAGCCTTCTCGCCTGGTCCCGCACTCGCCTTCTCTGGAGGATTGCTTCTTCGGCCAGGTACTCCAAGTCTGGAGGCCAATCCGCTTCCTCCGCGCGTGCCAAAGACTTCTTACTCAGCTTCACGAGGGTGAGGTCACCTGCAGAGAAATCCTTCAGCCTCGTTCCTTTCGACACGTAGACCTTGCGGACCGACAAGCTGGGGCTCCTGACACTCGTCTCCTCAACGAGTCCCAACTCTTCCAGCTTCCTCAGATGCTTAAGCACAGCCTGAATCGAGATTCCTGTAGCAGCCGCGAGTTCTCCCAAGGTCCTCGGCCTTTTCGATACTAGGTCTGCCACCTTGAGTCTCGTGGGGGACGATATTACCTCTGGAAGCGGATCGCGAGCCACGCGTGGTCATACGACAAAGGGTTTATAAAAGGGTTTAACCTAGAGTTAATCAACCAAAGGTTAAGCAGATGAGCGAAGACAGGAGGAAGAATCTGAAGGATATGCTGGACGAGCTAGACAAGTACTTCGAAGAATTCGAGAAGGATGTCCAGGACGTCGTCAGGAGCGGCATCTCTGCGGTTCATTCGCAGACAGAGCCCTACGTAGCAGGATTTTCGTTCAGCTTTGGCCCAGAGGGCAGACCGAACGTCCAGTTCTTCGGTGACAGTCCCCTGCATCATGATGGCTTCCGGTCGCCCATGAACGAACAGGTATTAGACGAGAAGAAGGGCCTGCTCAAGCTGGTGCTGGATATGCCCGGTGTGGAGAAGAGCGACATCGAAGTAGAGGCAACCGAAGACAAAGCAGTCGTGACCGCCGAGAGGAGCCCGAGGAAGTACAAGGCTGATATCAGCCTGAAAGCCCAAGTTCAGCCTGACAGCGGGAAAGCCGAATTCAATAACGGTGTCTTGGAGATTTCGTTTTCGTTGAGGGACAAGACTAATAAGGGCTACAGGAGGGTAAACATTGTCTGAGGGTTCGTCAGGGTTGAGTCAGCAACAGGTCCAATTGAAAGTCCTCGAAGCATACACGCGTGACGTTGGAAGGGGCGTCGCAAGGATTGACTATGACGCGATGGACGCACTCGACGCTTCCACGGGTGATGTAATCGAGATCAAGGGCAAAAGGCGAACGGTTGCGAAGTGCCTCCCGCTGTACCCTTCGGATGAGGGCAGGGGGATTGTCAGGATTGACGGTCTGATCAGGAACAATGCCGGTGTCGCGATCGGTGACGTCGTTGCCGTAAAGAAGGTGAAGGCTCCTCCAGCGGAGAAGGTAGTTGTTGCGCCGCTCGAGGCCGTGCCCCCGATTGACGAGCGCTACCTCGCCGACGCCCTGGAAAGCGTCCCGGTGACTAAGGGTGACAACATAATGATTCCTTACTTCGGGGGCAGGCTCACGTTCCAGGTGGTCGGCGTCAGCCCTGTCTCTGACGCGGCACTAATCACCCAGCGCACCGTCTTCGTCATCTCCGAGAAGGGGGAGGCCCTCCGGGGCGTCCCGCAGGTCACCTACGAAGATATCGGCGGCCTGAAGGACGAGATTCAGAAGGTGAGGGAGATGATTGAGCTCCCGCTCCGCCACCCAGAGATCTTCGAGAAGCTAGGCGTGGAAGCGCCGAAGGGGATTCTTCTCTACGGTCCTCCAGGGACTGGCAAGACGCTGCTGGCGAAAGCAGTGGCCACCGAGAGCAACGCCCACTTCATCCCGATCAGCGGACCCGAGATAATGTCCAAGTTCTACGGAGAGAGCGAGGCCAGACTCAGGGAAATCTTCAAGGAGGCCAAGGAGAAGGCGCCAACAATAATCTTCATCGACGAGATTGATTCTATCGCTCCGAAGAGAGAGGAGGTCACGGGTGAAGTCGAGAGACGGGTCGTCAGCCAGCTTCTTTCGCTGATGGATGGTCTAGAAGCGCGAGGAAAGGTCATCGTTATCGCGGCCACGAACCGCCCCAATGCCATCGACCCTGCGCTTAGGAGGCCGGGGAGATTCGACAGAGAAATCGAGATTAAGGTACCCGCAAAGAGCGGAAGGCTGGAGATCCTTCAGATTCACGCCAGACACATGCCGCTGGTTGAGGCTTCTGAATCGGACAAGTCGGTCAAAACTGCTGATATAGTGGATCTCGAGAAACTGGCAGCCGTCACCCACGGGTTCGTGGGCGCAGACCTCGAATACCTGTGCAAGGAGGCAGCAATGAAGACGCTTCGAAGGAACCTTCCAGACATTCAACTGGAGGAAGACAGATTGTCTCCAGAGACTCTAGAGAAGTTGACCGTTACGATGCCGGACTTCGAGGGTGCGCTAAGAGACGTCACGCCCTCTGCGATGAGAGAGGTGTATCTAGAAACCCCGGACGTGAAATGGGCAGAGATTGGCGGCCTTGATACTGTGAAGAGAGAACTACAGGAGGCGGTCGAATGGCCCCTGAAGTACCCGGATCTTTATGAAAGGACTGGATATACGATGCCCAAAGGGATTCTCCTCCACGGACCCTCTGGAACAGGAAAGACCATGCTCGCCAAGGCTGTGGCAACGGAGAGCGAAGCGAATTTCATCAGTGTCAGAGGACCAGAGCTTCTTAGCAAATGGGTAGGAGAGTCTGAAAGGGGAATCAGAGAGGTCTTCCGTAGAGCTAGGCAAGCATCTCCCTGCGTAATATTCTTCGACGAACTCGATGCACTGGCTCCTCTAAGAGGGATGGGTGGAGATAGCATGGTGACCGAGAGGGTCGTGAGTCAGCTTCTTACCGAACTGGACGGCATCCAAAGCCTTCATGGGGTCGTCGTACTCGCTGCTACGAATAGGATTGATCTAATCGATCCCGCCTTACTCCGCGCCGGGAGATTCGACAAGCTCGTTCCGGTCCCACTTCCGGATAAGGATTCGCGAAGAGAGATCCTGAGAATCGATCTCATCGAGTCGCGTGAAAAGAGAATAAAGCAGATGGAAGAAGTCTTAGAATCAGTGAAGCATGACATTGAAGCGCAGACTGAGAAACTAGAACACACCAAGGATGAAGACGAGCTCAAGAGAGTGCGCGATGACATTGTGAGGAAGAAAGACCAAGCAGAGGAAGTTACCAAAAGGATAAGCAAGAAGACGGACGAACTCAAATCCCTACAGGCGAGTCTGGATGAGGTAGCAGACAAGACAGAAGGGATGAGCGGGGCAGACATGTCAGCTATTGCAAACACAGCGGTATCAATAGTGCTGCAAGCTTTCGTTTCAAAGCATCCGGACCCGGAAAGAGGAAAGAAGCACATAGACGACGCAATGGTCACACCGACTGACTTGATGCAGGCAATTGAGAAGGTCAGAACCTCTAGAGAAGGAAGACCAAAGGAGAGAATCTCCGTTCCCTACTACAGATAGGCCTTCGTTCCTCAAACCGCTGACCTCGCGGCACGAGGCCGCGCCTAACTATCTGGCTACACCTGAGCGGAGCCTCATGAGCAATCTGAACATTGCTAATGACTTGGGGGTGTCGGGCAACACAGGACCAACTGGGGCTCTCGGGGGACCGCGCGGCTCCTAGCAAGGCTCTGACAAGGTTATAATTCGACCCCCGGAATCAGCTGCACATTGCAGCAGAGCCCCCCTATCTTCGGCCGAGGAACCTGGCTGGACAAGGTCGCGAAGGACATGCTCGAGAGGGAGAAGACACTCGGAAGGAACCTCTCTTTGATTCGCGTCGAAAGCGGGCTGGGCGCCTCCGGACTTCCTCACATTGGTAGCGTAGGCGACGCAATAAGGAGTTACGGCGTCAAATTGGCGCTTGAGACCGCGGGGTGCAAATCGGAACTCGTAGCCTATTCTGACGATTTTGACGGCCTGAGGAAGATCCCAGCGGGCTTCCCCGCGTGGCTCAAGAATTACATCGCCCATCCCGTGTCGAGGATCCCAGATCCCTTCGACTGCCACGCCTCGTACGCGGAGCACGTCGGGTTCCTACTGCGGGATTCGCTTGACAAGCTAGGGGTGGAGTACAGGTTCCAGAGCGGCACCGAGGCGTACAAGTCTGGGCTCCTGAACGACCAGATCAGGCTGATCCTGTCACATTCGAAGTCCATTGGGAGGAAGATTAACGAGCTGGTTGGCCAGTCGAAGTACGAGCAGAGCCTGCCCTACACTCCCGTCTGTGATGAGTGCGACCGCATCTACACTACCCAGTCCCTTTCCTTCAACCCGAGGAAGGACACGGTCCACTACAAGTGCAAGGGCACAGAGCTTGGGGACAGGTTCCTGAAGGGGTGCGGCTACGAAGGAGACGCGAAGATCTCCGAGGGCAACGGCAAGCTGATGTGGAAGGTCGAGTTTGCCGCGAGGTGGGCAGCTTTCGACATCAGGTTCGAGGCCCACGGGAAGGAGCTGACGGACTCAGTGAAGATAAACGACTGGGTCGCGGAGCACGCCCTGAAGTACCCGCCGCCCTTCCACGCCAAGTATGAGCTCTTCCAGGACAAGTCCGGGCGGAAGATCTCGAAGTCGGTGGGGAACCTCGTGACGCCGGGCGAGTGGTTGGAGTACGCTTCGCCCGAAAGCCTCAGGCTCCTTATGTACAAGAGGATCGTCGGCGCCAGGAGCGTCTCCTTGGAGGACATTCCAGTCTACATGGAGGACTTCGACGATCTCGAGGAGCACTACTTCTCGCAGGTCAAGGACAAAAATCTGATGAAGGACGCCAAGCAGAGAGGACTCTACGAGTACACGATGTTGCTGAGGGTCCCGAAAGCGAAGGGTGTGCACGTTCCGTACAAGTTGCTCTCCCAGCTCGCCGCGGTCGCGCCGAAGGGCTCGGAGGAAGACTATGTCGTAAAGCGACTGGTCGCTTATGGGATGGTGAAGGACCCAACTCCCGAGCTCTTCAGACGGATCGCCTGGGCTTCAAAGTGGGCCGGGAGAGAAGGCAGGCCCAGCGGAAGGCGGGTGGAGGTCAGCCCCAAGGCCAGGATCGCTGTCCGAGAATTCGCAGAAGCGGTAAAGATGCTCTCTGACCCAGACGCCATCCAGAACGCGGCGTTCGACGTGATCAAAAGGAACGGTCTGAAACCGAGAGACTTCTTCCCTGTGATATACTCGATCCTGCTGGGCTCCGACAGGGGCCCGAGGCTGGGCCCCTACGTCGTCGACTCTGGTCCCGCCGGCGTGAGCAGATCTCTCCTTGACGCGGTGGTCTCCTGAATCGAACGGGGCCTTACACGCCATTGCGTCACGGAAGTTTGAGGACGAGTGTCCACAGAATTCTGCCATTTCAGGAGCTTTCTAACCTTCCTTGAGGGGGAGCAGGACAGTTGTGGAAAACACCCACGGATAGGGTGCGGACGGATTCGAGGCCATTCCATCGCAAGTCTGAACACATAAGAATCGATCTGCGCGAGGCTTTTCGGGCCCGTAGCCTAGACTTCCGTGAGGGGAAAGGGGTGGAAAGGGATTTCCACGCCAACTCCACATACGGATCAGGGCATCAACCTGGAAGGTGCACGCCTGCGGCTGCCTCCGGCAGAAAGCTGAAGGCCGTGGGTTCGAATCCCACCGGGCCCGCTATCCATTCGTCCGCGTATGCGAACCAGGTAGAGCGCGGCTCCAACCATTGCGACCAGGGCCCCGACGCCCAACCCTGCAAAGAAGACTTCTACAGATCGCGGCGCACCCGCAACCGAGGTTGAATTAGCTGCCTCGCTCACACTCAGTTGGAATCTGCCGGAACTCCCCTTATTGTTGAGGTCGCCTAGGAAGGTTGCGGTGATCTGGACAGGTGAGCCTGAGATAGGTAGGCTAGGCTGCCAACTGACTGTGCACGCATTTCCCGATATCGTGCAGGAACTAGCGCCAGTCGAGACAAAAGATCCTACCCCCGTGCTGTCCCAAATCACTTGGCCGCTTGGTGATGCGCCGACAATCACCGCCGAGCACGCAGTGGACTCGCCGATGGCTACAGATGACGACGAGCATATCACGTAGGTTTGAGAGGCCCGCTTCAATCCATCGGCTACCGAGATAGTACCCTTGTGGGATGGGTCCAGCGTATCGTTGTTCGCCGTGTAGACCACGTTGGTCAATGGATTGACGGCGACGGCCAACGGATTGGCAGCGACCTCCAACGGTTGCCCAACCGTCACATTTGCCACCACCACGTTTGACGCGCCATCTATCATGGAGAGACTGTCGTTGTCGTAGCTGACCACGTAGATTGCATTGGTGATTTCGTCGACCGCGATTGCGTCGGGACTGGCTCCCACTGTTGTCACAGTGGCGACCAAGCTACGATTCGAGCCGTTTATCACCGAAACAGTCCAATCATCGAAGTTGGTTACGTATATCATTCTACTGGATGAATCAACGGCAATCCCCGCCGGGTCCCCTCCTACGGGAATAGTTGCAATAACCTTGTTCATCGACCCATTGATCACAGATACTGTGTCCTCAAAGGAGTTCGCCACATAGACTAGACTGTTAGAGGAATCGACAGCGAGGGCGTCTGGGCTAGCTCCTACGGCTACGCCTTCTATGACCACGTTGGTCGACCCGTTGATTACGGACACGGTGTTGTCGTCCTGATTGGCCACGTAGATGATATTCTTCGCTGTGTCTATCGCCAGAGCATCAGGAGAGTTTCCCACAGAAACGTTTCTCACCACAATGTTGGTCAGTTCGTCTATCACTGACACGTTGTTGTCGGCAAGGTCTGCTACATACACTGTCCCAGTTGAAGGATTCACAGCAATCGCGTCTGGTTCGTCCCCTACGGCCACGCTTTTCATGATCGCGTTAGTCGACCCGTTGATTACGGACACGGTGTTGTCATAGGCATTGGCGACATAGACAAGGTTTCGAGATGGGTCGACGCACACCGCATCCGGGGAGTGGCCCACGTGGATGGTCACCGTCGAGCTCGGAGCCGCATGGACAACGGTGATGTTCGACCCCAGTACGAGAATCGAGGATATGATCAGCAGTAGCGAGACAGATACCGCACCGTATCTCTTCGCCCTAATCGATTTCACGACTCCTGCAAAGTCGCGCAGCCAACCCTAATTAAAGTTGGGGAATCTTGCCGTCGCTACGCCGCTGCAGGTCTTGACGTGTCTGCAGAACGGTCTGGGTCTTCTTCGCGTCGTGCATACTTTTGACAGAGTGGTCATATCTTCGGTTCTGCTTCTTGACCTATCTCCCCACCATCAGTTGCTCGACGGCCTCCTGGAGAAGCACCTCCGGGAGTGTCTCATGCAAAGAAGTCTAATGCCTATCGTGACCTGCCTCACGAGGGAGCGCACAGGGCGCACGGGCGAGGGAACGCCACTATTCACGGTCAGGCAAATCAAGTACAGTTTTAAACCCGTCTGACCCATGGGCAGACCCCCAATGCACCTCCGTAGAGGCAATAATGTAGTGGTGAATGTCCTCCTTATCGCCCTCATCATAGCAGGAGCGGGTCTGGTTTACTATGTGATACAGGTGAATTCCGCGACGCCCGCAACGATAACTCCCCATCTGAGCCAAATCGGAGCTGGTCAGACTGCCGCGATTACCGTCTCATGGCTTGGGAATGGGGGAGGTGTCCCCTACACGGTGTACCTCTACCAAGGTACTTCGAGCAGCTCCTGCGGGACCTCAAACACACTTGCGGCCGCCAAAACGGGGTTGCCAACGCCTGGTTACACCTTCAACGTCAATCCCCAAACGACTAGCTATTATTGCGGAACCGTTGCAGGAGCGAAGGGATCGAGCGCCGTGTCGGCGATTGCGGTCGTGACGGTCAACCCTGCCCTCGCAGCGCCGACGCTTGTCCTCTCTCCCGCCGCCATCGACCCCGGACAGAGCGTGACGATTACTGCCACTGTGAAGTGGGCGAGTAGCATTGCCCCCTACACGGCAACACTCTATACAGGTTCAAACAGCACTTGCTCCTTCGATACTACAAAGGCCTCGGTGCTTTCTGGCTCCAACCCGTTGTCAAGCTTGACTGGGACGTCTGCGACCTTCTCAGTGAAGGACCCCGTCACCACCGTCTACTACTGCGCCACAGTTACGGATGGCGCGACGGTTCCCCACACGATGACCTCGCTCCCCACGACGTTCACTATCAACCTCGCCCTGTCTGCGGAGATTAGTCCGGATTATCCCATAGTCGACAGCGGTCAATCCGTCACCCTGACTGCAGTCCCTGCTCACGGCTCCTCTCCCTATTCCTACCAATGGTACAACGGATCAACCTGCAGTTCCGGCGCCCAGCTGACGGGTAAGACCTCATCAACTCTATCGACGGGTCCTCTGACTTCGACCCCGATGTACTCGGTTCGCGTCACGGATAGCAGCATTGGAAATCCACCGGCGAGCGTGTGCGCTAGCGTGATAGGAGCGGTTAGCCCCCCCTTCACTGGGACTAGTGTTGTCTTCTCTTCCCCCAGCGTCGTCCTCGATGCGGGGCAATCAAGAGTCATAGTCTTGACATGGAACCTAGTAGGCACTCTGCCGTACACTGGCCAGCTCTATTCGAGTCCGACTTCCGATTGTCAGAAGCTAATAGCCGTAGGCTCTCCACATGTGACTTCCAAGGCATTCGTCAACTTTACAATCTCGCCGACCTCGACAACTTACTACTGCGTCGTGGTTACGGATGGCGCTATCGTTCCTGAGAGCGCCTCTCCTTCTGCCGGACTCCTCGTAACCGTCAATCCGGCCCTCATTCCTACGTTTTCCCTTTCACCCTTGGTCATCGACGCTGGTCAGACTGCAACCCTTACCGCAAGGGTGGCCTGGACTGGCGGCACGTCCCCCTACTCTGTCACGCTGTTCAGCGGCACAAACCCCAACTGCGCTTCCGACACGACCCCCGTCGCCGTTCTTTCGGGCACGAATCCTCGGACGGGCATCACAGGAAAGTCGGCGAACTTCACCTTCACAGCTCCGACTGCGTCCACCGAATACTGCGCAAGCATCACTGACAAGGCGACCACGCCTGTGACCTTGCTTGTGCCTGTCCCTCCGAAGCTCAACACTCCGGCGCCCGCGGTTCAGTTCACGGTCAACCCGGCACTCACCGCTTCGATTTCCCCAGCTCTCCCCATAATCGACAACGGCTCTTCAATAACTCTCAGGGTGAACGCCACAGGTGGTCTTCCGAACTACTTCTACCAGTGGTACACGGGACTTGCATGCACGCCAGGCAACGAGATCTCTCACCAGACGGCTCTGTCCTATTCGACGAGCGCGATCGGATTCACGAGCCCATTCTCTGTCCGCGTGACTGACAGCAGTCCTGGGACACCGGCGGCGCAGCATTGCGCCAGCGTCACTGTGAGTGTCAATCCCGCTCTGGACCCGAGCCTCGCGCTCTCCCTCTCAGCAATCGACACCGGCCAGACATCGACTGTCACCGCGACAGTAACTTGGACTGGCGGCACCTCCCCCTACTCCGTCACTCTCAACAGCGGCACCAGCAGCACCTGTTCGTCCGACACGACCCCCGTCGCCGTTCTTTCGGGCACCAATCCAGCGACGGGCGTCACCGGGGCGTCGGCCACCTTTGCGTTCAGGACTCCTGCTGCTAGCACTGAATACTGCGCAAAGGTAACGGACAGCGCCAGCGTTAAGGTCCCGGTTTACACGCAAGTCATGCTGTTTACTGTCAACCCCGCTCTGACAACCCGGGGCTTCGCGCTATCCCTCTCAGTCATCGACACCGGCCAGACATCGACTGTCACCGCGACAGTAACCTGGACTGGCGGCACCTCCCCCTACTCCGTCACTCTCAACAGCGGCACCAGCAGCACCTGTTCGTCCGACACGACCGTGGTGGCGGTAATGCCAGATGCTAATCCGCAGACGGGGCTAACTGGGAACAGCACCACCTTCTCGTTCACGGCGCCCGCATCTGCAACCTACTACTGTGCCGTCTTAGGTGATGGCTCCACCGTGTCCGTGTTCGTCGCCTCGCCATCCGCCCAGCTTGTGGTTAACCCTGCTCTTACGGTCACGATTTCACCTCCTTCACAAGCCGTCGATCGTGGGCAATCCTATGCTGTCACACTGACTGGAATTCCGTCTGGAGGTACTTCACCCTACCAGTATCAGTGGTATACGGGATCTACCTGCACGAGCGGCAGTGCCATACTTGGTCAGACGTCCTCCTCTTATTCGCCGGGTGTCATCGTCACAACCACGACGTACTCGGTCCGCGTGACGGACAGCAGCACCGGCACTCCTGCAGCCGTCTCTTGCGCCGCCTCCACCATAATAGTCAATCCCACGCTCTCCGCCCCTACTCTCACTCTCTCTCCCTCCACCACAACCACGGGAATGACTCCCACAGTCACCGCTACCGTCACCTGGTCTGGAGGGGCCCCACCGTACCCAGTCACCCTCCACAGCGGCATCAGCAGCACATGCGCAGCTGACACTACCGTGGTGGGTACGAATGCCGGTGTGGTTGGGCTTTCGACTACCTTCACCTTCACAGCTCCCAGTTCCACCACCTACTACTGTGCTACTGTGACCGACAGCGCAACCGTCCCCGTTGTTGTGACGACGCCTGCCGCAGTGTTCACGGTCAATCCTGCGCTGATGGTCACGATATCGCCTGGTTCTCCTACCATCGATAGCGGTCAGTCCATCACGCTGAGCGCCACACCTTCAAATGGGGTTTCGCCGTACTCCTACCAGTGGTACGCCGGGTCTACGTGTTCAGTTGCCATATCCGGTGAGACGTCTCCATCCTACGTCGCTTCACCACTGTCAACATCCCAGTACTCGGTGCGTGTCACCGACAGCAACGCTCCGACACCCAATACCGCCTGCTCGACTATCACGGTGACTGTCAACGCCGCCTTCGTGGGCACCACGGTTACCATATCATCTTCTACTAGCATTGACAGCGGGCAGTCAGTGACATTGACGGTGTCTTGGTTGAGCGCAGGGACCCCAACCTACACTGTGCAGCTTACCACGAGCACCACGACAAGCTGTTCGAGTCCGGCATCCTTCGAGTCCCAGACTGCTATCAGCGGGACTTCCGCCACCTTCACGGTATCTCCGACCTCCTCGAAGTACTACTGTGCGACAGTGACTGACAGTGCCAATTCGCCCGAGAGCTCGTCCACAACCGCCGCCGCTACCGTTTCAGTCTTCCCAACCCTCTCCACCCCTGTCCTCGCCCTCTCCCCCTTCGCCATAGACACTGGGCAGACGGCTGCCGTCACTGCAACGGTGACATGGTCTGGCGGCGCCTCTCCGTACGCGGTCGTGCTGGAAAGCGGTTCGAGCAGCTCGTGTGCTTCTGATACGACCGTAGTGGCCGTCTCGGGTTCCAACCCGCAGTTGGGTCTGACAGGGCCGTCGACCACCTTCTCGTTCGCGTTCTCAGGCTCCACTACGTACTACTGCGCAAAGGTGACGGACGGTGCCACCACATCCGTGTCCGTTACTTCCTCCTCCGCAATCCTTGCCGTGAACTCCGCCCTGACTTCCTTGATATCTCCTGCCTCTCCGAAAATCGATCACGAGCAGTCAGTCGTCTTGACAGCCGTGCCGTCGAGTGGTACTCCGACATACTTCTACCAGTGGTACACGGGGTTGACCTGCGCAGCAGGCAGCGCTCTAAGTTGGACGTCATCGTCTTATTCGACTGGTGCGCTCGCATCGAACGCCTCTTACTCCGTCCTCGTCACTGACAGCAGCCAGGGAATTCCTGGAGCGAGCTCCTGCGCCCACGTCACTGTGACTGTAGACCCTGCCCTCGCAGTCACGATCGACCCACCCTCTCAGAGCATCGACAGCGGCCAGTCCATCACTCTGACAGCCGTGCCGTCGAGTGGTACTCCGACGTACTTCTACCAGTGGTACTCTGGGTCAGGATGTGTCGGAAGCAACGCCCTTGAGGACTACACCGCCTCGTCCTTCTTTACTGGCCCCCTGACCACGCCGACTATTTTCTCCGTGAACGTCACTGACAGCAGCATCGGAACGCCTGCCGCCAGTGTCTGTGCCACCGTCACTGTGACAGTCAATGCCGCTCTGACCGCCGCGATATCGCCAGCAGCTCCCAAGATCGACAGCGGCCAGTCCATCACTCTGACTGCCAACCCACTCGGAGGGACGACACCCTACACCTACCAGTGGTACTCCGGTTCCAGCGCCACCTGTTCGTCCGACACCACCAAGCTGGGTACGACCTCCACCCAGTCCGTCAATCCTACTTCGTCGACCTACTACTGCTACACTGTGAAAGATGCTTCGACTGGAACTCCAGCCGCCAGTGCGACTTCAGCTACCACCCGCGTCACTGTCAGCGCCGCCCTTGCCACCCCCACCATATCTCCATCCTCTCGTACGATTGACAGTGGTCAGAGCATCACCTTGACTGTCTCATGGTCGGGAGGAACGTCGACTTACACTGTCAAGCTCTACGGCAGCTCCACTAGCTCCTGTTCTTCTGCTTCGACGCTGATTTCTACGACCAGTGCTGTTTCAGGAACTTCCACACCCTTCCCTGTGTCGCCCACTACCAACACCTACTACTGCGCCACCGTGACTGATAGTGCCAATTCCCCATTTACGACGCCTGCTTCATCCGCCGACCTTGTCACTGTCAACACCGCCCTTGTCGCAAATGCAGTCTCTCCTTCTGCCCCCAAGATCGACAGCGGCCAGTCCATCACTCTGACTGCCAACCCACTCGGAGGGACGACACCCTACACCTACCAGTGGTACTCCGGTTCCAGCGCCACCTGTTCGTCCGACACCACCCTGTTAGGCACAGCACCCACCCAGTCCGTCAATCCTACTTCGTCGACCTACTACTGCTACACTGTGAAAGATGCTTCGACTGGAACTCCAGCCGCCAGTGCGACTTCAGTTACCGATCTTGTCACTGTCAACCTGGCATTGACGGCTCCGGTCATCAGCGTGTCCCCCACCTCGATAAGCAGCGGTGGGAGTTCCACGCTCAGCACCACGACTTCGTTCAGTGGCGGGACTTCCACGTACACTTGTCAGTGGTTGTTCGAGGCTCCGGGATCAAGCAGCTTCAGCAGCTTGGGTAGCTCATTTGCGTGTACGACTACCTCTACACCTACGGTGTCGACGGGCGCCCTCGGCACGGTAGGAGTCTGGGAATTCAAACTCCAAGTCACTGACAGTTCAACCGTACCGAGCATCGTCACTTCAAACGTGGTCACAGTCACCGTCAGCTGAGTGTCGCGCTTTTCTGTGATTGGTTCGTCCTCGTTGTGTGCATGTTGATGTCACGCAGACGGTTCGACCCGAAGGTGCAGACGACCCTGGCAGGCTAGGATCTCGCTCCGGCTGAGCGCGGGCCGCGCCTGAGGCTACACCACTGCCTAGCCCCATTCACAGCGAAATGCGTGGCGCAGGCACCTAGGATTCGGTCACAAAGTCTGGAAGCTTCGGGTCCTAGGTCGGTACTTCGTGCAGAGAGGTTCTTCTTATCCTGTGCTGTTGGTGTAGCCCTGAAGCCACAGAGCGAAGCTCGAACAGCGGGCTGACGCATCGCAGTCGGGAAGGCCCGTGGCGTTGTCGATGTCCGTGGTGTCACGGATCACAAGCGAATAGTAGGGCGTGGACGTGATTCCGGTCAGGACCGTGGAGAAACCCGTGAGGACCGTAAACGTCCCTTGTGAGCAGTCAGTCGTGTAGTTGTATCCGCTCGGGGGAATGCGATATCCCTGCCCAGGAGCTGCACTTGATGATGTACATCCCGTTTCGTTGCTCAGTATGGTCCCGCTGAAGGCGTTTGAAGGCTTGTTGTAGCCGTCAAGCAGTGTCGTCCATGAGGCGTAGGGCAAAGAATCGTTCACGGCCAAGGTGACGTTCAGCAGTCCCGTGAGGTTCTTCGGAACAATCTCCAGCGAGGGCGAGGTGACACCAATAATCGCGGTCGGGTACCCGGACCAAGTGTTGTTGGCCATTGCTGAGACGGACTGCGGAACTGACGTCCCGTCAGCGAAGCTGAATTTCACCTGCAGGTAGTATGTCACGTTTGCCACCGGGAGATAGATTCTGCAGTTCGGAATGGCAATAGTGCAAACTCCTGACAAGTTTGCATTGAATGTCCTCGCGGCGGGAAGAACGAACGTTGTCTTGTAATACGCGCCCGCCAGCCTCTTGTAATCGTAACAGGTCTGGAATCCCGGAGTGCAGACACCCGTGACAGTCAGGAGGTTGGTCGTGGAAGGCCCCAGATTGTGCACTTTCATCATGAGCGTGTCGTTGACTATGATAGCAGACTCGACTGCAATCTGGTCAGCAATGTGGTGTGTAGTCGTCTTTGACGTCGAAGTAGTAGACGTGGTCGTCGTCGGGGTCTGAATGATGAACGGGTTCTGGCTCGCACCTGAGACAGGATTAGAGTAAAGGTACACAGCCGCGATGAGTTCCAGGAGCACGATCCAAGCGACCGCTACATACTTCGCGGTTACCCCCCTTCGCGAAACTCCACCGTTCGTATTAATACACTGGCCAGAATAGCTGGCCAGTCGGTATTTATGAATTGCCGCACCTGGAGCCCACGGTGAAACCGTCCGACAAGGGCTTCGAAAGAGGCGGCATGCTTGCCGATTGGTTTTCTCCCTAGGATGGAGACACCACTCGACGTCTCATCCTGCGGCGCACGAGGTAGGCTGCGACGAGGGCTAGCACGATTAGAAGAAGCCACCACCACCATGATGAAAAGAGGGCTCCTAGCGAGCCAGAACTCGCAAAGTTGGCCTGGCTCCCAAGTATTGGCGGGAAGGTCGCGTACGGGTAGGTACCCCCCTGGGTCAGCGGCGAGACGAAGGGAATTTGGAACGAAGACAGGAACGAGCCGCTCTCGTCCGTCACCGCGGTACCAAGGCTCGCACCTCCCAGGTAGACCAGGACTGTTGAATATGGAAGGTACGACCTGCCCTCCACTTGGACGGTAGTCCCTGGAGCTCCGGAGCCGGGTGTGGCCCTGATCCCTTCCAGGGTGGTGAAGGCGCGCGTAATGCTGGAGGGGGAAGTGGTGAAGGTGTACTGGGTGCCGTTGGGCGCAGGTGTGAGGTAGCTGCTGACGTCGAGGATCCAATCTCCCCCTTTACCTGCCGTCACAGTCCCGATGCTTGCGCCATCCATCATGACGTTGACCTGCTGGTTCGCGGAGAAATAACCTCCCGCCACTTCAACCGGGATGAATCCCGCGGTACCCTGAGGGGGGCAGACTGTGAGGGTTCTGCCCTGCGGCGCCCCTGTGTCGAATGCACCAAAGGCAAGTCTTCCTGACCTGATGCTTCCGTTGCTAACTGTCACTCGGACTTGGATATTGTAGACACAGGGAGTTCGGTAGACATGGGTCGGAGCTGGATCCGTGCTGTTGGATCCGTCACCGAACTGCCAGAAGTAGGTCGACCCGGCTGCGCTGTTGTTGACGGATATCTGCGCTGTAATCGGAAAGTAAGTCCGAAAGTTGAAGGTGTTCAAATCACCGCTTCTGGAAACACTGAGCTTGATATTCGCCGTCGTTGCGTTTGTAGCGGGCACGAACAACGTGGCGCCCAGGATTGCACACGCCACGATGATTCCGGCCAAGGATCTAGATTGCTTTAGATGAAACAGCATTCAGAGAGAGGAGCGAAGTGATTCTTTTAACGGTTTCTAAAAAAGAGGAACCAGCGTTGTCCCGTAGGGCAACGCTAGAAGACTACGTTGACTACCGTCGCGTTCCCTTGGAAGTCAGAAGATAGGACTACAGAGCTGTTGAAACCTAGGTTGACTGAGTACATTGTGGTGCCGACTGGGCCAAGACTTGACTCAGTGACATTGCTGTTGGCGCCGCCTGTGATGGCGAACACCTGCGTACCGTTGTACGGGTTGCCAACCAAGTTGCCTTGGGTGATGAGGAAGGTAGAATTGTCTCCGCTCACCATGCTGAATGTGCTGTTGCCGCCACCACTGGAAATGATGAACGAGTTGTTCAACATTCCGGTTAGGACGGCTTGAGTTGTATCGTTGCCAGCGAGGATGGTGAAGGTGTCATTTCCGCCAGTGCCGACGAAGTTGTACAGGGATGTTCCGTTTCCGAAGTAGATAGCAGATGAGTTCCCGAAGAACACCGCGTTGGGGGCGTTGTTTACGGCGTTAACACTCTTGCCGTAGCCGGTGCTCGTGTAGCTGAAATGGGGGCCACCAGCGATTGTGGCGATGGGCACTGAAGTTAGGATTGCTCCTAGAAGGGCTGTGAAGAGGTAGACTCTTTTTCTCGACGCTTGAAGGTACTTCAAGACCTTTGAGTACGAGGTGCCAGAGTACTTATCCTTTTTCATTCCACTTTTGGCGCATGAACTAGGCACAATGAAATGCAATATTTGCAGGAGCTTGGTGGGGCGATCAGGCTTCGCAATCATTGAGGTTACGACAGCCATAGGCCTGATGTCCCAGGCCTCTTGGAGATGTCTAGCACGTCCAATACGGGAATATTCCGCTCTTGAGGTGGTCTATTGTGCCGTCACGGCCATGTGGAGGAATCGCTGACAGAATGAGGGTCAGTACTCTAAGTCCCTCATGCGTGGACCGCTCTTCTGATTAGACCCGAGAAGAGCGCATCTTGAGGCTCCTCCTCGCAGCTGGCGTACCTAGGTTGCATTGCCAAGCTCTCTTGCCTGTGTTGCCATGGCCAAGGCAAGGCGCCGACAAGCGATTAGTGACTATCAGGTAAGCCTCCTCTGCCCCGTGATGGGACGGCAGGGACCTTTTCCCGTCCAGATTGGACCGAGCCAAGGATTCCAACGCTTTTATACTAAAGTCCGTTCAGGTGAAGCCGATGAGGCTTCATTCGTCTACGAGGACATCAAATGGACTGCTGGGTCGGCTCGCAGTAGTTTCGATGCTGGCGATCATGGTCGGATTCTCTCTGATTGCGGCTCCAGCGGCAAGGGCTCTGAATTTCAATTTCAGCGTTACTACTTTCAACGTTGGTGGCTCTCCGGACGGAGTCGCCTTCAACCCCCAGACTGGGCTGGTTTACGTCGCCAACTATGACGATAACACTGTGAGTGTCATCAACGGTTCGACCAACGCCGTCCTCACCACCTTTGTAGTGGGAAACGGTCCCAGCGCAATTGCGATTAATCCGTCCTCTCACAGGGCATTCGTGACGGACAAAGACAACAACAGTGTGGCTGTCATCAACACCTTGACCAACCAAGTGATGCAGAACATCACAGTAGGCGGCTATCCTGTTGCGGTCGCGATCAACCCCAACAATGGGATGGTCTATGTGGTCAACAATTTCGACAACTCGGTGTCAGTCATAAACGGTTCCACCAACAAGGTTATCGCCAACATAACAACTGTAGGCATCTCCCCGGTTGCGGTGGCGGTCAACAACGACACGGGGAAGATCTATGTGGCCAACAGCCAGGATAACACGGTGTCAATGATAGATGGTACGACCAATACGGTGATTGCCAACATTTCAGTGGGCAACTCTCCGAGTGCAGTGTCGTTCAACCACCTGACGGGCGAGGTGTACGTTGCTAACGGAGGTGACAACAACCTGGTGGTCATAACCGGTACCACAGCCGGCAGGCACATATTGGTGGGCGGTAATCCAGTCGCGGTGGTGACCAATCCGTCTACAGGCGTGACGTACGTAGCGGATGCAAACGACAACAATGTCTCAGTCATCGACCCTACGAGTTACAGAGTGGCGGTCAACCTCACGATGGGCACTACGGACAGCGTCTACCCGGATGCGTTCGCCCTCAACCCCGTCACGGGGCTGGTCTATGTGACCAACAACTTCGAGGACTCGGTTTCGGTGATTTCACCTGTGACGACAACAAGCTCGAGCTCGAGTTCGAGCTCCAGCAGCAGTTCCAGCACATCCTCGAGTTCGAGCAGCTCATCGTCTGGAATTCCTGAATTCCCAACTCAGCTGGGCCTTGCCGCAGTCGTCACCGGATTGATCGTCGTGACATACGTCTTCGCCAGGAACGCCACTCTCCGTCGACGGTAGACTTCGAGGCGCCTCTGATGGGGGCGCCATCTGTATCCTGTATGGCTAGATTCAGCTTCAGAGTCTGCACGAGTGGACCGGTTACACTCTCTTCCTCGGGTTCTACCTGGCAGTTCCAGTAGTCTACTCCAGGATGGGGGCCCGAAGCCCGCCGTGCTTCATATGGGAATGAGGCACTCCGGAAAGGGGCCGCGACCCGGAAGCCCTCCCGGTCCGGTGTCTCTGCTTCAAGCGTACCAGATCTAGCCCTGTGCAAGCAGAGTGCCAGACCGAGAGGGCGCATTTTGTGCTCTCTCAAGACACCACATATCGATCCTGCGATTCGGATGACCATAGCAACGTATAAAAGCCCCATGCCTCTTAGAAAAGGCCGAAAACATGAATAGCAAATACATCGTATTTGCATTAGCATTCCTTCTGACATTCTCAGCAATCCCAATGACCATGGCAGCTACAGGCGTTCTTCTCAACCCGTCCCAAGTGGACACTCACGGACCACGTGTCAGCTCAGTTGTGTTCTCCATCATCGCCTCGGACTCCTCGCTGAAGAGTTCTCTTCAGGCCGGAACGATCCAGGGTCCAGAATGGACCTTCTCAGTAGGTTCGTTCAATTCAATGTCGAGCGATCCCAACGTGGCTGAAGGGAGCACCATCGGCTACACGTTCGACGGAATAGCATTCAACACACTGCACGGCTACCTGAACAACTATCACTTCAGGGCAGCTATGGAGTATCTGACTGATTACAGCTACATCCAGACAACCGTACTCTCAGGCGTTGCAGGCACGGCCACTCCGGCCGTCCTACCATGCGCTGCGTACGGACCCGCGTGCAACCCCAGCGCGCCGACATACGCCTATAACACTGTAAGCGCAGCGAACCAGCTGATACTTGCAGGTCTGCACCCAGACACCAGTGCTGCGAACGCGAACTCCACAACGACATGGTGCACGGTCGCCACACGACCCTGCCCAGGTGGAAACGTGTTCCATCCAACGCTTCAGTACAGAACCGACGACCCACTCAGGACAGGGGTCGCCACTGGGCTCATCACAGCAGCTAACAGTATTGGATTCTACTTCCACAACTACGGACGCTCCGGTTCAGGTGGTCTCATCTACGGGCCTGCAGCGTCCGCGGTGATCTCCTCCGGAACCTACGTCCCTAGCACTGGGTACAACACTGCACCGGTGTTCAACGGCACCTACGCGAACAGCACGGCTGACGCGTGGGACATGTACACCTACGGTTGGATCGCATCATCGTCATTCCAGTTCCAAGGCGAGATCTTCAACTCCGCGTTTGTCGGCTCAACTGTGAACTTCGTGGACAACTACAACAGGACGATGGACAAAGACTCCAACGGCATCCTGTACGCGACCACAATGCCTGCTGCTGACGCAGCGGCACAAAAGGTTGCGTACGACAACGGACAACAGGTGTTCTATCTCAACTCGTTCTTCCAGAACACACTATTCGCTGACTACGTGAACGGCTGGACTGGGTACGCTAACGAACCCACCACTGGCCCGAACACTGTAGGCGGCCTCTTCTACACCCTGCTCAACGTTCACCCGACTAGCGAACTAGTCGGAGGAACCTTCAACCTCGCACTCCACTCAGCAGCAGACGCATCGGGAATGAACCCGATGTACAACACGAACTGGGTCTGGCAGGCCGACATATGGTCTGAGATCTACGACAGCCCATTGGCCACCGCACCCACAGCATTCACTTCGGTGAACACATTCATCAACTACATGACCACCAGCTACTCGGTGAATACCTACAGCGGTAAGTTGCCGGGCGGATCGTTCAAGTTCCAAACCACACCAACCACAATATCCAACGGAGAGGAGATCACGCTGAACTTCGCAAAGAACATCACCTGGAGTGACGGTGTGCCTTTCACTGCGAAAGACTACCAATGGTCGCTCTACCTATGGAACGAGGCTCTCTCGCCGAAGCTTCCTGATGTTGTGACTCCGTTATACGGAGTCCTCGCAGGGCCCTCAGGCCTGATAGCGTCCAAGGTGGTGAACCCCTACGAAATCGAGATCTTCGTCAACAGCATTTCGGTCTGGAACCTCGCTAGCACAATGGTCGTTGTATTCCCACTGCACATGATGCAGTACCTCAACCCCGACCGCATCTCAACTGCCATAGCTGCAGTAGACTTCACCCAAACCTACGCTTCACAGGTGGGCTTCGCAACCACCTCGGATGCCAACTATAAGGTACCGAAGGCACCGAAGTGGATGTACTATGAGCCCAGCCTAGAAGTGGGTTCAGGCGCGTTCAGGTTGGTCACCTACGACACCGTAACTGGTGCAGGCCAGCTCGACGCGAACACCAACTACTTCAGAACAGCGTGGTATGCAGACATCAACGCGACCACCAACACAGTGTTACCAGGCGCTACATGGACTCACAACTATACCATCTCCGAGTACATCAACAACCCACAGCTCGTGACTTACTGTGGTATCGCTTCCGGTGCTCAGGGCTACTGCCCCATCACTGGAAAGGTCCCAGGTGAGTCGTCTGTGAAGGTGAAGAAAGTCGTCGGTCTGTGGTCATGCACCTCTCAAACGGGAGGCTGCACACAGGTATTCGTCGACGGCAAAGCTCTCACATACAACCTAGTTCAGCACCTATCGTACACCTGCAAGACTGCAGGCTACACACTTACCTCCTCATCGACGGGTGCAGTACCGAAGTGCACCAACGGTGTCAAGTACACCAGCGCTGTCAAACACTACAGCAACGGCTACGGATTGTCTATCGACACGACCGGAATGTCGCAGGGCTACTACGAAGTAGTCTTGAGCACGACCTTCTCCTTCCAGGGCCTTACAAGGACCTGGTACCAGGCACTAGGATTCGACATCTCAACATAATCGAGCAATCGAGCGTCAGAACTCGATTGCTTCCTCCGTTTTTCAAGTGACCCCAGGGGACCGGCTAACTCGACGGGGAAGGCCATTGTTTCATCGTACCCATCACGCCAAGTGCCAGTAGGAACCCTCGGAGGACCTGCACGTGGGGGTGGTGGAGACGCCAATGCAAGGGAAGGACGGCCTCTGACGGATGCTGCAATTGGGAGAGATTTCTGACGAGGGTAGCACCCATGAGTGGGACCAGCATCAGGTCTGTGCGACCCGACAAGCTTGAGCTTGTGCCATCCCGGAAGCAAGTCGCGCGGACCAACAGAAACAGTTAATCTTCGCTCAGACTACTCGTGACGGGGTGGACTTCTGAAGGTTGAAAGCTCCGGCCGTCCCCGAGGTAGCGGTACACGCCATTCTACAGACGCCCGCCGCGGCGGTCGACCGTCCGATTCTTGCACTCGTTAATTCCATGCTGCAGTGGTCCGGCGACACGGACAATTCAGACGCGTCGAATACCTGTGCTCAAGAGACTGACAAGTCGGATTAGTCCATGAATGCTCGGACTCTTCTCATCATAGCCGCGCTCTCTCTTGTACTGGCGGCCTCCGGATTTGCCCTGTGGTCCAATTCGACTTTCGCTGCAGCAGTTTCAACTTGCGGGGGCCACTGGGGCCCGAATGGAACCTGGATCGCACAAGGATGGGGTTCGAGCTTCTGCCAGACAGCCGTCAACATTCGTCAGTCTGGCGCGGAGGTCTCAGAAGGGTTGGCGGTGGTCGGGATTCTTCTTGTCCTGATGCTCGCAATCCCACGCATCCCTGCTCCGCTGTCGCGGCCTCTACGCCTGTCGGAGACGCTGAGAGTCTTCATCCTGTCGGCCTTTCTCGTCCTGTTTGCCCTGTATTTCTGGACAGTCGGTTTTCACGTTTCATTTGACATCTCGTCATATGTTGCGCCCCCGATGACCGATCCATACGCTTTGCCAATCATCACGTACAGCGCGCATCCATCATTCGATCGGAACGCCGGGTGGTTCCTGTACGCTTGCTTCGGGTCACTTTTTTTCATCTATGGCTTTCCCAAAGGCGCGTTCAGGGCGTTCCGGGATTCGGTCGTGTTCTTCGCCGCCCCCCTAGTGCTCATCCTCGAGGCGTGGGTCTTGCTGTTCGACTTCCGAGAGATGCCCCTCCAAGCCACCAACTTCACCACATGGACGCTCGCCCGCCCCGACGCCATCCCCCTCGTTAGCAACTGGTTCGTCCTCATCCTCGTGTCGTTCCTCGTCCTGTGGAGCTACACTCCACTTCTTCTTAGGAAGGCAGGCATCAGGCGTTGAAGAACCTGTCTGGACAATCTGTCCTCGTAGTCCTGCTTCTCGTGGCTTCGATAGCCACGGCCGCCATCGCGTTCTACTCTCCGAAGCCTTCTCCTCCATCGTCTGGCGAAGGGTTGTGCATGGCCACGCTGTCGCAGAATGGGGACCCAGTCATCAGTGGCCGAGCCTCGGCAGCATGCGGCGCCGCCGTATCCTTCTACGGCGTCGCTCTGGGTTCGTATCACTCTTCTATCTGGACTCTCCCGGAGGTATCCGACTCCCTTTTCTTCGTGGCCTTGCTGTGTTTTGCCATTCCGAGGATGAAGGCCCCAGAATCTCTAAGGAAAAGAATCGCCTTGTCAAGGCCTCTGATGCCCGCTCTGGTTCTTGTCGGAGTAGTCGGTTTGGGGATCTTCGGATACGCCGAGACGTTCAACATCCTGTATGCGAACAGCGCAAGGGGCTACAGCGCGGGAAACCCGACCTACTGGTCCTTCTTTTCCATCGACCCCCAACTGGCGGATCACGCTGTGCTAGGGCTGATAGCCGCGAGCGCCTGTTTCTGCATACTGAGGGCCGAGAAAGGGCTCTCCAAAGGAGTGAGGTCAGGCGTCACATTCGGCGCGTTCTGGGTCGCGGTCGCCCAGTTGTGCCTCCTCGTCTTCGATTACAAGGAGATGTACCTGTATGTGACAAGCTTCAGCAGCAGCTGGACTCTCTTCGGCTTCCCCATCCTCAGCAACTGGTTCGTCCTTGCCGTGGCCTTGTCTCTTGCAGCATGGGGGGTGGTCCCAAGCAAGCGAGCCCAGGGAGATCACGGGTGGGCTGCTCCCAGAGTTCATCTCGTCGGGTGAGAGGCTAACCTTCGTCACTTTGATCGTGAGCGAACGGCGTTCGTCTCCGCTCTAGGCTCTTCTGCGATCAAACATGACGAGGGCGGCGCAAACCTGTTATACACAGTCACACCCCGAGGATGACTGTGCGCGCGCTTACCAAGGTGGACTACCTAAAGCTGGCAGAGATCTTGGAGGCGAGTCTGAAGAACCTGGGTTACACCTACTACAAGAACCAGGGAAGAGAGGTCACTGAGTTCGAAGTCAGATCGCCGTGCCAATTCATAGCCTCCGTCGAGGGTGTGACGAGTCAGCGACTGGGTTTCATCTTTCTCCGCCCGCTCGCGGTCGAATCCGTGGTCGAAATCCGCCGCATGATCGGCTCGAAGGGGTCCGAGGCTGAGCTGTCGACGTGCGTCTCAGCCCTCGTCCGTGAGCTTCGTTCCGCCCTCCCGAAAGAGCCCTGGAAGGGAACCGGGTTCTTCAGGTCGAGAGCCGAGAGAACAAGATGGGAAAAGCTGGACGAGCTGTGATTCGGATATCGGTTCGACCATGAGGCCGCGCCGCTGTAGCAGTTTCTAGAGGTTCAGTCAGGAGAAGGGAGGGGCGCCAGTTCGACCGTCTTGACCAGCACTGTCCTCCCGCTCTCTGAAGTCTCTTCCGTGACCGCAAAGATTCTGCTTCGACTCTTCCTCTCCAGCCCAGTCACGAGTGCGAAGAAGACAATCTCGTTCAGGGGGAGCCCTGCCATCAAGCCGAAGACCAGCACGAAGAGAGCCATGTATTCAGAGGGGAGGAAGTAGAAGCTGCCCATAACGCCCACCATGAGAAGAATTCCTCCGAGTATGATCAGGAACCCTGTCCTCGCCGCTGCGCTTGCATCGATGGTCGAGACCCTTCCGTTGCCGTATGGCTCGGGAAGCGCCGACCTCAGTCCCCTCATCCTAAACCAGACGATGACGAGCGCCACTGCCAGCGATGCCAGCAAGGGCGCGTAGAATAGGTAGCCGAATAGACTCCATCCGAGATAAAGGGCGCTGGGACACACTATCAGGGACAGGCCGAGGCTCTTCAAAGTTGGCCTCAATCTCTTCCGTTGGTCAGACCCAAGCATGCTTCTGTCGCCACCGAACGGCCTAGCCCGGCCTCTCCAGTCTCTTTCTCATCCGGGTTACTTTCCTCTCTCGCCGGGTGCCGCGCGTTGCCAATGAGTATGCTGCGAACACTATTATGCCCGCAAGCAGGGCGTACAAAAGGAGGGAGTAGTCGAATCTCCGAGGCGGGGGGCTGTAGCCGATGAGGTGGTAGGTGAAGATCTTCTCCACGCCAAAGACGTTGGCCTTCGTGACCCCGGTCTCAAGCAAGCCCGTCGTGGCGTTGAACTTCATGACCGTCAGGATCGGAGGTGTAGTCGGGACATCCCAAATGGTGTAGTTGACGTCGATCGACCCTGAGGGTCTCGCCACTGACGCGTTGATTCGTTGAATCCCCGTCTTGACTGTGCCGTTGGTGCCAGGAACTCCTCTGAAGGGTACGGTGATGTTGAGGTGACCTGTACCCGGCAGGAGGTCAGTGTACGTGAAGGGATAGAACCCTATGTTACCAAGATACGACTCGTTGTCGTAGGGGTCGAAGATGGTCGTCGTGTTGCTCACAGGGGTCCCAGTCGTCTGGGTCGTGCTGTTGAACACATTGATACTCTCAGTGTACCAGACCTCACCTCGCGAGGCGTTGACCTCGAGTATGTCGACAGTAAACTGATTGTCGATTGTGGCAGTGTAGTTCCCGTTAGGGGTCTTGTAGGTGGTCAGTATCTGATATGAGAAGACAACTGAGACCCCTGCCGATATCCCCATCGTCCTTGCGACCGTGACTCCAGGCGTCAGCGTCACGAGCAGAATAGCGAAGGCGACGCCTGCTGTTCTACTGAACCTCAAGCTTCCCCGCCGGTCCGTCCAGACCCTTGGCGAATGACTCGTGCGCTTCCTTTGCAAAATGGCAAGCAACGAGACGCCCAGGGGCGACTTCCTCGAGGAGAGGCTGAGTCTCGGAGCAGATGGCTTGAGCAAATAAACACCTAGGGTGGAAACGACATCCTGGGGGAGGGGTGATGTTGGTGGGTATTTCCCCTCTCGCCAGCACCTTGATTTTTGGAGCCTCGGGGTCGGGAACTGGAATTGCCGCGGCCAGTGCGTGGGTGTATGGATGGTAGGGCGCCGAAACAACCTCTTGGGCAGGTCCACTCTCTACTATCTGACCCAGATACATTATCGCGAGCTCATCGACCATGTCCTTGCACAGCGCCAGGTCGTGGGTGACCATCAGAATCGAAATCTTCTTCTTCTCCCGCACCGCCAGAAGGACGTTGAGGACTTCGGCGCGAATCGAGACATCAAGCATCGACACGGGCTCGTCGGCGAGTATCAGGTCCGGGCCGAGCACAAGGGCTCTTGCTATCGCAACTCTCTGGCGTTGCCCTCCTGAGAGTTCGTGCGGGTACCTGTAGAGATAATCCTCGGGCGGGATTAGCTGGACGTCGTTGAGCGCCTTTGCCACCATCTCGACCGCCTCCTCCCTGGACCTCGTTAACCTGTTCACGAAGAGACCCTCGGCCACAATGTCAAAGATTGTCATCCTGGGGTTGACGGACTCGTAGGGGTCCTGGAATACGACCTGTATCTTGGTCCTGTACTTTTTCAGTTCGCCCCTTTTCATGAGGGCGAGGTCCTTCCCAGCGTAGATGACCGAGCCTGAAGTGGGCCGGGTAAGCATCAGGGCAGTTCTGAGTATCGTCGTCTTCCCTGACCCGCTCTCTCCTGCTAAACCGAATATCTGCCCCTTCTTTACGGAGAATGTCACGTCGTCGACGGCGTGCACCTTGCCAGCCGATGATCCTCTCATCGACTCGGCGAATGTCCTCCTGACATTGAAGAGCTTCGTCATATGCTTGATTTCAAGGACGTTGTCTCCACCTTCACTCATTGTCTTGCGCCTCCCTGGGTCTGAATCTCCTGCCAGAAGTGGCAGGCCACCGAGTGGCCTTTCGTGGCCTCCAGGAGCTCAGGCTCTTTCTCCCTGCAGATCGCCTTCGCATACTGACATCTGGGGTTGAATCTGCATCCCTGAGGGGGGTCGATGAGGTTGGGCGGAGCGCCTGGGATTGCTACCAGTGCCCTCCTGGGTTTCCTGATGTCCGCGAATGCGCCGACAAGGCCAAGTGTGTACGGATGAAGGGGAGATCCGTAGACGTCCTTGCTCGAGCCGAACTCCACGAACTTCCCGCCATACATGATGGCCGTCCTGTCGCTCATCTGAGCGACCAAGGCCAGGTCGTGGCTGATGAGCAATATGGAAGTCCCGAACTCGTCCTTTATGCTGAGCAGGAGCTTGACTATCCCGGCTTGGACGATTACATCTAGCGCGGTCGTAGGTTCGTCCGCTATCAGTATCTCAGGCGAAAGGGCAAGAGACATCGCGATCATGGCTCTCTGTTTCATGCCACCGCTGAACTCGTGAGGGTAGTGCCTGCCCCTCGACGGGTCCACTCCCACGAGCCTTAGAAGCTCGTCCGTCTTGGTCCGTGCTTCTGACTTCGAGGCAGCGCCGTGTACAGTCATCGACTCGGCGATCTGGTCGCCTACTCTGAAGACAGGGTTGAGGGCGTTCATCGCCCCTTGCGGAACCATCGCAATCTTGGTCCATCTGACTTTCCGCCTGACTTCCGCGTCGGACATTGGAACCAGATCCGTTCCATCGAGCATGACCTTGCCCTCCAGGATCTTTGCATTCGTGGGTAGCAGTTTCAAGAGGGTGATGGCAAGGCTCGACTTCCCGCACCCGCTCTCTCCGACGATACCGAGGACCTCGCGCTGTTCCATCTGGAATGTCAGTCCGTCGACCGCCTTGACATCTCCCGCGGCGGTGGAGTAATACATCCGGAGCCCCTCGACACTGAGTATTGGCGCCAAGGGTTACCTCGCACGCAACCTCGGGTTGAAGATCGAATCTAGCGCGAAGCCGACGAGCACAAATGCTAGCGAGAGCGCAGCAATCGCTATCCCCGGTGGCAGGAACCACCACCAGACGTACCCAGCGGAGGAGTTGGCGGTTGCGTCGGGAAGCGCGTTGGTCAGCATGGCTCCCCATGTAATCACGTCAATTGGATGAAGCGAGACTGCTAGGTAGTCCAGGGCAGCCTCTAGGAGGATGAATCCCGAGACATTAAGCGCTACCTGGGAGTAGACGAGCCCCATTACGTTGGGCAGGATGTGCTTTCTGATTATGTGCGGTGTTCCTCCTCCCAAAGCTCGCGAGGCTTCTACGTATTGCCTCTCCTTTACGGACAGTACTTGGCTCCTGATTATCTTCGCAATGGAGGGCCAGGAGAGAATGACGAAGACTGCTATTATCCACCAGTAGAGGTTCGCGTAGAGTGCATCGTTCTGGCTGATTATCAGTACGAGTATGATCAAGAGAGGCAGGAACGGAAGCACAAGGAAGAAGTCCGTCACTCTGCTGATGATTTCATCCGACAGGCCACCAAGGTATCCGGCAGCGAGCCCCGCAAGGGCGCCCATCGCCACAGCCCCCACTCCAGACAGTATCCCTATCATGAGCGATATCTGAGACCCCCAGACGAGTTGAGACCACACGTCTCTCCCTTCATTGTCGGTCCCAAGCAAGCCGTACGCGTTGCCTTGCTCGTGGAAAGACAAGCTGGCTATGTTCATGGAGATGGAGGGATTATCGCCATTGGGGATCCCCATGACTTGTAGAGTCAGAGTGTACTTCCCAACCTGATTGAAGACGATACTGCTCGGGCTTCCCTTGACGAACGCAGGAAGGCCTGAAAGGGGAAGCAGGGCGTCTGAGATGTTCGACCACTTCCATTGCCCAAACTGATTTGGCAGGATGCGTATCTCCTGACCAAGGATGAAGGTCTGATTCGAGGACAGTGATAGGTTACTCGTGGGAGTCGACACGATGAAATTCAAGTAGATCGCAGAGACGTTCTCGACCTTCAGGGGCTTGATGAGGGCCGCGATAAGGAATTCGTTCGGGGCCTTAGTCGTCCATTGGAATGACTGGGAGAGCGAGAAGAAGGCCTGGCCATATGGAAGGCTTGGGCTCCGGACGCTCTGGTTGACCGGAATAATTGAAGCGTTTACCTGCATGCTGCCAGGGTAGACCGGGCCGCTTTTGAAATGGGGGGCTGCAGTCGAGATGCCTCTGGTCACTGTACCGTTGGTCACGCCTGACAGGGTCCAAACATCAAGGTCCGAGGTGCTTGCGAAGAGGACGGGCCGGATAACGTAGCCTGTCACGGCATAACCGCTGTACTGAGGAAAGATCGTCGCCCAGGCTGGAACGGAGTAGGGGGCACCTACACCGACGTCGAACACAGGGTTGTTCGAGGTCAATTCCGGTGAGAAGATTGCCAGGATTACGAAGAACAATATGATTACCAACCCGATCATACCGATCTTGGACTTCAGGTACAGGCGCGCGGTCCTCCGATAGCCGCTCAGGAAAGCGAATCTGCTTCTTTTCACGCGGGCCATGCTACCCTGTGCTCACTCTGGGGTCGAGGAATCCGTACATTATGTCAGCGACGAATATGGCGATGAGGACCATGATCGAGATTATGAAAAACATCGCTTGTTCGAGCGGGAAGTCTATGCCCTCAACTCCAAGATAGATGGCTTGGCCGAGCCCGGGCCAGCCGAAGACTGTCTCCGTGATTATCGCTCCGGAGAGGATGAAGCCTATCGACAGTGCGAAGGCCGTGGCAATCGGAAGCACGGCGTTGCGGAGGGCATGCGTGTAGAGGACCGTTCTCTCCGGAACTCCCTTCGCCCGCGCCATCAGGATGTAGTCCTCGGCCATCGTGTCGATCATGACTGCTCGTTGGGTTAGGAAGACACCTCCGATGCCAGCCAATGTCAGCGTCACGAATGGGAGGAAGAGCTCCTTGAGAATGGCGGCGTCATAGGCCCACCCTATCTTGCTGAGCAGTGCTGCTCCCACGGGCTGGTAGAAGGTGCCCGTCAGGGCCAACTGAGAGAGTTCCAGCATACCGGCTAGGAAGAACACAGGAAGGGCGTTGACGAAGAGCAGTGTCGCCAGGGAAGAGACATCGAAGATCTTCCCCCGCTTCGCAGCGGCGACGACGCCCAGACCGATACCGATGATGAACGATGCGACCGTTGAGGCTCCAAGCAAGAGGACCGTAAAGGGAAGCCTCTTGTTGATGCTGTCCAAGACGGAGCCGCCCAAGACGCCGTGGATGTTGAAGCCGAACTGGAACGTGAACATGTCCTTGAAATACAAGACGAACCTTTCAGGGATGCTCCTGTTGAACCCGTACGCGGTCATTATGATTTCCTGTTCGTGATGCAATGCCAGGATGGGGTCCGTAGCCCCCTTGGGAGCTTGCTGGGGAACGTAGAGTAGCTGGACACACCGATTATAGGTCATCCCTGGACACGCGAATAGGAAGGGCATTATCTGGAAGAGAAAGAAATTGAATATGACTATTACTACGAGAAGTACGATAGTGTATACCGTCCGCCGCGCTATGTACCTCCCTAGCCCCATCGTAGAACCGCCGCTCTCAAATACTATTATAGATTATTACCACGGGAAATTCCCCTTCTACCGTCCAGAACCCGCGCGGAGACCCCCAGGAACGTGATTGGATTCCCCGAGATGTCGTGATGGCCGGGGTTCGTGTTGAGCGGTGGCGCGTCCACTTTTGGGAGAATGAGTTGAATGAGGCGAGCTGAGAGAACTCAGGCATTTCCAGAATGCACCTGCAGAAGATCGAGCACAATGACTACAAGAGGAGGGAGGAGGCGCGTCTGGAGGGTTCCATGTCTATAGACCTCTATAGAAATTAGAGAGTGTATTGATATAGCGTCCGTGCAATCCGGTTTCGTTGAACAGGACCAACGCCTCCAGCCTTTCTGCCAAGGTCAGTTTGATAGCCATTGTTGCGGTCCTGTACGCAGTGGGGAAGGGTGTGGTAGCCTTCATCCCGTCTCCTTGGGGCGTGGGTTCGCTTTACATCGGGGTCTTTATTCCCGCCTACTTCGCCATAGTTTCCGACTACTACGCCGTGGCCATTGGAGCTGCCCTTGGCACCTTCATCGGTGACTCCCTGTTCCTAACAGCATTGAACACGACCAACCCCGCGCTGAGTCTGGTCTCGGGGGTTCCAGCGAATTTCGTTGCGTTCTTCCTATTTGGCTGGTTCATCCGGAGGTATACATCGTGGCCGGCATTCGTTGCAGCGACAGTCTCGTTTGTGACTCTTGGTAATGCCATGGCGGCGGTCCTGGTGGCCTATCCTGGGGCACATGTTTACGCGCCCGTGGCTGCCCTCGAACTCAAGTTCTCGGCTGCGACGGTGACTTTCGGCCTAACGGCCTTCTTCAACAGCACCAGCATCCCCGCGGTGATCATCGGTGTTCCACTCTTGCTGCGCGCCACTAGGCCCTTGGTCGGTCGATCCATGATTCTGACGCGTTTCCCTGACTGGGCGGCTGTCCGCAATGCGAGAGAGCGCGCCATCGCCCTGGTTTTCGGAGTTTCATTCGCTTTGATAGGAGCGGTGTTCTTTCTGCTGTCGTATTCTCTTTCGAATTATGCCTGGCCCAACGCGACGACCTACTTCGTAGGGCTTGCAATCGCAACCATAGTGCTCGTCCCGATTGTGGGGACCATAGTTGCCCCGAAACAGGCGGTAAGGCCTGCGGTCTAGGTCTGCGGTCGCCTTCGCGCCTGCCGCGATCACCAACTTCTTCAGCGTCCACTACAATCCACGGACTGGCGGCGATTTCAGGAACGCAGGTGCCACAGGCGGCGGCTATGTGCTCTCCAAGGGCGTCACGACTACGGCGACTTTCAACGAAGCTTGGGGAGAGGAGCGAGTCGAGGTCGTAGTTGACGGGGACCCGGATTACAGCGCGAGGACGACGAGAAAGGCCGTTGAGCTACTACTTTCGGACCACGCTCACCCGAGAGGTCTCCTGGTTCTGGAGCAGTCGATGGGCGTCCCTGTGGGATACGGGTTCGGCGCGAGCGCCGCAGCGGCGATATCGGGAGTCTACGCAGCCGCCGCGGTGTTGGGACTGAGGCTGGCGAAACGCGAACTCGCTTACTATGCACACGTCGCTGACATCGTCGAGCAGACCGGCCTCGGCACAGTCTCGGTGACCTACGATGGGACTGGAGCAGGGGTCATAACTCGTGCAGGGGCTCCTGGTATCTCCAAGTTCCTCAACGTCGTCATCCCAAGCGGGACCAGAATAGTCACTGCCTCACTTGCTCCCTACAAGAAGAGCGACGCTATCTCCAAGCCGAAGACGGTCAGGAGGATCAACGAGCTTGGAGACAGGGCACGCCGGTGCGTGGCTGCATCGCCGACCCTCGAGACTCTCGCGTTGCAGGGAGAGCTCTTCTCCGAAGGGCTCGGGTTGATGACCCTCGAGGTGCGGGACCTTGCGAAGCTGGCGAAGGCATCGGGAGCATCCCACGCAAGCCAGAACATGATAGGGTACGCCGTCCACGCCCTCACGACTGCGAAAAGGGCCGATGCAGTCGCCGCGGCTCTCAGAGACTCGCCTCCGAAACCGCTGGTCGACGTTTTTGAAATCGGGAGGCAGCGCGCTCAGGTACTGAAGTCAGGGAAGTCGGCTGGCTAGCCGACGGTCAACAGTTCCTTCGTGAACCTTGTCAGAACAACCGGTTTCCTGCCAGTTTTCACCGTGTCTTCGATCCTGATGCCGTACCTTCCCGGGAAGTAGATCCCTGGCTCGTCTGTCACCACGTCGTTCGTCAACAGCCTCGATTTGCTGCCCTTCGAGATCGGAGGCATCTCGTGGATGTCGATCCCAACACCATGCCCGACACTGTGGTTCAGGTACTTCTCGACTCCTGCCTTCCTAAGGACCTTGACAGCAGCCATGTGAACGTCCTCGCAGACAGTCCCCTCCCTGATGGTGTCGAGGGCACACTCCTGCGCCTCGAGGACTGTGGCATAGTTTCTCTTCATCTCGGCGGTGGCGCTCCCTACCGCGAAGGTCCGGGTTTCGTCCGAGTTGTACCCTTGGTACCTGAAGAAGATGTCCGCGACCACGAAGTCCCCCTCCTTGACCTTCCTTGTCGTTAGCTCTGAGTGAGGAAGAGCCCCGTTGGGCCCAGACGCCACTATCGTCGGGCTCAGGGCAGAATCAGAGCCAGACGGGGTCAGCTCGTTAGCAGTTGCTACCTTCATCACCTCGGCTGCCACCTCCCACTCCGTCCTCCCAGGCCTCAGCTCCTTGGTCAGGACCTCGAAGATCATGTCGAGCCCTTTTGACGCCCTCTCTATTCTCGCTACTTCTACTTCGTCCTTTACCCGCCGCGCCTCCAGGAACATGTCCGCACGCTTGGAGAAGCGCTTGGATCCCTTGAACGCAGAGTCGTCGTCGACGACCACCGGCCCTTTTCCGAGGTCCTTCATGAGAGCCGCATGTACAAGCTTCCATCCCTTCGCGACCACGACCTCTACCTCACGACCCAGCTCGGACGCTCTGTCGACCTCGAGGGGGGTTGTTATGACCACCGTTTTGTCAGGGCGGACTATCGCTGCCCCTCCTCCCCAGAAATCAGTCAGGTAGAACAGGTTGGCGCCTGTCATGACCGCAACCTGCTTCCCCTTGGCAAGCGAAAGCAGCCTTTTGCGCCTTTCCCCGTAAATCGTCATCTTCTCGCCGACACAAAGAGAGTGCTTATATTGCTTCACTAGAGTGTCTTCAAGACGGGGCAATCCGCGCGGTGACGTACATCCGTAGGCTAGAGATGCGAGGGTTCAAGTCCTCAGGCCCCCGGACAGTCGTTGTCAACTTCGAAAAAGGATTCACGGTCATCACTGGACCAAACGGGAGCGGCAAGTCGAACATCGCCGACGCAATAACCTTCGCGATTGGAGAAAACTCTCCGAGATCGCTCAGGGCGGCCAACGGGAGACTCTCGGGCCTGATCTACGACCCGAAGAGTGAGGACACTCCGGGCTCTGGAAAGCTGACGACTTGCAGGGTGACGGTCCAGTTCGACAATGTAGACCGGGCGATCCCCGTCGATTCCGATCTCGTGACAATAACCAGGGACCTCAGAGACGACGGCGACAGCGTTTACTACATCAATGGACGCAAGACGACCCGGTCGGCAATGACTGAGATCATCGACTTGGCCGGCCTCTCGCCCGGCGGCTTCAACATCGTTGCCCAGGGCGCCGCTACCAAGATGGCCGACCTTGCTCCGGAAGAGAAGAGGAAGGTGATCGAGAGTGTCGTAGGCATATCCAAATTCGACGAGCGCAAGGCGGAGGCTCAGAGACAGTTGGGTCAGGCCGACCAGAGGCTGGAGGTCGCGATGGCCCGGATCGGCGAGATGCGAAGCACGCTGGAGTCGCTCGATTCCCAGAGGAATGATCTCGTCAGGTCAAACCTCCTTGAGGGACAGATCAACTGGCTGACGGCCGTCAGGACGTCTAGGAGAATCCATGAGCTAAGGGAGAGGCTTTCGTCGCTTCGTGCCCAGGAGCAGGAGCTGACCGGGAGGATGGGAGAATTGAATGCCAGAATGGCCGACTTTGAGGACCGCATTGGTCAGGTTGAGAGTGAGAAGACGCGCTTCATCGTGGATGTGATTCAGGGAGGTGGAGCTGGCACAGTCGAGCTGCAGTATCAGCTTGCAGAGCTGAAGAACGAGCTGGAGACCCTCGAGGCTGACCTGAAGTCTGCTGAGGACAATGTGTCGATCCTCGAAGGCGAGACCGTCCCGCAACTGAAGACGGTCGTCTCGACCAAGAGGAAGGAGGTCAGCGTGGCCGAGTCCAATGTCAAACAGCTTACATCAGAGGTGGCTAAGCTGGACGCCCGCCACTCAGAGCTCGCTGGTAGACTCAAGGAGTTCTTCCGGGCGAGTGAGGAGCTTCGGTCGACCATCGAGAAGAAGGGCAGACAGACCGGGCGTGTCCAGGTGAAACTCGTTGACCTCGGCCAGAAGTTGGGCCAGGTCGATCTTGCGATCAATGCGGCAAGCGCCAGCCTCGGCGTGGAGAAGAAAAGGCTCGAAGAGCTCAAGTTTAGAGTCGACGGCTATTCGGACGTTCTCAGCAAGCTAGAGGCCAACACGAAGAAGCTCTTCGAACTCTATGACGCCTCGACGAAGGAACTGAATCAGATCGACGACAACATCTCGGGTTCCGAAAAGACTAGGGAGAAGCTTGTGTCGTCCATCGAGGCAGCGTCGAAGATCCTTGAAAGGGCAGGGGCCGAGATGTCCAGAGAGGAGGCCTTCCGGCACATGTCCGAGAGTCTCGCCGGGGAGAGGAGCGGGCAGCTCAGGCTTCAGGAGTTCTGCGACAGCGGGGGGCTCCCTGGGTACGTGGGGCGCCTCGGGCAGCTCCTGAGTTACCCGCAGTCGTACTCGAAGGCGGTCAACGCCGTGATTGGCAAGTGGATGGGGGCCTTCATCGTACAGGACCTCAGGTCGATGACGCAGTTGATCAAGGGTGCAAAATCCCTGAAGGCGAAGGCCTTCTCCGTTATCCCGTTGAGCGAGGTGGAAGGTTCGAAGGCGGTTGACGTGGGGAGGTCCGCAGGCGTGATGGGTCCGCTCTCCCGTTTGATCCGGTGCAAACCTGAGTTCGCAGGCCTGGTCAACTTTCTCGCAGGTGACTCTGTTCTCGTGGACACCGAAGCGTTCGCCTATACGATGGCCTCAGAGGGCGTCAGGGCCGTCACCATCAACGGCGAGGTCTTCGAGCCCGGAGGACGCGCGTTCATGTATGGGTACCAGGAAGTCATGGTCAACCTGATGGAGGGCCTCGAGAACATCGAAGGGATGAGTGAAATCGAAGACGCCGTCGGGGCACTGAAAGGAGCGATAGACAGGCGGAGGTCGGAGCTCGATTCGCTCGAATCGGATTCGCGTTCGCTGATGAAGGACCGCGTCAGGAAGATTGTCTCAGCCACCAGCCTCAAGGCTGAGGCGACGACCATCACGAGGATGGCGAACAGGTACAAGAGCATCTTCAGGAACATGAGCGCCGAGTACCAGAGGCAGGCGGGTTCCGTCGAGAGGCTAGAATCGAGGCTGAAGCTCAACACGGACAGGAAGGAGTCCCTCCTGAGGGGTATCACCTCGCTGCAGAACGTGCTCTCGGAGACGCAGGCTCTAGGCCTGGATGCGATGCTAGCCGAGGTCGACGGCACGAGCAGGTCGCTCTCGGGTGACATCGATTCGATCAGAAACAGGATTTCCGACCTGAACCTCATTCTATCAAGGGAGAAGGCCAACCTGGAGAACGTCCTCCTCCGCGCCCTGGAGGAGAACGAGCTGGACCTGGCCCAGGCCACCGAGGACCTCCAGTCCAACAAACAGTTCGCCAGGGAGGCGCCGAGGAGAATCAAGGAGGCCTCGGAGCAGAAACGCGTCTTTGAGGAGAAGGTCCAGAAAGTTCTCGAGTCTTCGAGGAAGAGCCAACCGGTCCTCGATGAGTTCGACAGCAAGGCTAGGCGCCTGAAGGAGGAAAGAGACGCGATTGGGCGCTCGATCGTTGGGAACCAGAAGGACCTGTTCGCGCTGTCTGGCCAGGCGTCGTCCACCCAGGAGAAGGTCGAGGAGGCGCTTGGGAGCCTCAGGATGCTTGGCTACAGCGAAGAGCTAGAGCCATTCGAATCGGCCGATTCGTTGCTCGCAGAATTAGAGGCCGAGTACCAGCAGGTGGTCAGCTCAGTCAACAGGAGCGCCGACAGGCAGTACACCGAAATGTACGTCAATTACAAGAGTCTCTCGGTCAGGCACAACGAGCTCGAGAAGGAGAGGAATTCTATCATCACCTTCATCGAGAGCGTCGAATCTGAGAAGAGGAAGGTCTTCATGACTGCTTTCGCCAAGGTCAGCTCGGGCTTCAGCGAGATTTTCGAACGGCTGGCCGGAGGGCGCTCGATGCTGGAGCTCGAGAATCCTGACGACATCTTCAGCGGAGGCATAATCCTGAGGGCCGACTTCGGGAACGGGCTCCGGGAGTCGTCACAGCACAGTGGAGGTCAGAGGGCGGTCACGGGCGTCTCCATGATCCTGGCGATGCAGGCCGTCCAGTCACACCCGTTCTACCTCTTTGACGAGATAGACGCCGCGCTCGACGCGGTCAACTCAAGCAGTCTCGCCCGATTCTTCAAGGACAGGTCCCTGGAAGCCCAGATCATAGCGATAACCCTTAGAGACGTCTTTGTGGCCGAGAGCAACATCACCTACGGTGTGTACTCGGCGGGCGGGGTATCACGGGTCGTACACTATAAGCCGGCCGAGGTGCCCCAGCGTGGCTGACCCGGCCCTTCTCTCAAGGCCGCCGCTGAACGTCCTCATCGACCCTTCGCTGGCCAGGCGCAAGAGCCCCTGGGAAATCGACATCTCCCAGCTCCTTATACTCTTCCTGCGGACGATCTCGCAGTCCGACACCATCGACATGAGGGCGGCAGGGACCGCGGCACTCTCGTCTGCGACAATCTACAGGTTGAAGGTCGAGACGCTCTTCCTCTTCGAGAGGCTCAGAGCAAAGAGAAGTCTCGTGGATGACTCAGAGCCTCCCCAGATCATAGTCATGCCCTTCAGGTACGAGGTCTACTCCACTAATGTCGACGAGCTCTTCGAGGAGCTCTCCAGAATCCTTCAGGGCATCATTTCCGATGAGCAGGGCCGGACGGAGCAGAGTCTGGTGTCCGTCGCGGAGCTCCCGGCACCGAATTTGGAGGAATACGTTATCTCGATTCAGGCCGTCCTGTCGGAGTACCGCAAGATTCTGGTCGAGCGGCTCAGGGCGACAGGGAAAGTGTTGCTCTCGGAGTTGGTCAAGGGCCTTGACCCCATCGGCGCCGCTCGCGTCTTCATCCTCATCCTCTTCTCAGCCAACAGCGGGGAGGTAGTAGTGGAACAAGAGGAGTCCGACGAGGACGCGCTAGTGGTCTCGGTGGGACAGCTTGAGTGAGACAACGAAAGAGCTCCCAGCAAAGGAGGCGCTCGCGAAGGTGGAGGCAGCCCTCTACGCCGCGGGCAGGCCCCTTGACGTCGGCGAAGTCGCGAAGGTGGCCGGGACCACGTCCGAGAGGAAGGCAGCAACGATCGCCCGCGAAATCGCCCGAGTGGTCAACTCCTCGATGCAGGCCGTTGAGGTTGTAGAGTATTCGGGCCCCAGGTTTGCTATGCAACTTAAGGCCCAGTACACCCAAGTCGCCCGAAAGTTTGCTACGCGTCCGCTTCTCTCGAGGGCTGCCCTGAGGACACTCTCCTTCATCGCCTACTTTCAGCCGCTATCAGCGGGCGAGTTAGTCCTCCGGAGGAGTTCGGCGGCCTACCAGCATCTGAAGGAGCTCGAAGAGGTCGGCTTCGTGGTCAGCGTGAGGCAGGGGCGGAGCAGGGTCTACAGGACCACAGGGAGGTTCTCTGAGTACTTCGGACTAAGCGGCGAAGTGGCCCTGATGAAGAAGCAACTCGAGGGACGGAATCTGTCGCTTCGGTAACAGGTTTGGTCCATTCGACCCTAATGGGGTGTCGATCAATGCCACTGATTTCGTGAGATGGTCAGTAGGCGGGGTGGACACATTGGATACCTGTTTCTTCTGCGCAGTGGCCTTGTCCCTCACGGTGGTGAGTCCCTTCCTGCTTCTCCCCAGGAAGGTAAGCGTCAGGGTTTGAGAGTCGTATCTGTGCGGCTGGAGGTCGTTGTGCTGTTCCTGACGATCCCGATGGTCCCAGCACTGCTTGCGTTCTGTCCTCAGAAGCCATCTCCTCCCGTGTTCAAGGCGGCATTACGAACATCCAACTGTCGCAGACTCTGCAGATACCGGAATCCTGCTGACAAAACGCTTAACATCTGGCAGCCGACGGCGTTCCTCTAACAAGGTCCAACCCGATGACTCGTCCATTAGAGAACCTGACCAAGAGAAAAGCGACAGGAGGCAGGTCCCGTCCTTTCAGAGGAAGAAGGGCGTACGAGCGTGACGGCTACGCCATCGAGCCGCTCGTGGGCGAGACCACCAGAAGGTTTTCCAGGCGAAGGGGCGGAAGTGTGTCTGCGGGTGTCGTTTTCTCTGATGTGGCGAACGTCTCAGACTCCAAAGGCAAGGCGACGAAGTCTAAGATACTCCGGGTAAAGAAGAGCCCGGCCAACAGAGATTACGAGCGGAGAGGCGTCATAACCAAAGGCGCGGTCATCGAAACCGAGGCCGGCGAGGCTGTCGTCACTTCGCGCCCGACCGATGATGGGGTCGTCAACGCAGTCCTGACGAAGTCGAAGTAAATGAAGGAATACGAGAAGTACGTAATCTGGTTAGATTACTTCAACTCTGAGCTCAAGAGGAGTGAGGGAAGGCGTGTCCCGCTGAGTACAGCTACGCGGGCTCCCACGATTCAGGAGCTGACGGAGGCCTGTCGTAGGCTCAATATTCAGCCCGTCGCACAGGTTGCGCGGTATCCATCGTCTCCCTTGAGAGAGTCAGGATACGTCTCGGTGATGAAGACAAAGCCCAAGCACGCGCTAGTGATGAAGGTCGCGAAGGAGCTCTCCGTCGTCCGAGGGATCGCCCAGAAGAAACAGGGTTCAGCCCAGACGGCCCGGAAGAAGTGACCCGCCTGCGAAAGTTTAAAGGCATGAAATACCTCAAGTGGATTTCTTGTTACAAGTCGGCATCTTGTTCCATCAAGCCAAGAGCGGCCGGCTAATCGTGCGTCTCACTAGAGAGGTCAGGTCTGGCGTCCCCATGCTCGACGACAAGGGGAGGAGGCTGGGGAAGGTGGTCGAGCTCATCGGGCCTGTCAGGGCTCCTTACGCCTCCGTTGCGGTCACGAGCAGCAGAATCGGAAAGCCGGGCGACGCGGTCTACACAGAAGGGTGAATGGGCTGACTCTTTGGAACGTGAGGGGGGACGATGTCTTCAGGACCTCGTGCCCTGTGTGCGGAAACATACTGATCGGGGACTCCGAGAAGGGGGAACAGGTCTGTCCCAAATGCGGGTATGTTACCTACGCTCCTGCAGACGCTGGTCCTGAATGGAAGGCGATGGACCTTGCTGAGAAGAACAAGCGGGTCCGCGTCGGATCACCTACGACCCTCGCGCTCCACGACATGGGCCTTACGACCGAGATCAGCCGGACGAATCGCGATTCCCACGGCAAGTCCCTTGACCCCACGATGCGAGCAACGGTCGAAAAGATGCGGAAGTGGCAGAGCCGCTCCAGAACGATCAACAGCGAGGAGAGGGGGCTCTCAATCGTTCTTGCGAGGATCAGTGAACTTTGTCAGTCTCTCAACCTGCCAGACAACGTGGCCGAAACCGCCGCGCAGATCTACCGGACCTCGGCGAGGATGAAGGTCGCCAAGAGCAAGTCGATACTCGGAATGACGGCCGCGACCGTCTATCTTGCGTGCCGGAAGTGTGGTGTCTCAAGGACTTTGAAGGAGGTGGCCCGCGCCGCCGGAATGGACAAGGGAAGTGTGGCGAGGTACTTCAGGCTCGTCCTGAGGGAGGTGGAGAAGGAGTACGTCCCTCCCCCGTCGGTTGACAAGTACATCTCGAAGCTAATCAACATGGCGAAGATCCACCCCAAGGTCGAGCTGCGGGCGTTGGAACTATCGCGGAAGACCAGCGACTCGAAGATTTCGAGCGGTAAGGCTCCTGCAGGGCTCGCGGCCGCTTACGTTTACCTCTCATCTGTTCTCGAAATGGAGCACCTGCCCCAGAGAGAGGTGGCGGAGTTCGCCGAGGTCACCGAAGTGACAGTGAGGAACCGGGTCAGGGAAATACTGGACAACTACGTGATCAGGCAGGAGTTCGGTCCGTCAAGATGACCAAAGCAAAACCAAAGAAGGCAAAACCGAAGGCGAGACCGAAGGTAAAGCAGGAGGCACCAGTCAAGCCAAAGAGCCAACCAAGGGGGGAGCCGAAGGTCAAGAAGCAGGAGGAGCCCCTTCGCCCGGTGGAAAGATCGGAGGAGGAGCTGGTCGACCTGACTTCAAGGGTCTACAAATTGGTGGTCGAGAAGGGAAGGGACGGCGTCTTGCAGAGCGAGATTTGGAAGGAACTTGGACTGACGAGCAGGGACGGCTCCAGGCTCGCGATAAGGCTGGAGAGGCGGGGCCTGATCGGGCGAGTCAAGGTCTTGGAGGAAGGGCGCTGGACCTACAAACTGACTCCGCTGAGATTCCCCACAGACATGACCTCGATTGAGAAGGCTCCCTGCATAGTCTGCCAGTTCGAGTCGAAGTGCACTTTCGACGGCCAGATCAGCCCGTACGTGTGCCCGCTGCTTGGCCCGTGGGTCATCGGCGAAGCGAAGCTCACGAGTGGTCAGGCCATGTCGACGACGGTCCCAGCAGGGTAGCGTCCTCCAGCGTGAGGACAGAATGAGACTCCACGAGGCCAGGCGTGACCTCTACAGGAGGCTCGCCAAGGAGCAGGGGTACAAAAGCCGAGCAGCTTTCAAGCTGATTCAGGTGATCGAGAAGTACCACTTCATTAGACCGGGCGACAAGGTGGTCGACTTTGGGGCTGCCCCTGGAGGATGGATGCAGGTGACTTCTCAGCTAGTCGGCGACACCGGTGCCGTGGTCGGGGTTGACCTGCACGAGGTTAGGCTCAGGGGGAAGAATCTGAAAGCCATCGAGATGGACGTGCACGACCCCAAAATCAAGCAGAAGGTCTTGGATGCCCTTGGAGGGATGGCCGATGTCACCCTTTCAGACCTGGCTCCGTCCGTCTCCGGGGTCTGGGAGCTCGACCAAGGCAGGCAAGTCGACCTCACCCTGAGAGTCCTCGAACTGTCGGAGTCAATCCTGAAGATGAACGGTTCAGGGTTCTTCAAGCTCTTCGAAGGTGAACGCTCCCAGGAGGTCCGCGACGAGTTTCGGAAGTGCTTCAGGGTGGTGCACACCGTCAAACCGTTGGCCAGCAGGAACGTCAGCTCCGAGCTGTACTACTATTGCGAGGGATGGAAGCCGGGCCAGCGCGCCCCTTCAGCGAAAGAAGCCTCCATGCCTTGAAGGACCTCCGGCTTCTCTACTTCCGACCCCGGGCTGCAGCTTCGCGGACCGCTTCCGCGACTGCGGGGAACCGGGCGTCGGTCTTGAGTCCGGTCTTCTCGAGGGGCTGCCTTAGTGTCCTGTACCCCTGGCTCCTCAGCAGCTTCGCGACTGTCGAGTCCGAGACTGAGGCAATGCGCAGGGCCGAGCAGATGCCCTCGATGCTGAAGCTCCAGGGCGGGAATTCGTCCACGCCCAGGAGGGAAGACAGGACCCTCGTCGCTTCGGGAAGCCCGAGCCTCTCGGATGCGGCGACCGCGTCGCGCAGCGTCTTCGTCTCGGTCAAGTCCCCCAGCCAGAGTGGTCCAGCAACCTTCAGCCGAGCCCCGCACTCCTCGCACGAGCCCCTCGGCGCCGATCCCTCTGCCAGACGGCCACACGCCCTGCACGATAGCACATAGCCTTCGTTCTCCCGGGTCGCTTCCGCTTTTGACGGGCCGACATCGACCCTGACGAAGACTCTGATGTAGTGCCTGGTGCTGTGGACCGCGACAGGCCTAACCCCGAGGTCGAGCGACGCCGCTTCCCTCCTCACGGCGTTGAGTAGAAGCCTGATCCCCGTCTCGTGGTGGAAGTGGTTGTTGACCGGCGTCCCTCCGTACCGCCTTTCAGCCACTCTGGTATGCACCCCACAGAGGACCGCGGTGTCGGTGGCCGTGAAGGACGCTATGCCATTGTCCTTCGTGGCGCGCAGAGCAGCGTGGAGGTAGGGCACGGGGGTCCCGAAAGGGTCGACGTCGACATAACTTACCTTCTCGTCCTTCCCGTATCTCGAGTAAAGGTACGAATTTGCTTCGCCTGGGATGAACTCGCACCGCCCCTGGACTCCGTTGAGCCTCGCGTTCCTCCGCGCGAGCTTGATCGAATCCCTGTTTATGTCGACCAAGGTCACGCTCAGACTCCTCCTAACCTCCGCGGCCACCCTCAGACCCCGCGCGCCGACCCCGGCGAGAGCGTCACAGAAGGTGAGCCCTTCGGTCGCCTCCACTATCGCGACCGAGACCGAGCGGTTGATGGACGCCGCGGGGTTGTAGAAGACCGGGGTGGTCGGAGGCACTGACGCAAGGCTCTCTCTGGGGACCAGCAGGACGGTCTTCCCTTCGCTCGTCCGGACGAGCTTCAATACGTTCATGACGTTGGTCCCTGCGCTGTTAAGCGAATCGGGTCAGCGTCCTTCCGTTGCAATCTGGCAAAGCACCGACGCGACTCGCTCGCTAACCTGACCGCGGCCAGGGCCGCGTGAGCCGCGGCAAATGCCTCCGCAAATCTGTCTGCCTGCGCTGGCGCCAAGGGCCAGTGGGAATGTGCTTCGCCACACAGAATGATTCTTGAAACAATGCCAGAACCCCATCCATGGGGAAGAACCGCGAGAGCGGCCCCGGTGATTCCCTTAGGTTTCACGCCTGACACCTACTGCCGATCTCCTGTGCGCCAGCTCGAGGACGAATAGCCCGGATGCGATCACTAAGACGAACCAGTTGGTCAGAATCTTCTCCAAGGCGGTCCCGATGAGGAAGTTCGTGACGCGACTCGACATCGTGGTAGGGATGAAGATTAGCAAGACGAATTCAAAGGCCACTATCACTGGAGCGGCGAATAAGGTGACAGTTCTTGTTAACGCGGTCAGCAGGTCCTCTTTGCCGTTGAGCCGATAGACGAACACGCAGAGAGTAGCGGCGATGAGAAGCACAAACCCTGCTTCCCCGAATGTCAAGGGGACGACGGGATGAGGTGGTCCTTCGTGGGCAAAGAAGGCGGTTGTCATGTAGACGTAGTAATGGTTGAGACACACGGCATTGGGACAACAGACTGATGCGGGCCCCGGACATTCGTTCGGGCCGAGCACGAGTAAGGGGTTAGGACGGTCGTTTGGGCTCGTCGACGCGATGTCGTAGAGGACGAAGATGGAGAAGAATATGAAAACCCCTGCCACTGCTCCCAGAAGGGTTGTGTCTCTGACGGCCCTATGTATTGAGGGCTTCGGCCCCTTGGGCATCTTGGGACCAGCGACCTCGACTATGACCACTAAATCAGCCAGAGCCGCGAATCCAATTGCCAGAGGTCCATAACCTCGAAAAAGGAGTAGCAGGAAGCTGTACACATACACTTCATGGTAGTAATCCCGCAGCATCTCAGGAGTAGGATGCCCCTGAATACCTGGATGGATGGGAGCAGGGACGAGCAGCGCCAGTAGCGCGAACACCGCAACCACACCCAGCAGCACCACGACGACCAGCCGCAAAGTCGCGATCTTCAACGCCTGACGCATGTCCTCTTAGAGAGTAGAAGGGCGTAGGCCAGCAGGGTGAGAGACAGGGCCACGATAAGGACGAACCAGTTGCTCACGAGGCAGATGCCATCCAACGACCAAGGAACGAATTTGGTGGCATAGAGATTTATCTCGCGCGAGTCGAATACGAGGATCCCAACCTCCAGTGCGGTTATGGCTGGGAGCGTGAATGTCCTGAGCGCCCACTTGAGAGCATAAGACAATCCCCTTTCGAGGCGGTAGATGGTGAACCCGAGCGTCGTGACGACGGCGACAGGGAAGGCCACCTCGCTCAGGTAGATGCCATGGAGGTCTATGTAGTGGAAGAGTATCCACTTCGAGGTGGCGGCAAGGGACGGGATATTGTAGCCTACATCTATGGCGGCCATTGCCAAGAATGCTATAGCTCCTGCTACGGAGAACAGCAGAGTGGTAATCCTGATGCGATGCGATAGGACTACCTGGTGTGCTGAAAGGCGTGCGACAGATGGCAAGGCTCTCGACAGACGGTCCTTCAACTGAAACAGGAGCGACAAGGCCGCCACCACCGCGAAGCCCTCCGCTATCTCGACATAGGACTGATAGTTCCGAATAGAGGTGAAAAAGGACATCGGATTGCCTGTCGCCTCTGCATTAGCGCAGAAGAGATATTGGCTCTTTTGAAGCCCGCAATAGTAAGAGCAGCTGGCGTTCTGTGCACACCAATCGGAAGCAGACTTCACTGGTGAATAGAACGCCAGGAGAGCGAACGCCACCGAGGCCGTAAGGAACAGCGCCACGACCAGAAGCCTCGACCTCCTACCCTTCAGGAGTGGCAACCGTCTCACGCTACGGTCATTCCGAATGTCTCAGTTAAGGAATGTGCAAGAGCCTCTGCGCTTCAAGGCTCCAGGCGTACAGGTTCTTCTACCACCAGCTCTGATGGCGACACCCATGAGCAGCATTTGGCTCTTGACAGGCCCACCTGGGGTTGGGAAGTCGACTGTAGTGTCGAAGGTAGTGCTGAGGCTGAAGAGCGCCGGGGTGATCGTGGGGGGCTGCTCTACCACAGAAAGGAAGGTCAAGGGGGTTAGGGTCGGGTTCGAGGTGCTCAACCTCACCGATGGGACGCGAGGGGAACTCGCCTCCATTTCGGCCAACCTCGGTCCGAGGGTGGGCCGGTATCGCGTCAACCTCGCAGACCTTTCGGCGGTCGGGGCCGCCGGCCTGTCGAAGGCGGCGGCATCTTCCGAGGTGATAGTGGTTGACGAAGTGGGGCCGATGGAGTTGGTCAGCCCCGAGTTCAGGAAGGGTGTCAGGGCCAGCCTCGACTCCGGGAAGCCGATCCTCGCTGTCGTCCATGAAAGGCTGGAGGACGACTTGCTCGCCGAGCTGCGGGAGAAGGCGAAGGAAACGATAACCGTCACAGTCGAGAACCGCGACCAGGTGGCCGACGGGCTGGCTAGTTCGCTCCTCGAAGCCGCGGGCGGCCCGAAAACAAGTTAAGTCCGACGCGCGGCCCACGTCGCGAAATGGTCTCTCTGCAAGGAGGTGCGGACGAAGCGGGGAGAGGCTGTCTCGTGGGCCCGCTCGTCGTCGCAGGGGTTTCTGCGACCCGCTCCGGGATCAGGGAGCTGAAGGAGCTGGGCGTCAGGGACTCGAAGAAGCTCTCGCCCGCGCGGCGAGAGGCCCTCTATCCGGAGATCCTCAAGGTCTGCAGTCGAGTGCACTGGGCACACATAGAGCCCGCGGAGATTGACGCGGTCGTGAGGACGGGCAAGAAGTTCAGGAAGCTGAACTACCTCGAAGCTCTCTACTTCGCGAAGGTCATCGACCAGCTGGATGCCCAGCGAGTGACAGTGGACGCCTGCGACAGCGTGCCGAAGAGATTCCAGGAGAACATTTGCGACAGCTTGAAGACTCGCTGCAGCGTGGACGCACTCCACAAGGCCGACAGAGACTATCCGATCGTCTCGGCTGCTTCGATCATTGCAAAAGTGGAGAGGGACAGGGAAGTGGAGAAGCTGAGGAGAAAGCACGGCGACTTCGGCTCCGGCTATCCCTCCGACCCCTACACCAGGATCTTCTTCATCGAGCGGATGCGGAGGGGTGAGCCGCTCCCCGAGTACGTTAGAAAGAGCTGGAAGACCTGGGAAAGGTTCCGGCAGAACCTTCTCGCCCCCTTCTAGCTAGCGGGTCGCGACTATCAGGGCGTGGTCCTTTTCAAAGGGACTGAGCTCGATTATCAACTCTACGCGAAAGCCCGCCCCCTCAAGCCTCTCTCTCTCCTCCTGGAAGACTCTCTCGGGGTCCTTCAGGACATCGATACTCCTCGCCTTCACCACGAGTAGGAGCCTCCCCCCAGGCTTCAGCATCGCCCTGCAGTTCTCCATCGCGATCTCGGTCTGGTCCGGTTGTGCGATGTCACAGTAGACCAGATCTACCTTGGAGATGTTGTACTTCGAGGGGTCCCTGGCGTCGGCGACAAAAGGGATCACGTTCTTCCGCTGTCTAGCGACGTTCTCTACGAACTCCCTGGCTACGCGGGGAGAGAACTCGACGCCAATCAGCAGCCCCTTCTCTCCGACGATGTCAGACACGTGTGAGGGCGTCGTCCCCGTCGACGTCCCCAGATACAGGACCCTGTCTCCCTCCCCAATTATGTCGTCGGGGAGGCCCTTGAGCATCGCTGCCGCGAGCTTGCTCCTGAACGGGTCCCAGGTCCTGTACTCGACCCCGCCCCTGCTGATGAGCTCCTCGTTGTAGACCCTGTATCCCTTTGCGAGGTTCGGCGTCAGCAGGAAGGTCCTGCCATTCCTGTCTTCCCTCCTGACCGGGCTCATCGCCGACTGGACTTCTGGCGTCTAGGGAATCTCTCCCGCCTTTGGGGACTGTCGCGGGAACGGTCGCGCCACTCCGGCTGCCTCGGCGGGGGCTCCTTGTACTTCTCTCTGATGGTCGCGAGACGCTTGTCGAGACTCACCTTGATCGAGGCCTCCTCCGAGCCCCTGTAGTAGTCGACCCTGGCCGCTATTGCGATCTTGTTCGCGATCGTCCTCGCTATCTTTCCCCTCTGCCATTTCGGCGCCGCGTGGACGGCCTCGTGCTGAAATAGGATTCCATGCTTGGGCGGCCTCGCGCCCGTCCTGAGCGCCCGGAAGAGAGCCTTCTCGGCCCCAAGGATCTGGATGGTGCTCGCCGGCAGCATCGCGAGCCTGTCGAGCCCTCCCGCCTTCGCCATCAGCCTCGCCCCAATCGTGGCGCCAGCCACCTCGCAGACGTTGGGGGCAATTCTCTTCATGGCACCCTCCACGTATTCATTGAGCTTGTTTCGTTCTCCGCTGAGTTCGACAGAGAGGGACGACAGCGCCTTCACCCTGGCCAGGTCCCCGTCAGTGATTTCCCCTCCCTTCGACCTGTCCCGAGCCGTGAGGATCGCTTCGACCTTCTTCTCGGTGAACCCCCTCCCCTGGAGCAGCTCGGGTGTGAACCCATCTCTCCTCCCTGCGGCGACGATGATCCGGCACAGAGCGACATTGTCCTGAACCATCGGGGTCAGCTCCGGAAAGTGCAGCCCGTACCACTCTGCGGCCCTCGTCGAGGTGACATTGAGGAACTTGTCCATGTCGTCCAGCGCCTGGATTGCCTGGACGAGGTGCAAGTCTGGGCGAGAACCGGATTTCCTGATCGCCTCTTCGGCAGCCGCAATCGATCTCTCTCTTATCGTCTCGAGGGAAGGCCTCTCGTCACCCGCAGGACCTTTCCCTCCTCCAACGGCATTCTCCTCTCCCGGTCTTGCTGTTGCCAGATATCTCAACTCTCCCCGAGTCTCAGGACATTAAAGCGTTTTACATCGAGCCGAAGTCCAACGCCAGAGTCGACTGGCTAGTCTTATGGGATCAAGACTGTTAGTTCATGTTCCGTCGACCTATGCACAACTCAGGGGTTTTGGCCCACGCGTCTGATTGCAAGCCAAAGATTAATCTACCGTGAGGAGCAAGCCTTCCTAAGGAGGATTGAAACAAGAAGATGCCGACCCACGGGAGTCAGCAGGTCAGCTCAAGGCTGACTGCCTCCAGTCACTAAGGCCGGAAAGGTCAGATCCCAGACTCCGAAACTAGAAGGGAAGCCAAAGCCTAGCAAGATCCCGAAGGTAAGGAACAAACGGACCTACGACAAACGCTTTACCCTCAGGCGCAAGCCAGGCCAGAACTGGATGCGCCGGTGACCGCTCAAGAGCCGGAGAGGACACGGGAGGCGGCCGCCTACCTGGCCGAGCAAGTCAGGAACGGCGGGGTCGCTTCGAGGACGGCCCTCGAGAAGCTGAAGAAGCGGGCGTCCATGCAATACTCTCTGGACAGGTACATCTCCAACTCTGAAGTTATCGCCGCCCTGGAACCGGGCACGAGGGGTGCCTTCGAGGAGATGCTCCGGGTCCACCCCAGGAGGAGCGCTTCAGGTATAGTGGTCATCACGGCCTTCTCCGCGCCTTATTCGTGCCCTCATGGCACATGCGTTTTTTGTCCAGGCGGGCCCAAGTCAGGAACGCCTCAGAGCTACCTCCCCGACAGCCCGGGGATGAGGACCGCGCTCGCCGTGGGATTCGACCCACTCCCTCAGGTCCGCAGGAGCCTTTCCAACTACGAGGGGAACGGGCACAAGACCGATAAGGTCGAGACGGTTATCGAAGGCGGCACATTCATCGCCCTTCCCGCCGACTATCAGACTTCCTTCGTGAAGGGGGTCTACGACGGCCTAAACGGCTCCGCTTCGGGGACCCTCGAGGAGGCGCAAGCGGCCAACGAATCTGCTCGGAGCCGGTGCGTGGGCCTGACCCTCGAAACGAAACCTGACTGGTGCAGACCGCAAGACATCGATCTCATGTTGAGCTTCGGGATAACGAGGCTAGAGATAGGGGTCCAGAGCCTCAGAAACGCGACCCTCTCAAGGAGCAACAGGGGGCACACTGTAGAGGACACGCTGAACGCATTCAGGGTCGCGAGGGACGCCGGCCTCAAGGTGGCAGCCCATATGATGCCCGGACTCCCGGGGGCGACCCCTGAGGAAGACCTCGAAGACCTCCGAATGCTCTTCGAGCGGGACGACCTCCGCCCCGATATGATGAAACTCTATCCGACTCTCGTCATTCCAGGGACGGCCCTTGCGAAGCAGTTCGAGGCTGGGCTCTACAGGCCCTACGACCTCAGGACAGTCGTGGAACTCCTGAGCGACATGAAGCGGTTCGTGCCAAGGTGGCATAGGATAATGAGGATTCAGCGGGAGATTCCCGCAGGAGAGATATCTGGAGGGGTGAAGAACGGGAACCTGAGGGAGCTGGTCCTGGCCAGGGCCGAAGAGAAGGGCTGGAAGTGCAGCTGCATTAGGTGCAGGGAGGTGGCCCTGAGCGAGCCGTCCGCGATGGCCGAGGAGGATGCCCTCGCGTACCGTGAGGAGAGATACTCCGCCTCGGGCGGGCTCGAGGTCTTCGGCTCCTTCGAATACGAAAGGAGCGGCAAGATCGCGGGCTTCGTGCGGCTCCGCGTTCCGTCCGAGGGCGCCCACCGATCGGAGATGGCGAGTTCGGCCGTCGTCCGCGAGCTCAGGGTCTACGGGCGCCAGGTCGAGTTGGGAGGGAGGAGCGAGAGTGCGTGGCAGCACAGGGGGCTCGGTGCCTCCCTGATGGAATCGGCCGAGAGACTCTCGGGCGAGGAGTTTGACGCGAAGAGGGTCCTGGTGACCAGCGCGGTGGGGACGAGGAACTACTACAGAAAGCTTGGCTACGAGAGGCTGGGGCCTTACATGGCGAAGAGACTGGGTTGACCTTGGTCCGCACTCGGCGTCAGGCCATTCTCCTGTCGATGACCCCATCTTTGCGAGCCTTCTTTTCGGCCGCGAAGTAGACCGCAAGGCCGACGACGAGGAAAATCGCCCCGCCCAGGACGCACAGCGAAAGCGAGTAGAGATAGTTCCCGGAGACGCCGGGGACGATGGCGACCCTCGCGGCGGCTATGAACTGGGTGAACGGGAGGTACGTCGCCCCAACCGACACTGGATATGGAAGGATCGAGGGCGGGAAGAGCGCCCCGGAGAAGACCATCAGGAGTCCTGCGACGTACCCGGGAAGGGACCATTCGAACTTGCTAGCATAGAGCGAGTAGGCGCCGAGGAGGTAGCCCAGGCCCAGGGCGGCGGGGATGTCCGCGACCAACGCGATTCCAAGCATCAGCGCGGTCACTGGGGTCACGGTGAGCGGGACCGTCGTGCTTAGGAAGGAGCCCAGCACGTAGTAAGCGGCCGCCAGGGCGGCGATAGAGGTCGTGACCGAGATCGCGAAGGATGACAAAGCCCTCCCGGCCACGTAAAGAGCAGTCGACCGCGCGGTGAGGTAGATGTGCTGGAAGACCGAGAGATTCTTGCCCTCGGCTATCGCGACGGTGGGGACCCAGGCATAGGCAGCCACGTGGGCGTATAGGGTCGACCCGACGAGCACATAGGCCAACTGAGTCGGATTGAACAAGACCCCCGGACCGCTGTTCGAGGAGCCAAACCAGTAGATCATCGAGACGGTCATCGCCGAGGCGAAGGGGGCGACCACTTGCAGCGCGAGAGATACGGGCGGGTACGTCCAGGCGAGGTCGTGCTGGATGCCCATCCAGGCCGAGGCGAAAAGCGACCTGAAGCTGATCATCTGATTCTCACAGCGATTGTGCCGTCCCTCCTGCCTCTGTTCTCTAGGGCCTTCAGCGCGAAGTTGGAAATGACAAGGAAGATGACCGCCATCACAGCCAAGGTTACGAGGCTCGGCCAGATGGACCCGACATCCATGCCCCTGAAGAGCGACTTTCTTAGGGCATCCATGCCGATTGTGAGCGGGATTAGCGACGCGACCGCCTGTATAGCGAAGGGAAAAGGCGAGGCCCCGCCTATTGCCGGGAAGTAGAGACCCGAGACCATCGACACGGGCTCTTGGAGTACGTTGTTCATCGACTCCGCCTCCCGACCGTAGGTGAGATACAGCGAGGAGAGGGTCATCCCCATCGCATAGAGAGATACGAGCGTGAGCAAGAATGTCAGCAAGACTGCTCCCCACGAGGCCGCCACAACCGGGTGGAATAGAACCCATCCAATCCCGATGACCATGGCTGCGGACGGGGCGGTCCCGATTATCCCTCCGAAAGACATGCCTATCAGAATCGCGGACAGTGAGGCGGGCGAAGTGAGATAGATCTCAAAGAGGCCCTCCTGTTTGTCCCAGTTGAACTGGCTCGCCATCGACCAGAGAACGTTGCCCCAGAACGCCACCATCACGCCGCCGAGGATTGCGAAGCCGATGTAGCCGGTCGCTCCGATGCTGTAGTAGAGGAGCGAGAGCGCAAGGGATGAAAGGATCGGGAAGCCCATGTTCACTACGATCCAGAGCCGCTCTCCAAAGATGCTCCAGAGCCGCACCAGGGCCCTTGCCTTCATGGTCCTGAGCCAGGGCCTAGTCTCCATCCTGCTCCTCCCTCTCCTTGAATCCGCGCCCTACCATGGCCACGAAGACCTCCTCCAGCGTCGTCTCCTTCCGCCACGAAGCGATGACCTTGTGGCCCGACTGCGCCATGGCCTCCTCGGCCCTCCGGGCCGTCCCGTCATCTTCGACGACTACTTGGATGGTCGAGAGTCCCCTTTCCTCGTCCGAAGCCGACGTGAATCCCTTCACTCCCTCCACTTGGGCAAGCAAGTCGAAGCTCTTCTCGGGCGGAGTGACCTCCATCACCAGCGCCGGGACGCCCAGCGTCCTCTTCAGCTCCTTAGGAGAGCCTTCGGCGATTATCTTCCCCTTGTCGATTATCGCGACCCTGTCACAGATCGCTTCGACTTCGGCCATGTTGTGCGTGGCGAGCATTATCGTCCTGTCGTGCTGGCGGACTTCATCCTTCAGGAAGTCCCTGATGCTGCGGGCTGTCATCACGTCCAGCCCGATCGTGGGCTCGTCGAGGAAGACGACCCTGGGGTCGTTGATGAAGGCCCTCGCTATCGTGGCCCTCTGCCTGTAGCCCGTGGAGAGGGCGTAGAACTTCCTGTCGAGGTACTTCGTCAGCCCCAGTCTCTCGGAAAGATCTCCTATCCTCTTCTCGGCGATTTGGGGCTGGATGCCGTAGAGCTGAGAGAAGAACCAGAGGTTCCGCTTCGCGCTGATGAAATCATAGCCGGCCTTGTCAGCCCCGCTCGCCATGTTGATCACGTGTCTGACTTTCTCGGGCTCGTGTTCGACGTCGAACCCCATCACGGAGGCCGAGCCCCCGGTGGGAAGCAGGAGGGTGGACAGGATCCTGATTATGGTCGTCTTCCCGGCCCCGTTTGGCCCCAGGACTCCGAAGATCTCGCCGCGGCTGACGCTGAGGCTGACGCCGTCGAGGGCGACAACCGGGGCTTCCTTCGTCTTGAACTCCCTCCTCAGGTCCGAGACCTTGACCGAGGCTTGTGTCCCTGATATCATGAATGACTCACGCTGGATGACTGGCGACGGTTCGCCCAGCTTCGGGAGTTAACCCTTTCTGTGCGGAGGGGCAATCGTTTAAGACCGCAGAGCCTCAGGACTGACCGCATGCCAGAGCTGGCCGGCTACAGGGGTAAGGCTCTCGAATTCCTCACCAGGGCGAAGGCCAGCATCGGAGATGTCCTCGAAGCGAAGACGGAGTGGGGCACGGTAACCGGGACGTTGGTCCCACGCTACCAGCATGCCGACGACGGTCACGTGGTCTTGAAATTGAAGTCGGGGTACAACATCGGCCTCGCCGTCTCAAAACTCAGGGGCGCGTCGGTCAAGACAAAGGGAGAGAAGCCGGCCTTTGAAGCTCCAGCGCGCCCAAAGCCCAGGGTCGGTCTCCCGCGGGTCTTGATCCTCGGGACGGGAGGCACAATTGCAAGCAGGGTCGACTACAGGACGGGTGCGGTCCGCCCTGCGATCTCCGCGGGCGAACTCCACGCCCTAATCCCTGAGTTGTCAGATATCGCAGAGATTCAGCCTGAAATCCTCTTCAACGTCTTCAGCGAGAACATCGGACCGGCCCGCTGGTCGAAGCTGGCCATCCGCGTCAAGAGGGCGGTCACCGAAGGCTACAGCGGGGTAGTCGTGACCCACGGGACTGACACGCTCGGATACACTGCGGCAGCCCTCAGTTTCGCTCTTCAGGGGGTGCCGATCCCGGTCATCCTCGTGGGCGCGCAGCGCTCTTCGGACAGGCCCTCCTCAGACGCCACCCAGAACCTGATTGGAGGAGTCTCCGTGGCTGCGAACGCTGCGTTTTCAGGTGTCTACGTGGCGATGCACCTGGACGAAAGCGACGATGACATCGCCCTGCACAGGGGCACTAGGGTCAGGAAGAACCACACTAGCAGGCGGGACGCTTTCCTGTCCGTGGGCGTGCCCCTCGCAGCGGTCTGGCGCCCCTCGGGGATAGAGCAGGTCGCGTCCGACCTCCCAAAGCGAGGAGACACAACTCGCTTCAAGCCTGCCACCCGCTTTGACGGGAATGTGGTACTTCTGAAGTTCTATCCATCCATGCCCAGCGACCTAATCTCGGCGATAGGAAGGATGGGAGTCCGCTGTCTGATAATCGAAGGCACTGGGCTCGGCCACGTGGGATCGAAGGACATCGCCGCTGTCAAAGCCTTTGCAAAGAAGGGCGGGCTCGTCTGCATGACCTCTCAGTGTATCAACGGCAGAGTCGACCTCGACGTCTACGATACGGGGAGGGACCTTGCGCGGGTTGGGGTCCTGCCTCTTGAGGACATGCTGGCCGAGACTGCCCTCGTGAAGGCGATGTGGGTGCTCGGCAACTCCGCCACGATAGCGGAAGCTAAGGCGAAGATGCTCGAGAACCTGGTGGGCGAGATGAACGCGCGCAGGTTTCTGGTGTGAACCGCTTGCAGACTGACCCGAAGGCAGCCGGCGCAAAGGTAGGGCTTGAGATTCACCAGCAGCTGGCGTCTGCGCGCAAGCTCTTCTGCGAGTGCCCGATACTGAAGTCGGAGGAATTGCCTCTTTCATTCGAAAGGAGACTGAGGCCGGCCCAGAGCGAGACCGGTAAGGTTGACCCCGCCGCTGTCTTCGAGTTCACGAAGGGAAGACCAAACGTCTACCTCTGGAACCCTGAATCATCGTGCCTAGTGGAGGCCGACGAAGAGCCTCCTCACCAACTCAACAACAAGGCCCTGGACACGGTCCTAATGATCGCAGGAATCCTTCACTCCAACGTCGTCGACGAGGTGCACGTCATGCGCAAAATCGTGATAGACGGCTCGAACACGACCGGTTTCCAAAGAACGGCGGTCATAGCGCTAGGTGGGTACGTCGAAGTGGAGGGAGCAAGGATTGGCGTCCAGTCCGTGACGATAGAGGAGGATGCCGCGAGGATTATCGGGGAAGACGAGAAGTCGAGGCGGTTCGCGCTGGACAGGCTCGCTGTCCCGCTGGTCGAGGTGGCCCTCGACCCTATCGAGGGAAGCCCGGACGCGGTGGGCACGGTGGCGCTCCACCTCGGTAGGATGCTCAGGTCGACGGGCCGGGTGGCCAGGGGTCTGGGGACGATCAGGCAGGACCTGAACGTGTCCGTGAAGGGCGGCAGGGTCGTCGAGGTGAAGGGAGTCCAGAGGCTCAACCTGTTGCCCAAGGTCGTCGCATACGAGGTCGCGAGGCAGCTCGGGCTGGTGGAGGTATCTGCCAAGTTGAAAGAGAGAGGCGTGAGGACCATAGAATGCCGCGAGCACGATGTTAGCCAAGTGCTGGTGAACACCGGGTCGAGGGTCATCCAAGACAAACTCAGAGACGGGGGCAAGGTCGTCTGCATCAGCGCAAGCGGCCTGCATGGATTGATGGGGTGGGAACCATCGCCGGGCATCAGGTTGGGGAAGGAGGTGGCGGAGGTAGCAAGAGTCAACGGCTTGGGAGGGATAATCCATTCAGACGAGTTCACGAAGCAGGGGCTTTCGCACGATGACGAGGAGGATCTCCGCAGGGAATGTGGAGCAGGGAAGGATGCAGCACTCGTCCTTCTGGCCGGCCCGGCATCGAAGGTCGCGAGGGCGGCCCCATTTGTAATCCAGAGGTTGAAGCAGGCCACTGATGGCGTTCCGGCAGAGACTCGGTCCGCCACGGAGGAAGGTCAGTCGAGGTTCATGAGGCCCAGGCCTGGCGCTCAAAGGATGTACCCGGAGACCGACGTCCCTGATGTGGTGATCAGGGCTGACCGCCTGAGCGCCCTGATGAAGCTGGTCCCGGAAAGCTGGGAGGAGACGGTCAGCAGATACGAAAGGAGGTATTCGCTGAGCGAAGACCTCGCCGTCAAGCTACTCGATTCCGAATTCCTTGGCGTCTTCGAAGGGCTCGCGTCCCAGCTCAAGCTTGAACCCTCCTTGGTGGCTTCAATGCTTGTAGACCTCCCCGTGCGGCTGACGAGAGAAGGCATCCCCGATGGTGCTCTCGATCAGGACACTATCGCAGAGGTCCTTCGAGCGATAGACTCGGGGACGGTTGCCAAGGAGGCGGCTCCCGAGGTCCTCAGGTCAATCGGCAGGGGCGAGTCGAAGAGTGTGAGTGAGGCGGTCAAGAAGCTTGGGCTCGCTTCCATCGACGCTGGTCGGCTCTCCGAGATCATCGAGTCGACCGTCCGAAACAATCGTGCTTTGATTCAAGCGAAGGGAGAGGGAGCTTTTTCCCCGCTAATGGGAGAAGTGATGGCGCAGGCCAGAGGGAAGGTTGACGGAAGGCTGGTAAGCAGGCTCCTGAAGGAGAGACTCGCTTCAATTATTGGCGACAAGAAGAGCGAGTAGCTAGGATCAGGCGCGAAGAAAAGGAATGGGTGTCCGCCTTCTACGGGGGGGACAACTTCTGCGTTCTTCGTCTAATGAACAGGCTCAAGATGCCCAGCGCTGCAGCCGCGGCAACCCCTACTGATGCAACCAGCTCTATCGTGCTCAGCCCGAAGAGAGACTGTTGATTCGGTTGCGAATGAACACTCTGGCTAGCGATTGTCGGAATGGACGTCGGCGCGTAGTACTGGCTGCCGCCTGACTGTTTGGAAGCGCCAAGGGCTGACTGTGCTGGAACTCCAGTCGGCTTGCTAGCGACGGTCCCATTGACCGCAGCGTTCACGGGGCTAGGCGCTGACTGGACGCCCATAGGCATAACCCAGTAATCTGGCTGCTGGTAGTTGAGAGTCAGGTTTGCTGTCGTCGCCGGAGGTAGGAGCAAGGTGGCACCGGAGAGCCCTACGTACGCAAGCTCCCAGGGAGCGGTTGCATTGACCCATGGGACCGTAGCGTTGACAATCTCGCCGCTTACGTTCCCCTGGACTTTAGTAGCGTTGTTGGGTAGGTCGAGCTTAACCCAGCTCCAGCCGGTTATCACTGCAGGGGCTCGGGGGATGACCAGCGTCGCCATGCCGCCGCTTCCAGTCGTATTCGACATGGAAACCCCGCTGTCTTGGCCCCACCAGTAGTACCATTGGCCGACTATCGAAGCCGAAATCGAGGCGCCTGCCACTGCTGTCCCGTTGACGTAGGACACCTTGATGGTCACTCGAGAGGTCGGGTACTGGGTCACGTTCTGGGTTGCGATGTTCAAGGTCAGAGCAGAATCGACGTACTGGACCAAGAAGCCGTATTCCGCAGACGGCTGGTAGATTTCAATCGGAGTGCTAATGACTGTTCCGTTCGGCGACTTCGTTGTGGTCGAGGCACTCCCCTCGCACAGACTGCACGCGTAGACCAACTGGTTCATCGCGCTCACGATGAAGAGGTAACTGCCTGTAGGCAGCTCGAAGGCGGCCGCCGGGTACGAGCTCTCGTATGTCCCGACGAGGCTTCCGGTAAGGTTGTAGGCGGCTACGGTGTAGGAGTAATTATGGACCACGCTAGTCGTCACGAAGATCTGGACGTTGTTGAATGAGGCCGCCGAGGCAACCCCAGAGATCAGTCCTCCGCTTCCGACGAGGAGGACGATGGCGATCACGGTGGCAGCTGCCCGATGCAACCCCCCCGAATGGTTCATGTAGCTCTTTGTTGTCGTTCTCATCTTCACGTCAGTTGTGGTATGGAAACGGGGAGAGTTATTCCTACCGCCCCGAACGCTCGTTCGGAATAGGAGAACAGGCAATCCAAAACTGCCTGATACATGCGTCCCGTGTGGTCACGCTTGGTTCCCTTCAGGGACTGGGACGCTTTGCGAAGGCGGCCAGCCTGAGTCTCCGATCATGAGTCGAAACACATGCGCGGATTGACTTCTACGCTTCCTTCGGCTTGAGCTTCTCCGATCCGATTGGTTCAGTCCGTGTTGAGGGCTCCGCCAGGTTGGCGAGGGCGACTATTTTCCAACCTTCGTCCAAGTGGGCCTCTAGACCAGCAGGGGGGAAGCGCTTCTGGTAGCCGGGTCGATGAGTCTCTTCACTGGCCTGCGCGGACTCGCCCCCGGCATATCTCGTCTTTCGTATAGAACATCGTGAACCTCCACCGATGATCTAGTTACAAAACAAAAAGGTGGGGGGGCAGGAAGTAGGCGCATTGGTCTATGTGACTATGTCGCCGGAACTGCCTGCTGCGTCGTTAACCCACATGTTGCCGTAACCCACGCCAGACCCTAGAATGTAGACAAAGGTCCACAGAGGTTCAGTGTACCCAGAGTACCCAGGAGCGAAGTAGAATGAGAGCCAGCTGACATAGCCAGGAGTGTTGTAGGTACCAGCCAGAATGTCTGCTTGTGAGCCACCCCAGTCTTGCTTCCCAATGTTGCCAGTCAAAGGCTTGGTGCTGTAGGGTGCGTGGCAGGAGTGCTTCACTGTAGGCTTGCAATAGTTGCCCAAGAAAGTGGCAGCAAACATCTCGACCTTCATGCCTATCATCTTGGCAACGCCGTTCTTAGGCTCTGTGACACCATTCATCGGGCTTAGTGCTAGTGCAAAGGTCTTCGCGGTTCCTGTGTATTGAATAAGTGCGCAGTAGTAGTTGGAACCAATAGTGCCATTGTTGGGGCCCTCCCAGACAACGACGCTCTTCGCGTAGTTATCAAGCGCCCAAGAGCCAAGGAAACCACTGTCTTCGTCGTTATGTATTGTCATTCTCACGTTGATTAGTGGTGTTGAAACCCAGAGGCCAGGATGCGCGGTTGTGCACTGGGTGGGTATCACTGAGGCCGGCATGGGTGGAATTGCCAGAGCGTATGGAATGGCCATGGATGCTGTGAGGGAAATTGCGAGGATTGCGATGAGTTTCTTACTTGCCGTCAGATTTTTCATCCCTTCTGCGTACCACATAGTGCTACTTATGGAGTTATGACATAAGTTATGTTTCGGAGACTGCACGTTGATCTGCAAAATTCGTTTGTGCATTATCGGGAAGGACGGTCGACTCGTTCAATTCTTGGGTCTGGACTGCGTCGAGCTCACCATCTCGTTCCATCTTTTCGTGCGTCGTGGCACCTACACGGAATGAATAGGCCGAGATGTCAGAACCGGCATCAAGAGGTAGTTAGACCCAGTCAGCTCGAACCTTCACATCATCCGAGCAAACCCTTGTATGGGTTCGACTCCGAGTCTGGTCACTGGAATTCAGACGTTCCACGCAGCCAAATCTTGATAGTTGATAGTCAGCGCAATCTGACAAGTACCGCGGAAATCGAACAAAGAATGATCAGTGTTGGGATTCTGTGCTTGTCTCTTTCTTCGACTTGGACGCCACGCCGTAGGCCAAGACCGCAGCACCGATGGCTGCGATGAGTATAGCGCTGTCGATTGCGCCTGTCATGCTGTCGGACCCGAACGTCGCTGCAACATAGTAGGGAATGCCGAAGACGGCGAACAAAGTCCCTGCGACCAAGAGAAATGCCCCAAACGCCATCACGTACGGTTCCATCGACGATAGCTTGTGTCAACTCTGCACTTAAAGCTGGTGCACGTCGGAGTGTAGATGTGTTTGTTGATGGTGACTTGTGCGTCAGGTCAGCGGGTCGCGTAGACAAGCACAGTCAGCATGAGCAGCATCGCAGCGGCAATCAGCTCAGACGCGTACACAGTGAAGGCGGAAGCCGCCGCGGAACCTGCAATGACCAGGACGGCAAGGACGATGTACAGGGACATCCTCCTCGCGTGCGCTCTCGAGACCTCCGAGGCCCGCGACCTTGCTTCCTCGTCGATTCCCGTGGGGGACTCGAGCACAATCGACAACTCGTACTCAAAGGTCAACCTCTCGCAGACGACGATTACGAAGAGACCAGAAGCGAAAACGCTCCAGGCAGGCGGGAGCACCCTAGCCAGCGCCACAGCCAGGACGGGGTAGAGCAGACATCCTGCGAGCAGGGTCGGCATGACCCTCTTCCACGTGAGGCCCGCCATTAGGGAGGCCGCGCATGACGCCGCCAGCAGGGATGCCAGAATGCCCCATGAGGCCACCGCTGCGGCCCCTGCGGCAAGGAGCAGGATCATCGCGTAGGGTTTCGCGCTCATCGTCTGGTCTTCCTCTTCGCTTCTGTGAATCCGCTACCAGCAGTCCATGAATAGACGTTGGAGAAGGCAGCGAGCATCGCCCTGAACGAGTCCTCCTCCGCTCTAGCAAACCTACTGCCGAACTCGACCTCCCTCGGCTTGAGGATTCTCTGTTCTGTCAGGGCCTGTTCTTCTCCGCCCAGCGCATTGACGAGCACGGAGTTGCAGACGAAGCCCTTCCTCGAAAGCGAGGACACAGCCTCAAGGAGCTCGACGCTGGGCCACGCGAACACGAAGAACAGCGTCCCTTTGCGCAGTGTGTACTGCCTGCTGAAGAACAGCTCCAGAAAGTGCTCCGCATATTTGACGCTCCAAATTTCCCCCTCTCTTGAGTCGACGAGCATCTCGACCATGGCTCTCAATTGCTTCGAGCCGAACCCTGGTCTGGCCTTGTCAAGGTAAGCCCCCATCACGAGCAAGCCCACCCTGTTGCCCGATCCGATCAACGAGCAGGCCAGCTCGTAGGCTGACGTGATGACTTCGCCTCTCCCGTTCCATTCGCCGACCCTTGGCAGGCTCCCCGCAGAAAGGTCGACGATGATGACGCAGTCGAGGCCACGCTCGACATGCCACTCGTTGACCAGCATCTTGCCCAACCTCCCGCTGGCCTTCCAGTTCACATCCTTCAGGGGGTCGCCAAATGCGTAACTGCGTATATTCATGAAATCGAGGCGCCCTCCTCTATACTTGGAGGGAGTGACGCCCGACCAGCCAAAGGCCTTTGCAAGTCCGGTATCCACCATCTTGACCAGGCGCCTCGGGTAGACGCGCACGGCGAGGGGCGAAGGAAGAACAAGTGCCCTCTCGGACAGACCAAACATCGACTGCAACCTGACTGAGCATGACTCAAATTGGTATTCTCCGGGCTCACTGAATTGCACCTCGTACCTTAGCGTGACTCTGCCGCCTTCAACCATTCCGCAGAGGAGCGAGGTCGACCCCTTGGTGACCTTCGCGTGCGCAGGCGGAATGCCGCGTGAGCGCTCCGTTGTCATCGTGGGCAGGGCGTCGTGGAGGAGGACCTTCTCCACACCGCGGCCGTGATTCTCCAGGGTCAGCTCGACCATGACCGGGACGCCCATCAGCGCCTTCGTTTCTGAGACATGCCTCGATACGGTGAGGCCAGTTTTAAGCGGCCGCGGCAAGGGGTTTCTGAGATCGAACGCTACGAAAAGGAGCACAAGCGTCGAAACAAGGCCGAAGGATGCAACTGGAGTGACGGACAGAATGGCGGATATCCAGAGGCCGACCAGAGTGACGGCAATGGCCAGCGACAGCTTGGTGTTCAGGTTTCGCTTACCTTGGGCACCGGTGTTTCAGCGAGCACCTTCTCCACGATTGTCTCCTGGCGCAGACCCTTCATCTCGTAGTCGGTGTCGAGCACTAGCCTGTGCGCGAGAGCTGGCACGGCGAGCTCTTTCACGTCGTCGGGGGTTACGAAGTCCCTTCCTGAACATGCCGCCTTGGCCTTGCACAGCCTGAAAAGATGAATGGACCCGCGGGGGCTCACACCCACTTCGACGCTAGGAATCGAGCGGGTCTTTGAGGCAATTCTGACGATATACCTTCTTAGGTCCTCGTCGACATACACTTGCTCAAGCTTGGACTGAAGGGCAGTCAAGTCTTTGGGGCCTAAGACCCTCTCAACAGCCTGGAGCTCCTCCGTGAGCGACTTTCGCAGCTCGAGGATCGCGACTTCGTCGTCGTGCCCCGGGTAACCAATCCGTAGTCTGACCGTGAACCTGTCCATCTGTGCTTCGGGGAGCGGGTAGGTTCCTTCGTATTCAATCGGGTTCTGGGTCGCGAATACTACGAAGGGCTCCGGGAGGGGGAACGTCTGGTTCTCCGCCGTTACTTGGTGTTCTTGCATCGCCTCGAGCAACGCAGATTGCGTCTTGGGCGGGGACCTGTTGATTTCATCTGCTAGGAGTATCTGGGTAAAGACGGGGCCCTTCAGGAAGCGGAAGCCCTTCGACTCTCCGAGGACGAAGGTGCCAGTGACATCTGCGGGGAGCAGGTCCGCAGTGAACTGGATTCGCCTGAACTCACAACCAAGCGCCTTGGCAACCGCCTTCGCCAAAGTGGTCTTCCCGAGGCCTGGAAAGTCCTCGAAGAGGATATGGCCTCCCACGAGAATGTCGTACGTGACGAGTTCTATCACATCGCGTTTCCCGACGATCGTCTTGGAAACCGACTCCACCAGCCGGTCGCGGAAGCCAACGAATTCGGATACATCCATGTGACTGGGGCTCTTTGGGCGTGCTCAGATAAACCGTTTGGGAGTGCGGGGGCACGTTCTTCTTGCAGGACTTATGTGGGTTTCTCATTGCGCGCTATTGGCTGACGCATCAGGAACCCTTCTGACAATCTCTTCTAGTCCTTCCTCCGAAAGCCTCTGCCATCCTGACTCGCCAAGGAGTGCTCGTTCGAACGGGCTGTCAGATTCGCGACGAAGCCAAGCCGTTGATGCCCTGGATTTGATCCTGGAAACGGTGACGTAGTGTGCTATCCTGCTTCTAGGCGCGTGTTCTCTCTGGCCGAGCTCGGCTACTACCGCATCTCGTTTAACAGGGCGGCCAGCTAGTTTACCGACTTGGGTCTGGCTGCCTAGGGTTTGGTAAGCTTGTTCAACGCCCGTTGTCTTGGCTCCCTTGACAAAACAGAAGTAGGCCACCGCAATCGCCATCACGGCGAACACCACCATGTCGGTCAGCCAGTAGGGCCCAGCCCCGAAGCCGTAGGCCACCGCGAAGGCAGCGGCGAACACAGCGTACAGTAGGCCCTTACCGACCCTCACCCGCTCTCCTCCTGATGACGTCGGCGAAAGCGCCCATGAATTTCGACGCCTCTCTCGCTTCGAATTCCGTTAACTCTTCACCGTACCTCGACCTGTTCACAGCAAACGCGAACTTGAAGGCTTCGGGCTTTTCCACTTTGAAGAATGACGAGACCCTACCTACATACTCCTGGGGTGTCTCGGCAGGTTCGTCCCGGAGGCCGACCTTCAAGCATGCCCTCCGCATGAGGAGGTAGTAGCGGAGAAGGGCCGCATTTCGCAGTTTGTACGACCATGTCTCCTCGAGGTACTTCCGTTGATGCTCCATCTCCTGCAGCGTGCCCTCCAGATCTAGCACGTGTATGCTGGTCCTGTGCCGAAGGATGAGCAGACAGGCGCCCCCGAAGCACACGATTGCAACGGCCGCCAGGAACCACGCTAGCGAGATGGGTAATCCTGACAAGACGGGGAAGGCTGGCAAGGAGAGCTCTGGCAAGACAGGAGAAGATCCGTTTGTTTTGCCTCCACCTGTCCCTGTGGAGTTCGTCTGGCCCCTCGTGGAGTTGACCCCCAAACTTATGCCGAGGAGTTTTGTGATTGAGAAACTGCCACCATAGTTGAACCCCGCTACCTTCCCCGATTCAGCTGCACCCGAGACCACTATGAGTAGCACGCATACGCAAGCAAGCAAGACGACCCCATTGAGCCTGTCCACGTCCAGCAGAGACAAGCTCCGCCGCTATATTGTTTCCAGCAGAATCCCCTTCCCTTGCCGAGCAGTAGAAAGGCCCTGAGCACTGACCGGCTAGTGAACTAGCCTGCGTGGAAGTTGCCCTAGTATTACATGGTGGGCGCCAGCATGATGGCATGTGGTGTATGACAAGTGACCTGTTCTGTAATACTTACGCAACCTGTATATCATCCCGCACCCCGCCCCAAAGGAGGCAAACAGTGACAGAAGCGAAAGGCGGTCATCGCAGACTCCCTGTGAGTGGTCGTCACTTTGTGATTATTCTTCTTGCTCTTGTCGTTCTGTTGGGTCTATCCTCTTCGGTTCGCGCATCGGGGCCATTGACGGCCCCCGCCATTGCTGCTAGCCCCGGATCGATTGATCTTGGTCAGAATGAGACCCTGTACACAAGTCAGGCCTTCAGCGGGGGAACATTCCCGTACACTTGCCAGTGGCTGGAAAAGGCTCCCGGAGCAGCCAGTTATAGTAACCTCAATGCCACTTTCTCTTGTGACACTTCTTCGTTGCCCAGCATCACAACCTACCCGCCGCTCGCAGGAACCTGGAAGTTCGAGCTGAAGGTAATTGACAACTCGAGCTTGCAGGCGGTTTCTCGAGCACTGACCGTATCAGTCAGCTCTGCACTTCGGCCCAGCGTGTCCGCTTCCTCGAACACGATTGATTCCGGCCAGACAGTCAATATCACAGTCTCCTGGACCGGTGGGATTTCACCATATTCCATAGCGCTCTTCAACAGTTCTACTAGTACGTGCGGGATCTCGTCAACGGTTGTGGGTTCGCGACTTAATCAGCCATCTTCGCCGTATACCTTCAATATCGTTGTCCCTTCATCCGAATGGTACTGTGCCGTTGTGACAGATAGCGCTGGAGCTCCAGCCACCGCAACCTCCTCCGCAACGGAAGTAGTCGCGAACCCTGTCTTGACAGCTCCCGTGGTCACCGCTCTTCAGCCCATGGTTGATGTCGCACAGAGTTCTAACCTCTCGGCCTCCGTTGCCTTCACCGGAGGGACTCCTCTGTACACATGTAGATGGCTCGAGGAAAGTCCAACGGCCCACAGCTTCAGCAACCTGGGGAACAAGTTCGCATGTACTACATCTGACCATCCTGCCGTTTCCACCGGATCACTCTCGACCCTTGGCTACTGGTATTTCGAGCTCCAGGTCACTGATGGCTCGGGAAGTCCGGCCTTGGTAAGTTCCCTGCCTGTCAGCGTAAAGGTGAACTTAGCTCTCGTTGTCCACAAGATCATCGCGAATCCAAAGTTGGTTGAAAGTGGCCAGAGTTCAATTATCACCAACAAAACGGTTCTGTTCAGCGGGGGAACCCCACCCTACACATGTCGGTTGCTAGCGAAGGCTCCTGGAAACAAGAGCTACAGCGTCTTGATAAGTTCCATTGTGTGCAATCCTTCCACCACGCCCGTGTCCACGGGACTACTCAACGCCGCAGGATCTTGGTCCATCAAATTCAGCGTAACTGACAGTTCGGGAGTGCTAACGTCAGTGGCCTCTTCAGGCGTGACCATCAACGTCAGGGCCGCGTTGGGGACACCGATTGTGTCTCCGTATTCTGCTGTGACGGATGCGGGTCAGTCAGTTAAGGTCAGAGTGACCTGGAGCGGAGGATTTCCGAAGTATACGATACAGCTTTACAGCAGCCCCTACAGCTCCTGCCTTTCCCCCACGCTTGTGGCAGTCAAGACGGGTCAATCGTCTCAGTCATACGTTTTCAAGAATCTCCCGGCCCTCACTGCCAACACTTGGTATTGCGCCAAGGTGACTGACAGTTACAAGACGCCCGTAACCACGAATTCGGTTGGCGCGGGAGTCACGGTGTATCCAGCACTGGTCGCTGCAGTCATCACAGCGCGCCCTCCAGCGGTCGACAGCGGCGGGTACTCGCTCCTCAACAGCACCGCTTCGCCGAGTGGGGGATTGTCAAGCTACATTTGTCAATGGTTGAAGGAAAGTCCGGGGCTCCATAAGTACAGCAAATTGGGACTTCCGTTCAGCTGCAGCAGCTCCTCTTTGCCCACTGTATACACACCCACACTGCCGAAGACCGGGACATGGTATTTTGAGCTTGAGACTACTGACGTGAACAAGGTGAATGTCTTTTCAGTGCCTGTGAGTGTCACGGTCAACCCCCCACTTGTTGCCCCGAGGATTAGTGCCCCGGCTACGGCCATTCACGGCCAAAACGTGACTCTAAGCACAACTGTCATGTTTAGCGGGGGAACTCCAACGTATGTGTGCCAGTGGCAGGAAGAGGTTCCTGGAGCGGCGGGTTTCACAAACATAGGAGGTCTATTCTCTTGTAGCGTATCCACTCCTCCCACTACTAGCGCAGGACCGCTCTCGGCCGGTACTTGGTACTTTAGGCTCCAAGTCACCGACAGCGCGGGTGCGACTGTGAATTCGGCGCCAGTGCAGGTCAAGGTCACGTAGTCATCAAGGCTCGCAGAGTCTTCGCACAGGAAGCTCCGGTCGGAATCATTCAGAGGTTCCTAACAATTCTGCCCTGGAAGAAATGCCACGGACTTCGACTCTTCCATTGTTGCTTCCGAACCGAGAATGAGTATTTGAATTCCCGCTTCTCCTACAAATCGAAATACAGATAGAATTCGTACGGGTGGGGTCTTGCCGACACTGCCCTATATGCCTCCATCTCGAGCTCCATCATGACCTCGACCAAATCCGTCGGGAAGATTCCATCCAGGAACGAGGAGTCGCTCTTCAGGCTTTCGACTGCCTCTTTCAGGCTACCCGGGAGCTCGCCCACCCTGAGGTCCCTCCGCTTCTCGGCCGTCAATCTGTAGATGTCCTCGTCAACCGGTTCACCGGGGTCCATCTTCTTCGTTATGCCGTCCAGCCCGGCGGCGGTGATCGCAGCGGTGGCGAGATACGGGTTGCAGGAGGGGTCGGGAGTCCTAAACTCGACTCTCTTCGCCCCTTCTGAGCCTTTCTCATAGCCCGGAATCCTGACGTTCGCGGACCTGTTCATCCTGCTCCAAGCGATGTAGACGGGCGCCTCGTAGCCCGGGACAAGTCTGTGATATGAGTTGGTTGTCGGATCGACGATCGCGCACAGGGCCCGGCTGTGCTCCATGATCCCCCCGATGTAGTAACGGGCCGTCTGGCTGATTTCGGCGTAGGGGTCAGAGCGGTCGAAGAAGAAGTTCTTCCCGCTCTTCCAGAGGGACGAGGATACGTGCATCCCCACCGCGTTGTCCCCGAAGATTGGTTTCGGCATCGTGGTCGCGATTAGCCCCATCTTGCTTGCCACACTCTTTGTCACGAATTTCTGCGTCATCGCGCTGTCTGCCGACGTAACGAGTTCGTCGCGGTACATGTCGATCTCGCACTGCCCTGCGGTCGCGACCTCGTGGTGATGCGCGTTGCAGAGAATCCCGAAGCCGTCGCGGAGGTAGTTGACGCATGTCCCCCTGTAGTCGCTCATCGTGTCGACTGGCTGGGCAGGGTAATAGCCCTCCTTGAAGCGGATGGGGAAGTTGGTCCCCCTCGTTTCGTTCGCAGATTCACGTGAGGTTATCTTGAAGCCTGAGCTGAACGGATCGTTCGCCTGCCAAGTTGCGCTGTCGAAGACGAAGAACTCTATCTCCAGCCCCCAGAGGGAATCCGTGAACCCTGCCTCTCTGATTCTGGCCTCGGCACTCTGGGCGACATGCCTAGGGTCTCTGCTGAACCTTCCTGCTCCGTAACCTGATCTGATGTCGCAAATCAGTCGAGCCGTCTTGACGTCATCCTCAATCCAAGGTATGACCCCGTAGGTGGATGGGTCCGGCACCAGCAGCATGTCAGACTCTTGAATCTCTACGAACCCTCTTACCGACGAGCCATCAAGCTTCGCTACCCCGTCAGAGAACATACGCTCGCTTATCATCTCGGAGGGAATGCTCACGTGCCTCAGTCTCCCAGGCACGTCCGTGAATTGCAGGTCTACGAACTTCACGCCCTGCTTCTTGACCATGTCGAGGACCTCAGTCGGGTTGAAACTCCGTTTTACGAACCTCCCGTCATCGGTGATCTTGTAGGTCAATCGCAGACGCAGCGCTTGTAAACGATATAAGCGTCATGTGAGAATAGCGAAGGTGAGCTGCTTCACGAGGGAGTGGCTCGCGATGCCTCCCGTGGAGAGGGCGATGGCCCACGCCGCCCTGGCCGTGGCAGAAGGGGACTTCTGCCTGCCAGCTTAGGCTTAAATGGGCGGATTCGATCGTACCATGAGAAGTCTTCTTGACTAAGATTAGGGTGAAGCTAGGTCTTGCCGAGGCTGAGGTTGAGGCCGACCCTGAACATCTCCGCGAAGCGATTGAGCTGATACCGGAGGTAGCTGCCAAGTTGCCCGGGGCGGGAGCGCGTGGAGTCCAGGACATGAAGGTCATACGGGCCGAGCAGACAGACGAACCGACGGTAGTCCCCGGTCCCAGCCAACTTCCTGTAATCACCCTGGGGAAGGGCGATTCCCTCGCCGATGCAATCTTGAAGTTCTTCGCGGATCCGTGGGGGAGGGAACGACGGAAGCTCTCAGACGTAAGGGAGGCCCTGCAGTCGTATGGGATGAACTATCCGAAGCAGTCGGTCGCTGTCGCTCTGCTCAGGCTCGCGAAGGCGACCAAGATTAGACGCTTCAAGGCCGAGGACGGAGAATTCGTCTACACCACGTCGGCAATGCCCATGACGACTGGCCTCCCGCCCAGGCGCGAAGAAGGTCTCGACGAGACTGCTTCCCAGAACCTAATTTAACCAGTCCCGAATCATGTGCGCGGCGGAGTCAAGAAGCAAGGTGTCCTCAGAACGAGAGCTTTCGATATCAGTGAGCTACGGCGACGCCAAAGTTGAATTCTCTGGGTCGCCTGAAGTGGTTATGCGCTCGCTGCACGAGTTCGTCTCCAAGGTCATCCCCAACATGGATCTCGCACGCACTATCACGGTAAACTATTCTTTGAACGACCTCATACAGATGTTCAAGGACCAGGTTAGAATCACCCCTGAAGGGCCCAGAGTTTGGACCCAGGACAGAAAGCTTAGTGACAGGGACGTGATCCTCCTTCAGCTCGTCGCCGCCAGGATTGCCAGCCTAAGCGGCAAGAGCGCCTCTGACGCCATGAGTGTCGGTGAGATCGAGACGGCGACTGGGCTCTATCCGAAGACAATAAGCTCCAGACTCAGCGAGTTGACCAAGTCCGCCCATGTGGAAAGGGTCGATTCCCAGGGAGGCGGCAAATACAGGATTGCAACCGTGGGCATCAATAGACTGGGCGAACAGCTCTCAAAGAAACTGAAGCCACAGAAAGAGGGCTCGGTCTAGCCCTGGCGCCTGCACGCAGAAGGCGGAGGAATGCCGTGCAGACGTGTCCTTGTGACCGAGATTTCAGCCGGACGTAGTTGTGGTCACGCCTAGGAGGGTTTCTAGAGGGATGTAGTATGTGGCGCCATATAGTTGCGAGCTATCAGCACCACCTACGCAATACATGTAACCCGATGAACTGACGCAGTCCGTCAAAACACTCTGAGGGTAGTTGCCTGCCTTTGTCCATGCTCCTATTCCTCCAGACGATACCTTGGCATAGTAGACAGTGTTGAGGTACGAGCTCGATCCCACTCCTCCTACGCAGTAGACGTAACTTGACGAGACAGCACAGGACTGGCCGATTGCAACAACCGGATAGGCCATTGTCTGGGTCCATGCCCCGACACCTGAAGATGAGAGAGGAGCATAATAATCTGTGCTTACGACGTTGCGGCCGCTGTCGGCGCCACCTACACAGTAGACGTAGCTGTTGGCCGCGAAACAGCTGGGCAGGTAAACGTTTGCTGGATAAGCAGTCGAGCTGTTCCACGAGCCGATTCCTGAAGCGGAGAGGTGGGCAAAGTAGACGGAACTGCTCCGATAGTTGCTGGCGTTGAGGCCCGTTGGCTCTACGTATCCTCCCACACAGTAGATGTACCCCGAAGACACAACGCAGGACTGACCGTCTACAGGAATTGGGTATGCAGTCGTAGAGTTCCACTTGCCGACCACGCCACTGTTAAGAGGAGCATAGTAACTCGATGCAACATCATCGCCGATATCATCGCGGGATCCTCCGACGCAGTAAACGAAGCCAGAAGAAGCCACGCATGCCTGACCGTAGATTGGCAGCAGGTACAGAGTGGAGTCGGGCGTCCAGCTTGTGATATTGCTTGAAGAGGAGGAGATGGCTGAGGAGGTGTACACAGCGTCGTGTGGACCATAAGCAGTATCCTGCCCCCCGATGCAATAGACGTATGCCGTGCTGTTGACACATTGCTGTGCCCACACTCCAGCTGTGTCAGCTACCTGGAGGGGATAATTCGCGGCCGACTTCCACAGTGAACTATTTGCGGGACCGAACAGTGTTGCAAGTGCGGAGAGAGCGATTATCCCGACTATGACTACCACCAGGACTATCAAAACGATTCTCGAAGTCTTCATCTAACTGCTCGTCTCATTTGGTTCACGCTAGGCCTCTCCACTCCCGTTAAAAGGCTGCCTTTACGGTCCATGACCACTCGATGCGGCGGAGAGACTTGAGTATTCAGTCCAACAGCGCCTTCTCTTCCCACCCTATGTGCACACGCCCAAGCGGTCAGGACCCGGTTCCCTCTTCGGTCTGGGGGTTCTCGCCGCCTCGATTCCGCTCCGCGAAAGGAAACTTCTGGATGTACCTGTAGTTCCTCATGCTGCCCTCTCTGAATAGCGTGCCCTCCCGCACTAGGTCGGCCAAGGTGTGGGAGACTGCCGTCCGGTCGTAATGATAGCCTCGCCTGCTCATCTCTTCATGCGCCTCGGAGAGTGCCTTCGGGGTCGAGAACCACCCTTCGCGCCACATGGTAACAACTAAGCTCCTACAAGTCTCGAAGTGGCGTCGGTCCTGCTGCGTCTCCTGAGCGTCGACAAGCGCTGGCTCCTTGGATGCCATGCCCGCCAGGACGCTCTCGACCGCTTGCTGGACTCTGTCCTCGGGGGAAGTGATTTCGACTTCCCATGCGCCCCTCTTCAGCTTCACTGTAATCATTTTCGGCTGTGACGACAAGGGGTATCTTGTTGTCCTTGTTGGGCAAGTTGCCCATATATGAATAGTTGGTGTCGCGGGGAGAACATCTCGAAGGTCGGGTAGGTGCACAATTAGATGGTCTGGAAGTCGGTAGTTGTTGTGCATGTTGCTATTGCGCAACATTTAATTAGCTACGAGTTGCACCCCATGTTGCGCAACATGGCCATCGCAACAGATGTCCTTCCCGACGGCCTCGAACCCGACCTTCTTGACTCCCTCGCAGAGGAGTTCAGACAGGGCTTCGCCGAGTTGGCAGAAAGCGCCGACCGGCAGCTCTCCGGAAGAAACTTCGTCTTCAGCCGGTACGGGAGGGAGCTGTATCCGTATTTCGAGGAGGCAGACGCGACCCTGGTCCCTGGGTGCATAATTCCCATCAAAGAAGGGCGACCGGTCGCGTCGGTCGACTCGACGTGCGTGCTCGTCGGAGAGACCTCGGAGGGTGCCCTCTACGCCGCGAGAACTGCGATTGGAATATCGTTCGAGGGAGCCCTCCGGCGCTTCTTCCGGCTCGGTCCCATCCTGGTCTACGCCTCGGGTTCAGGCCTCGTCGGAATAGAATCGAGCCTCTCGTCACCCGAATTCGCTATGCTGTTGGCGGATCACGCAGTGGCTGAAAGAGTGATCAGGAACTGCGTGGAGCGGCGAGTCATTGACACTCTGATGGCCAGCAACGAAGAGGCCGTTGTGATGGCCGACGGTTCGCTCAAGCATCCCATGGGCCAGTTCGCTGGGTCTCTACCGAAGCCCAACAACAAAGGCAGCTGCCTAGTGGGGTTTTCAAAGTCCAGCAACCTGATCCTCTCCGAGAGTGCCGTCAGTGTCCTCTCTAGGTCCGAGGTCGCGGCCTACCACAGCATCGATGACGGCCCGGTAAAGACAGTGCTTGCGAAGTTCACTCCCGATGGCCTGGTCTTCAGACTGGATGTTGCCAAGAGTCAAGAACCAGTGCAGCAGACCCTCGGCAGGATTCTCTGGAACGACGCCTTCGCCTCAGGGTATCCGGACTCTCTCAAGGTCGCGCATCACCTATCGATATTCTCGAAGGCAGACGACCAAGCCCTGAAGGCCTACGTCACAAGGCGCTTCAGGTTGAGGCAACTCCCCACCTTCTCGCTCAGGAGGATTGCCCTCGGCAGCTTCAAAGGAGGAGCCTAACCTCTGAGGATACTAAGAAAGGAGTCTGACGACATACTGGTAATCGCCTCGCCCCGGGAGCCGGCCCGGGTTGGCGACTATCTCGTTGCTGTCGAGGAGAAGCGTAGTCTCGTTCTTCAAGTCTATGACGAGCGGTACCTCGACATCGAGGGGATCGAGGAGGAGATAGCCAGGGAGGAGGTTCTCTCGGCATCCGCCCCCGGGGAGACAGCCGACCCGACCGACCTCACGACCATCTCAACCCTGATTAGGGACATGCGGATCCTGCTATGCAAGGCGAGAGGTACGATCTCCGGCAGCCGGCTGACCCCTAGGGTCGACTGGATGCCCTCCAGGACCAATTCAAGAGTGGCGAGGCTGATGGTCGACGAGTTGTGGGGGACACTGCCTCCGCTCGGGACGAGAAGGATCAAGATAGGGCGCGTCGACTCCGACTCCGAGTTCTCCATCGCTGCTGAGTCGCTCGATGGGAGGATCACGGTCATTACGGGAAGGAAGGAGTCCGGCAAGTCTCACCTCGCCAAGATGCTGTTGAGGGGCCTCCTCGAGCAGGGCGCCTATTCGGTAGTGTTCGACCTGAACGACGAGTACGCATCAATCGGACAGCGGGCGGACGGGACTCGGACTTCTGTCTACGGGAAGGTCAGGGCGTTGAGGCCCGGCCGGGAGCTAAAGTTCTCTTTGGCGACGGTCGGTCTCCGTTCCATAACGAACCTGCTCTCTCACTCTCTGGACATGCCCGGAACCTCGCTGCGTGAGTTCGTGAAGATCTGGGAGCAGCTCGAGAGCCGTAGCGAGCTATCCTTGGCGTCGCTTGAGTCAGCCATCCAGCAGTGGCGGTGCAACGAGTTCGTGCGAGACGCCCTCTTCGCCAGGTACCACACCATAGCGTCGTGCGGCCTCTTCTCGGATTTGCCCCACCAGCAGTTCGATTTGCAGGACTTCTTCGACACGAGCGCTGGAGGGGGTGCGCTGATCGTGACCCTGAGTGGCGTCTCTCCCCTGAACAGGAAGATGGTCGTCGAGCTGATGCTCTCCAGGATAGTGGAGCTCCTGGAGCGCAGGAAGATACCGCCCGTCTTCCTCTTCGCCGAGGAAGCTCACCTCTACCTCAGGGACACGTACTGGGAGGACCTCATCACCAGGATGCGCCACTTCGGGGTCTTCACGGTCTTCGTCACGAATCAGCCCGACGCAATCGACCAGAAAATCTACAGGCAGGTCGACAACATCTTCCTGTACAGCTTCAGCAGCGATTCGGATCTGAGCCTCATCTCGCAGGCCTCCATGGCCGACACGGACACCGTCAAGGCGATAGTCAGGACCCTCCCTCCAAGGATGTGTCTCTTCATAGGTCATGCAGTGAATAATCTTCCAGTGATAGTCAGCGTCGACTCATTCGACTCTCCCGCCAGCGGGACTACGCGCCGGTTCTTCGGAGAGACGATCGAGCTGAGCACATAGCCGATATCAGTTCGACAAGACTGCTCAGATCGTGAAACGCGGACAGTCAGGGGAAGGGGTAGGCAAAGTAGCGTCTCCCCTGGCACTACCAGCATCCTTCTGTAGAGATTGAGGGCCCTCAGATACCCGTACTTGCCTGACAACTCTCTGTAGCTCGTCCTTGAGAAGCCCCGAGACCGGAAAAGTCCATCAGATTCCACATTCCCTTCCTTTATGCTCGCGTAGACTTCTCGCACACCGAGTCCTGAAAAGTATTCGAGCGAATGTTCCAGAAGTCGAGTCGCGACCTTCTTCCTTCTGTATTCCCTGGCCACAGCGATGTAGTAGACGTAGCCCATGGAATCGTTCAGAGTCTTCAGCATGACCAGACCGACCGGATGCTCGTCGGCGACTGCCTCCCTGACCACTTCTACCTTCATCAACATCTTCTTGGAATGGCTCAGATACCAGCCTTCGAAACTTTCAGCAAGCAGATGTTGTATCGACGCCCTGTCCTCGAAGGGGACGTCAACAATTCGACTATTCTCGCTTTGAACTGTCAGAGCCGGAAGACCCTCCTCGCGTTCTCTGAGAAGATCTTCTCCCGGTCTTTCGTATCGATCTCAAGCTTCTCCACAAGGGAGATGGCCGCCGAAGGATGGGTGACCGGATAATCAGTTCCAAAGATTACTTTGTCGGCTCCACCTGCGAAGTACATCGCTTGGCTCAATCTCCGTGCCAACCAGTCGGTGTACTGCTCGATGTACTTGCTCCCGCCTACGATCAGGCCTGAAAGGTCGGCGTAGACGTTCGGATGTTTGTATATCAGTTCGGCGACATCATCAATCCAAGGATTACCAAAGTGACAGGCCACGAGCTTCAGGTCGCCATGTTTGTTTGCGAGAGCGTCAAGGGTCAGCGGGTGAGCATGCATCAGGCTGCCCCTAGCATCGGCCGTGTCCCCCGTGTGGAACATAACAGGAACACCGGCTGATTCGGCGTAGTCATACAGCGGATCGAAGACTGGATCGCCGGCGCGCGTCTTCCCATATCCAAGCATGATCTTGAAGGCTTTGACTAGGCCTTCGTTGCGTTTGGCAAGCTCTATTGCATTTCGTACCTTGTTGGCAGATGGTTCGACAGTGATCACTGGAAGAAGCCTTCCACGGCTCCTTACGCAGAGCTCCAGAACATCCTCGTTCGGGTGTGGAATTCCCCTTGCCCCTATTGAGCTGAGCAGTAGCCCAAGGCCCACGCCATTCAGCTTCATAAGTCGGAGGAGCTCCTCAAGGTCGTATCTCAGACCATTTCGATTGGCGTAGACGATAAGTCGATCATCCTTTCGTTCTGAAAGATGAATATGCGTATCTATTATTCCAGGCATTACTCGTGCTGCACGCTGAATTAGCATAAAACCTTGCTTCGTTCGACGTGACCTGGTCTAGGACAAGAGGCGGGTTGGCTCTGTGATTCGCACGCCAGTCCAGTTGTATGTTTTCCGTGTCTAATGAATCAAAAGGGTTTTGAGTCCTCAAGCGCCGGTGTTGAGGCGTGAAGATCGAGGAGGTAGTGCTGGCAGTTCCCGAAGGGACGCAGTTGATCCTCGGGCAGAGCCATTTCATCAAGACCGTCGAGGATGTGTACGAGGCTCTGATCACGTCGATGCCCGGAATCAAGTTCGGGGTCGCTTTCTGCGAGGCGTCTGGAAAGGCGCTCATCAGGTACGACGGCTCTGACGAGGAGGCCACTTCCGTTGCCCGGAAATTCGCGAAGCTGCTGGGAGCTGGGCACTGCTTCGTGGTAGTGCTGAAGGGAGCCTTCCCGATCAATGTACTCAATAGGATCAAGAATGTGGAAGAGGTCGTGGGGATATACTGCGCCACCTCCAACCCGGTCACGGTCATGGTGGCAGACACAGGCAAAGGCAGGGGTATCTTGGGTATCGTCGATGGAGAATCTCCCAAAGGCTCGGAGACGGAGTCAGACAGGAAGGAACGGCACGAGTTTCTCCGAAAGATAGGGTACAAGCGCTAGACGAGCGTCCCGGAATAGAGGAGACCAGGCACCCTCTCGTTCACTTTCCTGATGGTAGAGAGTGAATATTAATCTCACATATCCCTCTCTATTCCACATACAAATATTGTATAACTGCTTAATAGCGAGCACTATCTTGAAAGGCTTGTGGCTACGAGCACGTACACGAGCCAGACGCAGAAACCTACGCCCGCTTGCGGCCTCTGCGGTCGGAGTCTCGGGGTCGGGTTCTACTATACATGCCACGTCTGTGGGGCCACTTACTGTTACGCTCACAGCCCCCAGAAATGCGATCATCGCAAGATCCGCTCCGCACCGCTGAACGTGGCTCTCTCCAGCAAGGCATAAACTCATACTGTTTCCCTGCCCCTGTGTTGAGAGTCTACTTGGCTGTGCCGCTGGTCTCCAACAGGTCGATCGAGAGGGCCCGGCTGATGGCAAAGGCGATCAGGGATTCGGGCAACGTAGTCGCTTCGCCCTGGAACTTGGATCCCATGGAGGTCTCCACTCCTTCTGCGCTGAACGTCTTCGACCGAGACAGGACCGGGTCAGAGAACGCTGACGTGATGGTCGCCGACGTGACAAGTCCGAGCACAGGTGTGGGAATGGAGGTCATGGCCGCGTACAAGGCAGGCAGACGGATCATCCTCGTATCGCAGAAAGGCAGACGTATCTCCACTATGTTGGAAGACATGGACAGAAAGGAAAGGCTCCAGTACGCAGAGGAGTCAGAGATCTATGAGGGGCTCCTCAGGATGCTGCGGTGATCACGGGACCTCGCGTATCCCAAATCGTCTGTCTCCCAAAACCGATTTAAGGCGTCAAGCTTCCCGGTGAGTCGTTGAACCGAGAAGTGAATAGTGCGGGCGCACCTGCCCCGGTGGGGCCATACTCGCAAGCCATCGATGCCGGAGCGGTCTACTGTGCTGGACAGCTTGGTCTCGACCCCTCCACTGGGAAGCTTGAGCAAGGGGTAGTCGCTCAGACGAGGAGGATCCTCCAGAATCTTGAGGCAGTACTTGGGGCCTCGAGTCTCAGCATGAAGAGCGTCGTGAAAACGAACGTCTTCATGGTCGACCTCGCCGAATTCCCGCAGATGAATGAGGAGTACTCAAAGCACTTCTCGGCACCCTTTCCTGCCCGGACCACTGTCCAGGTCCAAGCGCTCCCGAAGGGCGCGAGGGTTGAGATCGACGCAGTAGCCGTTCGCTGACCATGCGATAGAGCCGACGACTTCCGCTATCCGATGATATCAGGACGCGGAGTACGACTTCTACAGTATCGTGCATTGGGTCGACGGCAACTCGCACCGTTCTCTTACCAACTCCACGCCATGCTACTTCTGACCAGGATTAGACAAACCGCCAATCACATGTCAGGGTCTACCTTAACAGAACCACTAACGCCGATAGGACAAGTATGACCAGGATGACCTCGGCGCCGATCTTCCCCCAGTCGCGCCTCGTCATCTTCAGACTCAGGCTACCTCCCTGTTCATCCCATGCCCACTGACAAGCCACGTGTTCAACACGACTAGTGACCCACGTTCAGTCTGAAGGACTTCCTGTAGGGACCGCGCCGTCTTCTGCGGGCCTTCTCTCTTCGTTCCTTGTCAGTGAGAAGGCGGTCCTCTTTGCCTGTCATTTCTTCATCTTCGAGAAGGCCACGATGCTGACCAGCCCTGCGACCCTGAAAGCGACATCCTTGAAGATGCCGGCCTCTGGCGACTCGGGCTTCGCTAGCGTAATCGGGACTCCAGCGTCGGACTGCTCTCTGACGGCCACGACCAGTGGGATCTCCCCGAGGAAGTCGACGTTCTGCTCTGAGGCGACCCTTCTTCCGCCTCCACTGGAGAAGATGTCAGATCGTTCGCCGCAGTGCGGACAGATGAAGTAGCTCATGTTCTCGACGACTCCGAGGATGGGGACGTCGAGCCTCCTGAACATCGCCAGTGCCTTGGCCGCTATGTTCAGAGCCGCCTCCTGGGGCGTGGTCACTATCACAACGCCGCTCAGCGGGACGGTCTGAGCCAGCGTTAGGGATGCGTCACCGGTGCCGGGCGGAAGGTCACAGACAAGATAATCGAGTTCTCCCCAGTCCACCTGAGTCAGCAGTTGCTTGACAGCTCCGGCGACGAGGGGCCCTCTCCAGATGACGGGTGTTACATCCTTGTAGAAGAAGCCCAGCGAGGCCACCTTGACTCCGTGGGCCACAGGCGGAGTTATCAGCTCGCCCCTGACTTCCGCGCCCTGGTTCACGCCCATCATGTGTGGTATGTTGGGCCCGTACACGTCAGCATCCAGTATCCCGACTCTTGCCCCCGAGGCTGCGAGCGCGACGGCCAGGTTCACGGCGACCGTCGACTTCCCGACCCCACCCTTCCCGCTCGCTACCGCTATTATGTTCTTGACTCCCTTGAGCATCTCTGACTGCGAAGCGTCTCTCGTCGCGAAGACGACCGATCCGGTCTTCATCTGCACCTCAGTTACGCCGGGGATGCTCCTTACTGCTTCCCTTGCGGCGCCCTCAAGCCGTGTCCTAAGCGGACAGGCCGGCGTTGTGAGGTTGAGCGTGAAAGTGACCTTCCCACCCTCTATTACAACATCCTTGATCATCCGCAGGGACACCAGGTCTCTGCCAAGCTCTGGGTCCTTGACAAATGAAAGGACCTTAATCACATCCTCCGTGGTCGGCATTCTGACTATGCAGGTCTCCTCCACGTATTAAATTCTAGTTTTCCGAACTGGTCACAGCTGGAGTAGCATTTATCGCGCGGGTGTGGCTTGGTCGGGCGGAGCGATTTGGGAAAGGTCGAAGTCTTCCCTCTCAGGGGTCTGCCTGAAGTTGACAAGGGGTCGGACGTGGCAGGATTGGTGATTGGGGCGCTCAGGCGTTCCGGAATCCGGCTGAAGGACGGAGACATCGTAGTGGTCAAGCAGAAGATCGTATCCAAGGCCGAAGGACAAGTGGTCAAATTGAGCGATGTAGTCCCTGGGAGGCGCGCTGAGAGCCTTGCAAAGACGGAAGGAAAGGACCCTAGGCTCATGGAGCTCGTCCTGAGAGAATCGGTCAGGGTGGTAAGGTCGGGGCATGGCGTCGTAATTACGGAAACGAGGCACGGTTTCGTGTGCGCGAACTCGGGTGTCGATCAGTCCAACGTGGGGAAGGGGTACGCGAGCCTGCTTCCAGCAGACTCGGACCTGAGTGCGCGGAGACTCAGGAAGACCCTCGAGGACCGGACTGGGACGCGTCTAGCCGTCGTAGTGACTGACACCTTCGGTCGGCCTTGGAGGTTAGGTCAGACCGACGTGGCTATAGGGTGTTCAGGCATAGACCCCCTGGTTTCGTTCAGGGGTAAGGTCGACAGATTCGGTTATGCCCTGAGGGTGACCGAGCCCGCGGTAGTGGATGAGGTCGCTAGCGCGGCTGAGCTCGCGATGGGTAAGCTCGACAGGGTTCCCATGGCCGTAGTCCGTGGCGTGACGTATGTCAGGGGAGAGGGCGGGGTCAAGCCTCTGATTATGCACAGGGAGAGGGACCTCTTCAGGTGAAGGGTTGAGGATAGTCGCGCTGGCCGGCGGAACGGGCTCGGCAAAGCTGCTGCGAGGGCTATCGGGGCTGGGAGTGGACATGACCGTGGTGGCAAACGTCGGCGACAACATCTGGGTGCACGGCCTTTACGTCTGCCCAGACCTTGACATCGCGATGTACACATTGGCCGGACTTGCGAACAGAAGACAGGGGTGGGGTATTGAGGGGGACACCTTCCGGACGCTCTCACAGCTTGGACAGATCGGTGAGCCGACTTGGTTCGCGCTCGGAGATATGGACATCGCCACTCATATTGTGAGGACCAAAATGCTGCGTGAAGGCCTGACGCTGACCTCAGTCATGGACAAGCTCCGGAAGGCCCTGGGCGTCGACCACGCGATCCTGCCATTAACCGATGATCCAGTCGAGACACGCATCCTCACTTCCGCTGGCGATATACATCTTCAGGAGTTCTGGGTTCGAGATCGGGGCCGACCGGCGGTCATGGGAGTGGCTTACAAGGGATCCTCTAAGGCACGGTTCACCGAGGAGGTAGAGGAAGCCGTCAAGATGGCCGACAGAATTGTCCTCTGTCCGGCCAATCCTGTGACCAGCATCGGTCCGATGCTCGCGGTCCCAGGATTCTCCAGGAGGCTCTCTCTGGCCAGGGCAAGGGTAACAGCGCTCTCCCCGATGGTAGGCAGAGTTCCCTTCGGCGGCCCCGCAGCCAAGCTGATGAAAGCAGTCGGGATGCGCCTCAATTCTGTCGGAGTGGCAAAGGCCTACTCCGAGTTTCTTGATTCCCTGGTCATCGACAGGAGCGATGAGTCTCTTGCGGGTGAAATCGAGGAGCTCGGGATCAAGTGTATCCTCTCTAGCACCTTGATGGCGGATCCTTCTGACGAAAGGAGGATTGCGAAGGAACTGTTAGAAGCTTGAACCGAATGATCGTACTGATCCCCGTCAAGGCCGACCAAGGGAAATCGAGGCTCTCCCGGATCCTTGGTCCGAAGCAGAGGCGTCGGCTGGCGGAAATAATGCTTGGGGACGTGCTCAGGGCCTTCAGCAAGGCTGGCCTGTTGCCAAGATGCTACGTCGTCTCATCTAACGGGAATATCCTTCTTCTTGCGCGAAGACTGGGGGCTCGTTTGATTATCGAACCTCGGGACGAAGGCGTCAACGCTGCTGTCGAAATGGGCGTAGAGACACTCGGAAGGGACCATGATTTCATGGTAGTGCCGACAGACCTGCCACTACTGACCCCCTACGAGGTCAGGAAAGCACTCACCCTGAAAGGTAGCTTCGACTGCGTCATCTCTCCGTCTCGTTCATTCGATGGCACGAATCTGCTCATCTTCTCAGGGAAGGCCATGCCGGCTCTGAGCTACGACTCAGACAGCTTCTGGAACCATGTAGGCGGAGCCGCAAGGAAGGACCTATCGCTCGCTGTGTACTGCGGCGATGGTGTTCTCTCCGATGTAGACACTCCAGAGGACTTGCGTGCGCTATCCCACACGAAAAGGAAGATTCCGTCTGTGGAATTCGCAAAGGGGGCACTCAAGAAACGAGCATCCTGATTGAGAACTGCAAGGTCGGCGGCAGTAAGACCAGTTCCCTAATGATCGAGGATGGGAAGATAGTCGAACTGTCAGATAGTGGGAGTATGAACGCCCCGAACGGCGTGAAGCGGTTTGATGCGAATGGGGCCACGCTTCTTCCGGGCTTCACTGACACCCACTGCCACCCTTTTGAGTTCGGTTGGCTGAAGCGCAGCGTCGACCTCAGGGGAGTCGACAGTATCACCGGTCTCCGCCTGCGCCTCCTCGGGGGGGTGCAGAGATCGAGGCCCGGTGAGTGGGTGACGGGGATGGGCTGGGATCAAGAGGTCTTCAGGGAGGGCAGGATGCCTAACCGATCGGACATTGACGACCTGTCAGGAAGGAATCCCATCGCCTTGACCAGAGTCTGCGGCCACATCGCCCTCCTCAACACCGTCGCAATCCAGACGCTAGCCCTTGAGGACAGGCATGGACCCGAATTCATGAGAGACGACGGGGGGCGCCTTACAGGAATCGTCAAGGAGGGCGCACTGGAGGAAGTCAACGGCGGGATTCCTAGAAGCGCAGAGGTCTGTGCAGGCGACCTACTGATTGCTGAGGCAGAGGCTGCGAAGTGCGGAGTCACTACCCTTCATTCGATCATATCGTCGACAGGGTATCGTGAGGAGCTCGAAGCCCTGATGGCTTTGTATTCCACCCATGCTCTTTCCTTGCGCTACAGGGCATACATCCCTGCAGAGGCTATGGGATACGTCGAAGGGAGGGGGTTCCGTTCGAAGCTCAACGACGACACGGTCAGGATCATCGGCGTGAAGGTCTACGCTGACGGCTCCCTCGGGGCGAGAACCGCCGCCCTGCGCCAGCCCTATACAGACGACCCAAGCAACAGCGGGATCCTGAGGCACACCGACGAGGAGCTTGGTAGCATCGTCGAGGAGGCCGACGCTGCAGGCTTCCAGGTAATCATCCACGCCATCGGAGACAGGGCGATCGAGCAGGCAATCCAGGCTCTCTCGCGAGTGACCGGAGCCAAGAATCCAAGGAGGCACAGGATAGAGCACGCGAGCCTGCTTCGAAGGGACTTGCTGACAAAGATGGCAAAATATGGCATCAGAGCTGCCGTCCAGCCTCTGTTCATTACGTCCGACGCCTGGGCCACCAGTAGGCTCGGCGAGGACAGGGTCAATGACTTGTACCCGCTGAAATCGATGTTGGCCGCGGGAATAGTGGCGTCAGGAGGCTCGGACTCCCCGATCGAGCAGATGAGCCCCCTCCTAGGGGTCTGGGCCGCGATGACCAGAGGCTGTTTCGCGCCCCAGGAGTCACTTTCCCTCGAAGAGGCATTGGACCTCTACGAGTCGAATGCCCGCTCCAACGGTTTCGACGAGGTCGGGTCCGGACTGACCACAGGTGCGGGCGCGAACCTCGCTCTGCTTGATTCGGACTTGGAGGGGATGCACCCGGCGATGGTCAGGAAGGTGCGGATAACGGCGACCTTCGTCAACGGGAACGCAATCTATCCGTCCGGGGGCGTTGACGGCTAAGCTTTTTGGAACTTGCCCGACTTCCCGTCGTACCTCATGAGCCCGCCGTAGATGGTCCAGTGCACTAGTAGGGCATTGATGAGCGATTCGTTGAGCTCCGGCTGGTAGTGCCACTTGATGCCTATTTCGGAGAGTGAATCCGCCACCTGCCCCGCGGTCACCGGCCTGCCTCTGGAGGCAAGCTCTAGGGCCGTGCGGAACGGTTCGATGGCAGCCAGCCTGTCTTTGAGCATCCTGACCTTGTTCCTGGACGTCTTCTGGAACTTGAGCCCGAGTTCCGTGAGGCAGACGCCTCCCTTCTCGCTTCTCACCAGGCCGAGCATCTCTGCTGCGTCCAGTGTGCTCAGCAGAACCGCTATGTCGTAGTCCATCTCGTCTGCGAGCCTGGATACATCCACCTTAGGTCCTAGCCCGCCCGTCACCTCGACTAAACTGATTACCTGTCCGGCCCTGACGTTCCCTGGCATTACGAGCGCGATAGGCAGTGGTCTTCCTGGTTCTACCAATTCTTCCTGCGCCTCCACGCGCCTCCGCCCGGCTTATGGGGATGTCGGCTGGTCATGATAAGAGCGAATATACCTTGTCCACCCATGTGAAGAACTCTTCAGACTTCTTGTTCCTTGGTCTCGGTAGGTCTATCCTTATCTCGCCGACCACGTGCGCAGGTCGCTGTGAAAGCACGACGACCTTGTCGGCCAGTTCGATGATCTCCTCCACGTTGTGGCTGACCATGATGACCGTCTTGACGGAAGTCGAGGGGTTGATCAGGAGTTCGTGGATTTCCTTCCTGAGCCTCTCGGCGGTAAGGTCGTCGAGCGAGCTGAATGGTTCATCCATGAGCATGACCTCAGGGTCCGTTGCGAGGGCTCGGGCCACCCCCACCCTCTGTTTCATTCCTCCGGAGAGCTCTCCCGGGTAAACATTCTCAAACCCCATCAGCCCTGTCTCCTCGAGTGCCTTCTCGGCCTTTTCTTTCTTCTGCTCGGCGGTGAGGTCCTTCCGCGAGCTTAGGCCGAAGAGGACATTCTCCAACGAGGTCCGCCATGGAAGCAGTACAAAATTCTGAAAGACCATGGTGATGTCGTTGCGCGGGCCCGTCACCTCAGAGTTCAGGATCTTCACAGTCCCTGCTGTGGCCTTGTTCAGGCCTCCCATGATCCTGAGGAGAGTGGACTTGCCGCAACCTGATGGTCCGGTTATCGCAACCAACTCGTCCTTTCCTGCGGTGAGCGAGACGTCGACTAGCACTGGGAGCGGCTCCTTCTCCTTGAAGTAGTCGAGGCTCACATTCTCGACGGTAATGATCGGGTCCCCAGGGGCGAGTTGCGTGGAACTCACCGACATTAGGGCTCCCCGACCTTCTCAGCGGTTATACGTGTATCGCGACGCTCAGGCGTTTTGTATTACTCGTTCTGACTGCTCTGCGCCGCCGATTAGAACCCTCAGGGCCTGACCCACCTTCGGGTGATAGAAATCCCCTTAGTGGTAGTGGTTGATACCCTTGCTTGGGCGCTTTTCGGGCAACCCCTTAGGATTCTGACGAGCTCGAACCGACTTGGCCGTCTGGTGCCCAAACTCTAACACTCCGAAAGTACTACGAAAGCGGGGGGATTCCTTCGAGTTTAGGCGCGGTTCAAGGCGCTACCCGCTACCGTGGGGTCACCGTGGGACCGTCGAGCTGCGTGCCCAAACCAGCCGCAGCCGGAATCTGGGTTCGGACCCCACCGGGCCCGGTGGCCATGCACTCAGTTGATTGTGCAAAAAGGTAGCCCGAAAGTGCCATCAGACGAATACGCCCACTCATGCCAAACACGCCAGTTCGTTCTGGAATGAGGAAGGGCAACACACTTTGACTGTTGAGTTCGGGTGATTCGACTAGTCATCGTTTACCTGCTGTCTGCGTCCTTGCTGTGTTCAAAGGTGGAATACAAGGTAATCTACCGCTCGTATAGTCACACCCGCCTTATCGGAAGACAGAGCATGATTAGAAACCAAGAGGAGACTGACGAGAGGAGCGAAGCTCAATCCGTAAACGAAGCCGAAGATTGGAGCAGCTCTCTAAACTCATCCGCGAAAGAAGGGTTCACAGTCAAAGATAGTGGAGTCCTGTCATTGATTGACAGCATCGTGTTTTGGGCGTTGCTTGAGAAGCCATAAACAACCCCGTGTCATGCGACAGGGGTGGCAGCCCCATTTCTCATATCCACATTCCTTCGGGTCATTCTGGCGATTGCACCCTCACGAATGCTCGGCTCCTGTCTCTGCCGAATGGGATGACCATGCTCCATCGGTCCTCTGCCTGGTCAGATGCATGTAACGTTCCGAGGGGATGTGAACCTTGATTAGGCAGCCATTGGCAATAGAAGTGTGCCTTCGCAGAAACCCACTCTGCAAGACATGTGTGACGAGCTACAGAAGATGGGAGACATCCTCGCCTGTTATGCGGTAAACAAAGACGGGAGGTTACTCGGAGCGAGCTACGGTGAGATGAAACTCGACGAGAAGCTGAAGGCCGATTTGTCCCACATAGCTTCAGATGTATGGGTGGGTCTCGAGAGAATCACGAACCTAGGGCTTCTCAGAAGCGTGGAGGTAATCTACGAGAACTTCAAGATCCTAGGCCTAGCGATACAAAGGACCAATGTCGCAATCTTGTTGACTGTCGAAGTTAAGCTTGATTCCTACGTCTTGAAGGAGCGAGTGCTGGACTTCGTTTCGTACTGGCTGAAGGTCAATCACTACATTGAATAGGGCCTGGGGGCTATTGTCAATAGCCAAGTGGAGACAAGCCATTGTGGTAGGGTACTTTCGCCATGGACGTCTTCCGCTCAGGCCCTCGAGCGACGAAGTCGGTACTCACGCAACGCTTCAGTCGAGAAAATCGCTGCCTTTCCCGCCGCAGAGAAGGCCAGCACGAGTACTTCCATGCCTCTCTACGGAAACGGAAGGCTAATCCAGGTTCTGTCTAATCTTCGGTTGGTTAGGGTAGTCCTTCGGGCTGTCCAAAGTCGGTTGGTGGACGGGCTCTGTCAACTCGGCCATGAGACGGGTGGTACTAGCCCTATTCTCAAGGCGCAAGCGACGTGGTACCGCCGACGACCACAATGTCGTAGTTTGGAGACGAACGGGTATTCGTTAATCATCTTCTGGCAGACATCACACGGTGTCGGCAGACATACCGACTGGTTTCTGTGGTTCTTGACAAGTGCTACTGAATGGCTAGTGAATGACAATCCGTCAGTGAGACGTCTTGGCACGGCCAATTCTCGGCGGTTTCGTTATTTTAGCCTTCGGAGTCTGGAAACTGTCAAGAACGCGGCTCCTGACCCCAGAATCAGGGTTGTCAAGATTCGGCTCCCGAAAGTAGCGTGCGCTCACCCACATGAGTAGGAGCCCATCGAACCCAATACGCGTGATGAGGAGGGCGGGCGCACGTCAGCATTACCTACGGAGATTGTATATAACGACCTGACGGCTCAGTTCTAAGCTCTCGGCATCTCCCGCGCGCACTAGAACGCGAGTCGACAGCCGAGGCCTGACAGGGGGAGCCAAATGCAGTAGTTCACTTTCCCACATGATTTGGGGGTCATTCTCATGATATTACTGAAACTGCCTAACTTGAGGCTGAGACATTATCACTTGAAGGAGTCGAAACACAATGAATGGAAGGTCGCTCTACGAGGAGGTCTGGGAGTGCCGTTCCCCCAGAAGGCAGACAATCGAAGAGGACCTGCTCGCTCTTCAAACCCTTGCACCTGTCATGGTCGAAGACCTCCACTCACTATTCAAAGAAGCGGTGACCGATTCTTTTGCGAACATTCTGGGCGAGAATGAAGCGAGAGCATTGATGAGGCTAATTGCAGGGACGAATTTCGGGAGTCCAGACCAGGTCTATGAGGCACTCGATTCGATTCTCCATGAAGGCGCTCAGATTCTCAGGAAAGCAATAGTCGAAGAGTTCAGCACAAGCGTGCATCTGCTGTTGGAAAAAGCAGAGAGGGAGGCTACTCAGTTTGTTGGCCAGTCTGGCGAATCGATGCTTCTATACCAAACGACTTTGGACAACTCAGGAACACCCTAAACCAAACGTAGATTGGACAGAACCATGCCAGGCTCATCTATTATACGTGTATCGAGGAGCCCTAGGCTAAACTACTAAGCGAATTTCAGAGCAAAAACTGTAAGCTGGTGGATTCCTCTATGTGGTGGAGATACCTGGCTGTCGCAACTCCTTCTGATTACCGCGCGCTCTAATGCTGAGTTTCCCCGGAAGAGGCTGCGGTAGAAGGCGTCCTATTCCTGTTGAGGTTCTCCCTGATGATGCCGTAGGCTTTCTCAGCATCGGAGTTGGGCAGGTCGTCCAGCGAGAGCGGTTCTCCTCCAAGCCTCAATGTGCATTTCAGGGAAGAGCGCCTGATCCCCTTCTTCAGGACGACATTTGCGATATCTTGGTAGCTGTAGTCGGTGTAGTCCTTCTTCAGCCCCATGGCATGCGGATGCCTAAGGATTATCCTTTCGTTGGTAAAGGCGACCGAGTCGATGTTGATTGTCGGGTGGTAGATCTTCTCCTTGACGTAGTGCTGGATCTGCTCGTTCTGCCCCAGAATCTTCTTTAGGTCGTCGGGTGGTGACTTCATGTTAACTTGGCCACGTGTGACCGGCACCCACTCTTATGTTTACCGGCAAACATACGGCCTAGATCCGATCCGCATAAGCACCACATTCCTAGCCACCCTATTGTCCGGCCTTCTCTGCAAGGGCAGAGAACTGCGAACCATTATACCTGGGGGGGGCTCACTCCTGATGCTCCATCAGTTTGCCTTCAGAGTCGAGTTTTGCAGCGCACGTTTGACATCTGTGCTTCCTTCCAAATATCATAGATTGAGTCGGGGCGACTCTCGGAAGAGTCTGGTCGGAAAGACAAGAACAAGAGAATGGGAACAGAGAATCAGAAAGGGTCAGAAGAGCCGAAAACGCGAACGACGATTGGCCATCAGGCCCTGAAGAGGTTAACTAATTCGAGTGGTGCAGGTGCCTTGTCCCACACCGCTTCAGGTGTCTAGCGTATTTCTTATCGCTGATCAGTTTACCGCATTTCTGACATATCGGCACGAAGCAAGACGGTCGCCCGCTCGTAATAAGCACTTCCCACGTAGCCCAGATACAAGCGCCCGCTTCTTTTTCCCGGTGTAGTGCTGACCACGGCATCTGACTGGGGATTCTGTCGGTGTTAACTGTCGGCATGTCAGGCTCGGAGCAGTGGTTTGACCTTGGCGTACAGATATTCAGCATTCCCTGAACGTGCAGCCTTCGCCACCAAGTAGACCCCGTGCCTCCTGCTGTACATCAGCATCACGTTCGCATTCTTGTACGCAAGGAGGAGAAAGCCTATCCTGCCGTACCACTTCTCTGCTCGGGAGAACGCTTCGAGAAAAACGGTGTCAAGGGTTCCGAGCCGCTCCTTTGTCTGCTTCCTAAGCGTTGTTTTCGCTATGTGCTTTGAATAGACCTGCGCGAGTGTCTCTCCTTTGTCGTTAACAACGACCACCCAGAGGAAAGTCGGGTCGGCGGCCAAGACTTTCTGCCCAGAGATTCCGCACTCTGCATGTCTCTCTGGGACAGGAATGAAGGAATTTAGTCTTTCTTGGAGGCCTTCCGAATCAACGCCATCCACTTAGCGCGCGCGCTCACCTGTTGTACGTGTACCGCTTCGTAACGTGATGATAGATCCTCCTCCAGACGGTTAGGTTGAACGCAACGATTAGAACCGTCATCGACACCACTGCCAAGAACAGCGTGAGGTCTTCGTTGTTGGTGGTCGCTATCACGATTACCTTGCCGATCCCCGTTCCTGTCTGGGTTAGGAGGGTCGTCTTGCCTTCAGGATTCGTGACTGTGAAGTACTCGGCGATAATCAACGCGTTCCAGGCACCACCGATTGCGGTAATTGAACCTGTCACGAATCCAGTCAGGGCACCCGGGATGTACACGTTCCTCCACGCCGACAATCTGCTAACCTTGAAGACGCGGGGTAGTTCCTTGATTTCAGCAGGCAGTGTTCTCACGCCTGCCATGACGTTGAATATGATGTACCATATTGACGCGAGCATTATGACGATGACTGCCACCCCCTCGCCGGAATGCCCCAGAACAGGGATGAGGACAATCGCAGGCAGGAGGATCGGCGCTGGCATCGATGATATCACTTCGAGTATTGGGGAGACCGTGTCATACAGCTTGAAGTTGAGCGAAATCACGATTCCCAGGGGCAGCCCGATCGCGACCATAATCACGTAGACGTACCAGATCCTGACGAACGAAGTTGCAAGGGCGTACAGGACATTGCCCTCGACCGAACCAATCTTCGACAGGGACGGCAGCTGTTCGAGGCTGCCAGCGCCAGCTCTCATTACACTCTCCAGGACCAGCAGTAAGAAGAGCCCTAGAACGATCAGGAGGGCGTACTTGATGCCCTTCCTGAATCTCGATATCGCAGAAGTGAATTTGTTGACCCCCTTCCCCTGAGTCAGGAGAAAGAGCTTCGAAATGCTGCGCTGGTTCACCCAGGAATAGATCCGCATTATTGGGTCTCTGTGCTGTTCGCGTGGCTCTTCCATCATCTTGTATTTCTCCGACCATAGCGCGAACTCTCTCAGAAAGACGAACCTCCATACCACTACGGCGAGAATCAGCCCGACAATCAGGAGGGTATAGTTGGCATAGTCTCCAACGCTGAAGAAACTAGTCGCGCCGATGCCTATACCATAGGTGACAGGAACCGGCTTCGCTTGCAGGCCTTGGCCCATCGTGATTATTTCGCTCGCTACCAGGAAGAAGAGGCCGACCGCCCAAGAAGTCTGTGTGTTGTATGCTATCCGGCTCAGTGAAGCTGGTATGTACAAAGTCTTCGTCCTCTGCCATCCGCTGGCGTTCGACATGTCTAGAAGGTCGGCGTAGTCCCGTGGTATCGCCTTGACAGCCTCGTAGACTCCGAAGGCGATGTTCCAGGACATGCTTGTGAAGATGAGAACGATGACCGCAAGATTTGCGCCGATCACGTTCGGAATCGCTCCGTAGACTCCCACGATAACGAACGGGAAGAATCCCAGTATTGGGATAGACTGGAATATGTCGAGAAGCGGCAAGATGACGCCCTCTGCCCTTCTGTTCCTCGCAGCGAAGATTCCGATGGCAAGGGCGAAGAAGATGCTCAGCCCGAGGGCGAGCATCATCCTAATCCACGAAGCGACGATGTCGACGGCGATCAGGCCAAATTCGAAGGACGCCGTGAGCTTTCGAAAGGCGCGTCGACCCGTTGCCGTATTTACGGATTCTTGGGTCAGCCTATGTATGGGGTACTCGACGAATCGAACTTGCGCACGGTCTCGTAAGCTCCCATGTCTCTGAATGAGGCATACTTCGGCAGGTCTGGGAAGAACCGGTCAAGAGGCTTTACGGCCATGTCTCCAGCGAGGTGCCTTCCCCCGAAGAACTCCTTCGATATATGCTGGCTTAGGTCTCTCACCTGCTTGTCGCTTTCGAATCCCAGCGCGTGCAGGTACTCGTGAAGCAAGATCATGAAGACGTACGAGTTTACCCTTGCTTTCGACTTCGATAGCTTCTGGACTATCCTGAGGAGGTTACGGTTCATCACGATGGTGTTCGATCCCATTTGGTGATATGCCCCGACGTTATTGGGGATGTCTCCTAGGACCAATGTAAGGCCTGCCCTGTGCATGCCTAGGCTCATTTCTGTCGCCGTCTTCACCATCTCGAAGATCATGTCGAAACCTTCGGCGTGGGCGAGAACCCTCCTGTTGCCGGACTGACTCACTCTTCACGAATTGGGGCCGGTGGTAAATAAATCCCTCTGAGGAGAGAAGACGAGAACGGTTCGTCTTCAGTATGTCTTCTGAAGTTGGGCGCTCAGAACACCATTGACGTAGGTGCTCGTCAGGCTCGACCCGTCGACTGAGGCGTGAAGCGGCCTGCGCACCGTGAAATCGGGGGCGGTTACAACCAAGTCACCTCCGAGAAGCGACACTTTCAGCTGACTGCTTCTGTAGCCAGGGACATGCATTATGAATGTGATGTGGGTTGATGATTCAATCATCTCGTCGTCGTAGGTTCGTGTCTCCGCGCCTGCTCGCTCGTCAACCACGTGGACTAGACGGCCCTCTAAGAGCGTCACCGCGTCGTCAACGAGGTCGTCCAAGGCCCTCTGAAAACCGTCGCGGTTATCCGGACCACTCGTCACCCAGATCCTCCTCGATGTTGTCAAGTTCGAACCCCAAGTCTTCCCATCGGAATTTCCTTGGCAAATGATGCAACTCAGCGAGCGAAGCCATGTTAGAACCTACGTGCTAACGTTCCTTGATATCGGCTATGGATTGCATAACTTGACCTGTACTTTGCGTTCTGTTCACTAAACTAAGGTTAAATTAGCGTTAGAACTGGAGTTTGTCCGTGCCCGTCATATTCCGGGTCACTCTTGGGAAGACCGGGAACAGCCTCAGGATAACGATTCCGAACCCCGTTGTCGAGGGCTTCGGATGGAAGAGGAAAGACCAGATACTGCTGATCGTTACAGAAAACGAGATTACTCTGAGGAAACTCGAAAGCGGCAGGAAGGAGCGGTCACATAAGGCCTCTGCCGCATGAGAAGCGGGACGCCAGGGACGTCGTGTGACGCCGAACAGAAACACGGAAAAGGAAGTGTGTCGAGGGACTGGGTATGCTTTCGAAGAGTCTCAGCGTAGCATTGATGGTCACTGATGCGAAGAAGTCTGCGAGGTGGTACGAAGAAAAACTCGGGTTCGCCACCGAGGGTTCAGGGCATTGGATTACGGTCTGGCCTAAGGGGTCGAACGCAAAGTTCCACCTCTGCGAGGGCAAGTTGGAGCCCGGGAACACGGGAATAAGTCTCTACTGCGAGAACGTGGAGAAGACGGCGGCAGCGCTTGAGAGGAAGGGGGTCAAGTTTACAACTCCGGTTACGAAGAAGGAGTGGGGCACGTTCGCCATGATTGCTGACCCAGATGGAAACGCGATTTGGCTGAACGAGGGCGGCCCGTAGGGTCGAGCCCTAGCCATCGGGTCGTATGCCAACGGAGCTTCCCCTTTCTTGCCTTCCTAGCGGCGGATGCCCCCGAATCCTTAGAGCTTCAGCTTCTGGGCTCGGTCGGTCTGAATCCATCCTGTCAACTCTTCGACCACGTTTGGAAACAGGCCGAACTAAGTAGACTTGTGTGGACCTAGGGACTTCGACAATAACGTTTTATCGCTGCCAGTGACTGTATGCCAATGTGACCCTGGGCAGCTCGATAGGCAACTACTGGAGTCTGACAAAGCCCAGAGTCTGGGGCCTTCTCGTCTTTACTGGTTTAGTGGCGATGGTGGTGGCCTACCGTGAGACGCCAGGGTTGACTCTTTCCCCAGTGCTGATGCTCGTCACGGGGATTGCCTTGATCTTGGGGAGCGCCTCTGCAGACGTCCTCACCAACTACCACGATAGAGATATCGATAGTATGATGAAGCGCACGATGAAGAGGCCGATGCCCGTAGGCGACATATCGCCAGGGGCCGCCCTCGCCTTCGGCCTTTCGATGGCCGCTCTTTCCGTAGTAATCCCTTTCTTCCTAATCAATGTCCTGTCCGCCGGTTTCATGCTGCTGGGGTTGCTTGACAATGTAGTGGTCTACTCCCTCCTCCTGAAGAGGCGGAGTTGGCTCAACATAGTCCTAGGAGGCGTCTCAGGGGGGATGCCTGTCTTGGTCGGCTATTCGGCCGTCGGGAATCCCCTCTCCCCGATAGCCCTCTACATGTCCGCGTTGGTCATGCTCTGGATCCCGGTTCACATCTGGAGCCTAGCGATCTTCAGTAAGGAAGACTACGAGGCTGCCAAGGTGCCCATGCTGTCCGTAGTCTTCGGCGACAGGGTTGCTGCAATCTGCGTGGCTGGTACAAGTGCCATGATGACGGTCTTCTCAGTCCTCATCTTCCTTTTCACTCCAGTAAGCGTATTCTACACTGTAACGGCCCTTGCCCTTGGAGGGCTGGTGCTGGGCTACAGCGCTAAGTTGACCGTCGATCCGACCCGGAGCACTGCCTGGACCCTCTTCAAGATCACCAGTCCGTACCTGATGCTGCTCTTCCTTGTCCTAGGCATGACCGTCTGGATCTGATCCCATTCATTCTTCTTGATCTGGGGTGATTATCACCCAGACGGCCGCATTTGGTATTCAGACATGAAGCGATTAACCGAGCTCAGTGGGCATAAGCGAAGCAATTCTGAACCCGTTTCCCTGCCAAGTCACACCATGCCCTCTGGTGTGTCTTTGGCGGAAGAGCTGCAGAAGGCAAGGGAGAGGAGTTGCTTGGATGACACTCTGGAGACGTAACGTCGTGCATCCACTGTTCGAATCCGTTTGAATTGAATCTGAGTGGGATTCGACAAGTAGACCGTGTCCTTACGGGTCTAGTCCATCTTGTCTGTTAAAACTATCATACCATAGCCTCTACCACATTTGAGCAGTTCTCTTGTAAGTGACTGAGGCCCCTTCAACGTTGAGCAGAATGGAGTCCGCATCTCAGCTGCGAAGGCCACTGGAGATTACATCGAGGAAGAACGAATACATGGTGATCGCCAGTTTGCCGAAGAACAGCTCCTCGCTCGCCGTCAAGGCTGAAGAGGCCGGTGCCGACGCTGTCATGCTGAATATCGAGGGCGATGAAGGTTCCACTCAAAGCCACTACGGGAGCTACGACCTCCACGACGTGTACATCAACGATGCCATTTCTACGGTCTCCGTCCCCTGCGGCTTGTTCGTCGGCGGGGGTAGATATCTCACCGAAGAATACTGGGAGAGGATAATGTCGAGCTCTTTTGGCTTCGTCGAGATGTTCGCCCACCAGATGCCCCTTTTCGTACTCTCCGACACCAGAGTGAAGAAGATCTGTGCCATATCGACCGGCTACATCCTCGAGCAGGTCAGCCAGCTCTCCAGAATGGAAGGGGTGGGGGCGGTTGACGTCGCAACGGTGCCCCTGCAGGCCAGGGGGACCCCGTTCAGCGTCCTCGATTACGCGACCCTCGGCGTGATCTCAAGACTCTCAACCAAGCCCTTGCTTCTGAGGACTCAGAAGAGGCTCGCCCGGTCGGACATCAGAAAGGTAGTGGAACTTGGCGTGAAGGGCCTAATTGCGGACCCCTGTATCTTCTCAGGCGCCGATGAAACGTATAAGGACGAGCTAGCCGACCTAAGCTTAAGGCGACCGGCGGCTGAAGAACAGTAAGATTCAGGCCGTAGTCCTGGCTGGGGGGCTCGGGACCCGGCTGAGACCGTATACCCTCCTCCTTCCGAAGCCAATGCTCCCCCTAGGCACCAAGCCGATTCTGGAGCATATTCTCGAGTGGCTGAAGTCCAAAGACATCACCGAAATCGTAGTATCCACAGGTTATCTGGGGAAGATGATTCAGGAGTACTTCGAGAACGGATCAGAATGGGGTGTCAACATTTCGTACGCGACCTCGCCCCGTCCGCTGGGGACAGCGGGGCAGCTTAAGGCCGCGGAGGAAAAGATCAGAGGAAGATTCGTCTGTCTCTACGGGGACGCTATACTGGACTTCGACCTTCACGAGGTGATCAGATTCCATGACAAGAAGCGAGCTGTCGCGACGATGGTTCTTATGAAGCACAGCGTCGAAATGAAGTACGGTTTCATGAAGACGGACAAGGACGGAAGGTTGACCGAGTGGAAGGAGAAGCCTAGGATTTCAGGGTTCATCAACGTCGGGTGCTACGTCATGGAGAAGAGCTTCCTCAGGTATATCCCGGCAGGGCGGGTCTATGGCATGAAAGAAACCTTCGAGGAGGCGAAGGCCGAAGGCGCCAAGCTCTACGCTATGAAGACGGCTGGAGAGTTCATCGACATCGGGGATAGGAGATCGTACAGGGAGGCGAACGACGTCTACGTAAAGAGGATCGGGAAGGTGGTATAGCGGATTGGCGACAGTTGTCTTTGAGGACGATGCCATCGCAGGCTTCGGTCCCCTGACGATGCTCAGGCACACGGGTCAGCTGAACAGGGGCACGAAGACCCTCTTGGAAGCGGTTTACGAAAGCATCGCCGGTGCTGCCGACCTGATGGTGTGGGGCCGAGCTAGTCTGAAGGAAGTCTCTAGAGAGAGGTTGGAGAGGGGGTACAACGAGAAGGCCGACGGTCTGACGACCTTCGTCAATGCCAGGGCAAGGCCAGGGAAGTTGCTCTTGGTCCTTACCTCTAGGAAGACCCCCTTTGCAGCTATAGCCGACGGACAGGTAGTTGCGGCCAAGGTCAAGGGGACGGAGATGAAGCCGGGTCCGATTGGCAAGAAGGACGCCGTAAAGATAGGCAAGAGTGTCGAGAAGCTAGATGCCCCCGTGGAGAGCCTCTTCGCCGGGTATTGGGATCTAGTCCAAAGCAATGGATTGGCGATTGCTGCACAGGCCAAGCACATGGAAGACCCGCTTTCGCTCCCAAGCACAATCGAGGTCAGAGGCCCACGTTCAAGTCTGAGGATTGACGGTCGAGCCGACGTGGAGTTGCACGTCACGTTCGACACGAGGCTGGGACCCATCGTGGTCGAAGAAGGCGCTTCGGTAGAGAGCTTTTCCAGGGTCATGGGACCATGCTACATCGGGTCAAAGACCAAGGTCTATTCCGCCCTGGTGGGTGGAGGAACGTCCGTCTTCGCGGGTTGTAAGGTGGGGGGACAGGTCGAGAACTCGATAATCATGTCGCACACCAACAAGGCGCACCATGGATACGTGGGCGACTCGTATGTCGGTGAGTGGGTCAATCTTGGGGCAGGTAGCACCTTTAGCAATTTGAAGAACACCTACGGGAACGTTCGGCTAGACATCGGCGGAAGCAAGGTGGATTCTGGAATGCTCAAACTGGGCCCGGTCGTTGGAGACATGTCCAAGGTATCAATAGGCACCCTAGTCTACTCAGGCAGAATGCTCGGGACCAGTTGCCATGTCGCTGGTTTGGTTGGTAGGAATGTCCCGAGTTACACGTACTCCGACGGCTCGGGTAGAATGGTGGAACTCTTGATTGAATCAGTGGTTGAGACGCAACGGAGGATGGTGGAGAGGCGCGGGAACACCCTTACCAGGGCCGAGGAGGCCCTGATTCGGAAGACGTTCGAGGATACCTCTGAAGAAAGGAGGAGGGCTGGCGTGAAGAGGGGAAGTCTTTCGTGACCACGCGCTCGGTGGCTAGAGTCGTCCGGAAACCAAGCTCCAGATGCCTTTTCGCAGAGTTCCCAAGGTCAGAGTGGATGAAGGAACCTGTTCTGTTTAGGGCCGAATCCGCTCGGAGCTACTGCAGACAGAGCACAGCGTGAAACGACTTGCAGGACCCTTTTTCACTCAACAGGATACTGAATATCGACCCGAGCAAGGTCCACAAGACCTACGAGAAGTGGCCGATCATGGCCCGTTCGGGCTTCAATATCGAGCTCGACCTTCCGCGCGCTGGGTTTCGGAAGGCGTACGTTCTGGGGATGGGCGGCTCAGCGGCCGGCGGCGAGATTATTGCCAGCTGGCTCTCCGACAGGCCGGAGTTCGAAGTAGCTACCTTCAAGGGGCGACTGCCGATTGGGAGTATGAGCGACGTGCTCGCGATCGCCTGCAGCGCCTCTGGGCAAACCGAGGAGACGATCGAGATGATGGAGACCGCGGTTCAGAGGAGTGCAACGACTGTCTCCGTCTCCTCTGGCGGCAAGCTCATGGAGGTCTCGAAGAAGCTGAGGGTTCCTCACGTCATGATGCCGGAGGTCGTTGCTCCCCGCTATATGCTTCCATTCATCATCTTCTCTTGCCTCTCGATCATCAATGAAGGGCTCGGGCTCGGTTGCGAGGACGAGGCTGAGAACGCCCTAAAGGAGATGGAAGTCGAAGGGCAGGCAGTCGGGATCAACACACCAGCGTCCGAGAACCCGTCGAAACAGCTCGCTCTCTCAATCTTGGAAAAGACCCCTGTAATCTACGGCTCGATGTCGACCCGCGGTGCGGGAATCAGGTTCAAGAATCTTCTCAACGAGAACGCGAAGATACACGCGATTTTCGACGGGCTACCTGATGCCTTCCACAACGAGGTTGAGGCCTGGGAGGACCCGAGCGTCGACTTCGCACCCGTTCTCCTCAGGCACCCTTCTGAGACTGAGCGTGACAAGGAAGGGGCCGATCTTATGATGAGGATCCTCTCGGAACTGAGAAAGAATCCCATAGAAATCAAGGGGAGGGGCAAGTCGAACCTCGCCCAACTCCTCACAATGGTGTACAGACTCGACGTGGCCTCGTACTACGCAGCCATTGGGATTGGCCGGGACCCGTTCCCGACCAGACTGATGGACCGTTTCAAGGTAAAGGGCCACAAGCGGAGTCAGGACACAGCCCCAATGCACCGAATAGGCTCAAATCAGCCCAATTCGTCAAGAGACGAAAATTCAGCCACAGAAACAGACTCTCTCAAATCACACAAGAGAACGAACTTCTCAAGCAAGACATAACAATCCGGACGTACTGGGCAGGTTTGACTAGGCCAAACAAACCACTCAACGACCGCATCAAGGTAGACACACTCGTAGCCGTCCGAAAACTCCTCGCAATCCTCGGCAGACCAGCATCGACGACGGCGATGCAAGAACTCATTGACTTCAAACGAAACAATCCGAAAGACCCTAGTCTCGAAAGGCAACTGATGCTATGGAAGGCCGAAACCAAGGGAGCAACTGTTTTGACCAACATTGCCCGATTGCTGGGCATATTCCGAAGAAACTTCGCTCCACTCGAGATGCGCATCCACGTATCGAGCGATTCATAGACAATACCGATAAGCGAACCAGTCCTCAGAGCCATCAGACTCGACAGCGAACTAGCGCCCAACGAACAGGACGCTACAGACCTAATGGTCTAGCGCGCGCGAGAACCACTTAATGCCAAGACTGGCACTCACAGGAGAGACGACCCGACCACAGGTCAACCAGCTAGAAGAACTCAGACGCGAGAACAGTGAACTCAGAGAGCAACTACTGAGACTTACCAAGCTGATGACAGAGAGAGCCTTGGCGCTCTCTCCCCCTCCTTTACACTCAAGACGAACGACAAGATGGAGAGAATCTCAAGAGTCAAGCGTGCCAGAGTCAGACGTGCTCCATACAGCCTCAAGATTCTAAAGCTGGGATAGTGAGCGCGAGCTAATTCCTCAGCATCTGTCCTGAGGCGTCAACCGTCGGCAGTTGGCCCCTGCGTCTCCTGGAGTCTCCCGTCATGGAAGGTGGCGAAGTAAGTGAACTTGACAACGGTCTGGTCAGCTGGCCCCTGTGTCTCCTGGAGTCTCCCGTCACAGAAGGTGGCGAAGTAAGTGAACTTGACAATGGCCTGGTTCACTTTTGACTTGTCCATGCATGGGAACCGGGGCATGTCATACATCTGGATTCTTGACGCAAGATTGAATTGAGGAGAAATGATTTCTTGGATTGGCACAATCTGGCAATCTGAATTCTGAATCGATAGCGTTTGACCGTTTGGCCCGCGTTCTGAATCACCGTCACCCAAAGATTTCGGCTCTGTCCCATTGACGGTTGGTTCTGACGGCTGTCCCGCGACGGTTGGCGGAACGGATAAGAGACGGGATTGACCCGTTGAGCCCTCATGGCACTGATACACGTGGGACTTGACGGATGTTATGGTCTGGGGACTCGTCTCCGGATGGGATACTGAGCGCGCGCTAATCCCCAGATGTTGCAAATATTATCATCCCCATAAGGAGTCAGCACACCTCCGGTGTGCAAGCCTCGTATCAAGGAAAGGGCGTAGTCACTACTTAATTCCGACGAGCTGTGCCAGCTCTTTCCTCGAACTCGCGCCCAAGACCTGTGCGGACCCTTCGGGAGAAACGTCGTTGACGTAGATGCCGCCACCCAGCTCGAGCCCGGACCACGCAGGCCTCCTCGGGTACACTTCAATATGCCAGTGAATCTGCTTGGTCGTCTTCTTCTCCGAGGAGCTGTGGAAGACCATGGTGAAGCTTGGAGAGTCCAGCGCCTTCGAGAGCCCCCCGAGCGTTGACCTGAGCATCAGTGCTAAGTCCATCATCTCCTTTTGGGACAACTTCAGAAGGCTAGTCATGTGTCTCTTGGGATAGATCCAGAACTCGAAGGGGTGTGTGGAGACCCAAGGAGCGAACGCTATGAAGAAATCGGTCGCCAGAATCTGGCGGGGGCCGCCTGTCTCTGTCCCAACGACCTGACACATCGGGCAAACGCCCAAGTCATTCAGAGATGTCTGGACTGTGTCGGCCTCCTCTTCGACTGCGGGAGGAACCCGGGGGGTAGTCACAATCTGGATGTTCGGGTGGACGACTGTGGGGCTTCCGTCTCTCTCCGAATTGACGTAGACAAGGACGTAGCTCACCCCTTTCTGCGAATACAACCATCTCACCTTATCCTGCAGAGACGCTAGGATATTCGTCCACTGCTCGATATCGATCTTCGAGAAGGGTTGGTCGTGCTTAGGGGTTGCCACGAGGACGTAGTGATACCCTACAGCTGGCTCACTGTAGTGAGGGGGCTCCCCGTAGGAGGGAGGGGCGTTGGGAGTAACGTAGGGATTCTTCGCTGGGAAAATCCTCACGGACCAATTCCTGATCGTGTCTCCCTCGGAGTCTGTCTGTTTCAGGAGTGTGTCGCCCCGCTTCACCAGCACCAAGTCTGCCGGGGGCGTCATTTCCTCATTCCCCGGGCAATAGTTGCACTTCTCTGCTCTCTGCGGGATGACCTGGCCCGGCTTGAGCCCTCTGTCGGGGAGGATTATGGAGAGCTTGTCTGTAAAATAGTCCTTTCTGATCTCAACCATCGGCGCGGGCGGAGAACGCCCTCCCGATATTAGGGTTTGGAAGGGTCCAGACCCGAAAGGGTGATAATGCGACGTGCGGGAGACAAATGCGCGCAGATGAAAATAGGATACGTCCTCCTCGACGGCTGTGCTGATAGGCCGAGCCCGCAGCTGAACTTCACTACGCCGCTCGAAGCAGCGTACACGCCGAACCTGGACGAGGTCGCTCGCAGATCCAACCTCGGTAGGGTAGTAACTGTGGGGCGGGGAGTGGCCCCAGAGTCCGACATTGCGGTCTTCAACATGCTCGGTTATTCGTTCGACAAGGGATATCCGGGCAGAGGTGTCATTGAGGCGGTCGGGTTAGGTCTCGAGGTCCGTCCTGGAAACCTCGCTCTTCGGGCAAACCTGGCCTCAGCTATGGGGAGGCGGATTCTTGACAGGCGGGCAGGCAGGAACCTTACGCAGCAGGAGGCGATGAGGCTGGCCGAGGGTCTGAACAGCATCAGGTTGAAGGGAGCAGAGCTGGAGTTCCGTGCCACAATATCATACCGGGGCGTATTGATCATCAGGGCGGATCAGCCGCTGTCGGCAGAGATCTCGAACACAGACCCCGCTTATTCGAGCGTAAGGGGATTTGGGGCTGCAAATCCCGCAGTCAACCGTGAAAGCGTGCTGACTGCAAGACCGAAGTCCGAGACTGCCGCGGCGAGGAGGGCGGCGGACCTTGTCAATGAGTTCACCGTCAAGAGCACTAAGGTCCTGTCCGAGAGCGAGGTCAACAGGGAACGCGTGCGGGAGGGGAAGCTTCCGGCCAATTGCGTGCTGCTGCGCGACGCAGGAGACCGTGTGCCCGAGGTCGAATCCTTCGAAGAGAAGCACGGGATGAAAGGCACAGCCCTCGTCGAGATGCCCGCCGAGGTCGGCATCGCGAAAATCCTGCGGATGAAGATAGTAGCGGTTAAGGACAGGAATGACATGATGGAGAAAGCGACCCTCTTCACGCGAGAGCTACGCGAAGGAACAGTAGTCTACGTTCACATCAAGGGGCCGGACGAGTTCGGCCACGATGGTGATGCCGTAGGTAAGAAGAGGATAATAGAAGCGATCGACAGGGACTTCTTCTGTGCCATGGTCGATCGCGTCGGTGATGTGAAGGTTGGAGTATCTTGCGACCATTCGACTCCGTGTACTATCAGGATGCATGCAAGCGATCCAGTCCCCCTTCTGATCAGCACCGACTCAAGAGGCGACGGAATGCGCTTCACTGAGAAAGGCGCTAGGAAGGGCTCGCTAGGGACGATCAGGGGCAGGGAAGTCCTTCGCCTGCTATCGAAGAATCCAGTCCCAAACCGGGCCTCTTAACGCTCCACAAGACGGAGAATGCGTTCTAACGTTGCATCGACGCTTCCATCTACGGGTCCCTCCCTGATGCGACCCGATGCCTCAAGTCGACGTACATGCGGATTTCGTCTAGGAACCTTCCATTCCGCAACATCTTGCCTGGCACCACCCCGACCCTCTTGAAACCGAGCTTCTCGTAGACGTGAATCGCGACCCGGTTGATTGCGAAGACCTGAAGCTCTACGAGCCAGACCCCTTTGCGGAGTGCTTCCTCCAGTGCCGTCTTGGCCATCATTTGGCCGATCCCTATCCCACGGCACTCGGCCAGGATGACGATGCCGAATAGTCCTGTGTGCCTTTCGTCTCTCGGTTTCCGTCTGGAGACATCACAATGACCAACGATCTTTCCGCCCACGAACGCAGCGACGCTGACCACCTCGTTCTTCTTCATTCCGAGCAGGATTCTGTCAAGAAACTTCTCCTCGTCTGACTTCCTGAGTCTTCTGTCCAGAGAGGTTATCCCAAGCTCAGGGTTCGTTCTCCTCTCCCTTACAACGGCATTCGCAAACTTCAGGAGTTCATCCAGGTCACTCCTCCGGAGGGCCCGCAGCACCACTTGAGTTCCGTTATTTGCGGTGAAGGTGACATATGTCCGCCTATACTTCATCGAACCGGGAGCTCTGCGCGTCTTCCTTGAAGGTTTCTGCCCCTGTTGGACTTGACCGTGTGGTCTTTGGTCGCGCTGCCGCCCGTCGGAAGTCTTCTAATCTGAGCCCAGCGATCTATTGGACATGGCGCCTTATTTCATCTATGTGCTGGAGTGCTCTGATGGAACTCTGTATACGGGTTACACTGTTGACCTCGAAAGGCGTCTTCGTCAGCACAATGCCGGAAAGGGAGCGAGGTACACGCGGTCAAGGATGCCTGTGAAGCTCGCGTTCAATGAGAGATACAGCAAGAAAGGCGATGCGCTTAGACGTGAGATTCAGATAAAAAGAATGAGCAGGAGCTCGAAGCTCCTTCTCTGTGCCGGATATCCGCCAAAGCCAAGGCACAGCCTACGCTAGCGAATACGAACCACCTGATGCTCCACTGGTGTCGCTGTTCTTACTTGCCGACGACTATTTCGATCGAGGAGATGTTCCGCATTTCGGCGCCTTCGCCGACGACCTCGGTGTTGATGCCGATGTCCTTGACTTTGTACATGCCGTTGCCGAGCCTCTTGGTGACGATTTCTGCCACGTCGACTGCTCTGCCGATTGACATTCCTCTTGCCTTGACCACGATCTCTCCGGCTTGAGTAAGCTGGATGAGCGCGCTCATAGCGTAGCTCATGACCGGCTTCTTGCCGACGAAGATGTGGTTGGGCGGCGCGCGCTCGCCTTGCATTTGGCCGCTTGGTTGCTGAATTGCTGGTGTTGGCGCCTGCTCTTCAGAGTGTTCCTCTGATTCGTCTGAGTCGGTTTTTCTCTTTGGCATATGATTGACCTTGTTCGCCACGACCCCCGTGTCGCGTATTTAATCCTATGGGGGTAGGGGCTCTGTTAGGTTGATGGGCCACGACTCAGAATTTTGTTTCTGTTAAGCGTCGGGCCACGGCTCAGGATTTCGTCGCTGTTGAATCTGTCTCTCCGTTCTTTGTCAGACCAAGGATTTGCTTGACGAAAGCATCTACCGCCTCATAAGACGCCTCCGCAACAGGGTGTGGAGTTATCTGGTTCGCACCGAACTTACCTTTGAACTTGTATTTTGTCCCCTGCTCGTCGTTTTCTGATGAAGACATACTCTCCGTCCGTCACGAAGACGAAATATGCCCTTTTTGGCGCTAATCCAGACTATCAGTTCTGAGGAGCCAGCGGTTAATTGACGGTTTCTTCGAGGAGTTAGCAAACGCATGGACTATCAGAGGGTTCCTCTGATGGTTTAGTCGCTCTTGGCCGCGTTCTGTATTATCGTCAGCCACTTGTTCTCGCCCTCCACTTTGACCCCTGCCGCCTCCGAGGGCGTCCTTCCGCCAAGTGCCTCATGGGGTCGGATGAAGTTGTGGAATAGCTGATAGCCCTTCAGGATGGACGTGTCGTCTCGCTTGAGACCGCGCATGACCTTCTCCCTGTCTTTGACCTCTCCATTCATCCGTTCCATCTTGTTGTTGTGAACTTCGCCGCCGAGCGCGCGCGCGCTCGGCACTAGTCTCTGTCTCCTTGCGTGGAGTCCTTTGGCAGCGCCAAGCAGCAACCCCCACGCGTGCTCGGCAACCGGTTCTGTGTACGCACCCGCATTAGAGTAGACTTGAATGCCAGAAGGGAGTGAGGCGAAATCCCTCCGTCAACCCCCGCCGACAGAACCTGAATCACTTTCAGGCTCCGCATCTTCCTGAGGAGCTCTTCTCCGGCTTGCTTTGGCCACGCCATCAGAACTTGGCACTGGGCTAGGGTCGCGTCGTCTGTCTCACTTTCGACGATGTCGAGGCCTTCAAGGATGCTTCTTGCCTGATCAGGCAGCGTCGCGGTGACGAAGATTCTCGTCCTCAAGGCCGACTCTCGCCCGCTATTTGGTGAGGGCCTTTATTGGTATGTCCTGAGTAGTTCCGTCGGGAAGCGACCTTCTGATTGAGATAGGAAGGGCGTCCTCCTCAAGCTCAGCCGTTGCTATTTCGATCGGTCCACGATACGCACCTTCTGTAGAGATGAAGGGAGGCGCTCCCATCGCGATTTGAAGGGATCTGGCCCCGACTATTCTTGCCTTCTCGAACCTCGTCAGGTTGGGAGGGCCGATTTTGACCTCAAACGCGGCGATTGAGGGCTGTCTAGGTTTCTTCGGTGTTTTCGCAGGTGACAACAGGAATCCTCGGAGATATCTCGCTCTCTTGGGTCATCAGATAAGTCTTTGCCGATGGAAGTGGGAAAAGCGCTTAAGAGCTGCGGAGGCAGGGTCTGACTATTGGCCACTGAACCTCTCGCGGGCTCTGTCTCCAGGGTCAATTGTGTTGCCTCGTTCATTGGGGGAGGTCAGGCCAAGGTCTCTCTCTACCGGCATCTTTCTCCTCTTTCAATCAACGCCATCATGAGAATCCTTCCCATTGACAGCAGGATCAACGTTCAACCGGGGATGTGCTGCCTTTTCACCCCCCTCAAGGTCGGAGTCGAGAAACCCCGGATTTCGTTCGTCAGAGGAGACGTCGCTTTCCTCGCATCCGGGGGTCTGATCTGCGTCTTCGTACAAGAGGCCAGAAGCGACCGCCCGCTCAACCCGCTCGGGAAGGTCGACTCGGGTCTCGAGCTGTTCGAGGGGCTGAGGGCGGGTGATACGGTGCGTTTCTCTCTCAGCGAACCGCCCACGACGGGGCAATCTTGACACCTCGAGTCCTTTCGAATTCTGAGAGTGTTTGACCTTCAACTTAAGGAGTCCGCGGAGCCGACGGACCTCCCTGGCCAGCATTATCTGTGTAGTGACGTGTCCGTCCCTGCTAGACTAGTGACTACGCCTTCGGCGCGACTGACCAGATCGAATGCCCGCTGAAGCCCCCGACCTTTGAGATCATCTTCTTGACTTCTAGGTCGCGGAGCAGCCCTGTCGCGATTGATGCATTCACCCCGAGCGCCCTTGACGCCGTGTAGATGGTGATTGCCTTGAGCGGGGCGAGGCTCTTCATCATATCCTCCTCAGTCATCTTGGGGACGAGGAAGGGGAGTCGCTTGTGTTGCTGCGGCGCCGCTTTTTGTTCCGTTCCCTTTTTCCCTTTCGGCGCCTCTCCGGTCTGTTGTTCTGTGTCCTGCGAATCCTGCTTCTTCTCCATCGAGGCTAGCGACTTCTTCTTGACTCCACCCAACTGGCTTCAAGACCAGGAAGAGTAGAGTGGAGATAAGGCTTTGCCCGAGTGGACGAGAAAAGGAGTTTAACCGCCTCCCCTACGAAGGAGAGGCCTTGGACTACTCTGTGGTTGCTGATGCGTACGCGAAGCTGGAGTCCATCTCGGGAAGGAATGAGATGACTGAGGTCATGGCGGCACTGCTCGCCGCGACCCCTAAGGACGAGCTCAGGAGGCTGGTGTACCTCACTCAGGGAAAACTCCGTCCCGACTACGAAGGGATCGAACTCGGGCTGGCCGAGAAGATGGCACTCAGGGCCATCAGCACAGCAACCGGGCTTCCTTCAAACGTCGTCTACAACGCGTACATCAAGGCGGGGGACATAGGCACTGCTGCCGAGCGGCTACTCCCTAGGAGGTCACAGGGAACGCTTTACTCCGAGACCCTTACGCTCGAGCGAGTCTACTCGACCCTGTTCAGGATGGCAGGTCAGAGCGGCGCTGGCTCGGTGGAAGTTAAGCTCAAAGAGCTCGTCAGCCTACTGAACGACGCGTCTCCTCAGGAGGCCAAGTTCATCATGAGGACGGTGACAGGCCAGCTCAGACTTGGTGCAGCCGACTACACTATCCTCGATGCGGCGGCCGCGGCCTTCCTGGGAGGCAAGCAGGAGAGGGCGAAAGTCGAGCGTGCGTACAACGTCCACCCGGATCTCGGCTTTGTCGTCGAGGCGGTTGCGCTCAAGGGCCTGAAGGGGCTCGAGTCTGCGAAGGTGGAGGTCGGCGTCCCCATCAGGCCGATGCTCGCCGAGAGGCTCGAATCCGCTAGGGCCATCGTCAGGAAGATGGGCGAAAAGGAGGTCGTCTCAGAATACAAGCTCGACGGGGAACGCCTTCAGATCCACAAGTCCGGAGACAAGGTCGCACTGTTCTCTCGAAGGCTGGAGGTGATATCGAAACACTATCCTGACGCCGTAGACCTGGTCCGCGAGCACGTCTTGGCGAAGAGCGCGATTCTGGAGGCTGAGGTGGTGGCAATCAACGAAGAGACGGGCGAGTACCTGCCGTTCCAGGAACTGATGCACAGGAGAAGGAAGTATGGGATCGACCAGGCAGTGGTCGATTATCCTGTAGCTCTGAACTTCTTCGACCTCCTGCTGGTCGGACAGACCGACTTCACGGGAAAGCCTTACTCCGTGAGGCGGAAGAAGATGGAGAAAGTAGTGGAGACGACCGAGAGGACGCGGCCAGTGCCCGCTCTCACATCCTCCGACCCCGAGGTAATCGAGGGCTTCATGCAGGAGGCAATCCAGAACGGCTGCGAAGGCCTCGTCGTCAAGGACCCCGATTCGACGTACAGGGCCGGTGCCAGGGAGTTCGCTTGGATCAAGCTCAAGCGGGAGTACAGGAGCGAACTAACTGACACCATCGACCTACCCATCATAGGAGCCTTTCATGGCAAGGGAAGGCGGACGGGGAGATACGGGACCTACCTTCTGGGGGCGTACGACGACAAGAGGGGCCTCTTCACCAGCATAGCCAAGGTCGGGACTGGGTTCTCCGATGAAGACCTGAAGAAGATTCCGAAGCTCCTGAAGCCGCTGGAAACGCACGTGAAACCTCAGAACGTCGAGTCGAAGATAGTGCCCGACGTTTGGTTCAGGCCGCAGCTGGTCATCGAGACGATTGCGTCCGAGCTGACTCTGTCGCCCATTCATACCGCGGCCATGGGATTGATCAGGCCAGGGTCAGGGATTTCATTGAGGTTCCCCAAGTTCACGGGGAAGATCAGAGACGACAAGCGCGCTGAGAACGCCACCACTGTCCAAGAGATCGTGGAGATGTACAACAGCCAGCTCAAGAAGATTGAAGCTTCTGCGTGAGATCCTTCGACGCCCCTGCCGGCGAGTCTGCCTCCCCGCCTGTGTGATCCAGGTATCTGCGTTTCGGCAGTCTTCGGCGTCGCCAGCACCCCCGCCTGCAGGTTCCATAGCGTTTATGTCAGACCCGTCAGGGGTGCCCAGATGCCTTGAAGTCACTGAGGCTTCTCCTCGTCGCTGCGCTCCTCGTGGCGCTTGTATGTGGGTTCGCGCCGGTCCACGCTGACGGCTGCACCTCCAAGACCGGGTACTACATCGCTTCGCTGAACGCTGACATCGACCCCGGGGCAGCCAATTTCATGTCCACGACAGTAGCGAACGCCGAGGCCGCCTGCGACGGTCACATTGTGTTCATTCTATCCACCAACGGCGGGGACGGAGGAGACATGGAGTCGATGGTCAATTCGATTTCCAGCTACCAGCAGTGGGGGGGGAATTTTGTGACCCTCGTGGCTCCGCTGGGAGCCCACGCCTTTTCTGCAGGCTCGTACATCGCCGAGGCTTCGAACGAGATCTACATGGTCAACGGGACTGTGATTGGCTCGGCGACGCCCATAGTGTCAGGGATCCCGACAGGCGAGGTGAACTCAACGATGGCAAAGGACATTTCAGCCTTCACCAATTACATGCAGGCACTGACGGAAGCCAACAAGAGGAATGAGACCGCCACTGGTCGGATGGTCACGCTTGGATTGTCTTACACTGACGCGCAGGCTTTCAAGTACGGTGTCATCACCAATGTCACGGACGCGACTTCTGTCGTCGGGGCCTTGCAGGCGCAGTTCGGACTTCCCGCCTCTACGCCTATCAACACTCCGGGGATCAGCTCGATTCTCATCTCAATCTTTAGCGATCCGAACGTGTCCAGCCTCCTCTTTTTGTTAGGCATTTTCTTGATCCTTTTCGACATATACCACCCGACGTTTGTCTTCACATTCGTGGGCGCAACCGTAATCGCCTTGGCGCTCTTCGGGCTGGGCGTCTTCGGCGCCTCTCCGCTGTCGGTTGCGCTGATGATAATCGGAGCCGCTTTCATCTTCCTCGAGGTCAAGACGCAACACGGCATCAGCGCCCTCGTCGGAGTGGTAGTCTTCATCGTGGGGTTCCTGTTCATATTCCAGTTCCCACCAGCCTCGGCTCCGAACCCCTCATTGCCTCCAGTACCTCCGGCCAACTTCTCGGGCATTCCTAACATTACGTATGCACTCATCGTGGCTCTCGGGGCTGCGATAGTGATAGGGAGTCTCTACCTACGAAGGATCAGAGCCGGATTGATGGCTAGGCCGAAGGTCTACGATTCGTCCGCCACCATAGGTAAGACTGGTGAAATGAAGACAGACCTCGTCGCGGGCGGCAAGGGTGATGCCCGCATCGGGGCAGAAGAGTGGAGCGTCACCTCGAATAAAGATTTGAAGCGTGGAGACTCGGTAAAGGTTATAGCAGTAGACGGTTTGGAGCTGATAGTAGAGAAACTGGAAAAATGAGCATTCTCAGCTCAATTGCGCTGCAGCTGTCGACTGGGGCCGAAATCAGCTACGTGATCTACGCGCTCGTGATAATCATTGTCATCGGGTTCATCGGCTACAGTGTCAAGATTGTCAGGGAATACGAAAGGCTGGTCCAGTTCACTCTCGGCAGGTTGACTGGGGCGAGGGGGCCCGGGGTAGTCTTCGTCTTCCCGTTCATCAATCGTGTCAACAAGATAGACCTCCGCGAGAGGTACCTCGAGGTTCCTCATCAGACATGTATCACGAAGGACAACGCGCCCACCGACATCGACTTCCTGATCTACTACAAGGTGACTGACGCAGCCCAGAGCGTCGTGCAAGTCCAGCACTTCGAAGGGGCGTCGATAGGCATCGCGACGACGACGCTCAGGGCCGTCGTCGGAGACATTCCGCTTGATGAACTGCTCGCCAAGAGGGAGCAGATCAACCAGGTCCTCAGGACCAAGCTTGACGAGGTCACGGAAAGATGGGGGATCAAGGTGACCAACGTGGAGATCCGGGAGATCCGTCCGCCCAAGGATGTCCAGGAGGCGATGGTCAGGCAGATGTCCGCGGAGAGGACGAGGAGGGCTACGGTCACGGAGGCGGATGGACGGAGAGAGGCTTCGATACTGGTCGCCGAGGGTGACAAGAAGTCTAACATCCTCAGGGCAGAGGGCGATAAGCAGGCTTCGGTTCTGAGGGCAGAGGGCTACGCTGGGGCGCTCAACCAGATCTTTGCGGCTGCAAAGGGGATCGACTCCAAGACGATGGTGCTTCAGTACTTGGACACATTGAAGGCTCTCGGTGCTAGCCCGTCGACCAAGTACATCTTCCCGATGGAGTTCACTTCGCTTTTTGCGAAACCCCTTCAGGACATAATCAAGCAGACCACTGAAAAGTGAGTAAATAGGAAAAGAGGGCTGAATCGGTCGGACCGAAAGGGCAGTTCAAAGCACTAGTGGTTTCCAAATGACTCCGGAGTCCAAACCCTCTATTCTAGTTGGGGCTCGGGCACAGATGTTAGTCCAGGTACGGGGGCGCGCAACAGGACGACACTAGCAGGAACACGCCGTATACTACGGAATTGTGCGGGTAATCGTTGACATACTCAATGAGCATACCTGCTCTTGGATAGTGGTGCGAAAGGACGAACATGTAAATTGAATCCCCAATGACGTCCCCCACAATCTCCGTGCTCTTGTCTGAGAACGTCATATTGAAACGGATTGCCCCTGCTAACACTATTGTGGACGAACTGTTAGAGCCTGGGCAGTCTCGGAAATTTGAAGGGCATATGGTCTGAAATTTCACCCCATCAAACGTAACCGATCCGTTCAAGAAGTAGCTGTATCCTGGCATCCCGATTACGATGTCCTTGGACACGTCGTCAGCCCAGTAGAACGACCCGTTCACCTTCATCAAATAGATTCCGTTGTCCGAGACCGAGGTGAATGTAGCAGAGGTGTATGTGGTTGTTGTAGTCATATTGGTGTGCGAGTTTGCAACACCGATTAAGTATCCCGTCGCCCCACCGAGCACCAAAACCAGAACCACAACAGAAGCAGCCAGTCCATTCTTCAATCAGGGTCGATGAAACTGGTAATGTTGGCTATTTACTCCTAACGTCGAGAACAGCGACTCTAAGCGGCTCGAAGATAAACTGCGACCAGGCTACTTGATGTTTCGGTGAACTCTCTCCAGAAATTTCCTTTTCAGCGGATCCGGTCATGTGGCAAGACAACACCCGGTTCTTGAGGGGGGTATCGTTCGGGCGCTCTACCGTCATCCTGTAGTCCGCAAATATGACCTCGTGGATATTCTTGTAGGCTCTGTTGACTTTCCGGCATCTAGCTCAGATTCGTCTCGCTGTTGACAGTCGCCATCCATGGATTCTGTTAGCCTTGAGATTCAATCCCCAGTATAGCCCTTAGACCCTACCCTGTGCTCTGTCTGACGAATCTCTGACCATTCATGCCCACAATGCTTGCATCTGTATTCATATTGAAATTTCTCGACATCAACCACGAACGGCTTACCCTCCTCGAGTACTGCCGTCAGCGGTGGAGAGCGTCTAGCCCCGTAGGGAGGAGCGATCCGAAGGTGAGTCTCCTTGTCGACAAAGTTCTTCGAACCAACGGGTTTCTTGCCTACAAGCCTGATTTCGAATCTTCTACTGCACGATGGGCAGTGACGAAAGAAACTCTGGACCACAGACATACCTCTGCGCATTCGACTGTCTTACTTAAGGGGTGATGGCCAATTGTGGTTTGCGTTCTTAGAGGCGCTCTGGGTGATTGTGAACGCCTGATGGAGTTCACTAACCTGATAGTGCCGCCTAGAGACTACGTGAAGGACTCGGGCAAGTGGTAGCGCGGTTGGATGGGCGGCGGCCTGCAGCCTTTCGGACGAAGGCCCAGTCTTATATCCAAACCTACTCAAGGCTTGAAGCGAGCGCTTTTCATGTCTGGTCCAGAGAATGAGATTCAAGCCAGACGGCGTACTGTAGTGGTCCTCCAGGATGAGATGAGGAGGGTCCTGGACGCGACGAGGGTCCTCCTTGACGAATACGTTTCCCTAACCAAGGGAGACAAGATGCAGGTCGCATCAGCCCTCGAGAAGGTCAAGAAGGCGGAAGAGGACGTCGTGACGCTCAGGAGCGCCTTGATCAGGGAGCTCTCTCAAGTGGGAACACTGCTCGTGAACAGAGAAGATATGCTCAGGGCTGCTTTCTCGGTGGAGGACATCTTCGGGCACATAAACGGGGTCGCGTTTAGAATGTCGCAGCTCCCGCGAGCATCGGCCAAAAACAAGAAGTACCGCGAGGCGATAACCGAGTTGCTCGGCCTTCTGATCGACGGTATTTCGAAACTCAACGAAAGTATCAGGGCACTCTCGATTAACTCGGAACAATCGATCCAGATGGCCGCACAGGTCCAACAGATTGAGAGCTCGATCGACTCAAAGTACAGAGTATACATCGCCATGACGATGAAGACCGCGTCCAATGTCAAGGAATTGATCGCAGTCAAGGAAGTTCTCGAATCGATCGAAGACTGTGCGGATGCCGTGCTAAGTGCCGCAGACGCGAACACAATTCTAGCGCTAGGGCTCTAGCCATGCCCAAGCAGAAGGCGAGGGGCAGGCTCTTCGAGAACAGGGTCGTGGTCTGGGATATCCAAGCTTCGAGGCGTCTCTTCAAGGACGGATACTATGGGAAGCCACTTGGCATACCGAAGCCGAAGGACTTCGAGTTCGACGCTCCGCTAGTCCTCGACCTCATGGAAGCCTATTACCTGACGATGAGAAAGGTAATCGCCATCGAGGACCAGTCGGGCAACGAGTTGCTCTTGAAGCAGCTCCAGGAGGTCTGCGAAGCTTCATACACTGATTTCAGGGAGAAATTCATGGTCTACAGGAAGCTGAGGGAGGCTGGTTACGTTGTCACTCCAGGGATCAAGTTCGGCTCAGACTTCGCTGTCTACGAGCACGGACCTGGGATCGACCATGCTCCCTACATCATCCAGGTGATGGGGCTCACCTCTACCATGACTGCGACCGCGATGGTTAGGTCTGGGAGGCTCGCGACCACCGTGCGGAAGCAGTTCATCATAGCTATTCCCGACCCCAGCAAGAAGACAGTTGAGTTCCTCAGGTACGACTGGTGGCGGGCGTAGACGAGTGGACCTCACGGAAAGCGACGCCAAGGTGACGGTACAGCAGATCGAGACTATTGCTGAAGATTCCCTGATCCTCGTGTACAGGGATCGGAGGAGGAGATGGCTGGTCAGGCCGAGAGATACTCCGAAACTCCACACGCATCTCGGGGTTCTTGATGTCTCCTCGCTTGTAGGCAGGGGATATGGAATCATCGTGACTACTACGTTGGGCGACACCGTGACCATACTTAAGCCGACCATCGAGGATCTAATCATGAAGTTGACGAGAAAGACCCAGGTTGTCTACCCCAAGGACCTCGGCCTGATCGTGGTGAAGCTCGGCATCCATTCGGGCTCGCGAGTGATTGAAACTGGGACAGGCACGGGAGCGACGACTGCCTTAATGGCCTATCTTGTCCAACCGGAAGGCATGGTCTACACCTACGACATCAGGCCTGAATTCCAGGAAGTGGCTAGGAAGAATATTGAGAAGTTGAGCCTCTCAAGGTTCGTGACCTTCACCGTGGGGGATTCTAGGCAAGGCTTCAAGGAAAGGGGTATGGATGCAGGAGTCTTGGATGTGGGAGACCCGTGGGAGGTCGTCAGCAGCATGAGGGAGAGCCTAAGGCCGGCGGCGCCGATGGTGGCCATCACCCCTACTACCAACCAGGCGGAGAAGTTGGTGGCCAAGATGATCGAGGAAGGGTTTGTCTCTATCGAGACCGTGGAAGTGCTCATGAGACATCTAGAGGCCAGAGTCGGGATGACGAGACCTGCCAACATAATGGTCGGGCACACAGCCTACCTGACCTTCGGGCGGAGCACCTCCCGTGCCTGACCGCCATGCTCTTGGGGCTTTCGCGGAGCGGCTTCGAGCATCACGTGAAACCCAGCAAAGCCAGAGCATTCCGAAGACGCAGGCCCTCGCCCCAGAACAACGAAAGCATTCCTGGCTCAGACTAAATCCATTGAGATCTGGGCTTTCGTGACTCATTTCTTCCGTGCAACATCCAATTCATAGATGGGGATTCGAAGACCCAAGTGACTTGAATAGCCAGCGGACGCTGGCTAGCTGGAAGGAACCAATCCCAGACTCCGATGTCAGTTGACTGAGTCTCCACCTCAATCCTAATAGGAGGACGGACCACAGCCTGTCTGAGTGGGAAGGATTCATGTTCAGCAAGAAGTTCTCTGTCATTCTATTTGCGGGGCTCGCTCTCATAGCCGCCGCATTCGCTTCCATTCAGGTCGTGCTCTCAAAGTTTCAACGTGAAGCAATCGCATCGCCAAGTTCAATCGCCCCCCCGCCCACTGATCCCATCTACACATACCTCTACTGGAGCCTCCTCTTTGCTGCCGTAGGTGGGGTGCTGACTATGGCGGGTTTCATCGGGGTCGTGGAGAGTTGGCTGGGGAGGGGGAATGGATCTTGAACGGGAATCTCATCGGATGCCCCTTGGGGCGCAGAGAACGATACTCTCAGTCTTGCTCCGGATTACGCCAGCCAGCCAGTTAGGTGCCTCTAAGCTTGCGCTCTTCGGGTTCGGGATCGGACTTCGCCCGTGCCGAGCGTCGGGACTTGCAATACTAGCCCTATTCTCAAAGCACAAGAGATGTGATACTTCCTATGACGACCATAGTTGCTATGTTTGGCAATGTAGGGGTAGTTGCTTATCATCTTCTGGCAAGCGTCACACGACGTTGGTAGACGTGTCGAACGGTTGCTGGCATCCCTTACAAGTGCTACTGAAAGGCTCGGAAGTGACAGACCGAGATATGCCGCCGTCTCGAATCTGAGCTCGCGATGTCCTGAACCAGCCGACCCTGAATGCTGATTCGGCGTCGCCCCAATGATGTCTCTCATGCGACTCGCGCTTCTTTAATCGGGAAGGCCCCACTTATTCAGGACGTACACTTCACAATACACTTGATACTCACCGACCAAAACCCGAGCGGGGGAACAATCCTCTCTATCAAGAGCCGTCCTTCTGCCTGGCCCGACCGTAGAAAGGCGAATGACCGTTCTCAGGACGATCAGATTCCCAGAATCGCTGGCAAGTTCTCCTAGGAAGGAAACCGCCAATGAAAGGGTGACCGTCAATGCATTGATGGCGCGCGCAAATGCACGAGTGGATGCAGTACGATGCCTGGACAAATCAATAACCCAGAAGCAACAGTTTTAAGCCCTGTCAGGTCGCGCACGCTGACCGATGAGCAAGAAGCTATCCTCGGACGATGCGTCCGTCCTCCTCTACATGGTCCCTTTCATCGCGAGCGGGGCCTATGCATTGTATCTCTGGGTGGGTAGCGGGATCTCACTTGTCCTCCCGGGCTCGGTCTATCTGACTGTCACTAGGGATCCGATTCTGTTCCTGGCAGGGACGCTCTGCGTGATGCTGGGGGTCGTGCTTGAGATCAACTCTACTGCTCCTGCGGGAAGGCCGGCGAAGTTGGGTTCAGTGGGTAACACGCTGCAGACCATTGCTGTAACTGGTTTCATACTTGCGTTCGTTTGTGCGCTTTACGCCAACGGGTTCTCTGACGGTTCCGGAGCAGTGAACGATTTCCTCACGGGCAGGTTCGGCCTCGTCTTCCCGATTGTGATGGTTCTCTTCAGCTATCTGATTACCGCGCGCTTCGACCTCGTTTCCCTCAGGACGCCGACCATCTTGGGTATCATTGCGATGATCCTCGTCCCCGCCTCCCTGTATGAAATTGGAAAGCGAAGCTCGACCTTAGGTCTGGCCGTCGCCTTCGTCTTCATGATGGCCGGGCTCAGCTTGTTCCTGATGGCGAACAGGAAGGTCGCCGACCAGGACAAGGGCCGCGGCAATGGTCAATAGTTACGCGGCGACATGCACCTTCTCGCACAGTTACCATACGCGCTGGATCCCGCAGTTCTCCGCAGCCGCGGATGGAAGGTCAGGATTCGTCCATCTCGGCCTACGAAGACGGAATAGAGTTCAGCGTGGGAGTCTCTGCTCGCGGTTTGACCACCAGTCTAGCCCTTCGGAGCTTCGCCAGTGACCTCTGATGGTCGACCCCCTTCCAGTGGCCTTCGCGACGATAGCTTTTGCGCTTTTCGTGACCGAACTGACGGACAAGGACGCTCTGCTCTTGCTCGCGTTGGCCTCTAAGACTCGTGCAGTAGTCGTGTTTCTTGCCGGCGTGACTGCCTTCATCACCACGACTACCGTATTCGTCACAGCAGGGACTCTGATTGGTGCCGTTGTTCCGATTCTCTGGGTCAGGCTCGCAGGAGGAGGGTTCATGATGGGCTATGGGCTCTGGGAAGCACGGGGTGTCGTGAATCATGGAGAGGTCGAGAAGGAGGAGAGGCGCGTGGAACGGCAGTCCGATCCCTGGATGGCTTTCTTTAGCATGGTCGCGGCATTGGCTCTGCTGGACATAGCAGGGGATGCAACCGAAGTACTGACGATAGTCCTGGTGGTCCGCTACTCCAATCCAATCCTGGTCTTCTCAGCTGCTTGTACTGGGCTGATAGCAGCTACAGCCTTCGAGACAGCCCTCGGCAGCAGGTTGGGCAGAATGCTCACTCCTCAGAGGATTCGATACTTCTCGATGGTCGTCTTCCTTGTCATTGGCGCTTTCATCATCATTTCGAGTCTGCCTTAGAACAGCTAAGCGGTAGTGAACTCCCTTGAGGAGTTCGAGCCTGCTGGCCCGCCGACTCCGATGCGGACCCCGGGCGCATCTTCTTTAAGCAGAAGCGGCGGACGCCCGGTGCTACATGTCAGAGCTTGGAAAGGAAGGCATGACCGCCAAGAAGACCGAGGACTTCGACGAGTGGTACACGCAAGTGATCTTGAAGGGGGAAATAGCGGACTACACCCCGGTCTCCGGCTGCCTGGCATACAGACCTGCCGGATACGCCATCTGGGAGAACATCCAGAGGGCCACTGACACCGAGTTCAAGAAGATCGGGATTATGAACACCTACTTCCCTCTATTCATCCCGGAACGTCTGCTCAGGAAGGAGGCAGAGCACGTTGAAGGGTTCTCGCCAGAGGTAGCGTGGGTCACTCAGGCCGGAGACACGCCCTTGGACGAGAGGCTGGCCATCAGGCCCACTTCGGAGGCAGTGATGTACGAGGTTGTCTCGAGATGGATTAGATCCTGGCGTGACCTGCCCCTCCGCCTTAACCAGTGGAACAACGTTGTCCGCTGGGAGTTCAGGCATCCAACACCGTTCCTCCGCTCCAGGGAGTTCTTGTGGAATGAGGGGCACACACTCTTCGCGACGAGGGAGGAGGCAGACGCAGAGCGGGATCAGATCCTAGGAATCTACAGGATGGTCACAGAGGAGCTCATGGCTCTTCCCGGCTACATAGGCAGGAAGACGGACACTGAAAAGTTCGCAGGAGCCGAGGCAACCTACAGCGTGGAGCACCTGCTACCCGATGGCAAGGCGATACAAGGGCCCGACTTCCACTCGGACGGCCAGAGGTTCTCGAAAGTCTTCGAGATTGCCTTCGTCGACCAAGATGGGAAGAAGCAGTTCGCCTGGCAGAACACGTGGGCAATCAGCACGAGAGAGATCGGGGTGATGTTGGCAGTCCACAGCGACGACAAGGGCGCGGTGGTGCCTCCGAGGCTCGCATGGATCCAGATCGTGATAGTGCCCATTGTCAACGACGAAAATAAGGCCTTGATCCTGAAAGAGGCTGTGAAGATTACTCAGGAACTCTCGAAGAACTGGAGGACTAAGCTCGACGACAGAGACAACCTCACTCCTGGCAGGAAGTTCAATGAATGGGAGATGAAGGGGATCCCCCTAAGAGTCGAGATTGGTCCGAGAGACCTGAAGTCGAGGCAGGCAGTTCTTGTGCGGAGAGACACAGGCGGGAAGAGGACGGTGCCACTTGTCGATCTAAGTGGGGAGGTCGGGATTGAGTTGAGCTCGATTCAGAAAGCCCTCCTCGAGAAGGCGAGGGAGTTCCTCAGGGCTAACACATTCGAGGCAGGTTCGCTCTCACAGCTGAAGGAGATAATCAAGGAGAAGGGAGGAATCGTGAAGGTTGCTTGGTGCGGGAAACAAAGCTGCGAGGACAGGTTGAAGGAAAAAGGGGGCGGCAAGATTGTGAACATCCCGCTCGATCAGAGCCCGCCGCAGAGCGTCTGTGTATCATGCGGAGAGAAAGCCGTGCTGACTGTCAACTATGCGAAATCATACTAGCCTGTCGGGTCTGGGAGGCCGCCTCAGATTCCTGCGACAGGACTCGCGAGGCAGTAGAGCCTAGCCGCACTGTCGTCCACGCTCATCGGAAGGTCGATCTTGGCGAGTGCTATCATTTGGAGGGAGAGCGAAGAGGCCGCGACTCCGAAGCAGGCGCTACGCAGGAAATCCCTTGTTTTCAGGTACCATCCGACTGTGGCCCCGCTGAGAATGTCTCCCGCCCCAGTGCTGTCAATGACTTGTGATCGCGGTACGGAGATCTCGTAAATCCGCGTCCCGTCGAGCACGAAGCACGAATCGCCACCTCGGGTCACGATAGCCTTCCTAATGCCGACGGACGCGATCTTCAGTAGGGCGTCTCTTGGGTTCGACCTGCCAGTCAGAGCCTCGGCCTCGGCGAGGTCCATCTTCAGGGCGTCCACCTTGGAGATGATGCCCTTGTCCTTCAACGGCCCCTGCGAGACCGTTCCGTCCGGGGCAAAGCTCCGCAAGAAGCCCTGCGGGTCAAGGAAGGTAAAGTCAGACCTCGCGGAGATTTCTGTAAGCACCGACGACGAGATTTCCCCTGCGATTGGGCTGATGAGAGACGCGTCGAACCTGACACCCGGAGGTATCTGCGAGGATGAGATGTTCTCGCACCTGCTGATGAGGGCGAGCGACCTGTTACCTGCGGAGTTGACTATCCGGAACTTGGTCGTGGGCTTCGAGATGCTTCTGTCGGCAGCTCTCAGCATGATGCCGTTCCTTGCCAGCCAGACTGCCTGCTCGTCTGGAAAGTCGTTGCCGACCTTCGTGAGCGCGGTGACCTCGAATCCGAACCTGGAACAGATCAACCCGGCGTAGCAGGGAGGGCCTCCGACAGACGTGATCTGGCGGGCAGGGAGCTGTATTGTGTCAATTGTGATAAACCCAGCCACGATGACCCTCAAGGAGCGCTCGCCTCTGGGAGCATTCTCTTATGAACGCTACTCCGCGGGCCGCCCGCCCTTTACAGAAGGCCTTTGGGTCCGACCCACCATAGGTTTAAAGAGGAACAAGCGAGCTGGTCGCTAGTCCAGTTTGACCAAGAAGAGAAAGAGTCGAGGACGCTCGAAGGGAGGAAAGGGAAGGAGCAGCACAATATACTGCAGCAACTGCGGAGCCGCGGTCCCGAGGGACAAGGCGAAGAAAGTGACTACTAGGATGTCGCTGGTCGAACCGACACTTGCCCGCGAACTCAGGGCAGCTGGGGCGTATATTGCGTCTCCGACGACCGTCCGCTACTACTGTATCAGCTGTGCAGTTCATTACGGGATCGTGAAGGTGCGGGCTCAGTCCGAAAGGCACGGTTGGTAGCCACCAGCCGAATCCTTCGAAAACGTCCAACTAATCAGCAATCTAGCGCATAACACGCCGGAAGCACCATCGCCATCCCTGGGTTCTGACATCATGTCGCGAGGCCGACTGTGAGAAGCAAGGTTATTGACCTCCTGCTCACCAGTCACCGTGCTTGGCCCTGGACCATCTCAGGACATCGCTGACGAAGGGGAACCTATGGCTGTACATTCTATCGGAGCTCCAGCTTGGGGACGCGACGCCAAGTGAGATTCGCTCTCGAGTCTTGGCGAAGCGGGGGTTTGCCCCTGCTGCGATTACCTTCTACTCAGTGATCTATAGACTGAGGCAAGAGGGCCTGGTGAAGCGGTCGTCAGATTCTTTTCGCTCGGCATACGCGATTACCGCGAAGGGAAAGGACCAACTTCTCAGCGCCAAATTCTATCTCGATGAGGTTCAGAAGAGTATCGGTCAGACCTGACCCAGAATCCTCATTGCCCTGGACGCCCTCTCAAGGAAGGTGTAGCCAGCTACGATCGCGACCAGGATGATCCCCCAACCGGCATAGCCGGCTATCGAGGCGACCGCAAGGATCAAAAGGCGCTCACTCCTCTCACCAACCCCGACGCCTGAGAGCGTAATGCCCAGCGCGTCTCCCTTGGCCCTCGTGTAGCTGACGAGGAGACTGAGAGACAGCGCGGTCAGAGCCAGCGCGGGTGATGTCAGACCCCCCGCGAGTATTCCGAGGAAGATCACCACCTCGGCCACTCTGTCGAGCGTCGAATCGAGGAAGGCACCTTGTTTCGAAACCCTCCCAGTCACTCTGGCGACTGCCCCGTCCACAATGTCGAACCACCCTGCGGCTAGGATCAGGATGCCTCCAACCAGCTGACCGTCATAGCCTGCATGCGAATACGCGACACCGGACAAGATTGAAAAAACAAGCCCTACGATAGTCCAGGCTGTCGGCGACGCCTCTATCGATGAGAACCACTTTCCGAGGAGCCCGAGGTACGTTTCGAATCTTCCCCTCAACCTGTCGAGCACAACTACCTTCTCGGCCAAGATTATATATAGTGAGACGTGTTCCGCGGCCCGTCTTTGGGAAAGGTCGACAAGGGAGTCAGCTGTAGCGTGACCGGCTGCAGCAACAAGGCTGTTAGGTCGCTCAGCAGGTCCGAGATGGGCGGGAGCGGGCTTAGCGTGGGTGGAGAGGGCAGGCGGGCCTACCTCTGCCACGAGCATTACAAGGCCTGGAAGAAGGCCACCAAGAAGTCAAAGTCTCTGGAAAGGTCGAGATGGTAGGCAGGAGCTGAGCCTGCATGAAGATACTTCAGATGCACGTCGACTTCATCGAGTACAGGCCAGTCAAGAAGGAGATCGCGGGCGCCGAGGAGATTCAGCCGAAACCAGTGAAGGAGGAGGAACTCGTTGTCCTTTTCACCGCCTTCGAGAAAGGGGATGATGAGGAACTGGTCAAGAAGGCGGTCTCCGAGACCAAGGGATTCCTGTCGAAGCTCGGGACCAACAGGGTCATGATTTACCCTTTCGCGCACATCAGCCAGAACCTTGCTCGCCCCTCGGAGGCTCTTTCCTTGCTGCTTTCAATGGAGAGGGAGGCTGTCGGACAAGGGTTGGAGACCATGAGGGCGCCGTTCGGCTGGACAAAAGCGCTTCAGATCAAGGTTAAGGGGCATCCCCTCGCGGAGATGTCACGGAGCTACACGCACGAGGCACAGCCCCCATCCGCGTCTGCGAAACCGAGACATGAGCCTTCGCAACACGAGATGCAGGCAAGGGTTAGGAAGAGCGACTTCGGGCAGCTGCCGGACACAGACCACAGAAGCATTGGTGAGAGGTTGGACCTCTTCAGCTTCCAGGAGCCATCCCCCGGGATGGTCTACTGGCACGATAAGGGCTTGAAGCTCAAGAACCTGCTTACTAATTTCATCCGGGCCGAACTTGCAGGGCGCGGGTACGTCGAGGTCAGCACCCCGGCCCTCGCAAACACGATGCTTTGGAGAGTGAGTGGCCATTGGGATCACTACCGGGAGAACATGTTCCTCACCAACTTCGGGGACGAGGAGATGGGCCTGAAGCCGATGAACTGTCCTTCGACGTTCCTAATCTACAAGTCACGCCGCTGGAGCTTCCGCGAGCTGCCGGTCAGATATGCAATCTTCGACCCGCTGTATCGCAACGAGCTTAGCGGTGTCGCGACGGGCCTCTTCAGGGTCAAAATCCTCACTCAAGACGATGCGCATGTCATAGCTACCGAGGACCAAGTCGAAGCCGAACTTGCAGATATGCTCGACATGATGGAAAAGCTCTATCGTGTCTTCGGTCTACAATACAAAGTCAAGATCTCAACTCGGCCCGACGAGAGTATGGGGAGCGACGAGGAGTGGGAGAGGGCCACCAAGACGCTGATTCGTGTCGTCGAAGCAAAGGGTCTCGCGTATGAGGTCAAGGAGAAGGAGGGCAACTTCTACGCTCCGAAGATTGACGTCGATATCAAGGACTCCCTCGGAAGGGAGTGGCAGTGCGGGACCTTTCAGCTCGATCTCCAGATGCCAAAGCAGTTCGAGTTGTCCTACACAGGTTCAGACGGCAGGGAGCACATACCAGTGGTCCTCCACCGTACGATTTGCGGGTCGCTGGAGCGGTTCATAGGGATAATCCTGGAACACTACCAGGGAAAGCTCCCTCTGTGGCTATCGCCTGTCCAGGCAAGGGTCTTGTCTCTCACCGACGACCAGGTCCCATACGCCAAGCAGGTCTTGACTTCGCTGCTCGCAGGAGGAGTGAGGGCTGAGGGAGACTTCGAGCACGCGACTTTGAACGCTAAGGTCAGAAACGCCCAGCTCCAGAAGATCCCATACATCGTAGTGTTAGGGGGGAAGGAAGAGGCAGCTTCCACTATCGCGGTGAGGACTAGGGATGGAAAGCAGCAGCTAGGTGTCAGGATTGATGATTTCCTCGCCGATGTGAAGTCTCGGTCGGACAGGCTCGAGTGAGGACACTACCGCGTCGATGCGCAGAGTGCCGTCAGCTCGTTCATGAATCGGGCTGCGGCAGTCACCGTAGAACCATTGTCGTACGGCGGGCTTACCTCCATGATATCGAAGGCGGCGACCCTTCGCCCTTCGAGCGCATATAGACAATCGAGGAGCGCAATAGTCGTGAGCCCTCCTGCTTCTGGAGTCCCTGTCCCGGGCGCGAAGGCAGGGTCGAGGCCGTCGATGTCAATGCTGACGTAGACGTTTTTGAAATTGGAAAGAAAGCGTGAAAACCTCTTGAGCTCGGCGGGGGTGCCGGTCTGCTTGGGAGAAAGGACAAGGCCCAAGCGTTTCGAGAGTCTCCATTCCTCCTGCGTAGCCGCTCTCCCCCCAATGTGAGCCACGACCGAAGGGTCGACCTTCTCAATGATCCTGCGCAAATAGCAGGCGTGAGAGAGCTTCGAGCCCTCCCACTCATCCCTGAGGTCGAAGTGGGCATCAAAGACGACGAGCGCCGTTCCCCTTGGGGCGTTGATGAACGACCCAGCCGTTAGCGAATGCTCGCCCCCAAGCATACAGAATCTCTCGCCCTCCCCAAAGAGTTCTTTTGTGACCTTCGACACCGTTCGCATCATAGCCCCAGGGTCGTTCTGCTTCGCCAAGTTGCCAGCATCCCGAATGAGGAGTCGCTCCACGTCCACGTCCAACCTCCGCGAGTATGCCTCTACATTGAGGAAAGCCTCCCTGATGGCGTTGGGGCCGAATCGAGTGCCGGGCCTGTAGGAAGTTGTCCCGTCATAAGGCGCCCCGAAGACCGTCAGCAGCGGCTCCTTGAGATCCTTAGGCCCGACTAGGGGGTCAACGCTCGAGAACAGATCTAAGTAGCTCAGCTGTCCTTCACCCTTGTTCCGATGCCCACGCCCGCCTGAAGGATAATAAACTCGATGGCAGACCTCGGAAACGTTATCCTGTCCCTGTTGATTGCTGTTAGAGCGCGCGTGTGATGCCCACAATCAACGTTGTCGAAGGTCTCAGGACCAGAAAAAGTCCAGGGTCGTCGCTCCTAGCATCTCGTCGAAGCTGAAGTCCAGTGCGTCCAGCATCTGGTCGAACATGGAGTGGGCATATTCGATATACTTGTCTGAATCAATCTCGTCGACTTTGGCCAACTCGACGGGCTTGACGTAGGGGGGGTTCTTCGTCTTGACGTACGCGATTATCTCTCCCGCCTTGATCTCTTTCCCTCTTTCCTCGAGAAGCCTGGCCGCCCTTACGTGCTGGGGAGTAGTGTCTCCGTACTTCTCCGTCGGTTTGCCCATCATCACGTTGAAGGCCAGCTGTTCGACAGGAACCTGCCGGTTCTTCAGCTGAGTGATCATCCTAGTGAGGAGAGCCTTTGTGTCCGCCCTAGCCTTTTCAAAGTCTGACTCGGTCTGGACCCTGCTAAGTATTCCCAACGCCTCGTAGAATGTCTGTTTGAGGTAGTCAGGGGTCTGCGACTTCTTACCAGTTAGGCCCTTGATGTCTGCGGTTCCATCAGGCAGGACCCCGAAATAGTTCTTCTTGCGACTGCTGAAGGCCACATACCTGTACGTCTTATCTAAGTCGAGTTCCACGCCTAGCTCCCTTTCCGCCCAGTGAGTGACAGAAAGGACCTGCTCCTTTGAAGGGTTCTGAAGGAAGAGGCTATCAGTGTCGCTGTACAACACGCTTATTCCAAGCTCGGCACACTTCTGGATGGTCTTAGTGATGGCGTCTCTCCCCAGGGCGGCAGTAGCCTCAGCCACGGGCAGACAGTAGAATGCGAATGTCTCGAATCCCATTACTCCGTAGCTAGCATTGAGGAAAACCTTGAGGCCTTGAGTTACGACGTTGTACAGCTCTCTGTCTTCTTTCGACAGAGTCGGGTCCTTTGTCAGCGGCTTGTAGTGACTGACCCGCAGGTCCCTGAGTGATCCGGTGACGAGGCTCGTAATCCCCTTCCTCTTCTTGCAGACCCAGGATGTCGTGTCTGGGACCGTGTTATCCTTGCATTCTTCATGAGGACAGTTGACCGTCTCGTACGACAGGTTGTGGATCTTGATCAGGCTTGGATAGAGACTCGCGAAGTCCAAGACGGATACGTCGAAGAAGACACCTGGCTTGGGTTCGATGACGAGGCCTCCCTTGTACTTCTTGCCCTTGATCAACGCCTGCGACGACGCCCCGCCCTTCTCGGCCAGCTCGTCCTGCCTCGGGATGAGCGCCCCCATCTTCCGGTGCTCATAGAAGAGCATGCTTCGGATCCAGTTCGAGACTCCTAGCCGCGAGACGTCGTTAATCGGCATCTTTCCGATTCTGGAAATCACTAACAGGAGCTTCATTACGACCGAACCTCCCATTGATGTCAGCTCGTAGGTCAGCTGGGAGTCGTTAAGGCAGTAGCCGGCAAGCTCAGGCAAGGGCAGATCGCCTATCTCTCCATCAAATTCGATCTTCGACTTGCCGAGGAGTGCATCCGAGATGCCGTTGAGGGTGTGCTCGGCGTACCTGTTGCTAAAGGCGTAGACCTGTATAGACCGGTTCCTGAAGAACTGATAGAGGTCAATGTGGACACCGTGCTTCAAGGACGCTGCCACACGCTCGAGCTGGACGGGGTTCTCCTCCTCGGTGATTCCCCTTCTATCAGCCCTGTGCCGCAGGTAACGGAGGTCAAAGTCGTCCCCGTTGAATGTGACTAGGACTGGGTACTCTAGGATCTTCGCCATGGTTGCCCTCAGGAGGTCGGTCTCATCGTCGAAGACTCGGCAGGTGTAGGGTTTCCCCTCGAGCCCGGTCGGATCCTTCCCATTCTTGAGGAGATACACTACCCTCTCCTCATCGTTGAAGAACGAAACGGCTATCACGGGTTGCTTGGGGTCCTCCGGGTCGGGAAGCCGACCAGCCTCGTTGGCCACCTCTATGTCCAGCGCCACACGTCGGAAATCGCAGAGCGGCTCGCTGAGCAACTCTGCCCATTCCTTGAGGTAGGGCGCAAACTCCGGCGGGTTCCGTCCCAGAATCTGGTTCAGCGAACGGGCGACCCTGTCAGGGACTGGTTGCTCCACGGGCACAACCTTCCCTGCGGCAACGCGGTAGTAGGTCCCCATTCTGAGTTCTCTGTCGTAGGTATAGTTCTCGTAATACTTGATGTCGGCCTCCCAGGCCTTAATCTGGTCCCTGATGCTGTTATTCCCGCCACCTATGGCGAGCGGATCAGTTGTGATTATCTTCCTCAGCTTGACTCTCGTGTCGTTGAGAAGGTCCAACTTCTCCTCTTCTGTGATGTCGATGACGTCCTTCCTCGCCCTCACTTCGATCAGCTCGTCAGATCCTAGCCGGGTGTAGCAGTATGGCTTATGCCCGGTGTCGTCGCGCCAGAGCCAGAACCTGCCTGCCTTTTGGTCGTAGAACTTCAGCACGGCCAACCTGAGGTCTCCGTCGTAGAATGCCGATGCGAGAAGCGATTCTCCCAGCTCCGTGACGGGTCTGGTCAGTTCGGCGAGTTTCGAGATGAGCTCTTTAGTCTGCGTGAGAGGCTGGGTCGACAAACTGGGGTCGACCTACACCTTGCCCGACTGCAGATAAGCCTACCGTGCAAGAGTGAGCCCGACAACACAATTTATAACGACAACCGCGCGCGGTTGCGGGGTTGCCCAAGGCCTCTGACATTCTAAAGTCGAATCTCGTGTATGAATTCCTGACCGTAGGGGTCGTGTGGGCAGTCGTTGCAGTCGGATTAGGCCTCGTCATGGTCCTATGGCCTGCCCTTACGTGTCTTGCCGCTGGGCTTCTGCTGAAGTTCCTACCCTCAGGAAGAATCACTTGGCCTTGGGCGACCTCTTCTGCGATTCTCGGGTTCTTGGTGTCTGCCTATCAGGCTTACGTGGCCATTCCATTCGTTAACAGCACATTCTCACTGGTCGCCATGGAAACGCTGGTCGGGTTTGCCTTCTTCGCGTTTGCCCACTTGGTATTGCTCTACTCAGGATACTCGCCGGCGGGCAAGCCAGTCAAGTAACGTGTGAGCGGTTCAGGCGGCGCAGGAAATGGACTGAGTGTCCGCCTGTCATGGAGAGTGCTGCGGACGCCCTAGTGGCAAAGACTGAGTTTCAAGGTACGGGGTAGCTGTCGTTCAGCGCTCGCGCCACCGCGAACGCCGCAATAGGAACGAGCGATGGTGATTCACGGTCTTCGACCCACACCACTGGGATCCCTTGCATGAATCTCAAATACTCTTGCGCTGAGGGGCGGTGGGGCAATTGGACTTCATACCGATCAACCTTCCACTGCTGGGAGAGGATGAGAAGAAGGCTGTGCTCTCCGTGCTCGAGAGCGGAATGCTGACCGACAGTTCCTACGAGGGGGGGAAGTGGGTGAAGAGCTTCGAATCGAAGATGAGGGAATTGCTTAGAGTGAAGCACGTTGTTGCCGTAAACTCAGGGACGGCCGCCCTGCACTCGGTCCTGCTGGCACTTGGAATCAAGCCTGGTGACGAAGTCGTTGTGCCTTCATTTACCTTTGTGGCGACAGCCAACGTGGTGCTAGCTTGCGGGGCCAAACCAGTCTTCGTCGACACGAAGGCTGACTACAACATCGATCCCGTCCAATTTGGGAAGGCCATCACCAAGTACACGAAGGCCGTGATCCCGGTTCATCTCTACGGCTATCCAGCTGACATGGACGAAGTCCGCGAGATCGCATCAGCACATTCGGTCCACGTGGTGGAGGATGCAGCAGAATCGCTCGGAGCCGAGTACAAAGGAAATCAGACGGGGACACTCTCTGACGCAGGGTGTTTCAGCATGTACGCGACCAAGGTCGCCACTTCAGGCGAGGGTGGAGCGATATCGACGAACAGCGACGAGTTGGCAGACAAGTTAAGGCTCGTCAGGAACCACGGGATGGTTCACGGGTACGATTCACGGCGTCTCGGGTTCAACTACCGGCTCACCGAGCTCGCCGCCGCGATGGCCTCGGTCCAGATGGAAAAGCTGAGTGGTTTCCTGAGGACCAGATCCAGGAATGTCGCCTTCCTGCAGGAAGAGATCTCGGGAGTCAAAGGCGCGTCTTTCACACAGGACAGGAAGGACAGGACCCACACCCATTACCTCCATACTCTATTCCTGCGAAGGAACAGAGACAAGGTCCTAGATAGGCTCAGGGCGATGGGAGTTGGGGCTGCCGTCTACTTCAAGACTCCAGTCCACAAGACTCCACTGTACGAGGAGCTTGGATACGGCCACCTGACACTGAAGAACACCGAAGAGGCCACACGACATGTGCTATCGCTTCCTGTCCACCCCCGGCTGGGCCGCGAGGAGATGGAAAGGGTTGCCCAGGGGTTCCTTACTGCAGCACGCGAACTCCTCTAGGAGTCCCGCCTTGCAGACACAGCAGAAGCTCTGTGTGGTCGTTCCTACCTACAATGAGAGAGAGAACGTCGGGAGATTGCTGGAGGAGGTGCGAAGGGCCGCGGTCCCTGGTCTCACTCTCCTTTTCGTCGACGACACCAGCCCTGACGGGACTGGTGACTTGATACGCGAGATGGCTTTCCACGATCCCTCTGTGAGGTTGCTCGTCAGAAAAGCTAAGACTGGAATTGGAAGCGCTTACCAGGACGGATTCAGGAAAGCCATATCGTTGGTCGCGCCTGACATCATCATCGAGATGGACGCGGACCTCCAGCATCCTCCGTCGGTGATCAGGGAACTGGTCAGGGCAGTTCAGGCCGGAGCCGACGTGGCGGTGGGGTCCAGGTACGTTGCTGGAGGAGGAGTCTCAGGCTGGAATCTCTGGCGAAGGACAGTAAGCAAGGGGGCGAACGCCTATGCAAGGACGCTGCTTCGCATTAAGGTCAGGGACGCGACCTCGGGCTTCCGTGCATACACGAGGGCCAAAGCAGAGCAAGTTGCCAATGCGGTTCTGCCCACGAAGGGGTTCGAGTTCCAAGTCGCGTCTCTCCATCTGCTGAAGGAATCCCGTATTACAGAAGTCCCGTACATTTTTGCAGACAGGACTGCGGGTAAGTCGAAGCTGGGGGTGGCAGACATGGCCCAGTTCTTCTTCGCTGTGATCAGGATTGCCCTTAGCTGAAGTGAGGAATCGTCCTTCATCCGAAAGTCAAGATGGAAGAAACCAAGTTCAGAAGACTCTCACACCATGCACTTAGGAACAACCGTCGGATTATGGAAGGAAGACAATAGACCCCCCCCCAGTCATGGGAAAGCCAGAAATACGGGGAATCGCAGCGTGGCATTAGAATGTCAGCTGAGGCACCGAAGGAGCAGCCCGTGAAGGTCTTCGCAGGAGCCGTGTACGAATGCGTGAGATGCGGCACCAAGACGACTCAGGAGGATCTCTCAAGACTGCCTGAAGTGAAGTGCATCTGCGGGTACCGCGTCTTCAGGAAGGCAAGACCCTCAGTAGTCAAGCAGATCAAGGCCGTCTAGGTTCTCTGCCGTCGGCATGCCAAGACCTGGGAGCATCCGCGAAGCCCAGACCCGCCACCTCTGATTAGGTAAGATTGGGGTTCGGGACTGTCACCCTAGGTTGTGATGACATAGGAAGTTCGGCAATAGGCTAATGATGACATCCTCTATTGCGTAATCGTTTATGTATGGGTGTGGTTCGGCTCGGAAGTACCTAGATGCATCTCATGAAGAGCAGCAGGCCCGCTGCCATATTGGGTTATGGCGCTTACATCCCGCTTTACAGGATTCCCACATCCGAGATTGCCAGAATCTGGAAGGGAGGCGGTTCAGGTCCCAACACCGAGAAGGCGGTAGCCTCGATGGACGAAGACACCGTGACGATGGCGATCGAAGCCGCCCGTTACGCGATGAAGATGGCTGGCACGACAAATCTCGGCGCAATCTTCGTTGGCACCGAATCGAAGCCGTACGCCGTGAAGCCGACGAGCACAATGGTTGCGCAGGCTCTCGGACAGCACTATACCCTCGCGGCCGATTTGGAGTTCGCCTGCAAAGCGGGAACGGAGGCAATTCAGGCGATAACGGGCTTGGTCGGTTCCGGAATGATTGAGGCAGGGCTCGCAGTAGGTATGGACACGGCTCAAGGAAGGCCCGGCGACGACTTGGAGTACGCCGCAGCAAGCGGGGGAGCAGCCTATGTCATCGGGAAGAGCGGGAAGAACGCAGTCGCAGTAATAGACTGCAGCACATCGTTTGTTTCTGACACCGGGGACTTCTGGCGAAGGGCCCACGAAAAATACCCCAGGCACCTCTCAAGGTTCACGGGTGAACCGGCCTACTTCCATCACATCGAGAGCTCGGTAAAGACTCTCTTCAAGGAGACTGGTCACAAGCCGAGCGACTTCGCCTATGCCGTCTTCCACCAGCCCAATCCGAGATTCCCTGTCGAGGTTGCCACCAGACTCGGGTTCACGATGGAGCAGATCAAGACCGGCCTGCTCAATCCGATGATAGGAAACACCTATGCCGGGAGCTCGCCTATCGGTCTCGCGGCGGTCCTGGACGAGGCGAAACCTGGTGACAAGATCTTGCTTGCAAGCTTCGGCTCAGGCGCCGGGTCGGACGCTTTCTGCATCGAGGTCCTTGATGGAATCAGGAAGACGAGAGGAGTCAACCCCACCGTGAAGTCGATGATCCAGAGAGGCTTGAAGATAGACTACTCCACTTACTCCAAGTTCAGGGACAAACTGCACAGGTAGAAAAATCGATGCCAAAATCCAACGTGTTCGTTTCTTCAGCGGGTTTCACCAAGATAGGCGACCACTGGGAGAAGTCGCTTCTTGACCTGGCAGTAGAGGCAGCCAGAGGGGCGATGAAGGGTACGCCCAAAGTCAAGCCGCAGGAGATTTTCGTCGGGAACATGTTCAGCGGAATCGGCGCACGACAGGAGCACCTTGGGGCTCTCCTTGCCAGTGCCCTGGGCCTCATAGGGGTGCCGGCCGTCAAGGTAGAGTCGGCCTGCTCGTCAGGCGGTTCTGCCTTCAACGTTGCGTATTCACTCGTGAAATCAGGGGCGCTTGACTCTGCTCTCGTGGTCGGGGTCGAGAAGATGCGGGACTTGGAGTCGGAGGAGATATCACAGGCGCTCACGATGGCAGAGTCAGCAGAGTATACTCAGTTCGTGGGCGCCTCGTTCGCCGCGCTGAACGGCCTCCTAGCAAGATACTACATGGAACAGCTAAACGTTTCGAGGGATGAACTCAGCTCGATCCCAGTCATAGACCACGCGAACGCGGTTACTGCTGAGCACGCCCAGTTCAGGAAGGCAATCACGCTTGACGTGGTCAGCAGATCGAGCATGGTCGCAGACCCGTTGAGACTCTTCGACTGTGCCCCAGTTGGAGACGGGGCTGCAGCTGTACTCTTGGTCAGTGACAGGGCGGCGTCTGGCACCAGGAAGCAAATGGCCGAGGTCCTGGGCGGGAGAATCGCGACGAACGAGTTCAGCGTCTACGAGAGGGAAGACATGCTCGATTTCCACGCGACTCGGGATGCCTTCAAGGGAGCAATGGCCCAGGCAGGGCTCTCCCCTCGGAAGCTCGACTTTGCTGAAATCCATGACGCCTTCTCTGTGATGGGGGCCCTGTCCCTCGAGGCAATGGGGTTTTCGAGAAGAGGACGCGGCTCGAGAGACGCGAAGGAGGGGAAGTACAACAATGGGTCAGAGCTTCCAATCAATACGTTCGGGGGGCTGAAGGCTAGAGGGAACCCTGTGGGGGCGACTGGCGTCTACCAGGTCGCAGAGACCTTCCTGCAGCTGACAGACCAGGCCGGTAGGAACCAAATCGAGGACGCCGACTATGCGATCACCCACAATATCGGAGGAGTGGACACCACGAGCGTAGTCCATGTATTCGGGAGGGCTGAGTAGATGGCCATCCAGGCTTGGAGGATCAGGGACCGGTACTACAGGCTGATCGGCAGCCAGTGTCAGAAGTGCAGCGCCGAGTTCTTCCCACCTGTCTACAGGTGCAGGCGTTGCGGCTCCGAGAGCGTCAAGGACAGGGAAATGCCGAGGGAGGGGAGGATAATGACCTACACGCAACTCCATGAAGTGTTGCCCGGGTTCGAGGCACAGGCCCCATTCTATCTCGCTGTAGTGAGGCTCGATAACGGAGCGAGAGTCCTCAGCCAAGTCGTCGATTCTCCTGGTGAATCCGTCAAGACAGGAGCAAGGGTGAGGGCGACTGTGCGAAGAGCCAAGGTCGATGGAGATTCGGGGCAGATTCTCTATGGCTACAAGTTTGTTGTGATCACATAGTCTACGATTTGCGGCTGGAGAAATCGTCGCCAGGGAGGGCAGGGTTCTGACTCTGCGCTGCCGCGTACGGCTAGATACCTACGGCGTCCCTGAGGCCCCTGAGCCTGTTCCTTATCGCGACTTCGGGGACCCCTGCCGCTTCGGCCAGGTCCTTCGGAGTCTTGTCCTCCCTCTCGAGGATGCATGCAACGTATAGAGCTGCAGCCGCAAGGCCTATCGGATCTTCACCTACTGAAATCCCGGTATCCTTGGCTCGCTTCAGGATCCCTAACGCCCTCTTCTTCGTTCTCTCGGAGAGTCCTGCCTTCGAAGCGATACTTGAGATACATTGAGTTTCAGTGTCAACTCCATGAGGGGTTCGCAAGCGTCCCAGAGGGTTCCTAATCCAAGATGAGAACGAACCCCTGGTTGTGAATGGCTCCGGCTTTTTCGGGTTTTCGTCATAAGGGACTTTCGAGGTACCGTGCGCGGCACCATACACCATCAACACGGCCCCAGCTAGAAACGCAGCGTCAGCGAGAAGTGAATAGTCGGGACCCATGTTGAGAAGACGCTTGTTGAAGAGACCCTCCGCAATAGCTAGAATGACCATCACTGAACCCAATCCGATGCAATAGTCCCACCTATCCACCCGTGCTTCAGTTGTCGAACGTCAGATAAATCTTCGCAGCCAGTCAGCCTTCAATGATAGTTGAAAGGCACCCCCTGATTCTCCACCTTGAGCCGTGGGCGCGCTGTGAGGGTTACAAGCCAGACGAGTCCTATCACTTGGACAGAAATCCAGATTGGGGCTTCATCATGCTTACAAAGTATCCAGGCAATTCGTGCCATAGGCATGAAGACCCTAGAAGTGCAGGCAAATCCTCAGCCTAGTACTGACACACGCGATGTAGAATTGGTTACAGATGCAGGCGCTTCCCAGGTGATTTCGATGCGTTGTGCGATCCACGGGATAGAAATGGATTATCAACAGGGGAACACTTACTTCTGTGCTGCCTGCCTAGGACTTTCAGGCAAGAATAATTCCAGGCACGGCAACTCGAAAGGTCGTACGAGAGATACTGTGTTGCGCACTACTTGAGCCTCGGTCTACGGGCTGAGTCGCAGTCCATGGAGCGACAATTCTAGACCAAAGCTCTGTTGAAGTGCCCCTCCTCGCCAGAACCATGATGGTGACACATGCGGCCCCGTATTGCGCTATTTCGTAGGAATTCTCTCCTGGCGGTGGACAAACACCGTTTTCCGGGGTCTCCGACAGATAGTCGCACCAGGTGAGTGCTAGCCCTTCTGGCAAGAGCAAGTGAGCGGGGTTCGCTTCCGCAGCAGCAATTGCGCAGAATAAGGAGCAAGTGATGCGGCTGGTCTAAAGGGGAAGCACGGATAGCATATATCCGGACAGCTTCGAGCATTACGCCGACGATGTCGTTCGACGATGTAGCTCGCCTGGCCCAGCAGAAGGGCTTCTTCTTCAAGTCTGCAGACAGCTATCCAAACTCCCCGGCTGGCTTTTGGGATTATGGGCCCCTCGGCTTATCGATGAGGAACAACTTTGTTGAGCTGTGGAGGCGTATGATAGTCAAAAGGGACGGGATGCTTGAGATCGACGGGTCGCAGATCCTGCCGAAGGCGGTCTTTGAGGCGTCTGGCCATCTGTCTAGTTTCACTGACCCTTTTGTCCGATGTTCCAAGTGTGGTTCCGTTTTCAGGCCCGACAAGCTCGTGGAGGAAAAGACTCGCAAGCCCGTTCCTGAGAAGCTTCAGGACTCTGAATACGACTCTTTGATGGTGAAGGCTGGGGTGAAGTGCCTGAGATGCGGTTCGGCGCTCTCAGGAACAGGTCGCTTCAATATGATGTTCAGAGTCGGGATTGGCCCCATGCAGGAGGAGGCCTATCTCAGGCCTGAGACCTGTCAAAGCATCTTCGTGGATTTTCCGCTTCTGTTCAAGACACAAAGGGTCAAGCTCCCAGTGGGTGTGGCACAGGTGGGGCGCAGCTTCAGGAACGAGATTGCTCCCAGACAGGGGCTCATCAGGCTGAGGGAACTCAATCAGGCTGAGGTCGAGGTCTTCTTCAACCCGAAGCGGACGGATGAGGCGAGATTTGGACCGGCTCAGAGCGACGAGCTGACTTTGCGCAGCCCAGAAGGGTCTTCCAGCAGGATCGCCGTCTCTGAGGCCATCGAGAAGGGGTTGGTTCCGAACAAGCTTGTTGGTTACTACCTCGCCTTGCTGCTCAGGTTCTACAGTGCGGCGGGGCTGCCGAAGGAGAGGCTCCGGTTCAGGATTCTCTCCCAGGAAGACAGGGCCTTCTATTCGAAGATTGCCTACGACCTGGAGGTGGGCCTTTCGGTGGGATGGCTGGAACTAGTCGCATGTAACTACAGAAGTGACTACGACCTCGGGCGTCACTCGAGCGTGAGCGGGACGGACTTCACTGTCGACGACGGGGGTGAAAAAGTCCTGCCGCACGTCTTCGAGCTCTCGATGGGCATCGACAGAAGCGTTTACGCGCTCCTAGAGGCTTCACTGAGGTCCGAAGGGGAGAAACGGCTTCTAGCGCTGAAGCCGTACGTGGCGCCCATGAAGGCAGGGGTCTTTCCGCTGGTCAACAAAGACGGCCTCCAGGAAGCCGCACTGGAGATATTCAGGGAGTTGCAGGAGACTCTCGACGTTTTCTACGATGAGTCGGGTTCGATAGGAAGGAGATACGCCAGGGCAGACGAAGTGGGCGTTCCGTACTGCATTACTATAGACTACGACACTCTCAAGGACAAAACCGTGACCGTTAGGAATCGTGACGACCGTGCCCAGCAAAGGGTCCCTGTTTCGTCCCTAACAGCAACGCTGACGGCCGCGACTCAGTACCCTAGGCTGTCGGGATAAGGAAAAGGAGGATTGCGAGGGAGACAGCCGCTCCCGCAACACTGGCCAGGAGGTTGACTGCATTATTCTCAATGTACCAAACTCCTCCTGAAATGTGTGTGCTCTCTCCACAGTGTCTTAGCGCCTCGGTGGGCTTGTGGCAGATCACACAGTATCCTCTCCTCTGAACGGAAGCCCCGAGCACGCTGTCGGCGCAGGCTCCGAGGACCCCCCCTATGACGCATAGGGGCACCACTACGAGGTGCATCGACATCAGACCGAGGAAGAACGCCATAGAACCAATGACCAGTGAAGCAAAGACTGCCCCCAAGATGCCCAATAGGGTGACCCCTCCGGATGTCCCAGGCGTGACAGTTCTGGTTAGGTTTGTAATCAGCCTTGGCTTGCTGTGACTCAGGAGACCCACTTCGGTCGCTACCGTGTCAGCGGCTGAGGTGGAGATGGCTCCAAGGAACAGAACAGATAGATCGATGCTAGGTCTGATGAAGTTGAGCAGAGCGATCGCTGAGGCGATTCCGCCGTTTGCTATGATGTTGGGCCAGCTGCGAGCTCCGCCCTTCTCCTGCGCGCTCCCAAGCCTCCGCTTGTATCCATACTTGTAGAGAGTGAAGACGACTCCTAGGGTGAAGAAAACGGCGACTATGACGAACCATGAGAACCCTCCCCCGTAGATGATCAAGAAGCCCACGGCTGTGCTTGCGAGGAAACCCCTTCCATCAATCGTGTTGAGAAGGACCGCCGCCAGCGCGAATGCAATTACGATGAAGAATTCGACGGTAGTGGTGATTATCGCCAGCACAGCCTTTCCCGGCGCTCATAGTTGAAGTAAAAAGGCTTGCAGGCCCGCACTCTGGAGGATTCTGGCGCTTCTGCTATTATATACAAAGAGCCTTGCCTGAGTTCTTGAAGACACTGACAGATCCTCCCGCTTGTTGATGCCTGGTTTCCAGATGTTCTCAGACGAACCTGTTGATTGGCTCGTCCGAAGGTTGCCATGGAGCTTTGTGAGCTTTGAGGCAAACTTGCTGGATTTCGCAATCAAGACTGATGAGACAGGGTGACCGCTCTTAGGGCTGAAATGAGGGACTCCACTGAGGGCGCGCTCGACAGCGCTAGGACAATCCTCTCTCGCCTCGCTAAGTCCACCGCGAGCGGGTCAAGATTCTTCGGGCCGTGAATTATGACGACCCTTGGCTTTAGCTGGGAGACCCTGATTGCCACCAGGGGACTGCGTCCCATCCCGACCTTAGTGAATACCAGCGCTCTCTCGGTCGTGGCCCCGAAGATCTTGTAGAAGTCGTAACCAGAGAGCGCGTAGATCGTCTTTATGCTGTCTACGACCGTGTAACCGTACAACTTCACATGCTTCTCGTCACCCGCGAGCACCCTCGCATCGATTGCCTTCAGGACCGCCGAGGCTTCGACCGGACCTGCGAATTCGCCTATTGAAAGGATGGCCTCATCCTTTCCACTGGAGACCAGCTTTGGTATCATCCGGTCTCGTCCCGCGTCGAGCTTGATGAGGGCTTCTACGTACTTCTTCACGAATTGGACGCCTGGAGAAGGTCTCCGGCCGCTCTCGTAATCGCTCAGGACTGAGGGCGAGATTGCCAGTGTCTTCGCAAGCATTACTTGCTTTATCCCTAGCTTGGCTCTCCAGGCCTTCATTGCCCTCCCCGGGTCTGGGCTGGCCACAACGTTGCCCGCAATCTTCGCAAGTGCGTCCGTTTCGCTGGATTCCAACTGAATTAGGCATTTGGCGAATGGGATTTTAAGTGTTTGACGATGACGAAGACTGCCGAAGGGAGCCCGAATGGAAGTCCCCGACGACCGCACATCCTGTCCTCGCTTAACCTTCGTTCTTCCCTGATATTACTATCACGGGAGTTGACTTGATGCCATGCTTCGATCGCAGCTTTTCAATAATGTCGTGCTCCTCACGAATTCTTGGTGGCTGCTCGGAAATGACGTATGAGGGGAATTCGACAGGCGCATAATCCCTGCCAAAATGCTTCTTCTCAGATGCAATCTCTGAGTACCCTGCCTCTTCCATCACTCCTTCCAGTTCGTCGCTGCCTGGTGGAATGACTTCCCATCCGATTTTGGCTCTGAGTTGAATGTAGGCAACGTACACTTCTTCCGCGGGAGATTCGGCCTCCATCGAGGACTCTGCCAGGACAGCCTTCCCACCCTTTGCCGTCGCCCTACGCATCTCGGCGATGAACCCCTTCTGGTCGATCGGGGCCAACATGTTCCTGATTGCATGAATGCAGCTGACCACCTCGAATTCTTCAGACATTAGCGGGAGATTCGAGCCGTCGGACCTTATCCCACTAACAGCAGAAGTGAGGCCAAGTCTCCTCGAACTCTCCAAGAACACTTTCCACCATCTGGCCCTCTGTGCGCCGTTCATGATGTCAACTGCCGTGACCTCATTCTTGAGGCGAGCACTAGCGAATGCGAAATATCCCCTCCCTGTAGCAACATCGAGTAAGGAGGAACCGCTTCGTACGAAATCCCTTGCTATAGCATTCCTTTCTTGCCCGATTCCGGATTCGTCGAACACATCCCATATTGATACGCGATGTCTTGAGAGGAGTTCTTCTAGAATTCCCTCCCGTTCTCTTTGCAGTGTGGCAACATCTCGTTCTTTCACCTCTGCCGGGAAGAGTTCTTCAGACAGGCTGCATTCGATGCCGAGACGACCGCACAATCGTGGTATGGATTGACAGGCCAACGGAAAGATGAACTCATCCAGCAACTAGCAGCACCTGACATTAGGCACCAATTGCGATATAATCTTTTGAGAAACTTCTGGGCAGACGATGCATGACGACTGATCGGTTAACTCTTGTGCGCTGTGCACCGGGTCGAGATCCCGAGAATCATCGACTTCTCAGATTTTCTTCGGTGCCTTGGTGAGATTCAGTGTTCTTCAGCCTCGGGAGGATGGACGCCTATTCTCTAATGATATGCTCTGTTCTTCTGGCTACGCTCTATGCACTGGAAACAGCGTGCCCCTGCTCGTGACCTCTACTGGGGTTGACCCACACAAAGGTTCTTCTGGAGCCCAGAGCACACGAGTGCTCCGAAGAATGATCGCCATGTGGTTCCGTGCGATATGAACCGCGGATCAATCATCTTCTTGGCTACCTTGCTGGTTCTCGGCGTCACTCTGAACGGAGTCTGGGCGACCGACCATACGGCAAGCTTCTTGGATCTCGACTATGCAATGTGGACCAACCACACCTTCGCGTTGGGCCGCGTGGGGCAATTCGTCCCCAACTCCGTAGACATCTTCCAGTACAGAGGGCAGTACTATTCTGCGCTGGCGCCAGGGTTGGCCCTTCTCGCCTTTCCCTTCGTGGTGCTGGGTTTCATCATCGTCGGCCACTTCAGCGAATACGGGGCTGTTATGCTCTCCAGCGAGTTCTTCGTTGCGATACTGAATGCCCTCGCAGCGCTCTACCTCTACAAATTGTGTAGGATGTACTTCCGGGAGGCCACGGCCAGCTTTATCGCGCTTGCTTACGCTTTCTCAACCATCAGCTGGCCTTTTGCCACTTTCTTCTTCCAGAGCGACGTTTCTGCCGCACTGAATGTCATCGCTGTTTACTTCGTCTTGCGAGTCACCAAGGGCATTGGAGGCATCGCAACTATCCTGCTCGGGGGCCTTTCAGTTGCGGCTGCGATGATGGTTGATTATGTGAACTTCCTCCTGATGCCGGTTCTGCTAGTCTATATCGTCGTGTCGTTGAGAGAGAATCATGAACTTCTCGTGAAGTCTATCACAGGATTCGCTCTATGTTCCTTTTTTGGAGTCCTGGCGATTGGCCTGTATAACTACGAAGCCTTTGGGCAGGTCCTGGTTTCCTCCGAACAGTTGTTTCTTCACAGTCCGTCTGTTCTGGGAAACTTCTCGACGCCTCTGTACCTAGGGATTGTCCTGAACCTCTTCACGCCGTTGAGAGGCATCTTTCTATTCTCTCCTATTCTTCTCATCGGTGTCTTCGGATTCAGGAAGATGTTAGGTAGTCCTGAGGTCAGAAAAGAGGGCCTTCTCATTCTGGCAGTCTTTATGGTACTGTTCCTGCCTTACTGCGCCTGGTATGGTCCCACTGGGGGTCTATCCTTTGGACCTCGATTCATAATAGCTTCGTTCCCGTTCCTTCTTCTTCCAGTGGGTTACGTGATAGAAAGCGGGTGGAGGTACCAAGCCCCTGTCATCTACGTCCTGTATTCCGCAGGGGTGGTCATAAACGGTCTCGCTGCCCTCACGAGTGCGCTCGCTGGGAATTCAGGCTGGCTAACCTCGCCCTTCCTTGACAGCACGATCCCTCTATTTGCGCAAGGAACTCTCGACCAATGGTGGAGGGGGTTTGTCGGGTGGCTTTGGCCTGTGGCGGCTACAACCATAATTGCTGCGGCTCTTCTCCTTCCGGAGATCCTAGAGCGCATTTCGGAACATGGTCTGGATCTAGCTAATCAACCAGCAATAATCGGCGTTAGCCAAGATCACGACTGATGAGTGAAGGACAGCCTACAACGCGGCACTTGAACTGGGGAATTCAGAGGATCCGAGATGACTCTCCCTTCCAATCGAAGGACTAACGATTAGCAGTTGTAAGGATAGCCGTCGTGCGCGTATTCGTGGTTGCAGGTACCGTTATGGTGTAAACCGTCTCCTTGACGCCTTCTCGAGGGGCTTCTCAGATGCCTATCATGTGAGCTAGGGGGCCTAACTCAGCTTCACTAGCTGCTGGGGCTCCGTCACAGGGACAATGACTACTCCAGTCCCGAACGCGATTATCTCGTCCATCGTTGTCCCTATCTCAGTGGAATCGAACATGATGCTGAGCACGGCGTTCGCCCCCATGCTTGCTGCTTGCTCCGCGAGCCTGTCCAAAGCCTGCTGTCTGGCCTGGTGGGCCATTTCGGTGTATTCGTTGATTTCTCCACCCCTAATCGACCGCAGCCCGGCCATGAGGTTTCCCCCCAGCTTCGTGACCTGACAATTATTCCGTAGACCAGCCCCAAAACCTTGGTTACCTTGTAGCCCGGTGCGTAGTTGCTAGTCAGCATGAGTATCCCCCCTGAGCTCATAATGACATCAGGCGTCGCACTACTACATAGCTCTTGTCGCCTCTCATTTCTTAGGAAGCCTAGACGTCGGTCGGGACTTCTTTGGCGCGCGCGGACAAGCGCATGCTACGTATCAGTATGGTTCGTGCATATTGAACGGAGTCTAAGCCATGTTGCGCTTCAGGTTTTCCTCGCCAATCTAGAGACTTGGACCCTCATTAGCTCCAGCGCCTCTTTCAGTACGTCTCGTTCTCGCACTAAGCCTAATTCCTTCATAAGTCTGTCCCCTAGTAGTCTATTCTTCTCTGTCGTAAACGCACTGAGACTCACGCCTGTCTTGGTGGCCCGTCCTTCGCGTGTTGTCAACTGCCCTAGGGCGTTCAGCATCTCAATCCCAAGATAGGAATAGCATTCTGAATGCTCAATATTCCCATTCAATTCGCGGGCCTTCGAACTGACGCACTCGAACCGAGTGGCCGACCACCTTGACCCAAGGGCCCTAGTTCCCTCGTGACCCCCGCCAAGCACATCGTACAGCACTGCAACTCCGTCGAGCCTAGACTTGCAGCTCGTCCTCGACGAATTCCCCAGGCCCGCGCCTGTGGCGAATGACTCGTAACTCTTCGGCGTCGACCTAGACTGGCCCTTGAGCTGGCCGAGGAGGTGGCTGGGGGACGGGGGGGTCTCCCCAGAATAGAGCAGTGAGTAGGCGTAATCGTAGGCAGCAAAGAGCAGCCAATAGTCTGCGTCGATTGCCGAGCCTTTGGAGAGTGCTTCCTCGACCCTGCCGAGCGACTTCAAAGCAGATGCGAGCCGCCGACTGGAACTCCTTTTCGCCGAGCTGGCGAGAAGGGCTGTGTTCGAAGCTAGGCTTGTGGACAGGATCAACGAAGTGTCTCTGACCATCTTGGCGTGTGCCAGCGAGACAGAGTGTTCGCAATTCGAGGGCTTCAGAACTTCCTTTTCCGGCACGAAAACTAGGTCTACAAATACTTCACCGATCTTGACTGTCGAATTGGGGCGCTTTTCATTCGTAACCACGACGATGTCGAGTTCACATGACCGACGTTCGAGCCCACGGGCATGGCACCCGATGACAGCGAGGGCCGAGCTCCTGTAAGTGTCCAGAATCGGTCGGAGAAGTTGAGCAGCTGGTCCCTGAGCCTCTTTCATGACGTTTCCATTTTCACTTTTGGCATCATCGGAAGAAGATTGAAAAGATTCGTTAGCAGTCTGTAAACAGTCTGAACGGTTAGATTTTCTGCAAATCCTTCATGTGGACTTGAAGTATTCGGAATTCCTCCACAAAGCATATATAGATGATGACGTTGACCTTCCTTGTAAAGATTTCGCTAGTGGTAGAAATGTTTGGCGACAAGGACTTTTCTAGACTGATGAAGTTACAGAAGGCACTTGATAAGTGCCCACGATGCGGTAAGGGACCGATGGTAGTTGACACAGCTGGGGGAGAGCTATTCTGCGGCGCCTGCGGTTTCGTCGTCAAAGAGAAGATCGAGGATGTCGGCCCAGAGTGGAGGTCGTTTTCGAAGGAAGAAAAGGACGATAGAAGCAGGGGAGGCATCCCAACCTCAATCGCGATGCACGACATGGGACTCGCGACTGTTATCGGTGGCATAAACAAGGATGCCTCTGGGAAATCACTTTCCGCGTCTATGAAGGCAACGGTGGAGAGGCTTAGGACGTGGGACTCGCGCAGCCAAGTGCATGAGCCAGTCGACAGGAATTTGAGGCAGGCTTTCAGCGAGCTTGACAGACTTTCCGACAAGCTTTCGGTCTCCGACGCCGTCGTCGAGAAGGCGGCCTACATCTACAGAAAGGCACTGGAAAGAGGGTTGGTCAGGGGAAGGTCGATCTCTGCTATCATTGCCGCTTCCCTCTACGCAGCTTGCAGGGACACCCAGACGCCGAGGACGTTGAAAGACATGGCGGCTGTGAGCAACGTGAAGAAGAAGGACATCGCAAGGTGCTATAGGTTGCTTCTGAAGGAAATGGACATCAAGATGCCGGTCGTCGACCCTACAAAATGCGTCTCAAGGATTGCCTCGAAGGCAGGTCTCTCAGAGAAAACGAAGCGGAGGGCTTTGGAGATTCTGAAGAGGGCCGAGGAGACCAGGATCTCCGCAGGCAAGGACCCTATGGGCCTTGCGGCTGCAGCTCTCTATGTGGCGTGCACACTGGAGGGCGAGGACAAGACTCAGAAGGATGTGGCTGAAGCGGCAGGTGTCACCGAGGTCACGATAAGGAACAGGTACAAGGGCCTCCGGTCGGCCCTGGGCATCTAAAACGTCAGTCTTCCCTGACGAGTCGTTCTCTCTTTTTCTGCTCTAGTCTCTCTCTTGGGAACTGGATCGGGAAGTTCTCTGAGAGGATTCTGACATACGCATCGGTCTCGTCATCGTTCATGAACTGGAACATGTATCTGCCGGCGTAGGGAGAGGGCTCACCTTCTCTGCGCAGGAATTCGATGTGAATCAGTGGGTCCCCCTGCTTGATAGTTATCGGGCTCCTCTCATTGCTCAGATTAACCAGCTCAAGAGCCAACCTCCCGACGAAACCGCTGTGCACCTTGACTGAATTGAGGAACGAAAGTCCGAGCCGCCCGAACCTGCTCTTGGAGGTTAGGTGGGCGACACAGTCAGGAGGGGTAAAGACGATTTCGCGGGAGATCATGTTCCGGTGCTCCAGATAGTTCAGCGTCCTGTCTTCCCTAACGGTCAGTACGTAGCCATCGCCGTCGAAAGCTCGGGGGTCTGACGGATAGATCGCCTTATACTTCGATACGAGATCCTTCAGTATCGAAGCACCGAGGACTGTCATTCCTATCGCATCATTCCCTCGAGTCAGTCGCTTATGAACTTCAAGCGAGAGTTGGGGGAGGCTTCCGCCATCGCCTAGAGAGCTTGGTCGCTCCGATGTATGCAATCGCTATCAGGCATCCTACTCCAAAGATCCCGAACACGTCCGCCATGACAACCTGTTGGAGGAGATATCCCGGAGACGAGGCCCAGGGGATGCCGTATGCCCCCTGCCCGTAGAAGGCGAAGACGCTGGGGAGATAGTCGATGCCCCAGTGCGCCAGAACCGCGACGTGGAACCCGTACCTGACATAGAGGTACCCGAGGACGATCCCCCCATAGATCGCTTCCGGCAGCTTCCCGATGTCCCAGCCCCCACCACCGCATACTACGTGGCAGGCGCCGAAGGTGCCCGCGCTGAAGGCGCCTGCAGCCCAGATCACGACTAGGGCGAGGGTGTTGTTGTCGACGCCCTCATAGGCGACGGAAGGACGCCAGAGTATTCTCAGGGCCGACGTTCCCGGCCGCGGAAGAGCGACGACTGACGCCGCTATTCCGATCAAGAGGACTCTGAATCCGAACTCTTCTCTGAGTGGCGCGAGTGTCAACCCGATGAAGGTATGCAAGTCGTCACCTCCACTGAAGGGGTTTCCGATTGGCGGCCCGAAAGATGAGACCACTTCGTCCACCAGCCCTGCGGTGAAGACGAGGAACCCGATTGCTACTAGCGTCAGTAGTGCCCGGTTAGACAGGAACTCTTCGTAGCTGCGCCTGAGTCCTGAGGAGACGGCGGAGGGTAGACTCTTCCCCTGGAAGATGGTCAAGACGAACATCATCACGTAAATGACGACGACGGCGATGAATGCCACCCCGTACATGACTGGGATAGGCACGAGGACAGCGATCGGGCCGAGCCAAAGGAAGGGATACCCAAGAGTGCTGGCGGTCGAGTTGGACAGGTGGGTGAAGAAGACAGTGTACACGCCAAGTGGGAAGGAGAGCACCACTAGGAGTGCCGTCAACGAAAGCAGAATCAGGAAGAACGCCGCTAGTACCGACCCAAAGAGTCCATGCGTCGGTTCTCTGTCAGCCTCCAAACTTAAGGATCCTCGTGAGCCTCATCCGAAGTCTTCTCGAGAAAGGCGGTCCCCGTGTACCCGCAGTTCGGACAATAGTAGCTCATGGGGATCAACCAGCCTCCGAACTTGCTCGCGTTCTTGACAGGATGTAGGCAGCGAGGGCAGAGCTTCTGGGCGGGCTTCAGGGGGCTCCTCCTCACAAACTTCGGTCGGCCATCGTCTCGGTCGCTCTCGGGCTGCACGCCGATACCGACACTCCTACCGGGGTTAAAACCGTTCCAAGGAAATACTGGCCTCACTAGGAGTGTGTGCATCGCTATGCCGGCAGGTCCTCCACTGTAGAGATACGGACCAGCAGATCACACTTCCGGAACTGCGGGGGACTCCCCGATTGCGAGGACCTGTCGGGCTTCTCGAAGTGACTTCCTGCCCTGGTTGCTGATTGGCTCCGCGTCCGATCCTCTTCGGATTGGCTTAGCTGCTTGACTGGTTGCTGAAGACCGAGAAGGCCTGATCGGCCGTGGCACCCTCATGGACGACCGCTCGGACGGCCTTGATCATCCCCACCGGGTTCGATGACTGGAAGATGTTCCTTCCCATGTCGACTCCCGCGGCTCCCCTGGATACCGCCTTCGACGCGAGCTCTAGCGCCTCCCTTTCGGGCAGCTTCTTCCCACCTGCGATGACCACAGGTACGGGGCATGAGTTGACGACCTTCTCGAAGTCCTCGCAGTAGTACGTCTTTACGACCTGAGCGCCCAGCTCCGCTGCCATGCGGCAGGCCAGCCCGAGATACCTAGCGTCTCTGTTCATCTCCCTTCCAATGGCAGTGACCGCAAGCACGGGCATCCCATATCTTTCCCCCTCGTCGACAAGATGAGAGAGGTTCATCAGCGACTCTTTCTCGTGTTCTGAACCGACGAAGACAGAGACCGCGACCGCGGATGCGTTGAGCCTGATCGCCTCCTCTATGGACGTGGTGACTCCCTCGTTCGACAACTCCTTTAGGATGCTCGCGCCTCCTGAAACCCTCAGAATCACTGGGACGTCTTGTCCCGGGTCGACCGAGGTCCTGAGGACTCCCCTGGTCAGCATTAGCGAGTCCGCATAGGGAACGAGCGGTGTGATCGTCTTTCTTGGATTCTCCAGCCCTGTCGTCGGCCCCTGGAAGTACCCGTGGTCTACAGCCAGCATGACGGTCTTCCCCGATTTCATAATGCGGGAGAACCTGTTGTCCTTGCCCCAGTCCACTGCTAACCCCTCGCCTTACGGGGCAGTGAGCGCTGTGCCGGCATTTTAAGTGTGACTGCGCTAACTACATTGATTGGAACTGCGTTGAAACAAAGAGCAGCGAATCTGATTGCGCTGGCAAGGACGCGAGCGTGAACAACCAGGGCGCGCGCTCTGTCTCCATCGTCTAGGGGGTAATGACGACCTTCATTCCCGCCCCGGAGGTGGACGTTTCAACTGCCCTGGCAAACTCCGCTATCGGGAAGGTGTGGGTGATGACGTGCCTGAACTTCTCTCTGTCAGCCGCAATCAGACCAAGTGCCGTTGCGGTCTCAGCATCGGTCGCGCCGTAGCTGGGCACCAACGAAATCTCAGAGTTGTAGAGGTCGCTGAGGTCGTAGTCGAGGACTGAGCCCTTTGCGGGAACTCCGAAGAGACAGAGTCGACCGCCTTTCCTAACGGACTTCAGGGCCTGCAAGACTGCTTTCGGACTCCCCGAGGCGACAATAGCAACATCGGCGCCTCTGTCAGCCGTGCTCTGCCTAACCTCTTTGGCGACATCCTGCTTCCCGGCGTCGATGACGCATTCGACTCTGGACTTCTCGGCGAACCGAAGTCTCGGTTCGCTGACATCGCTGATCATTACCTTGGCGCCCCTCGAACGGAGCAGGATGGAGTGGAGGATCCCGACTGGACCAGCCCCCACGACCAGGACGCTGTCGCCCTCGTTCACCTTGCACTTGTCTAGGGCCCTGACACAGCACCCAGCTGGCTCGATTAGGCTGGCTTCCTCGAAGCCGAGAAGGGGGGGCAGAGTGAGAATCCCCCCTTTGCTCACGTTCCATTTGGGAACCCTGAAGAACTCTGAGAAGCCTCCGGGGTAGATGTTGCTGCTCTTGTATTCCTCGCACGCAGTCTCGTTCCCGTGGAGACAGTAGTAGCACTCGTAGCATGGGACATGGTGGTGAGCGAAGACCCTGTCTCCCTCTCGAATGCCGACCACGCCCTTACCCAACGAGGCCACGACCCCGACTGCTTCATGCCCGAGGATTGGCAGGGCTGCGGTGTATTCTCCCCGAGCCTTCTCGATATCGGTTCCGCAGAGACCACACGCCTTCATCTCGACTAGGAGTTCGCCCGCACCAGCCTCGGGAGTTGGAACCTCCGAAACCTCGGCGCCGATTGTGCCTGGGGCTCTAGGCTTCCTCAAGAGGACTGTCTTCATTCGCTATCACTACGCCGCGCGTCGAGCCGAGGATATAAGCGAACCAGGGTCCGCGAGTGGCCAAGAGCGTGAGCTCTCGACCGTGGCAGATCTCTCTGCGACTCTGGTAGAATGCGATGCGGCTACAATTCGCGCAACAGACTCTATCTTAAAATCCAGGGGTTGCGTGTCGTGGGAAGAGGAACCCCATAATTGGGACTGCCAGAGAAGATCAAGAAGATAGAGGACGACATCCACAGAACGCAGGTCAACAAGAAGACGGAGCACCACATCGGACTGCTGAGGGCGAAGCTTTCCAGGCTGAAGGCCGAGCAGGAGGAGCAGCAGGCCCGGCGTGTAGGAAGCAGGACGGGGTACGACATCAAGAAGTCGGGGGACGCGACGGTGGTGCTGATCGGGCTCCCGAGCGTAGGCAAGTCCACCCTGCTCAACAGGCTCACCAATGCGAAGTCAAAGGTTGCCCCTTACCAATTCACCACTCTGGAGGTTGTACCTGGGGTGATGGAGTACAACGGGGCGCGCATCCAGGTCCTCGACCTGCCTGGAATAGTCAAGGGCGCCTCCTCGGGCAAGGGCCTTGGCAAGCGTGTGCTCGCCGTGGCCAGGAGCGCGGATCTAGTCCTATTCATCCTCGACGTCTTCCAGCCCGAAGCGCGGGGCATCCTTGAGAAGGAGCTCAGGAGCGCCGGGATTAGGGTGGACGAGAGGCCTCCCAACGTCGTGATCGAAAGGACGGACTCAGGTGGCCTTGCCGTGTCGGCACAGGTGAAGCTCACCAAGGTTAGTGAGGCGCTGATTAAGGACATCCTGAGAGTCTACGATGTCAACAGCGGTAGGGTGCTCGTCAGGGATGACATTGACGACGAGCAGCTCCTCGACGTGTTGGCCGGGAACAGAACCTATATTCCCTCTCTTACGGTCATGAACAAGATCGACCTCGTGAACTCGGGTTTCACCAGCGAGCTGACCCGGAAGCTCCCCTACAGGTTCATCCCGATCTCGGCCGAGGCCGACCTCAACCTGGAGACGGTGAGGATGGAGATCTACGGGCGACTCGATTTCGTGAGGATCTACATGCGACGGCGGACAGGAGAGACCGACTTCGAGGAACCGATGATAGTCAAGAACGGCACCACTATACTGGAGGTCTGCGACAAGGTTCACAGGAACATGAAGAGTGACTTCAGGTATGCGCAAATCTGGGGCAAGAGCGTCCGGTTCGGCGGGCAGAGGGTCGGGATGAACCACAGGCTGATGGACCAGGATGTCCTGACCATAGTGACCAGATAACGGGAGACGCTATGCTAACATGGGTTGCGCTGCCCATGATCAAGGACTCATCAGGACAGCTGCGAGGGCTTGATGTAGTCGCCGTGCCTAGAGCGGGCGTCGAGGAGCCTGGCGCGCTGTTCCCCGATGATGTCATAGAGCCTCGTGGGGACGTGGTCCATGCCCCTGAACGCGCGCTCTATCCTGTCCAGCTTCGCCAGCCTTTCCGCTACCCTGATCGTGAACTGCACTTCGTAGTCCTCCAGGGCGTAGCCCTTCCCGAGGACATCGGCGAAGAGCCTCCTTAGGTCGGCATAGAGGGGCATCCTCCCTGTCGGCGTTTCGATGACGCCCACTTCATCATGAGTCCTGAGCTCCATCCACTTGAACCAGACGCGTTTGTCCGTCTTGTCGTTGAGGAACTTCCCCTCCTTGCTCCTGAGGAAGTAGTTCACTCCGAAGATCCTCGGAGGCTGCTCGAGGCCCTGACCGAACTTGATGTTGCCCTCGACGTACCTCCCCACCGGTATGGATAGGAAATCGAGGTTGGACATGGGGTTGAACTCACGGACTCCCTCCTTCCCCAAGGTGGCGGCCGTGGTCTCGGATTCCAGGCATGCGCCGAAGGTGACAATGCCATGGTCCCATCCCAGCGACTCTTCCACCGGGACACACGTGTCGGAGTCACGGCCTCCGTAGACGATGGCGCCCACTTGCACGCCAGCGGCGTCGTCCATGACTGGATCTAGGTTGCTGAACAAGTCCAGTGAGACTGTGAAGCGGGCGTTCAGGTGAGAGACTGGTATCTCCTTCCCCTTCTCATCCTTCTTCCCCGGCCACCATTCGCCGCTGAAGTTCTTCCCCCTGGGCGGCGGCGCTCCGCCCATCCCGTCCCAGAAGACGCCACCATCGGGGGTCACAAGTACGTTCGAGAATATGATTTCCCCGGGGCTATGGAGGACCTTCCACTGAACGGAGTCGTCTTTCGGATTGATCCCCTGGATGATGCCGAACACGCCCTTCTCGACATTGACGGCCCGCACGCGTCCGTCCACCCTGCGGAGGTAGGCGATGTCATCGCCGACTATCTTCTCCCCTTCGAGCATGGCTGTGGAGGTCTTTCCACACATTGACGGGAACGCACCCGTGAAGTAGGTCCTTCTACCTGCGGGGCCGTTGACGCCCATCACCAGCATGTGCTCGGTGAGCCATCCTTCCTTGGACGCCCTTTGGATGGCCAGCCTCATGGCGAGCTTCTTCAGTCCGATGGAGTTGCCTCCGTACTGCGTGTTGACTGTGTAGACAATCTCTCCATCGAGGTCGATGTAGATCCTCCTCTTGCCCAGGTTCTTGCACGTCTTGCGCTCGTCGAGCTCTCCTTCTGAATGCACGAACTTGAAGGGCCTGGCGGCTGCTCCCTGACGAAGGAACTCCTCGTACCCCTGACGGTAGAGGATGTTCTCGCTGTGGACGACAAAGCTGGAGTCGGTCAGCTGGACACAGGGAATCGAGAAGACTGAGCCGATAGGACCAAGGCAGTAGAACGAGACGAACATGCGGCGGCCTGCCATGATGCCACCGAGGAGAGACCGAACCTCCTTGACCCTCTCCAGCCTGTCCCCGGTTCGGATGCCGGGGCCTAGGTTTGCCCCTCCCGGGACCAGTATCAGAGTGTGTTCGCGGTCTCTCCCCTGGTCGTAATAGCTCTCGAAGTGGGCCGTATGACCTTCGACCGAAAGCCGGGACTCCTCCCCATCGGCGACAGCCGAGTCCCTGACGAACTGCAGGTCTTCGGGCGTGCTGGCGGAGACGTAGACGCTGGCTGGGTTGCAGAGCTCGACGTACTCTGCGACGAATTCAAGGACGGCGTCGCTGTGGATCACCTCGAGGCGGGCAAAGTCCCTGGGAGACAGACGATCTTTGAGAAACCCCGATGCGCTACTCTTGATGGCTGCCAAGAATTCCCCGAAGTGCAGAATAGCCGATAAGGCTATTTTAGGGTTCAGGATCCTAGTCTCTTGTGTCCAGTAATTCATGACGGGGGTTGAACAGCGCCCAGAGTCCCGTCCATCTGGTGGCTGCTAACAACCTGACAGAGCATCCAGAACCGAAAACTGGAATCTGGCCGCTGCACACTTTTATACTAGAAATGTCTCTTCAGGATTCCGTACTCTTGGCTTTACCTACGGGCATGGCGATGATTGAGGACGTGCTCCAATTCATAGGTTTCTTCGTTTCATTCTCGATTGCTTACGTGGCTTACCGAGGAGTCAGGCAGACCCACAGTTCATCTCTACTCAGGCTCACCACCGCTTTCATCTTCCTCGGTCTTGGCTTCGCTGTAGAAGGGTTCGTGGGGCTCGACCAGGTCATACCAGCTCTTCCGCTCACGACGATGGCAGTGGTCGCAGGCCTTTTCCTAGAGACTGTAGGGTACTTCTTTCTCGCCTTCTCTCACGCGATAGATGTCATGATATCTAAGAAGATGGGCGCCGCGCTGCTGATTTTTCCAGTCATCAGCCTCTCGGGCACGCAACTGATCGACATACTGAGCATTCTGTCATTCTATTTCGTACTGTACGGGGTTGTCGAGACAGTCTATTCCTATGCGAGGACTAGGAGGCCCGACACCCTACTCATCGCGGTCGGATTGGCCCTTATCGGCATCGGGACCTTCGTCCAGTGGTTATCGCTATTGTACCTAAACGTTGATGTTCTTTCACTCCTACAGATTATTATGAAAGAAATCGGTTTACTCATCCTGTTTACACCTGTCTTGGGGTTCGCTGTTAGAGTGAGGCCAGATGGTACAGTATAGGACTCAAGTGAGGATAATCGCGGATGTCCTTAGCACCGCTAGGAACATGAACACCGAGGGCAACGGCGTCGGAGTCACGATGTTATTGCGCAAGGGAAACATGTCTTACTCCAGGATGTCCAAGCTCCTCTCGGAGCTTGTGGGCTCAGGTCTCCTTCTGGAGCTGAGCGGCGAGAAAATCTCGAAGTACATGATCTCCGCGAAAGGAATTCAATTCCTGTCAGTCTACTACCAGTTCGAGGACTTCGCCCAATCCTACGGCCTTAGGCTCTGAAGACCGTCTCGGCACAACTCTAAAGAGCAGACACCCGTGGTCGTCGAACTGCCTTGCTGATTATCGCGCTTCTGAAGGGAGTTCCGGCTCGCACCACCCAGGTCGCGCAGATTGGCGGGGTTCTCAACAGGGAGGTCATGGATCTGGTTCTCAACCCCCACGACTCAAAGGCAATCGAGGCAGCCGACTTCCTCAAACGCAGGATTGGCGGGAAGATTATCGCTTTGACAATGGGCCCTGACATGAAGCTCATCCCTCTGATGAAGCCCCTCTACGATGCCGAGGTCATGGGAGTCGACGAAGAGTATGTTCTCAGTGACAAGAAGATGGCGGGCGCGGATACTTGGGCCACGGCGTATGCGGTCTCCCTTGGAGCAAAAAAGGTCCTGGAGATGCACACGGCGCCCATCGATGAGATGGCAGAGACAATCAGGAAGTCAGGTTACTCCGATGCTGTGAAGGCCAAGGCGGCAGCCCTCTACCAGGCCAACCTACTCCCCAACAGAGTCTACTCGGAGCTTCCTTCTGTCCGAGACAGCATCGTTCAGAGATTCCTCAAAGGCGCTATCACCGTCGAGCAGGCGGTCGGGGAACTTGCAAAGGTGAAGGAGACGCTTTCAAGGTTCATCATCGTCTCCGGAATAAAGACCACTGACGGAGAGACAGGCAGCGTTGGCCCCCAAGTTGCCGAGGGCGTTTCAGAGTTGATCGGCAAGATCCTCCCCCATGCCACCTACGTCGAGGACTTCGACATCGACGATGCTGCCACGAAGGTCGTCTCGGAGAGGAGGATCGGCCAGCTGCTGCAGAAGTTGGAGATGATGCTACCGGCTCTGCTCACCATCTCGACTGAATATGAGCCTCGAGAGTCCCCTGCGGCTCTCCAGCCCGAAGTGCGATACAACAACTACAGGGGGAAAATCCTTCAGGCGAAGAAGTGGACTGCGGAGGATCTCGCTGCTGACGTACAGAAGCTGGGTCTCGCCGGCTCCCCTACTATAGTAGGGACGGGGATTGACGTGGGTAAGCCCCCGATCCAGAAATCCTTGAACCATAGCCTCGTGTTCCTAAAGCTGGTTCCACAGATCGAGTTTGAAGGAAAGAAATATGGGCCGTTCGAGAAAGGGCAACTAGTCACAGATATTCCTGAAGGACTCTCGACTCGATTCAAGAAGGATGGTTCGGTCGGCGTCTTTGGTTATGACATGCTTGGAGAGGAGCTCTTCGGTTGACCTATGAAGCGAAGGACGTCTGGGTGTACCTCCAATACAACGAGGGAGTCCTGACCAAGGACTCCCTCGAAACCCTCGCCGCAGGAAGGAGGGTTGCCGACAAGATGAAACAGAAGGTCGTCGGGATTCTCTTGGGCGAAGGAGTCGAGCCGCTCGCGGAGCAGGCGGTCCAATACGGTGCCGACGAGATCCTCTACGTCGACTCGCCTGCCTTCAGGGCTTACTTCAACTTGAGGTATATTGACGCGATTTTCGCCATGGTCAAGGAGAGGCGCCCATACGCCTTCCTGTTTGCTGCTAACGAGTTGGGCAAAGATTTGGCCGCGAGGATTGCGTACAGGGCGGTCACCGGGCTCGCGACAGACAATGTCCAGCTCGAGGTTGAAGACTACACCAATCCCGCGCTCGGTAGTTTCAAGGATTTGCTCGTTCAGATCAGGCCTGACTTCGGGACCAGGCTTGCGAGGATCTACACCCCCAGGCACAGGCCGCAGATGGCTACTGTCCGTCCCGGCAACTTCACCCCGCTGCAGCCGGATCCTAAGAGGAAGGGCAAGCTGAGGGAATTCGAGTTTGAAGACCATGACTACCCAGCCCGGGTCAAAGAGGTCGTGGAGCTACCGCCTCCTGAGCTCGACCTGTCGGGGGCCGACGTCGTAATAAGCTTAGGTCTTGGCATACTCAAGGACGGCTCAGGTCACCCCAGAAATCCCAGGGAGGCCTACCGTCTGGCTGAGCAACTCAGAGACGCCATTCAGGGGAAGTATCACATGAAGGCAGTCATCGGGGCATCCAGGGCCCTAGTCTATGCAGAAATCAAGGAATTGGAAGGCCTAGTCTCGAAGGCCAACCAGGTGGGGCAGACGGGCACGACTGTGAGCCCGAAGCTCTATTTCGCCCTAGGGATTAGCGGGGCTCTCCAGCACAGGGTCGGAATGCTGCGGTCGGGAAAGGTCGTCGCCGTGAACACTGACCCGAATGCGCCCATCTTCAAGATTGCGCACTATCCCATCGTGGGCGATCTCTACGAGGAATTCCCGAAGCTGATCGAAATGGTTGGGAGGACTGGGCACGCGAACTGAATTCGACGTAATAGTCGTAGGAGCAGGCCCTGCAGGGTCTGCCGCTGCGCTGACCCTTGCCAGAAAGGGGGTCAACGTCCTGATGCTCGAGAAGGCCAAGATCCCCGGAGAGAGGAATATGACCGGAGGAGTGCTTTACGGAGACTTCACCGATGAGTACGGTTTCATCAGGCTCGTGCCGGACTTCGAGTCCTCTGCGCCCCTGGAGAGGCACATGCTTTCGCACGAGGTTGTGCTACTCGGACCCACCGATTACAAGAAAGGAGTGTCTCGCTACTTCAGACTGTCCAAGACCTCGCTAGCGGTAAGACTTGGCCTCTTCAACCTCAACTTCGGGACGGGCCACGACTACTCTGTGCTGAGACGCAACTTCGACAGATGGTTTGCCAACTTGGCAGTCCAGGCGGGGGCAATGCTCTCAACAGAGACGACGGTGGAAGGCCTGATCAAGGAGGGGGGCTCAGTCGTAGGGGTCAGAACCACAAGGGAAGAACTGGGAGCCAGACTGGTCATCGATTCCTCTGGCGTCACTTCAGGACTGGTCGAAGAGGCAGGCCTTCGCGGGAGGCTGTTACCGAAGCAACTCTACCACGGCATCAAACGTGTATACAAGCTCGACGCGGGCACCATTGAGAAACGCTTCAATGTCGCTCCCGGGGACGGACGCTCAATCTTCTTCCTCGGCGAATTCATGGAGGGCGTAGGCGGGGGCGCCTTCATCTACACGAACAGTGACACTCTCTCTGTAGGGTTGGTCGTCTCCCTGGAGTCCCTGCTCCGTGCGACGACAGAACACTACGACAGGGTCGGGAAGCTCATCGACGTCCAGGACGAATTCGAGACACAGCCCATGGTGGCCGAGCTCCTCGACGGGGCTCAGCCGCTCGAGTACGCCGCCCATAACATTCCCAAGGGGTTCAAGTCGATCTTGAAGACTCCCTATACGGATGGCTTCCTCGTTGCAGGGGACGCCCTCGGGTCATTCGTCAAAATTGGGCCGATGATCGACGGCATGAGACGGGCAATCGCCTCCGGCCTGATGGCCGCAAGGGTGTACCTCGAGGCCAGCCCCCTAGGATCCTTTCGAGCCGGGAACCTGTCGATGTACAGGGACCTTCTGGCTCCCATCTATAATGACGTCAGCCGGTCTGGCCGGGACAGTTTCGTCTCCGAAAGCTCCTTCACCTATCATGCTCTTCCAAGGCTCATTTTTGGGACACGCCTGATTTCCAGCATTTACGGGTTCGAACCTCGATTCGGGAAGAAGACTGCCGGGGACGCTACGCAGAGAGTCCAGAATGAGACCAGCCTGCTGAACTACGACGAGGACAAGGACTACGCGCATATCAGGGTTGACCAAGATGGCGCCTCGAAGTCGGTCAGGAAACCGTGGATTCCAGCCTGCCCCACGAATTGCTACACCCTGCTCACTCCAAAGGGGATCTTTCCGTCATTCAAGGACCTCTTTGACCACAACCTTGCCGCATTCGTCGCTACCGACGGGATTGCAGACGTTTCAAAGGCGAAGGCCTTCTCCCAGACCCAGAAAGACATAGCCTCGGGTCGCTTGAAATTCGACTACGTGGCTTGCGTCGCCTGCGGGACATGCGGCGCGATTGGACCCCCAGAAATGGTCGCTTTCGGGCACGAGAGAAGCGGCCACGGCGTCCGCTATGCCTATGGGTGAGCGACATCTTCGACAAAGCAATAATACTGCGTGGAGGTGGCCGCGCGCTGCCAGCACAACTTGACTTACAACTACCTCGAGCGGCTGAACAAGACCGTCAGGGACCATGAAGAATGGAGGGTCAAGGAATGCCTGAACCTAATTCCCTCTGAGAATCGCGGTAGCGACCACATGCGTTCGATGCTCACAACCGACCTCGGAAACAGGTACTCGGCTCCCGACAAATTCTACCGGGGAACGAGATTCATTGACGAGCTTCAGACGCTCTCCGAAGAGGTCGCGAGAAAGGTCTTCAACGCTAGGTATGCCGACGTCCGGCCCCTTTCCGGGCACACAGCAGACATGGCCGTCCTCCTCTCCCTTACCGAAATGGGTGACAAGATCATGTCAGTTTCGCCGGACAATGGTGGGTATGCTGGGATTACCCACCTAGGCCTCGGCCGGTTGCTGAAGTTGGAGAATCTCTATTTCCCGTATGACGACGACGCAGTCAATGTAAAGGTAAAGGAATCGATTTCGGCCATTAGGTCCCAGAAACCTAAGGTTGTCTTCTTCGGCTCGAGCTTCATCCCGTTCCCGCACCCGACGAAGCAGCTCGCCGACGTGGCGTCGGGAATCTGCGTATACGACGGCTCGCACGTCCTCGGCTTGATCGCCGGGGGTGCGTTCCAGGACCCGCTGAGAGAGGGATGTTCACTGTTGATTGGCTCGACCCACAAGAGCCTTCCGGGCCCGCAAGGAGGGATAATCCTCTCCAACAATGAAGATGTCTTCAAAGCAGTCTCAAACAAGATTCATCCAGGTATCGTCGATAACATTCACCTGAACAGGGTCGCGGCGCTCACCGTTTCATTGCTTGAGATGATGCAATTCGGGAAGTCCTACGCTCAAGCCGTGATCAAGAACTCGCAGGCTCTCGCGAAGGCTTTAGTCGCGAGTGGTGTCAATGTCAGGGGTGCGCCTTTTGGATACACAAAGTCTCACCAGGTCCTACTTGGCTATGATGCAAGCAGGCTAGGCTTCTACTCTGCGAAGCTGGAGCAAGCGAACATCATTATCGACAACGGCGGGCGGATCGGGACTTCCGAGCTTACCAGGCTCGGGTACGACGCAGCGGAGATGGAGGAGGTCGCGGAACTGATCTGCTTCACAATTCTTGGCAAGAAGCCCGTCGACTTTGTTAAGAAGAGGGTCAAGAGTCTCGTCAAACAGCACCAAGAGCCGAAGTATGTCCTAAAGTCGGTTCCGAAGTTCCTCGAATAACTACTTGTGGACGATGCCGAGCGCTGCGTCGGTCAGTTTCATCGATTCTTCCCGAGTATACCCGCCGTAGAGAGCCCTGATAGCGTCGATGTTCTCAGGCACGACAATCGCTTCCTGGTGTACCGCCATGAACATGTATGCTTCCCCGTCCACAACGCTGACCGAGTCCTTCCAAACCGTTGCTTCGTAGATGTCGTTTCGCGGCCGGCCCATCTCTCTCGCCCAATCCATTACCGCCGCTGTGGACTTGAAGCCAGACTTCCCGTCGACCAGCTGAATCCTCGGAGCCGCCCCGAGCGCCGCTACTAAGTCCTCCCTAGTCGCCGGTTTCCTGAGACTGAGTATCAAGCTGTGCAGATGCATGTGTGTGGTTGGAATCTTGAACGCCATCGTTACGATGTTGAGGCCCTTCAGGACGGCTTGCACGTCGGGCCCGTGGTGAGAGGGTAGCGTCGTCGGGTCCAGCACGACGGCATCAATCGGCCCCTTCTTGACGTCGTCAGGGTCGGCCGCTCTTCTCGCCAGTACCGCACGCGCCTTAGTGACCCCTATGGCCTTATCTATCGCGCCAATCGTCCTGCATAGGCCAGTAGTGTTACAGGAGACCACCTGGACCGTCCGCTTCCCGACAGCATCCTCGTAGTTGCACTGAGCAACGAACGACACGTCGGCGAGGTCGTCTCCGGCACCTCCTTGGAAGATCGCCTTCACGGAAGCCTGCTGATAGATCGGCTTGTTGACCGCGCCTGTGTCCTCAGGAGCGGCATCCACGATCACGTCAACTCTCTGCAGAAGGTCATTGAGGGTCCCCTTCACATTGGCTCCAGCGGCCCTGAACACCTCGAGACTCTTCATGTCCACCGCGTACATCGGGATGCCCTTCTTCTCCGCGACCAACGACTTGTAATCTGGCTTGGTCTTTGTGACTCCAGCCAGCTCCATGTCGTTCTGTCTCTTCACTGCGTCGGCAACGCGGCGCCCGATCGTGCCGAAGCCATTGATGCCGACCCTTATCATCGCGACGGGAGCACCTCACCCTCGTCTTAAAGGGTTCCCGGACCCTTGGCACCCCATTTCTCTGCCGCCCTCTCCAGAGCGTCAATAAGCGGGAGCCGCTTTCCGGCCAAGTACTGAACGAGAGCCCCCCCTGCGGTGCTGATGTGGTCGATTTGTTCGTGGATTTCGTATTTACGCAGTGCCGACGAGAGGTGCCCTCCGCTGACAATTGTTGTAGCCAGAGATGTTGCCATGGCCCTCAGCAGATGCTCAGTTCCATAGCTGAATTCGTCCCACTCGAAAGCTCCGGGCGGGCCACTCATGAAGACAGTACCTGCGCCCTTGATGAATCTCTCGTACTTCTCGACCGTCTTGGGACCGATGTCCAAGACCTGCCCCTGGACTGCCATCTCCTTGACATCAAGATTCTTCCGAGCGCCATCGACCTTGATACCAACGTCGATAGGCATGGCGAACCTTCCGGGATCCTCATCAATCAGCTGCCTGGCTTTCAGTAGGAACTTCTGCTCTCCGTCAATCTTCAGGTCCCCTCTATACTTCCCAACGGCCTTTAGAAAGACGAGTCCCACGACCCCACAGAGAAGGACCTTGTCAGCCCTGTTGTTCGCAATTAGTGCGTCGATTGCTTCAAGTCTGTCGTTGACCTTCGCGCCACCGAGGACCGTTACGTAGGGCCCTTTTTCGACCGAAACGATTCTGTCAAGCATGCGGAGCTCCCTTCCGACTGTCCTTCCGGCGCAGGTCGGAACGAGTCCGGCAAAACCCACGATACTGGGAGAGGAGCGATGGGCTGTTGAGAAAGCGTCCAGAGCGCACGCGTCGATGTGCTTCTGAATTCGGCTGACAAGGAATGTCTTCTCGGCGTCGGCTGGCTTGTACTCCTGGTTCTCTTCTGCTGTGAATCTCAGGTTGTCGAGGACTAGGATCTCTCCAGAAGTGAGAGAATCGATTTCTCGGAGGGCCTCGGGCCCGAAGACATCCGGGACGAACTTGACCGGCCTCCCGATAATACCTTGGAGTGCCTCCGCGTGGCGGTTCAGACTGGTGTAGTCCGATCTGGCCACCCTTCCCTGGTGGGAGGCGACAACAACCTTCGATTGACGGAGGTCGTTAATAGTAGCCGCCGCCTCTTCCAGTCTCGCTTGCTCAATCAGGGCACCGGTGTCGGGGTGAACAGGCGTGTTGATGTCGACTCTTAGGAAGACCCGTTTGTCCTCGAGCTCCAGGTCCTCCAGCGTCAGCATCTTGATGGGCATAACCCGTTAGTGGTCCTCCATGAGGGCGTGAAGGGCGGGGCAAATAAGCCTTGGCGACCTAGACACAGGGTCAGCCGATAGAGAGGCACAAGCCTCGAATGACAACCGCACGTGTGCGGGGGGCTATTGAGTGGAAGTGAATAAGTTGAGATGAATGTGACCACAATCAATCAAACAAAGAAGGGCACTCAAATGAAAGCAATTGCATACGAAAAATACAGACCTCCAGATGTCCTCCAGCTCAAAGAGATAGAGAAACCTGCTCCCAAGGACGATGAAGTATTGGTAAGAGTTCATGCAGCATCCGTGAATGCATAGGACTGCCATATGATGAGAGGCAAACCGTTCTTGGTGCGCCTGATGGGATATGGGCTTCTGAAACCAAAGAACAACATACTCGGGGCTGACATTGCTGGGCGGGTTGAAGCGGTCGGCGGAGACGCAAAGCAGTTTCAGCCAGACGAGGAGGTATTCGGGACCGTCAGAGGCGGTTTTGCGGAGTATGCATGTGCTCGTGAGAGTTCATTGGCGTTGAAACCGGCCAATGTATCGTTCGAGGAAGCAGCGGCAGTACCCATGGCGGCAGTCACCGCCATGCAGGGCCTTCGCGACAAAGGACAGATTCAGCCAGGGCAAAAGGTCCTGACGAATGGTGCGTCTGGTGGTGTTGGTACGTTTGCGGTGCAAATCGCCAAATCGTTCGGGACTGAAGTGACTGGCGTTTGCAGTACGAAGAACTTGGATATGGCGCGCTCGATTGGGGCGGACCAGGTCATTGATTACACTCAAGAGAATTTCACTCGAAAAGAACAGCGTTATGACCTGATTCTTGCTGCCAACGGATATCATTCGATTCTTGGTTACAAGGGCGCATTAAGTCCCAAAGGAGTTTATGTCATGAGCGGAGGCTCCATGGCTCAAATGCTCCAGGTCATGCTTCTAGGACCATTGATATCAAAGACCGGCAGTAAGAAAATGGGTCTTCTGATGGCGAAAATAAGCCAGAAGGACTTGGTTTTTGTGAAGGAACTTCTTGAAGCCCGCAAAGTCGTACCAGTCATCGATAGACGTTACCCGCTAAGTGAGACTGCTGAGGCTATCAGGTATCTTGAAGACGGGCACGCCCCAGGAAAAGTAGTGATAACTTTGGAGCGGAACGACATGACCTTGCAAAGTACTACATCTGACCGTCCTGAAATCTGGCCAGGACGTTAAGATAACCCGCTTTGATGCGTCTAGGCTATCTTCACTGTAGTCTTAACAGCCTTCTTTGACAGCAGCCCAGGTCTTCGGGCGAGTCGGCTACTGATGTAAAGGTGTATCGGACGGAAGTGGGTCTCTCGATCTAACCTAGACACCGCGTTGCTCGTTCGCCTGGGGGTTCAGCGACTTTCCCTTGCTATCCCGCGCCGAAGTAGATACTTGTTATCCCACTGAGTATCGCCAGGGCGCCCAGGACGAAGGTGAGTAGTGCAATCCGCTTGCTCCCGGCAGCCTTGAGGAGCGTTCTGACTGAGACAAGGCCTACCAACGCCGCGACTAGGATCATTAGCAGGACTACAGGGAAAGTCAGCGTGTCGACCACCGAGCCAATGCTGGCATTAGATAGCAGCATCGTGACCCCTGTGGCTCCAATCGATGCCGGTATCAGGGCCAGAAACGACAGCCTGAATGACTCTTCGGGTTTGACACCCATAAGGAGCATAGCAGAGACTGTCATCCCCGACCTGCTCACACCTGGGAAAGCGGCTATTCCCTGTACTATGCCGATTATCACTATGTCCCGATTCCTCAGGTCGGCGAGGCCCTTCGTCGGTGTTCGCCTCCCACGCGCCAGCGTTATGAGAATCCCGTCACCGACAAGCACGCACCCAAGGATAATCATCGGAACTCCGAGGGCCGGTCCTTTCGCCCAATCCGAGACGACCTTGTAGATCGCTATTCCGAGCACCGCCGTAATCGCCGTGGCGATCAGTAGGAACTTCAGAAGCATGCGTTCCTCCTGATCTCCTCGTCCGACCAGAGCTTTGAGGACCCCGAGGACCTGCCTTCTGAAATAGACGATCGCGGCGATGAAGGTCCCGCCTTCGAGGAAGAGCCCAAATGCGTAACTCTGTCCGAGTTGCAGACTCGGCAAGAAGTAGTGTGACGCTATGATAATCTGCGTCTTGCTGCTGATTGGGAGCCATTCGGAGACTCCTTGAATCGCTCCGAAGAGTACTCCCAGAAGCCAGTTGTTCGCTAAACCCTACCCCCAGAAGTTCGGACGTTGCCGGTTCCGATTATTTAAGAAGTGTTTCAGAGGCGGGCATACGAGGAAGATCTGGCGTAATCTACCCGCTTGTCAAGTTTAAAGAGACATTGACTCCATCTGGGTGAGATTCAAGTGCGCAACGAAACCCTGACCAACATATTTTGCGGAATCTTCCTCATATGGTTCGGTGTAGTTATGGCCTTCCTCAACGGCAATCCAATTACCAGCGTCAACCACCCGATCTTCGCTCTAGGCACTGGAATCATATTGATCATGCTGAATCTCATGCGTTCCCTCCTGCGGCTAAGACTAAGCGTATTGACGATCGGCCTTGGCGCTCTATTGACCACCGTCTATGTCCTTGTTATCTTCCTGAAGCTCCAACTGCCGTTCCTGCCTGCTCTGCTCTTGATAGCCGGTATTGCCCTAGTCATAGGCGCCGTTAGAACAAGGAACTATCAGGCATTCTAGAGCGCGTGGGCCTGCGACGATCAGCTCTGAACCATGTCATTCCAGCCCTTTGCCACTTGCCATGCCTGCCTAACGAACCCGCTTTGGGGGGCTCTTTCTGGTATCGGTTGCAACCTTAGCTGGTAGACTGCCACGGTCTTCCGCCTCCTCTGGTCCCAGATCAGGACGTCCTTCTCCACGAATCCCATATCGAGGAGCTTTCTCAGCAGCTTCGTGTAGAAATTATGGTAGCTATACTTCACACCTAGCCTGCCAGTTTGGAGCTCCTTCGCGAAGAACCTCATTTCCCGTTTGGTCATGGATAGAGTGCTCGCCTCTTTCATTTTCGCGATGACAAGCTTCGCGGCTTTGAGAGTCTCCTTCCTCTCGCCGAAGAGCAGGGCCAGGGAGTCGCCACTGCTCAGATTCTTTTCGTTCCAATACAGCTTGACGCTCTTTGGAGGCATCCGAATTTGCATTTCTCTAGAGTATGAGTTGAGTGGCAGACGCAACAATTGTTAAGCATGCGCTCAATTCCATGCTTCGAAGCAGCTCCGGCTTGCCAGCCAATTCGCACAACAGCCTCTGGTTGGGTAGCTATTCTAACCGCCACACTCCTATTCCACACTTCCCTCGACTGGGTGCTGGCTCGGCTCGAATCGATAGGTGAATCTGCGGCTCGTTCAATTTTATATATGCCAAATCGAGATCTACGACGTTCACGATTGAGCAGTAGACTCTTTGTTGTAGCGGTCCTGGCCATGCTCGGAAGCTACCCTCTTGTCCTTCCGTTGACTGCTGTCGGGGCGACGACAGCCGGCCTTCCGGGGGCCACAGTGAGCGCGGAAGGCCCCCGCAGCGGGTCTCACCTCACGAGTGCGGCAGGGCTCTACGGCATAGGCGACCTCTACGCGGCGGGGAGCTACAACGTAAGCGCGAGCGCCGACGGCTTCCTCAAGGGGTACTACCCGTCGCTGGTCGCAGTCAGCCTTGGGCACAATATCACTGGCATAGATCTCAGCCTAGCCAGATCATCGATAGTGACCGGTCGCGTGACCGGCCCAGGCGGAATCTCGGTTGCAGGGGCTACGGTCGCTCTGTACAAGAACGGAAGCACGAATGAAGTTGGCACTGACACTACGTCTTCCGACGGCATCTACGCCATAGAGACGAACGTGGCAGCTGGAGTGTACCAGGTTCAGGTGTCGGTCACCACTCCGGAAAGCATCATACTGGGTCTCAACTGCCTGAACCTTCTCGGAATATGCGCTGAAGAACCCAACTACGTCCCTGGCTTCATGAGCGCGACTGTTTACGGAGTCCACGTGGGAGCCCAAGCTGAGGTGACTCAGGACGAGCAGCTATCGGCGTCGGCCGCGATATCCGGAAGGGTAACCTTCAACGGAGTCGGGGTCGCAGGTGTCGAAGTCTCGGTCAACGGCAGCTGCTACGCCTGCTACTCCATCACGAACTCGACCGGGGGCTACGCGATAGCAGACAACCTTCCGTCGGGCACCTACAACGTGACTCTCAGCCAGTCCCTGTTCGGTTCCCTCTCTGCCCATGTTATTGCGGCAGGTTCTGCCGTAGTGAAGGCGACGACCGGCAATGTCGTATTGCACGACTTCGTGGTCTCAGCTTCTGCGGTGGTTTCCGGGTACGTGAAGGACAGCCACGGGAACGCAATCGCGGGCGCCACTGTTGAAATCGGCAAGGAAAGCTGCATCTTCAGTTATTGCTACATGAGTTGCTCCGGTTCTTCCTTCCTGCCGTGCGCCACGAACTCGACCGACGCCACCGGCCACTACGTCCTCGAATCTGGGATTGCTTCAGGATCTTACAACATCACGGCATCGAAGGGAAGCAGTGAGGCGGCTCTCTCGTCGCTTCTGGCCGTGACTGCAGGCACGTCCACCGTTGCGCCTACGCTCACACTCACGCTCAGCGCTGTCGTCACTCCCGCCCACATCACTGGCGTCGTGAAGGACAGCAATGGGAACCCACTCAAGTATGTGTACGTGAATGGAGAAGGGGTTTCAAGTCACATCAGTAACGACACGGAGACCAACGCGCAGGGGCAGTTCAACCTGGAGATACCGCTTACGTCAACTGACTCGGTTAATATCACCGCTTCATACACAGGCTACCTAGAAGCGTTCCACGTCGTTTCAAACGTGGCGCCAGGCGCGACCGTAAGCGCCGGTACTTTAGTCCTGACCGCGATTCAGCCAGGTGGAATCTCAGGGAGCGTCCAGGGACAAATGATCGCTTCCCTGATCCAGCCCCAACGGATGCAGAAGTGGCAAGTAGCGGGAGGGGCGTTGGTGGTGACGAAGACTGATTCCGAGTTTGCGCTGGGACTCCTAGCCGGGCTAGTGGTCAGCGGGAACACTATATCGGCATACGTGCAAGGGCCTGGAGGCACGAGCGGCACTTTCACCATAGTCATCCCTGTTTCTCTGATAAGCGCGAGCTCCTGGGCCGCCTTCGTAGACGGCTACTCTGTACAGCCAGTGACGAACGTGAACTCGACCTACACCACGATAACTGTCACCTACTCCCATAGCTCTCACACACTGCTGTTCGAGCCCGCTTCACTCGTCACGACCACGACCACCAGTACGACGCCCAGCACGACCCACACGAGCACAAGCACTACCAGCTCGACCACAACCTCTACCACTTCTTCGAGCTCAGTACAGAGCACCAGTTCCACGTCGTCCACCTCGACTTCGACGACTCCGAGCAGTACGAGCACGACCCACACGAGCACCAGCACGCCCAGCACTCAAACGACGTCATCGACGAGCTCTTCCTCCAGTGGAGGAGGGATACCAGAATTCCCGTACCAGTTCGGAGCAGCCATGGTCCTGACCTTGCTCGTCGTTGCGACTTTCCTGCTGGTGAGGAAGCGTTCGCTCCCAACTGTCGGCGCCCAGCCAGCGCTCAGATGAGCACCCTCGGAAGGTCTCTAGCGCCGGGATCTAATCGGCTCATTGGGTACAGAATCGACGCGGCTCCACATTCAATGAACTCGCTGGACTTGGGCGCAACCCAAAGTGCCTAGTTGGAGATTCTGTCGGAGCCGCAGCTGGGACCGGTCTGCGTGTCGCACCCAAACTCCTCATCCCATTGCGACCTGAATAATCCCGTCAGAGCTAGAATCGAGCCTTTTCCGCTCCCGGACTTTGTTCCCCTTGGGGGTCCAAACCTCTGGGCATCACCCAATTTGTATAGTGTGCCCTGCAGGGACATAGAAGGGCCTACTGGACCAAAGGATCAGGCTTCCCCAGGAAGGCGCTTTCGAAACAGGGTTCCGTCCAAATCCTTCCGAACACTTCGAGAAATGCGAATGAATCAGCAGAGACCCTTCTCGCTCCACCTCAGACAGCCGAAGAGGTCTCCG